>Ga0183095_10275_pt2 | contig 190955 bp, 158 predicted proteins | sample BioMet4_FD_130346 | JGI IMG/M metagenome (GOLD analysis project Ga0183095, IMG submission 130346) | Microbial communities from bioreactor (seeded with sewage sludge) at LBNL, California, USA - Biofuel metagenome 4 (v2) (version 3) | ecosystem: Engineered > Bioreactor > Anaerobic > Unclassified ...
TTTTGCTTTCTTGGAAGGAATGGAAAGCCACAAACGTTCAAAAAGAGGCTTTGAGCATATTCTTTGTATCTCATGGAGCTGGCTCATAAGATAATGGCGAAAGAAGGGAAAAACATGAACATATACGATTTCACCATTCGTGACGAGAACAACCAAGACGTTTCGTTGTCTCGCTACCAAGGCAAGGTTCTTCTCATCGTGAATACCGCGACGCATTGCGGCTTCACGCCGACATACCAAGACTTGGAGGCTCTTTATAAAAAATACCGAGACCAGGGGTTCGAATTGCTCGATTTCCCCTGCAATCAGTTCGGAGGCCAGGCACCGGAGGAAATCAAGGAGATCAGTTCATTCTGCTCTTTGACTTACGGGACCACCTTCCCCCGCTTTGCCAAAATCGAGGTCAACGGAGAGAACGCGATTCCGCTCTATCGCTATCTCGAAAGCCAAAAGGGATTCGCGGGTTTTGATAAGTCGCACAAACTCGCCCCGGTTCTCGAAGAAATCAACGAAAAGGCCGATCCCGATTGGGCGGAAAAGCCATCAATCAAATGGAATTTTACCAAGTTCCTCATCGGCAGAGACGGCCGCGTCATTGCCCGTTTCGAGCCGACGACCGCCACCAGTGTTTTGGCCGACGCCATCGAAGCCGCCCTAAACGAAAAGGCGCCTGAAAAGAGCGGAGGAACGGCAAGCGGCAGGACGAAGGCTGACACCTCCCGCCTTTCGAAGCCGATCACCGCTTTGACTTTGGCGATGATGGATGGTTGTTCCCATTGCCGGGCAGCCGAACTCGCCCTCAAGAAATACGGCATCGCTTTCGCGGAACTCAATTGGAACACGAAAGAAGGGAAAGAAGCCATGCTGGCCTTGGGAATCGAAAAAGTCCCGGTTCTCCTCGTTCCCGAAAACGGCGGCCTCGATGAAGTAGGCGGCCAAGAAGAAATCGTGAAGTGGGCCAAAGAACACACCGCAAAATAACGGTTTCTGAAAAGAGTCGCGAACGCCGCGGCTCTTTTTTTCGTTCGGTGAAGCGATGGGCGAAGGCGCGATGGCAAAAAGAAAAAACGATACTTAAAAAGAGCGTGCTTTCCTGAGAAGATCGATGCCCTCAAAGTATCGCGTCTCCTCGGAAAACAAAAAAACAACGTCCAAAATGCGTCAAAAGTCCCTATTTTCCGCTCCCCATCTTTCGGAGGTCTTTCTCGAAAAAGCCCTGCCCTGGCCTCTTCCCGAACTCCGGGGACAGTCGATCATTTTCCGTCAGAGGACGGATCACCTTGCAAGGCGCCCCGCCAGCCAGCACATGCGGCGGAATGTCCCGGACAACGACGCTGCCGGCGGCGATGACGGACCCTTCGCCGATACTCACACCGCCACAAATGATGGATCCCGAAGCCACCCAAACCCCATTTCCGATGACGATGGGTTTCCCATATTCAAGATCGTAGAATCCATCGCCCCATTGTTGTTGAATCCGTTCTTTCATCAGCAACGGATGGCAAGGGGTGGCCACGATGACGCGGGGGCCAAACATCACATTATCGCCGATCTTTATCGGGCACACATCGAGAAGCATGCAGTCAAAATTCATATAAAAATTATCGCCGAAGCTGACGTTATAGCCATATTCCGTCCGCAAAGGGGGCTCAAAAAAAGCATTTTTCCCACCATGAGGGAAGAGGCGGCGAATCAAGCGTCCCCTTTTCCACAGCTGCCATTCCGCGGTTCGATTGAAAGCCCCAACTAGGCGACGGGCCTTCACCCGGTCAAGGAAAAGAGCGGCATCGTTGCCACGATAAAAGCAGCCCGAAGACATGGCCTCGCGCGCGCTTTCTTTTTTCATGGCTTTGATTCTACTCCTTTCTTCGTTTCTTCGAGCGCTAACAAACCACAGGAAGAAAAAAGGGCGGAGGCGTAAAGGCCTTAGGGAATCGAAAGGGAAAAGCCATCAGCGTCCGGGCCTGGTTTCCGAAAGGACCCCGTCTTCGATGGTGCAGATTCGATCGCACAAAGACAAAAACCGCTCATCGTGAGTGACCAAAATGGTCAATTTCCCCTCACGCTTGGTCTCGCTCCGCAAGAGCTCCATGACCTCTTGGCTTTTGGCCCGGTCAAGCGCGGCGGTGGGCTCATCGGCCAAAACGACCGCCGGATCTGGATAGAGGGCTTTCACAATCGCCGCCCGCTGCCTTTCCCCTCCGGAAAGCTGGTTCGGAAGTTTGTCCAACAATTTCCTGACGCCAAGCCGCTCAGAAAGCTCGTTGATCCGTTTTTCGTCATGGGGGCGATGGCGAAGGCGGTCATAAAGGCGGAGCTGCTCGAGAAGGCTCAGGAAAGGAACGAGGCTCGCGCTCTGAAGGATGAAGCCGATTTTTTCGAAACGGATTTTCGACCGCCTTTTCCCCTCCAAACGGCTATAGGGATCCCCCTCGAGAAGGATTTCGCCGGTCGAGGGCTTCTGAAGGCCACCGAGAATCGTCAGAAAGGTCGATTTCCCGCTCCCAGAAGGGCCAGTCACAGCAACGAATTCGCCCGCAAAGCCGGCGAAAGAAGTCTCCTTGAGGGCGTGGACGACCTCTTGTTTTTGCAGGAAGTCTTTCGTGATTTTTCTTGCTTCGATTAGGGGATCCATACTGCTCCTAAATGGCCTTGACCGGGTCAATTTTCAAAACGGTTCTGACCGAGAAGAGCGCCCCAATAAGCGAAAAGGCGATAAAGGCCCCGAGAATCGCCAAATTGAACCAAAGGTTATAAGCGAAGGGCAGTTTGTCGCCGAGAAAGGCCACTGATAGGGCCGTCAAAGCAAAACCCACCAGACATCCGGGCACGATCAATAGAAGCGTCTGAGCGAGGACGGATCGAGCCAAATAAGAGCTTGAGACGCCCTGGGCTTTCATGACGCCGAAGAGGCTCGTCTTCTGCAAAGTGAGGACATACATGAAGACGCCGAGGATAAAAGAGGCAATCGCGACCAAAAAGGAGATCATGAGAGAGAAGGTCGCGACTTGAGCGCCATAGCCAGGGAGAGAATCGTAATACTGTTTCAGCGAATAGGCTTTCAAGGAAGAAGGAACCGTCAAAGAAGGGCCTTTCGCGGCGACGCCGGAAGAAAAAGCGGCCGTCGCGTCAGCGAAGCGAAGCTGACGCCAAGAGGACAGCCCCACATAAAGGAGCGGAAGGGTCTGATAGGTCGCCCCATCGACGAAAGCCTCGATGGTAAACGTCTTTGAAAAGCCAACGAGAGACACCGAGGAGCCGATCGCATAGCCGCTCTTGGCCAGCGAGGAGTCGGCGATGGCGCCCCAAGCGCTCAAAGAAGGGGCGCCAATCCCGTCCCAAAGGAAACTGCCCGTTTCCTGGCCAAGCAGATAGACGTCGTTTTTGTTTGTCTCGCTTTGCTTGGCGATGGTTGGCAAAAGGCCGAAGCGGGCTTTCTCGCCAGCCCGGATCTCCTCAAAGGCGGAATCGGGGAGGATCGACATCATCGCGTTATCATTGGAATCGTTCGTCAAAACGATGTCCTCAGCCCCCCACTTCGCGATGCCGTTGGTATAACTCGAGGCCAAACCATAGGCCAAACCCATAAGGAAATAAACGAGGTAACTGATAAGAATCATGACGAGAGCCACGAGAACGAAGCGGCTTTTGTTCCGGATGATTTCCTTCCACGCCAAAAACATCAATGAGCCTCCTCAAGGAGTTTCGCGATTTCCTTTGCGATGCGTTCCGGTCTGACTGATGGGGAATAGCGTTTGCGGACCTTCCCAGCGCGATCGACGAGGAATTTCGTGAAATTCCACTTGATCTTGGAACCGAGAAACCCGGGTTTCGCTTTTTTAAGGTAAGCGAAAAGAAGCGATTCGTCGGGGCCATTGACGTCGATCTTTTCAAACCGCGGAAAAGTCGTCTCATAATGCTGGGCGCAGAATTCGTTGATTTCCTCGATACTCCCCGGAGCCTGGTTGAGGAACTGAGAGCAAGGAAAATCCAACACCTCGAAACCCTTTTCCCGAAACCGATCGTATAAAGACTGCAGCCCTTTATACTGGGGGGTGAAAATACAGTTGGTAGCGGAATTGACAATCAAAAGGACTTTCCCGGAATAAAGCGAAAGCGAAACCCGTTCATCGTGATCGGTCTCAACCGAAAGATCATAAATCCCCATTGCTGGTGTTTCCTGACTTTGTTTTTATTATAGCAAAAGAAGGAAAGACAAACCATTCCGGCTTCGTCGCCCTCTTAAGGAAAAAGAGGCTTTGTAAGCGCTTAGCCTCCCATTTCTCGTGAAAAGGCGTACCGTTAATCCATGAACCTTTTCAAGAAAGCGCTCAGCCAGCCAACCCCGTCGACGCCCTCTTTCTCCCGAAAGAAGGCTTTTGCGCTTTGGCTTGTCATCGCCAAAAGCATCGCTTGTGGCCATCCCGCTCCCTTGAAACGCATTTTCGTCGCCTTTGCCGTACCTCCCGCCATCTAACCCCCTTTTCTGAGCCAGAAAAGACCGTTTGAGGCGCTCCATCCGCGCTTTGAAGGATGTTTATTTAGGATGCGAAGCGAGGTTTTCTTTTATGATGCAAAATAAAGTGACGGAAAAGCAGATAGCCGCTCTCGAGGCCGAAAAGGTTTTCGCCGCGCTTGAAAGCAGCGAAGAAGGGTTGAGCGGAGACGAAGCCAAAAGACGAAGCGCCATTTATGGGGCAAACAAGCTGCCCGAAAAGAAGACTTTTCATCCGGCGCTCGTTCTCGGGAAGCAGTTTGTCTCGCCGATGGCCCTTTTGCTTTTGGCTGCTGGTGTCCTAGCTCTCATCGCCAAAATGCCAGAGCTCGCCGCCGCGGTGTGGGCAGTCGTCTTCATCAACGGGCTTTTCTCATTCCTTCAGGAATGGCGAACCGACCGAGCGCTCATGCTTTTGGGGAGGATGATCCCCCGGAACGTCCGGGTCATCCGCTCAGGAAAAGAAGAAACGATCCCGGCCTTCGAACTGGCAATCGGGGATCTTCTCATCGTCGCGCAAGGCGAAGTGATCAGCGCCGATGCCCGCCTCGTGGAAGCCAACGAGCTTTTCGTTGACAATTCGGTGATCTCGGGAGAGTCGATCCCCCTTAACCGCCTTGCGGGGCCTTTCGTCGAACGGGGGCAATCGTTGAGCGAAATCACCAACCTCCTCTTTGCCGGATCGACCGTTGTCAGCGGCAGCGGGAAAGCCCTCGTCTACGCCATCGGAGCAGATACCGAAGTCGGTCAAGTCAGCACTTTGGCCACCAAAATCGACGTGGGTCATGGCACACTCGGGAACCAAATCAACAAAGTCGTGAAGGCCATTACTTTTTTGGCCTTTGCGATGGGGATCCTCGTTTTTGTTCTTTCCCTGTTCTGGATTCATCTCGACTGGATCGCCGCCTTTCTTTACGCTCTCGCGATTGTGACCGCCAATATCCCAGAAGGGCTTTTGCCGACCGTCAATCTTTGCTTGGCCATGGGGGCGCAGAGAATGGCCAAACACAACGCCTTGATCCGCGGGCTGCCCTCGGTTGAGACGCTCTCCTCCGCCACCGTCATTTGCACGGATAAGACGGGGACTTTGACCAAAAACCAATTGATGGTCCGGGCTATTTGGACACCGGATAATCTGGTGGAAATCACAGGCGAAGGCTATCAGAAAGACGGGACTCTCAAAATCGCGAATGAGGCGACCCGCAAAGGCGTGGAGAAACTCCTCGCCGCCGCCGTTGTTTGCAACGAGGCTTCGCTAACTTACGATGAGGAAAAACGCGAATTCGCGGTGAACGGAAGCCCGACCGAAGGGTGTCTATTAATCGCCGCGGAGAAATTCGGCTATTCGATTGCGAAACTCCGCTCAAGTTTCCTAGTCTTGGAACGACATCCTTTCAACAGCGAGCGTAAGAAAATGAGCGTTCTCCTCAGAAACGATTCCTGCCCGGTCTACGATATCGGGGCAAAATACCTTTTCGCCAAAGGTGCCCCAAGCGTCCTCGTTCCCGATTGCGGGGTCCAATACAAGGGCAGCCATGTCGTGGCCCTCTCAGAAGAGGAAAAGAAGGCGATCATGGAACAGAACGACCGCTTTGCAAGCGAAGGCTTCCGCGTTTTGGCTTTTGCCTACAAAAAGATCGAAACGGATTCCTATGAAGAAAACGACATGGTCTTCCTTGGGCTGGCCGTGACCTATGACCCGCCCCGGGAAGAAGTGCGGCCCGCGATTGAGAACTGCCGAAAGGCCGGGCTAAAAATCACGATCATCACGGGTGACTATGGCCTTACCGCCGCCGCGATCGGCCGCCAAGTCGGCATCATCGAAGACGGGGATTACCGAATCATCAAGGGGAGCGAACTTGCGGCGATGGGCGATTCTGAGCTTTTGACGACGCTACGCTCGAAGAGCCCCCTGATCTTCAGCCGCACGACCCCGCAGGACAAACTGCGGATCGTCGAAGGCTACAAGAATATCGGCGAGATCGTCGCGGTAACGGGGGATGGGGTCAATGACGTCCTCGCCCTCCGAAGCGCCAACATGGGCATCGCGATGGGGAAGAACGGAACCGATGTCGCCCGCGGAGCCGCCGACATGATTCTCCTCGACGACAACTTCTCCACCATCGTCGAGGCGGTCAAGGAAGGGCGCGGGATCTACGCCAACATCAAGAAATTCATCACCTACATCCTCGTGTCCAACGTACCCGAGCTCATCCCGACGCTCTTCGTCGTTTTCCTTCACGTCCCGCCAGCATTGACGGTGTTGCAGATTCTTTCCGTCGATCTGGGGACCGATCTCGTGCCCGCTCTCGCCCTCGGGGCTGAAGAACCGGATTCTGGCCTTCTTTTCGAACGGCCGCGCAAGGTTTCCGACCGCTTGATCGACACCAAGCTAATCGTTCGCTCCTATGCCTACCTTGGCATCGCCGAAAGCGGGCTCACGATGGGCGCGTTCTTCTATGTTTGGTTCGTGAAATTCGGTTATAGCCTCGCCGAGCTCCAATCGGTCAGCGACCCCATCGCGCAGGGAACGTATTCCAATTCTAACCCCATCATGAGCGATTATCGCTACGCCACCACCCTCGCCCTTGCCTCAATCGTCTTCGCCCAGATCGGGAACCTTTTCGCCTGCCGGAGCGATGACGACTTCTTCTTTCAAAGCTTCAAAAAGAAGAATCCTTTTCTCTACCTTGGCATCGCGGTTGAACTCGCGATCATCGGCATGATCGTCTATGTGCCGTTCTTCAACGACATCTTCCTGACTGCGCCTTTGGATTGGACCGATGTGTTGCTTTTGTTGATCTGCCCCCTCGTCATCCTTCTTTTCGACACGCTCTGGAAAGCGCTGAAACAGGGTAGACGAGCCAAAACGCAAGGCTGATGAAGCCAAAACGAGGCAGGGCAAAACCTTGCCTCGTTTTCATGTGCTCTCACATGCAAAAATGCCGTTCGATAAGCCTTCAACCGCCAACAGCAAGGCGCGACTCGTTTTTTTCAAACCTACTTATCGAACTTTGCCTTTCGGCGGAGCGTAGCCAAAGGAATTCCATTTTTGCCGTACGGCTCAAAGACCGAAAACGAGCATCGCCTTGCATATACGCTAGGGCAGCTGGAGATTCCGCGAAGAGAACAACAATTATCAAAATCAGGGCTTCCGCTTTGCTATTCAGGCAAATCTTGGAATTTACTTTTGCGATGACCTTCATATAATAATTGCAAGCAATTATAAGGGGCATTTATTAAAAAGTCGTTTCCGATAATCCTGAGCGTTATTGCGGTATCATGTCTATTTATACCTGTCTTTTCTTTAGTGAATTAAAAACAAACACTTTTCGAAGCGAAAAACCGCTTGTTGCAAATTTCGGCATCTTAAAAATTCAAGACATGCCAAGAAAAACTTATGTGACCGATTTTGACGTGAGTTCAGACGCCAACACCCATTCCATTACTTCTTTTTCCGGGGAGTAACATCCAAAATTTGGTTTGATTTCTCAAATTTCTGATTCGGTGGCATACAAAAGCGAAAACAAAACGATATATGATTCTTGGTGGAACGCAAACGAGCCCACAGTTTATAAATCGTTTATCATCAATCAATATAACACGTATTCTTTTGCCAAATATCTGGACTTGCCCATTGAAATTTATCACACCCGAAGGGTGGCGCCGGGAACGTCCTCTTCTTTCACCATTGAAAGAACAGAAACGACGACCACGTCCCAAACAACAACTGTGGAAAAGGGAAATTCCGCATACTTGGACTACTCGGAATCCCATGGCTATAGTGCCGGGATCAAGATAGCTCTTGACGAAATCGGTCTTAACGGATCGACAAATTCTAACTACAAAATCAATGTTGGCGCGTCCGTTTACAGCATCGTCACAAGCACAGAATCAAAGACAACGACTTTCTCCATGGTGTATATCGAGACATTCAATTTCGATAACGCTAATAACACAGAGTATCGTTATTTTCAATTGAACCAAAGGCAGAAATTCAAAGCGTATTTTACAACGAATTATTCTTATAACTATACGACATCGAATTGGGGAAGCGGCCTATTTGGCCTTGATCAAAACTGGTCCTATACCTTCGCTAATTACTCCGGTGTTGAAACTCGCTTTTTTCTTATTCCAGTAGAAGATCCTTATTTCGAAATGTCTATTTATCATGATACTTCTAGCGGATTGAAAGAGTATATTGACAACTCAAGCTCGACCATTTATCGCCTATAAACATCTATGCTTATTCTGAAAAAAGTATGCAAGGTCTTTAAGACCAAAAACAGATCCGTGAAAGCCGTAGACGACGTTTCGTTGGCTTTCCCATCATCGGGGATCGTGTTTTTGGTTGGGGAAAGCGGGGCTGGGAAATCGACTTTGCTCAATCTCATCTCGCTTCAGGACACGCCATCGTCGGGTTCGATCTCGCTTGATGGAAACGATGTGTCAAAGCTCAAGGAAGGCAATCTATCGACGCTAAGAAACACCTATTTCGGCATCATGTTCCAGGACAATAACCTGATTGACGATTTCTCGGTGTATCAGAACCTCGAATTCGCTTTGAGACTGCAAGGAAAAACATACAGCAAAGAAAAGGCGGCCGCTTTGTTGAATTCAATCGGATTAACAGACGACATCCTTGATGAGAAGCCAGCCAATCTGTCCGGCGGCCAGCGGCAGCGCATTTCCTTTGCGAGGTCGATCCTAAAAGGCTCCGAAGCCATCATCTGCGACGAACCGACGGGGTCGCTGGATGAGAAAAACGCCAAAGAAGTCATGGACTTGCTTAAGAACTGTTCCAAAAGCAAACTCGTTATCGTTGTTTCTCACGATGTGTCGCTGGCGAAAGAATACGCCGATAGGATCATAAAGATCTCCTCGGGACGCGTTGTCGAAGACTCCGCGCCAAGCCCTTTCCCAAGCGATATTCAAAGCGAGGAGAAGAGAAATCTGACAAGCCAAAAACCGCATCTGCCCTTCCGAAGCCAGCTTTTCTTCGCCTCCCATTCCTTCAAGGGCCTCATCGGCAAAACGATCATCGCCTTCTTTTCCCTTTTCGTGACCCTTACGGTTTTGATAGGCACATGCTCCCTGAGCCTCTATGACTCTTCGAAAGCGGTAAAAGACGCCATTGCCACGAATGAAATCGATTACGTCATAATGAGGAAATACGAAGCCCTTTACGCAAACTCGGCAATGGGATCCTATTTCGTGGACGAGGACATCCCTGACATAAAGCGCCTGTACGGAAAAGACTATATGCTTGCAAACGGGACTCGCTCCGTTATGAATTCGCCATCCTCTAATGGCGGGTCTTTCCAAATGCAGAATTGCGTTTCCATCAATGAAGAGAATGTCAAAAACTTCAATTTGGACATCATCGGCGCCCTTCCGCAAAGCAAAGCGTTAGGAATGAACGACGAGATTATGCTCACGAGTTATGAATGCTACCTTTTCGGATGGATCACCGAGGACGAAATGGATGATGTGGCGAAACTGCAAGCCATCATCGCCGAAAAGACCTACAAAATCAAACCATTCGAGTTCGAAGATGCCTATGTCTACTCGATCTCCGGCATCGTAGACACCCACTATTCGCTTCCGGATTCGGAGAACGAAGACCAGATGTACAAAGACAACCAATCGGAAAAATTGGCCTCAGAGTTGCATCTTTCCTTGTTTTTCCCAGAAGCTGATTACAACCTTTTTGTCAAAATAGACTCGCGGGGCACCGAGTACGCCGCCGATGCCATCTATTATGCCACCATCAATAATTCCTATTTCAAGATTGGTCAACTGTCAGAATGCATAAATGCACGCCAAAGTGGGTTCTACGCCAAGAACTCAAGCATGCTTGATCCTTCGATCGCAACCACCGACGAGTTCATGAAAACAACGAAAGACGTTTTTCTCGTCGCAACCTTCGTTTTTCTATTGATCTACGTTTTCTCGTTTGCCTCCTTTATCAAAACGTCGGTCACCAACAGGATGGCCGCCATGAAGACATTGAAGTCCTTGGGGATTGATAATCTTCGTATCTACTCCATTTTCCTCTTGCAGTCCGCGCTCATCACCGCAGTATCGCTGTTCGTGTCGACTTTCGCCTATTTAGGTCTAGTCCTAGGCTACAGTTCCTATTTGGCGGGCACTTATCATCTCATCACCCCATTATCCTTCAATTTCCTTATCGTCCTGGCTTGTTTTCTCGCCTCGTTGTTCTTCTCCTCCTTGCTTGTTTATCTTTTCTCATTCCGCATTTTCAAGAGTAGCAAAATTAGATAATAAAGAACAAGCAATCCCCCAAATGACTCTTGAAAAAGGGTTTTTGCAATGAGAAATTAAAACAACGTCGGATTGCTTTTTTGTTTTTAGGCCATCATCCACAAGCCAAGGATGGTTTTTCGAATATGAGCAAGGAAGAATGAAGGGCAAAGACACATTTGTTCATGAATGCGATTTTGGCCTAGATGCCCTTTTTTCTCCGTTCTCGATTCAAAAAAGGATTTGGGCCATCTCGTTGAAAGAAAAACTAAAAGATCATAGTTTTGTTCTGGCGAGCAACTATTTTGTAAAACGTCGAACGAGAAACGCCCAATTCCTGAGATGCCTGCTCCGCGGAAAGAAGATGCGTTTCGTAGCGCGCGAGAACGCCTGCGCTTCCCTTGGGGAGTTTCTTTTTTGGCCGACCAAAACGCACCCCTCTTTCCTTGGCAAGGCGGATGCCCTCCGCCTGCCGTTCCTTGATGTTCAGCCTCTCGTTTTCGGCCACAAAAGAAAGAACCTGCAAGACGATGTCGCTGATGAAACGGCCGACCAAACCCTGCCCACCGCTCTCGCGGGTATCGAGCAAGGGCATGTCAATCACAAGGATGTCCGCTCCGATAACCTTGCTGATTCGCCGCCATTCGTCGATGATCATCTGATAATCGCGACCAAGTCTGTCGATGGATTTGATAACAACCAGATCACCTTTTTTAAGCCGTTTAATCAGGCGCTGGTAGTTTTCCCTCTCAAAGTTCTTTCCCGATTGGTAATCGATAAAAATCCGCTTTTTTGGAATCCCTACTTTTTGCATGTCATCCATTTGACGCGCAACGTTCTGATCACGCGAACTGACTCGAACATACCCGTATTCCATAGATAAATGACTCCCGACGCTTCGCTTCATCAATATAACAAAAAAGCGTCTCGTCCGTTAAAGTACACCTATCAAGACACTTTGAATCTTTTTATTATTCGTCGCATTCGCCACTATTTCAATAAAAAAATAGCGAATTGCCGCCCCAAAAAATGATTTTGGTTTCGTCTCGATAGGTGTACTTTTCTGTTTACAGCCAGTCAAAGCACAGCCAGCCGCTCGATTCATAACGGAATTAAAAGCGAGCTAACGAAAAAGAGAGATGCCGAAAAGAAAGCCGCTGAACCACAGAGACCTGCCAAACGGCCTCGTAAATGGGAAGCGGGAAAGGAGGGTGGGCGCGAATATGATCGTGACCAACCAAGATTTGGAAAAACTCGTCAGGGATGCCAAAACCAAAAAAGGCGAGCAACGATACTCTTTTCTTTTGAAATCGCTTCCTTGGAACGTCAACCTCCCCTCTTCGGGGATTGCTCTTTTTTCCGAGTTGCTTGAAATGGAAAACGAAGAAGCCAAGGCAATGGGCGAAAAGGCAAAGGATCTCGTCGTGATTCAGGAACCAAAGCCAACCCACCTCAATTCCAGCGCCATGAGCAAGGCGATTTCAATCACTTTCGCGAGCCTCATCGAATCGCGGGACAAATGCACGAGCGGGCATGTGAAGCGCTCAGCAGAGATGGCCGTTTCCCTCGCTCAGGAACTTGCGAAAGACCCCCGTTATTCCAACATCATCACTCCGGATTACCTCACGACCCTTGCCTATGCCGCGCCTCTCCACGACGTGGGGAAGATCATGATTCCCGACGCCATTTTGAACAAACCTGGGAAACTGACCCCCGCCGAATTCGAGGTCATCAAGACCCATACCACCGAAGGGAAGCGCTTCATCGACCAATTGAATGCCGACCTCAATGGCACCGCCCGTTTGGCTTTGGCCTCGGAAATCGCCTACACCCATCACGAATGGTGGAATGGCACGGGCTACCCTCAGGGGCTTTCCGGAGACGCTATACCTCTAGGCGGTCGAATCGTGGCCGTGGCGGACGTTTATGACGCGCTCATCTCCAAACGCCCTTACAAAGAGGCGTTTCCCAAGGCGACATCGATTCAAATGATCATCAAGGAGTCAGGAACCCATTTTGACCCGGCCATCGTTGAAGCGTTTCTTCGCGTCGTCGAGCAATCTCCCGCTTAACTTATTCTCATTTCGCGAAAACCGTCATCATTTGTTCGCATCGTTCATGCGGACGGCAAAAATGCTTTGGTACTCTCGTCATCCTTTCGGCGTTGAAAGGTATTCTTTACACCTGAAGGCGAACAAGAATACAGGGTGTTTCATTGAAGATGCCGAAATCCGGGTACTGGCGGTTTTCCTTGGGCGCGCCAAAGCCTCATCAGCTTCGGTTCAAAAGAGCAAGAATTGACAAGAACGGCCCAGAGAAGGATTCTATGATGAGAGCTATGGACTACATCAAAACCCTGAACGAAGCCATCCGCTACATTGAAGCCCACCTCGAGAACGGCCTCACGTACGCGGATGTGGCAGAACACGTAGCCATCTCGCCTTACCACTTCATGCGAATCTGGAAAGGCGCGACGGGGCTGAGCCTTTTTGAGTATATCCGTGACCGTCAACTCTATCAGGCCATCCTCGAAGTCTGTGCCGACCCTTCGCTCAAGATCATCGACGTAGCCTATAAATACCATTACGCGACTCCGGAAAGCTTCGCCAAGGCCTTTCTTCATTATTCTGGGGTAACGCCCCGAGAAGCGAGAAAGGACCATTCGAAGATCCGGGTATGCCTGCCACTATCGGTATCATCGTTAATCCAAGGAGGACATCAAATGGATTATGAAATTGTCGAAATGAAAGGATTCGAAGTCATCGGTCTCAGCCACCGCTTCAAATTTGACGAAGGCTATGTGAAAATTCCTGAATTCTGGGCGGAGACAGTCAAAAAGATCTGCAACAAAGGCTATCAGAACTTCGCGTTGGTGGAAAAGTGCCGAATCGGGGAATACGGCATCTGCGTGAATGACGGGAAAGAAGATTTCGATTACCTCATCGCCGGAGAATACCATGGTGAGAAAATTCCGGAAGGCTTCCTTACCCGCAAAATACCGGCGAGTCTTTGGGCCAAATTCAAATGCGTTGGGCCGTTACCAGGCAGCATGCAGTCGGTCAACACCAAAATCTGGCACGAATGGCTTCCGAGTCACACCGAATACGAGCTTTCCGACAGCATCGACATCGAGTTCTACACCGATATGAACATGGACGACCCCCACTACAAAAGCGAGATTTGGCTACCAATCAAGCGCCGCTAAAACGTATCCGCCTTCACCAAAAGACGGGGAGAGCCTAAGACTCCTCCCCGTTTTTTTGATTGAGTGTTGACATTTTCGCTCTTCCCCCCATTGACGGAAAAAAGAAACGCTAAAAGAAAAGCAATAAAGAATTAAGGCCCTTCAAGAGGACAAGGCCTTTCCCCACGAGAAAACGAAGCGAGACAGCAACCTCTCCCAGCGGAATTGGAATCACGCGCCTCAAGGGGCGGTGAAAAGTTTTTGATCCCTCTTGTTTTTCCCGTGGTCAATTGTGGAAAAAACAGAAATAAAATAGGCGAAAAAGGAATTTTTTCCCTATTGACTAGCCAAAAGCACCGCTTATAATCGAGTTTAGGAAATCGGTTTCTTAACCGAAGGTGGTCTCAATGAGAAAAAGAATCTTTCTTTGGGCTGCGGCATCTCTTCTTTTAACGTTGGCCTCTTGCCGAAACGAAAATGCTTTTTCATCAACTCAAGGTTCTTTTCCGAGCTCCACGTCGGGCGACCAGCCTTCTTCTATCGACGGAAGCTCCTCCGCTGAGCAAACGGGATCCTCGGAGCCATCGGCCTCTTCAAAAGGCGGTTCTTCATCGACCGCCGCCTCGTCCTCGTCTTCTCTGGCTTCCTCTTCGTCCTCTGCGGGATCGTCAGCCTCGCCCGCCGCCAATTCATCTTCTTCGTCGCCTTCCACGGATTCTTCCTCGTCGCTCCCGGAGACATTGCCCGCCCCGATCGGAATCATCGTCACCGCCGTGACCAATGGCTATGCCATTAATTTCGAAGAAGTCGATGGAGCGACCGCCTATCTCATCTACGCTTATCAGAACGGCGCCCTACAAGGGCATTTTCCCAAAACCATTGCCAATGGCGGGGTCATTGGCCACTTCGCCGAAGCGGGTGCCTATCAAATCAAAATCCAAGCCAAAAACGCGGTGGCTCAATCCCCTCTTTCTGAGGGGAAAGACATCCGCGAAGAGCATGCGACCGGGGTTCGCGCCCCGGAAGTCAACATCCCCATTGGCAATAACCTTCCCGCCCCCACAAGCATCAACGTCACTTCAATCGGCTATGGCTGGCAGCTCCAGTTCGCCAGCGGCGAGGTTCTTGCCCCAGGGGTCAATTCCGGGCATCAAGCCGGTTACCGCCTCTTCGCTTGTCTAGCGGACGGCAGCATCGTCGACGGCTACCCGCGAGCCATCGACAACTCCTTCAGTTTCCCCGCCTTCAAGGAGACCGGCGATTATTATGTCTACCTTCAAGCGATGGGCGGCGAAAACGGTTATGTCGATTCCCCGCTGAGCGTCGCCGTGAAAATCAGCGAAGCCAACGCCAACCAAGTCCCGCTGCCTGAGGAAGGGATCACGAGCGAGGGCGAGCCCAGCGAACTCGTCGCCCCCTCGGGCTTTCAGATGGGAGTGGCCGAAGAGGACACGAATCAAGACAAGATCAACGAAACGTATTACAACGTCACTTTCACCACCACGCCTCACACCATCTCTATCACCGGAATCGACGCGCAGGGATCCCTCTTATCTGGCTTTCCCCGGAAAATCGAGAATGGCCAGCGCATCCCCGCGATCGATTACAACGGGACCTTCTATTTCTTTTTGCAGGCGAAAGGCGAGACCCGCGATGGCAAGACCTATACGGATTCCCGCTACAGCTACGCCTTGCAAGTTGACCGCATCAACGGGAAGACCACCATTTCAAGCGCCTCAAAATCCGATCCTAACGGCATCGCCCTAAGCTTGCCCTCAGCCTACAAAACCTTAGCCATCCAAGCCTTTCAAGACGGCGCCCGCAACATCGTCTATTACGTGCGCACGGAAGCGAATGTCGATCCGTTCTTAGGCGATGAGATCCGCGCCTCTTCCGCGACGATCCAAATCGGAATCACCGGCGATTTGGGGGAAGAATGGCACGTCTTGCACAGCTCCTTCTTCGACCATGATTGCTGGTACGTCAATATCCACACGGGAAAGGTGCTGACGGCCGCGGATAGCTTCGACTTCAAGGCCATCGTCACCGTTGGCTCGATTGTCTATGCCGAAGAACTGACGACCTACACGAAGTGATCTTCTCTTTCTTCAAGTGATCGCGCCCAGCGATGAGAGCAAAATCACGAAAAGGTTTTCAGCGCTGTTTAGGAAGTGAATAAAGGCTTAGGCCCGCCGTCAAGCCTCTTTCAAAGCGCCAATCCCGGTTTATCCGCCAAAGGATAACGCCCGCAAAAACGCCAAAGCGGTTCCGGGCGGAAGGAAAAAGGAGGAGAGCCAAAGAACAAGGAAGCCTCGGGGACTTTTTTCGGGTATTTTCGTGCCAGGGCGTTTTCTGACGGAAAGCGTGAACCCCCTCCCTTTCGATCGTTTCTCCACGGCTCGGATGGCTCAAAAGAATGCGCCTCCACGCTGACCAGCCCTCTATCGGCGGCGATCACCGAGGAAGGCGGCGTGACCGTCGTCGGATTCTCAATCATCCCGCCGGAAGGGCGCATCCTTTATTTCTATCCGATGATCAGCCGTGGCTTCGCTTCCGCCAGTTTTTCGAGGAACTATGCGGTTTTTTCTGATGTTCCCGCCAGAGTGGGCTTCCGCTCATATCGAGGAAAAGAAAGACGTAGTCGAAGGCGAGGCTCAGATCAAGGAACGGGTACCCAGACAAGCGGTGACCAACCATTTGGCAGCTGCTTAGTGTTGATTGCTCAGTCCGTCTATGTGATAATCAAATTAACCTTATGGGGATAATGAGAATCGCCAAACGCTGGCGAATGGCTTGTTGTTTATCTCTTTTGGCTTTTGTTGCTGTTTCTTTAAGCGCCGTCGGCGCTTTTTCCGTGAGACCTGCCGCTGTTTTGGCCCAAGCCGACACCTATGTTGCGGACACCTCGAGCCAAGTGAGCCTTTCTTCTTTGACGAGCGGGGCCCGGTATCTTCTTTGCCAATTCGCCGCGATAACCCAGAAGTATGAGGTTCTTGACGGATCGACGAATAGCGCCAAACAAATTCCTTTCGCGACCCCCGATTATTCCACTTTGGCCAATCTCCAGAGCGGAGCTTCCTCCGTTGCTTCTCGTTACGTCAGTTTAGTCAAAGTCGATGAAGCCCATAGCTATTGGTATATCCGTCGCAATTCGGACAACTATTACTTTTCCTCCAACGCCAGCAGCGATCTTGTTTTCTCGAGTGGCAGCACCTATTCTTCCTCAAACCGCACCTATTTCGTCCCTTCCGCCGGATCCGCCTCAGACACGATCCGCTTTTCCGTTTACAATGACACGAGTCTCTTTTTGGGGACTAAAGTCGAAGGCGCTTACTTCGACACTTGGCATGATGGTTCCTCAATTGCTGCGAAGGATTTCATTCTTTATCGGGTTTATAACCAAGACGAGGAGGCAATGAATTACGCCACTTCCTTCCTTTCCACGATCGGATCAGTTTGCCTCGCAAGCGGGAACACCCCCATCGCCCCTTTGCGTAGCGCGTGGTCGACGATGGAAAGCGGGTGGGAAGGCCTTTCCTCGTCAGCTCAGAACATTTTGAAAACCGTAGTCGCCAATTCGGACTCCGCTGCGGAAAAAACCGCCCAATGCAAAGCCAAATACCTCTATATCCTAAGCAAGTACTCTTCCGATTCTTCAATAACAAACTTCATGAGCTTGGAGACGGGAAGCGCGGCCTCTTTCGCCGCTGTTGATCAAAAGGCGAAGGACTGGGATCTCGGAATCGCGGTTACCTCGCTGCTCCTTTGCGTTTCCTTCGGGGTTCTTTCGGCCCTGCACCGGCGAAAGCAAAAGGGGAGCCGATAGTTTTTCTTCATTCATTTTGAATCAAAGAGCAGGGGTTGGGAGCCCCTTCTTTTTGCTTCTCGGGCCTTCTTTCGTTTCCGAATCTCGCGATCATGGCAATAGAAAGACGGATCCGATCAGGCGGCTTTCCCCAAGGACTCTTCTTGATACTTTTCCGAATAAAGTTTAAGTCCATCGACAAAATCTCGGGCCAGATCGAGGAGAAGCGTCGAATGCAAAATATCTTCTTCGCTAAGATGGGGATGGTTGACCCAAACAGCGTTAGAACCATACCGAACGTTCTCCATGACCAAATAAGCCTTTGATCCCATGACATAGAACGAAACCTCGAATTGTTTGGGATATTTCTTCGAAAGCGCGATCAGCTTTTCTTGAAATTGCGGCGTGAGAACGTAAAACGCGAATCGATCGGAATCCGAATAAACATCGAATGCTTTGTTGAATTCGATAGATTCCATCTCGATCTTCCGGGCCGAAAACAAAGGCTTTTTCTTTGTCTCCGTGACCAAAAGCTGGGCCCCGAGATTTCTTTTCAGGTCAAAAGCAACCATCCTCCCGATGTCCTGAGGCTCGGAAGAACCGCCAAGATGGTCTGCTGAAAAAACGACCCCGGGAATATAAACATTGATGGCCGTATCACAAGCCCGCAGAGGGATCCCCCGATACGAGGCACTGTAGGAATTGAATTCTTCGTAATAGTCGATGGGGCCATAAGGCAAAAGCGTTTTGAAGTCATCAAAAACCTGGGGCTGGCCCTTGGGGGAGAAAACAACATCTTGATAACACTGATTGAGGTAGCCCTCGACAAGAATCTCCCGGGTTCGCTTCACGATCCGTTTTGAGAAAAGCGTTCGGAAAACAAGAATAAACATCCCGCCAAAAAGCCCAACAACGAACGGGATGAGCATTACGGTAAGAATGAAAGCCATGTCCTTATCCAAGAGAATAACCTCATAATAGATCATCAAGCCAACCCCGATAGCGGGTCCGAGGAAAAAGAAAAGCCACCCGATTTTGGAAAGAATCCGAAATGGGATGAGGTTTTTCCTCCGATAATCGTCCAATTCCCTCAATGGCCCGGTAAGGGACTCCGGTATGGAATAAGCGCTCATGAGATTTCTTCCTCACCTGTCCGATTCATTTTAAGAACGACTTCGGCTCTTGGGATTATTATAAAGCAAAGAAGGCTGAGAAAAACAGTTTATCATGACAAGATAAATCGTTTTTGCGCAATAAAGCGTCCATTTTTCAGAATCATTTCCCGAAAACACTTTATTGATGACGTTCTATAAAATAAGGAACTCAAAAAGGGCGATGTCAGTTTCGCATTTAAAAAAGGAGACAAGGATAAATTCTGGAATCGGAGGCTGGGTTGAGGATGTTTCCTCCCCTAGGCAAAAAGATGTGCCATAGACAGGCGAAACGCTCGAGGGCGCCGGTTTTGCGGATGCCCCGGGCGGAAAGGATGCCAATCAAGCCGTTGAAGCAACCCGCTTAGACACCCCCTGTCGATTTCTTTGGGCAAACGGCAATGCCTTTGCCCACGATCATCCCACTGCTGTCCGCGGATGCGTAGATAACTATCCCCATTGAGGTTATCGGTTTTGTTCTTTTCGTTGAGATAAAGTCCTTTCCCGAAGACCAGTCGACAACAAAGATACCCAGAATCCCCCGTTTTCTCCTCACAAAAACGAATCGCCCAATTAAGCGTGCCTTCTTCCCGGTTTTTGCTATAATGCGGCAAAGGAAGACAACGATATGCAAGAAAACATCGATGAGGTGAAGCGACATTACGACGAGAATCCGAAAAAAGAATGGGATCGGATGAAAAAGAATCCTTTTGAGTTTTGGATCACCGCCGCTTGGATGGACCGCTATCTGAAAGAGGGAGATGAAATCCTCGACGTGGGGGGCGGCCCTGGCCGCTATAGCATTCACTATGCCCTCAAGAATCACCGAGTCACCCTCGTCGATCTCTCGAATGCGAACGTCGCCTTTGCCAAAATGAAAGCGCGGCAATATCGAACACATCTCGCCGCTTATGAGGGCAACGCCCTTAGTTTATCCCGCTTTGCCACCGGTTCTTTTGACGCGGTTTTTTTAATGGGGCCGCTCTATCACCTCCTCGAAGAAAAGGAAAGGAAACAAGCGCTTCAGGAGGCGCTCCGTGTCCTCAAAAAAGGCGGATATCTTTTCGCTTCTTTCATCGGAATACCTAGCGGCATGATTTTCGAAATGAGAGAAGACCCCGCTCAGATCCTCGCCCCAGAGGATCAGCTCTTTTATCAAAAAATCGTGGCAGGACTTTCTTTCGCTGGCAAGGGGTTCACTGAGATCTACTGCGCCTCTCATAGTGACATTGATGCCCTCATGGGGACGCTCGATGGGGCTCAACAAGTCGCTTTCTTTGGCCAAGAAGGCATCACCTCGCCCTGCTGTCACCAAATCATGGCCTCAGCGAAAAGGGTGCGGGCGAAATGGTTGGAAATCGCTTTAGCTCTCTCCGACAAGCCAGAGTATTTGGCCTTCAGCGAACATTGGATGAGCGTTTTAAGGAAAGCCCGGTGAGGCAAAGAGGCATCGTGCCAGAAAAAACATGACACCCCCTTTAGACAAACACCCGTTCAAAGGCGAGAGAAAACTCTGCGCCCAGGGAGTCGACTTTCGGACAATCGGGGGGCAGGGTTTGTTTTGTTGATTAAAAAAGCATTGGAGTCTCCAGCCAAAGGAAATGAAAGTTCCGAAACGCAATGGCCAAAAACCCATTCCAGTCTATCCTCGCTATATGATCAGCCAGTTTTCTCTTCAATCTCGAGGGCAAAGTCAAAAAACGAGATAATCGCAAGCCACCGATTAGATTGATTCCTCGCGTTTGCTAGGGGATGGGCATTATGTCTCGTGCGTCGTGACGAAATCGGTGAAGAGATTAGCTTAAGAGTTTAGCCTCGATTTTCTCGATAGAGTGGTTTTCTAACGCGTTTTTGAGCGCGCCTTCTTCGTCCATGCCATAGTAAAGCAAATGTCCGGCAAGCTCGCCCTCCATTAGTTTTATCGACTTATCAAAAGAATAGACGAGGCCTTGGAAGGGATCTTCTTTCGCTTCGTCTCCGCAAACGGCGATAAGCGCTGCCTTTTTGCCCTTGAAAAGGTGTTTTCCGCAATAGAGGGCATAGAATCGATCGATAACGTTTTTGATCGAGCTAGGCCAGGAATACCAATAGAGCGGCGTCACGAAGACGATGGCATCCGCTTTGTCGATGGCGTCCGCGATCGGATTGAAATCATCATCGAAAACGCAAGCTTTCCCGGTTTGATAGCATCGATCGCAATGATGGCATCCTGTCAGTCGCAAAAAGGCCGTGTCAAAACGTTTCACCGCGCAGCCTTTCTTCGCTAAGTCGGAAATCAACAAATCCGCAAGTTGGGCAGAATTTCCTTTTGGGCGAAAACTCGCCGTCAGGACAACGAACGATTTTGTCATAACTCTTTTTCTCTCCTCTTGTTTATAAGCATACTGCATCTCCGTTTTCAATGATTTTATCTTTTTTGAATAAGAGGCCTTTCTTAACGGTGTTCATCGCTTCGTCTCTCTGATCGATTTTTCAGAAAGCCCAATCACGATGATGGATGTTCTTTGGGCGTTTTTTCGGAAATACGCGACCATAGGTTTTGGTATTTTGTTTTGTTCCCGATCCAAAATTGGGAAATGGGGCCCAATTAAGCATTTTGTTGCAAAGTATTGCGTTTCATTATTAAATTAAATTATAGAGATGGGGGCAAAAACGATGAAAAAGAGCATTTATTTCATTCTTCTTTTGACGGGACTTTTTGCTGTTACGGGCTGTTCGAACACCACTTCGTCGGCGCGGGATGGGTTCGAGTCTTTCGACGGGCAGGCAATCAGCGATTCCGAGGCTCAGATCATCGGATGCTCCGCCCGAGAAAACACGGCTCAGCTAAGCCGCATTGGCATTTCGATGTCCGGCCTGTCCGATAACACCTTCTTATATACGAAATCGCTCTCCTTGGAGGCGCAATCGATCAACACCTCGGTTAATGGGAGCGTGACGGTTTATTCAAATCACGCGATCGATGAAACGCTTACCAACGAATACGAGAAAACCTCCGGAACCGGTGCTAAAGAAAGCAACTATGTCAAAGAGATCTCGATCGAATGGGTCGGAGCGGCGATAGATCCTTTACTCACAAATCAGCTTTCTCTTTTTTCGAAAACGACGAGAAGCGATTTTTCGGGCAACGTCCTTTCCGAAAACAGCAACGTTACGAAAGCAAGTTTCTCCACTCAAGCCGCGCTTTCCGATGACTGGTCAAGATATATTCTCGATGTTTATGGCAGGATTTACGAGTACGACAGTTCGCAGTCTTTCTTCAAAAAAACCGATGGGACTTATATCGCCACGTATTCCAAGGCTTCCAAAAGCACTATTTCCAACCCCCTTTATCCTGGCGATTCCACGAAAACCATCGCCTGTCACTCCATTCAGGAAGAGGATTTTGTTTTTTCTGAAACGAGCGCAGGGTCTTTTGTCTTAACCAAGCAAGTCCAAATCGAGAAGTCCTTCGTTCTGACCGATTTTTCGTTTGTTAAATTCAGCGAGCCCGCCGTTATCGAATCAAGCGTTTTGACGTATGAGTTCTCCTATGATGACCGGACAATCGCCAGCCTTCCAACTTTCACTGCTGAAGAATCGGTTGTTGCCCCTGTTTTGACTTCTTTCACCCCGACTGACAGCGGGGCAAATTATCAAACCTCTTCGGGCCTGTCAAACATCAGCGTGTATTACAAAATGCTCAATCCGACTTTCAAAGGGTACGCCTTTCGGGCGGAAATCGCCTTGAGTTCTTCGCTTTTCTACGCTTTCTCCACTCAGGAAGACGTTGATGCCACCACGCCGATCACGGACAAATGGGGTTTTAATAAGGTCATCTCGGATTCCAAGGTTTACGGAGCGATCACGAGTGCGAACGTTTCTGGAAAAGATTATTTTAAAGTTATGGAAGCCAAGTATTCCATTTTGATTCTTTTCGATGTAAACCAACAACTCCAGTCTATTTGCATGTCCTACTTGGGCAAATAAAAACGAGCTTTCCAATAAGGCGAGAGACTAAAACAAACGAACGCTTTCCCAAGGAAACGTCAGAGCCACGGAAGGCCATTTTTTACCGTAATCTTTGATTAAAGTCCTTTGGGGTGTCGTTCTTTCTGAATCGGTTTGACTCAGGATTGTTATTGGAGATGGGGCGAAGACGATTCGGGTTGCACCATCTCTGAAGCCGGCCGAAAACCCCAGTCGTGAAACCGTGCGGGGCGCGGCAAAGAAACTGGTTATGATGCGGTTTTTTGGCTGGCAAATCCTAGGAAAGCCAAACCAAAACGACCCGCCTCTTGTTTTGCCAAGAAAACAAAAACGGCGATTTCTCGCTTTTCCGTCACTTATTATAGAGAAAGGCGAAAAACCGCTTTAGAGCAAGGAGCCAGACCATGAAACATTCAAAAACTATCGCTTCTGCAGTCGTTCTTCCATTTTTGCTTGTTGGGCTGGGAGGTTGCGGGAACAGTTCCCGGAATCCCGAGACGTCTTACGAGAAAATTGTTTTTGCGATCTCAAACGCCATTGCGGCGCTCGAAAAGCCCTCTTTGAAGGAAAGCCCATCCACGAAAGAAACCAGAAAAGCCAGAGGATACGCCGATATTCTTGCCGATGTCAAGGCGTTAACGGCTGAAACAGACCGCAGTTTGGAGAATTCTTTCAATCTTGATTCGATGAAATTCGCCAAATTGCTCTTCAGCGGAGTCGGCCCTGACTTCACTGAGGGAACAGTCTATTCCGCTTCGAAGAGCGGGATCCTCTCCTTTGACTTTGATCGTTTTTCCGGGGAGGGTTCAAAAACGGTCGATTATGCTTATACTCTGACCGCCCGCGTCTCAGCGGAACTATCAGCGGAAGGAGTTGTCACCACCAAGGCTGGCTTTTCCATCTCTTTGCCAGAAGGACACAGTCTTTATTCCTACGCCACGATTAAGCTTTCATCTTCATTTGATGCCTCCTCCAATGATTTTTCGATGGATTTGAAGCATTACGAAGATTATTTTGATGTGCCAACCGGAACTGGCTTTTGTTCATACGAAGAGGAGAAGGCTCAAGTCGAAACCGGCCTTGTCTCCTCCTTTGACGATTTCTTTTATCAAGCCGATCGGCGAATCCTTCTCGATGCCACATCCCCCCAGTGGCAAAACTACCTTGACCAAGGAACGAAATTCCTGCCAGGCGCCAAAATCTTCGATGGCGACAAAGTCTACAAAAGCACGGAAGAGCGAGATGAAAAAACCAATGCCGTTTTGCGGGTGTACAAGAAGAATGAGTTCATGCCATTTTTCGTGGATGAACTCGGCCTGAATTCCACGGACTTAAGCGACAAGGACTTCTTTGCCAAAGAAACAACCTCCTCGGCGGAGGCCAAAACCGCTATCGATGAAATGGAGACCGCCAGCCAGTCTTTTGTGGGAGTTCTTTTGGGAAATCTTGAGAACACCGCAACGAACCTTGATGCCGAGAGTTTCGATTCCATTCCGAAGGAAGATGCTGCCATTGCGTCCCTTCGGATCCTTGACGCTTCCAGCCGAAAAGAAATTGCGGCGGGTTTCTTTGTAGACCAACAATTCACGATAGCCGATCTTTTAACCGGAAAAATCGCTGTCTATGGCGAGACTTCCGCTCAACCTTCTTTCGCTCTTTGTCTTGAGGCCGGCTATTCAGACGGAACGAGCAAAGACCTCGTTTTGGCTTCGGATTTGGCAGAACTGGCTTATCAAAGAAACGACGCCAAAGCGATTTCTGGGGACAATTTCTTCATTTTGGATGGCTGGGATGGGTCGAGTTCGCTTAACAGCACGCTCAAAGTCTCTTCTTCGGATGGCGCAGTTTCCGTATCTTTCGAAGGATCCCTCCTCGCTGGCGCGACAGCAAAATGAAACAAAGGTGGGACTCCTTCCGAACCGGAATCTTGGCCTTTCCGCTCTTTCTGCTCTTGGTGGGCTATTCCGATAACGTTGACCTTATCCTTCAAAACGGGAAAAGCAAGGATTCCGATTCTTTTTCTCAAATTGATGTAGGCGAAAAATGTCCTTTCATTTCCTTGGCTCTCAAAAGGGCATTGGACGCGAACAAGTTCGATGAGACGGAGGCCAATCCCTTGGAAATCATTAGGCTTTCAAAAGAAGCCACCGCCAGATATTTCAGGGCAGGGAACGCGTTCAATCGAGGATCCCGTTACCCAAACAGCCGAACCATCGTTGGTTCGATCGACGAGGGCAATAAGGCCAGCGAAGGAACTTGGGGAAGCCAACCATGGCTATTTCATCACCCATTGGTTCCGCACAAGCGGATAATGAGATTGATAAAAAGGCGATCTCACGAAAGGCAACATGAATTTTGAACGATCTTTCGAAAAAGCCGTCGCCCGAGGGGACGTGGAAGAGATCAGAGATCTTTCCTCGCGCCTCTATGAGACTTATAGCCGTCTTGCCTATAATGTGGCCTTTTCCATTCTCGGCAACGAAGAGGAGGCCAAAGACGCGGTTGGCGAGGCTTTTGTGTCTTTCTTAAGCAACCTTAATGACGTTGGCAAAATCAAAAGCATCAAGTATTACCTCCTCAGCTCGATTCGTTATATTTCCTATCGCCAGAAAAAGGAAGGAGAGAGAACGCGGCCGTTCGATGAGGACAGCGACTGTTTCCTGAAAGAAGAACCCCTATCGGAAACGCTTGACGCGATTGCCTTGCTGGCCCTCGTGAAAAAGATTTTGACGAAAGAAGAGATTGTCATCGTTCTTTCGCATCTGGAAGAGGGGATGTGCTTCCGCAAAATCGCCGTTTTACTTCACCAAACGCCTGATGCGATATCGGGAAAATACACAAGAGCCATCGGAAAAATCAGAAAAGCCAGGAGGGAAATCGCATGAAAAAAACCGAGAAAGAACTCATCGACGCCTATGAGGGCTCCTTACCCGCCTGCCCTCTTCCTTATTCGGAAGTTGAGAAGAAGGTGGATTTCGAGAGGTATGCAAAACCGCAGGGTGAAAGACGAAGAAGGCTATGGCTCATCCCCGTCTCTATTGCGGTTCTCGCCCTTTCCGTTATCTTGCCAATCACTCTGCTCAAAACGCCGAGTCTTGATGATAAAGACCAGATCATCTTAGCTCTCGGCGGAGTCGAAAAGACCCTTCGCGATTCGAAGGGCGAGGGTTTCTCGACTTCTTCCCCCACTCTCAAAAAGGCCTCCTATTCCGACCGTTCTCTTTCTCTCATTAGGTCGTTTTTGGTTTCGGACAGCGAAAAAAGCGAACCGGAGCTTTCCCCCGACGACTATCCTTTCACCCAACTGTTTTTCGCTCGTGATATCCTCAAGAGCCTCTCTTCTTTCGCGGGCGGGAAATGTTTGGGCTTCGAAAGAATGGGTTCCATCGGATTCGATTTTTCGACTTATGAGCCTTCTTCATCCGTTTTCAGTTCCTATTCTTTGACGACGAAAGTCTCTTATGCCATCACGGATCAAGATCTTTCAGGCAAAAAGCTCGATGGCGAAACCAAAAACGTCGAAGTCCAAGGCGTTTTCGCGCTCGCCTACCAGTGCCATGACATGGCCATAAGCCAGCTTTTCCCGTTTCACGCCTCGATCCTCTATGATTTTTCCAGTTCTTCCGGTCCTTTCGAAATGACTTTGCTTTCCGGCGACATCCGTGAAAACTTCCCTTCCGAACATCAGGAATCCACTTACGAATACGCCTATCTTTCTTCCGCCAACTCCCTCGTCAGGGAATACCGCCATTTTTACATCGTCAGCAAGACCCCGCTCCTTATCGATTCCGCTCACCCTTGCTTTCAAAACTACCTCGATGAGGGGGTTTCTTACGTCGATGAGGCCGAAATCTACGACGGGGAACGCTACGCCAAGAGCCAGCGAACGGGGATCGCTGACGAAAGCGGTCAAAAAGGAAGCAAAACGACTAAAGAGGGGATCGGAATACCCATCGTCGATGACTTCGGCTGCAACGAAAAAGACCTCGATGTCGCTGAATGGGGAAAGAAAACCTTCGCGTCTGAAAACGGCGTCGCCTCCGCAATCGCCTCGCTTGAGGAAAAGACGGGCAAGCCTTTAGCTCTTCAGCTCCTAGACGAGAACGGGCGCGATTACAATTTCGAGGAAGAATAAGAGACTGTTTCGAAACCTTTTGTGACGCGTCATCCGGCTTCCTTTTTGATGATCCTTGCCTTGCGTGGCCGGGTTTGGAAGCGCTTTTTGTGTTATTATACTTTTCGAACAGGAAAGGCCAGTATGTGTACGCGAATAGTTCTCAATGGTCAGGACGTGATTAACGCCTTCAACTTCGATATTGATCTTTCGGTGTGGAACCACCGAATCTTTTTTCGGAAGGACAGGTTTTCCATCGGCATCAAAATGCCTGATGGCCGCTTTCATTCTTTCCATGGCATCAACGCGAACGGTAATGTTGGGACTCTGCTTTACGTCCATGGCAATCCCGCTGGTAGCTATATCCCAGGCGCCTTGACTATCGCCGAATTAACCGAGCGTTTCGTTTCCGGAGCGCTCTCGTTTGACGAAGCGGCCAGTCTGCTTGGCCGAGAAAAGCTTACTTATGCCAAAGACGCAACGATGCAAGCCATGCTTTCCGACGAAAAAGGGCGGGTGCTCATCGTTGAACCGGGAGTGGGGTTTCGAGTTGAGAAAAAGGATTACTCCCTAATGACGAATTATTCAATTCTGGATCCCGAGAGCACAAGGCCATTTCTGGTTCCGGGCGATGATCGTTTCGAGCGGGCGAAAGCGCAGCTTGATCATTTATCAGGCGAAGCAACGCCGAACTTCGCTTTACGTTGCCTTCGCGAGGTGAGCCAAGAAGGAATCTGGGCCACCCGAGTGAGCTTCGTCTATTCTCAAAATAAGCGGAGTGGGTGCTATGTTCTTAACAACGATTTCGAGCATCCGCGCCGATTCCAATTTGTTTCTTGAACGCGGTTCCGTTTTGAAAAAAGATCCGCCATGGTGTTTCCTTTTGCGGAAACCCTGTGGCGTTATATAAAAAGTCAAAGCGAACCGACTCGGCTGCTTTTGCTCCCCCCAACCGCAAATCGCTTTCGGCGAAAAGTCCCCTCGATTAATGAATAGGGGATTTGGTTCTGCTTCTTGGCTTTGGCTAGAAGGATCTCGCTCTCAGGAGTCCTTTCTTTTCCCGATGAAAAGATCCCTGAACGCCTTAAGCGGTTTCCCGTTGGCGAGGTCGAGAACGCATTCGACGAGATGGTCGTTTTTGGTCAGATTCCCGACCGCTCGAATCGGGGATTCCATCGCCGTCGAAATCGTATCGGCGTTCCCCAACGCATCCCGTTCCGGAATGCTCATGTATTTCGTAACGACCTTCCTCAGGAGTTTGCCAAAATGATAATCCCCGAGGTCTTCGATGGCCGAATCATAAGTAAAGGGCCGTTTGCGGAGATCGGCCGCTTGAGGGAGAGGATGCCCGAGCAAAGCGGAAAACTCCGCGTCGGGAATGGCAAAACCATTTTGCGGGACGGCATAGAAGTCGGGCAGAGAGCCACGAAGGTCTCGCCCAGAATAACCTGATTTGACGGGCAATTCGGCTCGTAATCGAATGTCCTCGGAAGAGGCCCCTATTTCGACAAGATAGGTCCCTTCCTCGACCAGCCAAGCCCCTTTCTTCGAATCGTAATGGGCCCAGTCCCGAATTGGCAAAGACAAGGTGATGGTTTTCCGTTCGCCCGGTTCGAGAGATACTTTGCTGAACGAACGAAGCTCGCGCCGCGGGGCGTAGGTCTTGCTGTTCGGCAGCGAGACGTAAACCTGAACGACTTCCTTGCCGGCTCTCAGGCCTGAGTTACTCAGCGTAACCATCAAATCGACGATGGCGTTGGCGTTGGCGCCACTCATTGAAAGCTCGGCTTTCTCATAGGCGAAAGAGGCGTAGGAAAGGCCATAGCCAAACGGAAAGAGAACGGGCTTGTTCGCCGTAAGATAGTAGCGATAGCCCACATAAACCCCCTCTTTGTACAAGGCTTTTTCACCGGGGGCGAGATAATAGCCCGACGAAGGAACGTCTTCGTAAGAAAGAGGCCATGTCTCCGCGAGCTTTCCCGAAGGATTGACCTTGCCTCGCAAAATGTCATCGACAGCTTGGCCAAGCCCCTCGCCCCCGAGATAGGCGATCAAAAGCGCCTTTATTTCCGACAAAAAGGGCAATTCGACCGGAGCGCCGAGGCAAAGCACGACGATGAGTTCGCTTGAGGCCGCAGCCAAAGCCGAAACCAAATCCAGCTGGTTTTGCGGAAGGCGGATGTCGTGGCGATCATACCCTTCGCTTTCCCGAACCGAAGGCAGTCCAAGGACGAGAATAGTCTTTTTGTGGGCGTTGGCCAAGGAGACGGCCCCTTCGACGAGACCCGACTGCTCCTTTTCGCCCGGAAGAGAGTAACCAGGAGCGTAAGGGAGGGGCTCCCCACCATGACGAAGTGCATCGAAAATCGAAACGAGTTTCAGCGGCTCAATTTCCGAAGAGCCCCGTCCTTGATAGCGGGGGGTTTCGGCTAAGGCGCCGATCAGGCAGGCATCGCTGTAATCATTTAAGGGCAAAACCCCAGCATTTTTGGCAAGGACCATCGATTCCTCGGCTCCTTTGAGGGCGGCCTTGTAGGATTCTTCTTCGGAAAAAACGGCGGAAGGTTTCCGTTCAGCGAGGCGATCGTTCAGCGTGGCGACGTGAGAAGCGCAAAGAGCGGCTTCTTTCGGATCAAGTTTTCCGTTTTTGACCGCTTCGAGGAGACGCTTCTTTCGTTTGGCGTGGCAGGGCATCTCAAGGTCCAGTCCGTGATTGTGGCAATCGGAATAGGAGGAAACGGCCCACCAATCACTAACGACGCAACCCTTGTAACCCCACTCTTCGCGGAGGACTTTTTTCAAAAGCCAGTCATTGTTAGCAGAATAAACCCCGTTGATTTTGTTGTAAGAGCACATTACGGTCCAAGGGTTCGCTTGCTTCACCACGATTTCAAAGGCTTTGAGATAGATCTCGCGGAGGGTCCGCTCGTCAACGATGGAATCGGAGGTGAGACGACGATATTCTTGGCTGTTTGCCGCAAAGTGTTTCAGGGAGGTTCCGACTCCGAGGCTTTGGACTCCGTTCACATAGCCTGCCCCCAGCAAGCCGGATAGAAGTGGATCTTCCGAATAATACTCGAAATTTCGTCCGCAACGGGGGTTGCGTTTTATGCAAACTCCAGGGGCTAAGACCAGATCGGTTCCATGATTAAGGCATTCTTTGGCGATTGCTTCGCCGATTTGTTTGGTGACCTCCGGATCCCAAGAGCAGGCGAGGAGGCAGGGCGAAGGAAAGCAAGTCGTCTTCTCGCTCGGCGCGACGAAGAGGCCTCGAGGCACCTTTTCGCGAATGGGTTTGCGCAACCCGTTGGGCCCGTCATGAAATTCAAGGGCCTTAATGGAGGTTCCTTCGATGGCGTTGGTCTGCCAATCGCCATCGCCATAAAGAAGGACGATTTTCTTTGGCAAAGGCATTTCGTCGACTAAAGCGACCGCTTCGTCATGATCTGACATTGTTTTCGCCTCCAAACATCAAATAGCATGAATATTGTGCCACGTTTCTTAAAAATCGGAAGAACAGGATCATTTTCATCATGTTAGGAGGCTTTCCCCCGTCGAGGGTTTTGTTTTGACTTCCAATAGCCTAAGACCCATTATAATATTGAAAAGGGCTGGAATATGAACACATTAATTGCTTTTTGCGGCCTTGACTGCGAGAAATGCGAGGCAAGGAAAGCCACGGTCGAAAACGATGACGAATTGCGGAAAGCCGTGGCAAAAAAATGGAGCGGGTATAACCACGTCGAGATTACCCCCGACATGATCAACTGCCTTGGTTGTCGCTCCAAGGGGCCAAAGACCCCATATTGCGAAAAATACTGTCCGATTCGGAAATGCGCGCAAAAAAAGGGTTTTACGACCTGCGGGGATTGCCCAACCATGGAAAGCTGCAAGGATCTTGGGATGGTCATTAGCAACAACAGCGAAGCCGCAAAGAATCTCAAACCATAATAGAAATCAGGCAGCGTTTTTCTCCGTTTCATAAAGAATTTGGACGGAATCGTTTTAAATTGCTTTGGTTTCCCGTTTTTCCTCCCAACCGTTTTGGGACGAATAAATTGATACACCTCATACAAGGCGACCAAACGCCTAGCAAAAAGCGCTGATTTTTTCTTTTTCTGAAATGGCCCAGCAAACAGAGAAAAGAGAAAGCCTCGGACGATTCGAGTGCCTCAAATCGAAGAAAACCAAGCTTATTTCAGAACCAAATGGATGATGAAAGCCGCGATGAGCGCCACGACAACCCCGACGTGCCACCACGTCAGAATCTGCCGGGCTTTAATCTCTTTCTGAAAGTGGCCGGTGAAGCCTAATGCCACCAAAAGGGCCATGAGGCCAATTAAAACGTAGCCGGTGATGAAATGGATGTAAGACGGGTCATGAATGTTGAAGACGGCGACGAAATGGAGCCACATCAAGGCAACGCTCAGCGAGCCGATCGGCATATGGAGCTGATTGAGGACACCATAGACCGGGGCGAGTTTCTTTTTCGTTTCGGGCTTGGTCTTTTTGGCCAAGAAGATCCGCCGCATCACAAAGAGGCAAAAGAGTGGCACCATCGAACCTCCGAGCACCCAGCCGAGGACCTCCCCGCCTTCGCCGATCGTCATCGGATCGTGAATCGTGTAGACGAAAAAGAGAACGACGGCGCTCAAGAAAACAGCAGCGGCAAGCGCATAGAGGATGACCTTGGCTTGTTTCATAGGCATTTTGGATTTCCTTTTATTTTATTTTAAACCGCCTGAGAAAGGGTGAACAGGGCCAAGCAACTTTTCTTGCTTTCTTATCAGGAAAAGGAGTGAAGCGAAACAAAGGAAGTCCGAAAAAGGAAGAATTCGATTCCTTGCCCCACGCCAAACTGAAGGGACTAGAATAGAACGAAAAAGCGGAGAGGCGGCCCCGACTTCAAGGAGAGAAAACCATGAAAGAACAAACAGTTACCATCGCCATCCTGGGTGATAGCATCACCGAAGGCGTCGGCGCTTCCGATAAGGCCCATGCCTTTCCAAGCGTTTTGGCCGATCTGACCGGATTCCGCGTCCTTAACTATGGCATCAGCGGAACCCGAATCGCTCGGCAAAGCCACCCATCCGCACCGATTGATTTTGATCAGGATTTTCTCGGCCGCGCCCCGAAAATGGACCCGAAGGCCGACTTCGTCATCGTCTTTGGCGGCACCAATGATTTCGGCCATGGCGACGCCCCCTTAGGGGCAAAAAGCGACCGGACCTCCTGGACTTTCTCTGGGGCGGTCCGGCTGTTAGGCGAAGAGCTCATCAAAACTTATGGCCGCGACAAATTGGTCTTCTTATTGCCCCTGCCGCGTTACCGGCAGGATTCAATCCATGGCGATGGGTGCAAGAGTGGCGTCAACGCGCCGTTATCCGCCTACATCAGCATCCTCAAAGAGGTGTTGGGCGACCTGAAGATTCCCTATCTCGATTTCTCGAAGGACTTCCCCGAGCCGAAAGACATGAGCAACTCCGGCTACTTCGCCGATGGCCTTCATCCAAACAACGCGGGCGCCCGCCATTTAGCCGAGCTCTTCGAGGCTTATCTCGCCACCCGGGGCTTTGTCTCCGAACGATAAGCAAAACAAAAGGGCGATTGGCCGAAAGCCAGCCGCCCTTGTAGTTGTTTTTTATCGATTAGTTGCGGGCGATGAGGCCGAACAAACCACCGAGGAAATAGAATACATTCTGGCCGCAGATGCCGATGACCATGAATGCGATGTCCCAGCCTTTGCTGGAGCCTTTCGCATAGGCCTTCCGCGTCAAAATGATGATGACGATGGTGATGATGATGACGTAGATGCCAAGGCCAATCATCACGCTTGGGCCTGACGCCGCAAGTGCAGCCGCTTCACCCGTTAAATGGGAGCCGTTAACGGCGCCAACCGCCATCAAAATCCCGCAGATGACGACGATGATACCACAGGCAAATTCAATCCAGTTGAAGATGTTGGCGATTTTGTACATGATTTTCGAAGCATGTTCCATGAAGTTTTTCCTCCTTTCGTAAAGATTATAAGGCAAGAAGGAATGCGAAAGAATCCCTTTGTAAAGTTTTGCCTTATGATAAAGATGAAAGAAATCAGAAATCGCCAAAAAGAAAGCCCGCCGACCTAAAAGGTTTTTGTCCCGCTCAGCGCCTCTTTTCCCCTTCGGGCCGCTTATCATTGATGGTTTTCATCCCAACCGACGCGATGTGGGTGCCCACTTTTCTTTGGCCCAATCGAGGTAGCCTTCAAGAACGGCTTGCAAAAAGGCCTGCGACACCCTGGGAAGCCACGCCGGCAATGGCCCCGTTGATGATCGTGTCTTTGAGCTTCTTCTTCATCACGATCTTGTCGATCTTCAGAATGAAATGGCAGCCGAACTTGCTGGTAATGCCATTGAGATCGTGATAGGGCCTTTCCCCAAAATGAAGGGGCAATGCTTCTCTTGGCTTGGCTCTCTTCGCCAGGGAAACCGAGTTTGCCGGTTTCGGCAAAGTCCTTCTTCTCGTTTTTGAGGAAGTTGAGCGAATACTGCCCTGTTTAGAACACCGCCTGGGCGGTGCGAGAAAGTTGCGGCATTCGAGGATCAATTGCGAAGCAACCTTTATGAGAAGCAAAGCGAACAGGCCCCGAGATTGGTCGAACCATCCGCGTTGAGGGTGTCAATCAAAATGGTGGGCATCGGGCCGAAAGCCGAAGTCTGACAAAAAAGCCGACGATGCGGAGATCTTCAAACGATGAGTCCATGAATTGCCTCTATTCGAAGGAAAAAGCCAAAAGAAAGGCTCCGTTAACAGCGTTTTTTTCAAGAGAAGGTAGAAAGAGAAAAGAAAAATCGTTATCGTTAATGGAAGCGAGGGGGTCAAGCATGCTCTTCTTTGAAAGGACAAGCGCGGTGATCGAAAAAACCGTCAAAGATCTCCGGCGGTTCTCTTTCATCGTTTATCTAATCGTCCAAGTCATTTTCCTTAGCCTCTATGCCTACAAGATCTGCGCAAGCCTCAATCGTTTGGTCTATCTGATCCTCTACAGTGTGATCGCCGGGTTCTCAATCGTTGGTTTCGTCTTTTTTCTCCTCACCCACAAAAACAAGAAGGCCAAGAAAATCGTCGTGGCCAAACGGGGGATCCGCCTTGGCAAATACGCGGCAAATGCCAGCATGATCATCGTCCTCCTCGTCGAATTCGCCCAACACGGGGCTTCCGACCTCGCCATCATTTTCTCGGGGATCTCAATCGCCTCTTTCGCCCTCCAAGTCTTGCTTGAGTTTCTCCGGATTTTCTATGAGCGTTACGCCGAACTCCTCGAGATCGCCCTCAATAAAGACGTGGCTGCCTTCGAAGCGGTAAGCCACCCGCTCAAGATCGTCGATGCCCCTTTAGCCGCCCTCTCGGCCAAACTCAACGGGACGCCCAAAGAAGAATCAAGCGAAAAAGAACGCTACGTCGAGGCGCTCAAAAGCGATTACGTGAACGCCAAGAAGAAGAGCAAAACCGAACAGCAGGAAGAGGAAAAGAAAGAAATCAAGGGCCATTGGCGGGCGATCAAAAGCGGCCTCAAGAAGAAATTCACGCGCCCAAAGAAGAAAGAACCCACCGCCATTGCCCCGCCGAAAGAGGGGTCCAAGTAGCCTTTCTTTCGCCTGACGAAAACCCTCTGGCATCCAACGAAACGGAGCGAAGAATCTTTTTTTCATCGTTTTTCTGCTTTTTCTTGCTTTCGATGGCAGAGATGCGCACGTTGCCCCGCTCATGAAAAACACCAAAAAACCTTCTCGTCGGCAACCTATTGGCCTATATCCTTAGCCTTTCGAACCATCCTCCATCTCGATTCGAAATTCTAAGCCCTGGTCAATAACGGATAAAGGGGCTTCGCTCCTGTAACCTCCTTTCCGCGTGATGGCGGTAGGTCATCCCCAAACCCGATCAAAAAGGGATGAATGAAAGAGATTTCATTTCTTATTTGGAGGTGAGTGTGTTATGCTTGCGTGCCTCAAAAATGAAAATCAACGAAATTAACCTCCCATCCCCCATCGAAAAATCCCTGAGTGAAATGGGCTACGCCGACTTCACCGCCATCCAAGAAATGACGCTGCCACCGCTTTTGCAGGGTCAAGACGTTTTAGGCGAGGCCCCGACTGGGACAGGCAAAACCGCCGCCTATGCGCTGCCGCTCATCGTCAGCATCGACCAAAAGAGTGCCAAAGTCCAAGCCCTTATCATTTGCCCGACCCGCGAACTTGTGGTCCAAGTAATCGAGGAGTTGGCCAAATTTGCCAAGTATCTGCCTTCGATTCGCTACGCCGCGATCTATGGGGGCCAAAAAGTCTCGACTCAGCTCCGCGAACTAAAAGCCAATCCGCAAATCATCGTCGCGACGCCAGGCCGTCTCAATGACTTATTGGAGCGGAAGGCCCTGAGTTTGGCCAATGTTCACTACCTCGTCCTCGATGAGTGCGATGAAATGCTGGAGATGGGCTTCATCAAAGACGTCGACAAGATCATCAAACAGGTGGTTTCGCCCCACCAAACCTGCTTATTCTCCGCCACAATCTCGAATGAGATCAAGAATGTGGCCGAACGCTACCTCAAGAAGGACGCCTTCCGCGTCCAGATCAAACGGACCTTAAGCCAAGAGAACCAAATCGCCCAAAAATACGTCATCGTCGGCGAAAAAGAGAAGACCGAGGCGATCGTCTCGCTCCTCACCACATTGAGTTTCAGCCGGGCTTTTGTCTTTTGCCGGACCAAGCACAAAGTCAAACAACTCGAGAAGATCTTGCAAAAGAACACGACGCACGCCATCACCTCGCTTCAAGGCAACTTGAGCCAAAACAAGCGGGACAAGGCGATGAAAGACTTCCGCAACTACGATGCCGACGTCATGGTGGCAACCGATATCGCCGCCCGGGGAATCGACGTGAATGATGTCGACCTTGTCGTCAATTACGACATCCCCGAGGAAGACGAATTCTACCTCCATCGAATCGGAAGGACCGGCCGAGTCGATAAGTCGGGCGTCTCCTACACCTTCATCACCCCAAGTGAACGCAGCTTAATCAAGAAATACGAAGCGATGACCCACTGCCCGCTCAGCGAGTACGTGATCGATAAAGGAAACGTTATGAAGAAATACCTCGAAAACCTCGAACCGAGACTTACGGAAGACCTCAAAGAAGAAAAAGACGCGATTAACGAAGTCTGCGCTGCCCTTTCGGCGAAGGAAGGGCACGAAGTGACGCCGCTTGACCTCGCCGCCATCTTGCTCAAAGAGAAAGTCGAAGCCCCTGCTTCGCCGATTGCCGAAGAGCGGGATTATTCCGCCTCACATAGCCGCAGCATCGAGCGCAACAAGGAACGGAAGCAGTTCAAGACCGAGCCGGGCAATCAGCGCTTTTTCATCAACGTCGGCTTTGAAGACGGAGCTAATCAGGACAACCTCAAGGCTTTCATTGCCAAAAACGCGAAGAACGTGAGCATCAGTGATTTCGCCGACATCTATCTCAAAGGCACCTTCTCCTTCTTTGAGCTCCCGAAAGAGAAAGCCGATGCGGTCATCAAAGGCATCGAATCGACGAAATTCTTAGGCAAAGACGTCCACGTCGAAAAGACGGAGCGGCCGACCGATAGCCCCTACAAAGTCCGCCACGCGGATCGGGGCGAAGGCCACCATTCGTCCTATCAAGGCCACCGCGACTTCCACCATGAAGGCGGCCGCCACTACTCCGATAAGAAACACCGATAAATGAAAAAGCGCGAGCAATCGCGTTTTTTTCGTCGGAGCGTCGAGGCAAGACCCATGAAAGCGCAAGCGAAAGAAATCCATTTACCCCGAAAGGGAGTGATTGGGGTAGAATCACAGGGTAAGAAAAGAAGAAAGAAGCGTTATGGCAAACGAAAAAATCTATCAACAGAATCTTGTGATCTCTTCGGGGATGCTGACCCCGAAAGGCCGCCTCAAACTCCACGATCTCCTCGCCATCATCCAAGAAGCCAGCATCGAAGGGAGCGCCTTCGTCGGGGCTGGGGTCGAGAAAATCCGCCAGCACAACCTCTATTGGGTTGTGATGTCCTATCGCTTCGAAATCTACCGTCTCCCCGTTCTCGATGAGCGAATCACCGTTTCGACTTATCCCAGCGACAATAGGGCCTTCATCTACCCCCGCCAATACAAAATCACCGATCAAAAAGGCGGTGTCTTGATCCGCGGCGCCAGTCTTTGGGCCCTCCTCGATCTTTCAACCCATAAGCCGAGCGGACCGGAAAACAATGGGTTCCTGCTTCAGGGCATCCATGAAGAAGGCGAACTCCCATGGCCACCGCGCCTTGTCGTGAATGATGCCCCGCTTGTCGAAACGCGCGAAGTGAAGCCGAGCGATCTCGATTTCAATGGCCACATGAACAACATCCGCTACCTCGAATTTGCCCTCGATACCGAAAAAGAGGTCTTCGAGGATGCCCACGAGGTCACGAGCTTTCAGATCAATTTCCTTTCCGAGACTCATCTCGGGGCCGAAATGGCCCTCTACCGCGAGGTCAAAGACGCCAACTACCGTTACGAAGGCAAAGTCGCCGATAAGAGCGTTTTCGCCCTCGCAATCGCCGTCAAGAATTAACGTTTACCTCTTAAACGAAACTGGCGCCCCTTCATCTCAAGGAGCCCTTTTTCTTTCATTTGGGATAAGAGACGAGGCAAAGCGCTCCGGACGGTTCCCGCAGTCCGGGAGATCCTCAATAAACTGGCCAAAAGCGAAAAGGACGCCATTGATTTCTCACTCAAAAAGAAAGGCAAAGCCGTCCTGAGCCGCTACGTGGCCCTCTACGATGAAAAGAGGAGCCGTCTCGGCTGCTTTCGCCCGCGAAATCGATTAAAAGAAAAAGGCCTTTTTAAAAGGAGAAGACGTAACTTTGCCTTCTCGTTTTCGTCTCAGATTGCGCTGATATTGTTGGCAATACTCGACCAGATCGTATCGCCCCTATAGAGCGAGAGCATCGAGGAAGGCACCTTAATCCGGATTGAGCTTGAAAGATTATCTAACGTAGTTGCGGCCACGCTCACGGGCTTAGCGCCTTCGTAGAGCAAGGTGATTTGTTCGAGATTCGCCTTTAAATCCATGAGACTCGAGAAACCGGTCGCTGTCTTGGGCAAAGTGATCGATTTCACACCGCCATGATGATAGAGCGAATTGAGGCTAATGATGGGGGCCGTATCTTGATAAAGCAAAGGATCGGCCGCTAAGGTCGTCGGAATAAGGACGGTTGAGGTATAACCGCTCTTCGTCGAAAGGACGACGCCCTGATCGGTACTTATGAGCGTCGGAGAGCCCTCATCGACCACGAAGCGGGCAAGATTCGGGAAATTGGAGACGGTGATGCCGCTTTCGCCAACGCTTGTGACGTTATTAGGCAAGTGGATCGCGCCGATCGTCACATTGGTCTGGGCGAAAGCGCACGGAAGCAGAGCCTTCATCGTCCTCGGCAAGGTGATGGTGCCGCTCAAGGACGAAGAAATAGCGAAAAGATCGTGGGATTCATTATCGACGAGATAGCCATCCTGAATCCGGAGGGCCCCGTCTTCCACCGGGATAACCCGGGTGTTGCGGCCCAAAGACGATGCGACGTGATTCAAGGACTTATTGAGCTTCAACCGGGTCAAGGCATCGCTAAAAGCCACCGAAAGCGAGCGGACGGGCCAACTATTGGCGGGTGCGGGAAGGTGCGTTAACGTATCGGGGACCTCGTAGTTCGTTAAAGCGCTGCTGCCGGTGATCGAAGCGAGATCGACACTCCCATCGTCGAGGAGATTGACCGCGTAATCGTCGGTGGCGTAATACGCAGAGATCTGGTAAATCAAATTGAGCGTCTTGTTGGCATAGACGACATAAGCCGTCAGATCTTTACCAAAGGATTTCTGATAACTATCAAAACCATTCACCATCGCTGAGGTCACTTTGCTGACCTGGACATTATTGCTATCGAGAATCACCCATTGTTCCTCGTTAAAAGCGCTCGCGAAGTTGACGGTGCTACCGCCAACCACCGCCGGCACCACGCTGTAACTACCGCCATCGGCACTTCCATTTCCTTCCCCGCAGCTGGCTAGACTACTTAAGGCAACCACCGACGAAGCCACCATCATCCGTTTCTTCATGAAAAGATTCCTCGCGACTATCATACGAGGAGAAAGGAAAAAAGAAATCAAAGAAGCATCAGGACGGAAGCTTCTTGCTCTTCAGGAAACGCAAAAAGAGATCAGTCAATTCCTGCGGGGTTTCTTTCGCTCCATTCGTCAAATAATATATTTCAAGGTTATAGACCGCCCCGGCATAGAGATAGGCCAAGGCTTTATCGCCACGCTCATGCTCGGCGAAATCGCGCTCAATCCCTTCATTGAGAGCGCTTGATAAATAATGGATGAGACCCCGCTCATTGAGCAGAAGCAATTTGTCCTTTTCTTGAGAGAGCATCGAGAAGCAAGCAAAGATGAACTCGCTCGGATTGGTGTAAGGCGTGAGCGGCTGGTGGAGCGAGAGAAACTGAAATTCGCTCCGCTCGAAATAGGCGCGGACCACATCTTCCTTTTTCTTAAATAAATGGGCAAAGGCTGAATGGGACGCTCCGACTTTCTTGCAAAGAGAGGCGACGCTGATCGAAGAAAACTCTTCCGTGAGTAAGAGAGCGAAGAGGGCATCAACGAATTGATCTTTGGAAAGCGAGTTCATGTTGGGGATGCGGAAAGCGATTTTCTTTCTTGATAAGAATGGCACAAATGAAGCCGCTTTTTCAAAGAAAAATCATCAGGCTGAGCTTTCCAAGGAGAAAAAGGGCGACGAGAGCGAAGAAAAAGAAAAGCAAAAAAAGCCGAGCATCGCCCTTATTAATGCGAAATATCGGCAAAAAGCGCCTCAAACGCCTTTTGCGGTTATTTCCGATGGGCCTTCTTCCATTCTTTGATCTGGGCGAGCCGGGCTTTGAATTTGGTCTCGACGCCTTGTTCGGTCGGATGGTAATACTCTTTGTCTTTGAGATTCTCGGGCAGGCAAACCATCGCCGTCAGTTTATCGGGGTTGTCGTGGGCATATTCGTAACCCTTACCATAGTTGAGGCCTTCCATCAGTTTGGTTGGGGCGTTGCGGATGATGAGCGGAACCGGGTCATCGAGCTGCTTGAGAGCGTCCTCTCTCGCTTCGTTATAGGCCAGTTCGCAGGCATTCGATTTCGGGGCCATCGAAAGATAGATGACCGCTTCAGTGAGATGGACATTGCATTCGGGCATGCCGATATATTGGCAAGCCTGGAAGGCGGCAACCGCGATCTCGAGGGCGTGGGGATCGGCTAAGCCGACATCCTCGGCCGCAAAGCGGGTCACTCGGCGGGCGATATAGATCGGATCCTCCCCCGCTTCAAGCATTCGGGCCAGCCAATAGACGGCGGCATCGGGATCGCTATTGCGCATCGATTTATGGAGGGCGGAGATCAGATTGTAGTGCTCCTCGCCTTTCTTATCATAAAGCAAGGATTTATGCGAGGTGCATTGCTCGACGTCCTCTTTGCTGATTTTGACGGCATTCCCTTTGCGCTCACCATTGAGAATCACCATCTCCAAGGTCGATAAAGCGCTCCGGGCATCGCCATTGGCGAAAGTAGCAATCGCGGTTAAAAGTTCGGGCTTAATCGTCACATCGAGATCGCCGAATCCGCGCGGATCCTTGATCGCCCGCTTGAGTAAAACCACCATGTCATCGACGCTTAAGCTCTGGAGGACAAAGACTTTACAACGCGAAAGCAAGGCGCCATTCACCTCGAAAGAGGGATTCTCGGTCGTGGCACCGATTAAGACGATGCTACCCCGTTCGACATAAGGCAAGAAGGCGTCTTGCTGAGCTTTGTTGAACCGATGGATTTCATCGACGAACAGGATGGTGCGACCGCCCATCTTGCGACTTTCTTCGGCGCTCGCCATCACCGCTTTGATCTCGTTGATGCCGCTCGTCACGGCAGAAAAACGGATGAAAGTCGCTTTGGTCCGGTGGGCGATAATTTCGGCCAAGGTGGTCTTTCCCACGCCTGGCGGCCCCCAAAAAATCATCGAGGAGATCTGATCGTTTTCGATCAAATGGCGCAAAACTTTGTCTTCGCCTAATAACTGCTTCTGCCCAACGAATTCATCGAGATTGCGGGGGCGGAGGCGCTCGGCTAAAGGCTTCGAGGTTTCTTTTTCGAGGAGCGAAGTTTGTTCCATGGCTTTTCTTTCGGAAAACATTATAACGTGATAAGCCGATTTTTTCTTCTTAGAAAACGAAGCTCAGTGCAGCATCGAATACGGCGCGACATCTTCAAAGCCAAAGGCATGATAAATCCGGCCCGCTAACGGGTTGTCATAGAAGAGGCAAACAAACTTCTCTTTCCGGGCAAAGAGCTTCTCCAAGAGGGTCCCCACCACTAAAGAGGCATATCCCTTTTGACGATAGCTCACACGGGTCATCACTCCGATCAGCATCGAAGAAAGGGCGGTGTCGGCGCTGCTCGAAGCAGAGGAAACGAGCTTTTCATCGACATAAACGCCAGCGACGAGGGAACCTCTTTTCACCCCAGCCAATAGGCCATCGACCACTTCGGATGGACTCCGTTTCTCGGGGCCGAACTCGGCAATGGTGCTCTCAAGTTCATAGACGCTTTCCATCTCTTCTTTCGTCTTTAGGAAACGGACCTCCGCGCCCGGACGATGCGGGAGCTGCTTTTTAAGGGCGTTGCATCTCGCCATCATCGTTTCTTCGATCGCCAACGGCGCCAAATACGGGGCGAGCGGCTTCACCACCTCGCTCTTCCCGCTCACGCAAACGCCAGCAAGCGTCGGGTTCTCTTCTTTGATGATCGCGGCCATTTCCGCATAAGGAAAGTCCTTCTCTTTCGTATAAAAAACGTAGTTTCGGTCCATGTAGCGGAGCAATACCCCCGCCAAAACCCCTTCTTTTTGATAGGCGTGGATTCGAACGTGTTTCTCGTCGAGGCCAAAAGAGAGGAGATCCCCCGAGATAAAGAGATTCACCTCCGGCTCGTTCGCCACATACGAAAGTACCGCTTCTTCATCGCCTTTTTTGAGTGTGAGCCATGCCATAAAATTCCGCCTTCCTTCTTTCAAAGTAATGGGGATTATAGACCAGAAGAGCGGCGCTTTCACTTTTTAAAAGGCCGGAGGAACGTTTATCAAGTATTGCCAATGCCAAAAAAAGCGGAGACCTCTATAATAAAATCAGTCAAGGGAGGGATACCTTATGCAAAAAAATCTGTTGAAGAAAATGATTGAGAAGACGAATGAGCTCATTGCCGCCCCGAGCGTTTGCCCCGAAGCGAAAGCCGCCGCCGAGACTTGGTTAAAAGAAGTCGGCGAGGATAATGAAAAAGAAGCGACCCAGGCTTACTTAACCGAACTCAAAGAAGACATCACCCCAATCGGTGGGCTTGTCGCCTTTGCCAAAAGCGACTGTGCCAAAGAGGAATTCGGCGAAGAAGGCGCCAAGAATTTCTTAGCTCACGCCGAAGAGCTGAAAGCCAGTGGCGCCCTCTATTGCGATTGCCCGGCTTGCAAAGCGGCGCTAGCGATCGTCGATCTCGGAGAAAAGATCCAGTAAAAAGAATTCATTTGTTCTTTGGCTCAGGTTCCACTCCTGAGCTTTTTCTTTTTCTGAGGAGTGCATAAACAAGGGGACTAGTTATCAAAAAGGGCTTTTTTCCCCGCTAAAAGCGCGCGCGAAGGTTTTTGGGTTCTAGAATAAGGCTGGTCACGAGGGTAATCATGCCAAATCTCACCATTTTTTCATCCGAAGAGCTCTTCCATGTCATCTCCCATTTCGCTTTGAAAGACAAACCAAGGGATATCCACCGCTTTGGCGATGGCCATATCAACGACACGTTCTTATGCGAAGGGGAGACCCGCTACATCTTGCAGCGCCTCAACACCAAAATCTTCACCGAACCGCTAGGCGTGATGAAGAACATCGTAAGCGTCTCGAAGGAAATCACCGCCAAAGTCAGCGAAGCGGGTGGCGATCCATTGCGGGAAAGCATGCAGGTGATCCCCGCCAAAGATGGCCTCGATTATTACATCGATGATGAGCAGGGCTTCTGGCGGGTCTACCTCTATATCGAAAACACCCTTTCGCTCAATTTGCCCCGGAGCCTGGAAGACTTCCGCCAAGCGGCGGTCGCCTTTGGCCGTTTTCAGTATTATCTCCGTGATTATCCGGCCGCCAGTCTCTTTGTCAGCATCCCCCACTTTCACGACACCCCCAAGCGTTACCAAGATCTCTTAGCGGCCGTCCAAAAGGATCCCTTGGGCCGAAAGAAGGGGGTTTTGAAGGAGATTTCCTTCGTCGATGAACGCGCTTCGCGCCTCAGTCAGATCCAAGATGAACTCGCGGAGGGACTTTTGCCAACCCGCGTCACCCATAACGACACCAAACTCAACAACGTTTTGCTCGATCAAAAATCGGGGAAAGCCCTCGCCGTCATCGACCTCGATACCATCATGCCCGGCAGCGCTCTCTACGATTTCGGGGACTCGATCCGCTTCGGAGCCAACACCGCCTTCGAAGACGAGAAAGACCTGAGCAAAGTCTCGCTTTCTTTGCCCTTATTCGAAACCTATTTCGATGGCTACCTCGCAGGCTGCCACGACGCCTTGAGCAAACGCGAAATCCAAGAAATGCCGGTTGGGGCTTATCTCATGACGATCGAATGCGGCATCCGCTTCCTCAGCGATTATCTCTTGGGCGACGCCTACTTCCGCATCGCCTACCCCGAACACAACCTCGTCCGGGCACGCTGTCAGTTTGCCCTAATCAAAGACATGGAGAAGAAAGCGAAAGAAATTCAAGCGATTGTCGATAGAAAATGAGGAAAAAAACGATGAAGAAAATCTCTTTGGCCATCATCGGCTGCGGCGCCCGCGGAAGCGGAACCTACGCTGAAATGGCTTTGACAAGATTCGCCTCACGCGCGGAGATCGTCGCGATCGCCGAGCCCGATGAGGAACGGCGCAAATTGTTACAAAGCCGTTGCCACCTCGATGGCGCGCACTGCTTTAAAACGGGCGACGAACTGTTGGCCCAGCCCCGCTTAAGCCAGGCCCTCATCATCGCGACGATGGATCAGCAACATGTCGTCTACGCAATCCAAGCGCTCCAAAAAGGCTACGATCTCCTACTCGAAAAGCCGATTTCGCCCTCTTTAAACGAGTGCCTTCGCCTCGAAGAAGAATATCAAAAGCACCAGCAAAACGTCGTTGTTTGTCATGTCCTCCGCTACAACGTTTTCTATGGGGCGATCAAACATGTGATCGGCGAAGGCAAACTGGGCAACATCATCAACGTCGAAGCCTCGGAGAATGTCGGCTATTGGCATATGGCCCACTCCTTCGTCCGCGGGAATTGGGGCTGTGCCGAAGATTCTTCGCCGATGATTCTCCAAAAATCCTGCCACGACATGGATATCTTCGTTTGGCTCTTCGGCAGTCCTTGCCGCCAAATCTCCTCGTTAGGTTCCTTGAGTGTCTTTCGGAAAGAGCAAGCCCCCGCGGGCGCGACGCTCCGCTGCCTCGATTGCCCCATCAAAAATTGCATCTTTGATGCCCGCAAAATCTATTTAAGCAACCCCGTCACCGGCTATGATACGGGAAACCGTAGTTGGCCGATCGTGCCCTATCTCACGCCGATTTGCACCCGTGAGCGGATTCTTGAGGCCCTCAAAAATGGGCCATATGGCCGCTGCGTTTACCATTGCGACAACGATGTAGTCGATCATCAGCTCGGCTTGATCGAGATGGCAAATGGGGTCCTCATCAGTTTCACGATGTCGGCTTTCTCCGCCAAACCCCACCGGATGATCAAGATCATGGGCACCAAAGGTTCGTTGAGCGGAGACGATGATGAAAGCGAATTGATCTACCAGAGCTTCGAAAGCGGAAAAGAAGAGCGGATTCCCCTTGCCAAAGAAGCCCATAGCCAAGGTCATGGCGGAGGCGATATCGGTTTGTTCGAAGACTTCCTTGAAGTCGAAGAAGGCAAGCCCCGCCCCGAGAATCTCACCTCGCTTCCGGTCTCGCTCGAAAGCCACTACATGGCCTTTGCCGCCGAGAAGAGCCGGCTCAACCATGGCGCCCCCGTTGACATTGCGGCGATGAAGAAAGAGCATTCGGGCATCTGACGGCTTCCTCAACAAACAAAAAATGCCGGGCAACCGGCATTTTTCTTTAGCTAACGAAGAATTAACCAACCGGATTAACGGTGGCATTGCGAGCCCACCAGTTCCAACTCATGATCTCGGTTTCTCCTCTTTCTTTGCGGCCATCGATATAAAGAGGTTTCTCGCTGAGTTCCGGAATCGCTTCTTTCGGGTCCTTTAAGTAGGCCTTGAGCCGCTTTTCGGCAGTCAAAATCCGCTCATTGAGCCAGCCAAAGCGGCCATCGAGGACATCGTAACCCTCGGGTTTATTCTCGGCGTTCCACTCCTTCGCCATCGCCTTCATGAAATGGGCGAGCCGCTTCCGAATGAGGGGCAAATCAACTTCGGCGATCTTCTTAAGAGCGGCTTTATCCCCTTTTTGATAGGCTTCCCGCAAACGGATGCCGACGTTGGCTTTCGTGGCTAAGCAAAGCGATAACTCGGCCAAAACGCCGTAAACATCGGCGTAATGCAGGCTCTTTTTAGCAGCGGATTTCAAAAGCTTCCCGGCTTTGAGGTAATAGGCGTCGTAAGCAGGATTGGTATGCTTATCAAAGACGCCGCCGATCGGGTCCTGATAGAAAAGGTACTTCGAAGGGTTGCCATAGCCGTGCTGCTTTTGCCCATCGGGGGTATTTGGCAAATCTAATAAGAGCATCCGTTCGAGGGTTTCCCCACTGACAGTTTGGAGCAAGCCATCGAGCCCCTCATCGTTCCCTTCGTAATCGTATTCGGCGTAAAGAGCCAACGCAGGCAGCATCGTCCAAAAAGAGCATTCGTTCCCATCATCGCCCCAGCCCGTCACCAAGACATCCTTCACCCCGTTTTCGAGGCAGGCATTGAGGGCAGCGCGGCTGTTGGTCAGACTGCTCCCAATCAGGGGAGCAAAGCCCATCCAGCGCCAAGAACCACCGGCGAAAATGAGGGGATTGGCAAAACGTTGATGTTCCTTGATGAAGTAATCATAGTCCGCCTCTTTATCGTGATAATAGTCCCAATAGACAAGACCGATTCCGCCCGGCACTTTCTTGAGCAGTTCTTCCTTCAGTGGATTCTTATCGTAATAGTTGCCCCCATGGACCATCCGGAACAAGGTGTCGCTCCAAATCATCGGCTCAAACGAATAGCGCCTGCAAATCCCCTCTACTTTCGCTAAATGACGGAGGAAAATCGCGGTCGGATCTTCGTAGCCATGGCGGAAATAGTGTTCGCCAAAGCCCATCATGAACGCCTCGTCCATCCCGAGGTGGATCCGGGGCGAATGAAAGCATTCGCGGCACGTTTTGATCTCTTCTTCGATGAAGGCATAGGTCTTCTCTTCATCGGTCAAGAGGTTATTTTCCGAATCGCGGATGTCACTAAAGGAGGCATACCAAAGAACGTTGGCTAAGTGAGCCAAAGTCTGGATGCAGGGCGCCACTTCAATCCCTAGCTTCGCCGCATAGGCATCGATGGCCTTTAGTTCGTCCTTTGTGTAGCGACCCCGTTGATAGCCAAAATAAGGATACTGATCGATCGTGTAGGTATCTTCGCAATAAAGAAGAAGACGGTCGAGACCCATCAGAGCCATCGTCTCGAGAAAACGCTCCACCACCTCGGGCTTCATCACACCGTTTCTTGAACAATCGAGCATCACGCCATCGCTCACGAAGCGAGGCGATTCTTCCAAGCGGAAATCCCCTGCTTTTTCTTTGCTTTTGGCTAAGCTGAGCCCCCGATAGAGCTCCACGGGGCGACCATAGGTGATATCGACGTGATCCCCTGTCTTTTCAACGATCAGATTGGATCCCTCGACAAAATGAGACGCGATCGTATCTTTTTCGACAATCCCCAACCGGGCTAACGCCCAAGAGATATCCGGATTTTGATTCGCCATGGTTCTTTCCGCTCCTCGATAAAAGAAAGTTCAAAAGAAATAACGTACCGATTACGCCTTCTATTTTAGCCTCAATAGCCCAATAGAGGTAGTCCCCAGAACCATTATTTTTCATATTTTCCGTCAATGGCGATATAATAAGGCCATGGCGGACCGCAAGTACGTCGCCTTCAAAGGCCTCGAAGTCGAACGGGAGATCGTGATCAAGAACATTGGTTCGATCCTCTTTTACCGCTACTCCCCCAACTTCGTCTTCGGCGGGGAAAGCCACATCGACTGGGAATTTGTCTATATCGATAAAGGCCAGGTTGTCATCGATTCCGAAGAGACGCCCTTCACCTTGAGTGCGGGCCAAGGCTTTCTCCATAAGCCGATGGAATTCCACAAGATTCGGAGCGATGGGGTCTCAAGCGATGTCTTCATCATGGCTTTTCTCCTCGAGAAAGGCGAAGAGTCCTTGCTTCGGCTCGCCGATAAGATCATCACACCCGATGAGGCGGAAAAGGCGATTTTAGGCCAAATCATGGAAGAGAACAAACTCGTCTTTCGCGAAACGAACTTCTTTGTCGACAACATCCGCTTCTCACCCCGGTTCGGCTCGATCCAATATGTGGCGAACCTCCTTGAGAATTTCTTCTTGCTCTCGTTTCGGAACGAACCGGAGAAGAGCGAAGAGAAAGAGCCGAAGAACAGCAACGCAATCCTCGAGGAAGCCGCTCATTATCTCAATGACCATCTCAACGAAAACGTCACCTTCGCCGAGCTTTCGAACCACCTCGGCTACAGTTCGAGTTACCTCGCCAAGCTCTTCCGGAGCGCCCTCCATTCCTCCTTCAAGGAATACGAGATCAACCTCAAGATCGAAAAGGCGAAGACGCTGATCGTCGAAAAGAACCTGACCTTCTCCGAAATCGCTGATCAGCTCGGCTTTTCCTCGGTCCAGCATTTCTCGAAGATGTTCAAACGAAAAACGGGCTTCAATCCGACGGCTTATCAGAAATCCGTCTTCATGCGGAACCTCTACGATCCCTTCACGCCCGTTTGATGTCGGATTAGATCTTCTCGCCGGAGAAAGCGTTATAGAGCGCCAAAACCGACTTGGCGAAATCGGCATTGGCAATCCCGATGATGATGTTGATCTCTTCGCGGCCCTGATCGATCAGTTTGATATTGATCTTCTCTTCACCAAATACCGAAAGAATCCGGCCGGATGTGCCGGTTTTTTTGACCATGTTGCGGCCGACGACGGCGAGGAGGGCGATATCGCTATCTTCGCTGAGGCTCAGGATATCCGGCAGTTTCTTCAAGTCAGCGATGATGTCGTAATAGCGTTCTTCGAGCTTGGCCTTCTCCACCACGACCGAGAAAGAATCGATGCTGGTCGGGATGTGCTCGATGGGGACGTTGTAGCGGTCAAAGACATTGAGAACAGCGAGGATCGTCTTCAGTTTGTCGGCGCCTTTGGCTTTCACGAAGGTGAGGGCAACGAAACCCTTTTTGCCGGTGATTCCGGTGATGAGATGGGTCTTATCCGGCGTCTCCTTCTTGATCAACGTGCCCCCTTCTTCGGGGTGGTTGGTGTTGAGGATCTCGAGCGGGATCTCCTCGTCTTGTAACGGGATGATCGTCTCTTCGTGGATCACGTTGGCTCCCATGTAGGAGAGCTCGCGGAGCTCACTGTAGGAGATCTCCTTGATCTTGCGGGGATTCGGGACGATCTTTGGATCGGCCATGTAGAAGCCGGACACATCGGTCCAGTTCTCATAGAGATCGGCCTTGACCCCTTTGGCGAGATAAGAGGCGCTCACGTCGCTGCCACCGCGGCTAAAGAGGGCGATCTTGCCATTCGGATAGGCGCCATAGAAGCCGGGCACCACCATCTTCGGATGGGCGGCAAAAGCTTCGGCGATGGCGGATAAAGTGGCCTTTTCATCGACCTTGCCATCGTAGTCGAAATGGATGAGGGTGGCGCTATCGACGAAGGCATAGCCCAAATAGACGCTCACGAGCTTGGCTGAAAGGAATTCACCGCGCGAAACAAGCTCCTCTTCCGAGAGGCTCCCTTCGCTCAGTTTCTTCTCAAGGAGAGCGAACTCGACATCCAAATGAGCGGGGATTTGAAGGTCTTTTTCGATTTTGAGGTAGCGTTTTTTGATCTCATCGAAGAGCTCATGATAATCGACGTGGTACTTCAAATGCTGATAGGTGAGATAAAGAAGATCGGTGATCTTGTTATCCGACGAATCGCGTTTTCCTAAAGCCGAGACCACCACGACTTGGCGCGAAGGGTCACTCTCGATAATCGCCTTGACCTTGCTGAACTCGGTCTCATCCGAGAGGCTTGAGCCACCGAATTTGCATACTTTAAGCATGGGCTTTCTCCTTTTCCGCGATCAGCGCTTTGGCGATTTGAACCGCATTCGAGGCCGCGCCTTTGCGGACGTTGTCCCCGACCGTATAGAAGATGAGGCCGTTCTCCGAGGAGAGATCCTTCCGGATCCGTCCGACATAGACCTGATCGGTGCCGGCTGCCAAGGTCGAGACCGGATAAAGATGATTCTTCGGATCATCAACGAGGACGATGCCGGGATAGGCTTTGAGGACTGCGCGGGCCCGTTCGAGGGAGACTGATTTCTCGAATTCGGCGGCGATCATCACGCCATGGGCGACCGGGACGGGTACCCGAACGCAGGTGGCGGCGATCTTCAGATCGGGCCGATGGAGAATCTTCCGGGTCTCATTCACCATCTTCATCTCTTCTTTGCTATAGCCATTATCGAGGAAAACATCGATCTCCGGGATGCAGGTCTTGGCGATGTTGTAGGGATAAAACTGCGGGGCTTCGCCTTTTTCGCATCGCTCCCAATCATCGAGCCCTTTCTTGCCGCTGCCACTGACGGCCTGATAGGTCGAATAGATGATCCGCTTCAAGACGAATTCGTCATCCAGCGGCTTGAGTGGCAACACCGATTGGATAGTTGAGCAATTGGGGTTGGCGATCAGTTTGGAATGGGTCTTATAATCGGCCAAGTTAATCTCGGGGACGATAAGGGCGCAGGCGTCGTCCATCCGCCAGCAAGAGGAGTTATCAATCACAGTCGCCCCTTCTTTCACCGCGATCGGGCCCCAGATTTTGCTCACTTCGCCACCGGCCGAAAATAAGGCATAGTCGGTGCCTTTGAAGCAGCCCTCTTTGAGCTCTTCAACCGGGTATTCCTTGCCAGCATACGTCAAGGTTTTGCCAACGCTTCTTACCGAGGCGAATAAGCGGAGCGAGCCGACCGGAAGATGGTATTCCTCCATCACCTTCAAGAAGGTCCGTCCGACGAGGCCGGTCGCCCCGACGACTGCGAAATTATAGTTAGCCATAATGTTTTCTCCTTTCACTCCGCCACTTTGGCGATAAAGCGATACGTCTTTAATTCTTCGAGGCTCGGATCAACAAGGATTTGCAGGGATTTTTGATCTTTACTAACATAATAGCGGCCCCGTAAATCCGGGATGATCGGAACCTTTTTCTTCGGCACCACGAGGGGAAGGCTCGCCTTGGCGATCACCCGCTCCAAATCGGAAATCATCGCGCTAGCGGTCGGGAATTCCCCGGCGCCTTTCCCCGCGAATAAGAGCGGCCCATTCGCCTTGGCTTCCACTTTGACGGCATTGGTCTCTTCCTTAATCGAAGACAAGAGATCATCGGGCTTAAGCAAAGTCGGGGCAATCAGAATCGAGAGTCCTTTTTGATAAGGATGAATATCAACGATGAGCTTGAGCTTCCGCCCTTCTTTTTCTTCGATATCGCCAAGCGATTCCGGCAAGGCTTCAATCCCAAAATGCGGGATGTCGCTGAGGGCGACTTCCTGGTGATAAAGCAGCATCGCCAAGATGGCGGCCTTCCGGACCAAATCGAGTCCCTGGAGGTCAGCCGAAGGATCTTTTTCGGCAAAGCCCCGGGCCTGAGCTTCTTTGAGCGCGTCCGCAAAAAGAGCCCCTTCTTCCATCTTTGAAAGGATGAAGTTGGTCGTGCCATTGAGGATGCCTTGAAGCGAAGACACGGAATCAAAACGCGAGAGAACCGCGAGCGGATAAAGCAAAGGTATTCCCCCGCCGACGCTGGCTTCGAATTGAAGGGAGGCGTGATAGTGTTCCGCCAAAGCCGCGTATTCCGCGTAGTGGGTGGCAATCGTCTCTTTGTTCGAAGAGATGACGGCTTTGCCCGCTTTTAAGGAGGCGGAAATAATCAAATGAGGCAAGGTGTCGCCCCCGAGGCATTCGATGACCACGTCGATTGAAGGATCGTCGGTGATCGCATGATAATCAATGACGAGGAGGGATCCGAGTTCGGCTTTCTTATTCGGAAGGTCGAGCACTTTGACCAGTGCGACATCTTGCCGGCCATCGAGCAGGGCTTTGACGCCGTGCCCAATCGTCCCATAACCGCATAAAGCAACCTTAATCATAAGCCAGCACCTCCACTTTCTTGACATGCTCGAGCAGGGCGATCGCTTTGATCAAATCCTCAAGCGGCTCGCTCATCAGTTTGACGTTGATCATCAGGGTGATATAAGCCAAGCCATGAATCGGCATATCCTGCGAGATGGTCAAGATATTGGCCTTCGAAGCGCTGATGGCCAAAAGAATCGAGGAAAGCACGCCCGGATAGTCCTCGGTTTTAAGCGAAAGGATGACTTTCTTCGAAAGGCTGCCGCTCGGGGCGAAGACCTTGTCTTTGTATTTGTAGTAAAGCGAACGGGCAATCCCGCATTCTTTGCAGGCTTCGCTCACCGAAAGATTATCGTGGGCGATCTTCTCGCGCGCCTCGATGATCTTCGGAAAGGATTCGGGCAGAATCGACTTCTGCACCAAGAGGAAATCAGTGTTCATAAAAGCACCTCTTTGATCGTTGCGCCCTTCTTTTCAACCTGGAGCTCTAGGTAGCCCCACTCCTTGCTCAAGAAGCTTTGGGCTTCGCTGAGGAAGCGTTCTTTCGCCCCCAAATCATCGAGGCGGTAAAGAACAAGAAGCGAGGATCCAGCGCCGGAAATCGTGAAAGGCAGCTGGTACTTTTTGGCGAGATCCGCGATCTTTTCGCCTTCGGGGATCAGGGGCAAACGATAGGGAACATGGAGGCGGTCGGAGAGCAAATCGAGGAGATCGGCCAAGGCACCTTTTTCAATCGCCGAAGGCAGCTGGGCCAAGCGGGCGGCATCATAAGAGATGTCCTTTAAAGGGTAATTCTTGGGCAAAATCCCCCGCGCTTCCGCGGTGGATAGTTCTTTGGGGCAGATCAAAAGAAGAAAGCCAAGCTTCGGGGAAACCGGGAAAGAATGAGGGCGATAAGCGCCACTATCGTGCTTAAAGGTCGCAACCAATCCACCCAATAGGCAGGGGGCAACATTGTCGGGATGGCCTTCGATTTCCACCGCGAGAGGCAGAAGTTCTTTTAGCGGCAAATAATCGCCGGCGATCGCGTTAGCGGCTTTTAATCCCGCGATGATGCAACTGGCCGAGGAGCCTAAGCCGCGGGAAAGGGGAATCCCCGAATCGAGCTGGGTGATTTCCACCGGCTGGTAAGGAAGATGTTCTTTTTCAAAATAGAAGCGATAACTCTTGAGGATCAAGTTGTCTTTCGTCTCTTCTTCGCCAACGAAACCGACCAACCGATCTTCAGGATTCGGACGGAAACGGAAACGGTTAAAGAGGGTTAAAGCAACGCCTAAGACATCGAAGCCAGGGCCAAGGTTAGCACTGGTGGCCGGCGTCGAGATTTCATAGGCGAGACGGGGCGAAATGAGGGTGGCGAACTCTGTGGCGGTGACGACCTTTTTCTCGGTCGGGTTGTTTAAGGCCACGGAAATCCGTTCCACCGCTGGATCTTGGACGAGCGTCTTGAGGCCCTGAAGGGCGGAATAATCCTCGGGATAGTTTTTCTTAAAAGCCAGCATCACCGTCCGCGGGAATTTGGCGGGAGAGGCCGTGGCAACGACGAGGATTTTCGCCAACTTGCTCTTCCAAAAACAAGCCTGAGCGACTGCGGTATGGGGGTCGAGAAGATAATGATCTTGGTCATAAAGATCCTGAATCGCCGCTAAAGTTTCTTTTTCATCCGAGGAATAGGCCGCGAAATCCGCTTGGAGGGTTTTTAAGGTCTTAGGATCGACCGTGAAGATACCTTTTTCTTTGAGATCTCGCTCCCATTGGGCCACCTTTTGATCATCCCCGCACGAAAGATAGAGCAGACGCTCCAAATTCGAAGAGATGAGAATATCCATCGAGGGCGAGTTGGTTTTGAGGAATTGCCGATGGATGTCATAGACACCGCTATGGAAGAAATCGCTCAGGACATTGTTGGCATTGGAGGCCACGACGAGCTGGTGGAGAGGCAAGCCCATCTTCTTGGCCAAATAAGCGGCGAAGATATCGCCGAAGTTGCCAGTCGGCACCACGACGTCAAGCGGCTCATTAGGTGCGATAAAGCCGCGTTTGGCCAAGCCGATATACGCGGCGTAGTAATAGACAATCTGCGGCAAAAGGCGGCCGATGTTGATCGAATTGGCACTCGAATAGCGGACGCCCGCTTCGTGATGAAGAAGGAGTTTCTTCACCAAAGTTTGGCAATCATCGAAATTTGCACCCTTCAAGGCGTAAGCCCGACCCGAGGGCGAGGCGAACGAGAGCATCTGCTTCTCCTGGAAGGGAGCGATGCCACCGTCGGGATAAAGAACGGACACTTTGATCCGCTTAGCCCGAGCGAAGCTGGCGAGGACGGCGCTGCCGGTATCGCCGCTCGTCGCGGTCAAAATCCGGACGTTACCGACGTCAGGATGTTTCGTTAACGCCTCCTCCATCAAGAAGGGCAAAAGCGAGAGGGCCATGTCTTTGAAAGTCAGGGTTTGGCCATGGAAGAGCTCAAGGAAGGCTTCATTCCCCGCCAACTGAAGATCAAAGACTTTTTCTGGGAACGAGGCAGGCGAATAAGCCTGCGCCACCGCTTCACGAATTTCTTCGTCGCTAAAATCATCCAAATAGGGCCGAAGGAGGGCAAAGGCCATTTCGGAATAAGAAAAGGAAAGCAAAGAATGGTAATCGACCGGGATGATTTTTTCCGGGAGAAATAAGCCCCCATCGGGGCTAATGCCCTCAAGGAGCGCCTCGCTGGCCGAGACGTGATAGGCCCGATTGCGCGTCGAGTAGAACATGCGGCGGCCTCCTTTAAATTGGGTTCAGTATAGTTTGTATCGTATTTGAATACAAGTGTATTTATTTTAAGGACAGATTAACAGGCCATTGGCGCGGAGAAAAAAGGAGTGTACAATTTAGTCAGTAATTACTTAGTAAGTAACTACTTACCAAAATTGAAGAAGGAGTAAAACTATGGATTTCATCGGACGAAAAGAAGAATTACAGCAATTACACAACCTTTATTCTCTCCCTCATTTTGGGCTGGGGATGGTCTATGGCCGGAGGCGGGTTGGCAAAACCGAACTGGTCCTGGAAAGCTTGCGGCAAAGCTCCTTGAAGAGCCTTTATTTCCAATGCAAGCGTACCTCGGAGCGCGACAATAGCGAATCGCTTTCCTCGTTAGCCAGCCAATCCCTTTTCCCTGAGTTGCCCTCGACCCCATCGATCGAAGCCTTGCTTCGCTATTTTTTTATCAAAGGGAGAGAAGAGCCGCTCATCCTCGTGCTCGATGAGTACCCCTATCTCAAAGAGCAAGTCCCCGGAATCGACAGCATCCTCCAATCATTGATTCAATCCTACAAAGAGGAAAGCCAACTCAAAATCGTTCTCTTAGGTTCCTATATTTCTTCGATGAAAGCCGCCATTGGGATGAATAACGGCCCGCTGAGAGGCCGGGCCGATCTCGTCATTGATCTCTTAGCCCTCAACTTTAAAGAGGCTGCCCTTTTCCTCAAAAATTACCCTCCAGAGGAGGCTTTCACCGTCTATGCCCTTTTTGGCGGAATCCCTTATTATCTCCAGTCCATCGATCCGCAGAAAAGCCCCGAGGAGAATCTGATCCAGCTGACGATTGGCGAAAGGGCTCAATTCGCCAAAGAGGCGGATTTTGTCTTAAGCGAAATTGCCGGTGAAAATACCGCCCGCGAGGTTTTTCAGGCCATTGCAGGCGGGCAAACGCGCTTCAGCGACATCCTCACTCACACCTCATTCAAGAGTTCCAGCGCTTTAAGCTGGTCCCTGAAAGAGCTGGACGAAACGGAACTGATCACACGCGAAATTCCTTTAAATGAGCGGCCGGATTCGCGGAAAGCCATCTATCGACTCAAAGACCCTTTTCTCGCTTTCTATTTCACCTATATCTTCCCCAATCTCTCGGCGATGGCCATCTTTGATCCCCGGGCTTTCTACGCTCACTTCATCCAGGACTCTTTTTCCTCCTCGTATCTCCCCCACGCTTATGAGCGACTTGCCCGCGAATACCTCGCTCTCGAAAATCGAGCCGGCAAAATTCAGCCTCCCCTCTTGGCGATCGGCAGCGGCGTCTACCACGACCGCATCAAGAAAATCAACGGCGAATTCGATGCGATTGCCCAGCGGGAAGATGGTTTGCTTTATTTTGAGTGCAAATACGAAAAGAACCCCTTTTCCCTCGCCGAAATGAAACATCTTGAGAGCCAGCTCAGCGCCTGCTCCCTCCCGTATGTCAGCCTCGGTTTCTTTGCCAAAAACGCTTTTGAGCCCGCGGCAATCGCCTATGCCAAGAAAAAGTCTTACCCCCTCTACACTTTGGCCGACTGCTACCGCTAAAAAAGAAAAAAGAGTGAGCGTTGCCCTTGACAAAAGGGTTTTCTCTACTCAAAATGAACACCGTTCACTTTGAAAGGAGATCCATGAACCCCGAAATCACCAGCAAAGAAAAAATCTTAGCCGAGTGCCGCCAAATCGCAAAAGAGGAAGGCCTTAACGCCATCACCATGCGCCACGTCGCGGAAAAACTCGGCGTTTCCTTAGGCTCGCTCTACCACTACTTCGCTTCGAAAGACGAATTGATTCTCTCGAGCGTCGCTTCGATCTGGCACGACATCTTCCACGAGGAGGGCGACGCCTATGACAAAAACGACTTCCTCTCGCTCATCCGCTACTTCTTCAAGGCACTCACGGATGGCGAAAAACTCTATCCGGGCTTCTTCTCACTCCATGCTTTGGCTTTTAGCGGCAGCGAAAAGAAAGCGGGCGTCGAGGAGCGCGACAGCGTCTTCGCCCACATGAAGCAAGAGATGCTCTTTAGCCTCTCCCACGATCCGAAAGTGCGAAGCGATGCCTTCAATTCCACTTCGAAAGAAGACTTCGTCGATTTGGCCTTCCTCGAAGTCTTGGCGATCCACCTCGCGCGGAAGGATAGCGAAGCCGCCTTCCTCGCGGTTCTCAAACAACTACTTTATTAAGGAGATTCCTCATGATTGGACAAGCAATTGGCGAAACGTTATTCGATATTCTCTATCTTTCGAGCGTCATCACTTTCGGCATCATCATGCTCGTGAAGAGCAAAGCCTGGGATCAGTACCGTCTCTTTGGTTTGATGGCGGTTGTTCTCGGGGCGGGCGATTCGTTCCACCTCGTTCCCCGCTGCATCGCCCTCTGGCAAAACGAGAGTTTCATCCCCGCGATGGGAATTGGCAAGCTCATCACCTCGATCACGATGACGGTGTTCTACATCCTGCTCTTCTATGTCTACCGGCCCCGTTACCAGGTGAAAGGCAAACGCTACCTCGACGTCTTGGCTTGGCTCTTCGCAATCGCCCGGGTGGCTTTATGCTCTTTCCCGCAAAACGAATGGACCTCGCCGACCCCAAATCTTGCTTGGGGCATCTACCGCAACATCCCCTTCGCCTTATTGGGACTCGAAGTCATCATCCTCTTCGCCCTCAAGGCCAAAGAAGATAAGCCTTTCCGCTTCATGGCCCTCACCATCATCCTCTCGTTCGGCTTCTACATCCCGGTCGTCCTCCTCGCCGAAAAAGCGGCTTGGGTCGGCAGCTTGATGATTCCGAAAACTTTAGCCTATGTCTGGACGGTCCTGATTGGCTTCTTCGCGCAACGCGACGAAATCAAACAGCAAAATAACCCTGGAGAAAAACAATGAAAAAGAACCTTATCGTCTCGTTTATCTATCTGATCGCTGGCCTTGGCGCCGGCGTCTTCTACCGCGAATTCACCAAATGGAATAATTACACCGGCGTCACCAGTTTAGGCTTCGCCCACCCCCACCTCATCGCGCTCGGAATGCTCCTCTTCCTCGCCCTCTACTTTGGCTTAAAAGAAGACCCGATCTTCAAGAGCTGGAAGTACAAAACCTTCTTCATCACCTACAACATCGGCTTGCCGGGCATGGTCATCATGATGACCGTCCGCGGCATCCTCCAAGTCAAAACCGTCGCCCTCAGCGCCGGGATCGACGGGATGCTCCAAGGGGTCGCTGGCCTCTTCCACATCACGATGGCCGTCGGCATCATCTTCCTCTTCCTCGCTCTCTTCGAAAGACAAAAAACGCTGCAAAAGGCCAACCAATAGCCTTAGGGGCGGGCAAAACCCGCTCCTTTTTTAATCGTCTTTCGGGTCGCGGTGAACCGATTCCTCGGTGAGAAAACCGTGCGGATAGCGTTTTTCAAGCTTAGCGATATTGCCTTGAAGCACCTCTTCAAGGGGCACGCCTAACGCCGTAGCGGCCTCCGCCAAATACCAGGCGACATCGCCGAGTTCTTTAATCAAATGTTCCTTATCCAACTCATGGCCTTGGCACAGCCACTTTTTCACGATATCGATCGCCTCGCCTGACTCGCCACAAAGCCCCATCACGCCGTTGAGCAAGATATCCTTGTCCTTCAAAGCGGGATTGAGCATCCGCATCGCCTTTGTCTGATATTCATTGATTTCCATCCCTGTTTCTCCTTTTAAGCAAGGTCAAACGCCAAATAATAGGGCAGGCTGAGGAAAGAAGCGGTCCCGCCAATGTTTTGGGCTGAAAGTTTTATCGCTTGATGAACGCCGAATTTCGCGGGATCCGCCAAAATGGTCTTTGCCGATTTAGCATTGCCGTCCTTCGCTTTGACCTCGATGAGGCTAACCTCGCCTTGGATCATCGTCACAAAATCGATCTCGAGGCCGCTGTCTTGACGATAGTAATAAAGATTCTTTCCCATTTTTCCAAAGGCGTCCGCCACGATATTTTCATAAATAGCGCCTTTACTCACCCCCAGCTCGCCAGTGAGGATTGAAGCCGAAGTTCCTGCCTCCAGCATCGCCACATAAAGGCCGGTATCCGCCATGTAGATTTTAAACGAGTCGTCTTTTTTATAGACATTGAGGGGTTTTTCCATGCTAGAAAGAGCGTAGCAAGGCTGAATAACGCCATAATCCTCCAGCCACTCCAGCGCTTCGTAATAGTCTTTGCCTCGGCCATTTTTACCAACGAGCGAATATTGAAATTTTTACGCATATAGGAGCAAATGATACATAGACAACCCTCACCACATCGACGTTTTCCTGAATCCGTCCCTGAAGCTGTGGCTCTTTTCCGTGCCGCAGACCCTCGAGAAAAGGTAGTCGATCGTCGCCTCGAGGCCGTATTTCCTCACGTGGAAGTATTGGTACATGAAGAGGTCCCCGTACGCGGCGAGCTTCGCGAATTTGATGCCGCGGTGCTTCTCGAAGCTGAACCTCAGGTACGAGCACAGGTTGTTCATCGGTGACATCTTGGCCTTGTACTCCCCGTCGCCCGGCGCGTATTTCACCCAGTCGTCGCCGAGCGACAGTTTCTTGATCGCCGCGTTGTGGCAGAGCGCGCCGTCGTGGGTGAGTTTGGAGCCTTCGGCGACGCGGCCCTCCAAACATCTTTCGACCGAGCTGCCGTATGGCATCCCCAGCTTTCCGTAGACCTCGCAGAAGCCATGCCCCGACGAGTCGAAGGCGACCTCCATGTAGGCGTCCTTGGATATCCTCCCGACATAAGTCTCCCAGACCCCGTCGACGAACCCCGAGGCCCGCGTCGGGGCGAACCTCATCTCGTCGATCCAGACGTGGCCGGAAAGGACAGATTCCTTCGACCATGCCACGGCGGCGTCGAGGCATCTATCCCTCCAATACTGCGCGGTTTTGGCGTCGGCGCGGCAGATCCAGGCGATCACCCAGTCGGGCGATCCGAGCATCACCATTGCGACGATCGATTTTATCTTCTCCGGCGTGATCTTCGAGCCCGACAGGGCGGTGGGCGAGGCGTCGGAGAAGACCCTGCCGCATCCCGGGCATCGGTACCTCTGGACACCGTCGCATCGCTTCCCGGCCCTCCAGAGCGGGGCCTTGCAGTCCGGGCATCTCAGGTCCCTCCTCGCCTTGCGCGAAAGGGCGGCCTTCTCGAGCTTGGCGGCGGCCTTCGCCCGCCTCTCCTTCTCTCCTTGCAGCATCGCCAAAAGCGATTCCAAATCGGCGTCCGTCAGCGCGGATGCCTCGTCCCTCGTGAGCATGAAAAAATCCCTTTCCGGGAAATTGGGGGGCGTCCCGAGGGAAAGGGCCATTATTGCCAAACAACCAGATCCCGGGGCGCCTCCCAACTTCCTCTAGTTGTTTGGCGATGGGATTATAGCATGGTGGCTAAATCATGTATCATTTGCTCCTATATGCGTAAATTTTTTATTTTCTTTGGCCAGCTGGTTCGGAATCGAGTCAAAACAAGCCAAGATTTTAGCTTGGGCAAGCACATCGACCTCAATTTCCATATCATCGTTGAGATGGGTCCCAAAATCGCTCTTATAATCGGCGAGAATCCGTCTTTGCTTTGCCAAGACTTGATTCATGTCGTGGGTAGCAAGATAAGTCTCGACGACCTCCGGCATCCCGCCAACGCAAAGATATTGACGAAAAAGGTCAAGAAACATTTGATGATAGAAAGCCGGAATTGTTTTTCTTTCGGCCAAATCGCGTTTAATTTCTGCCAAGGCGGTTGAGTTCACCCCCGCTGCCCAGCAGAACTCTTCGAAGTCCATTGGATACATTTGGATCGTATCTTCAAAACCGACAGGAATTCCGCGCGAAGGTTTTTTCGAACGGCGGTAGCCTTTTACGCCGAGAAGCGAGCCAGTGGCGATGACATCATAGCGGCCATCCAGTGCAAAATATTTAAGAGAAGAGCGGGCATTGGGGCAATCCTGAATTTCGTCAAAAATAAACAAGGTCCGGTGTGGCACCGCAGGCGCAGAGGGCGAAAAGGCGGTTAAGCGGGCAACGATATCATCAACTTTGAAATCTCCATCAAAGGCGCTTTGCAATGATTTGTTTTTTCGAAAGTCGAAAAAAAGAACACTGGAATATTCTTTCGCTCCGAAGTCAGTGACAATCGTCGTCTTGCCGATTTGCCTTAGTCCAGTCACGATGAGTGGCTTTCTCTTTTCGTCGGCCTTCCAAGCCAACAGTTTCTCTGTTATTTTTCTCTGAAACATGACGCTATCCTCTCTTATAGAATACAAGGAAGAATACGTAATTCAAGGGACTTTTTCTTAACAATTAACACTTTTCCAAGTGACTTTTTCTTTACAAATAACATTTTTACAAGGGACTTTTATCCCGCTCCTCTCACCGAAAATATGAAAATCAAGGAATGAAGATGAAACTGAGCGCCCTATTTTGTTTCCAATTTCTATCTAGGGCATTTCTCATTGAGTCAATTCCAACCGATTTCTATCTTTCTCCGCCTTTGATGCGTTTATTTTTTCGATGAAAAGCCAGGCTCTGGTCGAGAAAAAAGTGCCTTCCTCCGCAGATGGATTTTTGACATTGAACCGTTTCCCCTATATATTATTTTTATGAAGAAAAAAGTTTTGGGCTCGGTCTTTGCTTTGCTTTTATTAACGTCTTGCGGAACCTTCAATATCACTTCTTCTTATTCTTCCTCCACCGCTAGTCCCGATACCACGTTCGATCTCACGCTATCCGTTTGCGACGTCACAGGGAAAAACTTTCCCGCTATTCCGGATTTGGTGGTCGATATCTCCTACGTGGCTCATCTGCGCGCGGCGGCCGGGGAGAAGAAGGCAATCTATTCTGACCTTGCCTTCATTTATGACAAAACGGCTTTGAGCATTTCTCCGATCGACGGAACGACAGATTCGCAGGGGGATTTCTACTTCTCTCTTCTGTCTCTCAGAGCCCAGGAGCAAGGATCATTGACCGTGACTTGCTTCAATAGGGACGTCTCTTTCCCGTATCATTCCTCGGCTGAAACCATCGCTGGCCAATGCCTTTTGACGGCTGAAGGCGAGTATTTCCTCGAAGGCGTCAGCACTTCCTTCGCTAATTCCGCGGATTTTTCAGATTTTCTCGCCAAACACGCCGAATTGGCGAAAAAGTTTAGTACCACCCCGTTAGCGACAGCTTGGGCGAATGGCGGGTCTCTTTTGCTAATCGATCTAACTTATGACGGCAGTCTGAGCGGCCCAGAATACCTGTTTTCTTTCCTGGCGGACGGGAAACTCTTTTCCGCCTTCCGGGCGAAACGAACCGCCGATCCCGAAGGAACCCTCTTTCACAAGATTTTCGCCATCGGCATTCCCGCGGGTTATTCCACTTTTCAGTTTGCCAACTATTTTTCTCTCAAATAAAGGGGGAGGATTCCTATGAAATTGACTATCGTTCTTATTTTATCGCTTCTCTTTCCGGCATTGTCTAACGAGATGTTTTCTTCCGCTTCGAAAGTTGATTCTATATTGCCGGAGTCCGTCAAGAGCGAAAGCAAAATTCACATCGATGGCGACATTTCGCCGTCGGAGCCTGTGATGGTGACGTTAGAATGCAAAGAATCGGCAAACCTAGAAAAAATAGAACAAAAAATGCAACTACAAGGGGCGGAAAACGTTTACCGGGCGAAATATGCCCCCCTTTATCGAAGCCAAATATAAAAACAGCCAATCATTTTTCAAACTTGATTATCCCATCGTCAGTTCTTTCCTTTCTCAGGAAATAAACTCCATTTTTATTGAGAAGATTTCAGAGAAGAAAACTCAAAATGAAAAAAAGGAACTTGATCCCTCCTTTTCGGTTCCCATCCTGCCGGAAAGCAGCCTTGTCTACCCAATGTCAGTCGCTTTGGGCGATTGCGGAATTCCAATAAATCCTGATTTTTCAGGAATAGGGATAAAAGTCGGGATTTTAGAAAACAAACTTCCTTACCATACTGCAAACTTTGAAGGTACCACCATAGTTGAGCATGGAACCACTAGAGTATCCGCTTATGAACTGGACCACCCCTATGAAGTCGCGTCAATTCTCGGAGGGAAAAATGGTATCGCAAAAGGAGCATCGCTCCACTTTGTCGCAAAGGTTGATTATGAAAATCAACTCCAAGCGATCGAAGAACTCGTTTCCGATGGGGTGAATATCATTAATCAAAGCGGAGCCTTTAACTGCCCAACGGGCTACTACAACTCCTATTCAGCTTATATTGATAGAATCGCAAAAACGCAGCATATCATTTTTGTTAATGCCTTAGGAAACGACGGAGAAAACGCCAAAATTCCCGTGCCGGCTACCGGACTAAATGTCATCGCCGTTGGAGCTTCGACGCGGGAAAAACGGCCTGCATTTTTCAATAATCGGGGAGTTGACGATCCTTATTCAGGCATTCTGTTTAAGCCGACCTTGCTTGCTCCAGGAAGCAAATTGATGGGCGTACGCGGAGTTTGCGATGGGGTTGATGACGACGATTTACTAAGTGGAACCAGCTTTTCTTCTCCTTTTGTGGCGGGAGCAATCGCTTTGCTCATGCAGGAATTCCCGACGCTCAAAAGCCATCCTGAAATGATTGTGCCGCTTCTTTGCTCTTCATGTTCAAGGGCTTCTGGGCAAACCACGGAATTCGATCTCCAAAATGGTTTTGGCATCCTCAATTATGAGCATGCCAGAATGGCTTTCCCTCATTGCGACACGATTTCTCTTCCCGCTTCCGAAACGGCGTTTCGGAATGTCTCGTTTTCCCTCTCTCCAAATCAGTCAATGTCGATTAGTGCTTTTGTTTTGTTCAACTGCCGTAGCGTCGGCGTTGATGGGCTCATTACCCAATATTACCCCGCCGATCTCCCGTTTTCTTCTCCGCGCATCGACTTGATTGATTCTTCAGGCCTCACTCTGAAAAGCGGAACGCAACTCGGCCCACACTGTGAGTGTTTCTATCGAAATGATACTTCCCAACCGCTCCTCTTAATAATGAAAATAAGCGCAACTAGTTCCTCGGGAATGACAGAATCTGAACTCATTGGATATTCTTGTTTCTTGTCACAAGACGAAATTGTTTTTTCGTGCAGTATCGCCAATTCTCACCTGGACACCTTGCCGACTTTTTCGTGGCAAACCTCCCAAGGAACCAATTATTTCAGCCATCCAATTGTCGATTTCTTTATTTCGAATTTTCGAGGTCAGACTATAATTCAAGCCCAGAATCTTTCTAGCAATGGGAGTCATGTATTAACGAAGGGGGAATGGTCTTCGATTATCAATCTTCGCGGCCGTGAGTATTACTGCTATTTTTCCATTCATAACATCGGGGCAACGCTGCCAATTCATTACTCTCCGCTTTTTCTTTTCGAAGAGCCTACTGATTTTGCGACCATGGCACAGATAAAACCCGCTGATTGGGGGTTTGAACCACGCTATTTCTTTCTAAGCGATGGAATCAAAACGTTGAATCTCCCGACGCCATTTGGCTTAAATATATCAACTGCACGTCTTAGATGTGGCTACATAGAGAGTGAATACATCAACCTTTCTCCAAAAAGAGAAGGCGCGGGTTCAGCTTATTTTGAAATGCATTTCGATCGGCCGGTTTATTCATATATGGTCGGTCTGGCTTTTTGGAGCGCCAGCGAACTTCTTTTCCCGAATGATGGGGATACGTGTAAAATGGAAACTCTTCAAAACAATGGAGTTTGGGTCGAAGAACTTGACTTGTTGTCAGACGTTATTTTGTCCACGGATCGGACACATGTAGATCGTTTCAGTTTCCAACGGCCCGAGGGCATTTTTGGACTGCGCTTTATTTCGTCCGCCAAAGCAACTGGGACGCGAAACAAGGGAAGGCTGTGTATTGATGACATAGTTTTGAACACCGACCCGAACCAAGAAGGATTTTATTCCACTTTTTACGAAAGTATCATCTAAAAAGATGAAATCTGTCAAAATTACATGTTCAGAGTTTCTTTTTCAAATTCGAGCAAAGAAATTAGATTGAAAATTTTGGACGGGGCCGACAAACCAGTGATTATGTCGTAAACACAGTAACCCTTAAATTAAAATGCTTCTTGAAAAGGGAAATGACGAAAAGCATAAAAAGCGACGCTCTTATCGACATTTTCTAACCCTCTTGTTTTGAGACAGACGAAAACCGTCATCAATGATGATAAAATAAAGTTTTTCTTAACAATCAACATTTTCCAAGTGACTTTTTATTCAGGCTGGCTATTTTGACGCAGATTTTGGAGCGTTAATCCGCTTTCAATCCTCGGATGTTTTATACTTATCCCATGGCTTTAGAAAAAGACTTGATCGCTTGGTATGAAGTCAATCGCCGCCACATGCCATGGCGAGAAGACCCGACCCCTTATCACGTCTATCTTTCAGAGATCATGCTTCAGCAGACCCAAGTCGACACCGTCCGGGCCTACTATCTCCGCTTTTTAAAAGCGTTCCCGACCATCCGAGACTTGGCGAAAGGCAGCGAAGAAGACGTCTTGAAGCTCTGGGAAGGGCTCGGCTACTACTCCCGCGGGAGAAACCTTCATAAAGCCGCGCTGGAAATCGTCGATCGGTTCCAAGGCGAAGTGCCGATGGGAAAAGAGGATCTCCTCTCCTTGCCTGGAATCGGCGAATACACCTCGAGGGCCATCCGCTCGATCGCCTTCCATCAAAAAGAGATCGCCGTCGATGGCAATTTGATTCGGGTCTATGCCCGTTTAAACGAAGATAGTGAGGATAGCCTCGAGAAGATCAAAGACTCCTGCGAGGCCTATTTCAAAAAAGAACTCCTCCAGGAGGATCCGTCCCATTTTAACCAGGCCTTGATGGATATCGGCGAGATGGTTTGCTTGCCCAAAGCGCTGCCCCTTTGCGAAAAATGCCCGCTTCGGCCCTATTGCCAAAGCGCGAAAGCTGGGACGATGCTTTCCTATCCTTCGCCCAAAAAAGCCAAGGAAAAACGGGAGGAGAGTTGGACCGTCCTTGTCTATGACTTCGAGGGTGAGTTCGCCCTCGAAAAGCGGCCGGAAAACGGCCTATTGGCCTCACTTTACCAATTCCCCATCCTCGCTGGGAAATTAACGCTCGACGAGGTCATAAAGGCCCTTCAAAAAGAAGGCATCGCCTTTAGCGAGGTTGAGGATCTCGGGACGGCTCAGCACATTTTCTCCCATTTGGTTTGGGATTTGCAGGGATATCGGATTTTGCTTAAGGAAAAGCCCAGCAAAAATTCGTGGGTTTGGGCGAGTAAAACCATGATGAAAAAGGCCTATCCAGTCCCGTCGGCTTTCCGTTATTACCTCAAGGCCGTTGGCCTCAAATGATTAGAGATTATCGCCGAAATATTGGCTAACGTCGTAATGATCGCTGCCGGTTCTTTCACTCGTCAATTCGCCGAAGCGGCGGAGATAAAAGAGATTCGTTCCCTGATAAAGCGCCCCTAAGAGGTTCGCTTGGCTCTTTAAGCTCGAATAGAGAATCTTCGCGGTGTTATGGTTGAGATCGTAGGCATGGAAATAATCATCGATCTTTTTCCGATAATCTTCACCAAAAAATTCGATCCGGCCTTGGATCACCAGATACTCAACATCAAGCAAATTGGCCATTGCTAAGAGGGCCAAGGCATTGGCTTGGGCGCTCCGTTCAAGAGCGGCGCTCACATAGGGATCATGCGCTTGGTAGAGCTGTGCCATCTCTTCGACGGGGTAGCGACTCTTCCCTTTGAGGGGGTGGGAGTCCACCCCCTTGAGTTGCTCCTTGATGTCTTCTCGGATGTCTTCGAGGGTCGAAAACTTGCCTTGGGTCGAAGAACGTGAGGCCTCATCGATCGGATCGACGTCGTTGACCTCGCCTGCCAAACCATGGGCGCCGTCATAGAGACGGCCATTGAGGAAAAGCGAGGAGCCGGCTTCGTTATCGATATAGGCAAAGAAGACATTGCGGGCTTCAAGCGGAATCGAGCCGAAGACCCGTTCGCCGATGCAACCGAGTTTGACGTCGTGGTAAACATCGACGTCGACCCCGAATTCGGCAGAGAAATAGCGCTTGAGATTCACGTGTTCGTAATCGGCGATACGGTGAGCAAAGATGTAATTGCCTTCGCCATCGAGTTTGCCCGGACTGGAGATGCAAATGCCTAATAACGGCCGCCCCCCCACTTCTTTTTTTGCTAATAAAGCACGGAGTTTCGCCGTCAACGCCTTGAGCGACTCCCCATCGATCACATCCTGATCTTCGACGACGTCCTGAAGAAGAATCCTATTATCGAGTTCGGCTAAGGCCACCGTCAAGTCACGGCTGGAAAGATCGATGGCAGCAATGACGCCCTTTGCCTTATTGAGGGCGACATAGTTTGGCCGCCGCCCCGCTTTCTTGGCCACGAAAGGATCGGAGGAGACCATGATGGTGAGTCCGCTATGGCAAAGCTCCTTGACGATCTTGGCAATCGCGGTGATCGAAAGGGAAAGCCTTTCGGCTAATGCCGTGAACGATTGAGGCCCCTTTTGTAACTCCGCGACCAAATGGATTTGATTGAGAACCCGGAAGTTGTTTTGGTTCTCGAAAACGACCTTTTCCGGACGATTCATAGAGGATAACCTCGGTGAATCCATTATCCTTTTTTCTTTCGGCGAGCACAAGTGCGAGCGTGAGTTCAATAGGGCAGCAAGGAGGCGCCGACAATGCCAGCTTGGCTGCCAAGCTGGGCAAAAGCAAACTTGTCCTTTGGCAAAGCGATCAGCCCTTTCATCATCCGAGCGCCCATAAGACCGCCGCCGAGGATGATTAAGCTCGGATGGACCGTCTTATCGATCTGATTAAGGAATAAATTCAACTTCTCGGCGTAATCTTCCATGAGGGCGATCGCCCGCGAATCCTTGGCCCGATAGAGGCGGTCGAGGCCGATGGTCGAGGTCAAGTCGGGAATCTTTTCCTTGGCGATTTTGAAAAGTGCATTGGCCGAAAGATACATCTCGGCGCAGCCTTTTTTCCCACAGGGACAGCTGAGGCCGTTCGGAATCATCACAACGTGGCCCCAGGCGGTATCGCTCGAACGGGACAGGACGCCATCGATGATGCTGGCGCCGCCGACCCCAGTGCCGAAAGTGAGCATCGTCACATTCTTTTTCTCTTTGATCATGCTCATTTCGCCATAGAGGGCGCCGATCGCGTCATTCTCGACGTAGACCGGAACGTGGTAGAGCGACTCGAAAATGCTTCTGATGGGGCAACCCGTCCAACCTTTGAGGTTATAGGCCAAGGTGCAAACGCCAGCCACCGGGTCGATATTGCCGGCCGAAACAATGCCGATTTTCACGATATCTTTCGTCCACAAAGCGTCGATTGTCTTGCGGATGGCGGCAATCACGCTCTCACGGGAAACGCCCCCCGCGGTCGGGTTCTTCGCCACTTTCTCCAAATAGCCATCGACAAAGCGACCGCCTTTGATTTTGGTGCCCCCGACGTCAATTCCGATGACCTTTCCCATTAGCGAAGCACGCTTTCTGTGATAAAGACATCGACATTCGGATGGCGGTTAAGAACCGTCGCGGGCCAAGCGCGGTCTTCCTGATGGCTCATTAGCTTGCAAATTGCTTCTTTTTTGCTCGGATCGTCAGCGATCAAGACGATTTGCTTCGCTTGGAGAATCGTGCCTAAACCCATGCTGACGGCTTCAGTCGGAACTTTGCTCTTATCCCCGTTGAAGAAACGGGCGTTGGCCTCGATTGTCGAAGGGGCTAGGCTCACGATGTGAGTCTTCGAATCGAAGGCGGCGCCTGGCTCATTGAAACCGATGTGGCCATCGCGGCCGATGCCAAGGAGCTGAAGGCCCACTCCCCCGGCTTTTTGAATCGCTTCATCGTAGCTTTCCGGGTTTTTGGCCGAGGGGAAATGCGTCGAAGATTTCCGGATGTCAATCTGGGAGAACAAATTCGAATCCATGAAGTAGCGATAGGTTTGTTTCTTATCGGGGCAAGCTAAATACTCGTCGAGATTGAACGAGGTCGCTTCGCGGAAGGAAACGCGACCCGCGTGGTAGTCTTTGATGAGCTCGGCATACACGGGGAGCGGCGAAGAGCCAGTCGCAAAGCCTAAAACGGCCTGCGGGTTATCTTTCAGAAGATGAACGAAGATTTCTGCAACGCGCGCGCCGATTTCTTTTTCGTCATGGAGGATGGTGATTCTCATAATTTTTAAACCCAGTTTTATTTTAATAGGCAATTCGTCTTTGGCAAGGGGAAAAGACGCCGGAGGCGCAAAGAAAACAAAAGAAAAACGAGGTTCAACGGATAGAACCTCGTTCGCTTCGACTGCTCAAAATATCCACGGATAAGCTGCTTTTTGATAAACGATCTCGCCATCGCGGATCGTCAGATAGACATTGAGGGACTCATCGACCACTGCGAAATCGGCCAAATAACCCTTTTTAATCGAGCCCATCGTCTTCCCCAAGCCAAGGTTCTCAGCCGGGTTTTTGCTGGCCAATTCGACCGCTTGCGCTAAGCTGATCCCCAGCGTGTCCTTGGCGTTTTTTATCGCCTTATTGAGGGTCAGAACCGAACCGGCTAAAGTACCATCGGCCAGCCGAGCCGCCCCGTCTTTGACGAGGACGTCCTGCCCGCCGAGGGAATAATGACCGTCTTTGAGATGCTTGCCTTCCATCGAATCGGTGATGAGAATCAACTTATCCTGCCCCTTGCACTTATAGAGCAACTTGACCGCATCGGGGCAAACGTGAATCAAATCACAGATGAGTTCGCAGCGTAGCCTGTCATCGATCAAGGCAACGCCCACCACCCCCACATCGCGGTGAGTGAAGCGGCGCTGGGCATTGTAGGTATGGGTGACGCAGCGGATGCCTTTTCCCACCCCTTCTTTGAGGAGAGCGGGCGGGCAATCGCTATGGCCAATCGAAGGCGCGATGCCTTTCTCCAATAAAAACTTGAGCAATTCCGCTCCGTTTTGCTCGTAAGCGAAAGTGACTTCCCTGATTTCGGGGCAGGCTTGGACGAATTCTTTCATGAGCGAGACGTCGCAGGGGCGGATATCTTCTTCTTTTTGGGCGCCTTTAAAGGTCGGTGAGATGAACGGGCCTTCGAGGTGGGCGCCGAGAATCCGGGCGCCATCGCGCTCATCGGCTTTAATCGCGTTGTGGATGACTTTCAGGGCAGAAAGGATGTGATTTTTATCCATCGTCATCGTCGTCGGGCAAAATGAAGTGACCCCGTCTTGGGTGATCGCTTTGCGGATCGTATCAAGTGAGGAGGCTTTCGCATCCATCGCATCGGCGCCATCGGAGCCATGGATATGCTCATCGATGAAACCAGGCACCACAATCAGGTTAGGAGGGACGTGAATTCCTTCCCCTTGCCCAATTTCGGCGATTTTACCCGCCGCGACATTAAGTGAGGTTTTCTTGATGCCGCTATCGGCAACCAAGATATTCGAATCAACGAAGCCTTTGATCATGAAGAACGCCTCCGCGCTTAACTTTAGCATGCTTAACGGGCCTTGCAAAGGAAGGAGCAGGAATTTTTAAATCGAGTTTAATCCTGCTTCCTTCTTCAAGGAACGGCCTATAATAGTAAGCATGAAAATAGCGATGATGACTGAACTTCCTCTCCGTTACATGGATCAGGAAAGCGCGATCCGCCTCATTCGAAGCCTCGGTTACGATGGCGTCGACATCACGCTCCTAAATGCGATGGACGATCAGGACGAAATGCGGCGGGGCGACTTCCGTGAACACGCCAAACACCTTGGCGAAGTCTGCAAAGAAATCGGCCTCACCCCCGTTCAGGCGCACGCGCCTTTCCCCATTCACAAAGAGGGCGATGGCGCCTACAACACGAAAATGCTCGAAGTGACAAAACAATGCCTCGAAATCTGCTCCTTGATTGGCATTCCGGTCTTGGTGATCCATCCTTGGAATAACTGGGATGCCGAAGAGAATAAGACCCGCTGGTTCAGCCGGCTCTACCCCGAAGCCGAACGCGACCGCGTTATCATCGCGACCGAAAATATGTGGAACTGGGACAAGAGCAAAAACCGGGCGACGAAAGCCGCCTGCTCAAGCCCGAAGGACTTTTTCGCCCTCTGCGCTTTGATGAATCGGCCCTATTTCAAGGCCTGCGTCGACGTCGGCCACGCCAACATGTTCCCCTTCGACCCCACCATCAGCCCTGCTAAGATGATCAAGACCCTTGGGAATCAATACGTCCGTGCCCTCCACCTCCATGATAACGATGGCTGGCACGATCTCCATCAAGTGCCGATGGCTCCGGGCGGCACCCTCGATTGGACCGCGACCCTTCAGGCGCTCAAAGATATCCGCTACTCCTTTGATCTCGTCGCCGAGACTGCCATCTCCCACGAGGCTTCTTTGGCAAATCTCATCAAGCAAGCCCAAGAGCAAAAAGAGGTGCTGGAGTACTTCCGGAGATTCCTTTTGGCAAAATAAGACTGCAAAGCCCCGTTCATTTGGGCCTTTCACGAAAAAAGGATGCGCGTTGGCGCATCCTTGAAACTCAAAGGAGTGAGTTTTATTTCGTAAGCTGCAGTTTGCTGAAGGTGACGCTGCCAGCGGTGCCAGTAACGCCATAGTTGACGAAGCAGGTGACGAACGCTTTGCTCGAAGCGGCAATCGCCGTTGTGATCGGCAAGACGAAGTCATTGGTCAGATCGCTCAGATCATCGATGTTGTACTCTTGGCTGTCGTTGAGCTTGAACTTCAACTTGATGCCCGCAGTCACGGCATCAATGTGGAAAACCAGTTTGGTGTAGGCGCTGTAATCGACCGTCTTATCGAGAGCAAAACCCATCGCTTCCCAATCGCCTTTATCGGCGGTGTAATCGACTTTGACCGCCGCGCCACGAGTGAAGCTATAACCGCTCGGGCCAAAGAGTCCGCCTAAGCAATCATAGGTATCGGTGCCGGCAACCGGGGTAACCGGGTTGGTGAAAGCAGCGGAATTGATGGCAATCGAACCAGCGGCGAGCTGCTCGCCATCGTTGCCCGCTAACGGGAAGATGTAGACATTGGTGTAGCTCTGACGCTGGGCAATCGTCTTGGCTGAAAGGTCAAGAACGACATCCTGAGTCAGCGTAGAAGCCGTCGTCGTAACCCACTGCTCAAAATTGGCATCGGCGGCCGCGCCTTGGACTTTGACCAAGAAACGGGTTGCACCGGAAACCGTGAGATTAAGCGTGAGTTTCGTTAAGAAGGAAAAGTCGCCTTGTAACGGAGCGGTGAAGGAACTCCAAGACTGAGTCAGCGGCTGGCCGCTCCAAGCGGCAGTCGTCACGCCCGCCGTGGTCGTAACGGCGAATTTCGCATCGCCATTGTCTTTCCAAGCGGTGAGAGCCCAGGAAGAATCCCAAACATTCATGCCGGTGTACTTGTTGTTGATGACCACGCCGCCTTCTTGGGTCGAGAGTTCGATCTTGCTGAAGGTGACGCTGCCAGCGGTTCCGTGGCTGCCATAGTTGATGAACATGCCAACGAAGGGTTTACTCGCCGCATCGATCGCCGTGGTGATCGGCAAGACGAAGTCATTGGTCAGATCGCTCAGATCATCGATGTTGTACTCTTGGCTGTCGTTGAGCTTGAACTTGATCTTGCTGCAACCATCGACCGCATCGATGTGGACGCGGAGGGTTTTGATGCCCGAGTAATCGACCGTCTTATCAAGAGCAAAACCGGCCATTTCCCAATCGCCTTTCTCGGCGGTGTAGTCAACTTTGGTCGTCGTGCCATAGGTCACATCCTGATTGACCTGCGCCACCAAGCCGCCCATGGCTTCATAGCCATCGGTGACGGCGGTCGGAACGATTGGATTCGTGAGCAAGAAGGACTCAACGGTCAAGGTGCCTGAAGCGGCGTGGGCATCCGGGCCAAACGGGAAGACAATCGCCTTGTTGATACCGCCGCGTTGAGCGATGGTATAAGAGGAGAGATCGAAATCAATCGTCTGGGTCAAAGCCGCCTCGGTGAAGGCCACGTCTTTTTCAACGGCATTCGCCACATCGAATTCGACTTTGCCTTTAACAGTGCCGGCCACGCTCGAGGTCATCTTCATCTGAACGTGGGTATAGACGCCGCGCATCGTCTTGCCTGAGATTGGAGTGCCGAACCAGTTCCAGCCATCGCCGGTCTGATTGGACCAAGTCGCGGTGACTTTGCCAGCGGTATCGGTGCCGAGCTTAATGATGCTGGCGCCATCTTCTTTGAAGTTAGTTAAGCCATAGGAAGCATCCCACGGATTGACCGCGGTGACTTCGTTCTTCACCTCAACGACTGGCGTGACAAGCGCGGTGTTGGAGAATTCGATCTTGCTGAAGGTAATCGTGCCCGACGAAACGGCGGTCGAACCCGGCTCAGCGAAGAAGTTGAGACCGATCTGGCCCGTCCGAGTGGTCTTCTTTTCGAAGTCGAAGGTATAGTCCTGCGAAGCGCCGGTCATCTTGACTTGCTCTTCGCGAGCATCGCCACCGCCTTCGGTCTTCATCAACAAGCTCTTGTCGGCGACACCAGTGAAGGTGACGTTGATGTACTTGAAGCCGCTGACATTCGCATCGTAGCTGCCGAAATAAGAATAATCCTGGCCCCACTTATTGTATTTAACGGTGAGAGCCGTATCGGTTTTGGTCAAATCATAAGCATAATCGCCGCCATCGAAGAAGTTTGCCATCGCGTTGAAGGTGTCACCACTCGCGTAGGTATTGACATCGCGGACGATCGTCCCGCCAACGACAGTGACGCCGCTCTTTGACATACTGGCGTTCGAGAAATAAATCTCGCTGAACACCACTTTCCCTGCACTCGCGCCGGCTGTCGGCTCGATGAACATCAGCATCTGAAGCGCGTCGCTGAGCGGAGCAGCGGAGAGGTCCCATTCATAGGTGACTTCGGTTTCACTCAATTTGAATTTGCATTCCACCGCCGGCGATTTGGTCGGATCATTGAATTCGATTTTCGGAAGGATGGTTAACGGGCCAGCGCCAGTATGATCCGTGAGTTTGGCCTTCATCACGAGTTTCACCGTATCGCCGAGTTGGGGTGCGATGGTTCCCATCGAGAACTTGACGGCCGCCCACGAAGCGCCTGCCTTATCATAGGCTAAGGTTAGCGAAGAGCCGCTGACGGTCGGCGTATATACCGAATCGCCATTGTCTTGCCAGCCCTTGACGGCAAGCGAGACTTTTGTTTCAACATCCGGTACGCTGGTCGACGGTGTTGAACTAGTCCCTGTAGTTGACGAAGCCGTGGTAGACGAGTTTGCTATGCTCGTTGTCCCGCCTCCACAGGCAGCAAGTCCAAGGACTCCTGCTGTAAGGACGGTTACCAAAGCCATTTTCTTTTTGTACATTGAAGTACCTCCTTACTGAAAATGACAACTTTATTGTAAACGCTTACATATGTGAAAACAAACTTTTTGGGGTACCTATTTTACTAGGAATGATCGAATAAAAATGGACTATTTGAAAAATGAAAGTCCTGAAAACTTTTTCAGAAGGATTAACGAGGCGATTTTCATAGTCTTTACAAGGGGCGAGGGACTATTATAAAGGCAGAAAAGGGCTTATTTTTTATGAATGGACAAGCGCTGAAACAACTCCTAAAGAAGCTTTCGCTGAATGAGAAAGTCGGCCAACTCAACATGCTCGGTGGTTCCATCTACAGCGAATTTTCGCCCGAGAAACAAAACGATTTGCTCCTCAAAGGCCAAATCGGCAGCATGATGTATTTCGATCCGAAAACCAATAACGCGCTGCAAAAGAGGAACCTCGCGCTTAACGCGCACGCGGTTCCTATCCTTTTCTGCGGCGACATGCTGCATGGCCTCCGCACCATCTTCCCCTGCCCTTTAGCCGAAGATGCGACGTTCGACCCCGCCCTTGCCGAAGAAACCAACCGCTTCATGGCTCTTGAAGGCTCAGCCCTCGGGGCCAAGTGGGCGTTCGGACCGATGTGCGATATCGCCCGAGACGCGAGGTGGGGCCGCAACATCGAAGGCGGCGGTGAGGACGTCTACTTAGCCGAAGAAATGAGCAAAGCCAAGGTTCGGGGCCTCCAAGGAAAAGGAACGATCGATTCCGATCACATGGCCGCCACCGTCAAACATTTCGCTGGCTACTCCTTTCTCGAAGAAGGCTGCGAATACGAACGGGTCATCGCCTCCTCTCATGAATTAGAAACTTACGCGTTCCCCGTCTACGAAGCGGCAATCAAAGAAGGGGCACTCGCCCTGATGTCCGCCTTTAGCGATGTCGAAGGCATCCCCTGCACAGCCAATAAAGCCCTGATCACGGATTTACTGCGCAAAAAATGGCACTTCAAGGGCGTGGTCGTCAGCGATTACGCCGCGGTCGCTCAACTCCAGAATTCCCATTATGTCGATTCGGCCAAAGAAGCGGTCTACCAATCTTTCAAAGCCGGAAACGACATCGATATGGAAAGCCGACTCTACGTCAAATACCTGCCCGAATTGATTGAGGAAGGCCGCATCAGCGAAAAAGAGCTCGATGCCGCGGTCCTCCGCGTCCTAGAACTCAAGAACAAGTTGGGTCTCTTCGAACATCCTTATACCGACGAAAGTCGCGCGAGGAAAGATCTTTTGACCCCCGAAGCTTTAGCCCAAGCGAAGAAAGAAGCCCTTCGCGGAGCGGTTCTTCTCAAAAATAACGGGGTTTTACCGTTAAACCTGAATTCCGTTATCGCCGCCGAAGGCCCTTATTTTGATTCCGCCATCGCTCAAAACGGCCCCTGGTCCTACGACGATAGCCTTGAACGCTCGGTGACCTATAAAAAAGCTTTGCTCCGCGATTTCCCCAACCTCAAAGAAGGAAAAGACGCTCCGATCGTTCTCTATTTTGGCGGGATTGAACGCGACAAGGCGGGCGAGGCAGCCAGTTTGAGCAATCTCGATCTTCCCCTTGAGCAAAAAGAAGAGATCCGCGCCCTTGTCAAAGAAGGCAAACAAGTGATATTGCTTCTAACCTCGGCTCGGGTGCTTTCTTTAGCCGAAGAAGAGGGGAATTGCGCAGCAATCCTCGATCTCTGGGCTCCGGGGATCGAAGGCGGGGATGCCCTCAGCGAGCTTTTGTCGGGCAAGGAAGAGCCGACGGGCCACACGGCGATGAGCTTCCCCCGCAGCGCCAGCGAATGCCCGATTTACTTCAACGGTTTTTCTTCACCCCGCCCCAATGACGACAACAACTACTACACTACCAAGTGGCGCGATCTTCCCTATGGGCCCCTCTACCCTTTTGGTTATGGGCTTTATTACTACCCCTCCAAACTCATTTCTTTACGCGTTATCTCGACCAAGGTGACCTTAAATGAGCAAATCCATGCCCTAGTAGGCATCGCCAACCTCTCGGATAAGCCGCTTCGGCGCTTAATCCAGATCTATGGCCACAAGATCGCTTCGATGCCCTTAAGGCCTGGCAAAGAGCTCTATGGCTTTGCCTGGTGCGAACTCCAGCCGCACGAGACGAAAGAGGTGAGCCTAGCCATCCCCGCCCTTCGGCTGGCAAAAAGAAAAGACGGCAGCGGATCATACGTCCTTTATCTTGGCGAGAATTCGCGCGACTTCATCGCCGAAGCGCGGATTGAAATCGTTATCTAAACCGTTTTTTCAAAAGCGGAGGATATTTATTTCGCTTTATGATACTTGAATGCCGCTTGGGTATAGAGATAATCAAGACCCAATAAGGGGCGGAGATAATCGCGGAAAGCGTCGCTCATCCGCCGGTCGCTTTGCCTGAACTCGGCTGGGACGTATTTTATCCGATTAGCCACATGAGAAACATCGGCTAAAACAAAGGCGATTTGATAGGGATTCGATGAAATCCGATTGAGGCAAACCATTTGGTCTTTGGCTCCTTTTAGAAGGGATTGAACGGCAAATGAGCCTGCATCTATTGCCTCTTGGATGTCAATTTCAGAAGCCAAAAGAGGATCAGCCCGCTGCGAGATCGAGAGTTCAACGACCCGCGAAGAATAGCCGAGTTTGTCCTTGATGAGGGCGGCGACGCTGACGCAGCAGCCTTCGAGAGCCCTGTGGCCGAAGCCGTCGACGATGCCATCGTTGAGGTGCTGGACGGGAACCCCCTCGCTGACCGCGCAGACGATGTAGCCTTGCGTCTCGTAAGTGTTTTTGACTTCTTTGAGAAATCTCGCCTCGTCCCATCTCGCCTCGGGGAGGAAGAGGAAATCGGGGCGCCGGTCGTCGGGAAGAAGATCAACGGCAGCGGTGAGCCAGCCAGTGTCACGCCCCATGATTTCGATCAGGATTATCTTGCCCTTGCGATAGGTTTTGGCATCTTGGACGATCATCGAGACGAAATTGATGATGTGCCTGGCGGCCGAAGGGTAGCCAAGGGCATGGTCGGTTAACTCGAGATCGTTGTCGATGGTTTTCGGGATGCCTAAAACTTGGACGGGCAGATCCTTCGCCACGAAGAACTGACTTAGACGATGGCAAGTATCCATCGAATCGTTGCCGCCGTTGACCAAGACGTAACCGATGTTATGCTTTTGAATTGTCCCGATGATTTCGTCAAAGAGGGGATCCGCGATCCCGGGCATCTTGCGACGGGTACTGCCAAGGATGGCCCCCGGGGTGTGCTTCAAAAGGGAAAGGTCGTTCTCATCCTCGTCGCGGAGGTCGATCAAATTGTCCTCGATCAGGCCTTCGACGCCATACATCGCGCCGTAGATCCCATCAATTTCCGAATGCCGTTTCGCTTCCTGAACGACCCCGAGCAGAGAGGAATTGATGACGGTGGTCGGGCCACCCGATTGGAAATAGACCAACGATTTCTTTGCCATGGAATTCATACTATCCTTAATCGCGTTCAATCCTATGAAAATCAGTGGTTGAAATCACGATTGAAAAATAGTCAAAAATCCGCTAATCCTTAAGAGCCATCAAGAACGCTCAAAGTTCGATAAATGGCGAAGAAACGAAACCGTTTGCACCATTGAGATCAACTTTGACTTCCAAATAATAGGCCACCGCTTCCGCTGGCAGCGAGCCGGTTATTTCGTGATTGGCCAAGCCCAAACGAAGGCCGGTAAAAGCCACAGCAATCGTCGAGGACGAATCGTAGGCAAGAGGGGAAGTAAGATAGTAGGCCTTCACCGAAAGATTCGAAAAGGCCGTTTCATCATAATCGAGGTGCCATGATAGTTGCCGTTTGGCGCTTGAATTCGCGGTGAAACTGGGAAGCTCGGCCTTCCCGAAACAGACCGTATCCGCAAAATAATAAGGTTCTTCTCTTCCCCAAGCAATCGAATGGGAATGCAACATATTGTTCACTAAAGAGAGGCGGGTTCTGCCATTGATTTTCGCTGTATCGCCATAGCTTTTGCTTATCGAATTGATTGAAAAATTATTGTCGGCATTCCAACCCTGCCACAGAATCGGCATTTGGGCCTTGGCAAAACGGTGCTGGGCGAGCCAAAGGTTTTGGGTCGCTGGGTTAGAGAAATACTTCCCCTGATAACTCAAAGCTTCATCGAGGTATCCCGAACCATAAATTGGCAAGGCAAAAGCGTAAGGATAAAACGTTAACGCCAGCGAAGTGATGACGCCGCCCCACGAAATGCCCATGATGCCGACCTTGTTTGCATCGACGCCTTCTTGCGAAGCGATAATCCGAGAAGCGATAAGGGTGTCAGCGAGCGCGTGATACATCCACTGCTGATCAATGGGCAAAAGCGAATGCTGCATCCCATCGTTATCAGGCTGAAGCGCATAGCCCTCCGCCGCAAAAGGAGCGACGAGTTCGCGCTTCCACGCGCTGGAGGTCTCGCTGTCTCCGGCGTTGACCGCCGTGGGAAAATAACCCGTTGTTTCCAAAGCAATGGCTGCGTAGCCTCGATTGAGCCAAAGGGTCATCCACTCCAAAAAGGGGTGTCCGCCACCGCCGTGGACCAAAACGATAGCGGGAACAGGATGGTCTTTGCTGGCGGCCTTCGGCAGAGCGAGATAGGCAAACACCTTCGTTTTTCTCCCCGCAATGGGCAAGGCATCAAAAGTTATCGCCTGAATCCCCTGATAGGACCCCGTCGGCTGATAAGCATCTACGGTTTGGACGCTAAGATCGACAGTCTTCGCCACATCCATCGCCTCGGCGACGGTTTTTTCGCCTTCAGTCAGCGACAGAGCAATCGAAGAGGATGATTGGAACATGGATTGAATCCCTCCTTTTATTTCGCAGCTCGCCAAAAGAAAAAAGCTTGCCGCGATGAGAAAAACCCGATGAGACTTTATTTTTTTCATAGTTGAATGATTGAACGAATGTTCCCTAAAGCAGTTGCCTCGACGGGGCCGCGGAAAACGGGCAAACGGCTTTCCGCAGACGTCAATTCGTTGAGCAATTCGTTTTTACTCCCCCCACCAAAAATGCGGATGGCTGAAAAATTCTGGCCCGTCAATCTAGACATCTGCTGAATGGCCAAAGCATAAGAACGGGCCAAAGAATGAAAGACTGAATAATAAAGCTCCGCTTCATTTTTTGGCAAAGCAAAATGACGTTCTCTTAACAGCGACAATAACTCCGCTTTCATGTCGTCGGGATTCAAAAGCCGTTCATCGGTCGCGTCAAAATAGCCAAGGTAATCGCGACCATCTCTTGCCATCCCCACCACTTGAGCGATCGGGCGGGAAACAGGGGACTCTTTCATTAGGCGATTCACCATCCACATTCCCGTCACATTTTTCAAAAAACGAACCTCATTTTTATGAGAAAGCTCATTGGTAAAACCCGCCTGATAGGTTTCAGAAGTGACGATGGGTTCGCCGACAATCGAGCCCAACAAACTCCAAGTTCCGCTCGAAATCAGCACTTCATGCGTTTTGCTTCCCGAACCATAGAACGCTGAAGCGGTATCGTGTTCGAGCGCGGCGTAGACTTGGGCGGAAAAGCCAACTTCGTCGGCGATTTCTTTCTTAAAAGGGCCGATGCAGGTCCCCGCTTCGACGAGCGGAGCAAAAAAAGCTTTCGTTAGGTGAAGCGCGCCGAGGAGCCTGGGCGAATAATCGTTGCTTCTCCCATCAAAAAGGCCGCTCGTTGAGATGATAGACCGTTCATTTTGAAGAACGCCCGTTAGCCGATAGGCAAGATAAGATGGAAGGAAAAGAAGTTGTTTCGCCCGCGGCAAAATCCCGCTGGCCTGGTCGGCGGCAAGCTGATAAACCGTATCAAAACTCTGAGGTTGAATTCCCGTTTCCTGAAAAATCGTTTCTGGAGAAAGGAAGTTGGCTTTCGCGGCAATCGTTCGTTCATCGCGATAGGAGGAAACCGGCGCAAGAAGAACGCCTTTATCGTCCAAAAGAGCATAATCAACACCGAAGGTATCAATGCCAATCCGCTCCGGAAAAATCCCGCCTTCTTTAACCTTTTTAAGACCAACGATCATTTCGCGAAGCAGTCCTTCGACATCCCAAAAGAAATGGTCGGCGTTGTGGATAAGCGGCGTTTGAAAACGATAGACTTCTTTAAGGATCGGGCGGCCGTCTTCTTGAAAGGAGAGAATCAGGCGGCCGCTCGAGGCGCCAACGTCAATCGCGAGGGCAATCATATTAATCCAAATAGCCTTCGTGAGGCTTCACTTTGAATAATTCAACGACTTGCTTAAGCTCGGCATCGGTGATGGTGTTGAGTTCTTTTTTGTCGGCATAGCCCAAATACAGCTGAGCGCCCTTCTCGACCGTTTCGACAAGGCCAAACGCCTCGTCGAGGGTTTCGCCGCAGCCATAGACGCCGTGCAAAGCCCAAATGACCACGCGGTATTCTTTCATTTTTTCCGCCGTCGCTTCGCCAATCAAATTGGTCCCGCAAAGCATCCACGGAAGGACTCCAACGCCTTCGGGGAAAACAACGACGCATTCCGTCATCGTTCGCCAAAGATCTTTGGTAAAGCTCTTCTCGTCGAGCGAATGAAGATGAGTCATAATCAAAAGATTGGTTGGATGCGTGTGGAGAACGACGTGGTGATTGGGGTTGATTTTGAGACGGGTGGCATGGCAAAGGAGGTGGGCAAAGATTTCGCTGGTGAAACGTCCGCCGCCTTCAAAGCCCCAGAGAACCTCGGCGTTCTGCAGGTCTTCGCTGATGCGAATGATGCCGACATTGTGGGCCGGATCCGCTTTGGTATTTCGGAAATACTTACCCGTTCCGGTGAAAATGAAACTGCGGCCCTTCAAAATCGGGTCCGCCCTCAAAGGAAGGGGGATGACGCGAACGACCTGTTTGCCCCCAGCGAGATAACGGTCGACCTCCGCCGGATCAAGAAGGATTGAAACATTGCCGCCGTTGCGTTCATCCCAGCCGAGACGATACATGTTATCGATGACGCCAAGATAGTCTTGCATTTTTGGGCAATCGAGAATTGTGTTAGTCATAAAACTCCTTTGTTCGCGAATTAAATCCGCTTCATTTGAACGGTCTTCTCATATTCTTTAAGCGCTTGTTCCATCGCCAGCCCGCTGACGATTCCTTTTTGGGCCAGTAGGTATTCCCAAACAGCGTTATATGGCAGATTGTGGAAATCCTCCATATAGAGAAGCCGGGCTCCGAAATCACCCTTCTTTTCGTCGTCTTGAAGCAATGCCGTCGGTTCCAAAAGGGAATAGAGGATTGCTTTGGCCGCAGCCCGAAGGCCAATCACCCAGCCATAAACCCGGCTGATGGAAGCATCAAAATAATCAAGTCCAATCGCCACTTTGCCATAATAATCACCGCGTTTTAGCTCCAGCATCATGTTATTGAGGGCATCGTCTTCGATCACCACGTGATCGCTGTCCCAATGAATGCCACGGCTCACGTGAAGCATCATGCCATTGACGAAGGGGTAGATGGCGCTGATTTTATCCGAAACATCTTCCGAAGGACGGAAATGGCCCATATCCAGCGTCACGCCGACGTTATGCTTTGCCGCGTAGCCAATGTAGAATTCATGGCTTCCAACGACAAAGGCTTCCGTTGAAATGCCGAACCATTTTCCTTCAAGCATATCGGCAGCGTAATGGCTTTCTTCTGCGCTGTAAGGAACCTGAAGCATCTGGTTGAGCGAGTCTTCCAATAGTTCCCGATAAAGCTTGCGATTGGCTGGCTGGTCTTTCATGCCGTCGGGAAACCAAAAGTTGTTGTAGCATTTTTGGCCCAATTCCTTGCCGATGGCCACCGAGATCTTGCGGGAGTCAAGCCCGGCTTTGATCCAATAGTCACGCGTGCCTTGATCAAGGCAGGCGCAGCTCATGCCGTTTTTCATCATCGGATGGGTGAAGAACGAGGTATTGAAATCAAGGCCATATCCTTTTGCTTTCGCCCAGTCAACCCATTCGCGGAAATCTTCAATCGTTAAGTCGTTGCGCGGATGATGATGTTCGGCATACATGCTGTGAAGATTAACCTTGTGCTTCAAAGGGCTGAAGGAAAAGGCCTCATCGATATCGGAGCGAAGTTCCTCGCCATTCCGGGCGATGTAAGGATAGGACCCCGTCACAACGTTTTCGCTCGCGACTGGCCCCAAACCCTCAAAACCTTTGACATCGTCGCCGGCCCAGCACTGAAGCGAGACCGGAATCTGGGCGAATTGGGCCAAGACTTCGTCGGTATCGACCCCATAGCGCGCATAGACTTTCTTCGCGGCTTCATAATTGGCAAGAACCGTCTTATCCATTTGTTTTTCCTCCGTGGATTTTTATAAGGCAACCGTCAGGGTGTGATGCCCTGGCGTCAAACGCAATTCATTTCGGCCCGCGGCTTCGTCATCGAGGAGCAAAACCTCCTTTTTGAAGCAAACCCGAGTTTCAAGGTTGGGCGGAATCGTCAAATCGACGATCAAATGGCCGTTTTCTTTCCGCCATTCGCTTCGCAAAAGGCCTTTGGGTGTTTGATAAGAGCACTTGACCCAATCGAGGCCTTTTGGGATCAGGGGCTCGATCAGGGCCTCCCGCGCGCCGTTTTCGAGACGGATGCCCGCAAAATAGCGATAGAACATCTGGTCATAAGAGGCGAACATCGGGTGATCGAAGGAGTTCATCGTTGCCTGGTTTTCTTTCTCCCACCGCTCCCAAACGGTCGTCGCCCCATTCGCCAGCATGAATCCCCAACCGGGATAGCGGGGATTTTTCAAGACCTTCAGCAAGAGATCGCCATCGCCATGTTCGCACAGCTCCGCCATTACGTGGCGATAGCCTTGATTGCCACAAGTCAAATGGAAGTCGTGATCGAGAATGCTCTTCCGCAGATGGGCATAAACCTTTTTGGCTTGCTTCCCCGGCACAATCCCCAAATGGAGGGCCATCGCGTCTTCGCATTGGGTCCCTTCGGCAAAATGATCGCCATGAAGATATTTCGCCCGGAGAGCTTCGCGGCTCCCTTTGAGTAAACGAGCATAATTCCGCTGATCGCGTTTTTTATGGAGAATCGTCGCTTCTTCAAGGAGCGTTTGGAGATGCCAATAGAGAAAGAGCGAAGAGATGCAAATCCCATCGGATTTGGCGTCGGGGTAGTTTTCGCAAGCGACCCAATCGGCATAGTAGTAATAGTCCATGATGAAATCTTGGGAATGAGAAAGAAGGAAATCGACCCACTTCCGATGGTGGAGATAATTCTTTTTGATGGCTTCCAAATCTCCGAAAAAGCGATAAGACTCCGTGGCTAAAAGAAGATAGGAAAGGCTGGTGACATCGGCGGGGCGACCCCCCGTGTAATACGGAGCGGTATCCGCGATGCGGCCTTGGCGATCCTGCCCGAGGCTGATATCGTCATCGACCTTGTCGAAGAAACGATCGAGCCGGTAGTTATAGACCGCTTGAAAAACGCGGGTCGAAACATCATTAAGCCAGCCAAATCTCTCGTCGCGCTGAGGGCAATCGGTTAAGATCGAATGCTCATTGTTGGCCTCCGTTATCGCCGCCATTTCATGCAAACGATTGATGGATTCGTCCGAGCAAGAGAAGGCCCCAATTTTCTGATTGTCGCTATGAAGATGAAGCCCGGTAAGCGAAAGGACTTCGGCTTGGCCCTCGAGAGTGACTTCAACATAGCGGAATCCGTGATAAGTGAAACGCGGATGGTACGTCTCCACACCATCCCCTTTCAAAATATAGATATCGGTTGCGGCGGCGCTTCGCAGATTCGTCTGGTCAATGTGGCCATCTTCTTTTAAGGTTTCCGCGTGGCGAAGGATCAGGCGGGACCCCCGTTTTCCTTGAACGCTTATTTCACAAAATCCTGCAATGTTTTGCCGAATATCATAAACGGCGTCTTCCGAAGAAAAACGCCGAAGCAAAACCCCAGGATAACGGCCCATTATCCGAATGGGATCAAGCCGCTCGGGCACAAGTTTTCCGGCAACGGGCTGGCACAGAATGCTCCCGAACCATTGCCAGTTGTAGCCCTCTTTTAACAAAGGCGACGTGAAACCGCCGGGATATTGCTCTTCGACCCGGGCATCATACGTTTCACCCGAATAGATGCTGTTAGCGGTGATTGGCGAAGGGGCAAACCACCATCCGTAATTGCAATAGGAGTGGTATTCGACTTCGCTGCCATCTGAGAAATCAAGATAAAGCTGGGCCAACAGTTTTCGTGCTCCAAACCAGCCATAGCCAAGCAAGACACCGAAAACGTCTCCGTTTCCTTTCAGGCAAGGGGTGAGGTCATAGGTATCATAAAGAACCTTTTTATCATAGGCGCTGGTTCCGGGAGCCAAATAGGCATCGCCGATTTTGGCGCCATTCACGTAAACCTCATGGTAGCCAAGACCAGCAAGATAAGCTCGGGCGCGAATTAAACTTTTTCCGGCAAAACCATCGAGAGTTTTCCGGATGGCTAAGGCCCCGCCGTTCCAACTGTCGCCGACGCCAATCCATTCCCCCTTCCATTCGGAGGGGGCTAAGGTGGTTTCGAAAGAAGTAATCAATTGGCAAAAAGTGCCTTTCTCGCCCCGCACCTCAAGTTGAACGTAGTAGGGGGTTCGCGATGAAAGAGCCTTGCCGGAATATGAAAGAGAGGAGAGGAACCGCCGGCGGAGAGAGACATCCCAAACATCGGGGTGCCCCTCTTCGAGAAGCGCTCGCGAACTCGCCAAAGAAAGGTGAGCGAAAACGATGTCCTCATCCGACCCTTCCGCGCAGGACCAAGAGAAATCGGGGTGGAAAGAGGCATTAAGGGGATTGAGCATCTTATCGATGCGAAGTTCAGCGAGTTTTAGCATAACGGTTACCTCATGAATGAGCGAATTAGGCTTTCTTGTGCTTCTTCACAAGAACGACAGCGACAACGGCTAAGCCAATAGCGGCAGCGGATCCAGCGACGATGCCAACGATGGGGCCGACGCCCAAGCCTTGGGCCGGGGCCACAACAACGTTGACCGTGATTTGGCCAGTATACTGAGTCCCATCTTTGGTTAGGGTAACAACACCCGTTTGCTCGCCAAGTTTGCTCGTATCGATACCGGTGATGGTTGCGCCAGACAAATCGGTGATTTCCACTTTTTTGCCGCTGGCATAGACGTAATAAGCGCCGGAGATTGTCGTCGGATCAAGCGTGGAGTTCTGGACCAGCTCCAGCTTCTGATCGAAGCTTAATTTCACGAGATAGTCGACGACTTTGACCGTGATGGTGGTCGTTTTAATCGCTCCGGTATCTTCGTCAGTCAGGGTGATGGTGACAACGCATTGGCCTTCTTTGACGCCAGTGATGGCGCCGGTGCTGGCGTTGACCGTTGCAATGCTCGGATCGCTCGAGCTGAAACTCATGACGCCCGAAGTGGCGTTATTGGGCGTTCGCGAAGCGCCGCTTAAGACGGTTTTCCCGATCTTGACTTCAATGGCCGACGAGGCGACGGTAATTCCCGTCGATTCAACGTAAGGAGTCCAAATCTGTCCGTTGTAGCGGTAAGAGATCGTCTCCGGAATCGTCCCTTCGACAATCAACTCTCCGGTGCCGGCCGCCATGTGATGGTTGTCGCTCCCGGTGTTCTCCAGTTTGCCCGTCCATTTGTAGATGGGCATCCCTGCTGTGATGGTGATCCGATCACCGGCTAAGTAATACTGGAGATAATTATCAGCGGTTAATTGAGCGTTGCCCTTATCGTCATAAAGGAAGCTCGGGAAGACGGCAACATTCGTACCGAGTTGGTAGACGCCGGTGACAGGAACGTCCGTCCCGTCTTTCCGGGTGTAACTAATATGGGATTTAATGTTGGCTAATTCGGGCGAATCGGTCAAATTCGCGACATTGGTCGAGGTGTTCTTCACTTCGAGGAAAGTGCTGTAGATGAACCAGTCCACCACCGCGACTTCTTCAATCTTCTGATCGTAAGTCTCATACACTTTCACCACGATGGTTCCAGCGTATTGCTTGCCATCTTTGCTCAACGTTACCGCAACGGTCTTATCGCCGATGGTGGCGGTGTCAAAAGAAGCGATGGCGTAATCGGAGGCGCTGATGGCGAATTCAGGCGAAGTGGTATCGTCGGCAAAGACATATTTGGCCTTGGTCAACGATGGAGCAAAAGCGGACGCCACCGATCCCTTAAGGACCGAGTAATACTCATAGGCGTCGCTAAAGACAACGCCTTTGATTTCTTTGGCGGCAATAACGGAAAGGGCGATGGTGTGTTCGACGTTGCCCATCTTTGCCGTGATGACCACATCGCCAACAGCGAGGCCAGCGACCAAACCTTTCGCAGAAACGGTCGCGATGGCTTCATTGCTCGACGAATAGGTGAAGGAAGCATATGTATTTGTCGGCGCCAGGGTGGTTTTTAACTGCAAAGCTTGGCCAACCGAAAGGAAGGCGGCATCGGCCGTTAAGGCGAAGTCGGTCGGATCGGCGGTCCAGACTTGCCACGAAGTGCCATCATAGACATAAGTTTTGTCGGCTTTAAACTGGGCCACGGCATAGAAAGATCCGTCGCCATTGGCTTCGTGATTGCCATTGGCTGTTCCCGAGTACTGATAAATCTTCAGGCCGCTCTTGAGAACGATTTTGTCGCCGGCCTTCAGCGAAGAGACGCTGCTATAGAAGACGTAGCGGCCACCGCCGAGGTTCTTGACCCCCGTCAAAACGCCGCTCGTCCCGTTGAAGCTCACGAAGGCGTTCACATCAGCGAGGCAGGTCGCATCGAGGTTGACGTATTGCGAACGATCGGCCACCGTGCTGGTGAAATAGAAGAAGCTGGTCCAAATATCGGTGCCGAACTGGTTGTTCGGGGTCTCGCCGGCAACCGTCGTTTCCGGGAGGGCCTCAACGATAATCTTGAAATTGTCAGTGAATGTCTTATAGGTCAGTTTCATCGAATAAGTGCCGAGGGTATCTTTGTCATAAGTGCCGCTGATCATCGTCTCATCGATGGTCAGATTGCTTGAAGTGGAATCATCGTAATTGATGAGCGCGGTGAGCGGGGTCAATTTCCAATCGTTGCCTTGATAGACGTGAATGGTCTTTTCCGCATTCGTGATCGTAATGCCCGTCTCGGTTTTGCCCGCGACGATGCTCAGGGTTAAATCGGCTTTTAAAAGGCCGCTGTAGACGCTGATGGTCGCGGTGCCGGCTTTCTGCGCCGTCACGACGCCCGCGTTGCTAACGGTTGCCACGGTTGCGTCAGAGCTCGCGTAAGAAATAATCGGCGTGGAATCGGCGGTGATTAGATTGGGGGTTACCGTATAGGTATCGCCCACATTGATGGTTTTGCTCGTTTCGGCAAGGCTAAGCGACGTTGGCGCGATGAAATCGCTCCAATATTGCCCGCTAGTCCCGTTGGCTAACTTACTGATGAACGACTTGGCGCTTCCGAGAACGTAATCCGTTCCGTTGGAAGTAAAGGTCGCTCCCGCCGCGAAGGAAAGAATCGAGCCATAATAATCGACGCCTTTGCCCCGGTTGATGGCGAGCTGCTGCCCCACGTCCTCGAGGGTATAGATCGTCGAGTCGGCGTTGAAACGATCTTTGAGCGAAATCCCCGTGTAAGTGAGAGAAGCCCAATAAGAGCCAGCGATGACCGGATCCAACTCAATTGCGATGCCAAGCCCATAGCCGCCGGCGATATTCTGACTCGAAACCTTCGAAACCTCGATGGTTGTCGCCGCCTTGGTCATGACCGCATTTTTCGGAAGGGCGAGCATCCCTGCCACGGCACTGAGGCCGAGGGCAAGGACTGCGCCAATCCTCTTTTTACTTTGTTCCATAACATTTTGTGCACACCATTTGCCAGCACATCCTCCTTTTGGCGATTATGGCAAACGGCAACAGAACTTATTTCTTTGAGAAATTGCTTACCTCCTTGAGATTTCCTCCCTTTAATAGGCGTAACGGAGCCGGCCGATCGGTGCCACGTCTCCCGTTACGTAATAATCCATGATGTCGGCATAAGCGGTGACATGATCCGCCACCTTAAAGGAGAAAGCGGGCGTCCCCGTAATCCCCAAGGCTTTTTTCGGAATCGACACTTCCATGACGTTGGATTTGATTCGATAATTGGCTTCTCCCGTCTGTTTCCAAACGTAGCCACCTTCGGATTTTTCCACTGAAGAAACCCCGTTTTCAAGGCGGCGGTTGACCACGTAATTGAAACCGGCGAAAGAGGGATCGCTCGCCGAGGTATGAATGAAAATATTCATGTAATTCTCATCGGTTCCGTTATAAGCCGTAATGTCGTGGGCGCATTCAAGATAGAAATAAATCCTCGTCTCATCGTTGGCCACTCGAATGAGCCGAAAGTCATTGCGGGCGCTCTCATCGCGATAAACAAGCGAGGCAACCGCTCCTTTGTAATCGCGCACCATGGCATCGCCTTCGAAATCCTGATACTGGGCATCAACGTATTCCCAAAGAGGCGAAACGACGTCCCCCGTTATGTCGATCGTGACATTTTTCTTTTGATAGGCCACATAGTCGGTCAATTTTAGCCGCCGGATATTCCGAAGAAGCTGCAAATAAAAGTTATCCTGAAGGGCGCCTTTTTCCATTTCCATGTCCCGCGAATACTCCTCGCTATAAACATCGACCCAGAACGGCCCGTTCGGATTCGTGCTGGCATTGACGGATTTGATCGCCATCCATTCATTCCAGGAGGTCGCTAGGACGTTGCTGATCTCATCCTGATGTTCGAAGACGGTGTCCCACATATCTTGGAACGAACGGCCAGCCGTGTAGTCCGCTTCGACTTCATGCGTTTTGTTATTGTAGCCCCTGGAGCATTCCGGGTCTTTGCTTGAAACATAAATCTTGGAGTGAGAATGCTGGGCGACAGGAACGGCGATCGAGCCAGTCTCCGTGTGAATCGTCTGGGGGCACTGCCAGCTCATCCACGGAATGGAATTGGGGTTGTAATCCCCGTTTGGCCATTCCGATTCTCGCACATCGAAAAAGGTTTGAAGCGCCATAGAAACATAATTGGAATAACTGGCATATTTCGTCTGGTCGGAGGCTTTGCCATTTTTCTCGGTGATGCCGATGAGCAAAGGTTTTTTCCCGTCGAGCGAAAACCAAAGAGGCGCATACTCCAGTTTGGTGTAAAAATTTGAATAAAGAAGCTCGGCGGTATTGCCCGACATGGAATTGGTGTAGAAGCAAACCTTCGGAACTTTCCAGCCTTGGCTCTGATATTTCAAAAGGAGCTTAAGGAGGGTCTCCGTCGACTGATAATAAACAATGGTGTTCGTCGCATCGATGCAAAGGTAGTCAATCCCGGCCATGGTCAATAATTCAATGTGGCGCGAAAGGACAAAAGGATCGCTGGAATTGTAGTAACCATAGAGTGGTTCGCCCCAATAATGGAATTGATTGAGGCCCGAAAGCGCGTTGTCGTTCGTGTCGGCCAAAGCGGCACGACCCTCTTCGCTCTGCAATAAATAGGTGACGTTGTAAATCGCTTTTTGAATATCGCTGTGCTGGCCGGCCCATAACGAATAGAATAAACCGACGCTTTTGAGATCTTTCCGGTAGTTGTCGGCAGGAGAAATCGAGCGCCCGAGAACGTCTTCTCCTTCAAGGTGCATCAAAGCGTAGTCGATCGGCGAAAGGGCCCGAGAATCGCTCGGAAGATTCGCCTCGCTCGAAGAAGCGGACACCGCTTCGCCCTGGCAAGACGAGCAAAGGGAAACAAGAGCCAAGCCCATAAAAAACAGCCTCCGTTTAATAACCATATTCATAGGCCAGACGTCCAATCGGGGCGCTGTCTCCGCTCACGTAATAGTCAGCAATATCTTCCGGCGCGCTCACGTGATCGCTCACCTTAAAACGGATATGGGCATCATTTTCTTTTAAAGAAAGCGAAGCCAAAGGAATGGCAATTTGCAAGGTTTTCCCTTGATAGGCATAGCGGGCCTCGCCCACCGCACTCCAGCCCTGCTCAACCCGCTTTTCGAGAACCGCTTTTCCCTCCGAAGAATAATTTCGAATGATGAAGTCAAAATTGTTGGCGAATTTGGCGGTGCCTTTCTGGCTGGACCCCAACAAAACGTTCATCCAGCTGTTGTCCCCGGCAATCAAGGGCGTTATCGCGTTGAGACAGTCGATTTTGAGATAAAGAGAACTCGCATCATGAGTCACCGATGTTTTCACGATATCGTTGCGGGCTGAATCATCCGTATACTTAGCACTCCGACAACAATTGTCAAAATCCCGCTTGAGCGCATCGCCAGCCATATCGAGATAAACCGCTTTGACGCCATCCCATTGCCCGGAGGCAAAGTCGTCCACCGTTATCGTCTTCTCATCGTAAACGTAATGGCGAGCTCCGCCGCTTTTAAAGCGACGGACATTCTCGGCCAATTGCAAGTAATAATTGTCGCCATAGCCGCCTTTCATCATTTCGATGTCGCGGGAATACTCTTCATTGAACGTGTCGCAAAAAACCGGAACATCCACACTGAGTTTCTGCTTCACGGCCATCCACTCGTTCCAGCCCGTCACGAAGGCATTGCTGACTTCGTTATCAGTGCCAAGACTGGAAAAGACCGTTTCCCATTCGCCTTGGAAATTCGTTCCTTGGTCGACGTTGTCACTCTTGTTCTTGAAAAGCTTGAAATCGAAGCCGCGGCCCCAATTGGACAAGGCCTGCTGCGACATGGCCGAACCTGGATGCTGAGCCAAAGAAACCGACATTGTGCCGTTATAGTTGGTTTGGGGGTAATTCCAATCCATCCAAGGAAAACCTTCCTTTTTGTTGGGACGCATCGTCGGCCATTGGGATTCCTTAAAGGTAAAAAAGTCTTCGTATAAGGCATATTGGGCGTCACTCAGAGAGGATGAAACGCCGATAATCAGCGGCTTGTCATCAACTAAATACCACAAAGAGGAATAACGATAATTTTTATACCATCGCTCATAGATGCTTGAAAGAGTGCTGGCGCTGGAAGAATTGGTATAAAAGGCGATTTTCGGAACCTTCCAACCTTGTTTCTGAGCCGCGATGAATGTTTCGCAAAGCGCATCAACGGTGTCGGCATAAATCACGGCGTTTGTCGTATCAAAAACCAAATAATCCACCCCCGCCATCGTCAAAAGCTCAAGATGGCGTGCCAAAATCCAAGGGTCTTCGCTTCGATAATAACCATAAAGAGGCTCGCCCCAATAATGGAAGGCGTTAATTGGGCTGGCGGGATTATCCTCAAGCGACCAAAGATCATCGGGGTCGGTGGCTAAAAGCTGAGTAATGTCGTAAATGCCCGTTTCGTGGGCGCCATGCCAAAGAAAATAGAACATCCCGACTTGACGCGAATTCTCACTGTCGCCAGCGTTCAACTCGCGGCCTAGCCCATCGGTGCAAACGGTGTTCAAGCGGGTGTATTGCTCCGCTGAAAGCCCCCGATTATCGACAATTCTGGTCCCGTCCCAACTGCTTGTGGTTTGAGAAGATTCGCCGAGCGAATTCGCCGAAGAAGCAGAAGGCGCCTGACAGGAAGGCAAAAGAAGCCCAGTCAAAGAGAGAAAGAAAAGAATACGGAATTCTTGCTTGTGCATTTTATCCTTTCAGCCCCGAAGTCAGGGCGCCATTGGTCAGTTCTTTTTGGAAGACGGTGAAGAGAATCGTCGGAATCAGAGTCATGAAGACGCCACCGGCCATCCGGATATTGGCAAGGGAGGTCGAAGCATCGCCTTCGACCGAACTTTTGAAAAGCGCATAGGCGAAAGTGTAGGGCGCATCGGAACTGTTCATGAAAACCAACGGGCCATAATAATCGCCCCAATAACTCATGAAAACCGTCACCATGATATAGATGAGGATTGTCCGACAGTTGGGCAGAATGATGTTCCAATAGATCCGCCAACTGCCGCAGCCATCGATCTTGGCCGCATCGATCAGTTCATTCGGTATCCCCATCATGTATTGGCGGATGAGGAAGATGTACATGGCTCCGCCCCCAAAAAGGTTGGGAATCGTAAACGGAAGCAAAGTATTGAGCCAACCAATTTTTGAATAGATGACGTAAAGCGGAATTTGGGTGACAATGCCTGGCAAAGTAATCGTCAGCATCATCGATGCAAAAATCGCGTTTTTGCCTTTCCATTCCAATTTGGCGAAGGCATAAGCGGCCATCGAAGCCGACAGCGGAATGGCAATGATATCGAAGGCGATGATGATAAAGGTATTAAGAAGGGCTTTGCCGAAATCGAGGTCGTTTTGCCTTGTGGTGAAAAGGGTAATAAAGTTCGACCACTGCAAGTCGGCCCAGTCGGGGAAGAATTTCGGATTCGGATCAATGACGCGCTCAGAAGTCATCAAGCTCTTGTTGACCATGAAAACGTAAGGGAAAAGCAGGACAACCGCCAAGACCGCCATGCCGAGGAAAAGCAAAGTGATTTTGCTGTCGTTCCAAAGTTTGGCTTGCGTGTCTTTTTTGTAGATTTCATCACCGGAACGGCTAATCCGGGGGGATAAACGCCATGCCATAATCAAGCATCCTCCCCATAGAAGACCCACTTAGAGGTCTTAAAAAGAACGAACGTGAAAACCGAGATGACTAAGCAAAGGGTCCAGCTGAGAGCGCAAGCATAGCCAATTTGGCCACGTTGGAAGGCCTCCCAATAGATCTTTACCCCATAAAGGTAAAGCGAATCGTCGATGCCACGGCCACCCCGAGCCGCGATAACCAAAGTGCCGTTATATTGCAGCGTCCCGATCACCGAGGTGACAACATTGAAGAAAATAATCGGCGTTGAAAGCGGAATCGTGATGTGGGTGAAACGCTGCCAAGCGTTCGCGCCATCGATCTTGGCGGCCTCATAGAGCGTCGTTGGGATGTTTTTGAAGGCGCTGAGCCAAAGGATCATGCCGCCCCCGATTCCCCAGCAATTCATGAGTAAAAGAGAAAGCATTGAAGTTGAAGCTTCGCTGAAGAAACTGAATTTCGGCAACCCCATTCCCGTTAGAATTTGATTGAAGATACCATAGGTGTTGTCCGTGATATCTTTCCAGAGAAGGCCGCTGACAACGGCCGGGATCACGCAAGGCAAGTAATATAAAACTCGGAAAAGTTTGGTGAAATGATGCTCGTTGTTCACCAGAAGGGCCAGCAAATAAGAAAGTATCAAATTCAAAGGGATTGAAACGAAGGTGTAAATGACCGTGTTCAAAACCACTTTGCCCATCGACTTGTCGGTGAAAAGTTTGGCATACTCACCAAAGCCAACGAAGTTGTTGGTGGTCAAACCATCATAGTCAAAGAAAGACCAATAAAGGGAGCAAACCATCGGCACCAAAGTGAAGAGAAGGAGGCCGACGATGAGCGGGGAGGCAAATAGCCAGCCGCTTAGCGTCTCCTTTCGCTTCATCTTGGAGATCTTGGCTTTAAATTTTGGACGTTGAAAGGTGAGCCCGAGCATGAAGATTATGCGCTAAGGGCATCCTCGAAATTCGACACAGCATCGGCGATTGTCTTTTCAATTGTTTTCCGTAACATCGTCGCGTCGCTGATCATGTCTTGGAAGGCCAGCTGAAGATCGGCCATATATTTCGGGTCGACCCGGCCGAGATATTCCTCAGGGATTTTATATTCGTCATAGACCAAATAGGCATCGAGGTTGGCCGTGGTATAGCCCTCGCCCCATTTCGCTGTCTTGTAATCGTTGAGGTCATTCCGAATCGGCGCGAGGTTTAAGCCGCCTTCGGCCAAGGCGTTCTGGCCATCCTTGGAAAGAAGGTAATTCAAATACTGCCAGCACAAAGCCTTATTCGAGGCTTTTTTATTGATCGTGTAACCAGCAATGCCCGCCCCGATTTTCGGCGTGCTCGGGGTGCCGGCGCCGGTGATGAGAGGGAAGTTCACGATATCAACGTTGTTGTGAAGAACCCGTTTGTCATCATAAAGCGAGAACGACGCGCTCTGGAAAACGAAAGGGGCCGTGCCAATCTCGAAGGAAGAGCCAGACGTATCTCCGGTCTTGACGGTGTAACGCTTGTTGATCATATCTTGCATGAAGGCCAAAGCGGTGCGCGTTTCTGCCGAATCAATAATCACTTTCCCCGATTCATCAAGAACGTCGGAGCCAAAGCTCCTCAGCATCGGATAGGAGACGGAGTTCCACCCGAGGAGGTTTGCATCAACCGGGTAGTAATCGCTACTATGCCCATTGTTGTCAAGATAAGTCCGATATTGGGCGCAAACGGACGTGAAATCGGACCAGGTCCAACCATTTTTGATCTTTGTCATATCGATGCCGGCATCGCTTAAAAGCTTCTTGTTGTAGAACGTGACGACGGAATCAGCTGAACGCGGGACCACATAATAGGATCCTTTTGCCGATCCCATATCGAAATAAGCCGTCTTGAAATCGGTCTTGAAATCAAAATCCCCCGCTCTTTCGCTCGCGCTGATATAGGAATTAAGCGGCTCGGCGATATTATTTTTAATCAGGAAATAGAATTCAGGCGAATTGGTCCAAACGATATCAGGCAAGGAGCCGGCCATCGATTGGTTCCGAACGGTGGCTTCATAGGAAGAGACCGAGACATAATTTTTCTCGATGGTGACATTGGGAAACTTGAGATTAAACCCCTCAGTAACCTTATCGATCATCGTCGTTTCGTTTTCGTTTCCACTCGGGATCAGCATCGAAATCGTGGCTTTGATACTTGGATCGACCTCGACATTAAGCGAAGACGAAACATCCGCCGTTGAATTCCCGCTGGTCCCTTGGCCGCCACAACTGACAAGCGCCATGCCAACGAACAGGCCCGAAAGCAGAACGACATTCTTCTTTTTCATAGGCAAAAGCCTCCTTTTTATTTGATCTTGATGAAATTCGCCAAAAGCGCTTGGGCATAAAGCCGATGGCCAAAATCATTGGGGTGGTTGATACCGTTGGCCGTTGCATCATAGAAGTCCTTCCCCCGATTCAATAGACGCGAAAGAGCGAACATGTCAATAACCTCACAACCATAATTGGTCGAGAGGAGATGGAGCTTGTCCACGTATTTGTCGAATCGCTCAAAGTCATAGATATCTGGATGGGGAGCAAAGGGGCAAAAAACAATAATGTCACAGTTCGGCAATTTGCTGTTAAGGCTGAGAATGATCTTTTCCATGTTGTCGTAATAATGGCTGGCGCTTGAGCCGGCGCCAAGGTCATTGATGCCGAAATGAATCAAAGCAAGATCCGGCGCACTCGCAATTAAGGCGTTGATTTGGGCATCTTCAGAACCCCAATCCGATGTTTTCCCGCCGACCGAAAGATTATTCGCCGTGATTTTCGAGCCGAAACGCGTACCCAATTCTCCGGTGAAAAGATCAAAGAAGTCGGGTTGAAAAGGTTCATGATTGAATTTCAGGCTCGCTGAGCATCCTTCCGAGATGCTGTCGCCAAGTGCCGAAACAGCAAGAGCGCTCTTGCTTTCCAACTTTGCTTTCACGTGCGGGAGATTATCAAGCGAATAAGAGGGCAGAAGCGTCAAATCCAAATCCGCGATATCATACGCGTAAGTCACATAGATCTGGGTCCCATAAAAAATCGGAGATTCGGTATAAACGCTTACGCCATTCCAAGAGACATAATCGGTCAGGGTATTGGCGATCGAGTCTTTTTTCACATAAGGAGACGGGAAATCGGCAAGGCCATGGATCTGATCTTGAGTCCAGTAGGTTATGCCCGATCCTTCTTTCCAAAGGAGTTTGTTTCCGCTAATCGTGTAATCCGTTCCTTGAACGTATTCTTTCTTCAAGGTATAGTCCCGCACCGAAATGATTCGGGTCGGGACGTAGGCGAGACGGGCAGCGATCTCGCTGCCAGTCGAAATCATCAATGCCGATTCGTTATAAATGACGTTCCCCCACCAATAAGGATCGGTCATCTGTTTGGCACCATAGACATAACTTAAGCTGTGAATATCGCCGACGTAATTTGGAAAATTCGCCATATCGATCTCCTTGCTCGAGGAAACGGGCTCACTGGAAAAACTCGAAACGATTGAATTTGATTGGTTTTGGCATCCAACAAGAAGAGTCGAAGCAATCAAAATTGTCATCAATCGAGAAATACGCCATTTCTTACCGCTTGTTTCCATTTTGAACATATTCGATAATTCGCTATTATTTTCGCTTTCCTTGTGCATTATCGTTTTCATCGCTTCTTTTGTCAATATTGAGATTGATATTGATTGAAATGTTGACTTTTAATCATGTTGATGCAACACTTTAAGCAATTATGAGGAGGATTTATGCTAATTGATGAACGCCACAATCAAATCTTGGGAATCGTTAAAGAAAAAACTTTCGTCTCGGTCGAAGACCTTGCCAAAACGGTTTATGCTTCCCCGGCCACCATCCGCCGCGACTTATCCGATCTGGAAACGGCTGGCTTAATCCAGCGCGTCCGCGGGGGGGCCTCTACTCTAGGCGCATCCACGGGAGAGACTTCTTCCTTGGTTCGAAAACAAACAAACGTGCTTGAAAAGCGGAAACTTGCCACCGCCGTTCTTCCTTTCATTAAGAATGGCCAATCTTATTTTTTGGATTCTTCAACAACCGTCGGCCAAATGATCCCCTTGCTGGGGAAAAAACAAGACGTGACTTTCATTACTACCGGCCTCGAAAACGCTTATTCTCTCTCATTAAACTCCAACGCCAACACTTATATCACCGGCGGTTTGGTCCAAAGCAAGGTTGCTTCGACGATCGGTGGCGATGCCATCGCCTACATCAACCACTTCCACTGCGATGCTTTCATCTTTTCTTGCCACGGCTTTTCGGTAGAATCCGGCCCCAACGAAGGGACGATTGAACAACAGCGTTGCAAAGAGGCCATGCTCGCCCATTCAACCCAACACATCCTGTTAGTCGATCATAGCAAGTTTGATAAAACCTTAGTCGCCAGTGTCTGCCCTTTATCAGACCTTGACATCATCATCACCGATGTCAAGCCAAGCAAGCCTTATCTCGAGGCTTTCGAAAAATTCGGGATCCAATTAGTTATTGCCAATTGATGCGCCTTGCGCCAGCCGCCACCCTTCAGGCAAAACAAAGCCCAATTTCCCCGCTCGCGAGGTTATGGTGGCTTTTTCTTTTTCTCCCAAAGGAATTTCCAAGGAAAAATCTGCAGTTTTCATCGCGGAGTAAGGCGAAAGATAAAGCGTCTTATCCTTCGGCGATATCCAAGCGACCCCCGTATAGACTTCCAACAAAATATTAGCGATAGAAGAGGCGAAGCAATGGGTCAGAGAAGCATAGGTGCTATCAAACTCCCATAGGGTGCCCGTCAGGGAGGCCATTTTTGCAAAATAATCAATTGATTCTTCCGCCACCTGAGCGAAGCGTCCCTGCTTCAAAAGGAAAAATAAGCGAAGATAGTCTCCGATGAACATATTGCTGGGAAAGACATTCGGAAGCGTAGTCGCCGCGTCCCTTTTTGGACCCAATTTCTCCAAAAGGCAAGTGAAGAGAGCGGGATAATCTTTCGGCGTGGCAACGCCGAAATAAAAGGCATAATACTGAGTCGTTTCGCTCGTCCGACCGCTCCGCAAAAGATCCCCTTGACTATCTCTGATTGCGTTATCGTTAAAAAAGCACCCATCAAAAGCTTCTTTTCGAATGGTCTCTTTTATCTCACGGGCCCGTAAAACCAAGTCCGGTTTCCCATACATTTGCCCCAAGGCTCGCAAGGCCTCGCTATAAAGCATATTGGTTGGAAAGTTGACACCGCAAACGCTTTCTGCGTCGTTGGCGTGGCTCCATTCAACGAAAACCGTTCCTTCGAGGTTTTCTAAAAGGTGCTCCTTATTTTCAAAGCGTTGGCACCAATCCAAAAAATCGAAGAGCTGCTCCTTTGCCTCAGACAAAAGCGTCATGTCTTCATGTCGGGCTAAATAGCGTTCGATTTCCAAAATGTAGAACAGGGGCCAATTCGGAATGAAGCCTCGGTCTCCGAAATCGCAAGGATAGCACATCGGAATCATCTTTTCGGGTTGATCGCCCCGGTTGACATAGTGAGCATAATTTTCTAAAAACGCACGTTCGACCCTATTCTCGCCGGTATAAAGCATTTCGGCGGGACCCGAAAAATAGGTATCGCAAAGCCATCCCGCTCTCTCGCGGGAAGGGCAGTCGGTCAAAAGATCCACCGCATTTTGCGCAAAGGTATTGCGGCCGGCCTCGAGGATGGCATTGATCCGCGGATCAGAAAAAGAGAAACGAAATCGAAAAGCCAAGGGGTTCTCAAAGGGATAGAGGCCGACCCCCTTGATGAAAACATCTCCTTTTTCGACGATGATACGAATATATTTCGCTGTATAGGCCTCAAAGCTATTCAAGGAATAATCGCCCGGAGCGAGCTCATAAGAAATGATGTTGTGCGTCGTGTTCCGGTAGAAACGAATCCCTATCGTTCGATCCGCTAAGTTGCGGGAATCGATTTCATCAAAAACAAGATAGAGGCGGGTAGAGGCAATTACGCGAAAATGGCTATAAAGAAAACCCGTTTTGCTTACTGGGCCGGCGAAGGTAGCAAACTCGCCGGTTTTCAGATGCGATTTGCTCTCACCTAGTTCATAGGCGAGTTGACTGATAAACCGATTGGGGTCGATCTCCCATTCAGCCGAAGGAAAAATACCCAAAAAATCGGCATGCATATAGCGATCGTCATAAATCTTCAAACGGGGGTTCGTCACGAAACGACCGCCTTCGAGTTGGGAGAAAAGAAGAGGCGTCCTCAAAGAAGGATTTTCGACTACGCGCGGCAAATATTTACCATGGGGCACGCGGTCGGTTGTGACTTTTGGCAGCAAAACCGCCTGATGAGGAAGTTTCAGGGCCAAATAGAGCCGCTCATCAAGTCGATAGCTTTCGCTAAATTCTCGCTGATAAGAAAAGCGGACAACTTTTTGGAGGCGTGCAAGATTCCGAAAGCAGGAAAAGTCACGGCCACTATAGAAGAGAACCTCGCCGCGAGCGTCGCGAATCTCCGCGACAAGAAATGGGGGTTCGTTCACCCGGGTATAACTTTTGCAGTTATACCCCGAGAGTTCGATAACAAGACGATTATCCTCGTCCTGCCCCTCGAGAGGAAGGCAATCGACGCGATAGGTTCGGAAAGCGGCGCGGGCTGGACCATAAGCCAAAAGATGGCCATTGAGAAAAACCTGATAATCGCTAACGCCGGTAAGATAAAGGACCGCTCCATCGTTTCGCGGAAAATCCTGGATGAAGAAAAGGGAAATATTCATGGCTTCGGAAAGCGAAGAAGGGTAGATTTGCTGGGCTTTTTTAAAAAACGGTTCCATAGTTGCTAGTTTACCTGAAGCCGGCAAAAAAGGAAGTCTTCGCCATTATCTTGAGAAATGGGCACGGGGGCGCTCACGCCTCTCCGCCCTTCTTATCGGCGAGGAAAGTCGCGGGAGAAATGAGCGAACGATGGCGGAAGAAAAAAGAAATAAACAATCTCAAAACTGACCCAAAGAACAGGCAGAATTTCGCTTAATGCAGTAGCGCCGATAATCACATCTTCTCCAAGAAAGAAGGAAAAAAAATAGACGAAGGCCAATTGACTGACGAGTTGAAGAAATCCAGCAACCATATTTCCCATTGGGCGGTCAATCGCCCCCAAGGCGAAACGAAAGGAACCGTAAAAAGGGGACAACGCATAAATCAAAAGGGTGAAGAGCATCTCTTTTCGAGCATAAGACATCACGGCTGGACTGGCCTCACCCAAAAAGAAAAGGACCACCGCCTGATAAGCGAAAAAGACTGCGGCCATATCCACCAGTGAACAAAGGCAGCAGAGGCCCACCTCGTCGATCAGGCCCCTTTTTGCCCTTGAAATCTTCCCGAAAGCAAGGTTTTGAGCAACGAAAGGGGCTATCGCGTTATTAAGACCATTGCTGAACAAGCCCAAAAGCGATGTCAATTTCCCCAGCGCAGACAAAGCGTAGATGGCGTCTTCTCCCAATCCATCGATCGCCGATTGAATAGCAAAAGAGCCGAAAGCGATGATGACCAGTTCCAGCGAAAGAGGCAACGAAAGACGCAATTGTTTTCTTACCTCGCTCCCCTGCAATTTCCAATCGACCCAATGAGGCCGAAGATCGGGATGAGCGAAAGCAAGATAAAAAAAGCCGACGAAATCGCTTAAAAGAGGAGCAATAATCGCACTGATGGCGACGCCGAGAACACCGAGCGAGGCTAAAACAACAAACACATAATCAAAAAATAGAACAAATCCGGAATCGATGGCAATCAAAAGAAGAGGCATCTTTTTTTCACCGATGCTCCGGAGGTAGGAGATGAGAAAGCTGTAAAGGGTGGTGCCAAAAAAAGAAAAAACGGCTGCATATGCATAAGACTTCGCATAGCCATAAAGCGGGGAACTCGTTTCTAAATTCAAAACGGGGAGAAGCGGATCAATCAAACACAGAGTTAAGGCAACGACCCCCAAAGCCGCCAAGAAGGAAAGAAAAAGCGAAGAGACGAAGTTTCGTCGCATTTTCTCCAAATCCCCTTCGATATAATAGCGGCTGGAAAGATTGCTCATGCCCACAGGAAAAGCCGTGGCGAATATTGCTCCGAAACTGATCAGCGTTCCGCCAACTCCCATGCCAGAAAAGGCCTCTTTTCCTACATAATGAGACAAAACATAACCATCGCCCCAGGAGGCGGCAACAGCAAAAAAGTTCCCAAGAGCGATCGGCAAGGCAAAAAGGATGATGGCAAAGATGATGTTCCCATCAATCAATGCGGATTTGCCGAAGGCCTTTTTTGCCATAGCGCTATCACTATAGGGGACAAAACCAAAGAAAAAAGAGATGATGAACGCTTTGAAAAAAGCGCAAAGTCCTGCTCACAGAGCCTATCAGGAGAAAAAACTCTGCAAAGTAAGCTTCTTTTGCTTTTTTACGAAATGGGAGAGGAATCCTTACTCAATAAGTATAGACATCAAAATCGTGGGCGCCTTTCTCGACGAGCGGATAGTTCACCCCGCCTGGTCGATAAGGATTCGTAAAGGGCGATAAGGGAAGCTCGACGCCATCGCGGAGGAAGCGGAGCACCCCCGCCCCTTTCGCTCCGACATGGTAATGGAAATGATAGAGTCCGTAGCCAAAGTCGACATCGACGGTGCTTTCGTCGAGGCTCCTGGTCAAAACCGGATCGATGATGAGGGCACCTTTTTGCGGGCGCAGGCCAAAGAGATCGCCGATTAAACGGGCGATGTAGATGCCATTGCCCGAGGAGTAGACCCGCCAGCCGCCCCGCACCGCCACCTTGCCTTCTTTTAACGCCATGATGCCTTTGGCGAAATCGTAGCGGTCGTTGAAGTCGGGGTCGGAACTCGAGAAGTAGGCATTGCTTTGGCGCGGTGACGCATTTTTGACGATCTCGTCGAGATTGATCGGATTGATTTTCTTCAGGGCATCGAGCGCTTTGAGACCTTCGCCCAAATAACACATGCTCTCAGCGTAGCGGATGTCGGCATGGATGTAGCAAAGCGAGATCTCGCGGCCGACGTTCGCCGCCTGTTCGGCCCGAACGAAGAGATGGTTGACCCCGCCATCGTAATGGGCGGGCCTATCCATCAGCCGGACGCCATCAGGGAAAGACAGCTCCTTCGTGATCCGTTCGCTGAAGACATGGGCGTCGGCCGGGGTCGCTAGGCCGCTGATGATGGCCCGCGTATAAGGCAAGAGACGGCAATGGATGCCCGTCACTTCATCTTTGGAGTAAACGAGGCGCTTGATGGAACCATCCGCATTGACGTAAAGGAAGCCCGGGATTTCGCCTTCCCAAAGGAAACGTTCGTCGTAGCCTTTCTTGAGCCGAGCGGCCAACCGGAGGCATTCCTCTTGGTTATGGCCCTTTGGCAAGATGGCCCCGAGTTCGCTGAGCGTCTGATAAGCCAACTCTTGGGTCCAAGGCGAGACGAGACGGCTCTTCATCGAAGGATCGGCGGGTTGGAGGGTATCGTCCCAATCGCCGCCCCCGTAAGAGATGAAGTCGGTCCCGGCGATGAAGCGGCTTTCCACCGCTTCTAGACAAAGCGACATATGCTTTTCAAGCGTGCTCTTCTCTAATGAATCCTGGAAGGGCAACACTGCGTTCAGAATCGGGCTGTCGCCGCTCTTTTTGAGATAATCCGCCAAAATCCTTAAGGGCCAGAAAACAATGTCGCCATGGCAATCATCAGCCGCGAAGGCGTACTTATCGAGCATGAACCACTGCGGCCATTCGCCGCTCTTCTCAATCTCGTGCGAATAGACGTCGAGGATGAGGGGCCGGCATTCTTCGAAATGGCCCGTTGAGGAGAAAAGCTCATACGGCCCTTGCGAAACATCGCGGGTCCCCCAAGCCGCTCCGCCCGATTGCTCTAAGCCATGCGGCACGAGGTAATGGATGAGGGCGGCCGAAGTAAACCAAGGCAGAATCAAATTCGTTTTCTCCGCAAAGGCTTTGTCGTTGGGGCAGGCGAGGTGAAAAGAAGCGAGCTGTTTCTTGATCGCGCCGCGGGCATAGGCCTCTTCCAAGGTGGGATCGAGCGACTCCAAATCGACATCTTCGGCGTTCAAAGAGGCGCCGATGGCCAAATTGAATTCAGCCGACTGGAGGTGGAAAACCTGCAAAGACGACAGCCGGTTTTGCCCATCCTCGAAAAAGTAACCATCGCCGCCTTCCTTGCACTTGCTCGAGAAGCGGAGATCGTAATGGAGTTCGGGATAATGGTCGTGGAAATAGGTCCCTTCGGCGAAAGAGTAGACAAAGCGGCCATCGTCCCTTTCTTCGCGAGCGAAGGGAATAAGGCGCTCCCCTTCGCCGAGGACAGCTTCAAAGAGAACAATCGTCTTGTAGGCATTCTTGCTTTGGAAATGAAGCTCAAGCTCGTTTTTGTCGTGGGCCATCGTGACGGTGACCACCACCACATCGTCCTTCAGTTTGTAGATCCATTTGTTGTAGCTGAAGCCCATCTCAAAGAGCGTTGGCACCCCCAAAAGACGATAGGAGCCTTCCTTCTTGATCAGAATCCGCAAGCCTAGGTTATGAGGCACATCGAGGAGGCCGCGGTTGACCGGGGTCAATTTGTGGAGCGAGGTATTGCCGAGGACCGTCTGGGCCATGAAGACGCCATAGGCATAGCCCGTCGAGGTAAACGAATTCTCGGCAAATGCCACCTCACTCGGATGGCGGTAAAGGATATTGCCTTCATTCCGCTCGAGCCGCGCTTCTTTTTCCTTGGTGACGACATGCTCGCCGCTCGGAAGGAAAAACGAATAAAGGGTGTCGGCTTTCTTTTCTTCTTGCAGCCGTTCCGGATAAAGATTCGCCAGTTCTTCCTTGGAACAGCTTTGCGTCTCGAGGAGCGGCAGAATCTTGCCTTTCTTCATCCGGCAAGGCTTGAGCGGAGCCGGCTCGCCTTCGAGCTTCGAGAGCTTGACGTTCTCGAGGAACCGGTGGAGCGGGGCTTGGGTGTAGCTCTTGGGCTCATCGCTGCTATAGAGCCCATAGAAGAAGACCTCTTTTTTGCCATTGAGGGCGAAGCTTTCGCTCTGGAGAATCGCCGCCCCGAGTTCGTACTGCTTATTCACATCGGGCAAATCCTTGAAAAGGAGGGCGGGTTCGCCGGTGATTTTGCTTTCCGACCCATAGAATTGGCTGAGATCGGTCGCGAAATGAATGCTCTTGATCCCGACACTACCAACCGCCAAACCCGGATGGGGCTTCCCTTGGTTTTGCCGCGAGAGGATCACGTGGCCCCACTCGTTTTCGACGATGTGGTGATCGACGTATTGGGAGACATAGAGCTCGTTGCCGCTCACGGCCCCGGCATCGGCCAAGCCGATATCGTGGACGAAGAGAAGGTCGAGCCCATCTTTCTCGCCGACGAGGGCGAGGCGGAAACAATAAGAGAAATCATCGAGGAGGATCACGCTGAGGTAATAGTTGACTCCGAGGGCGCTCCCATCGTAGAGAAAACCATTGTCGAAGCGGGTCAGATGCTCGGCCCCTAAAAAGAGCGGAAAGGCTTCTTTGGCGGCCCTATCGCGCAGATAGAGCTCGAACGGACCGGGAAAAAGCGAGGTGGCCTTATAGGCGTTGATCTGGACACGGTCGCGCCGGATCTCATAGATTTGCCCTTGGGCGTTGATCTCGAGGGAAAAGCCACCCATCGAGACGCTGGCGAGCGAGGTTTTTAAGGGGATATTCATTTTTTGAGCAGGCTTTCTCCGGTGTCATAGTCGAACACCTGGATGAATTCGGTGTTAAAGTGGAAACCGACTTTATCTTCGATCGCCCCGCCAAAACGGGGCCCGCTCCGAGAAATGATCTCGTTAGTGAGGCCGAGCACGTCGAGATAGACGAGGGTCTCGTTTCCGAGTTTCTCGTAGACCTTGATCGTGCCGCTCATCTTGCTGCGGTCGTTGCTTTCGACGTAGTCTTCGCTTACGACATCTTCGGGCCGAATGCCAATCGTCACTTGGCGTTTGTTGTAATCGCTGATTTTAAAACGCTCAAGCAGTTTCTTCGGTAGCGGCAGCCGGTAGCGGGAGAACGAGGCGTAGGTCTTGCCCTCCTCCACCTCGAGCATGACGTCGATGAAGTTCATCTGGGGCGTGCCGATGAAGCCCGCCACGAACTTATTGACCGGATAAAGATAGAGATTGTCGGGCGTATCGACTTGCTGGATTCGCCCATCTTTCATCACGACGATTCTTTGCCCCATCGTCATCGCCTCGGTCTGATCGTGGGTGACATAGACGAAGGTGGTTCGCAAGCGCTGATGAATCCGGATGATCTCGGTCCGCATCGTCGCCCGCATCTTGGCGTCGAGGTTCGAAAGCGGCTCATCGAGCAAGAAGACCTTCGGCTCGCGGACGATCGCCCGGCCGAGAGCCACTCGCTGGCGCTGACCACCGGAGAGCTCGGCCGGCTTGGAATCGAGATATTGCTTTAAACCCAAGATGTCGGCCGCCGCTTCGACCTTTTGCCGAATTTCACCTTTCGGGACTTTCCGGAGTTTGAGGCCGAAAGCCATGTTGTCGAACACGCTCATATACGGATAGAGGGCGTAATTCTGGAACACCATCGCGATATCGCGGTCCCGCGGATGGACTTTGTTCATGAGTTTGCCATCGATGTAGAGCTCGCCCGAGGTGATATCCTCGAGGCCAGCGATCATTCGAAGAGTGGTTGATTTACCGCATCCCGATGGCCCGACGAAGACCACGAATTCCTTATCGTGGATCTCCAAGTTGAAGTCGCTTACGGCGTGGACGCCGTTGGAGTAAATCTTGTTCACCCCCACCAATTTGATGTCTGCCATCGTCAATCCTCCTTCTTTATTTTTAAGGCGCTCAGGCCTTCAACGATCCGTTTTTCTTTCGCGAGAAGTTTCCAAACGAACTCATCGACGTAGTTGGCGATGCCAACAAGTTCAATGCCTTTGTCGATGCCGATTACCCCGTCGTCGCGCCAGCCGCGGTCGAGGTTGAAAGAGTCGATCAAGCCATAGGGCGACAAGAAGGAGCCATCGGCGAAATAGGATTCAATCGCCTTCAGGGACTCTTTCGGGGCAAAAGGCAAGGAAGCGAAAGCACAATAGATTGCCAAGGTTCCATCGCTCTTGTAATTCATGCCAGGTTGGCAGCCATAGTCGCCGCAATAGCCATCGGGTCCATCGCAGGCGCTTAATCCCCAGCCTTTCTGATAGGAGAGCGAGCCCTGATAGTTCTGGGTGCAAAAACTCCAATCAGCCAAGATCGCTTTGCGCGAATTGTCGTGCCAATCGACGCCGCGCGCATCTTTCGTCCTCCGGAAGTCGATGAAGTTCTGCGAGAAGAAATAAACGAAAAGCCCGTTCATCGCTGAATGAATGAAACTGAGTCCATCGTAAGAGCCGATGGGCCGAGCGAAGGCGTCATAATAGGATTTGCTGAGCCGATAAGATGGATTCTGAGCGCCGGCCGCCAAGACATAGATCATCAATTGCTCGGCGTAATCCTGCCAAAAGGAATAGAAACGGCCATTCCGTTTGCCCATGTAGAGGAAGGGCGAGGCTGAAGTCCAGATCGGCCAAACCGCCTCATCGACGAGGCGATAGGCCTTTTCGGCGATGGATCCTCCGAAATAGTTGGCGCTGACCAATAAACCCATGTAGAAAAGGCAGCTGTCGATATCCGAGAGTTCGCTGAAGGGTTTTTGCTGAGCGCTGCCCATGTCGTAGAAATGGTAGAAGAAACCCCCTTCTTTGTTGAGGTGTTCTGCCCCTTCGATGATGGCCAAGGTGAGACGTTTCGCCTCTGTCTCCTCGAGGAAATGATAGTGGGCGCCGATCGCAAAGGCGGTTAAGGCAAAACCACTCGCGGCAATCGAGGAGAGATCCTTGTCGCGCGGATAACGGTCGCGGATGAGCCCCTCGCTGCCCATCCCCTCCCGGAAGAAAGCGAGCCCGCCCGCCATCTCCTTTTCGAGTAATTTGTTCATGCTGCTTCCTCCGTGAAGCCGAGCCGGCTTAGCCCCTCTTGAATGCCGCTCACCTTTTTCGAGAGCGACCAAATCGTCCCATCTAAGTAGTTATCCATCATTAAGAGAGTGACCCCCTTGTCGATGCCGATGTAGCTCGTCGCCGTCCAATTGTGGACAAGATCGAAAGCGTCGTAATAGCCGTATTTGCCTTGCAGCGTCGGCTCGGACGCGTAATTCCGCAAGGCTTTGAGCGAGTACTCGGGCGTGAAGGGCATGCTGCCCAGGGCGCCAGCTGGCGCGATGGTGCAGGCGGCGTTGGCTTCGTAAGCGCTGTCGCTGGTCCAGCCGCGGGGTTGATTGCCTAGATAGCCGTTATAGCCCCACTTGGTGTCGCAGGCGGTTAGACCCCAACTGCCTTCGCCATAGGTCGCATAGTCGCCTTTCTTATCGACGCACCACTGATAGGCCGCCTTCGAGGCGGCGATCGAGTTCTGATACCACGAGATCCCATAGGGATCGACTAGGCCGCGGAAATCGATGAAGGCGTGGGAAAATTGATAGGTGAACAAGGAACCGAACCACGAATAGACGAAGTCGCTCCCGCCGCCATAAGAGCCCTTCGCTCGGGTGAAACCTTGGTATTCCTTTGTCGAAATCCGATAGGCTTCATTCGGCGCGCCGGCGCCCAAGATATAGAGCATCAATTGCTCCGCGTAATAATCCCAATAGCCTTCAAAGGCGGCCGTATCAGGGTTGTAGGCCATTCGGAACTGGCTCTTGCCATTGCGGACAGCCACGAAAGCGGTCCAATCCATCGCCGCATAGATTTGTTGGGCCAGCGTTTCAACCTCGCCGCCAAAATAGGCCCCGGCGATGAGGGCGCCGATCACGAGGATGGCGCTATCGATGGTCGAAACCTCGCTTCCCGCGCTCCTCGTTCCGTCGTCCATCATGATAAAATGCCAATAGAAGCCATGCCATGAGGTCAATTTAAGCAGATTTTGCAGGGTTATTTTCGCCCGGGCTTCCCCATCGCTTTGACTGATCCAGCCATGTTTGATCCCAATTGGGAGGGCGGCTAAGCCAAAGCCCGTCGAAGCGGTCGAAGCGATATTGCCCCGGGCCCGATCGGCCACCAAGCCATAGGCCGGCGAAGAGGTATTGCTTGAAACGCTATCGATGAAGAAAGCAAAGGACTTCTCCATCTCGGAAAGATAAAGCGTCTCGTCTTCCGACGAAAGGATGCCGGCGGAACTCGTTGAGGAAATGGGCGTGCTCTCAAGGCTCCCAGCGCTGGAGACTCTCCCACCGCCGCAACTTGCGAGGCAAAGGAGCGCCCCAAGACTCAAAAGGATGATTTTACTCCGATTCTTTTTCATGTTTTTTATTCTCCTGTGATTCCCGCTTTATCGATGCCCTCGACGAAGAAGCGTTGCGAGATGAAGTAGATGACGACGAGCGGCAAGATTGTCATGAGCGAGCCAGCCATATAGACGGCCTCGTTGATGTTCTTGCCCGTATAGAGAGCCTCGTAGGTGCTCTTGAAGACCAAGAGTTGGCTCACGAGAGTGGTCAGATCGTTCCCGAGATAGATCGTGGTCAAGGTCGTCTCGTTGTAGTACCAGACGAAGCTGAGCAAGAAGGTCAAGAGGTAGGCCGGACGGGCGGTTGGGATCCCAATTTTGAAGAAGATGACAAACGGGTTGGCCCCATCGATCTTGGCGCTCTCTTCGACCGACTTCGGGATTTGGTTGAAGAACTGATAGAAAATCAAGATAAAGATGGCGCTCCTGAGGCCTTGCCCGCTGCCAGCCAAAGCCACATAACTCCAAAGGGTATCGATGATTTTAATCTTGGTCAGGGTAATGACGGTCGGGATCATCGTGATCTGGGTTGGCACAATGAAGGTCAAAAGGATGAGGGCAGCCAGCACTTTCTTGCCAGGGAAATGGAAGCGGGAAAGAGCATAGGCAATGAGGGAGCAGGAAACGCACTGGAGGAAACTCGGGACAAAGGAAATTCCAAGGCTGAGCCAGAGGTTTTTATTATAATTGAGCGTCTTGACCGCCGCGACGTAATTGTCGATCACGAGATGGGTGGGGATGAATTTCACCAGCGGATTAACGACATCGTTCTCGTCCATGAACGAATAGGCGATCATGTAGAGAAAGGGATAGACATAGATGAAACCGAAGAGGAGCAAAAGTGCCACAATGGCGGCCGTTGCGATAGGAGCGCGATGCTCATTGGTAGCCATGATGAACCACCGGAAGGCCTTTTGGCAGCCGAAATATGCTTTCTTGGCCGTTTTGACGACGTTAGGCCAGAGAACCGTCGCGAGCCAAGCCCAGGAAATTCGAGCTGCTTTTTGGAGCTTTAAAAGATAGTTTTTCATCGTTCTTGGTAGCTCCTTTTCCGTTTTTTCTTCATGAAGATCAGGACGTAGAGAATGAGAACGGCGAGTAAGACGAGGAAGTAAAGCCAAGCTTCAGCGCAGGCATAACCATAGCCCTTCCCCACCGCATACATATCGCCTGAGATCTTGCTGATGAGCGGGTTGAGGGTGAAAGTCGACTGGATCACGACGGTGAAGATGACGTTGATAACGATGACTGGATTGAGGGCGGGCAAGGTAATCTTCCAAAAGCACTCCCAGCCAGAGGCTCCATCGATCTTGGCGGCTTCGTACATCGACTTATCGAGCTTTTGGAGACCCGCCAAGAAAATCAGGGTTTGGATGCCGCTGAACCAGAGAATCACGACGAAGTTGGTGATCAAGGTCTTGAGAAGGCCGACGAGAAAGGCAGGGACGCTTTGGCTGAGCAAGGTGTAATCAATTGAGGCGGCGCCAGGGAAAGTGGCGACCCCTTGATCGATGAAGAGGGTGATGACTGGGCCCGAGGAAATAATGACGGGCAAGAAGAAAAGTGTGCGGAAGAAGCCTTTGCCATGTTTGATCGAATTGAGGAGAAGAGCGAGGGATAGCGAGACGACGATAATGACGGGCACGTAGACCAGCATCTCTTGTAAATAAGTCTGCAAACCATCGATGAAATCCGGATCAGCCGTCAACACCGAACCGTAATTGCCTAAGCCAACCCCGCTTTGAATGATCCCTTTGGCGGTGACGCTGACATTATTAAACGAGAAGATGAAACTCTGAATGATCGGATAGACGGAGAAAGCAAGGAAACCGATCAGCCAAGGCGCCGAGAAAAGCATCGCGATCCAGAAATCGTTCTGCTCGTGGCCCGGATCGGATTTTTCCGCTTTCTTTGTCAAGAAACGAAGGAAGAAGGCTTTCAGCTTATTCATGCGACGAGATAGCCCTCCTTCGGGACCACGAGAGATCCGTTTTGATAATCGCTCGACGTGTGATTGACATAGAGCGATTTGCCATTGGCGTAGCGGGAAACGCTGACACCGGCGGCCAGTCTCTCATAGTTCGTCATCGTGACGCCCCGAATCGGGTCGAGGGCGGCTTTCACTTGGCTCGCGAGGGCAATGATCTTGTCCTTCCAGAGCGAGTACTGGCTCGAGAAGAGATAGCTTGAGGAGGTCTGATAAAGCGTGATGGGGTCGGCTCCCGTCAAAAGAAAGGACGGGTTGACGTCGTACTCAATGAGCCGCAAGGCCATGTCTGTTTCGTAATTGAGGTTGAGCGGCTTCGAGTAGAAACTCGTGCTGCCCGAGAAAACCATCGTGTAGAAAGGCACGCTGTAGGGCGCCAAGTAATAGGCGGAGGATTCGACGTCGGTTTCGATGATCGAATGGGCGACATTGACGAGATAGGCATTGGGCATCCCAAGTTCGCTCTTGATCCCGCTCGTTTTGAGCAGAGCCTCATAATCGCTCGCCACTTTCGCCCGATCCGCCACATAACCATAATGGCTCGAGAAGAGGGTGGTTCCGATGTCTTTGAGGCTAAAGCTGACGTTGCTATTGAATTTGAGAGCCCCGACATCGCGGACGTATTTTTCATTGGTCTTGGTGTAATTGAGGAGCGCCCGTTCCTTCGTCGAAGCGCTGCTGGCGTAGGTCAGAGGATCGTAGGAATAGATTGCTTGATTCGAAATGCTCATCGCCAAATTCCCATCGCCATAGCCTTTCGAGGAGGAGCGCGGGAGAACGTAATCGAAATCAAAGGAGAGACCATTGGCTCTCTCCGCCAAATGCCGATAAGCGCCTTCGCTAAGGCCGCTCGCATAGGCAAAGCGGGAATAATCGCTTTGGCTCCAGCCGCCTTTTTGGTAGCCGAGGAAGGCTAAGTTCGGCTGGCCGATGCTCGTCGAGGCCAAATCCGTTAAGGCGGCCGCGACATCGCTTTCGTTCGTGAGCGTCACCTCACTGTCGCCAAACATCATCGCTTTGCTCTCGCTCACGAGATAGCTGAGGCGGAGGGCGGCTTCTTTGGGATCGTAACTCGGAAGGAGGGCTTGCTCTTTGAGATAGGAACGGTAGCAATCCGCCATCGTTCCAAGCGTCGCCCCGGCCGCTAAGAAATGATAGGTGAGCGAAGCGTCATAAACATAAGGATCGTTGAGGAAATCATTGGTTCCATTCCCCGCCCGATCGACATAGCGGTAATACTCTTCGCGGTAGTTGAAGCGGGTGCAGGCGAAGTTGTAATGGGTGCTCATGCCCGCCAAGGAAGCATAGATATCGGCATAGGGGGCTCCGCCCTCAATGATCGCGCTCACGCTGGCTTTATCGGGATAAGAGAGGCCGTAGGTCGGGAGTTTGATCTCTTTTTCTGGAGCGGAAGAAGCGATGCGAAGCACGCCGTTATTCCCCTGCATCCCAATGTCTTCGCCATAGACGCGATGATCGTATTCGCTCGTGGCCAAAGTGGCCGTGGAAAGATCGGCGATCGCCCCGCAGCCATCGGGGAGGAACAAGAAGGACTTCGCTGCTTGTAAGCCAAAGGAATCCCCGAGTCCTAAATAAGGCATCAGGTAAGACAATTGATAACGATTTTTCTCTTCCGCTTCGTCTTTTTTGCTCTCGATGATCGTGTTAAAAGGAATGGCCAAATGGAGGCTTCCATCCTCCTTCAAGGTGAGATCCATTTCCAAAATCACATAGATTTTGCGCAAATTAAGGGTGATTTGCAGGGTGTTTTGATTAACGATGGGGCTGGCCATCGCATTGAGGGTGCTATAGGGCTTTAAGCTGGTGCGGCCATCGTTGCGATAGCCCACCGCCAAGCCATCGCTCAATAAGCCTTTCCAAGTCGCCGAGTTGAGGCCATCGTCATTGGCCCGCCTCCCGCTATAAAGAGACTGGTTCGTTTTGGTGTTGGTCAAGACGAAACTAAGATTGCTTGAGGCGAAATCGAGCCGATAATCGCCTGCGGTGATCGTCTGGGTTGTCTCGGCGTCGTCGACGTAAGTCGCGGCCGAAGAAGAAACGGCCCCTTCCCCTGCCGCATTCGCGGCGAAATAGCCGACGCTCGAAAGGGCGCCGAGGGCGGCGACGAGGGCGATTAAAGAGATGATCTTGCGGTTAACCACGGTTGAAGAGCTCCTTAAAGACTTGAGCCAAATAGCCAAAGAGTTGGCTCGCCATCATATAAATAACGTAAGCCGCCAAAATGAAGGCAGCGAAAGCGACAACGGTCAAAAGCAAATTCTTGATCGTTTTAAGAAAGGAATAATCGTGCATCTCCGCATAGTGACGGAATAAGAGGATGGCACTCCAGCCATACATCACGATTTCAAGGAGGGTATAAAGGAATTCCTCATTATAGGTGAGGGCCCGGCTGAGGAGCATAATCGGAAGGGCGAGGAGCAAATAGGGCGATAAGGCATAAATCGTCCCAACATAGAGATCCTTTAATTTGCCTTCGCCATCGCTGACGGTTGCCACGAAATAGTTGGCCAGAATCCATAAGAAGAGCGGCACGGTCGAGAAGAGGATGATCTTGAGAGCACTCGTGTTATAGAGGTTCTGTCCATTGAAGAGATAGGAGGTGAGCAAGGGATCAAGGATCCGCAAGAGGATGAACCAAACATAGAGGAGAGTGGCGCCCCAAACGCTCGGTCCCTCCTTGATCTTGATCTTATAGACCGCATCGCTCGGCGAATGGATGAAGGCACCTTGAAAAGCCAAATCGCGGTAGAGCCGGCTCCGTTTGGCTTGGCCCACCACCAAAGCGGGCCGATCGAGCCAAACCGTCTTTTGGAAGACAAATTCAAGAGCGAAATAGAGGACCGCTACCAGCAAAATCGCGAGGAAGAGATAGCCGACGTTGGCTTGAATCCAAGCATTGCGGATTTCCCAATACGCCAAGGAATAGCCGCTCCGATCCTGGGCTTGCTGATACTCGTAGAGGGCTTGGCCGTAATTGCCTTTCTTCATGTCGCTGGCCGCCAAAGCGCGATAAGAAAGAATAAACGACGAGTTGAGCGAGAGAATCTCTTTCCAGAGGCTTTCGCCTTCGACATAAAGGCCATTGTTATAGTAGGTAATCGCGGAGAAAACCAGTTTGGCGAAGTCGGTCGGCTCGTAATAGAGGAGCGCCCCGCTCTCGCTATCGAGGGCGACCAGACCCCGCTCCTTCGTGAGAGCCACCGCCGTCGGAGTTTTGAGATTGCCCACCCGTTCGCTATAGGCGCTATTGCTACCGAAGAGGAAGAGCAGATTGCCCGAGCCATCATAAATAACGAGACGGCCATCGCTCGTGCAGGCGAAGATATTGTCGTCCTGATCGAGGGCAAGTGAGACGCATTGGGCCAAGTTGTAGGAGGGAGTCATCACGACGTTGCCAAGGGTATTGAGTTTCTTGAGCGAACTCGACGCATCGCCCGTCGTCACGGTGTAAAGAAGCCCGCTTGAAGAAAAGGCAAGATTGCTCGGCGAAGGGGGCGCCGCATTGAGAAGCGACGTCTTTTGGGCAGCCGAAAAAAAGAGATTCTGGAACCAGCTCGTGAAGCTCTTGGCCGTTTTGTTGGCGCCAAGGTAGCCGACGAAATCCCCGTTGAGATCAAGCTGAATGACCCCCTTGGTCGCCCCATCGCTCACGAGGAAAATCCCTTTGGAATTGACATTCACTTTGAGGGGAACGTAGGGCGAAGTCGAGCCAAAGAGGGCGTTCTTCGGCTTGGAATAAGAGGCGAGATGAACCAAGCTGGTCCGATCATAAAGTTCGATAGCCGCATTCGTTTTATCGGCGACATAATACGTTTTTTCATCGTAAGAGACGCCATAGGGGGCGGAGAGGCCATCGCCGAAGCTGGAAAGAATCGTTCCGCTCCCATCGAGGATGCAGATTCGTTTATTGCCCGTGTCGGCCACGAGGAAATGACCGCTATAACTGTCGTAGACCAAATCCTGCGGGGCGTTAAAGCCCGGCCGATAGAACGCGGCGGCTTCGTAGGCGGTTTGGGTTGAAACGAGACTGCCATCCGGCCCGGCGGTGAAAGTGCCATAAGGGGCGCTCCCAGCCTCGACCTGAATCGGGTTCGCCGCTTCTTTTAAGAGGAGGCCACCGGCTGAGGCGAGAGCAAAAACACCAATGCCAAAGAAGGCAAAGAAGAGCGAGCGTTTTTTGTTTTTCCTTTGATAGTCCCGCATCATTTGATCCCCGAATAAGCCATGGTGTCCATCACCTGAGCCTGCATAAAGATGAAAATCAGAAGGTTCGGCAAGAACATGATGAGGGTGGCCGCCGCCGCCATCCCTTGCCCAACGCCCGAGGTATTGGATGAAGTGAAGCTCGTGATGTAATAGGCAAAGGTCTTGTAGGCATCGTTGTTGATGTAGAGGTTCGAAGCCTCAACCGAGCCCCAAGCGCTTTGGAAAGAGAGAATGGCGATTGTCGAAATGGCCGGTTTGGTCATCGGGATGATCACCTTGCGGACGATCCCCCACTCACTTGCCCCATCGAGGTAAGCCGCCTCGATCAAAGAATCGGGGATCTGGTCGACGAACTGCTTGACCAGGAAAAGCCCAACGGGCATCGCGATGATCGGCAGAATGTTGCTGATGAAAAGATTGGTGAGGCCGAGGCGGGAAATGATGATGAAACGGGGAACGCTGACGGCGATGGGAACGAACTCAATCGCTAAAGTATTGAGGTCAAAGAGAAACTGTTTTCCTGGAAAATCCTTCTTGGAAAGGATGTAGGCAGCCGCGACGGAAAGGACGACCGACAGGCTGACGGTGAGAACGGCGACCACGATGCTATTGAAGATGTAACGCGAGGCGGGAACCGCCGAGGTCGACATCGCTTTGAAGAGACGACTGAAATTGTCCCAGGTCGGATTAATGACCCAAAGGCGCGGCGGGAAAACGAAGAGCTCATCGGCGGGTTTGAAGGCGGTTGAGAAAATAAAGATGATCGGCAAGAGCAAGAGCAAGGCGAGCGGGATCAAGATCACAAAGAACTTGATCTGACCGAGGCCAAAGGCCTGCGGATTGATTTTGTTACTTTGATAACGTCCGCCCATTTTGATCCTTTCCCCCCGCTAAAATATAGAGACTGCCATCCTCGCGATACGCCACTTTCTTGCCTTCCGCCTTCTTTTTGCCATTGCCAAAGAAACGATAGACAAGTTTGGTGAGAAGAAAGATGAAAATCAAAAGCACGACGCTGACGGCCGAGGCGAAGCCCATCTCGTAACGGTTGAAGGCATAATCCTCGATGTGGTTGACGATGAGATCGCCCGCGTAGTTCGGGGTTGGGTTCGATCCGCTCAGGGCCACGCCGATCCCGCCGGCTTGCAAGGTTGAGACCATACTCATGACCGCACCAAAGAGGAGCTGAGGTTTCATCGAAGGGAGGGTAACGTAGATCACCTCTTGCCAGCGGTTCCTGAGCCCATCGATATAGGCGGCTTCGTAGAGTTCTTGATCGATATTGAGAATGCCCGAGAGCATCGCGAGGAAGCCAACGCCCGTCGAGCCCCAGATTGTCACGATGATCATCACCATCATCAGATAGCGCTGGTCTTGGAGCCATTGGATTGGGGCGTCGATCCAGCCCCAAGAGAGGAGCAAACTATTGAGATAGCCCGAGGCATCGCCATTGAAGAGCGTGACCCAAATGACCTGGATTGCGACACCGCTCACGAGCGAGGGCGAATAGATCAATAAAGCCAAAATATTGCGCGGAACCCGCGTGAGTTGGGCTAGCATCCACGCCAAGAAGAAGGAAAGGATGAAACTGATTGGCCCCACCACGACCGCGAACAAGAGGGTGTTGGGCAGGATGTACTGCATGAAGGTCGCATCTTGGGTGAAGAGGTAAATATAGTTCTGGAGGCCAACCCAGTTCGGGCTCCTGACCGAATCGAAATCGGTGAAGGAGAGGGCGATCGCGACGATGACCGGGGCGACGATGAAGGTAAGGAAAGCCAGCATGTAAGGAACGAGCAAGAGCAAGGAAAAATCCGCTTGGCGCACGGCTGAGCCACTCCGCGGGGGTTTCGCATCCTTTCGTTTTTGAAAATACTCTTTGATCTTCATTTGCTTGCCTGCCATTTTTTGATTTCGTCAATCGTTGAGAAGTGATAGGCCTTTTGCGCCGAACCATCGGCTTTCAAATAGCCGAATTGGATCATCTTCCGTTTGATTTCCTTGTTGATCTTATCGACGGCGTCATCGATGGCGCTCCGGGCGTTGTAGCCATTGAGAACAATGTTGTTCCAGCAGTTGGAAAGCTCGCGCTCCAACATGTACCAGCCCGGCACCCGCGGGTATTCGGCCATCGCATTCCACTGCTCCCGAATCACGGCTTTATGGGCGGAAGGAAGGGTCAATTGATCAAAAGCGCTGAGATTTGCAGGAATATAGATGTATTCGGCTCCGACGATGTTGCGGAGCGAGTTGGCGAATTCGGCTTGGGTCTCGGCCGAGTCCCACCACTTGAGGAAACTCCAAGCATTCGCGCTCTTCGCGCTGCGGTTCATAATGAGACACGAGGTGGCGCTCCCGGGCTCCCAGCGTTGAATCATCCCGGTCGAATCAGCGATGCCCGGGGCTAAAGCGATATCCCATTTGCTGGCCAATTCGGGAGCGGCATATTGAAGCTTCTGATAGGTCTCCATCGAAGAGACGCCGATTGGAAGTGAGCCATTGCGGAACGAATCGAAGAAGTTATTGACCTGAAGTGACATCCCATAGAGAAGGTAGAAATTGGTCATCATCTTGATCGCGCTGATCCCCGCGTCGCTATCGAGGCCCGTCGTGATCGTCCCATCGGCATTCGAAATCCATAAGGAAGCGCCATTTTGTTCAATGAAGGGTGCGGTCGTCATTAAGGACTTGCTGGCAGTGCTGCTCGAAAGCGGGATGTAATAGTTCATCCCTTTCCGCTGAAGAGTGGGTAAAAGATCGATCACCCCTTGCCAAGTCGACGGCACGTTGAGCCCAGCCGCGCTAAAGAGATCTTTGCGGTAATAAGTTACATAGAAATCCTGGGTTTCCGGGAGGGCCAGGCCAATATTATCGGCCACGAGAGGCAACATCGCTCCGGGGGCAAAACGGGAGATGACCTCGTTATAGTCGCTGAAATCCCTTAGGTTCTTGGAAAGGCTGCGAATGCCTAGTTCATAAGGGAGCCAGTTCGAAAGACCCAAGACCGCATCGGGCGTCGTGCCAGCCGCGGCCGAAAGAATCAATTTGCCCTCATCGGAAAGCCGCTCGAGGTTCACTTTGATCCCGGTGGATTTCGTGAAAGTGCTATCGACCATCGTCTGCATGAGATCGATATACATCGTCGGTCGGTTGACCCAGACTTCGAGGCCGTCATTAGCCGAGGCGCCGACGCTTTTGCCAAACGAGGCGAAGAAGGACTTGACCCCTTCGCCGAAGCGATAAAAACCGCTCTTTTGCTCATAGATCGAGGTATTGCCATAAGGCGCCACCACCAAGCGGTCGAGCGAAAGGGTGCCATCGAGCAAGAAGCTCGAGGCGCTGGCGATCGCGCTTTGAATCGAGCCACTCCCTTCGGCGAGATCGGCATTGTTATTGGGGAGATACTGCGGGTTCTTCAATAAACCATCGAGCGAGGTAAAGGCGTCGTGGAGATAGACGTTGCCTTCGTTGAGGAGACTCGAACCGTTTCGGTTTTTGACTTCGTCATAGAGGGTTTTGAGTTTCATCGAAGAAGCGGTAAGCGAATCAACGACGCCCGGGAAGTCTTCGCTCGGGCTCCACTCGCGGCTCGTGTCGCCACTTTGGACGGAGAGGGTGCGGAGCTGGAGGTAAATCACGCTGATCGAATCCATGATCGCGCGCAATTCATCCGTAATTCCGCCATAGATCGCTCCATCGAGGGCGATTGCTAACGTATGGCGGCCCGCCGAAAGATAAAACTTATAAGGTTGGCCGCTCACGGCCTTGCCAAACGCTTCCATCTGATAAGCGCCATTGGCGTAGAGCGGGTAGTTCGCGACTTCGCCAAAGGGGATGGCACCGTCGAGGGAAAGACGGACGAAGGTGGCTTTGTTGGCCACCGAGTTGTAGTAATTGGCGCCGATCTCGTAATAGCCAGTCAAAGGCACATTGACTTCGTAGGTGAGTTCCTGGCCATAGTCGCATTTTGAGAGCAAAGCGGTGTTGAGGAGCAAAGACGAGGTCTCATAAGGCGAGGCATTGACATCTTTGCTGGCTTCGTAGATCACCGAGTTGTCGTTTTTATAGAGCGGTTTCTCCGCCTCAAGATAAAGGGGATCGCCCTGAGGGATTTCACCGCTATTTTTATTCAGATAATCTTCATAAGAGATAGCGCTCATAGGCGAAACGAGATAAGCCTCGCCAATCGCGAGATCGCCCTCGTTCATCCGCAAAGCGATCGTCGAGGTGCCAGAAGGAAAAGCGAAACTGAGCGGATAGGCGGTTCGATTCACATAATCGCGGACATCTTCCCATTGATAGGCCGCCCGCTTCACTTGTTTGGGCATCACATCGTTGCCATTCCGGTCTTTTCCGAAGGTGCTGAGCGCGTTGCTCCATAACGTGCGAACCGGCATCTTGCTCACCACTTCTTCGCCATTGATCGATAAGGCAAAATCCGTGTCGTTGATCCCGCTCGAGTTCACGTAGACTTCAAAGCGGAGACCATAGTCGCCTGCGGTCGGGACGTTCACGCTGAAGGTCGAAGTGGAACCGCCACTGGCATCAATGACATTCCGCCCGCCCGAAAGCGGGTCGCTAATGCTGACAAAAGAAAGCGGCGTCAAGGGGATTTTGATTCCGCTTGGGGTGGTCTTCGCTTCGCTTTTCCAAAAGGTCTTCGCCGTGGAGAAGTCAAGCGTATTTTTCGGTTTGGCAAAATGGTAGATCACCCCGCCTGAGATGGCGACAAAGGCAATCGTCCCGAGGATGATCCACTTCTTCTGCTTTTTGTTTAGGCGCTTCTTCTCCATCGAAGAGCCTCTTAAATGACGTGAGGGTTAATGCGGGAATAAATCGTTGAGAACGTGCCCAAGGCATCGGTGTAGCACTTATTGGCGATCGCGTTGAGACCGGTCGAATAATCGGCGAAACTCACGCCGCCAAGCCAACACTGGTCAATCAATTGGCCGACTTGGGGGTTGGTGACGGGTTGGCCGTTCACCGTGATGGTGATCGAGTTGCCAGCCCGAGCCGTCCAGCGGCTCTTGCCATAACCTGGGATGATCTTAACGCCTTCGACGACGCCGTTGTCGCTGGCACGGAACGCTTCTTCGAGGCCAGGGATCCGGTTATACTTCGCATCGAAATAAGCGGTGATGACGCTCTCGTCGGTCGAAAGCGGCAAGGAGGAGAAGAGGGAGCCATCGGTATCAATCTCAAGCCGTTTCTTGATCCCATCGGGATCGAAAGACATCCATTTGGCAAACTGATAGGCCAACGCTGGATTCTTGCAGGTCGGTGAAATGCCAAGGTAATCGCCGACAATCGGAGTGCGGCCGCCAGGGACGCCGATGAATTTCTTATTGAAGGTGCTGTGGGCGATCATATCCGGAATCTCGTAGGTATAGCCCCAGCGGAGACCGAGTTTGCCATCGTTCCAGAAAGCGACCGAATCATCGTAGCCTAGCGCCGTTCTTTCGTCGGCGGTCAAACTATCAAAGGTAAGCTTGCTCGAGCGGATCGTCTTGGTGAGAGCCATCGCTTGGGCAAATTCGGCGCTGTCGAGATTGTATTTGGAGCCATCGAAGGAATACCAGCCATAGTTTGCGTTGAGTTGGGCGGGATACCATTCGAAAAGGGTGGTCTCGATATTGAGGCCCATGATGCCGTTCGCCGGTTGCTTGAGGCTGGTGACGATGTTATAGAAATCATCCCACTTTGGCGCGACACTGAGGCTGGCGAGGTTCTTGCTGTCGAGCAACTCCTCGTTCTCAAAATAACCCATCATATGGATTGCGAAAGGAATCGCGTAAATCTTGCCTTTATATTTGGTGGCATCGGCAACGCTGGCGGGGATTTTCGCCCAATCGGCATCGGCGCTGGCGTAGCTGGACATATCAGCCAAATACTGGTTCGATAGACCAAAGGTGGTGTTGGTCAGCATGAAGACGTCAGGCATCTGCTCCTTTGCCGCCATCGCAACGATGGCGTCTTCGTAAGCGTTGGTATTGACGTTCTCGACGATTTTGACCTTCTTGTTGTACTTGGCGTTGAAAGCGGCGACCATCTGCCGCTCCAAGTTGTTCTGGTCGGCGGTGCCAAGGTTCCAGTTAACATAGGTGAGATCGGCGCCGCTCAAATCTTGGGAGGAAGTCTCCGAAGAAGCCGTACTATCCGTTCCGCTGTTGCCGTTTGACGTCATCGAATTGGTTGCATCGCAGCCGACGAGGAGGGGGGAAACGAGGCCCGCGACCAGCGCCGTGGCAAAAAATATTTTTTTCATATGAGCAAATTATAAGAGGGGTAACGGAGGGGTTCAACGATTTCATGAAAGCCCTTACATGTAAATTTTCATGAAGTTTACATCGCTCCAAAAAGTCATTGAATAAACCCCCTTAAGGGGGTTTCTCCTATTTTTTCCTCCGTCAAATTTTCGATTTTCCTGAAAAAATCGTAAATGTAAAATTCTCTCATCCATCCCGAAAAATGGGGCGGGAAGTCTCACTTCCTATCGCCGATGGCTCGCTCGAGAAAAGGCAACTTCTGGCGTAAAAATCCGGTGAGATTCCGTGTCAAAACCTCGGTGACGAAATCTTCGTTTTGGTCGTAATTATCTTTATCGAGCAAAAGCAAATCGTAGAGCGACTGCCACCGCTTGCCATTTTGGAAAATGCTTTGGCCCAAGAGGAAGGGCTGGCTTTTCTTTCCAGCATAGAGGATCCAACTCTCGCGTTCCTTTTCATCCCCCGGCCCGACGAAAAAATGGAGGATGACCGAACGGCTTTTGACGTCATTGATGATTTCAAAAGCCAATAAATCAGTGATGTTTTTATCCCATCCACGACCATTCTGCAGGCCTTTTTGCCGAATTTTGGCTGTGGTGAAACGGAAGTAAGGGCTTTTGGCGGGCAAATGAATCAGCGTCCCAGAGCTTTCATAAGGATAAAGAGTGATCTTGAGGGTGTCCGATAGCGAAAGAAAACGGACATAGGGATCGACGTCTTTGCTTTCGGGGGTGTCCATAGGCCTTCACTGGTGCGGAGTGGCGCCGAGAATCGAAATCAAGGAATTGAAGAGTTCGACCAATTTGTTGGTGATGATCGAAGAAGAAAGATGGTTAGAGGCGGTCTTGATGCCTTCGGGAGTGTTGGCACCGAGCCAACTCGGAAGCATGGTCAAGAAGAAGACGGTGACGAAGAGGAGAACCGCCCAATCGCAAACGCCAAGGAGAGCGCCAAAGATCCGGGAAAGAACCGGCGAATCCTTCATATCATCGATCAGATGGTTGAAGGTCAAACGCCAAATGAGGAAAAGAATGGCGTAGATCGCGACCGAGAAAAGGATATAGAAAACCCAACCGACCAAAGCCGCGTTGTTCCACAGCGCACTCACGACGTTCTTGTACCAAGACATCGGCGAGAGATACGCCAAGAGCAAATTGGCCAAGGCAAGCGAAGCGATGACGGCCACGAATTGCCCAACGATGCGGGCGGCGACTTTCTTGGCGCCGAAAATCAAGCCCAAGATCACAAAGGCCACCAAGACACAAACAACGATTAAATCAGCATTATTCCAGCTGACCTCTGTGTTGATGTTCTCGAAGATATTTCCCATGATAATGGCCCCCGCTACTGGCGACGAAAACATTATTACCCTAAGAAAGAAAAAGCGAAAGAGCAACTTCGTGTTTTTCTTTCTTGTGCTCTCCTATGGCTAAGCTCCAGCAAAGAAGATAGACTTGTTGCGTTATGAATATCCCAGCAACCTTGGCTCAAGAATTGGGCATCCGTTTAGAACAAGTCGAAGCGACGCTCAAACTCTTAAAAGAAGGCGACAGCGTGCCTTTCATCGCTCGTTATCGTAAGGAAGTCACCGGTTCGCTCGATGACGTCGCCCTCCGCAATCTTTCGGAGCGGCTCGCCTATCTCGAAGGCCTCGAGGAACGACGGAAGAGCATCCTCGATAGCATCAATGAGCAAGGCAAACTCACCCCTGAACTCCAAAGCCAAATCGAAGACTGCGTCAAACTAAGCGAACTCGAAAATCTCTATCGTCCTTATAAAAAGAAACGAAAGACCCGTGGCTCGATGGCCAAAGAAGCGGGCTTGGGGCCCCTCAGCGAAGAACTCCTCGCTCAAAAAGTCAGCGCGAGTCAATTCCGAATGGATGCTGGCAAGTATCTCAATCCCGAAAAGGGGATTACCAGCGTCGATGAGACGATCCAAGGTGCCAAGGATATCGTCGCCGAAATGATGGCCGATGTCCCCCATTTCTACGATGAGGCCAAGACCTATGTCGAGAGATCCGGCCGGTTAGAAAGCAAGGAGACCAAAGACGACGTCGAGAAGAAATACGCTTCTTATGCTGCCTTCTCCTGCCCGGTGAGGCAAGTGAGGAATTATCAGACCCTTGCCCTCAACCGCGGCGAAAACGAAAAAGGGCTCAGCGTTTCTTTTGCCTACGACAAAATGACGATCATCAACGAAATCGCCCGAGCTTATCTTCAGCCTCATTCGCCTTTAGAGGCGGAGATCCGTACCACGGCAGAGGATGCTTACAAACGGCTGATCGCCCCCACCGTCGAAAACGATATCCGCAGCGAGCTCTTTCTCAAGGCCGAAGACGCCTCGATTGTTTTGTTCAAAGACAACCTTAAACAACTGCTCTTAGGCGCTCCGCTCAAAGGCAAACGGGTGTTGGGATTCGACCCGGCTTTCGTCAATGGCTGCAAGCTCGCCACCGTCGACGCTTTGGGCAAATTGCTCCACGTCGACGTCATCTATCCGACCGTCGGCGGCAGCGCCCGCCAAGAAGAAAGCGCAAGGGTTTTGCTGAGTTATTTGAAAAACGACCGGATTGACTACATTGCTTTGGGCAATGGCACCGCTTCGCGCGAAAGCGAGGCCTTCATCCATGAAACCCTCGATAAGGCAGGGCTTTCCATCCCGGTGGTCATCGTGAATGAAGCGGGGGCGAGCGTCTACAGCGCCTCGGCGTTAGGCAGCGAAGAATTCCCCGATCTTCATGTCGAAAAACGTTCAGCAATCTCTTTGGCCCGTCGACTGCAGGATCCGCTTTCGGAACTCGTCAAGATCGATCCCGAGGCGATGGGCGTTGGCCAATACCAGCACGACCTCGACGAAAAGAAGCTCTCGAACGCCCTCGTTGGCGTCGTCGAAGATTCGGTCAATGAGGTTGGCGTCTATCTCAACAGCGCTTCCTATTCCTTGTTAAAATATGTCTCTGGCATCGGCCCCTCTTTAGCCAAAGCCATCGAAGAGTATCGCAATGCCAACGGCCCCTTCAAGAGCCGAAAAGATCTCCATAACGTTCCGAAGCTCGGGCCGAAAGCCTTTGAGCAGTGCGCTGGCTTCTTAAGAATTGAAGGGGGCTATCCGCTCGACAACACCGCTGTCCATCCCGAAAGCTACCCCGCCACCTTGCTCCTCCTGAAGGAAATCGGGCTCAGTCTCAGCGATCTTGGCAGCGAAAAAGCCACCGCCGCCCTCACCTCGATTAAGGATTGGCAGGGATTATCAACCAAACTGGGCCTTGGCGTTGAAACCCTGAAAGACATCATCAGCGAGCTCTTAAAGCCGGGCCGCGATCCCCGCGAAGAAGCCCAAAGCGCCGCCCTTTCGAATCAAGTGAAGGACATCAAAGACCTTCAGGTTGGCATGATCCTCAATGGCACGATCCGCAACATCGTCGACTTCGGCGCCTTCGTCGATATCGGGGTCCATCAAGATGGCTTGATTCATATTTCCGAACTCTCCGATCAAAAAGTCGCCTCTCCGCTCGAGATCGTCCATCTGAACGAGATCGTCCAAGTCAAAGTCCTCTCGCTCGATTTGGCCCGCAAGCGGATTGGACTCTCCCTGAAGCAGGCGAAAAAAGCCTAATCCTGATTAAAGAAGTTGCCTATTGATGGCAACTTCTTTTTCTTTAGTTCATTCTCCGCTATTTTGGATTATCATGATTTGATGGCTTACCAAAATGCCGCTTGGGCCGATGAGCGAGACAAACATCGGCTGTATCTCGACGATTACCGATTTCTCCTCGAGGATGACGCCAAGGCGTTTTCCAGCGTTTCACGTCAAGGCATGTACCGGCAAATCCTCGACCTTTTCTTTGCCTCTCCCTGGCTTTTCTATACCTCGCTCTCCCTCGAGACCTACGCTTATCTTCAGGATCTTTCGACGGGCAAAGCCAAACCGCTAGGCGAGGGCGATCCGCGGACGAACCAAGACGATTTTGGTTTGCTCGATCGCTTCTTCTTCGCCGATCCGGAGAAAGGGTTCAATGTCGACTATCTGCCTCTCCTTCAAAAAATGGAAGCGGAGGACCAAGACAAAATCCGCCAATCAATCACCACCATCACTTTCGTGAAAGGCCTCCTCGATGTCTATGGGCTCATCGAAACCCCGATCCTGATCGAGCGGGCCAACGCCAGCTTAGTTCAGAAGATGGACCTCAAACAGCTTCAGCTCTACTGCACCTTGCTCCCGATTGCCTGCTATTACGATTGCACGAAGAAAATGGCGACCCGGAAAATGGGAGCGGAGGACGAGAAGAAGTTGAGGGCCCTCCGAGCAAAATATCCTGGTCTCCCCTATGCCGATTATCCCTCGGAAGACGTGATTGCCTATGCCAACCATTTCTATCTGCCCCGCTTCGAAAAGAGCGCCAAACTCATCTATGGCGCGACGAGGGACGCCCTTCACCGATTCTCGAGCCACGAAGCGCCCTATGACGACGAGAATGAGGGCAGCCCGAAAGAGGATGCCTACAACGAGGTGAACGAGAACGTCGCCAAGTGGTACCTCTATGGCCATAACCGCAAGACGGTTGAAGAAATCGAAGAAAAGAAAAAGAATACTATCGAGAAGATCGATGAGAAAGATATCGGGCCGGAGATTTTCTTCCCCTTCAAAGATACGATCGTCGGGGTCTATAACCTCGCCAAGGAAGCTCTCAACCTGGCTGGCGATGTCGCGACAGGCGATATGCCTTGGGACGATATGGAGAAGATCAAAAAGGAATTCTACGCCCATCGGGGCGACTATTTGAACCGCTACATCCTTTCGCTCAAACGACCGCTCACGCCTTATGAGAAAGACACGGTCGCGGGCTTGAAGTTAGCGATTCCCTCGAAGTTCGTCTTCCATTCCTTATCGCGTGAAGGAGCGATCCTGATCGACACGAGCGATGGGAAACGCTACTTGGTCCATCCGCTCGGAATGGGTTTCAGCGAGATGCTCGAAGGCGGAGTCTACGACGAGATCGTCTCGACCGTCATCGTCCCCTTCGAGGATTATCTGACGTACGATTCCTTCATCTCAAGCAGCCGCCTATTGATCCAATTGCCCGACGATGCGATGCTCGAAGAAGGCCGTTTGATTCGTTCGGCCACAGACTTCGTTTCCCTCGCCTAAGACAATCAGGTGGGCTTTTAGTAAAGATTTTTCAAAAAAGGAGTATAAAATATGGAACATTCGAAACACTTTCTCGCCCTCGAGCCTTACTTAAAAAAGAAAAGGCGGATCGACCACACGAGCGCGATTCTCTATTACGATTTGGCCACCACTTGCGGCGAGAAGGGCTTAGCCGATGAAGGCGAGCTCCTCGACTATTGGGCTGGTGAAGAGGCTAAGATCTTCCAGGCGAAGGATTTCGCCGCCGAAGTCAAAGCGGGCTTAACCGATCCTAGTGCTTCCCCCGAAGAAAAACGCTTATTCGAAGCCCTTTATGAACAAGTCGTTTTACTCGATAAACTCTCGCTTGAACAATACCTCGAATACAAGAATGCCATCAGCAAATCGAACGAGATGTGGCGCAAATACCGCCCGGCCAACGATTTCGCATCCTGGCTCCCCTACTGGCAGCATCTGATCGAGGTTTCGCGAAAAGTCGCCGATGTCCGGAAGAAGCCAGGGATGGCAACCCGCTACGATGCCTGCCTCGATTCCTATGAGCCAGGCGAAACGGAAGCCTATGTCGATGGGGTCTTCAATCCGCTCAAAGAAAAACTGATTGCTTTGCTCAAAATAGCCAAGGCCAAACAAAGGAATCTGGTTTTGCCGCCCCTCAAGTCCTACCCCGAGGAAAAACAGGAAGCCCTAGGCCGCAAGATGCTCGAAATCATCCATTACGACATGACGGGAGGCGCCCTCCGCGTCTCGGCCCATCCTTTTAGCAACGACAACCATCAATTCGACGCGCGCTTAACGACCAAGTATCTCATCAATGACTGGCGGAGCAACGTCTTCACCTGCCTCCACGAAGGCGGGCACTGCCTTGAATTCCAGAACAAACCCCAGTCGCTCTACGACAACTACGTCGAGAGCCTCGCCACCTCGGCCATCTGTGAGACCCACAGCCGCTTCTATGAGAACTTGATCGGCCGGAGCAAAGAGTTCATGCCGATCATGAAGAAAGCCTGCGCCGAGACGCTCGATCCGGGCTTTGATTATCTGAACATCGATGACTTCTACCATTTGATCAACAAAGTGGAGCCGTGGCTCATCCGCTGCGAAGCCGATGAGCTCTCCTATTCGCTCCACATCATCATCCGTTATGAGATCGAAAAAGATCTCATCAATGGCAAGATCGAAGGCAAAGACGTCCCGGCGATCTGGGCGAAAAAGTACCATGATTACCTTGAGGTCGAGGTGCCTAACGACAAGGATGGTTGCATGCAAGACACCCATTGGTCCGAGGCCTTATGGGGCTATTTCCCCTCCTACGCCTTGGGCAACATCTATGGCGCGATGATCAAGGAGACGATGGAGAAAGACATCCACCTCTCAGAGAGAATCAAAGCCAACGACTTTGGGACGATCCTGGCTTGGTTCGCCAAACACGACTATGCCTATGACTATCTCGTGCCAAGCGAATGGATCAAGAAGGTGACGGGCAAAGCCCTCACCTCCGAACCTTACATCGCCTATCTCAGCGAAAAGTTCGGTCAGTAAAAATCAAAACCCCGCCAATCCCTTCTCGAGCAAAGAAAGAGCGGGGTTTTCTTAACTTCGGGCCGTTGACCGGCTCGCGGACGCCGCTTGTTCGCGGGCGAGCGTTTCGGGTTTCTCAATCGGCTAGGCCCCGGCCTCTTGGCAACTGGAAGCATCCTCGGCCTTGCCGAGGCAATAGTGCGGATAAAGAACATCGATTCCCGCACGAGCAAATTCCTTGACGAGATACTTCTTCATACCCTAACTCGCCCAATAGACGCCTCTCCCTTGCGGCGGGTCGCGGATTTAAGTAACGGCCCGGCGCGGCAGAAATCGGAGACGCCCCTTGCAAGAAGACCCACCGACGAGACTCAAGGGATCAATCACGCCCTCTTTCATCGGTAAAAAAGCGCGCTCGGCATTGGTCCTTTGATCGAAATAGTCACGGAAGCGTAAATCGCCCTCCGCGCGTCGACGGGAAAAAACCTTAAAAGAGGCCCCGGTCGAAAACGAATTGCAATGGTCGACGTTGGCCTCTTTAAGGCGACGCCGGTGATGGCGACCGAAGCGCCTTCCGATTTGCCACCTTGGAGAAGCGAAAACACGATGGCGGAGAAAAAAGGTCGCCTTCAACGGATGAAGTTGGTCCGGGCTGGGACTTCCGCGGAAGCGCGGTTCTTCACCCCGGCGGCTTTGCCCGCTTCGATACAGGCGAGGAAATAGGCCATATTATCGCCTAAAACCCGCATCGTGTAGAGACCCTCTTCATCCTTTTCGACATCGGCTTTCGTCGAACCGTGGACCTCGTTCCAGTAGCGGGAAGAGATGATAGGCATCTGATTGATCGTGAAGTACTTATTGATTTCATCAAAGACCGAGGTCGAACCGGCCCGGCGCGAAGAAACCACCGCCGCTCCGGGCTTGTAGCGAAGATTCGCCCCAGCCGAATAAAAGAGGCGGTCCAAGAAGGATTTCATCCCACCCGCCATGCCAGCGTAATAGACAGGGGAAGCAAAGATGAAGCCGTCGGCGCTTTTTGCCTTTTCCGCAAATAAGTTAACCGCATCCGCAAGGACACATTCGCCATGATTCTTGCAATAGCCGCAAGCCATGCAGCCGCCTAAGGGCTTGTTACCCAGCCAGATAATCTCGCTTCCGACGCCATTTTTCGTGAGCGATGACGCCACTTCTTCGAGTGCCCTCTCGCAACAACCATCCTTGAGGGGTGAGCCATTGAGCAATAAAACTTTCATCATTTGTACCTCGCTTCGTTTTAACTATAACGCGATCAATGGAAAAAAAGGGATGGGAGACGCTTACTTGGCAGGGAGGGTTTTCGTTTCGGCGGGGATTGTGATGGTGATCTTCGTCCCGTTGTTGGGCGCGCTGTCGATTGCCAATTTGGCACCGAGGATCAATTCGAAGCGTTCGGCGACGTTCTTGAGCCCTTGCGAATGAAGGCTGACCTTTTCCGCGTCGAAACCCACTCCGTTATCCTCGACGATGAGGAGAATATCCCCGGCGGAAGACAAATGGCTGCCCAAGGAGATGAACCCGTCTTTTTTCTCGTTGGTCTTCGAATATTTGATCGCATTTTCGATCAGAGGCTGCAAAGAAAGAGGCGGCACTTCGAAATCGGTGGTGTCAATGTCATAGAGCAAGACGAATTTTTTCGCAAGGCGCAGGTTTTCAAGTTCGAGGTAATGGTTGACGTTGGCGATCTCTTCTTCAAAGGGGATCAGCGATAGATCCATCGAATCGACGTCGCTGCGGAGATGCTCGGCGAAAAGGGCCATTGCCTGGTCCCCTTCCTTTTCCGAATGGTGATAGGTATTCTCGATGGCCGAAAGGCAGTTAAAGATGAAATGTGGCTTGATTTGGCCCCGGAGCGCTTCTTGTTTGGCTAATTCATAACGTCTGGCTTTTTCTTCTCTCTCGGCGTTTTCTTTCAAAATCTGCTTGGTGCGGCTGATGAAGATGACGAAACCCACGATCGCGAAACTGATCACCGCGATCGTGGGGACATTGAGGGTCTTCCAAAGCAAGAACTCTTCGATGTCGAGGAATTGGGTGATCTCAAGGTCGATCATGAGCGAGAAAAGAAGCAAAGGAACCCAAGCCCCCTTCTTTTTCTCGACGCAGCCTTTGATCGCCAAAGCGATGCCAGGGAGCAAAAGCAAAAGGGCGGCCGCCCAAAGATAAGCGCTGAAGTCATAGCCCAGATTCAAGACGGTCGCCAAGCAGAGAGTGCTTGAAAGGGCGACATAGCCCCAATAGGTCCAACGGCCCCGCTTGGCGCTGTCGAGGTTGATGAGTTTGGTGCGAGAGAGCATGGCAAGAAAGGCGACCCCGACGGGAACCAAAGTGAAAACCAGCATCACATCCATCACTCGTTTTAACGGGGAAAGGAAAAGAATTTCAAGCAAACTGAAGCCATCGTACGAGAAGGCGAACACCAAGAAAAGGCAAAGGAGGAAAAAGAAAATCGACGGATCGAGCCTTTGGCCCCGCCCCATGACGAGAATCGTACCGGCCACGCCCAAGATGACAGCGATGATGACGAGGCCCGCCAAGGTCAGGATGCTGAAGAACATCAAGCCCGGATTGGCGATGTGGCTCGCAAAATCCTCAGGTTTGGCTGCCACGTTGAAGTCGGGCCGATTGCCCATCCCACCGAAATAGCTGAACCCCATCTCCATCACAAAAGTGAGCTCCCCGCTCGCCGGAACATCGATGAGGCGCGAATCGCGGAAGCGGCCGGCCAGCCGCGAAGTGTCGGCGGTTTTGCCCGGAAAACCATAAGCGCCGGCGAAGACGCCATCGACATAAAAAGCGCAAGCCTCGAAGAAAGGCACTTCTTCCACTTTCAGGACTAAACCCGGCGTGAGATTCTTGATGGTGAGACGATAGGAGGCATAGCCCTCTTTGGGATAGCCGAGTTTGGTCCAACTATCACCTAAGGTGATGTAAGCATCACACGGGGCCGTGTCGTTATCGCTCACGATCCAGCGGTCATGGAAAAACTCCCATTCGCCATTGATATAAAGATATGAGAAGGTGCCGCTCGCTTCGGGAATCTCAGCTTTGGCGGCATCGTAAACCCCGCTCGTGGCGGGTTCATAGGCGAACATGTAGGAGCCGAAGCCGTTATTCATGATCAGGCAGATGATGACGCCAAAGCTCGACAAAAGGAGGGCGAGCAAACTAAAAAGCGTGCCGCGCAGGCCATTTTTTAAGTAGGTTTGGCCTTTTGTTCCCATTGTCCCGCCCCTTTGCTTCTTATTCTAGAGGAAAATGCCTCCTTGCGGAGAAAAAGAAAATGCTCCATGTCGAAAGAGGAGCCGCTTAAACGGTAAATCGCGCAAAATATACCGTTTAGGCTCCAGGTGCGATAAAATACTTCCGAAAGGAAAATATTCAAATCTATACACTATGAATGCGACTCAATTAGAGAAGATGCATAGCGGCAAGGGTTTCATCGCCGCTTTGGATCAGTCGGGTGGTTCGACTCCGAAAGCCTTGGCGCTTTACGGAGTGCCGGAGACCGCCTACAAGAGCGAAGATGAAATGTTCGCCCTTGTCCACGAGATGCGCGCCCGGATCATCAACGCTCCGGAATTCGCCTCGGGCAAAGTCATCGGTGCCATTCTCTTCCGTAAGACGATGGAGAGCAAGATCGCGGGCAAGTTCACCGCGGATTATCTCTGGGACGCCAAACATGTCGTTCCCTTCCTCAAAGTCGACCTCGGCTTACAGGATGAGAAAGACGGCGTCCGTTTGATGAAGCCGTTCCCGGGCCTCGATGCCCTCTGCAAACAAGCGGTCGGCTATCACATCTTCGGCACTAAGGAACGCAGCGTCATTCTCGCCGCAAACGAAAAAGGTATCAAAGCCGTCGTCAAGCAGCAATATGAATGGGCCAAAGTCATGATCAGCAATGGCTTAGTTCCAATCATCGAGCCAGAAGTCGACATCCATATCGCCGACAAGAAAGAAGCCGAAGCGATCCTCAAAGCCGCCCTCATCGAAGAAGCGAAGAAACTCAAGCCGAGCGAGAAGGTCATCTTCAAGCTTTCGCTCCCGAGCATCGATGGCTTCTATAGCGATCTTGAGAAGCTCCCCTGCTGCGTCCGCGTCGTCGCCCTCTCGGGCGGCTACAGCCAAGGCGAAGCCAACGTCATCCTCGCCCGCAACCCGGGCGTGATTGCCTCCTTCAGCCGCGCCCTCTCCGAAGGCCTCACCGCTCAGATGAGCGATGATGAATTCAACAAAAAGATCGGCGAGTCGATCGACGCAATCTACCAAGCCTCCATCAAGTAGTCCTCAAAAAGGATCCACCCGCCATCCGGTCTTGCACCGGATGGCTTTTTATTCCCCGCTTCTTTTCTTTTTTAAGGAAAGCAAGCGAATCTCAAAGCGTCGATAACGACGGAATCTCCGCCCAATTCCACCGCCGTGACGGCCACCGCTGCCAATCGTTAGGCGAAAGACAGCAAACACTGCGGCGCGGGCGATAACATCGCCCTGAAGACCTGGCTGAACTCAACCGCGCCCACGATGGCCAAAAGAAGAACAACGCAAAAGGGGCTTCACGATGGATTTCGTTTCCACCGGAACAGTTTCGATCCACATTATCCGAATCTCAGCGCCAACACCAAACAATCGGCCTCAGGAGATAAAAAGCCTGTCTTCGCAAAGAAAACGGGCTTTTTCATGCTTATTCCGGATGCTGAGCATAGCCGGGATAGTCCTCGATGAAATCCTTGGGCCAGACCAGCTTCCAATAGAGTTTGGGTGAATTGGGGATGATTCCTTCGTGATTGAGTCCCTCGCTCAGCTCACTCAGGGCCCTTTCGATGTTCTCCCCCGCTTTGGCTTTGAGAAGAAGAGCGTGGAGTTTCCGGTAGCGGCTCTTTGCGATCTCGAGGAGATCGAGAAAGCTTTCGGTCCGGACTTCCCCGGCTGGCATCTTCCAGGGGTGGTGGGCTTCATTGAGGAAATCGACCGCTTCAAAACCTTTGAGGCTTTGGGGATAGATCATGCCATAGTAGTAGGATTCGCGGCCAAAAACCTTCTTGGCTAGTTTCTTTTTCCAGCCTTTTTTATCCCAAGCCAATCGCTGGGCGTAGCGGTAATCCTTGATCGAGCGAGAAAAGGACGTCGGCCGAATAAAAGGCACTTTCTGAACCGTCAAGTTCACGTCGTACCACATCTGGGAAATGATTTTGAGATCGGACCCATCGAGGGCGAGAACCTTATCCACCCGTTGATAGGTCCCTTTTCTTTTGGCATAGACGAAATCGATGGCCACTTCGAAACACATATGGGAAAAGTTGTAATGGTGATGGACCGCCGCCGAATCTTCGCTCCGATCGGTATAGCCTGTGCAATAAAAGATATAGGGGTGGCAAGCACAATCGACCACGTAATGCATGAGAAGCCCGTCGATATAGGCGAAAAGCAAATCTTTATTGGCACTTTTTTGCGCGTAGGCCATCATCGCCCAATAAATAGGTGCCATCGGCGAATGTTGGGTAATCCCACCGAGGGAGGAGACCGCTTTGGCGTGGGGATGATAAGCCAACGTATCGGCCCCGAAAAAGAAAAACGGATCCGGCCCTTGCGCCCCGACATAGGCCGCCGAAAGATGCTCCCCCTCATCGAGGGCGACGTCTCGAGCGAAAGTAAAATGGGTTAAAGCGTTTGGCATGATTATTATTGTAACATAGAAAACGTCGGGCTAACTTCGTATAATGAGCGACAAAGGGGACGAAATATCATGGCGTCTTTAACGGTGGACGAGCGGCGAAAAACACGCGAGGGTAAAGAGCTCGCACGGCTCAAGAAAGAAAAAGCTCGGCCAAAAAACAAAGTTTATTTTTGGTATCTCCTTTTGATTTTGACCCTGATCTACATCATCGACGAATGCATCACCAATAGTCCGAGTTCGCTTGAGGATGGCCTCGTCGGCTTCTTCTTCAATACCGGGGCTGAGGGCTGGTACGACAAGGGGGTTTCGAATCTTTCGCTTCTCTCCACCGCCTCAATCGCCCTGATGATTCCCTCATGCTTCTATAAGCCGCTGGCGGACCGCTTCGGCCGCAAGATTTTCCTGTTCATCAATACCTTTGGCATGGCTCTCTCCATCCTTGTCTGCTACAGCGCCTATTACGCTGGAGTGGCGGGTTTCTGGGTCTACGCTCTCGGCTTTTGCCTCATGCGCTGGTTTGTCACGCCTGATGAGCAGGTCGTCTATATCATGGAGACCGCGCCGAAGAAATGGCGGGGCACCATCAATTCGCTCGTCAAGGGCCTCGCCGAATTCGGTCTCTTCCTTATCCCGTGGTTCCGCAGCCTTTTCATGAACAGCAGTGAGGCGGGCTGGCAGTTTGTCTTCCTAACCTTGGCCGTCATCGGTTTCGCGGTGGCTTTCCTCGTTCTCCTTTTTGCCCGGGAGAGCGATGTCTTCCTCGATGAAAGAATCAGCTACCTCGAGCTGACGGATGAGGAGAAAAAAGCCCTTGAAGAGCAGAGATTCAACAACAAGAAAAAACAAGGTGGGCTTTTGACGGGCCTCGTTTATGCCTTCAAGGACAAGCAGCTCCGCTGGCTCTTTATCTGCACCGCCCTCTACACCATCGCCCGAGCCGTCACCGACCGCGACACCTCGATCATGGCCGGCGCTTGGCTCTTAAGCGATAACAGCAACAAAGACACGGTGAGCGCCCTCATCACCCAAGCGCAGTTTATCCTGCCGGTTGGAGCCGGCATCGTCACGCTCCTCGCTGGCTTCCTGAGCGACTGGATCGGCCGCAAGAAGGCCTCGATCGTCCTCCTCTCAAACTGCACCGTCTTCTTCGTCCTCTACGTCGTCGCTGTTCAGTATCAGTGGAACATCTATCTGATCGGCAGCTTCTTGGGTCTCTACCTTGCCTCCTATTGGGTGACGGGCGATACCTACATTTTGATGGTTGGCGAGAGTTCGCCCACTAACCTCCGAGCCTCAATCATGTCGGCCCAAAGCGCCTTTTATGGCTTAGGCCAAGGCATCTCCTATGGCGCCACGGCGGCGATCTTCGGGATCAATAAGAATCTCAACATCGGCTGGACTTGTTTGCTCTTCGCCCTCCCCTTCTTCGTTTTGACCCTGACGTTCTTGATGATCAAAGTCAAAGAGACAAAAGCCAAGGCAATCACCGAAGCCGACGAAGTCGTCAACCAAGAAGAACAAGCCGTCATCGCCAAAAAAGAAGAGCGCTAACGATTCGTTTCCACAAGAAAAGCGTTCCCGTTTGCGCGAGAACGCCTTTTTGACAGTTAGAAGTTTTCGGCGTGATAGCCCTTGAGGACTTTCACGAGCGGATGGATCGTCTTCTTGAGGACGCCCTCGGCAAACGGGTTCTTGAGGCCGTCTTTCGTGATGAGGGTGACGAAGGGGTACTTGCCGCCCATCTTGCAGAGCTTGAGGTACTTCTTCCAGGCCTTGGCGTGGTTCTTTCGATCGAGATTGAAGAACTGGAAGGCTAAGACTTGGGCCAAGGTGTAATCGATGTAGTAGAATGGCGAAGCGAAGATGTGGCCTTGGGTCAGCCAGCGCGGGGCGGCTTCCCAGCCCAGCCCCTCTTTGGCTTTGGCCTTGTAAGGGGTGTATTTCTCTTCGAGGGCAGCCCACTCGGCATCGCGTTCCGCCGGGCTGGCGTTCGGATTGGCGTAAATCCAGTGTTGGAACTCATCGACGGTGACGCCATAGGGCAAGAACTCAATCGCGTCAGCGAGGTGGGAATAACGATACTTATCGGGGACAGCGAAGAAGAGATTCATATATGGCTCAGCGAAGAATTCCATCGACATCGAATCGATTTCGCAGCTCTCCATCGTCGGACTCCGGTATTCAGGGATCTTGATGTTGCGGGCCATGTAGGCTTGGAAACTATGGCCGAATTCGTGGGTCAAGACATCGACGTCACCTGAGGTGCCGTTGAAGTTCGAGAAGATGATCGGGCATTTATGGACCGGGAAATAAGTCATGTAGCCACCCGATTGTTTGCCAGGCTTCGCGTCGAGGAAGAGCAGATGGTGATCGGCCATGAAGTTGAAGAAATAATCGGTATCGGGCGAGAGAGCCCTATACATCTCTTTGGCGTGGGCGACTTTGTCGTCGGTCGTGCCAAGGGGAAGCGGGTTGCCGCTCTTGAAAACAAAGCCCAGATCGTAGAGTTTCGGGGTCTTGATGCCAGTGCGCTTGGCTTGCTCGCGCATCAGTTTGTTGGCTAAAGGGGCCACCACATCATGGATTTGATCGCGGTAGGAAGCAACCATCTCCGGCGTGTAATCGAACCGGTTCATCCGGATGTAGGCCAGTTCGGTAAAAGACTTGTAGCCAAGCTTGGTTGCCATCGTCGTCCGCACTTTGACGAGTTTGTCGTAGATGCCTTCGATTTCGTCTTTCTTGGCATTGACGGCCCCATCGACGGCTTGGCGGGCTTCCTTGCGGGTCGCCCGGTCCGGATCGGTGGTGAACTTCGCCATCTGCGGCAGGTTATAGGAGCCACCGCGGAAACTGACCTGAATGCCGGCAATCAAGGCTTCGTATTGCATGACGAGCTTGTTCTCTTCGGTCGCTTCGGGGATGATCTTCTCATCAAAGCCCTTCAGTTGATACTCGTACATCGTGAAAAGGAAACTGCCGTACTTCTTCTCCAAATAGGGCCGATAGGGCGAGGCGACGAAAGCCTTGGTATAGGCGAGCTGCGCCGCTGAGATGAGCGGGAGGCCCTCGTTAAGGGTGTTCATCGCTTTTTCGTACTTCGGGTTGGTCGTCTCCAAACTATAAAGGACCTGAACGTGGGTGATTTCGTCATAGACCTTATCGCCGAAACGCGAAATCTTCTTGCTGACTTTGTAGGCCTCCTCTTCCGAAGCCGCCGCAACGAATTCCGCGGTCAGCGCATTGATTTTCTTGATGATCGACTTGATGTGAGGGACCTTGAAGGGCCACTCTTCGAATTTGGCTAATTCTTTTGCCATGTTTTTCTCCTTGTCATGCTTTCTGGCGAATGCTTCGTTTCGTCGCGGGCTTAGTCTCTTTCTTCGCGAGGGGGAAACGCTCTGCTAAGGCGCGGCCATCCTCGCTGAGGGAAAGATAGTAATCCTCGTCCGTCTCATCGTAAGAGAGGCGGACATAGTCTTTCCGCACCAATTGATGCAGCCGCATCTTCAGGCGCTTGCTTCCGAGCGAAGGCAGAGAGGCGAAGGCTTTTGACGTCGTAAGTTCGCGAGTTTCTTCATCCAAAATCCCCAGCGCGATTTTGCAAAAGCCATTCGCGGTCACCTCGTAGCCCTCTTCATCGAGCGAAAGGAGGAGGGCCAATAAGCGAAGCAAAGATGATTTTAAGCTTGTTTTGCGGGGGTTTTTCATGGAAACCGCAACTATTATAGAGATGAAGTGCGAAAAGTCACGATTTTATCGAAAAATATGCAAAAAAAGCGTTTTCACCGAGTTTCGGAGGTTATAATGCGCTCATGGAAAGCATCCTCGTCGCTGGCAATTTAGCCGCCTTCCCGGACATTTTGGCCCTCGTTCTTTCACTCCGAATGAGCCAAAAAGAGCCGATCAGCCTCACCCTTTTAAGCGCCGATCTCTCCGATCTCGATGAACGCTATCGCCCGCTAGGCGCCCAAGAAGCCAATCATCTCCGCGCCCTTCTCCAAGAAAAGAACCCCGCGAGCGTCCTTTCGCTCCGCGATCTCACCTCCTTAATCCGCTCCGACTTCCCCCATCTTGCGCATTTTTCGCATCGCTACACCCCGTATTCTCTTCTTCGTCTTTATGCGGATTCTTTAGGATTAACCGACGAAAAGATACTCTATCTTGATACGGACACCCTCGTGATGAAACCTTTGGAAGAACTCTTCCAAACAAGCCTTCAAGACTACGATCTCGCCTTGGTCAAAGATCCCGTCGGCGCGCCAGTCAAAGGCAAAAACTATGGCAACTCGGGCGTCCTTCTCCTCAATCTGCCCCTCATAAAAGCCGATCAGGCCTTTGTCCATTCGCGTGAATGGGTCGCCTTGAAGAAGCGCGGCGCCTACGACCAAGACGCGATCAACGAGAATTGCCGAAAACTCTTTCTGCCCCCAATCTATAATGAGCAAAGGAAGACCGGTCCCGCCACAGTCATCCGTCATTACCCCCGCTACCTCCGCATTTTCCCTTTCCCTCACGATCAAGTGATTCGGCCTTCCAACCCGGATCTTTTCCGCCAGCATTACCCGGGCGAAGAGGAAGAGCTCCTTCACGAATTCGAAAAGGAAATGCGGCGCTACCGCTCCTTCTGAAAGAACGCTTTTCCTTTTGCCCGCTTCCTGAGGAAAATCGCCTTATCACTTTCCTTGCGGAAAAAGCAGGATGAACCTAGAATATCCACCGGGTAAAGAAAAATGGTCGACAGTACCGAAACACAAATCCAAAACGTCCTCGACAAAGTGAGGCCCTTCTTGCAAAGAGAAGGCGGCGACGTCGAATACATCGGCTTCAAGGATGGCATCGTCTACGTCCGGATGGTCGGCGCTTGCGAAGGCTGTGCCTATGTCGATCAGGATATTTCAGCCGGTGTCGAGATCATCTTGATGGAAGAGGTGCCCGGCGTTATCAAATGCGATGCCTCGGGTGTCTACCCCCAAGACGTGATGGATCAATACTTAGCCCGCAAAGAAGAAAGCCAAAAGAAAGTGGCGGAAGACGCCATGAAGAAATAACCGCTTTTGCGGTTTTTTTCTTAGAGGAGAGATATGAAAATCATTGCCTTTAACGTCAATGGGATCCGCGCGATCCTCCAAAAAGATTTCGCCAAGGACGTCCAAACACTGAGCCCCGATGTCCTCGTCATCGAAGAAACCAAGCTTTCGGAGGATCTCCATATCGATTTCCCGTTCAAGCCGGCAGGCTACGAAGCCTATTGGAGCGTCTCCAAGCTGCGAAAAGGCTATTCGGGCGTCGCCATTCTCAGCAAGGTGAAACCGCTCAGCGTCCACTATGGCCTTGCCAACGAGAAATACGACGATGAAGGCCGTGTCATCACTCTCGAGTTTCCCTCCTTCTATCTGATCGGCGCTTACGTCCCCAACTCGGGTGAAGGTTTAAAGCGCCTCGATTTCCGGATGAGTTTCGAAGATGACCTTCTTGCCTACATGAAAGAGCTCGATAGCAAAAAGCCGGTCGTCCTGACGGGCGATCTCAACGTCGCTCACGAAGAAATCGATATCAAGAATCCGAAAGAAAACGTCCACAACGCAGGTTTCACCCCCGAGGAACGCGCTAAATTCTCCCGCCTCCTCTCCGCCGGCTTCGTCGATAGCTTCCGTTCGCTCTATCCAGCCAAAGTCCAGTACTCTTGGTGGAGCTATCGCTTCAATGCCCGCGCTTCCAACGCGGGTTGGCGCATCGATTACTTCGTCGTCAGCTCGCGTTTGATGAAGCGAGTCCAAGATTCTTCGATCCACAACGAAATCCTCGGCAGCGACCACTGCCCGATCGAACTCGATCTCCACGATTGAAGAAGACCACCCCGCGGGGTGGTCTTCTTGTTTGATTGTGATTGACTTATCTTCTTGTTTGATTGTGATTGACTTATTTGACGTCTTTATTATCAACGACTTCCGGGTGCTCCGCAGCAGGTTTGGCTTCATCTCCTTCGCCCGTCGCGCCGAACCAATTGGCATAGTTGAACGGCTCGCCCGTATCAAGGATCGTGATGAGGTCCATCACCCAGTTCACCGGCCAAACGACCGTGAAAACGATGTCCCAGGCCATCAAGTTCCAGTTCTTCGCGAAAGCCTCACGAACGATGCGATAAGCTCCAAAGATCGGATTCGCAAAGATCGTGAAGATAAGCTTCAAGCCCTTCGGTAGATCATCAACCCATTTAATATAAGCCATGAAAAAGGCTCCTTTATGGCAATAATCATAAACGCGGAATAAGGCTTTTGTCAAAAAACCGCTTACTTCGCATGAAAAAAGGACACAAAGTGTCCTTTTCAAGAAAATCAGTTGAAGATTAGAAATGAACCCAATCGCCCCAAGAGAAGAAGCGATTCTTGAAGAGGATGTCGATGATATCCATGATCCAGGCAACCCAGCCAAGGAAGATATCAAGGATGACCGCAACGATACGACCAGCCAACGCATCTTTGATAATGCGGTAGACCAAAATCAGAACATCGACGAAGATGACGATTAAAACCTTCACGAGGCGGGGCAGTCCATCAATAAACTTGACGTAAGCCATAGTTCTTCTCCTTTTATTTTTTATTGTACGACAGTTAGCCCTTACTTTCATTGAGAAAAGAGGCGAGGAAATGAAAGAGGGCACCGCTTCGACGAATCTCTTTCAATTTCGCTCAGTTTCCGAAAAGTTTCGCTTCGGGAAAAAGTGGCGGAAAAGACTCTAACGCTTCTTTCCCTTTGCGATTCGTTCAAGACCCGCCTCCCGCAAAGACTTCAACTTATTTTCTAAAAGCTGGGCGAGCCGATCGAGGGTCGGCTTGGAAATGGCTTCGCCTTCCTGAAGCTCTTTGCGAAGATCAATCGGGTCACCTACCACAACGATCTGGTGGTGAAAGGCCCGATAAGGTCTTAATGTTACACTCGGATAAAGTGAAGTGCCGGTTAAAAGGGCGAGCCCAGCCGCCCCCGAATAGAATCTGCCCATCTCCCCCTCCCAGTTGATCTTGCCCTCGGGGAAGATCCCGAGAAGAGCGTGGCAGCGAAGGAGCTCTTGCGCCTCGACGAGCGAAGCGAAGGACAAAGCCGAATCACCCGTGGCATCGCTCACATGGAGCACATGGGCTTCTTTGAGCCAAAAATGCATGAGTTTCCCGTTGTTGCGATAGACAATGTCGCCCACCACCATCCGAATTCGACGGAAAGGATAGACCCGCGGAAGCATTGCCGCATCAGCAAAAGCCACGTGGTTGCTCAAGGCCAAGCCTTCTTTCTTGAGATGGCGGTTTTTCTTTGCGTCTGGGCTTTCATAAAGATAGGTGGTCGGATAGATCAACGCAAGCTTGGGCAAGACCAAAATCCGGGCCAAATCCATCAGGAAAAACGTGCCATGAAAAGTGCCGAAAGCGCGGTATTTGCGGTAGAGCTCCCCCAAGCGGGCAAGATCGGAAAACCGAGCGGAAAAAGTTGACTTTGTCTCTTGACTATCAAGGAAAAAGGCGCTGCCGAAAGTGAAGCGGGGCCGCTTAAAGAAACCATAGGATCCCTCAAGGGTGACAATCTGGAGCATCACCCCGGCTTTCTTCGCGAGGAAATAGGCGCTTTCCTCGTCTTCCTGGCTACGGATAAAGGCCACGGCCACCCGCTTCTTTCGAAAGAAGGAACCAAGGTCATCTCCGAAAGAAATTCCATTGAAAAGAAAGCGTTTGAAACCCCGCTCTTCTTCGCGGAGGGCAAAAGGATGAAGCGGATGGAAAAAAGCCAAAAGGGACAAACAGAGGAAATCGTGCCTCGAATGGCCCTTCGCCAAGAGGAGGAGCGCTCCTTTGGGGCGAAAGAAACGCCGGCGCGGATCATCAAAGCTGACACGCGGCTTAAAATAGCCAAGAAGCGGAAAGGCGAAGAGGAGATAAAGGAAGCGGAATAAACCTCGCATGCGTTTATTTTAAACTCGGCCCGGTGATTTTATCGAAAAAAGAAAGAACGAGCTGATCGTATTCTTGCGGATGGTAATAACGGAGCTTCGAATGTTCGCCGGTTTCGATTCGGTGGAATTCTTTCTCTTTTGAGCCGCAGTCGCGATAGAGTTCTTCGCCATCGCTATCAGGAACGTAGATATCCTCTTCGCCATGGATGAAAGAGACGGGCAAGGTGATCCGACTCACCATTTTCTCCGGTGAATCCTTCAAAATATCAACCTCGGCGTAACGCTTGAAATAGAAGGGAAGCTCATGGGAGATGGTAAAACTCGGATGGTGCGAGGTTTTGACATGATACTCGAACATCCGGCGGAAATTCTTGAACGAGCCTTCGGCCACCGCCCCTTTGATATACGGCGGGAGATTTGGCTTGGCTAAGGCGAGCAAAGCGGTCGCCGCCCCGATGCAGATGCCATGGAAAACCACGGCCTCTTGGCCTTTCGCTTGGTGGAGAAACTCCGCCCACGATAAAAGATCGCTGCTCTCTTTGATGCCCGCGGTCATGAATTTGCCTTCGCTGATGCCCGTCGCCCGCGAATCAATCAAAAGGACGTTGTAGCCTTTGTTCTTATAGAGCTGGGCGTAAAAGAAAGAATAGGAAGAGGTCTCGCTCCGGCCCGGAATGATGATGACGCTCCGCTCCGCTTTATAATCGAGATAGAGCCCTTCGAGATGAAGGCCGTCGCTCGTGATCGAAACCGGGCTGATCACGTCTTTTTCTTCATCGCGGAAAGCGAGGCCGTCATTGAACATCTTGACTTGGTTGGCCTCGGCGCACGACGGGGTCTCCCGCGGGTATTTATTCGGGGTGGTCCTCACGAACCAGCCAAAATAAAGCCCTTTGGTCACAAACCAGCTCATCAGGTAGCCAATCAATAATGGCAGGATGAGACCAAAGCTCAATGACAAAACGATGATCCAGACCAAGCCAACATCGCTCATGCTTTTTCTCCCGAGATGAAGTAACGGGCGATCTTTTCATCGCCTCGGAGGGAAATCACATCGCCGGCGCTACTGAGGCGCTTACGGATCTCCTTTGCGAAGAAATCGGCCTCATCGTCGGGGGCGCTTACCCCGGCGTAAATCGTGAATTCGCTTTTGCCATCGAGCAAACTGAAGAGGGCCGGCAAGAGGCTGACTGGCGATGTTCCCGCCGCCAAAAGAAGGCCATCCTTCATCAAAATGAAATCGCCAAGATGAACATCGAGTTCACCATGGCTGTAATTCTTTACCGCTTGGACGATCGCGAAGAAATCGGTCTCTTCGAGGGCATGGTTCATCGCTTTGAGATTGCTTTCAAAGGAGGCTTCGGGGTCGAAATGCTCGAGGGCCACTACCCCTTCCATCTCATTGCCTGTCGCCAAGGTCACGACGTGGCGCGAGGAGCGTTTGGCAAAAAGCTCACTGGTGGGAATCGCGTTCTTGTTGTTAGGCAAAAGGATGATGTTATCCGCGTCTAAAGTATCGACGGCTTGGGCGATTTCTTCATAGGATACCTCGCTCGAAAGCGGGGTGACGAAGGCTTCGGGCACCTCGAAATTGCTATAGATGGCGGCGAAAGCGTCGCTGTCGATCACGCTGACGAAAGCGACTTCGGCGTGATGGAAGCGTTCATTGTGGATTTGGCGGGCCATATTATCGACCTTGTAATCAAGCAAGTTGCCAAAGCGGTTCAAGGCGTCTTTGACCGAAGCATCCTCGTTCGTATGAACGTGGAATTTGATCAAGGTCGCGGTTTCCACATAGACCAAAGAACCGCCCATCCCTTTCAATTGCCCTTTCAAAACAGAGGCTTTATCAAGGCCTTGATAGGCTTCGCTCTTCTTCAGAAGTCCCTCGACGCAGAAGCGGTAGCGCAAATCGCTCTCCTCGCCGGGCTGCTCTTTAATGAGTGGGGATAAGGCATTGAGTTCCTCGACTTTCTTCCCGAGGCTCGCCTCATGAAAGGCTTCGACGAGGTAATAGAAACCCAGCCCGCCGGCATCGATCAGCCCGGTCTCTTTCAATAACGGCATGAGATTTGGAGTGTTTTTGAGCGAGACGAAAGCGGCTTTCTGCATCGAGGCCAGCGTCTCTTCGATCGTCTTCTTCGGCGCTCGGCTCGCCGCGTCTCGCATCACGGTGAGAATCGTGCCCTCGGCTGGGTCAACGAGAGAGGCGTAGCTTTCTTCGGCCCCGGTCTTAAAGGCGGCGATAAGACCCGCCGAATCGACGGATTTCTTGCTGGCGAAAGCTTTGGACAAACCGAGGAAAAAGGTGGCGAGAATCGTGCCGGAATTTCCGCGCGAAGCCTCGAGAACCGCCAAGGCGACTTCGCTGGAGGCGGCGCTGAGATCGCTCTCTTCTTTGAGCGAAAGCACCGGAGCCATCGTCCGCGACATATTGAGGCCGGTATCACCATCGGGAACTGGGAAAACATTGAGGTGGTTCAGCTCGTCCTCGTGGGCGGTAATCGACGCGAAAGCGAGGCGGCTCGCCGCCAATAAATCCTTTCCCCCAAACGAAAGCATGTGAATTAGTTTCCTTTGATGATCGACTCGAGAAGCGCCATTTCGTCTTTATTGCCCTCACTCTCGCTCTTGCCATAATAGAAAGCGGCGACAAGGCCCGGGCCGATGTTGGCCCCCGAAATCTGACCGACCGAGGTGAGATAGATCGCCTTCGGATTCACTTTTTCTTTTAATAATGCCACATAGCGTTCCGCTTCTTCGTGGCGGAAAGAATGAGCGACGATGATCGCGGATTCAGAGGGATTGGCAATGCTCCGCTTCACGTATTCGGCGCTGACGTCGAGGGCGTGGTTCATCCCTTTGACTTTGCCTAAGACCTGGCAGAAACCATTGCTTTGAAAATCGGCTAACGGCCGGATGCCCACCATCGTCCCCATCACCGCGATTGTCTTCGAGACCCGGCCGGAACGATTGAGGAAAAACAAATCATCGAGCGGCCCCATCTGATGGATCTCGTTCTTGTGGGTATTGAGATAAATCACGGTGTCATCGAAGCTCATGCCGCTTTCAAGGCATTCATGGGCCTTGAGGCACAAGAGAGCGTAGGCCCCGGAATAACGGGTGGAATCCACCACCGCGATCTTCTGTTTCGGATAAAGCGGTGCCAGCCGCTTGGCCGCGGCGCTGAAGAGATTGTTCATCCCGCTGAAGGCCGAACCGATCGTGATGCCTAAGATATCCTCGCCGAGTTCAAGGTGCTTTTTAAAGACGTCGTCGACTTCGGCGGCGGAGCAGGTCGCGCTCTTATAGAGACATTTTCCGCGTGCCATCGAACCAAAGTAATCTTCGGGCGTCAGATTGCCCCAATCATCATCGGCTAAGAATTGGCTCCCATCGGGGCGGACGACGATGCCATGGACGTAATCGGCAATACCGAATTGCTCGCGTAAATCGGCACTTAAATCAACAGCAGAATCGGCGATGATAGCAGTTTTGCTCATGCAGAGATGCTCCTTTTTCTTGGCTTTGGCGAATTAAAGCAGCCAGTTCTCACGACGATTCACCAACGTATAGCCCTCGCGATTATAGACGTCGGCGCGGTTAAATGCATATTCGCTACCATCGTGTTTGAGAATCAGGCCGCCGGCTTCTTTGAGAATGATAGTCCCCGCGGCGATATCCCATTCTTTGGTCCCTTGGCTTTCCCGATAGGAGATTTCGGCCTTTCCTTCGGCGATCGCGCAGAATTTCAGCGCGGCACCCAAGGTAACGATCGCCGCGATTTTATCGGCATGTTTATCGAGAAGTGCCTTCTCAAGCGGATTGAAGAAACTGCGGGAACGAAGGGCGGTCAGATGATCGAGTTTATCCGAAACATGAATCCGGATCGGGGCTTTCCCTTTTTCTTGCTTGTAAGCCCCTTGGCCTTTGATGGCGAAATACATAACGTTTCGAACCGGAACATTGATGACACCGACGACGACTTCGTGGTTGTGAGCGAGGGCGATATTGGTCGTGAATTCCCCATTGCGGGCCACGAATTCTTTAGTGCCGTCGACCGGATCAACGATGAAAACGTTGGCGTTCAATAGCCGAGAGGGATCGTCTTTGCTCTCTTCGGTGAGGAGAGCGTAATCCGGGAAAGAACGATGGAGTTCCTGCCGGATCAGTTCATCGGCGCCTTTATCGGCGGCCGTGACGGGCGAATCATCGCTTTTGATTTCGACGGCAAAAGCGGTTTGATAGACTTCTTTGATTCTCTTTTCGGCGTCGAGGGCGGCTTTTTGCATGGTGGCTAATTCGCGTTCGTACATAGCAATCCTTCTTTAACAAAGAAGATAATACTGCAGAAGAGGGGGTCTTTGCATCCGAAAGGATTACTTTTTCTTTTTCGCTTTTGGCGCGGAGAGCTTTGGAAACAGGACGATGGCGATTTGCATGACCGCCGCAATCGCGAAAATGAGCACGAGGCGATGGCCCAAGAAATAGTAGAGGGCATCCGCCAAAGCCCAGGTTAAGAGCGAAGCCAAAATCAAGTTCATCCGTCCGTTGTGGCCAAAAGCGATATTGATGAGCAAGGCCAGGAAAGCCAAGCCAGGCAGGATGAAGAGATAAGCACGGATTTTGGCTGTCTCATCGTAAATGTCCGCGATCGCGCTCAGCAAGATGGCGATCAGAATGGTGCAAATGAGGAACAAAGAGCTGATATAAACCAATTTGACCACGACTTCTTTTCGATGCAGTTTCTTCTCGCTTTCTTCGTCGAGGGGGCCATAGGTGTGCGGCGCAAAGAGGTAATTGACATCCACCGCAAACAAGTTCGCCAGCTCCTGCAAGGTCGGTGCGTCGGGCAAAGAAAGCCCCCGCTCCCATTTGCTGACGGCCTTGTCGGTGAAACCCAACTGGGCGGCGAGTTCGGCTTGGGTCAGCCCCTTTTTCTTGCGAAGGCCGATGATGTTTTCCGCGATGATGTCTTTTGTCTCCATGTCTTAATTATTGAGCGAAATTCCCGGCTTGCAAGTCTCGACTATTAGGCGAGAAGACATTTCTACCATCGGTCGAGAGAAAAGAAGGTCAGTTAAGGATAGAGTGAAGGCTATGGAAAAGACGAAAAGCGAAAAAATACTCACCGGGGGTGGAACCGCGATCTTGCTCGCCATCTATTTGGCTTGTTTTATCTACGGAGCGATCGAGTATCCCCATCAAGTCACTTCGACATCGCCCCTCTTAGTAATGCTTTCTTCTCTCGGAGGCATGGTCTTGGCTTTTCTTCCCTATCTCACGGAGAAAATCCTCAAGATTCGCCTCTCAGTTTGGGTCAATCTGGGCATTCAATTGTTCGGTCTCATGGGAATCGCCTGTGGCGAAACCCTCGACTGCTATTACCGCTTTGACGCTTGGGATAATACAATGCACTTTCTCTCGGGCTTCGGGGTCAGTCTCTTGGCTTATGGCTTTCTCTACGCCGCGATGGGCCTCGACCAACTCCACCACCAAACCCTCTACCTGAGTCTCGGTGCCTTCCTCATCAGTCTGGCGGTGGGCTTTCTTTGGGAGATCTACGAATTCAGCTTCGATTCTTTCTTTGGTACCGACATGCAAAAGACGATTCCCGAAGGAGTCTTTTTCAATGGTGGCGACAGTTTTGCCGATCTGCAGGGCAGCGATGCAGAACTCGCCAGTTTCTTCCGCTCCGCCAAAGGTTACCGTTACGCGATTTTCGACACGATGGGCGATTTGGTCGATTGTTTCCTCGGCAGTCTTCTCTTTCAGATTCTCGTGATCCCCCTTCGACGCAAGAAGAACGATTTCGGCGCGGATCTCATCCGTTTCATTCCGAAGAAAGACCTCGGAAAAAGCCCAGCGGCAGCCAAACCTCTCTGATTAAACGCGCTCTCCCAAAATAACAAAAGAATATCGGTATTTTTCCTTTAATATCAGTAATTATTTCTAAAACGCAAAGAAATGCGTTAGAATCTTTGTAAGGCTTTTGATAACCAAAAAGGAGTTAACACATGGCTGATTTGAATGAGCGTATCTGCATCATTGGCGGCGGGCCTTCGGGCGTCTGCGCTGCCATGTATCTCGAGAAAAAGGGATACAAGAACTACGTGATCTATGAAAAAGACAACCGGGTTGGCGGCAAGTGCTACTCGCCCAAACTCAAGATGGGCAAAGACGGCGAAGAAAGAAACGTCGAAATGGGCGCCATCATGGGCGCAAAGACCTATTACGCCGTCCACGAAGCCGAGGAATTCGGCGGCGTCAGCCACGAAGGCGGGCCGGCGATGAGTCGGATTTACCGCGATGCATCAGGCAAAGAAATCTATCCGTTCGAAGTGAAGAAAGACTTTTCGTTCAAGAAACTCTTCTCGCTCCTCAAACTCAAGAAAGCGGTCAAACGCTTAGCCAAACTGATGGAAACCAAGTACGTCGGCTACGACGTAAACGGGCACCGCGGAGTCGCCGAAGGCCGTTACGATGGGCTCGACAAGACGTATGGCAACGACATGAAGCACATCGAAGGCACCAACGAGAACCTCAAGGATCTCGCCCTTCCCTTCACGGAGTTCTGCAAACTGAACAAAGTCGAGCCAGTCATGCGCGTTTGGATCGCGCCGTTCACCAGCTTCGGCTATGGCTTCTTCGATGAGATGGCTGCGGCTTACGTCATGAAGTACCTCGACGTCACCACCACTCTTGAATTCGTCAATCTCCGGCTTTGGACCTGGAAAGATGGCACCCAAGCGATCTACGAGGGCGTCAATAAGCATTTGACCCATCCGGCGATCCTCAACACCGAAGTCACCAAGGTTGAACGGCCCGAAGGCGGCAAGGTCAAAGTCACCATTAAGAATCAGGATGGCGAGAAGGTCGAGGAGTTCGATAAACTGATTGTCACCGTCCCGCTTGATCATTTCAAAGATTTCGCCGATGCCAGCGAGGACGAGAAAGCGCTCTTTGGCAAGATCATCCACGAAGAGTACGTCGACTTCTGCGCCGCCTTTGCCCCGGGCAAAGGACCCGAGATCTCCGGCTACATCTTCGACAACATGGTGCCGGAAAAACTCGGCCACGCGATGGTTTATTATCATCGTTGGCACGATCTCGGCGCCGATTGCCCCTGCATCGTCTATGCCCTTCGCAACCACAAAGGCGAATCGAAGGTCACCTACGATTACACGATCAAGACCGAGACCGAGGATATGGCCAAATGCGGCTTCCCTGTCGTCTCACGTCCGCTTGAATGGGAGAGCTACTACTGCCCCCACGTATCGACCCAAGACTACGCCAGCGGCTGGTACGACAAAGTCGATAAACTCCAAGGCCAGAAGAACACCTACTTCGCCGGCGAAGTCCTTTGCTTCGGCGACATGGAAGAGACCTGCGAGGTATCGAAAGACCTCATCGGCCGCTTCTTCTGAGTTTCATCGTTTGATTAAAAAGCCGCTTCAGGGTAGCCTGAGGCGGTTTTTGTCTCAGTCTCAGCCGAGGATGCGATCTTTCGATCATCGTTCCCTTCACGAATCCCTTATTCCATCTCAAGGTCTTTGCGACCAATCAATGGAAAAAGCCATACAGTGAGGAATTGACGGGGGCCAAATTTTCAAACTCTTTTTCAAGAGAGCGATCACGTTTTCATTCAAACCTGTGGCTCAAAGAAACTCTTCAAAATCCATCGGTTTCATTTGAAGAAAAATACTCAAAACCTATCGCAGGTCCCTCGCTTTTGCCGCGATTATGGCCTTTGACTCCCAAAAAGAGGCCCCGTTGCCAAAATGTCGTAACGACCCTTCCATAAAGGATTTGATCGCCAGTCGGGTGCCGTTGCGCCCTTGAATCTCATCGATATCAGGAGGGTCTTGCCCAGAATAAACGCAAAAGTCGGAGCCAAAACGCTGAGGAGAGCAACGAGGGCGTCCACCGAAAGATCGCCTTCAAAAGGCTGACGAAATGTTTTTTGAGTTTTGAAATTGATGTACAAGGTAATGTGGATATTCCTTTTGGCAAATTCCAAGGCGATCGCGGTCTTTCCGACTTGACGGAAACCTTGGACAATCAAGCCTTTCTTCTTTTTCCGAAGGGATCGTTTCCAATCACGAATCTCCGACTATATTTTTTTGAACATGATTCGCCCTCTCTAGCGAGAACCTGCACAATTATTAATCGATTAAAAGTTTGTCTTACACCTTTTTCTACCGAGTTTTTCGATTACTTGACTCCTTTTTAGGCCCGCGGTTCGTCCGAAAGGGCCTCGGGAAAGCGAGGAAAGGGGAACCTCGCCCCCGCGCCCACATCGCGTAAAAAAAGGGTGGACGAGCCATCCTTTAGGAAACGAATCAAACGACGATCAATAATCGGCCGCGCCCTTTTTTCCAACAAGCGAGGCGACATCATCATCGACGGCTGGTTTATCCGTATCGGCATCCTCAGTCTCCGACTCCGGGGCGGTTTGATCCGCGACCGGTTTTCCTTCGATTTGAGCTTCAAATTCCTTCTCTTCTTCTTCGTCTTCCTCATCCTCGTCCCCTTCTTCGACATCGCTATAGACATCATTGACGTCGATGTGAACTTTATCATAGGTATGACGAGCGCGGAGATCCCAGCCGTTGTCGGTCAGAGCGACGAAACGGCCATCGAGGGTAAGCTCGGTGTAAAATTCGCCTAAGTGACTTTTCTTCTCATCGTCGTTCATCGCAAGTTCTTTCGCAATCTGCTCATAGAGGTCGGCAAACATCATTTCTTTTTTGCCTTTGCTCATGATCGTATAGGCGACATCCAGCATGCTTTTGGTGCTATCCATAAGGGTTACTCCTTCTTCTTTTTTACATCGCGTCCGGGGCGCTGACACCGAGAATCGCCAAGGCGTTCTCGAGGGTGATCATCGCGGCTTTCATCAGGGCGAGCCGGCATCCGGTGCCTTCTTTATCCTCATGATCGATGATCTTGGTTGAGGCGTAATAGCCATGAATCGATTGGGATAAGGCATGGATATAGCCTGCGACTTTGTAAGGCGCCCGCGCTTCCGCGGCAGCCTCTATCATACTAGGAAAATCGGCAAGTTGCTTCAAAATATCGCCTTCTTCGTGCGAAGTGAGGCTTTTTAAGGAACTCACGAGGGGGAACTCCCTCCCCATCTCGAGCAAGGAATGGCAGCGGGCATGCGCATATTGGGCGTAATAGACCGGGTTGTCTTTCGATTTGGATAAGGCAAGATTCATGTCGAAGAGAATCGGGGTATCACCGCTCTTTTCGCTGAAGAAATAGCGGACCGCGTCGACCCCGACATCGGCAACGAGATCGCGGTGGGCGATCGCTTTGCCCGTCCGCTTGCTCATCTTGACTTCCACGCCATCCTTATAGACTTTGACGATCTGGTAGATGCCAAAGGCCAAGGAATCGTAGGAATAGCCTTTCATCGCGAGGGCCGCCCGCATCCGGTTCAAATAACCGAAGTGATCGGCGCCGAGCATGTCAACGAGGAGGGAGAAACCCCGACTCATCTTGTTGTAGTGATAGCAGATGTCCGGCATGAAATAGGTGTACATGCCATTCGACTTGATGATCGGCCGATCTTTGTCATCGAGCGGCTTGCCATCCTTATCGAGGATCGCCGTCGTCTTGAGATAGGTCGCCCCTTCGAGATCATAGACGAAGCCCTTCTGCCTCAGCTCTTCGATCGTATCGGAGATCGTCGTGCCTTTGCGGATGTCGGACTCATACGAGAATTTGTCAAAATGGACACCGAAGTCCGCCAAATCTTTCTTGATCTTGGCCATTTCGGCGTCGATGCCATAGGAAATGAAGAAATCGTGGGATTCCTTCGTATCCTGAAGGTACTTATCGCCAAATTTGTCTTTGATGGTTTGGGCAATGGCGATGATGTCTTCGCCATGGTAGTCGTCATCGCCGAGCGCAATTTTCTCGCCGAAGAGCTCGTGATAGCGGAGACTCAACGAATGGCCGAGATGCTCAACCTGGTTACCGCAGTTATTGACGTAGTACTCACGGGTGACATCGTAGCCGGCTTTGGAATAGAGATTGGCGATCGCATCGCCCAATGCGGCCCCGCGGGTATGGCCCAAATGGAGATCGCCCGTCGGATTGGCCGAAACATACTCGACATCGACCGATAAATGCTTTTTCGGGGCTTCTCCATAGGCTTTGCCCTCTTTGAGAATCGTCGCGACGATCGAGCCAAGTGCTTCTTCCTTTAGGAAAAAATTGAGGAAACCCGGCCCAGCGATTTCGATGTGATCCACCGCTTCCGAAACGAACGCGGCTTGGATCTCTTTGGCGAATTCGAGCGGCTTTTTGCCCAGCTTTTTCGCAAATTTCAGCGCGAGATTGCTCGCGTAATCGCCATGAACGGGGTCCTTCGAATGGTCGATGGTGACGTCAGAAAGAGCCACTTCGACGCCGACTTTGGCCGCGGCTTTGACAAGATCGGCCTTTAAGAGTTCTTCATTGTTCATAAAATTCTATTCCTTTAAGAGCGAGAGAATGGCGCTGGCTTTGATCGCCTCGCCTTTGCCGACGGCATCGAGTCCTTCGTTCGTCATCGCCTTGATCGAGGCTTGGCTCTCTTTGATTTCGAGAGCCAAGGCCAAGTTGGCTTTCATCTCGAGGATAAAGGGAGCCAATTTAGGTTCTTGGGCGGAGATGGAGACGTCGACGTTATTAACGCGATAGCCTTTTTCTTTGATCATCGCTAGGCATTTTTTGACAATCAAGAGGCTGTCAATGCCAGCGATGCTCGGATCGTTGGGCGGGAAATATTTGCCAATATCGCCAAGCCCGAGCGCCCCAAGAAGGGCATCGCTGACGGCATGGAAGACCACATCGGCGTCCGAATGGCCCTCAAGGCCGAGATCAAAGGGAATTTTGGTGCCCGAGAGCACCAATTTCCGATTGGGGACTAAACGATGGATATCTTCCCCGTATCCAACCCGGAAATCCATTATTTGCTCACATTGAACCGGAAGAAGACGATGTCGCCGTCTTTCATCACGTAGTCCTTGCCTTCGCTGCGGAGCTTGCCCGCTTCTTTGACGGCGAGTTCACTGCCGTATTTCTTGAGTTCCTCGAAGTCGTAGATCTCGGCTTTGATGAATCCTTTCTGGAAATCACTATGGATGATGCCCGCGCATTCGGGGGCCAACATGCCATTTTGGAACGTCCAAGCCCGGCACTCGTCGGTGCCACAGGTGAAGAAAGTCGAGAGATTGAGGAGGCGGTACGAGGCTTTGACAAGCTTATCGAGTCCGCTTTCCTTGGCGCCGAGGGTTTCAAGGAAGTCCTTGCGGTCTTGCTCGCTCGACATCTGGGAGATCTCATATTCGATTTCACAGCTGAGCGGGATGCACTGGGCATTCTCCCCTTCCGCGACTTTTTTGACTTCCTGAAAGTATTTGCAGTTATCAAGGTCCGTGTAGTCGCTGTCGGCGACGTTGGCGACATAAAGAATCGGCTTTAAGGTCAGCAAGAAGAAATTCTTGCGGGCGTAATCCATCTGCTCAGAGGATAAGCCTTTGACGAGCCGGGCTGGTATACCTTGCTCAAGCACGCCTTTGAGGGCGGTAAGAATCGGCATTTCGTACTGGGCGGCTTTATCATGGGCGACTCGGGCCCGGATGTCTTGCTTGCCGATCCGGTTATTGATCTGGTCCAAATCGGACATCGAGAGTTCAAGGTTGATGACACCGATATCATCGAGCGGATTGACTGGGGCTTCGTTGTAGCGGAGAATCTGCGGATTGTCGAAGCAGCGCACCACTTCAACGATGGCGTCGCATTCGCGGATGGCGGCCAAGAATTGGTTGCCTAAGCCTTCGCCTTTGGAAGCGCCTTTGACCAAACCGGCGATATCGTAGAAATCAAAGGTGGCATTGATCTTGCGCTTCGGCTTGAACATGTCGGTCAAGAAATCGAGCCGCTCATCGGGGACAAGGCAAACCCCAGTGTTCGGATTGATGGTGGCAAAAGGATAATTCTCCGCCAGGACATGCGAATTGGTAATCGCGTTAAACAAAGTGGATTTGCCCACGTTCGGAAGACCGACAATACCTGCTTTTAAGGACATTTGCTAAGCTTCTTTCTTTAATCTCGTAGAGATTATATCTCTCAGGGTAAAATAATGAAAGAATCCATGGCCTTTTCGCCCATTTCAGCGTAAAAGAAGTTTTCCAAGGAACCCCCTCCTTTTCTTGGTAGCATTCCTCATGCGGGCGTTGGGTCATGAATTCCCAAAGGCAGGATCACCGGTTGCGCGAAACCGAAAGAACAGCGATTTGCTTCCCGCCGAAGGAGTAAAAAATCAAATAAGAAGACACCACCAAAAGACGGATGTTTTTTTCGGGCTGAGAACCACGATGGTATGGGGAACCCAAGAGCGGAAAATTTTCGAGCAGGAATATTTTTTCGAAAATGGACTCCATTTTTTCATGGGCGGTCTTCTCATTCGAAGCCAGAAGAGTGAACGTATAGGCTTCGCGAAGGTTATCTTGAGCAGACGGGGTAATGGATACGGGATAAGTCATTTTTTATGAATCCCATAACTCGCCGCGACTTCTTCGGCGCTCTTAAGGGGCGCCCCCGAGGCAATTTCTTGCTCGCTTCGCAAGAGGTCGCGCTCAATGTCAAGAAGCTGGGTCAGTTTCTCAAAAGCCTTAATGTCCATGAAGACGCCGTCCCCTTCCCCGTTGAGGGTGATGTAAATCGGTTCACCGCTCTCCTTGGCCATTTTTGAGATAGAAGCATAATCGTTTCGTAAGTCGCTCGACGCTTTGATAATCATGGCGTTATCCCTCTTTAACGATAACATTTTATCGTCATAAGCCACCACTGACAAGCCATTCATTTTTTGCCCCTCCTCCTTAATCAATGGACGAGAAAAGGCTTTTGTGCCCCCTCCCATCTTCCATAGTTTTGTAGCCTTTTCATCCTAGTCTTTAAAAATATTCAATCGATAACGTCTAGCGGAACGATGATTTTTTAAAAGTCAAATAAAAAGAATAAATAAGGTGTGCTTTTATGTACATATATGTTATAATATGAACATTGGAGGTGTGCCTATGTATGCAGTAAGATATCCAGTCAAGGGCGATAAGGAGGATCGGACGATCGTCATCGCCGCCTCGTATTCTGTGTCCGGCAAGAAAAAGAGAAGGATTTACGAGAGTCTCGGGCTTTATTCGAAGCTGAAGGAAGAGCACGATGATGCCGAGGCTTTTATTCGCGAGAGAATTAAGGCCAATGAGGAGAGGCTCGAAAGCCTGGATAAGGATAGTTTCCCCAAGGTCGTCAGTCTCAGCGATGAGCTCCATGAAGAAGATGCATTCGACGATTCTCTTAACGCCGGATACTTATTCTTGCAAAAGATATGGTCCGACTTAGGCCTCGAGGCATGGTTTAATAAATGGAAGCATGACTCTTCCGCCAGGATCTCCTATTCCATGAACGATGCCATGAGACTCATGTGTTTCTCAAGGGTGATCAGACCAGGATCGAAGCTTAGCGACATCAGGAACATGGGGAGATACCTCGAGTCTTTCTCCCTTCACGATTACGACCTCTACGACGCATTGGGAAGGATCGACGGTTTCTCGGAAAAGCTCATGAGGAAGATATCGAAGGAATGCGCGTCCATGGCCGAAGGAAGAGGCTCCGTTGTCTATTATGACTGCACCAACTTTTACTTTGAGATCGAGGGAAGCGACGATGAGGATGGCTTGCGGGCTTATGGGGTGGAGAAGAACCACCGGCCGGACCCCATCGTCGAGTTCGGGCTGCTCCTGAGCGAAGGCGGCTATCCCATCGGATGCTCGGCCTTCAGGGGGAACGAGTCGGAGAAAACCTCCCTTAAGCCTCTTCTCATCGCCTCAGGGGACGAAGCCACGGAAGGATGCATCGTCTGCGCCGACGCGGGGCTCAACACCGCGGCCAACAAACGCCTTATTTCCGGAAGCGGAAGGAACTACATCTTCACCCAGCACATCCCTTCTCTTTCCCCCGGCGATGCGTCTTGGGTCATTGATAAAGAAGGATATGTTGATTATGGCAAAGGCGAAATGGCTGGGCGGTGCAAATCCAGGTGGATCAAAAGGAGCGATGGGTTGGAGGAGCGGCTCATCGCGAAATGCTCATCAAAGACAAGGAAATACATGCTTTCCAAAATCGATGAGAGGGTGAAGAGGGCTCAAAGGTTCGTTGACAGCCCAAGCAAGCTGTCATTCAAGAACTGTCAGGATGGTAAAGAGTATATCAAGAAGATTGTTATCGACAAGGACGGGGAACTCGTCAAGGCCAAGTCGATCATCGCCCTTGACGAAGACAAAATAGAAAAAGAAAAAAGAAACGCCGGATACGATTGCCTTGTTACCGACATCCCAGGCTTGGGCGATCTCGCCGAAAGCGAGATCCTGGAAGCCAAAAAGGACGGAAGGCTGGTCAGTCCGAAGACACCGGAGGAAGTCATCGCCATCGCGAGCAAGAGAAACTCGATAGAGGACGTCTTCAGATGCATGAAGACCGATATGTCCGGGCGCCCAATATACGTGAGGACCCCCGAGCACATCAGGGCCCATCTAGTCACCGTGTACATGGCCATTGCCTTGCTTTCGATCATAAGGGGCAAGTACCTCAAAGGAGTGAGCGATCCCGAGGTCTTCGATTCGCTCAGGAAGTATTCTTTTGTCTCGGAAGGCGAGCTTGCCTATAGGACGATATACCATGACGCGAATATAGCGAGCCTCATTAAGCGGATGAACATGGAAGAACTTGAATATCGATACATCAGCAGAAAAAGCGTGAGGTCAGCGATAAGCAAAAGCAAAGATAGATAGGATGTACCCGTTTTTATTCTAAGATAAAAGCCAGCAAATGCCCGAAGACATCGAGCTTAGTTGGCTTTTTGCTTATTTGAAACTATGAAAGACCGAATTATACAAGAAAAAGAACCGCTTAAGGAAAAACAACTCGGTTTTGCTTAGGAAATCGAAAAATCATGTTTCGTCAACCAATCGATCCTTGTTGTGGGGATAGCACATAAAAATATAGGCGACGAAGAACGAGAGGAAATGCGAGGAGAAGAACAGGCGCTCATTGCTGATGATCGTGAAGAGCAAAAAGGCGCAGGTAAAGGCAATGACGACGGCGAAGAAGGTCGGATTCTTTTCTTCGCTTTTCTTGAAACGGAACAAGCCGACGATCACGACCAAGAAATAGAACATGAGATAGACGAGTCCCCCGCCGTTATAGACCTCGAGGATGCCATTTTGTAAGGGAGTAAAGACCAGATTGCCTTCGTAGACGCCAGCTTGGTAATAACCCATCGGACCCGCGCCGAGGAAGATCCGCCACGAGGACAAGGAATTCAGATAGTTGCTCCAGAGTGTAATCCGGGTCTTTAGCATGAAAGCCAGTTCGTTACCAAAATGAACACGGAGGGTATCCGCGAGGGACGACGGGATAGCGATGAGGGAGACGAAAACCACGATCAAAAGAACAAAGATCAAAGCGCCGCCCCAGAGCAAGGGACTCTTGGCCTTTTGATCGAGCAAGACATAGATCCCAACCACGAAAGAGGCCACCACGAGACCCCAGAAGGTAATTGCTAAGCCCAATAAGCCCGTCAGCACCAGAAAGCCAATCCCAACCAGGGCGAAGAGATAACGCCGCCAATCCTTATGGTCAAAGGCCAAGACGGCAGAAGAGAAGGCACCGGCAAAGAGGACCTTGCCCAAATCTTCGTTGCTCTTAAAGAAGCTAGTGTAGGTCAAATAGGAGGCTGAGGGATCGGGGCCTTTGATAAAAGCGTAGATCAGAGAGGCCGAGGCAAGAAGAACAGCCAGATAGGGCACCACGTTCTTAAACTGCGGCTCTTTCTTGCTGTAGGACCACAAGAACAGGAAAGCAAAACAAAAGAAAAGGTCATAGAGGGTTTCCGCTTCATAGATCAGGTGGTAGAAAGAGGGCAAGCCAAAAGGTTGGAGCGCCCCTTGCGCATCGGGATAGGCGATCGGGCTCTCGTGGATGAAGGCCACGATGATCGTGAAAAAGAGCGCCCAGAGAAACATCAAGCCATAGCGAAGTGGGATTTCGGCATGGTTCTTTTGCCAGACAATCAAGGCAAAAACGATAAAGATCGCCGCATCGATCATCCAGTAATAGCCATTGACCACGGGCGAGTTGATCCATTGATAAAAAGCGGGGTCGGGATAAACGAACATCGGGACAACCGAAAGGATCAACAGGAAAGCCAAAAAGAACGGGATGAGCCGATTGAGCCTGCTGGCTGGCGCCAAAGGCTCTTTCGTCAACAAAAGGGGGCCGTGTTGACTTTCTTCGTTCATAAACGGGAAATCCCCTGCCCTTGGAAAAGATAGTAGGTAAAGATGAACTCGAGGATGGCCCCGATAGAGACAAAGAAAGCGGCAAGAGGGCCGAAGGGGGTAGGCACCGCACTCGAATACAGGATATCGTCAACCACGTAAACCCATAAGGCGGCAAGAAGAAAGGTCGCCATCACATTGAGGAAGGCGGCGGCAAAACGAGCGGTTCTGAGCCGTTGCATCGAAGAGCCCAAGATCCCCACCGACATTTTCCGATTGAGGAACGAGACGATGCAAAGAAAAAGGATGTTGAAAAGGGCAATGCCAATGAAAGGGATCCATCGGTTGCCATTGCCAAGACTCTCCGCCAAGAAATAGAGGGCGGTTAAAAAACTCGTCGCTTGAAGAAGAAGAGCAAAGAGGAAGAGAACCAGCCAATAAGGAAAGGGATTTCTTTTGGTTTTCGACACTTGGGTATCCCGCGTTGATATTATTCCTTAATTTGGGCCAAAAGAAAATGGTCTCGCCAAGGTTATCGAGTGACAAAATTGCTAAAAACAAAACAAGAAAAGGAAGGACAAGGCCTTCCTTAATCGTTTCGAGCCGCTCTACTTCTTGCTGAGGAAGTCCGAGATTTCTTCGTAGACCTTCATATGGCCCTTCTCGTTGTGGATCTCGTGGCGCATCCTCGGATAAATCGTCAATGTCACATCCTTCATGCCGATCTTTTTGTAGAGATTAGCCATATAAGTCGGACCTTTGCCATTGTTGCCAACCGGATCCTCAGCGCCAGAGATAATGAGCACCCGTTCGCGCGGCGAGATTCTTTTGATCCACTTCTTCTTGTAGAGCTCATTCATCCCCCGCAAGAACTCTTTCCAGAAACCATGGGTGTCCATATGCCCACAATAAGGGTCGGCGATGTATTTATTGACGTTGTCTTCGTTATAGGAAAGCCAATCAACATCGGTCTTGTGAGGTTTGACCGCTTTGGTGTAGGCCCCTAAGCCCATATCGGTTAAGAACCTATCTGGTTCGTCCCAGTTTTTCTTTGTCGTAGTTAATTGGGCCAAACGGAAGGCTACGTGCATTTGAGCGCCATTGCCACCATTGGTGCCACAGAGGATCACTCCATCGACGGTATTGGGGTAAAGCTCGAGATAACGCTGAACCATAAACGAGCCCATCGAGTGGCCCATGATGGCGGTCGGATGGCCGCCTTTCTTTAATCCCTCGATTTGGATATGGGCCGCCATGACGTTGTCGTCAAAGGCGCCTTTATACCACTTCTCTTGGTCTTCGATCTTCGGAGCATTGAGACCTTGGCCAACCGCATCGAGAACATAGACGTCGTAGCCGACGCCATTCAGATATTCCGCTAATTCTTGATAACGATGCGAATGCTCATTCATCCCCGTCAAGATCACGAGGTTCTTCGTGGTGCCAGCGTCCTTAAAAGCCAGCCCCTTTTGTTGATGACCGTTGGGTAGTTTAACAAGAAATTCTTCCACTTTTGTGCCCTCCTTAAGGGAAATTGAGACATCGGAAAGTAAACTCATTATAGCAAAGGTTCTGAAAGGGGTTTCAGAAAAAAACAAAAATCAGCAAAAAAAACAAAGAAAAACCGGGTGAGGACTTATCTATAGAAAGTCGCAAAAGAACTAAAAATGAGACGAAAAAAGAATGGGGAACAAGAGCAAAAAGGCAATCAAATAATTATCCGTATTCAATAGGATTACCGATAAATGAAGCTTAAAACATCCCACCTGATTCCAGATTTACACCCCTCGCCTTTTCCTGGCCTTAAAGAAAAAATTTTCGGCTTCCCGCTCTTTTTGTGCTAGAGTGGAAGTGCGAATTGCAAGATACAATAAAAAATCATATATTTGTATAGCAGTTTAATAGCATAATATAATCCATTTGCTTCAGGAGGACTTGAAATGGATAAAGAAACCATCACGGTAAGGCTCGATACCGAGACCAAAGAGGAAGCCGAAGAACTCTTTGATGATTTAGGGATGTCCATGTCGAGTGCCATTACCATCTTTCTTAAGCAATGCGTCCGTAAAGGGGGTATTCCTTTCGAAATCCAGCGTGAAAAGACTGTTGGACGGAAGATCAAACCCCTCCATAAAATGAAGTAGAGTCTTTCACCAATAAAGAAAAGACGCCCCTCTTGAAGGTCTGATCATTGCTCAAGAAAGGCGTTTTTATTCGATAATGCCTAGTCTATATTCTGGATCTTTCCTTCTCTCAAAACAGCATTTTCTTTCCCAAAAGAGCCTCCACTAACAAGAAAAGAAACGAGCGTACTGACTATTTCTCCTTCCGCCGTTTCGCCATGAAGAGACAAGTAACAGCTGTGCCAAAGCCAACGAAGACAAGAACGGGGAGATAAGCTTCTTCTTCATTCAAAGAGTCAAGAACGCGAAGCGAGGATTTAGAGGCGAGACTGGCCCAACAAGCACTCAAATAGGCATAGCGTTCCCCATAGGTTTTTCCACTTCCATCTGAAACAAGATCGGAAGCGAATGTACTTTGGTCTGTCACCGACATCTCCGCCTTCATCACCGCCATCATCTTTTGTTTGGCGCTCGAGAGAGTGCAAAGACCGCTTAGGTCAAGCTGGCTTTCAAAGGCATTCTTGGTGTTGATTATCACGCCGCTCAGTTTTACCCCTTGGCCGCCTACGCTATAGGCAATGCTGGCAAAAGCAAGTGGCTTCAGCGCCCCGAGCGTCTCCACGATCTATGGCGGCAAATTAAAGTTAGCCAACACTTTGGTCATCGCCGTGAGCCAATCGGGGATGGGACTCGATATCCTGCAGGTGGTCGATGATGCCAACCGCTGCGGCGCCATTACGCTGGCGATCACCAACGATCCGAATTCGCTTCTCGCCAAAGCCAGCAAATATGATCTTTTCCTTGGCTGCGGGGATGAAAAGTCAGTCGCAGCGACCAAGACTTTCACCACCCAGATGTTCATCCTCGGGATGGTTGTGGCTGAATGGGCCGATAGCGATTATCTCCGCAAATGCCTGAAGCAAGTGCCTGCCCTCCTCGAGGACACCCTGAAGAACGAGGGCAAAATCGAAGCGCTGGCCACCCAATGCAAGGATTTCTACGATTGCTACATGCTCGCCCGAGGGCTCAATTATGTCAGCGCCCTCGAAAGCGCCCTCAAGCTTCAAGAGACGACCTATATCAAGAGCAAGGCTTATTCGATCTCCGACTTCTACCATGGCCCCTTCGCGGTCGTGGATAAAACCCAGAACATTTTCTTGCTCCATGGCTATGGTTTGACCAATATGGATTCCTATGGGATGTTCGAGCGGCTGACCGATGCCGGAGCCAACGTGATCGTCATCAGCAACGACAGCTACTTCGAAGACTACGATAATGTCTTCTTTGTTCCGCGTTGCGACGAAGTCATTTCACCCTTCGCTATCCTCGAGACCATGCAGCTCTTCAGCAATGCCTTGGCCCTCATCAAAGGCAATAACCCCGACAAACCACGGGGCTTAAAGAAAGTCACGGTCACCCGTTAAGCATTAGGCGCTCGCTGAGCGCCTTTCTTTTTCTTTCACGAAAAAAAGGAGAACCCGAAGGCTCTCCCTCATGAACAGGAACGACTATTTAATCCCGTTCGGGTTCTTCTTTTGGAAGTTGTAGGCGTCGCGGCAGGCATCGACGATCGTTAGGCGGCTCTTCCAGCCCAACTCTTTGAGGGCTTTATCGCAATTGGCGAAGTTGGCAGCGACGTCGCCAGCCCGACGCGGCTCAATCTGGTAAGGGATCTTCACGCCATTGGCTTTCTCAAAGGCATTGACGAGTTCCAAGACAGAGGTGCCTTTGCCCGTGCCTAAGTTGTAGATCGCGAGACCCGGCTTCTCTTCGAGCTTCTTGATCGCGGCCACGTGGCCTTCAGCCAAATCAACAACGTGGATGTAGTCACGGACGCCCGTGCCATCAATAGTCTGATAGTCATCGCCATAGATCTTCAAGAAGGGGAGTTTGCCAATCGCCACCTGCGCGATGTAGGGCATGAGGTTATTGGGGATGCCATTCGGATCTTCGCCTAAGAGGCCCGAGGGATGGCCGCCGATCGGATTGAAGTACCGGAGCAAAATCACATTGAGGGACGGATCGGCCTTCGCGACATCTTCGAGGATCCGCTCGATCATGATCTTGGTCTCACCGTAAGGATTGGTGGCGGAGCCAACCGGATCGGATTCATAAAGCGGCACTCTCTTCGGGACGCCATAGACGGTTGCGGAGGAAGAGAAGATAAAGTTATGGACGTCATAATGACGCATCACATCAAGGACATTGAGGGCGCTGCCAAGGTTATTCTGATAGTATTCAATCGGCTTATAGACCGATTCTCCAACCGCTTTATAACCCGCAAAATGGATGACCGCATCGATCGGATGAGCTTTGAAGATTGCTTCGGTCTCTTTCTTCTTCGTCACATCGACCTTGTAGAAAACAGGGCGGACATGGGTAATGGCCTCGATTCGATCGAGCACCGCTTCTTTGGCGTTATAAAGATCATCGACCACGATCGGTTCATAACCGGCTTGGATTAAGGCGATGACCGTCTCGCTTCCGATGAAGCCTAAACCACCTGTGACCAAGATAGTGTGCATGATTATTTGTCCTCCTTAGGGGCTTTTTTATTCGACGAAGTCTTGGGATTCTTCGTCTTTTCCTTTTTAGCAGCGGCAAGACGCTTCGATTGAGCCAGCGAAATCTCATCTTCGCGCCGCAATTCATGATGACCCGGGGTCGATTCGAACTGATAGACCTTTTCGCCGTGGACCGCTTTGCCGATCTCATCAAGGATCATCTGGGCCATGATGCCGTTGACGTCCGCCTGAATCGCTAAACGAAGGGCGATGAGACCCAACCGATCACGAAGATTTTGCTCGGCGTTGGGGTTGCCCTCGCTGAGTTCCCGTTGATAGGTGGCGACGAAGGAGCCGGTTTTTTTCGAGACCTTGCTGGCGTTCTCTTGCATGATGTCTTTGGCCATGACATTAAAAAAGCCATAGAGAATCGACTTATCCGTCGAGACATCCTTATCCATCTCGATCAGCATCGAAATCTCCGACATCGAAAGGACGCGTTTCAGGCTCGTGATCGCTAAAAGATAACCCAGATGGTCATTGGAGTATTTCTTCTTGCTCGGCTCGTCGAGGATATCCGCCTTCACATAGTTGTTCACCATGAAGGAGGTCAAGATATCCTTATTGGAAATCTTGAGTGGCTTTAACGTCGTGTTGATATAGTCAATGACCTGCTCCATGTAGAGGGGCACACTCGGTAACTCCTTATAAGAAGGCAACTCAAAAGACGAGGCGGTTTTGAGCCATTTCTGCAGTTCCTCAAGTTCCTTGTCCACCGTCTTTACCTCTTATCGAGTTCTTCCTTGAGTAAGCGTGACACCTCGGCCGGATTGACCTTGCCATGGGACGCTTTCATCACTTGGCCGACGAGGAAACCCAAGGCCCGGTCTTTGCCAGCCTTGTAATCGACGATCGACTGCGGATTCGCTGCCAAAATCGCATGGATAAAACCCATGATCGCACCCGAATCGGAAACCTGGGCGACAATATGGAGCTCTTCCTTGGCTTGAGTTGGGGTCAAAGAGGGCTTCGAGAGGACTTTTGCAAGGATATCAGCGCATTGCTTATGCGATAAACCGCCATTTTCTTGCAAGAGGACGATTTCGGCGAGTGTGGCGGGTTTTAACGTTAACTCCCCAATGGTCTTTGCCTCTTTATTGAGGTAACCATTGATTTCAACGATGAGGAAGTTCGCCAAATCTTTCGGGGCCTTCACTAAAGGCATCCCTTCTTCAAAGTAGGCCGCCATCTTCGGATCAGAAAGCAAGATATCGGCGTCGCTTTGCGAAAGACCCGCCATCAAATAGCGGGCTTCCTTCGCCTCGTAAAGCTCGGGGCAGGTCTTGATGGCCTCATCGACGAATTCGTCCGAGAGTTTGATTGGGGTGATGTTCGGCTCGCAGAAATATTTGTAGTCCACCGCATCGCTCTTTAAACGCATGCTGACGGTCTTGCCTGAGGCTTCATCATAACGACGGGTCTCCTGCACGACCTTCTCGCCAGACAAAAGTTGGCGGGATTGACGGACGATTTCGTAGTCGATAGCCGCCTCAATATTCTTGAAGGAGTTGATGTTCTTAATCTCGACTTTGGTGCCAAACGCTTCTTGGCCGCATGGTCTGATCGAAACGTTGGTGTCGCAGCGTAAGGACCCCTCTTCCATCTTGCCATCCGAGGTACCGCTATAGACGACGATGTTACGGATCGCTTCGGCATACTCCATCGCTTCGGTGCCATTGCGAATGTCTGGCAAAGAGACGATTTCGACAAGGGGAACGCCCGCCCGGTTATAATCGAGCAAAGTGTAGTCCATGAAGTGCTCTTGTTTGCAGGTATCTTCTTCCATATGGATCCGTTCGATCCGGATCTTCTTTTCCCCACCGGGGATTTTGATCATCACGTAACCATCTTTGCCAATCGGTCGGGCTTGCTGAGTGATCTGGAAACCCTTCGGTAAATCGCTGTAGAAATAATTCTTCCGGTCGAAATAGAGGGTGTGGTCGATGCTCATATGAAGGGCATTGGCGACCCGAATCGCATTGATGACGGCTTGTTTGTTCACGACAGGCATCGTGCCAGGGAACGCCATGTCAAGCGGAGCGATCTCCGTGTTCGGATCATGGGAGAAGCCATCGGGAGCAGCGGAAAACATCTTCGACTTCGTCCGCATCTCGACGTGGATTTCGAGACCGATAATCGCTTCGAAATTCATAACTTGGCCTCCTTGGTATCGAGGACGCTGGTGTCGGCTAAACCCGTGAGGGACTCATAAGCTGCCGACAGCTGGAATAATTTCTTTTCTTCAAAAGCCCGACCCATGAAGTTGACGCCATAGGGCATCCCCTTCTCGTAGCCCAAAGGCAACGAGATTGAAGGCAAACCAGCGAAGTTGCCTAAGCAAAGGTGGTTGTCGGCGATCAAATATTCATCAGAGAGTTTATCGCTTGCCTGGGTGAATAAGGGAGCGATGCTCGGGGCGGATAGGGCCAAAATGAAATCGTGGCCTTTGAGGATCTCGTTGACCCGTTCGACGATCTTAGCCCGGTTCCGTTGGGCCCGCAAGAAGAGCTCTTCCTGGTTTTCTCTCATCAAACAATACGAGCCGATGACGAAGCGGCGCTTGATCAGTTCGCTAAAGCCCGCCGTTCGGGCATTGAACATGACTTCCTGATAGGTCTTGCCACCCTTATAGGGACCGAATTTAATCCCATCGAGGTTGGCATCGTTCGAGGTTGCCTCGGCGCAGCTGATGACGATGTAGGTCGCATAGAGCGATTCAAGGAGGTCTTTGCCAAATTCGACGAAGTCGATTTCGACTCCTTCCTTCTTCATCGCCTCAATTGAGGCGTAGAAATGTTTTTTAATCTCGGCGTCTTTGACCGAATCGGTCACCATCTTGAGGATGGCGACTTTCATCCCTTTAACGGGTTTGTTCATATCTTCTTCATAGCGTTCAACTGGCTTCGTCGAAGAGGTCGCGTCGTGGTTGTCACGGCCCGCTAAAACGTCGAGGAGAACGGCCGAGGCATAGACATCGCGGGTAAAATAGCCCACGTGGTCAAGCGAAGGGGCAAACGGGAATAAGCCATAGCGGCTGATTCTGCCCCAGGTGGGTTTCATGCCAACGAGGCCGGCGTAGCAAGCAGGCTTCCGGACCGAGTCACCGGTATCGCTGCCCAAAGCAAAGGGGGCAATCGAGGCGCTCACAGCCGCGGCGGAGCCACAGCTCGAGCCGCCAATCATCCGTTCATGTTTCGGGTCGTAAGGGTTGTAGGTTTTGCCTAAGTGGCCGGTCGTGCCGGTTCCGCCCATCGCCAATTCATCGAGGGTGGTCTTCCCAATCATCACGGCTTTGGCCGCTTTTAGTTTGCTGACCACCGTCGCATCGTAGACTGGCACATAGCCATTGAGGATGTTGCTGCTCGCCGTGGTCGGAATGCCTTTGGTCGAGAAGTTATCCTTCGCAAAATACGGGATACCCCATAACGGGTTGTCCTTTTCCGGTTCCGTCAACGTTTTTGCGAAAGCCTTGGCGCCTTCGTCATCGAGATATTCGAAAGCGTTATCTTTGTTTTCGTGGGCTCTTTTGAGGGCTTCTTCAGTCAACTCCAGCGGCGTGACTTTTTTCGCAACAAGAGCGTCATGCAGCTCTTTTAACGGGAGGTCTAGATAATTCATAAAACCACCTTCGGGAGTTTGATTTGCTCATCTTGTTTATTGCCAGCGTTCTTCAAAGCCTCGTCACGCTTAAGCGGTTCTTCCGCCACGTCTTCGCGGAGGTAGGTGGTCGAACAATCAAAGGGGAACGTCATCGGCTCATAGGCTTCGAGGCCTTTGATTTCGCCGATCTTCTCCATCTGCTTCGTCAAGATGCCAAACTCTTCATAAAGCGTCTTGTACTGCTCATCGGACATGGTGAACAAGAGACGGTTCGCCGCGTCTTTCAGCACGTCCATCGTGATAGTTTTCATAGTGTTTTTATCTCGTCCCGTTAACTAGGTTACCACTTATGAGTGGTAAACAAAAGCAGCGGGCTCTCACCCGCTGCCGTCGTTGCTCACTTATACCGCTTTTTCTGCTCGTTTGTGGTGAAGAAAGGCCAGATAGGTTTTGCCTTTATGAAGCCCTAAGGCCAAGGCCATGTAAAACGGGAAAAAGAACTCGAGGATGTAACGGCAATGGGCAGTGCAGGCATAAGGGTAACGGTAATTGAAGTAAACATATGAGAGGACCTCAGTAAGGGCGATACCCCAAAGAAAGGCTTGGCGGGGAGTAAAGGTCGAGCGGTGTTTGCCTCGGAAACAATCGATGACGAACCAAACAAAATAAACCAAGGTGTAGACCGCCAAGAGGAAGAAAACGATGTAGAGGAAATAGGCTCCGATCATGATGCCAAGCGTTTCGGCGGAGGGATAAGCGTCGAGGTTGCCTTGATTGAAGAGCGCGCTCTTGAAGAAGCCAGTCCAGATATTGAAGTCTTGCTTGCCCCAAATATCGTAATACGAACCCGCCGTTCCCTGACGAGAAGGTTGGCAGAAGATCGAGAAAAACATATCCGGCGCCGGGAAAATGAAGAAACGAAGGAAGACGTTGTACTTCGCAGGGTTCACGTAAATCGGCGAGGCCGAAGTGTTATCCCAAACGTAGCCAAACGGAATGCCATAGACCTTGTAATTATAAACAGCGAAGAAAAGGCCTAAGGGAAAGACAACACAGGCAAAAGCAAGGATTTGGAGCCAAAACGTCCGATAAGGGTGTTTGGGGAAAGCCCCAGCAAATCCCCCTTCTTTCTTTTGATAAAGGCGGATGAGATCGTAGAGGAACACCCCAGCGATAGGAAGGGCCATGACCCCAGCATTGAACTTGGTCGCCATCCCTAAGCCAAGGCAAAGGGCGATCAGGATCATTGAAGACCAATGGTAGTGTTCATGCCAATCGATCGTGAAATAGAGCGCCAAGATGGCGAAGAGGAAGGAAAGGTTATCGTTGTTGTAGATCGTCGGCAGAATAATGAAGAACGGGGTAAAAGTGAATAAGCCCATCGCCACCGCTTCTTGTGAGTGGTGGGCTCCCAGTTTCTCAAGGAGTTTCAAGATTGCAATCGCCGTGTAGATGCCGATCGAGGCGATCAAAATCCGGGTCGACTCAAAGAGGACGTCCTCAGTTTCGGTGAAGATGAAGTTATTGCGAATCGCATCGGCAGTCACTGCATCGCCCGCATAGATAAAAAGGCTATTGAAGCGCATAAAGTAGGCAACGAGATAGTGCCAAAACTTATTTTGGTAAAATTGATTATCGTACCAATAGGCACCATTTTTCGTCGGGAAATTCTCGATGGTGCCATTCCGGAAAATATCGAGGATAACGGCCCAATGACCCGGCCGATAATCAGGGTTGGTCGAATCATAATAATCCCACTGGCACCAATCGACGTGACCATACTGGGCATTAACCTTGAGAGCGAAGACGGCAACGAGCATGAAGAGCGAGAGCAAGAAAGCAAAAAAGACGCCCCACTTGTGGCCATCAAGCCGCTTGAGTTTGCCCAAGAAAACCATATAGACGACCGAGGCAATCAACACCAGCAGAAACACAAGCAAGAAAGCGACGGCCCGGCCCCAGGAGCCGAAGCCGCAATAGTTTTGGAACACCGCGTTGTCGCCCTCATAGACTTCGTAGTAGGAAAGCGGAGTGAAACAGAAAACATAATAGAGGGCACTGACCAAAAGAAAGATGGCAGGAAGCAAAACCAAATAACGCCGTTTCCAATGAGCGAACTTCGTCAGGCGGTCATCAATCTTTGCGATGAAATTTTGAAAAGCCATCTTCTTCACCTTATTCAGTATGCGTTCATTCTAGCCCTTAGCGTCCGCCTTCGCGAAAGGAATCGTCACGATTGCGCTTCCCTCAATTCCTCCAAAACGATTGAGTTTCGAGAAAAAGACGAATCTCGTTTTCTTTTTCCTTAAGCAAATTTTCACCCGAATTGGCAAAAACGCGATATTTAGGCTTTCAGGGTATAAATCGTGAAAAGGGAGTTTTGTAAGTCCGAGAGGGCGTAATCTTTTGTGACGATGTCTTCGACTTTTTCAAAGCTTTCCGATGTTTTGCTCACAATAAGCCAAACCGGCTGAACCTGATCTCCGACGCCGGCAAGATAAGAACGAATTTCCGGTAGGACGTCCTGATTATCGCGGATCCAGTTCCGCTGGAAGGCCATATAACGTTCGTTCACAACGAATTCGCCTTCGAGATAGACGGCGCAGTCGGCATCGAGAGCATAGACATCGCCCGTCGTTCCTGCCCCCTGCGCTTTCATGGCTTTGACGGTTTCTTCGAGTTCTTGGCTGTGGTGATAGGAATAGTCCTGGATTCCTTCCGACGTGTTCCAATAACCGATTAAGAAGGTGGCAATCATCGCCAAGGCAAAGACACCGCTCCCCCAGCCAGCAAAGCGAAGCGAAAGCATTTTCCTCGGGAGCGGAAAGGAATCAAACCCATAAAGGAGCGCCAAAGCCAAGAAGCCGAAGCCAGATTGGAAATAATGGCCAAAGCCCAAAATGAACACGAAAAACAGAGAAGCGGCACAGCCGACGAACACGAAAAAGAAAGCCAACTCTTTTTCTTCGGGACGGTAACGACGCTCGAGAAAATAGAAAAGAAGATGAAGGGCAAACGCCCCCATCGCCATCGCCTTATATCCCCAAACCAGAGGGGTAACTCCAATGAAGGATTGGCCAAGATAAGAAACGTTCTGAACAAAGACGGCCTTCAACATCAAGCTGAGGAAGCCTTGAGCCTCGGCGAGAGGATAAATGACGAGGAAAGGGAGACCACAGCCAAGAATCGCGAACAAGGCATTATAGAATAAGGAAAGCCAGCGATGGTGCCGCCAACAATAGATCAAGCAGAAGATTGCCCCCACCCCTCCATAGATACCGTCGACCGGGCGGGAGTTAAGAGCCAGCCCCACATCGAGTCCCATGAAGAAAGAACCCCAGAAGAACGCGCGGTCCGATTGCTCTTTGATGCCACGAATATAGAAAGCGACAAAGAGCGAAACAAACGGCAAAACCCACTCGCCTTCCATATTGCCCTCGAGAGTAAAAGCCGCCATCGCCGCAAAGAGCAAATAGAAAGCGACCCGGTAACGAAGAGCCTTGCCAAAGAGATAACGGACCGTTGGAATCAAAATCAAAAGATCGGCCCAATAAAAGAGAATCTCAAGCGCCCAGATCCCATAGCGGCCTCCAAGCGAAAGCCCCAAGGCGTCGATGGCCAAATGATAGAGACCTTTGTGGTCATAGAAATCGATATAGGGCGTGCCCCCGTGGATCCAAAGCCAGGCCGAATAGCGAAAGAGATCGCTATCCATATTCATGCCCGAGGGGCAATCCCCTTGGAAGAGCGGGGAAAGCGAACTTGAACAAAACAAAGCGATCAGAATCGCAACCCCAGCTGAAACAAGGGCATCCACCCAGCACGGATGAACCTTCAAAAAAGAAGCCCCAGAGTTCATCTTAGGCATGCCATTAGTATAAAAGAAAACCGCTTACAAACAAATAATAATCTGTTCCCGTTTCGTTTTTCGTAATGGTAAAAGTAAAGGAGTTCTTCCTTGAACAGAGCAACGAAAAAACGAAAGGAAGAAGCAAAGTAAGAGAAGATAAGTCCGTTTTTTTAACAAATAGGCAACGTTCATTGCCCGGTCTTGTTCAAGTGATTTATCGCCATTTCCTCGTCCATGATTTCAATCCCGAGCTCTTGAGCCTTATCGAGCTTGCTTCCGGCGCCAGGACCGGCGATCACAATGTCGGTGTTCTTCGAAACGGAGCCAGCGCAATGGGCGCCGATCCCCTCGAGGATGTCGGTCATCTGCTCGCGTGAATACTTCACGAGGGTGCCGGTTAAGACCACCGTCTTGCCATAGAAATACGAATTCACATCGACGGTGTCGGTGCCAAGGTAAGCGAAATTCAGGCCATCGGCTTTAAGGGCGGCGATCTCCGCGAGGGCTTTCGGATCATGGAAGTAGTCAAAAATGCACTTCGCGGCGACGGGACCCACATCGTTTATCCCCTGCAAATCCGCCTCGCTTAAACTAAAGAAGGTTTCGAGGTTCTTGTACTTGCGGGCCAAGATCTTCGCCATCTTTTCGCCGACTTCTTTGATGCCAAGGCCAAAGAGCAACCGCTCCAACGATTGTTTCTTGCTTGCTTCGATCGCATCAAGAAGAGCGTTGATCGATTTATCGCTCCAGCCATCGAGTTCTTTGATTTGCGAGGCATGATTCTGAAGTTGGTAGATGTCGGGGATATCCTTCCAGAAACCCTCGGCAAAGAATTCTTCGACCACGCTTTCGCCCATCCCGTCGATGTCCATCGCGTTGCGCGAAGCAAAATGAATCATTCCTTCGATCTTGCGGGATCCACACTCGGGGTTCAGACAATAATGAAGCCCTTTGACTTTGGTTAACGGCTGTCCGCAGACCGGGCAGGTGGTCGGCATCACCCAGTCGACTTCGTTCCCCGTCCGTTCATTGAGGATCGGGCCAGTCACTTCCGGAATGACATCGGCAGCTTTATGGAGACCGATCACGTCGCCGATCTTCAAACCTTTGTCTTTAATGAAGTCTTCGTTATTGAGGGTCGCCCGCTGGACCAAGGATCCTTGGACCCGGACCGGCTCGAGAATCGCATTCGGCGTGACCCGACCCGTCCGGCCGATCGTCAACACGATGTCGAGAAGTTTGGTTGTGACTTCGGTCGGCGGGAACTTATAAGCGATCGCCCACTTCGGTTCCTTAGCGGTGTAGCCCAGCCGGTCATAATCATCGATGTTATCGACCTTGAAGACCAAGCCATCGATATCGTAATCGAGACTCGGCCGTTTCTCGGTGTATTCGCGGATATAGGCAATTACTTCTTCAATACCCTGCAAAATCCGTCTTTCTTTGTTGGTACGGAAACCTAAGGTATCGAGATAGTCCAAGGACTTTGAATGGATGTGAATATCGAGTTCGCGGGCATTGACGAGGTAGTACCAGAAAGCGTCAAGGTGGCGCGAAGCGGCCACCGAACTATCGAGGTTGCGGATTGAGCCGGCCGCCGCGTTGCGACAGTTGGCAAAAACGGGTTCGCCAGCGAGTTGACGCTGGACGTTGCAGGCATCGAGCGACTTCTTCGGCATATAGACTTCGCCCCGAATTTCAAAGGGACGTTTCTCCGCGACGTGCATCGGGATCGTCCGGATCGTTTGGACGTTGGCTGTCACATCTTCGCCAGTCACGCCATCGCCACGGGTAACGGCATACTGAAATTCGCCATTCTCGTAGATGAGCGACATGCCGAGACCGTCAATCTTGACTTCGCCCATGTAGGTGACTTTATCGACGTGGAGCGTCTCTCTCACCTTGCGGTCAAAATCGCGCATCTCGTCTTCGTTATAGACGTTGCCCAATGAAAGCATGAGCCTTTTGTGGGGGATTTTCTTAAATTCTTCCTGAACGGTCCCGCCAACGCGCTGGGTGGGTGAGTTCTTGCTCTTCAGGCCTGGGAACTCTTCTTCGAGGAGCCTCAGCTCGCCCATCAGGCGGTCGAACTCCGCATCGCTCACCGAGGATTGGTTCAGGATGTAATACTCGTGATTGTACTTCTCCAAAAGGGCGGTCAATTCCGCGATCCTTCTGCGGGCTTCATCAATGCTCATGCTTCTCCTCCTTTCGAGACCAAGCGGCTCAACATCGGATGGGTGGCGAGCAAGGTTTTCTTACCCGCCTGGTCGAAATTCACAATGATGATGTTCTTATCGATAATCTCCACCACAACCCCATCGCCAAACTTCTCATGGTGGGCTTTGTCCCCCACCTTCCAATCGGTGATGCCGTTGGTGGTTGGCTTTGCTTCGACCGACTCCGCTTTCGGAGCCTCATGGAGCGCATCGTTATCAGCGAAATAGGCATTGGTGCCCCGGTCCTGATTGAAGTCGTTCCCGCTTTCCGAATGACGGAAGTTCGGCGAGAAACCTGGGGTCGTATAGGAAGAGCTCTTGGGCAAAGTGAGTCCGGCTTCTTTGAAGAAGCGGGAAGGAATCGCGTGCGAATCCGTCACATAGGAGTAGGCGGTATTGCACGAGCAATAGAGCCGCTTCTTCGCCCGGGTCATCGCCACATAGGCGAGACGCCGCTCCTCTTCGGTCGCATCGCGGCCCGATTCCATCTCGGCCCGTATCGACGGGAAGGCCCCTTCGTTCATCGAGATGACGAAAACGTTATCGAATTCGAGCCCCTTGGCGACGTGGATCGTCATGAGGGAGACATAGTTGCCCCCATTCATATCATCCTGAGCCGAGAGCAAAGAGACGTTTTGGAGATATTCTTCGAAGTTCGACTCCGGATGGTTGGTAACGTAGTGATTGATGTCGTCGAAGAGGGCGTTTACGTTGCCGATCCGATCCTCATCGGGATCCTCTTCGTCTTTGATGAAATCGTAATAACCGATGTCGGTGGCGAAATCCTTGAGGACCGACGAATAAACTTCGAGGTTATCCTTCAGTTTCTGATGGGTGCTTTCCATATTGGCGACGAGGGCGCTTAAGACGGTCAAAACCCGGGTGGACACCTCGGTGGTCTGCTCAAAATCGCCGATCGATTTGATGTAGTTGTACTCCGAAACACCCGCGCTAGCGGCTTCAGAGCGAATTCTTTCTAGCGAGGTGTCGCCAACTCCGCGGCGGGGCCGATTGACGATCCGTTCAAACGCGACGTTATCGAGCGGGTTCAGCATCAAGTTAAAGTAGGCCAGGAGGTCTTTGACTTCCTGCCGTTCATAGAAACGGAGACCGCCGAAGATCCGATAGGGGATTCCCCGATCTTTGAGCTCAACCTCAAAAGGACGGGTCATATAGGATGAACGATAAAGAATCGCGATATTGCGGTAATTCGGCTCGCCATCGACCCGATTGTTCATCGCCAGAGTCTTAATCTCACCGCCGACCCAGTGGGCTTCGTCTTCTCCGCTCGGCAGCATATTGGTTTCGATCTTCTCGCCGATTCCAGCGTTGGTAAAGAGATCCTTCGGGACCCGCTTCTTGTTGTTGGCAATGAGCTTATTGGCCGCATCCAAGATCGTCTTGGTCGAGCGGTAGTTCTCATTGAGGATGATCGTCTCCACGTTGGGGAACTCGCGCTCAAAGTTCAAGATGATGCTCTGGTTGGCCCCCCGCCAGGTATAGATCGTCTGGTCCGGATCGCCAACGACATAGATCGAAGTATCACTCCGAATCAAAAGTTTCATTAAGCGATATTGGACATCGTTCGTGTCCTGAAACTCATCGACCAAGATATGGTCAAAACGCTGAGCCCACTTCTCACGAATCACATCGTTCTTGTTCAGAATGTCGATCGTCTTGCAGAGGAGATCATCGAAATCGAGGGCGAAGGCCGCCGTCTTTCTTTGTTCATAAAGGAGATAGAACTTCAGGCATTCTTTTTCGTCTTTGAACGATTCGACCGTGATTTTGATGTCTTCGGGGTAGATGCCCTTCATCTTCTTCTCCCCGATATAACGGAGGGCGTTCTTGACGATTTCATCCCCCTTTTTATAGCCGAGATCCGAGGCAATGGCCTTGACGAGTTTCGCTTGGTCATCATCATCGTAGATCGTGAAACCGGTCGGATAGTTGATCGCTTTGCATTCGGCTCTTAAGAAGCGGGCACAGAATGAGTGGAAGGTCGAGATATGAAGATTAGGGGTATAGCCCAAAAGTTCGTTGACTAGTTTACTGGCCCGATCGTGCATTTCCGTCGCGACCTTGTTGGTGAAAGCGATGGCCAAGATCCGGGAAGGATCGATGTGGCAATCGGAGATCAAATACGAAATCCGGTAAGTCAAAACTCGGGTTTTCCCGCTGCCAGCCCCGGCGATAATCCGGACGTATTGCGAGGGGGTTTTGACCGCCGCAAACTGTTTGTCGTTCAATAAAGAAGCATAATCCATGGGGGTACTCTTAACGTAAGTTAAGCATACCCTCTATCCCTCTTATCTTCTAGACTTGACAACGGGATTTTTTCTTGGGCGAAAAAGAAGAGGCCATACCCCGTGGATTTTGAAAGAAAAAGATTCACGAAAAAGCGAAGTCCGATAGGAGGTTTTGGAGCAATTGAGGACGGAACCAAGGGGCTGAACATAGTCTTTTTCTAACCCCAACAGAACTAAAAATGTTCAAAGGTCACATAAAGTTCTTTTGACAAACGAAATAACCAAAAAGAGGGGCGCTGGAGCATGCCAAGCTAAGGGGACTTGGCCATGAGTTATGGAGTTTGCTTCAGCGCCTCTCCACTTGAGTAATAGACAAGAAAATGCCAAACGTGCCCTTCGAGTTTTCTTTTTGGCTAAAATGTTGCGATAATATCTTGATGAAATTTTTCTCAGAAAGACGGACACCCAGTCAAAATATCGCCTTCCTCGCCATTGCTTCCGCCCTCAATGCCATCTTTTCGCTTTTAGTGGCCTTTGTCCCCTTAAGCGACTTAGCAGTCATGCTCTTCTTGCCATTAGTTTCCGCCTTAGTGGGCTTACTCTGCGATAAGAAATATCTCCCGATTTATCTTTTAGCGGCAATCGGCGTTTCGTTGGCAGTGACCGCTTACGATATTTCTGCCACGCTGTTCTATGTGATCCCCGCGATTGTGAGCGGAACCGCTTATGGCTTCTTTTACCACAAGAGCTGGCCCTTCCCCTATGTGATCCTTGCCACGGCAATCATCACCACCATCTTGAACTTTATCGCCATTCCCCTCATCCATGTGATCTATGGAAACGACATCATCCTTTTCTTCCTCGTCGTCTTCAATCTGACCAACCACGCCTTCATCCAAGATTTTGTCCCGGCCTTCCTTTTTACTTACGCCTTGGCCCAGACCGCAATCACCCACTTCGTGATCCAAGCTTTCTTCGCCCGGTTCCACCTCGATAAGGAAGAAGACGACAAATACCCTCTCAGCTACCCTTTAAGCGGGATTTGCGTGGTTATTCTCACCCTCAGCTTCGCCTTTTCCTATCCGGTTCTCTCTTACGTCTTCTTGATCCTCACGATTTATTTCAGCGCCTTCAGCGCCACCCTCTTTGCCACCCGTTTCCCTTGGTGGGTTTATCTCCTCTTTGGCCTGATGGAACTCGGCTCGCTCTATGGCTTTGCCCTTCTTTACCCCCTCGTTCCCAACGATGGCGGATTAGCCTTCAGCGCGTTATTTTTCTTTTCCCTTGATACCGCGGCCCTCTTAGGAAGACTATTATGTTTAAGGAAAAAGAAAGCGGGGCAAAACTAACGATGGGCAAATTCCTTAAAAACTTCGGTTTAGGATTCGTCTATATCATCCTGTTACCGCTTCTTTTGGCGCTGTTGGTCCTTTTCGGTCTCTATGGCCTTGGGGTTTGCATCGCTCAATTCTTCGCCAGCACCATTCGTTTCTTCCAGGGCAAGGAGGCTTTCCCGCCCTTCTGGGAAGATGCCAAAGTCGCCGAAATCAAACAAGCCCAAATAGCCGCGCAACTACCTAACCCCGCTGCCTCACAGCCGACTTCCTCTTCGCCAGCCGGTCCTTCGACCGTCTATGTCCAACAAAATTACTACAATGGCCAGCATAACGCGAACGGAACGGCCCCCACGCCGGCGCCCGCCCCTTCGCCGATCGAAGCGAATGGCTATTTCCGCGACCCGAGGAACGAGGCACCCACCCTCGACGTCAGCACGCCAAAGAACCCGGCGCTCAGCCAGCCAACCACTCCCGCCTTAGGCCAACCCGCTGCCCCGCAAATCACGGCAAATTCCCCTTCGAATGATCCTTTAGGAGGGTATATCGACATCACAAGCGGCGATCCAAAAGGGGGAAACGATTAACATGGCCTTCCTTTCTTTCATCGAAGTCTCGATGAGCGACAATGACCGCAAGCTCCTCATTGTCCTCATGATCATCTTGGTCCTGCTCTTCATTTTGTTGGGCCTCATTGGCATGCTGATCCGCTTTACGATGCAACAGCAAGCCAAACGAATCGATACCTTTATGCATGATCCGGTGGTCTACCGCGTCCTCGCCGACCCCGAGCATTTCCGCAAATATGGTTACCGCGTCAATAACCGATTGCTCTACCACCAGGCTTTAGTCCCTTTTATCCTCGCCGGCGTCTCTCTTGTTTTCTATATCATCTACGCCACGGTCACGGGTGGCTGGGCCGAGGATTTCTTTGGCCATTGCTCGACTCTCTTCTTCACCTGGAAATGGAACGATCCCGCCATCTATGCGAACTTCTGGGGTATCACCTTGTTGACCCGCTGGCCCGATCTCCAGTCCGCGCCGGCGCCGGAGGCCGTGTATTGGGCTTCCTACATCTTGGTGCCGCTTTGGCTCACGAGCATCGTCTATTACCTCGTGGTAATCCAAGCCTACTTCGCCCGCTTCCTCATGATTAACCGCCGGAGTCGGACCATCTACGAAAAAAGCCTCGAAGGCTATAATTTCTATAGTACGATGACGACGCCCATTCCGCCAAACCCGACACCAAATAGCAATCCGGTGCCACCGCAGAATCCGAACACCATTCCACCGAGATAAAAGTTTATTCCCAATCCGTTTGTAGGCCATCGTGAGCGAGGCGCGTCAAGTAAGCGACGACCTCGCTTTTTGAATGATTCAAAGAGGTGTGGGCGGAGATCGCCACTTCAAAAGGGATGCTCTTCGCTTTCTTCAGCATCTCGTAAGCAATCTGGGGATTGTAGTAATACGATAAACCGCTTTGGCGGTAATAAAGCGAATCGCCAACAAAGAGATAGTGCTCCGATAAAACATCGAGGCAACCTTTGGCGTGGAGCGAAGGAACCAAGATCAAAGACAGGGGGTAATCCCCTAAGTCAAGGATGGTGTCTTCCGTTAGAACCCGGGTGGGGCGACTCAGGTAGCGGGCCGTATTCTTGCTCGCCAGAATCTCGATGTCATTCGGCAAATAGATCAAGTTGCCGATATGGTCATCATGGAAGTGGGTCAAGGCCACGAATTTCACCGGAGAAAGCCCTTCTTTCTTCTGAAAGGCCAATACTTCGTCAAACTGTTTCGGGTCATTTGAGACATCGATTAAAAGCGAGCTTTCTTTGCCCGTGAGCAAAACGATCTTCGGGTTCGGGCCCTCCTCGTCGTGGCCAGGAAAGATGAAGATGTGATCAGTGAGTTTTTCCATAAAAAGAAAGGGGGCAAGCGCCCCCTAAAACTTACTTGATGAAGAGGGCGATGACTTCGTAGAGGAAGAGGCCCGCTAAGAGGACATCGAGGATGACAATAGCCCAATAAATCCGCTTGTGGGATAAAGCCTTCCTTTCCTCTTCCGAAAGCGGCCTCTTAACACCGGGATCAGGGTTCGAGGCGATCGGTTGCTGGGACTGGCGAGGATCGTTCATCGCTTTAATACTTCAATCCGCTCGACGTCCGCGGATAGGGCTCCGTATCCCGAATGTTGGCCACACCGGTGATGTACATGAGCAGCCGATCGAAACCAATGCCAAATCCGGCGTGCTTGCAGCCACCGAACTTGCGGAGGTTCAGATACCACTCAAGGCCTTTGGTGTTGCCGATCTTGTCCATTTTCGCTTTGAGAACGTCGTAACGCTCCTCGCGCTGCGAGCCACCGACAATCTCGCCCTCGCCCGGAACCAATAAGTCGCAGGCGGCAACGGTCTTGCCATCTTCGTTCTCGCGCATATAGAAGGCTTTGATCTCTTTCGGATAGTTGATAAGGAACATCGGCCCTTTGACGATTTCTTCGGTCAAATACCGCTCATGCTCGCTTTGGAGATCCATGCCCCAGAAAATACCGTTGTTCTCAAACTTGTGGCCATTCTTCACCGCTTCTTGGAGCAAGGCGATACCCTTGGTGTATTCCATCTTGGTAAAGGGGGCGGCCAAAACCTTATGGAGCTTCTCGAGGACGCTTTTATCAATGAAGGCATTGAAGAAAGCCATCTCATCGGGACAGTGGTCGAGGACGTATTGAACGCAGAACTTGATGCTCCGCTCAATCAGATCCATATCGTCATCGAGATCGGCGAAGGCAATTTCCGGCTCGATCATCCAAAACTCGCTCGCGTGGCGCGGGGTGTTGCTCTTTTCTGCGCGGAAAGTCGGGCCGAAGGTGTAGACGTTCTTGAACGCCATCGCAAAGGCCTCGACGTGGAGCTGGCCCGAAACGGTGAGGGAAGCCCGGCGGCCATAAAAATCATTGATCGGATCCTTGGCGTCGGTCGTCACGGTGAAGACCTGGCCTGCCCCTTCGGCATCGTTTGCGGTGATCTCGGGGGTATGGACATAAACGAAGCCATTGTCCTGGAAGAAAGTATGGACCGCCATCGCCAAAACCGAGCGAACCCGGTAAAGGGCATCGAAGGTATTAGTCCGCGGACGGAGATAAGCCTCGTCGCGGAGATACTCAAAGGTCGCTCGTTTCTTTTGCAACGGGTAATCCTCGGCAACATCGCCTAATAACGTGATCGAAGATTCGTGAATCTCGAAGGGCTGTTGCATCCCTGGGGTCAAGACGATCTGACCTTTCACTTCGATGGCGGCGCTGAGTGGATAGTGAGAAATCTTGTCAAAATCCGAGCCATTCTCATAGACGACCTGAACGTTCTTAAAGCAGGTACCATCGTGGAGGGCGATGAAACCGATTTTGCCGTTATTGCGGTTGGTTCTGACCCAGCCTTCGACCGTCACTTCGCCCAAGGCGGCGAGGTTTTCTTTCGCTTCGAATTTCTCGTAGAGTTTACGAACAGAGATGGATTTGTCTTGCATAAGTGATCCTCAAAGATGCCTTGTTAGTATAAACCAACCCGTTTCTTAATGAATTAAGAAAATCGAAATTGTCATTTTTTACGAAGGGGGAGAAAACCAAATTTCGAAATCCCTAGGCCTAATTTCGGAAAGAAAAGCCAATCTTTTGCCTTTCGGGAATAAGCTCGTAGCCAAAGAATCGAAAAGCTTCGTTCATCCGATCTAAGCGGAGCGAAGACGCGCCCTGTTCCAAATTGCGAACGGCGTGAAGGCCAAGGCCGGAACGGAAGGCAAATTCATTTTGAGTCAGGCCTGACTGTTTTCGAATTTGTTTCAAAAGAGAGCCATAAATACGATTACTGTTTTTGTTCATAATCTGTTTTTCCTTTTTATACAAAAAATAGTATACCATCTATTCTTATAAAAACTTTAATACCATTTATTGGTCGATTTCACGGCCAACTTTTAAATTTGTTCCGATAAAATCAGGATTTATAAATTTTAACCCCCTGGTGTCGTTTCTTCTTCTTAATGCCAGAAACCATCTTACCTTGAAATAGTCATTTTGTATATTATAATAACTAATATAGTTAGTTTTTGTTTATTTATTTTATTGGATTGGATTGTTAAATGAACAAGTTAGTTTATTACGGATCAGAAGAAATTGTTGAAAAACCACGTTTCGGAAAGGGCAACCCTTCTAATGACTATGGATTAGGGTTTTATGTTACAGAAGATAAACAGGCAGCGAAACTTTGGGCAAACAAAAACGGGCATAGTGGATTCGTAAATTCTTATTCGTTTGAGGATGAGGGATTACGCAAACTGGTTTTGACGAATGACACGGAATTAGATGTCTTGCGCTGGATCACCATTCTCGTCAGCCACCGCTTTTCATTCGAAGACCGTGAGCGTTTTGCAAACCGGATTTCTGTTCTCGAAAAGAACTTTGGCCTCTCTTTAAAAGAATACGATTACATTGAGGGGCATAGAGCAGACGACAATTATTTCGCCTATTCTCGAGACTTTGTGGCTGGCGCTCTTCCTTTTGAAATATTGAAGAAGGCAATGTCGCTTGGCCGGCTCGGCAAACAAATCGCTTTAATCTCCCCGCAGGCCTTTAAAGCCATTCACTTTAAAAGTTCTGATCCCGTTGAAGCGGGCGATTCTTATGAACGCCTAAAGAAAGAAACGAATGCCGAATATCGGCTTCTCAAACAAGAAACCAACGACAACATGAGATACATCCAAGACCTCTTGAGGACTAACACCCATGATTGAAGAAAACGACTTAAGCGAGCTTAAGGAAAAATTTGGATCGTTTTTATCATACTGCCTTTATGATGGCAAAATTCGTGATGAGGTCATCGATGAAAAAGTCTACGACCACCCCTTTTTCGACTTTTTAGAAAACAATGACACCCAATCGCTTCTCGGACAGGGCAATGCCGAACTTTTCCATTTGATTTTTGGCGCTTATCCCACTTTCTTTAGCCAAGGCGAAAGCGACAGCCGCGCCAATTGGGCGGGGCGCGCCTATCTCGACCTCGCTATTCGGAGCCAAACTCCCTTAAAACAAGTTTTCCTTCAACTCCCCCTTGGCGAAATGATCCACCGTTTCGACCCTTACCACGAGATGGATGAGGACGGTCTGCTTTCATCCTATCTTGCCAACGAAAAACAAAAACCGATATTGCCCCTGCTTCTCAAGAAAGAAACCATCAGCGCCAATCAATTGAGCTTCATCACGGGCATCAATCGGCAAAACCTCGTCGCTTATGCCAAAAGCAATGAACGCCTCTTCTCCGCCCACCATAGTCGCATCACGATTTTGAATGAAACACTGGGGGTTTCACCTTCTTATTTTAAAGAAGCCTCTTCCTTTGTTTACTTTGACCCCTTCTTCTTAAAAAGCCCCGAGTTTCTTGGCTTCCTTTCCCAATACCTCATTGAACTCTTTGGCTTAAGAAATGACAAAGAGCGTGTGATTATGACCGGCGACGAGCTTGAGGATTTTTCGGAAAAAGAAATGGACAAAGACCATCTTGTTCTTGTCTTCCCTTACGCCGCTCCAACCGAAAGCAAAATCAAGGCGCTCCAACACTCGTTCCGCTCTTTTATCCTCTTCGGCGAACCTCTCAGTTATTACTATTGGCAGACTTCTACGCAAAGAATCCGCAAGATCCTTCCCGAAAAGTTCAACGACCTCGCCCTCATCAAAGCGGCCAGAAATTATCTCTCGTCCCATCAAAAAACAGCGGCAAAATAACAAGCCCAAAATTATTGAGGTCTCAAGCGTTTGAACCGCAGCGAGCCTTTTTTAATTCAATGCAATTTTACTTTGGCAAAATTTTGTGGTGGCTTTCAAAGAGCAAAAGTTTTAAGGTTACCTATTGGAGCTCATTATGAAACAAAAATCTTTACTCATTCTCGCCGCCAGCATCGCCCTTCTTGCCTCGTGCGGAACACCAACCAGTCCCGCGAGCAAAAGCGAGGAGGTAACCAGTTCATCTACCACCGTTTCTTCGGAAACCAAAGCCTCGTCTATTTCTTCTTCCGAAACCACTTCCGCCCCTGAATCGTCTTCGTCTATTCCCGAGGCGACATTAACTACCTTGACGATGCTGCCTGGCCAATTTTCCACTTCAGGTGATGGCTATCCAGCCGCCGGCGAAATCGTTTTTTCCGAGCAGCCTTTCCACCTTGAAAACGTCATGAAGAGTTCGGCTAACCCGACCAAAGCGGATGGGACACTCCTCAAGACCACCAATGTCAACACGATCCAAATGAAAGCGGACGCCGGCATCATCGCCAATTCGACCGCCTTCCCCGTCCGTACGCTCACCATCACGATGCTGGATAAAACCAATGCCTACAATCTCGCCTACGCTCAGCCCTCTCTTTATTATGGCGATACCATGCGTCCAGAAACGAACGCCATCAAAGGCAGCTACGTCGCCGGAACCACCGCCGAGGGGTACAAAACTTTCGTCGGAACCTATACCTTAGATAAAGCCTACTCCTACGTCCGCCTCTATAACGATTCTTCTTCGGTCGAAGGCCAAAGTCGGGCCACGACCGCTCTCTCCATCACTTTTAATCCCGCCATCGCCTAAAATCACCCGCAAATCCCGCCTTAAATAAATTCTTCTTGCCTTTTAAACCCTGTCCTTTAAAATACCTCGCAGAAGCTTTGAAAAGGAAGAGTAAGCTGGCTTCTGCGCTCAGAGAATCCCCGTCGTGGTGCAAAAGGGAAAGCGGAAAAAAGCTGAACATGGCCTTGGAGCTTGGCGGGTGATACGTAATCCGTCACGGGGAGTCCGTTAAAACCAGAAGTGTGATCGCACTTCCTAAGGCTGGCTTGGTGACAAGTTAGCGAAACAAGGTGGTAACACGGGTCATTAGCCCGTCCTTCGAAACGAGGGACGGGTTTTTCTATCAAAAAGCCCTGCCCCAGAAAGGAAAGGCATGGCTTTCTTAAGCATTGAACACCTCTCAAAAAACTTCGGGAACACCGTCGTTTTAGAGGATGTCTCGTTTGAGGTTGAGAAAGGGGATATCTTCGGGATCCTCGGACTTTCGGGCGCGGGGAAATCAACGTTGGTGCGCTGCATCAATGGCCTCGAAAAGCCGACGGCGGGTCAAGTGGTTTACCAAGGGCAAGTCATCTCCTCGCCCACCATCGTCCCCACGGGCAAAATCCGGCAGAAGATCGCGATGATTTTCCAAGCGTTCGGCCTCTTGGAGCAGCGGAACGCGCTCGAAAACGTCCACCTTTCTTTCGAGCTACTTCACGAAGAGGACAACGATCGTTCCAAAAGCCGGGAACTCCTCAAGAAAGTGGGTCTGGGGGATAAAGAAAAGAACTACCCATCCGAACTTTCGGGCGGGCAGAAACAACGGGTGGCCATTGCCCGGGCCTTGGCGCTCAAGCCAGAGATTCTTCTTTGCGATGAAGCCACCTCCGCCCTCGACGTCGAAACAACCGACGAGATCCTTGAACTGATCAAGAACCTCAATAAGGATTTAGGTTTGACCGTCCTTATCATCTCCCACCAGATGAGCGTTCTCGAGGACGTCTGTAACAAAGTCGCAATCCTCGATAAAGCCAAGATCGTCGAGGAGGGCCTTCTCTCCGACGTCTTCCTCAATCCGCAAACGGCGATTGCCAAACGGCTCATCTATACCGGCCGTGTTGCGACCAAACTCGATGACGATCATTACATCCGCCTCCTCTTCAACGGCGATGTCGACAGTCCGCTTATCAGCAATATCGTTGAGGACTGCGGCATCCTCGTCAGCATCTACTTCGCCGACACCAAAGTGATCGAAGGCAAGGTCTATGGCCAGATGATCATCAAGTTGCCTTTTTACCAAAAGGATATCGCCAAACTCGAAAAATACCTGAGCCTCAAGCAGATCGAATACAAGGAGGTGGGCAAAGATGAACTTCGCTAATCTGTGGACGGCAACCTATGAAACGCTGGGGATGACCTTAATCTCCGCGTTCCTTGCTTATCTCGTTGGGGTTCCCTTAGGAATCTGCCTCAATATCACCAGCAAAAGCGGCTTACATCCCAATAAACCGATCAATCTCATTCTTGGGATCCTCGTCAATCTTCTTCGCAGCGTCCCCTGCATGCTCCTCATCATTGTTCTGCTCCCGTTGACCCGCGCGATTGTGGGGCGGGGAACCGGCTACTGGTACACGATGCTCATCCCCTTATTCTTCGCCAGCTTCCCCTTCGTGGCCCGAATGGTTGAGCAATCGCTCGCCGAAGTGCCTGCCGGGGAGATTGAAGCCGTGCGAAGCATGGGTGCCAGCGACAAAGAGATCGTTTTCAAGGTCCTCTTAGCCGAAAGCAAACCCTCGCTTATTAGCGGCAGCGCCGTCAGTGCGATTTCGATTCTGGGCTATACCTCCTTCGCCTATGACTTCGGCGCCGGAGGTCTCATCTCAAGCGCTTATAGTTTCTACAATAACCACACCGGCAATTATCTTGAGTACCCGAACGTGTGGATCATCATCTTGGTTGTCGTTATTCTCGTCCAACTTTTACAGGAAGTTGGGCTCTATATAGCACGAAAGACCGATAAAAGGAGGGTCATTTCATGAAAAAGACAATTCTCTGTGCCGCCATCGCCATTTCCGCCATCGGCGGATTGGCCGCTTGCCAAAAAGATACGAGCAAAACCATCAGCATCTGCGCTTCCGAACTTCCGCATGCCAAGATTCTGGACGAATGCATCAGCCCGCTCCTTAAGGCCGATGGCTACACCCTGGAGGTCAAGACCCTCGATTGGTCAATCCAGAACGACGCGGTCGCCAATGGCGAATACGATGCCAATTATTTCCAACACGTCCCTTATCTCAAGACCTACACGGGATCCACCCCGCTTTATGCGGCTTGCAAAGTCCATTATGAGAAACTCTGCCTCTACACCAAAGACTCGGCCAAGAAGACAGTCATGAATGGTGCCAAGATCGAGATCGTCAACGATGTCAGCAACATCGAACGGGCCCTCAAACTGCTTGAGGCGAATGCCATTCTAACGATCAATGCCTCAAATTACGACGCCAACAAGTCATTTACTTTCCCGACCGATGACCCCAATAGCGGAGTGACGTGGTCGAACGGCTATGAGAACTGCAAACTCACCTGCGTCAAGGAAGCTCAGCTTTGCGCCTCCATCGCCGACTACGATTTTGGCGTGATCCCCGGCAACACCGCCCTGACCGGATTTGGAACGGACCTCGCCAACCGAATCGTCTTTGGCGAGAATCCGACCGCCGAAACCATCTCCGATAAGGCCAACATCATCGCAGTCAAAAAAGAGAACAAAGACAGCGCCAAGACGAAAGAACTCGTCAAGGTGTTCCAAGACGCCTCGGTCAGCACCTACATCACGAAGACCTTCGGCGAATCCGTCCTCTACCATTTTGAAAACGGATTAACCACCGATTTCTTAGCGGACTAACTTCGCTTGCTCTCCCTCCGTCCCAAGAGGAATGCGCAAGAATGCGTACCTCCAAAAAAAGAAAAGTACGCAAAATGCGTACTTCCTTTAAATCGCGAATTTCTTTCAGTTAAACTTGCGGAAATCGGAAATCTTCCAGTTCGGATCGACCCCTAAGGTCAACGGGGCAAAGAGCTTTTCGTCATAGAGCTTCTCGGCGACCTTCGCGATCATGGCCGCATTATCGGTCGTGCACCAAAGCGGCGGAATGATAAGGTCAATACCCGTTCCTTCGAGCCGGTTCTTCATCTGTTCCCGGAGATAGGAATTGGCCGAAACGCCACCGGCCAAAACGACTTGGGCAACGTGATATTCTCGGGCCGCTTTCGTCGCTTTGTCGACAATCATGCCGACCGCGACATCCTGAAAGGACTTCGCCATATCATTGATGCGAATCTCATGGCCTTTCATCTTTTCGGTGTTGACCAAATTGATGACGCTGGTCTTGAGACCCGAATAAGAGAAATCATAGGAATTATCACCCGATAACGGCGTCGGAAGATCATAAGTGTGCTGGCCCAACTTCGAGGCTTTGTCGATCGGAAGTCCGCCAGGGTAAGGCATTCCTAAAACCCGAGCGACCTTGTCGTAGCATTCGCCAACCGCATCGTCCTTGGTTTCGCCGATGATGGTGAAATCGAGGTCATGTTTCATGATGACGAGCTGAGTGTTGCCGCCGGAGACCACAACGCAAAGGAGCGGATATTTGAATTCGCCCGCGTATTGGTTCGCATAGATGTGGCCAGCCAAATGGTGAACCGGGATCAAGGGCTTATCGTAGATCATCGCTAAGGTCTTGGCGGCTTGTAAGCCAACGTGAAGGCAGCCAATGAGGCCTGGCCCCCGCGTAACGGCGAAAGCATCCATATCTTCAAATTTGAGATGCGATTGCTCCAAGGCTTCCTTAAGGCAGACCGTGATGTTCTCGCAGTGTAAGCGCGAAGCGATCTCTGGCATGACGCCGCCATATTTTTCGTGGACGGCGACTTGCGAGGAGACGACGTTCGCTAAAAGCTTGCCGTTGTCGGTGATGGCAACAGCCGTTTCGTCGCAGCTTGATTCGATTGCTAAGATTTTGCTCATGACAGAATGCTCCTTATCATGTAAATGGCGTCTTCGCCATTGCTGTAATAGCCTTTTTTAACGGTCACTTGCTTCCAACCATTCTTGAGATAGAGGGCTTGGGCCGCCGTGTTGGAGGGACGAACTTCGAGGGTGATGAATTCGACCGGGTCTTTTTGCTGGTGGCAAACGTCCACCATCTTTTCAAGGAGCGCTTGGCCAATCCCTTGCTGACGGAAGCCCGGATTGACAGCCACCCGGTTGATTGTCGCTGAATCGAACGTGATCATGAAGTCAAGATAGCCAACCACATCCTCATTGACAGTCGCGACATAGAGTTTGGCGACAGGATTCTCGTGTAACTCGTAAGCGATTTCCTTTTCGGGCCAAGGCTCAGAGAAAGCGCCCATTTCAATCGAGGTGACGGCGAGGATATCCTCATCCTTCATCGCGCGGATCTTGTAGCCTTTCGCCTTCACGCTCATACCGGATAGTTGTCCTTGAGATAAACGGGTTTAGCCGCAAGGGGCTCTTTCGAGCGGTTCTTCTCCGTGTCGGCATGGTTGAGGTTCTCAATCACATCGACCCTCTTGCCTTCTAATCCGAGATAAGCCAAATCCCCCGAGACAACATAACTCGGATGGATGTGAAGATAATCAAGGACTTGCGTATTGTCATAAATCGTATCGGCAATCAGTTCTCTCTCACCTTCGTAGACACCAATATAGGAGCGTTTGCTCCGGGCATTGACAAGGCAGATCGTCGGCTTCGTTCCGTCCTTCATCATCTCGAGGCTCGAGGCCAAGAAAAGAGGGCAGTTTAACGCAAAGGAGAGGACTTTAGCAACCGATAACGCAATCCGGACACCTGTGTAGGAACCTGGGCCTTTCGACACCACCACTTCGCCAATATCTTGGCGGGTAATCTTATTGGCTTTGAGCATCTTATCGAGTTCGGCAACGAGAAGTTCGCTCTGTTGTTGCCAGGCTTCGTATTCTTTCTTAGCAATCACGACATGGTCTTTGGCTAAGCCAATCGCTAAGTCAACATTCGAGCAATCGATGAGTACCGCAATCATTAGAAGGCTCCTTTCACCGCCGCAATGATTTTCTCAAAGTGCGGGGTATTTCCCTTGAGGGTAAGTTGACGGCGGTCGCCGCCAAGATTCATTAATGTGATCGAGAGGCATTCATCGGGTAGCAACGGCTTGATGTATTGGGGCCACTCGATGAAGCAAACGCCATTGCCCTCAATGTATTCGTCGAGGCCAAGCTCGATATTTTGGTGCTCGAGCCGATAAGCATCGATGTGATAGAGGGGCAAACTCCCTTTGAAATAGCACTTCATGATGTTGAAGGTCGGCGATATCACGTCTTCCTCCACTTTTAACGCTTGGGCAACCCCACCGACCAAGGTGGTTTTCCCCGCACCGAGATCGCCTTCGAGGAGCACGACGTCGCCCGCCACAAATAAGGGGGCCATCACCGCGCCTAAACGTCTCGTTTCGTCTTTGTTCGTCGTTGTTAAGCTATATTCCATAAAAGCCTCTTTGCTTGGAAGCCGAGGAAATTATAGGACGAAGAGGTTGAATATGCTAGGAATGAAGGGGCAACTCGTCTATTCTATAGACGAACGGAGCAGATATGGAAGATTTCAAAGAGAAAGAAAACCTTTTAAGCAAAGACGCCGCTTTTCATGAGGCCGATCGTTGCCTTTCTTGTCTAAAACCACGCTGCCGAGAATTTGGTTGCCCCGCTGAGATTGACATTCCTTCTTTCATCAAATGCCTCAAAGCTCGCGACGTCGATGGCGCTTACCGCATCATCATGGAATACTCGAACCTTTCCCCGATCTGTTCCCGAGTCTGTGACTACGAGAGGCAATGCATCGGCAACTGCATTCTCAACTTCAAAAAACAGCCGATACTCGTTGGCCCTCTTGAGCGTTTTGTCCAAGACAACAAGACGATCGAACTCGCCCCATGCGCCCACTTTGGCAACCACCACGTCGCCATCATCGGCAGTGGCCCAGCGGGTATTTCTTGCGCGTTGGAACTGGTGAAGAATGGCGTTCACGCGACCGTCTACGAAAAAGAAAAGCATCTCGGCGGTCTCTTAACGTATGGCATTCCCGAATATCGGCTGCCCAAACTCGAAGTCGAACGCTATCTTGCCTTCACGAAACGGATGGGCGTCGAATACAAAACGGAGCAGAACGTTTCTTTAGCCGAATTAAAGAAATCTTACGAAAAAGTCTTTCTTGGTTGTGGGCTCGGCGTCTATAAATCCATGCATATCCCTGGCGAAGAGGGCCAAGGAGTCTTTCAAGCAGGGCCCTTCTTAAAAGCGGTCAACGAGAAGGTCTCTTTCCAAGAGGGCAAAGGTATTTCTTTAAAAGGAACCACCTATGTCGTCGGAGCGGGAAACGTCGCAATGGATTGCTGCCGCACCAGCGTTCGTTTAGGCGCGGAAAAGACTTACATCGTCTACCGTCGCACCATTGAGGAGGCTCCCGCCAGCAAAGATGAGATCAAGGATGCTCAAGAGGAGGGCGTCGTCTTCAGTTTTTTACACAATCCCGTCGAAATCCTTTTAAAAGAAGGCCGTGTTGTTGCCATCAAATGCGAAGTGATGAAACTCGGCGAGCCGGACGAATCAGGGCGGAAGCGTCCTGAAGGAACGGGCCTCTATGAAACTTATCCTTGCGATAACCTCATTTTGGCGATTGGCCAAGGCCCCGATACCGCCTTCACCGAGTCGCTCGGCCTTGAGACCAACCACGGCTACATCGTATCGAGCGATGGCGTCTCAACGAGCGATCCCGACGTTTATACCGGGGGCGACGTGGTTCGCGGTGCCGATACGGTCGTCCGCTCGATGGTCGACGGCAAAAAAGCCGCCCAAAAAATCCTTGCGGATTTCGCAAAATAAACATGATTTGCAGTGATTTTAAAAGGTGCGGAACCTTCCGCGCCTTTTTCCTACAGGGTTAAATAGCCTTATTTTACTGATACTTTTTCTTGTTGACCCAGACGGCCAAGACAATCAATCCCGCGATAAGGCCGATGGCGAAGAGGATCAAACCACCGATGAACACATAAGGGCTGTAGTCGACCGGGGAGGTGTTGACCCGATAGTTCGTCTTCGTATCTTGAAGGAGGGCGCCCTTCTTGTAGAGGTTGACCTCAGGGTTTTTGAAATCATCGATATGACGCAATCCACTCACCCAAGGAACGTGGTCATCGTCATAAGCACTATAGTAAGGAGCTCCATACTGGACCCCATCAAGGGTATAGCGATAAAAAGTCGTATCATAGTCGACTTCCCCTTGATTGACGTGGCCCCCTTGGATTTCAATTTTCGTTTGATTTTTATCCGCATCATAAACTGCCGAGGTGACATAGGCTAAAGGGGCTGAATAATCTTTGCCTCTAACATAGCTCTTGGCTGCATAGACTTCGCCAGAATAGGCGGCGACAAGGGCTTCATTATTTTTTATCGCGAGGCAAGTCGCAGGATGGTGATCGGAGGCGTAACTTGCCGTCTTCCGAATAATCATCCGCCGAAGCGGATACGTGCTGTTGGGCGCGAGATAAAGAGAATGGTCATAGACCGGGAAGGTCCCCGTTTCCCATGAGCCTAAGTAAGCGGGGTCGAAGTCATTGTTTTGTTTTTCAAAATTCTCTAATTCACTTTTGCCGCAGAAGTAGACTTGCCGTAACCGAACCAAATTATCCGTAGTATTGCTCAAAAGCACATTGACAATCGCGTATTGGGAATCGCTATCATCAACAAGATCAACTTTCAAGGTTGGAGCGTAGTCCGCGGTCAGTCCTTTATAAACTGGGGGCATCGCTGGCTCGGGGGTAATCGGAGCGATGAACATGGCAACACTCGAAAGAGCGAGCGATAGAGCAAGGGTTTTCATTTTTTGGCCTCCCGCGGTGAGCTGACGAATAAACGAATGTCGTACGAAAGGGCCACCCCATAAATCGCCAAGAAGAACAGCCCCACTAAAACAATGAGAAGTGTCGTCTGACCGCTGGCGAAAGAAGAAAGAACGAAGCTAATGAGGGCAAAGGCAAAAGCGAAGAGTTCAATCTCGCGGGCCAAGATCCAATAGCCTTTGCAACTTCGGTTATGGAGATAGAAGAAGAAACCGACGGGAATCCCAAACGCCAGGATAGAGGCCAAAAACGCAATCACGGCAAAGAAGATGGCCATACTCCCGTCAAACGCTGCCAGTTCGGCAGTTATGGCCGCTGCCGATAAAGAGACGCCAAAGCCGATAGATAAAAGAAAATCCCAGAGATAATGAAGAGCACTTTCATGTTTATTGCTGAGAGGATCGCGGAACATCGGTCGGTTCGGCAAAGGTTTCTCGTTGGTGAGGTCATCGATCGAGACATGAAAGAAATTCGCGATTTTCTGCAAAGAGGGGATATCGGGCATCCCGGCGTCCCGTTCCCATTTGCTAACCGCTTGGCGGGTAACGAAAAGTTTGTCCGCTAATTGACTTTGAGAAAGGCCACGTTCTTCTCGAAGGGTTTTGAGTTTGTCCGCAAACATATTTTTCCTCACCATTAGAATACACCCTTACGTCTTAATCCCTAGACACGCTTCGTTTCTATCGCTTGTTTCATGGTGAAAATAACTCCGATAATAACTTGGATTAATTCGATTCCACGCCTGACAACGTTCCGTTGCCACGGCAAGAATGAAAAAACTTAATTTCGTCCTGTTTAGGAACTGAAACAGCCAAAGAATGGAGCAAGAACTATTTCCCAGTCGGGATTGGCGTCCGTAAAACAAAGGGATGGTTCTCATCCAAAAACTTCTGATAGATTGCCTGGACGTCTTTCTCGGAAAAGGGGAAACTCCCCGCTTGCATCCGCTTCTTGATTGAGGAGAAACTCTTCTTGATTGCCATCGTCAGCTCTTCGGAATAGCCATAGGTCAAAACGTGACGCTCGAATTCCTGCTCATCGAGTTCTTTGATGGTCTCATCTGGGAAGAGTTTCACATCGAGATCATAATCGATGTATTTCAGGAAGCCGTGATCTTTGATCGTCGGCGAAGCAACGTTGACGTAATAGCAGATGCCCCCGTTTTCTTTCATCATGCAGATGATGTTCATCCACTCGTGTTTGAAGAGGATAAACACGGCGTGTTCCTTCGTCATCCATCTCCGACCATCATTCTCCGTAACTAAAGAGGCTTTCGAGGATAAAGCCCAGTAATCATCGTTCTCCCTAGTCAAATAAGCCGGCGACCATTGCCGATGCAAAAGCCCATCGTGCTTATATGCTTGCACGGTGACCCACTTAAAAAAACGGTTGCCGTTATTTTCTTCGTCCATACTGAAGGTGCAAGCTGCTACTAAAGAGTCAGCTTTTCGCCATTATTATAACGGAGTTTGCCGTGTGGTAACGTTTTTATTTTCTTTAAAAATTTAAAGTCCCGATTTCATCGGAAGTCTCGTTAAAAAATAGTAGAAGGATTTACAAAAGTGTTGCTGATAAATCGGCCTAGTATCGGTCTTTTGTTCTAAAAACAACTCCTGACTGTATGCAGAAAGCCAACGTTTTGGCTATTTTGTCCTTCATCTTCATGCCTTTCAAGGTTCCTTTATAGACTATCCAGTCCATATAGATTTGGATGTATTCGCTTCTTCCGCCGATGTGTTTATACATAGACCTCTTTATCTCGGCAATAAAAGAAT
>Ga0183095_10331_pt1 | contig 190538 bp, 166 predicted proteins | sample BioMet4_FD_130346 | JGI IMG/M metagenome (GOLD analysis project Ga0183095, IMG submission 130346) | Microbial communities from bioreactor (seeded with sewage sludge) at LBNL, California, USA - Biofuel metagenome 4 (v2) (version 3) | ecosystem: Engineered > Bioreactor > Anaerobic > Unclassified ...
AGACACCGTCTGGAAGCGCGATCAAAGCTCCGGTCACTTAATATTCGGCCCCAATGGCCTGAAAAACCGCCCGCGAAAACCAAGAAATGCCGACAATGGAGTTTCCAACTACCTGTTCAGAGATTCCCTAATTGACAACGGGGCCACTGTAAGTAAGAGCGTGGATGACATTTTGACCGTCAGCAGCCTTGAATCAAATCTGCTGAGTTGAAATTAGTATCAGCACGCCGTAGTCGGTATTTCGGGGATGCCGCTGATAGCGGCATCCCCGCCGTTATCGCTCGTCTCCTTCTCTTCTTCAAAAGTGCTGCTAAGGATCAGGTCCACGGCTCTCTGCGCGTTAGTGGCCTTTGTTCATTTGCTAGCTGTCACGGGGATACTGACAGCACTGGTGATTGATGGTGGAAACTCGAAAGGGGCAAGCGTTCGGAGGGGTGCATATTGCTCTGGCGGATATGCGCTTCGCTGAACGCTCACGAATACCAGATGTTGCTCCACATCTGGCGAGGCGTTATTCCTGATTAGCATAACCTACTGCATGGAATTCATTGGACGTTCGGAAGCATCCGCCATAGCTTAGCGCCAGTGCTGACGCGAAGTCCGTGGAGGTGCAAGAGTGAATCGATCCGCCGTCTCTTCCGTTTGGATCACAGTCCCAATCCTCCGTCCATTCCTTCCGGCTTTCACCGGCTCGGCGGGGGACGCCCTGTGTTGGCAATCGGAGCTGTCGAGTCGCCGCAGAAGCGTCGCGATGCGGCCGTCGAATCGATGGCTTCCGTTCGCGGCTCGATGGGGTGAATTGCCGTCCTATGCCATGCCGGAGCCACTGCGGCGCTGCGCGCCGGGAGAATTTGCGACACTCCACCCCTGAAAGGATCGTGCAAGTATACCAAGGTAAACCTGCACAATCGAAAGAGAATTCACGAACACCGGTATACCCAGGTATCCCGGCGAGGAGGAACGTCCAATGCCCCTGCTCGGCCCAGAGCATGACTCGAAAAAGGCGTCCAGCAAGACGGCGTTTCGCAACACGACGCGCTGCCTCAAACTGACTCGTGACGAGGCTCAACTGCTTGATGAGGTGGCTACCGCCAGGGGCGTTCCACGCAGCGAATGGATGCGGGACGTGATCTTGCGCGAGCTGCGCACGCCGGATGCAGGTGACCCAGTATTCGCGGAAATCCTCTGCGTGCGGCTTTTGCTCGTCAACGTGCTTTGCCACTCGCCGCGGGGCAGCGACTATCCCCCGAAAGTTTTGATAAGCTCCTGGACGAAATCAGCCGAGTAAAGCATGAATTGGCTCGAAAACTGATCTCCGAAAACAGGGGCAAGAACGCATAATTGGCATGGTGCCCGTTGCCTGTCGTATCACATTCTTTCTGTCGTGAACTGCCTCCGCTTCGCCCGCAAGAGCTGGCAGAAGCGGGAAGAACCCGTCAAGGGTCTCCGCTGCGCTGCGATGAACGCGCCCAGTACGCGCGCCCTTGACTGAACCTTCCCACTCCTGCGGGCAAGAGCCTTGCAGCGGAGGCAGCGAAAGAAAGAAATGTTGTATTGAGACAAAACCCTCACCACAAATTCAAACCCGCCGGCTGCGTGGCACAGTTCTCCGTCTGCCCTGAAAGCGGCCTCGTGCCCGCCGACGCAGTCCCAGCCGCAATCGTCGCAACAGCGTGGTTATGAGCATCCGTCATAACCAACTTTCAGAAATTCATTGGACATTCGCAACCGCCTGGCACCACAGTCGTAGCTTCGAGCGGTCGGTTGTGAGCCGACTGGCCCCACAACTCTTGATCGTTAAAGGAGCTTGCAAAATGTCCATGAGGAGTCAAAATCATGTCCGCCCAACCCCGGGGGCAAGCGGCAGCTCTGTTCAAACAATAGAAAGCCGGAACATAGATCAGGCGGCCAAAAGGGCGACCTGGAGCAGCGCGATCAAGCTGTTGAGCACCCGGCAGGTCTCAGAAATCCTCGACACTCCGGAGAGCACTCTGCGCTACTGGCGGTGCGCGGGATTCGGCCCCTCCTACATCAAACTTGGCGGAAGAATCAAGTATGATGAGGCTGACGTGCAGGCGTACGTCAAAGCCAACCGGCGAATTCCATCCGTGCGGGTACATGGAGGAATTGACGATGGCTTTACAAAAGCGGGGTGACACCTACCACTACCACTTCTGGGTCGCCGGCAAGCGATATCGGGGATCTACGAAGCAAACCAGTCTCGCAGCGGCGCGGAGAGTCGAATCTCTGCTCGTGGCTCAGGCCGAACAAAAAGGCGAGATTGTTCTCAGCAAGCGGAGTCCATTCTTACGCGAGTTCAGCGAGAAATTTCTCGACTGGGTCAACAACAAGAGTGGTCTCCAACAAAGAACCAAAGAGTACTACGCGAACGGCTGGCGCTTGTTGGCGGAAACCGATATCGCAGGGATGCGGATGAGCGAGATTGCCAGAGATGATGCTCTCTCTCTGACGTTTCCGGGCGGTGCGGCAAACCACAACAACGCGCTGCGAACTTTAAGGCGGATGTTGGGCAAAGCCGAAGAGTGGAAGATCCTGAGGGCTGCGCCGAAGATCAAGCTGGTACAGGAAAAGCCTCGGTCGCGAGTGATCGACGAAGCGATCGAAGCGAAACTGCGACCGTTCTGCGATCAGAACTTGAAGGACGTTCTGATGATCATGCGCGACACGGGTATGCGGAACCGAAAAGAGGTTTTCCTCATGCGATGGGAGCACGTGGACTGGACGAACAACCTGTATTTCGTCTACGAAAGCAAGACGCCCAAGGGAAGACGTTTCGTGCCGATCAGCCCGAGAGTCCGCAGGGCTTTGGAAGCGCGCCACGCGAAACAGAAGAAGCCGAAAGCAGGATGGGTTTTTCCCGCCAGGCGCGGCAAGTCTGAACACCTGACCTCACTCCACAAGCAGTTTGCAAAAGTGAGGAAGCAGGCAGGGTTGCCGGATGATCTTGTGCTGTATTGTGCGCGCCACGGCTTCGGCACGGAGATGTACCGCGAGACGAAAAATCTGTTCGCGGTGATGCAGGTGATGGGGCACACGGCGGTGACGACGACGATGAAGTATCAGCACCAGGGCATCGAGGAAATCGCCAAGGTGGCAAGCCGAAGGACACAATAACAACACACAATTTTGTGTTCCGGGAACTCAAGGACACAGAAAGGACACAAAATCGAAGATTTGCTTCTGGCTTGTTGTCTGTAACTTATTGAAAAGATGGTGAGCGCGGAAGGAATCGAACCTTCAACCTACTGATTAAGAGTCAGTTGCTCTGCCAGTTGAGCTACGCGCCCTCTTTTTTTATTTTCACACGGCCCGGAGCGTTGCGTTGGAACGATTCGCCCTGCGGTGCTGATTGTCTCAAGGACCTTTTTGATACTAACAAACGTGTTCAGATCGTGCAACTTTCAGCCGGGATTCGCTCTGGAAAACTTCTCCTGCTATGCCGTTTAACTGATTGTTTGAACAACTCAATAATACCGTGAAATACCTAGTCACTCTGGATTTGTACCAGTTCGCCTACGTCTCGTGGCTGTGACTGCAAAGATTGTGGCGAACGCCAAAAATCGATGTAGCTCACCTGGTGGACGCAACTTACGGTGCAATTTGGCGCGCAGCTCTTAGAGGTGAGGAACTCGCGACGCACATCGGCTTTCGTATATTGCAGCAGCGGCACCCCTGGGTTGCCACGCTGTTGTGAGCAATAATGCACCAGCCCGTCCTCACAGACGTAGATGTAGCGCGCGCCAGCGCGACAGCGCCAATTGTTTGGTTTGGCATTCGCAATGTTGGTCTGGAACCAGTTGAAGCGCGAGTAGTTCTTGCGCTCCAAATTATGCATTTTGAAGAACACTTCCCGTTCTTCACCGCCCAGTGGGCGCAGCTGCCCGTCCCCGTCGTGAATGATCCCTACCGTTGACGTGAAGCCGAGCTGACGCGCGCGGCGGCCCACAACCAATGCATCGTGCGGAGTACGAACTCCTCCTCCCACAACGCTGTTAATGTTTACGTGGAAATCGGCGTACTGGCTGAGTAGCTGCAATTTACTGTCGAGGACCTTCAGGCTCTTCTTTGAGACATCGTCCGGCGTCACGTTGTCGATCGATATCTGCATGTGATCGAGTCCGGCGTCATTCAATCGCTGAATGCGTTCGGCTGTGAGCAGATAGCCGTTTGTGATCATGCCAGCAATCATGCCGTGCTTGCGGATTCGGCGAATGATGTCGTCGAGTTCTGGATGCAGAATCGGCTCGCCGCCGCTGATGGTTACAATCGAGGTCCCCAGGCGCGCGAGTTGATCCAGGCGCTGGAACATTGTTTCGAGAGGAACAGGCTTGCTGCTGTCATCGAACTCATTGCAGTAAGCGCAGGCCAGATTGCATCGCCGCATTGGAATGATGTGAGCCATCACCACATGATCGGTGTCCATCAATCCACGGGCGATCATGCCCCATTCTCTCAGTCGCCGGCCAGCGGCGATCCATTTGTGACGAAACCCCTGTTTCCTGTGCGACATAAATGTCCCTCGGGGGCTTATTACAACACGGGGCCCGCCGGGCAAGGGAAGTCTCAGGAACCGGAAGGTGTATTTGTGGCCTCGAAGCGCAATGTTCTTCATTAACTGGAGACAGACCAAATGGCTGGCAGAGCATACATTCGGGGCTTGTCCAACCTACTGGTTTATAATCTCTTCTTCGCCTTTAATTTTTCGGAGCCCATTGGAAGATGATTCGATTCCTGCAAACCCCCGGCCGATTTCAAAAAGTTCTTCTCGTCGGCTTTCTTTCAATCGTCTGCATCATGATGGTTGTCACTCTCGTTCCCGGCGGATTTTTAAATGACATTGGCGGCCGAGGAGTCGGCGCCAATTCGGTCGCAAAGGTAGATGGACAGGACGTTACCAATCAGGAAGTTGAACAAGTAGCGCGCGCCATGATGCAGCAGCGCCGCATTCCAGCACAGTTCAAACCATACATCATGCCGCAGGCAGTCGATGCTGTGGTGATGCAGAAAGTGTGTCTGCGGGAAGCAAAGCGGCTCGGCCTTGAGGCAACCGACGACGATATTCGCAACGAAATGCAGCACGGTGCGCTCGCGCAGGTTCTTTACCCAAATGGAAATTTCATCGGCACCGATCAGTACCGCGATTTCGTGTCCAATCAGTTCAACCTCAGTGTTCCACAGTTTGAACAGGAGCTGCGCAATGAGTTGACACTGCGCAAGGTACGCTCCGTAATTACGGCCGGAGTTTCCGTCTCAAACGCAGAGGTGCATGACGCCTTTGTGAAATTAAAGACGAAGATTAGGTTTGACTACGCGGTGCTGAGCGTTGCCGAGCTTGAGAAAGAGGTCAGCGTTAGTGACTCCGAACTGCAAGCCTTCTATGAGAAGAATCGCTCACGGTTTGTCGACAGCATCCCGGAACAGCGCAAAGTGAAATATGTGCTGGTGGAATCCGCGCGGCTTCCGAATCCCGCCAAAGTGTCGGACGACGAACTACAGAGCTATTATCGGCAACATTCAGCCGAGTATCGCGTTCCCGAATCGGTCAAGGTACGTCATATTTTGATTAAACTTCCGCTGCCCGGCCCAGATGGCAAGGTGGACGCTAAGCAGGCCGAAGCCGCCAGGGCGAAGGCACAGGATGTGCTGAACCAGATTCGCAACGGTGGAGACTTCGATGCTCTGGCCAAGAAGTACTCCGACGACGGCGCAACGGCCAAAAATGGTGGATACGTCGGTCAGCTTGTGCAGGGTTCCGGTACTGCGCCTGACATTGAGAAGGTAGCCTTCGGCCTCGCCAAGGGACAGTGTTCTGACGTGATCCCGACCAGCTACGGTTATGAAATTATTCGCGTGGACGACAAAGTTTCGGCTCACGCCCGTTCGTTTAACGAGGTCCGCGCAGAGATTGAGCCGATTGTGGCGGATCAGAAAAATCAGAAAATTGCAGAGCAACTTGCCCGAACGGTGGAAAATCAGGCGAAGTCAAGCGGCCTCGAACAGGCTGCGGCAAACAATGGACTTAAGGTAGAGCAGACTGACTACATTACGCGCAATGAATCGCAGGGAATCGGCTCCTTCCCGCAGTTTGCCAATGCTGTATTTGCCATGAAGCCAAACGCCGCTCCAGCTTCGATTGCGTTGCCTCGCGCTGTCGCGATTGCTCAGGTCACAGAGGTGAAACCACCGGCAACGCCTACTTTTGAGCAGGTGAAGGATCGTCTTGCCGTCGAGTTGAAACAGCAGAAAGCGCAAGGGCTGTTGGCGCAGAAGGGGCAGGAACTCAGCGATAAGGCCCGCGCCTCGCACAACCTCCGCGAAGCCGCGAAGGCCGTGGGCGCGACAGTGAAAACCAGTGACCTTGTAGATCGCGACGGACAAGTGCCGGATATTGGACAGGTCGGCTCTGCTGTTCCCCAGGCATTCGAGATGAAACCGGGCGAGATCAATCAGGCTGCTAATCTGGGACAGAAGGTCGTGGTCATTGCTCTCACTGAAAAGCAGACGCCGAGTGAAGCCGAGTTCGAGACCCTGAAGGACCGCGTCAAGGCATCTCTGCTTGAGCGCAAACGTTCTGAGGCGGAGGAAATCTTTATCCTGGCTTTGCGCGACCGTCTCGAAAGAGAAGGACGCATCATCATGGATAAGAAAAAAATGGAAGCTCTGAGCGGCGTCAAAGAGTAGGGAACCAAACTTCACACTCGGGGAAGGGGCGACCTTCCCCGATTTTTTTACCGCAATATTCCAGCAATGCTCCTATCCAATGAATCAGTTTTTCGTGTAATCATAATCGGCATGCTCGAGAAGCGAAGCTCTGGAATCCTACTTCATCCCACATCCCTTCCTGCTCACGGCGGAATTGGCGATCTTGGCCCTGCAGCCTATGAGTTCATAAATTTTCTCGCCTCCTCGCGTCAGGGATTGTGGCAGGTGCTGCCTCTAAACCCTGTTGGCATTGGAAATTCACCCTATTCTTCCACTTCAGCCTTCGCAGGCAACGTTCTGCTGATCAGTTTAGAGCGTCTGGCGGATCGTGGCATGATCTCGCACGAACGCGTACATTCGCTCGATTCGTGCGAAGGCCAGGTGGACTACGCGCGTGTCGTCCAGGAAAAAGTGCCACTTCTGCAGGAAGCCGCTGCTTCATTTCTGCACAACGCACATGGCGAGCATCGCGCGCGCTTTGACCGGTTTGTGGCCGAGAATTCGTGGTGGTTGGATGATTACGTTCTGTTTGAGGCTTTGCGGCTCCGCTATGAGCAGCGGAGCTGGAATACGTGGCCGCACGAACTTGCGCATCGCGAACCGCAGGCGCTGGCGGCTATCCGCGAAGAGCTGCATGACGAACTGAACCGTGCTCGTTTCCTCCAGTTTGCATTTTTTGAGCAATGGCGTGCCCTGCATTCCTACTGCCGGAGCAAGGGCGTAAAGATCATTGGGGATGTTGCCATCTTTGTCAGTTATGATTCGTCCGATGTCTGGACCCATCCCGATATCTTCCGGCTCGACGCGGACACCCTTGAGCCCGAGTGCGTTGCTGGTGTCCCTCCGGACGCATTCTCGGAAACTGGCCAGCGTTGGGGAAATCCGCTCTACCGCTGGCCGGAATTGAAACGGCGGGATTACGACTGGTGGGTTAACCGTATGAGCTGGGCCTTGAAGAGCTGCGACATCATCCGCCTCGATCACTTCCGCGGATTCCAGCAATGCTGGGAGATTCCCAACAGCGAACCCACGGCCGTAAACGGGCGTTGGGTCGACGGCGCGGGTGAGGATCTGTTCCGTGTTCTGCATGAGAAGCTCGGATCCCTGCCATTCATTGCGGAGGATCTCGGTGTCATTACGCCGGACGTGTACGCTTTGCGCGACCGTTTGAAAATGCCTGGAATGAGGGTGATGCAATTCGGTTTCGATAACCCCGGCGCGCACATCTACCTTCCCCATCGTTTTCAGCGCAACACCGTGGTTTACACCGGGACGCATGACAATGACACCACGCTGGGGTGGTGGCAGAGTTGCTCGGAAAACGAACGGAAATTTGCGGGAGCGCTGCTGGGTTGCGCTAGTGACGGGGTCAACTGGGCCATGGTGCGCCTGGCACAGAGTTCCACGGCGAACCTCTGCGTAATCCCGTTGCAGGATGTGCTGAGCCTCGGATCGGAAGCGCGCATGAATGTACCCAGCTTTGAAGACGGCAATTGGGCCTGGCGTTATTCTCCCGGAGCCTTGCAGTCGGAACTTTCGCAGAAACTCGCCCTGCTTGCAGAGGTGACTGATCGCCAGGCTTCAGTTGATCAGCAGTACCACGGGGAAGTTGGCGAAAATTTCGCTACATAAAAGTTCCCCATTGCCTGGGATTGTGACGCTTTCCTCTGTGAGAGCATTGCGGAACCGAATGCCGACAAACTCCTCCGGCGTTCGCAACCGCGTTAGGCTCCAATCCTTTGCCTGAGCCAGTCGGGGCTCTCCGTTTAGCATTGTGAAGTTCAAGCGCGGCACCGCGACTAATGCTGTGGCTTTTTCGTATTGCCGGGCAAAGGCGACCACGTGTTCTCTGCGCTCTCCTGTTGCTGCCAGCGGCACGTACTCACCGTAGCGGAATAGTTCGCTTGCTGCGCTTCGCGCACAAAGCGCCCGGTGTGTGGTCCAGAGCTTGAGCCGTCCATCGGTCCAGTGCTCCAGCAATTCCTGGCACAGCTCTGGGCCCGCTTCGCGACGCTCCAATTCATTCAATTGCTTTTCAATAACGTCAAAATTTACAGGCCGCCGGTTATCCGGATCGACCAGGCTGAAATCAAAAATCTCTTGCCCCTGGTAGAGATCGGGCACCCCGGGTGATGTCAGTTTGAGCAGGGTTTCCGCAAGCGAATTCATTACGCCAAACCACGCTAGGCGGGGCACGAATTCCTGCATCAGACGCAGGAAGTTGTTGGGTTTGGATTCTGTCCCTGGCGACAGAATGCGGTCTATGAATCTGCGTAATTCATCCGAATACTCTGGGTTGGGATTGATCCAGCTCAGGTTGATCTTTCCCTCGTGTACCGCCTTCTGCATGTATTCCTGGATTCGGGCGATATAGGTCCTTTGCTCCTCGCCTTCCAAGGCCCAATCACTCGGGGAGAGCGATGCCTTTTTGGCCAGCGGCCAGCTTCCGACAAGCGTCTGGTAGAAGAAATATTCTTCGTTGTTGTCGGGCACAATGCGGACGTCGGCTATTACCTTGCGCTTTCCGCGGTGGATACGCCGCCAACGCATGACCTGTGCTGCCCATGGACGCGGCATTTCACTGAGCACGTCGAGCCTCATTCTGACGTCCTCGCTGCGCTTCGTGTCATGCGTCGATGTCGTCAACAGAGAGCCGGGCCACAGTTGCGCGCGCTTGTGGTTTTTCTCATGAAACTCCCCGACGCTGACGCCGAAGCTGCCAGGATTGCCCCCCACTTCATTGACGGAAATGAATCGGTTGTACACGTAGCAGACCGTATCCTCCAAGCCTTTGGCCATAACCGGTCCGGTGAGTTGCTGAAACTTCAAGGAAAAGTAGAGTTGCTTGCGATAGCCATGAATTGCAGGTCCGCCGCTGTCCTCGCGCAGCAGCAGAATGTCTTGTAGAAAGTCCAAGACCTCCGGGGCAAGAGAGCTGTTCATGCGTTTTGCCGAAGCAATCGCCCGCTGAATGTATTTGCGATCGCGGTTACTAATGTTGCCGCGCTCATCCACGTACGTACGGTAGACAGGGAAGCATGCAATTGCTTCGCGAATCGCATCGCGCAGCACTTTGCGGGTAAAGTCGCGGGCGCGGCGGTTGGTCGAGCTGATCTCATCCAGCATATGACTCAGCACGTTGACCTCGTTTGAAAGTGCGGAGTACATGATCAGTCTCTTCGCCTGGTAAATCAGGCGGTCAACATTCAGCGATTCTCCAATCAGCCTGTGATAAAAATTGGTGAAATTTTTCTGATTGCTCTCATCGATGAAGATTCCGTTTACCGCGTTTGCGAACTCATATCCCACCGTTCCGCTCACCGGCCATTCGCGGGGGAGCAGCTCGTCCTCTTCAAGAATTTTTTCAACTACAACGTAAAATGGCTCTTCCCCGGGCTTCATCACATACTGTCCGAATGCATTCTGCACGGCCATTTCAATTCCGTTTTCGGCTAACTCGCCAACGGGCGTGGGACCGTAGAGCTTCGCGGCGGCAAACAACATTTGCAGACGCGTGAAGTACTGAGGAGGGTTGAACATCCCATCGGGATGGTCAATGCGCAGTCCGATCAGGGTGTCCTCGGCCAGCAGCCGTCGAATGAGTTTCTGTGTAGCGGCAAAGACCTGAGGATCTTCCATCCGCAATCCGATCAGGTCGTTCACGTCAAAGAAGCGGCGGTAATTGATCTCTTCGCCTGAAACACGCCAGTGTGCCAGTCGATAAACCTGTGCTTCTAACAATTCGTGCAGCGCGTCGAAGCTCTGCGGGTCTCCGGGGATACCGTTGATCCGCTCCACTGCCGACTTCACAAATTCCCGAACCTCTTCCGATTGCTCCATCAGCTCCGTCAGACGGCGCAGCAGGAACGGAATTTCGCGTCTCCGACGGTAAGCGCGTTCCGGCTCCGAAACAGTGTGTTGCGGCAGTTCCGAAAAAGCCGACAATAGCGCAAGTAATCTGCGAACAGCATCTCCCGGCTTGCGAAGCTCTCCCATGGAGCGAAAAATCAGCGGAATTGTCTGCGGATCGACGGGAAGAACCTTTTCGAAATACTTGATGCGGAAGTCTCCATTTTCATTTGCTAGAACGATGTGTCCCGCTTCCAGTTCCTCCCCGTATTGGTTGCCCAGAATTGGTAGTAGCACTTTGTCGCGCAAGTCAGGCTTCAAAGGAGTCCAGTCAATATCGAAGAAATTCGCGTAATTTGATGCGCGGCCGTTTTGCAGTACGTCCTGCCACCATGGATTGGTCCCGTAACCCACGCTCATGTGGTTTGGAACCACATCCAGCAGCAGGCCCATGCCGTGCCGCCTCAGTTCATTGAGCAGTTGCTGAAACTCTTCTTCCGTCCCGATCTCCGGATTGAGCCGGTTGTGGTCCGTGATGTCATATCCGTGCATGCTGCCCGCCCGCGCAGCAAGAATCGGCGAAGCGTAGAGCGTGGTGACACCCAGGTGATGCAGGTAGGGGATGAGTCGAATCCCGTCCAAAAAGCGGAATCTATGGTTGAACTGAAGGCGGTAAGTCGAGCCTGGGCGCACCCTCCGCTGGCTTTCCATCAGTTTCTGCAGGAGCTCTGAAGTTTCATCGGGAGTCTCAGGGCAGGGAATTGCCGCGCGCGCTGCAGATTCGTTCACAGTCCGGAAATCTTGCATCCTAGTCATTCCGAATCATTTAGATGCGGCGAATGCAGATAGCGTCTTGCGGCTCCGGCTGTGTTTTGACGAACCTGCTCCGAATGCGGAAAATACATACTGGCTGGCTCCTTCGGCTAACGAAGCACGAGTAAATCTTTTCTGGAGGCATCATGAGTACAAGCGGTGAACTGATCCGAATGATGAATTATGTTGACGATATTTCCGCCACACTCCGGCGCATCGTTGCCGGCAGCGCTTCCATTTCGGCCGAAGAGCGCAAGAAACTTGCAGAATACATGCGCAACTCCAACCCGAATTTCACAAAGATAGCCGAATCAATGGACAAGTAGCGATGTCTGCTCCGGATGCGGAGAGCATTGCAGTTATTGGCGCCGGCAGAGTCGGACGGGCACTTGCCCGTCGGGCCGCCGTGGCCGGCTATCGCGTAATTCTCGAAGATCTGGTCCCAATCTCGCTGGTGAATGCCCGTCAGGAGATTCGGCAAACGCTGAACGATGCGGTGGAGTCCGGTGCATTGGATCGTGCGCTTGCCGATGAGGCTTTCGCTCGCATTGATTGTGCCGCCAGCATCGAAGATGCAGCGCGACGGGCTCTTATTGTTATGGAAACCGGCCCGGATGAGCCGGAATCTAAGCTCGAAATCTTCTGTCTGCTTGATCGGATCTGCCTTCCCGGTACGATCATCGTGAGCAATTGTCGTGCGCTCGAACTCTCTGACACAGCCAGCAAAGCCGAGTCCATCGTAGGCATGTATTTTTCCGGTGACTGTGCCGAGATACACTGCTCCGCCTTTACCGGTGAGCACGCGCTCGCCGTTGCGAAGCAGCTTGCAGAACGCATGGCGTCCAGCTACAAAATTACCCGCGAAGGGAACCCCGCCTCCGCAGTTTGAGCTTGGGGAATCCGGAGCAAAGTAAAAGGGCCGTGCTTATTAAGGCGCGGCCCATCATAAACTCGATTTTCTGCTATTCCGCTCTCTTGAACGGGGTCGCAACATGATTGCGCGCCTCGTCGATCGCTCCCTGCGTGTTGTCATTCGTTTGTAAAGCCTGCCGGTATTCGCTCAACGCGCGTTCTCGCTGGCCGCTGATGTCGAATATCTTGCCCAACTGAATGTGACTCCAGACTTCAGTCCACCTCGGCTCTCCATCGCCGTTCAGGGAATCGCGATAGGCGTTAGCTGCGGCCTGATAGTTTTTCTGCAGGTAAAAGACCTCGGCGATGCGGTAATGAGCCAGGGAGCTATTTTTGTTCTGTTCGATTGCTTTTTGAAACTCCTTCAGTGACTCCGCCAGATTTCCCTGCTGCACTAATTGCTGGCCGCGCAGAATCGCCGTGCGCAGCCTCAAATCTTTCGAATTCTTCAGAACCCAGTTGTTGGGGTCCAATGTGATACGGCGCGGCTTGCCGAAAGTCTCGATCGTGTAACTCGAGTTCGTTCCAACTACATCGATTGTCTTGTCTTCCGACTTGCCATCCGTGTCGATCTTCAACTGAACCGGCATCCGGAACAGGTCAAGGTCTTGCTGTATCTGTCCTACAACGCGGAAACCTTTCTTGATCCGGAACACCGTGTATTTATTCTTGAACTCCGGAGCGCCGGTTGAGTCCAGCCATTGCGAGAAGAACCAGTTCATCGGTTCTCCCTGGACCTCCTCCGCCACCTTCTCCAATTCCTTCAGCCCTAGCGGCTTGCCGTGATAGCTCTGGAAGGTCGCGCGCATAAGTTTGTCGAACTTCTGATCGCCCATCACCCAGCGAAGCATGTGGTAAACCATGCCACCTTTGTCCCTGGCCATCGACTGGAAAACTGGATCGAACGTGTCCAGTGTTCCGATCTGTCCCAGTGGGACGCTGTCATAGGCCAACGCGCCCACTGCCATGTCTTTCACGGCTTCCTGCGCGCCCGCCGGACCTGCTGCGTACTCAATGTAGCGGCACTCGCTGTACCGCGCGCCGCCGTCTTGAATCCACCAGTCATTGCGTGTCGCTGGACTCACAATGGTGCCAAACCATTGGTGCGCCACTGCATTTGCGAGAAGTCTGTAGCTCACCTTTGCGCTAATGTTGCGTGCCGCAATCCCCACCATTTCCGGAGCCCACGCCATCGGCACGGAATCATCGGGCAGCTCCACCAGCTTCAGTTCCGAACTGATCGGAACACCGTAAAGCGTGATGAAGTAGCCAAGTTCCTTTGCGACCGTCTCGCCATATTGCTGGGCCAGGTCCGCTTTGTCCTTCAGAAAGTACACATGCACGTTCATTCCCGCTTCGCTTACCGGGGTATCTGAAAACCTTCCAATCACAACAGTTCCTGGAAAGTTCGGCTTGTCCCATATGAAGCTGGATGTTTTCATGCCAGGCTCGGGCTTGGGGGCAGCGGGTTTTGTGGCCGCGGTCTCTGGCTTAATCTTTTTTGCCGCTTTTTCGCGTGCTTGCAGCTTGGGAGCACTGCTGTCATCGGAGCTCTCGGTAGGCTCAGGCGCACCGGCAGCAGTGCCACCGCTTGTAACCACTGTGTATTCCTGTGGCGCTGTGATCCGCATTCGCACCGTGAAGCGGTCGATGCCGTAATTTGTCACCGGGAACCAGCGTCCAGAATAAAGCAGGTATGTGATCGGATCGCCTACGAAGGCCAGTTTTAATCCAGGAACCGGACTGTCGTCCGCCGAGGTCACATTTCCCTCGTAATCGAAAGTCAGAGTCTCTTCCTGCCCTTTGCTCATTCCGTTTGGCAGTGCCACGCGTACCGTTGAGTTCTGCGATACCCGTTCCGCGGGGAGCACAGTTCCTCGCTCATCTTTCACCTGGGTTACGCGCAGGGCGTTGTGCAACTCGAAGATGGCGATGCTGATGTCGTCCAGGGCCACAAACTTGACCTTGGCTCGCGCTGTCAGCTTGTGCAACTGAGGGACAACCTTGGCTTCAATTGTGTAATCTCTTGCCTGGATGCGTGGTTTCTCTGCCGCCCGTAACATTGCCAACGGGACCAGGTTCATCAGGACAGTCAAAAATATGAGAACGGTTCGTGTCAGTTTCCGTCCTGCAAATTGCATTGGCATCTTGCTCCTGCTTAAATGCGCAACCCTCATTGATGTGTGAAAACGTTGAGAAGATGTCGCCAGCTTCTCTGAGTGCGTGCCTATTCTCTATCGGCTGTGGCAATTTCCGCAACGCGCAAGACAGCCAGAGCTGCTCGGTGCGCAGTAGTTTCGTTAATGCTTCCCATCTGTTCCCCGGTCGCCAGCTCTCCTTGCAGCAGTTTGCGCACCTCCGCAAGGGCTTCCGTCATGTGCTCTCTGGCCTCGCCGTCCAGCAGCGCTCGCACTTGCCGTTCCACGGCCTCTGGTGTAAAAGCATCCTGAATCAGTTCCGGAACTACTCTGCGTCCAGCCACCAGATTCACCATTCCGTAGTGCGGCAACTTTACCAGATGCCGGCCCAAAGCCCAGGTCAGCCCCGCTACTCGATAAACCATTACAAATGGCGTGCCGATCAGTGCGGCTTCCACGGTTGCCGTCCCGCTCGCCACCACGCCCACCCGCGCATGTAGCAGGCTCGCCCTTGCATCGTCAGTCAGCTTTACATGCACGGACCCCGCGCACAGAGCAATCTGTTCCCGCACCCACTCTTTTTCCAGGGTGCTCGCCACCGGCATAAGGAATTCAAATTCCGGGCCCAGTCGCTCCGCCGCTCCTAGCATGGCCGGAAGATTCAGGCGTAATTCTTTTCTGCGGCTCCCCGGCAACAGCGCGACCCACCTCCGGGAAGAATCGAGTCCCCACCGCGCGGCAAAATCTTCCCGGCTCACCCCAGGTAGCTCCAACTTGCTCAGGGGATGACCCACAAATTCCGCTTGCACTCCGTTCTGCGCGTAGAACTCACGCTCGAACGGGAAGATGACCAGCATCTTCGAGACGTACCGTTGCACCAGCTTGAGCCGTCCTTTACGCCAGGCCCAAAGCTGCGGGCTCACATAGTAAACAACGGGAATTCCGCGCCGATGTAACTGCTTTGCCAGCCGGAAATTCCAATCTGGAAAATCGATCAGCACGGCCACGTCCGGTCTCAGCCGGTCCACCTCCGCCAGCAGCTTGTGAAATTCGCGGTAGATTCCTGGCAAATGGCTCAATACTTCAAACAGGCCAACCACGGCGACATCCCGCGCATGTACCGCCACTTTGCAGCCCGCCTCGCTCATGCGCTCGCCGCCCATGCCGAAGCACTCAACCGCGCCTCCGGTCAGCTTGCGCAAAGCCTCCAGAAGTTCCGCGCCATACATCTCGCCGGAAGCTTCTCCTGCGGAAATCAGCACGCGCAATTTGCCAGGAGATCGGCGCGAATCGAGGATTTTCTCAGTGGACATGTGCGCCGACAGAATATCAGGCACGAGCAGCCTTGAAGAATACTTGAGGAAGATCGGAAATACCTGTACCTAGTCCGCCCAGAGATAGCCACATCCGCCATCTTTATGGCGAATGTGGAAAAACGAACTAGTCTGCTGATGGTTCCGGCGAGGCAAACGCCGCCGTCTCCGATGCCACTCCCAGCTCCTGCTCTTTGTATTGCAACCGGTAGAGCTTCCAGTACACACCCCTGGCTGCCAGCAATTCTTGATGTGTGCCCATCTCGCGAACCTTGCCCTTGTGCATCACAACAATTTTGTTGGCCCGCTGGATGGTCGAAAGTCGATGCGCAATGATGAGCGAGGTGCGTCCCTCCACCAGCCGTGTCAGCGCTTCGCGTACCCGGGACTCGGTTTCCGTGTCCACGCTGGAGGTGGCTTCGTCCAGAATCAGGAGGCTCGGGTTGTGGGCAAGCGCCCGCGCGAACGACACCAGCTGCTTCTGTCCCGTCGAGAGCGTATTTCCGCGCTCCTGCAGCGGCGAGTCAAAGCCATTCGGAAGCGAGTTGATGAAGTCTGCGACGTTCACCTCCTCGGCGGCAAGCTCCACTGCCTCCCGCGTCACGTGCTGCGAGCCGAGCTTAATGTTGTCCGCTATTGTTCCGCTGAAGAGGAACGGGTCCTGCAGCACGACACCGCAACGGCGGCGCAACTTCTGCAGGTTCATCTCGCGCACGTCCACGCCGTCGATCCGCACCGCCCCTTTCTGCACGTCATAGAAGCGCAGCAGCAGTGAAATCAGCGTAGTCTTGCCCGCGCCCGTATGCCCGACGATGGCCACCGTCTCGCCCGGTTCAATTGTGAACGAGACGCCTCTGAGAACCCAGTCCCACTCTTCTTCCGGAACGGCCTCACCATCCGTTTCCGCCGGCACACGGCGATAAGCAAACCAGACATTGTCGAACTCAATCCGCCCCGGACCGAGCGGCTCCTTCTCTATCTCGGGAGACTGAATCTCAGGCTCCGTATCCAGCAGCTTAAAAACCCGTTCCGACGCCGCCATTGCGGATTGCAGAATGTTGAGCTTCTCACTCAGGTCCTGAATTGGGCGGAAGAATCTCTGCGCGTATTGCATGAACGCCACCAGCACGCCGATTGTCGTGATCGAGGCCAGCACCATGTGTCCGCCGAACCAGAGCACGCTGGCAATCGCGATCGATGACAGGAGTTCGACAATGGGATAGTAAAGCGCATAGGCAAATATAGTGTCCTTGAACGCCTCCATGTGCTGCGCGTTTACCGCCTCGAACTCCTCGTAGGACTTGCGCTCGCGGTTGAACAGTTGCAGTGGAACGATGCCGCTGATGTGTTCCTGAAGGAAGGAATTGATGTGCGCAATCGCCACGCGAATCCGGCGATATCCATCGCGCACGGCCTTGCGGAAAAACTGTGTCGCAACGATGATCGCTGGGAACACTATGAAGGCGATCAGCGCCAGTCGCCAGTTCTTGTGAAGCATGATGCCCAGAATCGCGGCCAGCACGAAAACATCTTCGACGATGGAAACCACGCCCGAAGCGAACAAGTCATTCAGCGCGTCAACATCGGTGGTCACGCGCGTCACCAACCGCCCCACGGGATTATGGTCAAAAAATGAGACGTCCATCCTCTGCAAGTGACGGTAGATCTGGCTCCGCAGGTCGAACATTACTTTCTGCCCGGTCCACAGCATCAGGTAGGTCTGTGTGAATTCAAAAAGGAAGCCCAGCAGCAGCAAGGCCAGGTACAAACCGCCGACTTGCGCAACTCCAACCATTGGATTGGAGCTCAGGAAGCGGTCGAAAAACGTTTGACTTTTCCCGGCGCTGGCGGCCAGGTATTTGTCTATGGCCGTCATCATCAGATACGGACCGAGCACATCCGCAGCTGCCTTCAGCATGATTGCGGTCATCGCCACTGCCACCTGCAGCTTGTATGGGCTCAGGTATCCTATCAACCGGCGAACCAGTCTGCTGTCGTATACGGTCCCTAGTACCTCTTCCTCGGCGGCCATGTCTCCATTTTAGATGGAAGCAAAGCTTTCCAAGGTTCAGCCCGGGTTTTCGTGGGGCTTGTAATTTTTTTGCACGGAAGAGCTTTGACATCCCCTGTGTACAGTGTAAACATTTGGGCATAGGTTCACTGCTCATGACTACGACCGCCACATCCGGCAACCTCCGGGATTCGATCATTGAAACGGCCCGCAAACTCTTCGTTGAGGAAGGCTACCAGAGTGTCTCGATGCGGCGTATAGGACAGCAGGCTGGTTGCTCGCCTATGGCCGTCTACCGGCATTTCTCCAGTAAACAGGAGCTTTTTCTTTCAATCTGCGAAGAATCATTTGCGCACATGATTCGCAATCTGGAGCGGCCGCATCCCGATCTTCCGATTGTGGAGCAGTTGCGTGCCCGTATGGCGATATTTATCCGCTTCTGTGCCGCCCATCCCAGTCACTACCGTTTGGCCTATCTCGATGCGGCGTTTGCTGGCATAGACGTTCCTTCGCGCCGTCTCTGTCGCGAGCGCTTCCGCGCTTTTGTAGACGAATGCATTGCCTGCAAGAGACTTGCAATTGATCCTGATACTTAGCTTCACGACTCTGATTGCCTGTATGCACGGCGCCATTCTGATGCTCATTTCGGGGCAGAAACTGGCGGTTTCGCGCGATGTTTTCTTGGCGGATCTGATCGCCACGGCCACGGAGGTATTCGAGTAGTGGCCACCGTCTCGCCCGCGACTGTTCCCCTGCCGACCAATCAGCACCACTTGCTTCTCGCGTGTCCCTCCCGGCAAAAACAATGCCGCTTCATCGCTCTACAATCTGATGCGAAATCTGGGTTCAAGCTTCGGAATCGCCACGGTCACAACCATGCTCGCCCGGCGTGCGCAGTTTCACCAGCTTCGACTTGTCGAGCACTTGTCTTCTGCCCACATTCGTACCCGGCAAATGCAGATTGGTGCCTACCTCGCTGTACACGCCGACGGCCTTGCTCTGCCATCGGCCCGCGCCGGACGGTTGCTCTATCGCGGTGTTCTGCGGCAGGCCGGAGCCATGGCTTACCTGGACGCTTTCTACCTTTTGGGCTGTATTTGCTTCGCAATGCCGGTGCTCGCCCTTTTTATCGTCAAAGTCCATCACGCGCCGAAGGCCAGGGTGTCTTCGAAGTAGCATCGCACCTGACTTGCATTTGGGCGGTAAACTGAGGCTGGCATCCTATCGTGACCTCTGACGTTCATTCCGCGCTGTACCTTTCGATCCCTTTCTGCCGGACCAAGTGTTCCTTCTGCAATTTTGCTTCGGGCGTTTATTCCCGTGACCTCTTTGACCGTTACGTGGCACACATCGAACACGATATTGATCGTGCTCCCGCACTTGCCAGCGAGGTAGGTGCGTCCTTCGATCCACTGCTCGATTCGGTCTATCTCGGCGGAGGCACGCCGAGCGTACTTGCGCCCGGCCAACTGGATCGCATCTTTGCTGCAATCCTCCGGGTCTTCAAGCTGCTGCCAACGACGGAGTTCACAGTCGAGGTAGCCCCCGGTACTCTATCCGATGATGTATTGGCTTCGCTTCTGCGTGCCGGGGTCAGTCGCGTTTCGCTCGGAGCGCAGTCTTTTGTCGATCGGGAATCGCACTCCGTAGGTCGGCTGCACAGCCGTGACATCACGCTCCGCGATGTTGCTCGCCTGCGCGAAGCTGGAATTAACGGAATCAGTATCGATCTGATAGCGGGCCTCCCCTACCAGACCGCCGAAAGCTGGGAGTACTCCCTCGCTGAGGTCATCGCGCTGGCGGTTCCGCACGTCAGCGTTTACATGTTGGAGATCGACGACGAATCCCGGTTGGGCCGTGAGCTCATTGCGGGAGGAACGCGCTACCACGCGCACCACGTCCCCGATGACGCCCTGACCGTTGCTCTCTACGAACGCGCCTGCGAGCGCCTGAATGCCGCTGGCATCGTGCAGTACGAGATATCCAATTTTGCCCGAGAAGGTCACCAGTCGCGCCATAATCTTCGCTACTGGCATCGCCTTCCTTACTACGGTTTCGGCGTAGACGCCCACTCAATGCTGAGTGCTCCAACGCCCTCCGACCCCGATCGCGCCTTGCGCATTGCCGCCTCGGACTCTCTCGACGCGTTCCTCGCCGGAGCACCACCCGAGATCACGATAGTTTCCCGTCAGCAGGCCATAGAGGAGACCTATTTCCTGGGGTTGCGCCTGAATCGCGGCGTCGAGTTGCTTGCTATCAAGGAGCGGTTCGGCATCGACGCCGTGGACGATTATCGCGAAGCAATTGCTACCCTGGTCGCGGACGGATTGCTCGCGATTGAGGAAGGATGGCTGCGCCTGACTCCACGAGGCCGCCTGTTCTCGAATGAGGTCTTCGCCGCTTTCCTGCGCGCCTAGCTATACACTGGATTCATTCGTCCATTGGGAGCACGTATGACTTCATGGATCGACCTGCGCAGTGACACCGTAACCTTGCCGAGCGACGAAATGCGTCGCGCGATGGCCTCCGCCGAAGTCGGAGATGACGTGTATGGCGAGGACCCCACGATCAACCGTCTCGAAGCCCGCGCCGCTGAAATCTTCGATCGCGAAGCGGCGATCTTCCTCCCATCCGGCACCATGGGAAACCAGATTGCAATCAAGTTGCACACCCGTCCCGGTCAGGAAATTCTCTGCGAGGAACGCGCCCACATCTTCAACTACGAGATGGCTATGCTGAGTTGGTTCAGTGGCTGCATGGTGAGGCCAATCAGCGCCCCGCGCGGAAGCCTCTCCTGGGATCTGATCGCCCCGAAAATTGCCGCGGCAACCTATTACGTAGCTCAGACCGGGCTTATTGTCCTGGAGAACACGCACAACATGGCGGGTGGCACCGTCACTCCCATAGCCGCCATGGAGGAGATCTGTGCGCGAGCGCACGAGCGCAACCTTACCGTGCACTTGGACGGCGCACGGGTCTTCAATGCCGCGATCTACCTCGGCAAGCCTGTTGCCGAGGTCACCCGCAGCTTTGATTCCGTTATGTTCTGTCTTTCCAAGGGACTTGGCGCGCCGGTCGGCTCATTGCTGGTCGGTTCCAGAGACTTCATTGAGCAGGCGCGACGGGTGCGCAAGGCTCTCGGAGGTGGCATGCGTCAGGCCGGAATTCTCGCTGCCGCGGGTCTCATCGCGCTCGAATACGGCCCTACCCGCCTGCATGAAGATCACGTCAACGCCCGCCTGCTGGCCGAAGGTGCAGCCGCCATTCCTGGCATCACCATAGAGCTCGAGACGGTGCAGACTAACATTGTGATTTTTGATGTGAGCGCAACTGGTAAGGCTTCCAGCGAAATCGCCGAGGCGCTCAAACGGGAGGGCGTTCTCGTAGGCACGGTCAACCCGCAGCTGATTCGCTTCGTCACCCACCTGAATGTTTCCCGTGCGGACTGCGAGCAGGCGCTGCAACACCTTCGTAAAGTTTGTGATCCGCCTCGCAGTGTCTAGTTGGCCACAGGACTTCCCGTTCAAGCCCGTGTAGCTTAAGTGGCGCGGATAAGAATGTGACTCAGGGCGGGAGCCGGATACATGTAGCCTGCCGGCCGTTAAACTACTGCACTCTCGGCTGCGGCGTAGTCTGGCAGGTTGTTTCCCACTCAGTATTTTGGTTGCAGAAGGGACACAGCATGGTCTTTCCGTCTTTGTTAAACACTACCTCGGGCAGTTCCCATGTGTCCTGGCAACGTTTGCATCTGATCCTTAACGGGGCGTCGGAATCGAACAGAGTATCCATGCCAATAGAATGCTCCGGCAGACGCAAATAGTCAAAACCATTCGAGCCAGGTATGGACCATTGAGATGGAGTAGGCGAGATACAAGTCAGTGCGGGACTGCGGTCGCAAAGCATTCTCAATCCGAAGTGGTTCCCGCTGCATCAAAGCAAAGCGGCAGCTCTCGCAGCCATTCCGTTTGACGCTGGCGCGGGCGGACGCAAATTTTGAAACAGCACGGAGCAAGTGTGGACTTTCAGCTTACCGATGAGCAGTTGCAGCTCCAGAGCAGCGTACGTGAATTCGCCCAGCGCGAAATCGCTCCTCACGTGAACGAATGGGATGAGGCTTCGTATTTTCCTCTCGAAACCTTGAAGCAACTCGGTGAACTCGGTCTCATGGGATGCATCTTCCCAGAAGAATACGGCGGCTCCGGGTATGGTTACATCGAGTACGTGCTGGCGATCGAGGAACTTTCACGAGTGGATGGCTCCATCGGAATCATCGTGGCCGCCCACACCTCGCTCTGCTCCAACCACATCTTTATTGCCGGGAATGAGCAGCAGAAGCGCCGCTACATTCCGCGTCTGGCCTCCGGAGAATACATCGGAGCGTGGGCGCTGACCGAACCAAACAGCGGCTCGGATGCGGGCAGCGCGCGTTGCTCCGCCACTCGCAAAGGCAACTGCTGGGTTCTGAACGGCACCAAGACGTTCATCACGAACGGCGCCCACGCCGACGTCTGCGTCGTAGTCGCCGTGACCGACAAAACCATGGGAACCCGCGGTCTATCGGCATTCATAGTAGAGCGCGGCACTCCGGGCTTTCGACCTGGCAAGAAGGAGAACAAGCTCGGACTGCGCGCCTCGGACACCTCCGAGCTGATCTTTGAAGATTGCGAAATTCCCGCCGAAAATCTTATTGGGGTCGAAGGCCGGGGCTTTGTCGATGCCATGCGGGTCCTCGACGGCGGACGCATCTCAATCGCCGCCCTGGGACTGGGCATGGCCACCGGTGCTTACAACTGTGCGCTCCAGTACAGCCGTCAGCGCAAGCAATTCGGTCAGCCAATCAGTGAATTTCAGGCCATCCAGTGGAAGCTTGCCGACATGGCGACAGAAATTGACGCAGCCCGCCTGTTGACCATGCGCGCCGCCTGGCTCAAGGACCACCATCACAAGACGACGCTGGAATCGTCAATGGCCAAGCTTTTCTCCTCGGAAGTCGCCGTCAAGGTAGCGAACGAGGCGCTCCAGATTTACGGCGGATATGGCTTCATCAAGGATTACCCGGCAGAGAAGTTTTATCGCGACGTAAAGCTATGCACCATCGGCGAAGGAACCAGCGAGATCCAGCGCCTGGTCATCGCCCGGCAGCTTTTATCGGAATAGGAGGAGATAGGAGGCCAATCCTTCCGAGTCAAGTCTCTGCTGGATGCGACTTCTTCTGCTCTGAAGCGCGTGTGACCTCTTTCCGCGCACTTTGTTAGACTACAGATGTGACGACAGCGAACTCTTACATCTCTACCTGGGTCGAAGAGATCCGGAGCGGAAATCTTCGTGCTTTATCGCGTGCCATAACCGCGGTTGAAAATCGTACATCCGATTCGCACGCACTTCTTAAAGCCCTTTTTGAACATTCGGGGCATGCCCGTGTCGTTGGCCTGACTGGGGCACCCGGGGCAGGGAAGAGCACTCTCGTCGATGCGCTCGCCACGCAGTACCGCAAGCGCGATCAGACCGTCGGAATCATTGCCATCGACCCTACGTCTCCTTTTACCGGAGGCGCCATTCTGGGCGACCGCATCCGTATGCAGTCGCACAGCGGCGATAGCGGTACTTTCATTCGCAGCATGGCCACTCGTGGTTCGCTCGGCGGATTGTCCAGCACCACCGCCGACGTAGCCACTGTCTTCGACGCTGCCGGACGCGATCTCGTCATCATTGAGACGGTTGGTGTAGGACAGGATGAGGTGGATATCGTCCGGTTGGCCGATGTCACTGTTGTGGTTCTGGTCCCCGGGATGGGCGATGACGTTCAGTCCATCAAGGCCGGAATCATGGAGATCGCCGACATTTTTGTCATCAACAAAGCGGATCGCGACGGTGCGGAGCGCGTGGAGCGCGAAATTCTCGCCATGCAGTCGCTCTCAATGCGCAGCGATGCCTGGGTGCCGAAGGTAGTCAAAACCATTGCCAGTACCGGCGCAGGGCTTCCGGAACTGGCCTCGGCCATCGATGAGTACGAGCACTTTCTGGCCACCAGTGAGCTTGGGCGTCAGCGGCGCATTGAAAACTGGCGCAACCGCCTGCGTGAGATGTTGCGCGACGAAGTGTTGCGGCGCATTGTTAACGGCGCCTTCACCGACGAGGCCGTGGCCCAGTATGCCACCGAGATTGCTGGCAACGAGCGTGACCCGTATTCACTGATCAGCGAAATCGTCGGCAAACTCATCCGCTAGGAGCCGCTGTGCTGATTCTCGGGATCGATACCTCCGGAAGACAGGGAAGCGTGGCGTTATTGCGGGCGCAGGGCGAACAACTTCTTGCGCTCGATGTCGCAGAAATATCCGGGGGGCGTTACTCCGAGCTGCTCATCCCCACCATCGCCGAATTATTTGCGCGTCACAACGTCGAGAGAAGCGCCATCGGCTTGATTGCCGTTGCCAGCGGTCCCGGTTCGTTCACTGGACTGCGGGTTGCAATTGCCAGCGTGAAAGGCTTGGCCGAAGCCTTCGCGACTCCGGTAGTAGCTGTCTCCGTGCTGGAGGCCATCGCGTTTGCCTCGGGTGCGCAGGGCAAAGTTATGGCTGTGCTTGACGCACAGCGCTCCGAGGTATTTTTCGGCGAGTATGACGTGAATTCCGAAAGCCTGGACTCCGGCAAAATGCACCGCGAGGGCCTAGTCAGCTTCGGAGATTTCACGTCGTTGCTTGCCGCTACCGACCCGCGACCGCCGGTCTTTACCTCTGATCCAGACCTCGCAGCCCGTCTCCGCGAGGCAGCCTTCGATGCGCAGGTATTGCCCCGGCCCTCGGCTGAAACCTTCTCCCGCATCGCGCATCGCAAGTTTCTCGCCGGGGTTCGCGTGGATGTCGCGACTCTCGATGCCAATTACATGCGCCGTTCGGATGCCGAAGTCCTTGCCGCCTCCAGAGCCGCTTCTGAATCCGTCCCAAAAGCCGCGCACCAGCAGGGCGGCGCGAGCCTCTGAGCATGCAAGTCCGCCGCGCGCGCGAGTCCGACCTTCCCGTGCTTGTGGCAATCAGCGAGGCCGCATCTTCGGACGCTCGATGGACCATTCAGCAATGGCAGGATATTTTTCACACGCAAACTCCTGCCCGTCATGCCTGGATTGCGGAAGATTCAGGTGCTAAGGGAGTGCAGGGAATAGGATTTCTCGTTGCGCAAAACGTAGGCCGCGACTGGGAGCTGGAAAATATCGCGGTGCTGCCTGCCTTTCGCCGCCGGGGTATTGGACGCCTGCTCTTATCCGCTCTGCAGGCCAAAGCCCGCTCCGAGGAGGCCGAGCGGATTCTCCTCGAGGTTCGAGCCTCTAATGAGTCCGCAATTCACCTCTATAGGGCGAGTGGTTTTCAGCCGCTCTCCCGGCGCAAATCATACTATCTAAGTCCTTTAGAAGATGCACTGGTGCTGGTGCGAATATTCTGAAGCGACCTCTCGATTTTTGTTGCCGAGCTTTGGCCCTGGTGCTAGGTTGACATCATCGATCCTAGCTATTGGAGGTGCTGAAATGAATTCTCCCGCACGAGATGAGCTCCTGGCCAGTGAGGAATATCGCAAACTGGCCAATGAGCACAGCAACTACGCTCAGCAAATCGAATCGCTCGTTACCAAGAAATATCCCTCCGAAGAAGACAAAATCGAAGTAGTCCGCCTAAAGAAATTAAAGCTTCGCATTAAGGATGAGATGGAAACGTTCCGGATCCGCGCCCGACAAATGTCCTGATTCAAATGCGTGCCGCTGCCAGCTAGGCAGCTAAAATCAGAGTTCGTGCTTGTGGGATGGCCGCGTCCACCATGGCCATCCCACAAGCCACAGGACGTTTGGCGTACGTGAGAATGCGGAAGGTGGTTTTCGCTCACTTCCTCGGCTTATTTTCCTGCGGTACTCCTCTCCCGTCCACGATCCGTACATATCTGGCGTTCCAATCCGCCTCCTCGCCGCAGATACAGCTATATCCAATGACCATTCGCGGTTTTCAAAGGCGACGCCGCAAGTGGACGTGTTTCTCGTTGTGCCACAAGCCGCTCGAACTGGAAGAGAGAGTCGAGCGCACTATTCTCAAACGACTGAGGAGCAGTAATCTAGTCCGGGGGGCTTTAAGACCCTGAGATGCTTCGCGCTTGGTTATAATCGGGAGATCCTCATGGTACGCGACGGCATATTCTACGCGCTGGCTTTGGTTGCAGTGGCGGTCCTCATTTGCATGTGGACCACGCCGCTGCTCGCTTTGGTGCCGCTGCTTTTGGCGGCCTTCTTCCTCTGGTTCTTTCGCGATCCCGAGCGTGTCATTCCGGCCACCCCTGGCGCGGTCGTCTCTCCTGCCGACGGCAAAGTTACCGCAGTCTCCACTATTCAGGTCGGGGGAGAGCCGCGCACCAGCATCAGCATCTTTCTGAATGTGTTCAACGTGCATGTGAACCGCTCGCCGGCCGCTGGTGTTATCACAGCGCTCGAATATCGTCGCGGGAAGTATCTGAATGCCATGAACCCGGCTTCGGCTGAACTTAACGAGCAGAACATCTGCACTCTTCAAGCCGAGGATGGTTCTACCATCGTTTTTAAGCAGATTGCAGGTCTGCTGGCGCGCCGCGTCGTTTTTTCTTATCGCGTGGGCGATAATGTTGCCCGCGGTCAGCGCATTGGACTCATCAAGTTCGGATCGCGTTGCGACGTGATTCTGCCTGCTACTGCCGACGTGCTTGTTAAGATCGGAGACATCGTGAAAGGTGGTTCTTCGACCCTTGCCGTCCTGCGATCCGCGCAAGGAGAACATTGATGGATTTGTCAAACCATCGCAGGAATAACGGGCAATCACGCCGTTTGCGCAAGGGAATGTACATTCTGCCCTCAGTGTTCACAACGGCGAACCTCGCGGCTGGTTTTTACGCAATATCGCAGACGGCTCTCGGCGCTGCACATGCTCAGGGGCTACTTGGCGCTCCTGGAGTCGATCCCCTGCAACTGGCGGCCCGGTATTTTAATCACGCGGCCCTCGCCATCGGATTCGCTGTTTTCTTCGACGGCATGGATGGAGCCATTGCGCGTCTCACCAACACCGTCAGCGACTTTGGCAAGGAATTGGATTCGCTGGCCGACATGGTGACTTTCGGCGTTGCTCCTGCAATTCTTGCCTGGACGTGGGGCTTCTTCGCCTTGCCTTCCACGCTGAATACTGATCTCCGGGTTAAGCTTGTTCAGTTCGGTGCGATAATTGTGTTCGCGTTTCTTACTGCGGGTGCCTGCCGTCTGGCGCGCTTTAACATCCAGCTCAATCCTCAGCCCAAGAATCCCGGACGCCCGGACCGTAAGTACTTCGTCGGTATGCCCATTCCTGGCGGAGCTGGAAGCCTTGCCGCGGTTGTTCACCTGTTTCTCGGGTATCCCATCCGGGCTTGGTGGGGTTCGATCGTCTGGATGGTTTACATTTTCGTTTGCTCCTTCCTGATGATCAGCACATGGCGATTCTGGAGCGCCAAGAGCATTGATTTCCGTTCCCGCCGGGCCTCGCGTTTCTTCGTGCTCTTTGCCCTGATCCTTGCCGCAATCTGGTTTTTCCATCGCTACGTTCTTTTCGCCATGGTTATCACTTACATGCTTTCGGGTGTACTTTCCCGGCTTGTGTATGCTTTCCGGCGAAAAGATTCTGTCCCGCCGACAGCGCCTCCGCGGGAGATTCCCGGAGAGTTATGAGCCGATCTACCGAAAGATCCAATCTTTTTACTGTCGCTCTCGTTGGGGCCGCCGCGCTCAAGGGCAAGGAAGTGCGCGATGTCCTCAGTGATCGCAAGTTCCCTGCCGTCGACATTAAGCTTCTGGACGAGGGAGATGTGCTCGGTCAATTGGAGCAGGTCAACGACGAGCCAACATTCATTCAGAGCGTACTGCCGGAGCATCTCGAAGGCGTGGACTTCGCTTTCCTGACCGGGGACGAGTCCTACATCTCCAAAATCTGGACTACCGTCCGCGATTCTGGCTCTGAAATCATCGACCTCAGCTATGCCTTGGAGAACAATACAGACATCGTCTTCCGCGCTCCCTGGGTCGAACGCGAACTTGGCCGTGCTCATCAGGTTGGCCTGCAATCAGCGCCTGCAGTGATCGCTCATCCTGCTTCCGTCGCAGTGGCGCTGCTCCTGGCGCGTTTGCGCGAGGTTGCTGCGGCTCAGGTTGTCTCTGCCATCGTCTGCCATCCCGCCTCAGAGCACGGACGCCGGGGTATGGATGAGCTTCATGACCAGACGGTGAATCTGCTCAGCTTTCAGCAGATGCCCAACGCGGTATTCGGAACCCAGGTTGCCTTCAATCTCTTTGTGCAGTCCACTGAAGCCATTCACCCGTCCCTGCGGGAAATTGAGTCGCGCATCGTGCGTCACTTCAAGGCCATCGTGGAGGGCGAGCTTTCGTTGCCTCCACTGCTTCTCGTTCAGGCTCCTGTATTTCACGGTTACACGATCGCACTGTATGTGCAGACAGGCCCCGAAGTCACCGCAACCAGACTGGAGACCGCGCTCGCCGGTCCGCATGTTGTAGTCACAACCGAACCCGATGAATTTCCCAGTAATGTCAATATCGCTGGTTCCTCGGAGATCCTGACCAGTGTGCGTCCCAATGCTACTGGCGGCGGTTTCTGGCTCTGGGCAGCTTGCGACAATCTTCGTATCTCTGCAATTCAGGCCGTTGAATGTGCCGAAGAAATGGTGCACACCCGGCCGCGAGGTCAACTCCAATGACCAAATTATCTAATCTCCGTTCACGTCAGTTCTTACTCGTTTTCATAATCCTGTCAACAGTGTTCCTCGCCTCGTGTGGCTATCACAAGTCGGGCGGTGCCTCGAACCTGCCGCCTGACATCAGCACTTTGGCGATTCCGTCGTTCCGGAACCAGACTCACGCCTATCATGTGGAAACTGGTCTCACCCAGGCGGTCATTCGCGAATTCAATACCCGCACTCGATACCGTGTGATTCAGACTGAGAATGATGCGGATGCTGTATTGAAAGGCACTCTCGTCTCGGTCGAAGTTGCTCCGGTGGCTTACGATTCTGTGACCGGCCGCGCTGCTACCGGACTGGTCACGATCAGCATCAAGGTGACGCTTACCGCGCGCGATGGCCGAGTTCTCTACAGCAATCCCAACTACGTATTTCGTGACCAGTATCAGATCTCCAACGAGCTTGCCAGCTTTTTTGAGGAGCATGGTCCGGCTATCGACCGACTTTCGCGCGATTTCTCCCGCTCTCTGGTCAGTAACATTCTGGAGGCCTTTTAGCTTTGAAGTCCTTCGCCCCGGTCGAGCGTTTTGTCCAAGATGTCAGCTCACGTAATCTCAAGCCCGGCTATTTATTTGTCGGGGACGAGGGATTTTTTCGTCGCACCTGTCGCGATACGGTTATTAAGCACCTGATTCCAGAAGGATTGCGCGATTTCAGCTTGTACGATTTCGATCTGGAGTCCTCGGAAATAGTCGAGGTCCTTGATCGAGCTCGCACGCCTTCTCTGATGGCGAGTTTTCAGGTTTTTTTTGTTCGTGGAGTCAAGGCCCTGTACGGACGCGGCAAGCATGACGCCGAATTCGCCGCCATCGCCGATTACGTCAGGAATCCCAATCCCGACGCGCTTCTCATCCTGATCGCCGATCACATCAGCATCCCGGCCGACCTTCGCCGCATGGAGATGACCGACAAGGAGCGATACGAGCGCATTCGCGAAACCCTCGGCGAATATTTAACGATCATCGAATTTGCGCGTGTCGAGGAAGGCGAGGCCATCAAGTGGCTCGATGAGACCGCTGCGCTTCACTCCGCCAAAATAGAATCCGACGCTGCCCGGGAACTTGTCGATTCCCTCGGCAGTGACATGATGATGATCTCGAATGAGCTGGAGAAACTCCTGCTCTATGTGGGCGAGAAGAAGCGCATTACTCTCGGCGATGTAGAAACCATGGTGCTTGCCGCCAAGCAGCGCACCCTTTACGAACTCACCGATGCGCTTTCCTCGCACAATCGCGGGAAGGCCCTAGAGATTCTCGATGCCATGCTCACCGCCGGCGATGGTGACGAGGCAGCTATCGGTCATCTCTATATGCTTGCCCGCACCTTCCGGCAGATGCTCGTGATTCAGGAGCGCAATGTCCGCGATACTCGAGCCCTCTACCAGGCGCTGTGGCAGGGCTTCCGCATCCCGCCCTTTGCTGCTGAAGACGTAATCCGCCAAGCGCGCCGCTACAAATCGCGCCGCGAGCTTACCCGTGCCATCCGCCTCATTTCCCGAGCCGATGCAGCTCTGCGAACGAACCCTCCAAGCAAGCGCCTTGTCCTTGAGAACCTGATTCTCGATCTTGCTGCTGAACCCAAACAGCTTGCCCCTGCCTGGCAGCAGGAATCTCTTTTGACTAGTCTTTAACTCTGTTTTTTTCCAGACGAAAGCGGCAGGCCGAAGCCTGCCGCTTTTCGAAAGCAGAAAACCTAAACCGCTGCGGTTGCAGCCTTCACGCGAGCCGAAAGGCGGCTCTTGTAGCGTGATGCCGTGTTTTTGTGCAGAACGCCTTTTTGCACGCTCTTGTCCAGAGCCGAAACCGTCTCGCGGAATGTCTTTTCCAGCGCAGCCTTGTCGCCGGAGGTCAGTGCGGTGCGCAGACTGCGCAGCGCTACGCGCATACGCGACTTGTTGGCGCGGTTAGTCGCCGTCCTGGTTTCTGTCTGTCGTGCGCGCTTCAGCGCCGAAACATGATTCGCCATACTTGCCTGTGTCCTTAATAGTTAAAACTGGAAGTCCGTCCCGAACGATTCATTTTACGGCAAAATCGCGCTCTTTAGCAATTGCGCTGCCTCCGCAGGTCGTGTTCCGCGCTTTTCCCTTGCTGCAGGATACAGTGACTTTCGCTTAACTATCTGCCTCAGAGTGAGATCTGGTGCAAGGAACAGCTCGCGATTCCTATGTTCTCGGCCCTTTCGGCTATTGACTCGCGGCACAGAAAACGGTACGCTCCTGCCCAATGGTACTTGTTGCCACCCAAAAACATCAGTTTAAGCGGTCTCCGCGCTCTCGTGTGCTTACCTATCAGGTTCAAACGTCTGCATCGCTTTGGCGGTGTTCGTCGGCGCGTTTTGCGCCAGAGGTGATTTCAAACTTTCGATGAAGAAAAATATCGAACTTCGTCCCAATCTCGAAACACTGTTCGGTACGCGCGACGAGAACCTGCACCTGCTTGAGGACGGATTCAATGTCATCATCGATCTCAAGCCGGACTCGGTCGAGATCGACGGCTCACCCGACGACGTAGCTCGCATCGAGCAAATCTTCGACGATTTCGAATATCTGCGAGCTCATGGGCAGCAGGTTTTCAATGGCGAACTCACCTCCATGCTGCGCGTCATCGTAGCTGACCCGAAGGTCACTCTGCGTCAGCTTGCCGACGCGGGAAGACAGCGCTCGGTCGGAAGCAAGCGCCAGGTGCAGCCCAAGAGCATCAATCAACGCTTGTATCTTGAGGCCATTGAGCAGAGCGACATGGTTTTCGGCATTGGGCCAGCCGGAACGGGCAAAACCTATCTTGCTGTGGCCATGGCCATTTCTGCACTGATTTCCAAGAAGGTCTCGCGCATTATCCTTGCGCGTCCCGCCGTGGAAGCTGGCGAGCGCCTCGGTTTCCTTCCCGGCACCCTGCAGGAAAAAGTGGACCCCTATCTGCGCCCCCTTTACGACGCACTTTATGACCTTCTGGAGCCTGAGAAAGTTGACCGATTTCTTGAGAGAAATGTGATCGAAATTGCCCCCATTGCTTTCATGCGTGGGCGGACCTTAAACGAAGCGTTTGTCATTCTGGATGAAGCCCAGAACACCACCAGCGAGCAGATGAAGATGTTTGTCACCCGGCTCGGCTTTAACTCCAAAGCGGTGATCACCGGCGACATCACCCAGATTGATCTCCCGAATCCGAACCGTAGCGGGCTCATTGAGGCGATGAATGTCCTGCAGGGAGTCGAGGGTATTCGCTTCCAGATGTTTAATGAAACCGATGTGGTGCGCCACCACCTCGTGCAGCGCATTATTCGCGCTTACGAGGACTATCGATCGCGCGATGACCGCCAGCTTTCATTGCATTTAGAGGGCGAGGGGGCTCGCGCGGATTCCGATATACAGACGATCTCAGCTAATCCGAAGGAGAGTGCCGCCGTCCAGCAGTAAGATATTGCGTACAATGGAGGAAGAGAGTTCTGTATTCTCATTTTCCTCTTTAGCTACGTCCGGGGCTTACCCGGAATTGAAACCAGTGATTCTAGAACGAAGAAAAACGAAAGACCTGAGCCGCTTGGCTCTGGCGCGATTCGCAAACAAAGCCCAGCGTGCCATCGCCCTTCCCGGTGAGGTAAACATCCTGCTCACCGGCGACTCTGAAATTCAACGCCTTAATTTGCAGTTTCGCCACAAGGACAAGCCCACCGACGTGCTTTCCTTCCCGGCCGGCAATGGGGCAAATGGCGGTGATATTGCGATCTCCGTCCAGACGGCTCGTGCCCAGTCTGCGCAAATCGGCCACGACCTGCTCACCGAATTGAAGATCCTCATACTCCACGGAATGTTGCACCTGGCCGGCTACGACCACGAAACCGACCGCGGCCAGATGCGCGAGCGCGAGCAGCAACTGCGCGTTGAACTTAATCTTCCCGCGAGTCTCATCGAGCGCACTGAACCCGAGCGTATTTCCAGGCGGAGGCGGTAATGGGCTTCAGCATCGTCTTTGTGTCGCTCGTAGCGCTGCTTGTCGCCAGCGCTTATGTATCGCGCCTCTACGCGGAGAGCGGAAAATTTCTCTCCCGCGAATTTCAGGAGAACATAGAAATTTTCGAGCGCGAGATTGAGCCGCACCTTGGTTTCAAACACAATCGGGCCGCTCTCTCCTTCGCCCTGCTCGAGCAGCTTCTCACCGCGGCCATCTGTTTTCTGCTCGCCTATTCAGTTTTTGCGCAGCCCACGTGGAAAGCCGAAGAAGCCGCGCAGGTAATATTTCTCGCCGTGATGGTCGTCTTGGTTTTCGACCGCTTCGTGCCTTATCTACTCTTTTCGCGCACTCGCGGAGGATGGTTGGTCCGTTTCACATTCCTGCTGCGCCTGCTTATCTGGGCGGTTCTGCCGCTCACCCTGATTCTAGGTTTCCTCCAGTCCATAGTTACGCTTACCAGTCCGGATAACGCCGGTGAAGAACCCGAACACCCATCCGAAGCTGTGGACGCTCTAATCGAAGCCGGTCAGGACGAAGGAATTCTTGAGGAGAGTGATCGCGAACTCATCCATTCCGTGGTCGAGTTCGGCGACAAAACCGTTCGCCATGTCATGACTCCGCGCCCATCTGTCGTAGCGGTTTCTGTTGACACAACGGTCGAGCAGCTCACCCAGCTGCTTGCAACTCAACCATATTCGCGAGTCCCGGTCTATTCCGGGGATCTGGACCATATCGTGGGCATCGTCTCTGCTCGCGACCTCCTGCAGGTGCCTGATGCCGATGCTTCCCGGCGCGTGGCCAGCAGTCTAATGAAGACCGAAGTATGTTTCGTTCCGGAAACAAAGCGTGCCAACGAGTTGCTGACTGAAATGCAGCGTGCGAATCTTCGCATGGCCATCGTAATCGATGAATACGGCGGGGTGGCCGGCCTCGTTACGATCGAGGATCTCATCGAGGAAATCGTCGGCGAACTCAGCAATGAAGGCGAGTTGCGGAATGATGCGATCCGCGAGAGCGATAACAGCTATATCGTCATGGGAACTCTGGAAACCGATCACATTTACGAGCTTTTCGGCGTCCGTCTGTCCGAAGATCGGCATGCGACCACGATAGGAGGTCTGATTACGGAGATCGCAGGACATATCCCCCTTCCCGGCGAAGTCGTGCAGGATGGAGACGTTCGCTTTGAGGTGTTGGAATCCACTGCCCGCCGCGTGGAAAAGATCAGAGTGCTACTGAATCGCCCCAACCCCATTCCCAAGAACGGCGCAGTAGAATAGCATCGAATTGTGCATTCAGGATTCGTAACCATCATCGGCCGCCCCAACGCGGGCAAGTCTACCTTGCTCAATTCGCTTGTGGGCGAAAAACTCGCCATCGTCACCCACAAAGCGCAAACCACGCGCAACCGCATCACCGGCATTGTCAACGTGAAGCGCACGGGCAAGCATCCCGCCGGGCAGGTCGTATTCGTCGATACTCCCGGCGTACACAAGCCGGAGGACCAGCTCAACAAGCGCATGATGCAGGAAGTCTACGACTCAATTGAAGGCTGCGACCTCATCCTGCTGATTGTCGACGTTACTCAGAAGTTTGGCACCGGAGACGAGTTCGTTCTTGAGATCGTCAAACGCGCCAAATCCAAAACCTTTCTTTTGCTCAACAAGATCGATCTCATCGAAAAAACAAAACTGCTGCCCGCCATCGAAGACTGGTCCAAGCGTCTCGATTTCGCGCACATCGTTCCCATCTCCGCCGAAAAGGAAATCGGCAAGGAAGAACTGCTCACGGCCGTAGTCAATGCTCTTCCTGAAGGTCCGAAGTATTTTCCCGAGGACCAGATCACCGATCAACCCGAGCGCTTTATCGTCGCCGAACTGATTCGCGAACAAATCCTGATCAACACAGCGCAGGAAGTTCCTTACGCCAGCGGCGTGATCATTGAAAGATTTGAAGAGGGCAAAAAGCTCTCGAAAATCTCCGCCGCAATCTTCGTCGAGCGCGAGGGCCAGAAAGCCATCATCATAGGCAAGCAGGGCGCCATGCTCAAGCACATAGGCACCCGCGCCCGCCAGCAGATCGAACGCATCCTGGGTGTCAAAGTCTTTCTTGAGCTGTTCGTAAAGGTACGCGAGGGCTGGCGTGACAACGTCCGCGCCGTCGATGAAGCTATCGACTGGCGCAAACAGATCGAGTCCCTAAATACGCGCCTCTCCGACAAAGACACACAAGATAAGTAGTGCCACAGCGACAGCTGGGTGCCCCACCTTCACGCCGCGCCTTTGTTTTCGCGGCGTGAAGGTGGGAGGTCGCAACGTCCGAATTGAACCGATCTTGTCTTTCCTGCTTCGAATGGCTAAAAAGAATTCCTGCTACCGACAGCCTGATTAGCTGCGAAGAGCTCTCGTCTGCTCGCGCACGTTCGAGCGTAAATACCGCTGCTGTGCTAAGGCAATTCCTTCCTGCCTAAGGTCGACCAGTAATTTTGCAGGTCGAAGTCCTAGCGTTTGCCCTGTGAACTAAGTGGTTTGTCCAGTATCAGCAACACCTTCCACCTACTACCCTTGAATCTCCAAACAGCGCAGTGGCCTGGGAGCTATACGAATTTTGCTGTTTGCTAAAGCCATGTCTTACCGGCGGAGCACTTCAAGGGGTCGGACCATTTCTACGAATAAGAATCTTTTAGTACTTTTAATTCTGGGAGTCTGTTTCGCGGCAACAATGGTGGCCTGTGGATCTGGCAGGAGCTCGGCAGCCACCTCGACAAGCTCGGCTGGAAGCGGCCCGAAAAACCAGTCCAGCGCGACGGACCCTGTCACCGGCGGCTCCAACAGTTCTACGAGCTCCAGCTCCAGCAATTCCGGCGGTTCCAACAATTCGACCAGCTCCAGCTCCAGTGATTCCGGCAGCTCCAACGGTTCGACGAATACCAGCTCCAGTGATTCCAACAACTCCTCAAATATTCCGAGCGGAGCAACCTACTACTCGAATATCGAACATATGAGCGGATGGTCAAATTGCGGCGCTTGCGCCGGTGAGGGCGGCAATGGTCCAACGGTGCCTTATTCCATGACGCAAGACGTCAGCTCGCCTTCGCTGGATGGCAAATCTGCGCACTTCTGGATTGGCGGCAATACTCCTTACGCTAATGCATTGTGGTGGAAACAATTGGGCGCCAACGCAAATGCATCCCACTTCGTTTATGACCTCTACTTTTATTACGACAACCCGGATGCAGTGCAGGCGCTGGAGTTCGATGGCAATCAATCTGTAGGAGGAATGAAGTACATCTTCGGCCATCAATGCAATGTAGCTGCGGGCCAATGGGACGTCTGGGACACAGCCGGAGCGGCCTGGATACATACGGGAATTTCCTGCTCGGCTCCGCCTGCTCATACCTGGAATCACCTTGTGCTGGAGTACGAGCGCCTTAACGGTCAGATTCACTTCATCGCGATCACCCTCAATGGCAACAAGTCAGAGGTCGACCGCTATTACAGTCCGAAGTCTTCCGGCGTCAATGAACTTAATGTTGCTTTCCAAATGGACGAGACGAGCCATGCGACAAACTACGATGTGTGGCTGGACAAAGTGACCCTCATTGCCTGGTAAACATTGGGCGACCCACATTCGTCATAATTTCGGCGAATGTGGGAAACAGGATGCATGTGGGAACTAGAAGTGAAGAGCATTTTTCCCACGTTGTTCCGAGCTTCGCTATTGAGCCTGCGCCAAATCAGTTTTATTTAGCCTTCCACCGAACTTCCAGCCCCGCGATAAACCCCCGCCCCGGCAGAGGCACGCCGGGAATTTCCTGATACTTCGTATCCGTAAGGTTCGTCAGTTGCAGGTACGGCTTTACATAACGGAAATCCCGGGCAACGCTCCACTCCACCAGCGGATAAGAGCCGCTTCCAACCCTCTGCAAGGCCGCTACGCGAAATCGCGAATCAAATCCGCCAGGAACCCTGCTCCACCAGGTAGCGGTACCCGAGTTTACCGGGTAATTCAATACGTACTTCGACTGCAGCCCGTTCAGCGAAGCTTCTGATCCGTGCATTCCCGTGTAACTTAGTTCGATCCGCTGTTGTCTGGGCAGTTGCCAGCGCACGGAAGCCTCAAATCCGGTGAAGGCCAGATTCTGCACATTCTGCGCCATCCAAGGCATGCTCGGATCACTGCGGACGTAATCGATTACGTCGTGGTCTCGACGATGGAAGACAACCGCGTCCACCACCATTCCGCGAAGCAGCGAAAGCTGCACTCCGCCTTCATAACTCCATGCCGACTCCGGCCTGAGGTTCGGGTTCCCAAGATTCACCGGGTCGGTGTAATAAAGATCGGTGTAGCTGGGCAAGCGGAAGGCATTTGAAACCGAACCACGCAGCTTCACATTGCTTCTCACCCAGTAAGCGCCCGAAACCGACGGACTAAACACCTGACGTCCACCCGTGTAGAGTTCCTCGCGTGCACCTGCGTTGAATGAAAATCGCCTCAGCGCCCTCGCATCGAAGCTTGCATACACTCCGGCCTGATCTCTCTGGTGCCGCCCCAGATTCGAACTGTCGATCGACTCCCGCAGACCATCCACGCCGTAGTACACGCGCATGTTCTCATGTACCCGTTCGAATCTCCGCAACGACGCCTGATACTCCTGACTGACGTGATTGTTTTCGTAGACGGAAGGCTTATCGCGTATCAGAACGAACTGGTCCGTGTGCCGCCGATAAGCAAAGCTCGCAGTCGTCTGCATTCCAATCGGCTGCGTCCAGGCGGCCAGCCAGCCCTTCGTCCGCTCCCAACTCGGGTAGTTTCCATAAAATCCCTGCGCACCAAAGGGCCGGTCACTGATTCCCAGCAAAATGTCACTGCGTCCCAGCGGAGTCTTGATCGCAGTCTCGGAGGCCAGTGCAAAATTGCGGTAATCGCGATTCTCTATGAAGCCTGTCGAAAGCTCCCGCACAAACGTCAGTTGCTCGCTGAACCTCTTTCGTGCCAGAGTCAGCGCGCCGCTCTGCTGGTTAGTCCCCCAGTTGCCAATACCTGCGGCGAGGCGAATCTCGGTCGTCTCCGGCACTGCGGTAATGAAATTTACCACTCCGCCCATCGCATCAGATCCATAGAGCGTCGAGCCTGAGCCTCTCAGCACTTCCACTCTTTGCACCGATTCAAACGGAAATGGAATGTCCAGATTGTTGTGCCCTGTCTGCGCGTCGTTCAACCGCAAGCCATTTACAAGTATCAATGTTTGCCCGAATGTAGAACCTCGAATCGAAAGGTCCGCCTGTGTCCCCGGAGCCCGCTGCTGCACGTCAACCGACGAGTCCTGCTTCAGCACGTCCACCCAGTTGCGATAGCTTGTTGGAGACTGGTCTACTTCAATCGTGCTCACACTGCGATTGGCTTCTTCCATGGGAACTACATCGTAGCTGCCCGTTACCACTATCTTCTCTTCGTTGCGTGGCAGGGTAGGTTGGGAAGGAGGGTTAGTATTCGGCACCTTCTGCGCCAGCGCCCCACATCCCAAGATAAGAATTATGACGATAGTTCTCATGAACCTCTTAGAAAAAATCAGCAAGATGGATTAGATGCTAAGTCAGGAACTAGGATTTACTGAGTAATTCTGATCGTTAAGCAATCCTTCGGCAATCATGATTTCATATTGTTCTTAATAGTAGAATGATTCAATTATCTAAAGTTAAAGGATGCCAAAATGCGTATTGACGCTTTCCTCAACGAAAGCCCGATGTTTACGGTTAACCGCGCAGCGCGTCGCTTTGATTCGCTTGCAGCCCAGGTTCTAGCATCCGATGGCCTCGGCTTTCTGGAAGGACTCATGCTCGCGGCAATGTTTTTCGATGAGCCGGCACCCACGACGCCGTCGCAACTGGCGGAAACTTTTGCAACGACGCGTGGCAATGTGAGCCACTGTATCTCTTCTCTGGAAGCAAAAGGATTTGTCCAGAGAACAATCGATCCAAAAGATGCCCGGTCTTACCTTCTCGGCTTGAAGCCACAGGGAAAGAAATGCGCCCTGCGCGTCATTCGCGCCTTTGATAAATTGCAGGCAGAGTTCGAGAATGAAGTCGGAAAAACGGTCCTAAATGACACACTCAGGACGATCCGCCAGCTGGAAGCGCTCGTTCCTTTGAAGTGACTTGCGTCTGGGGAACTATTCCTTCACGGCGATCCCAAGCGTCTTCATCTTTCGGTAGAGATGACTGCGCTCGAGTCCCAGCACCTCCGCCGTACGGCTCACGTTTCCGTTGTTGTCGTCCAGCTTTTTGAGAATGTAATCGCGCTCGTAAGCGGCCCGTGCCTGTTGTAGGGTGGTAAACTCTCCCAGCGATCGCCGAGTGTTCTGGCGATAAAGCACCGAGGGCAGATGCTTGCGCTCCAATCGCTGTACCGTGGGATGCATAATGACAACCCGTTCGATCACGTTGCGCAATTCCCGCACGTTTCCCGGCCACGAATAGCGCATGAGAACCTCAAGCGTCTCGTCCGTCAGCTCCTTCGTGCGGCGGCTGTACTGGCTGGAGAACTCCCGTAGAAAGTGCCGAGCCAGTCCCGGAATATCTTCCTTCCGTTCGCGCAGCGGAGGCACCACGAACGGAATCACATTCAGCCTGTAAAACAGGTCTTCACGGAAGTTACCGCGCCCGATCTCTTCTTCCAGATCTTTGTTAGTCGCGGCAATCACGCGCACATCCACCGTGATCGGTTGCTCCATTCCAACCGGGGCAAAGCGACCTTCATCAAGCATTCGCAGAACCTTCGACTGGGTTTTGAGACTCATGTCGCCCACTTCGTCCAGAAAAAGTGTCCCTCCGTCGGCTTTGCGGAGCTTGCCTTCTTTTTCGCTGCTCGCCCCCGGAAACGCCCCTTTGCAGTAGCCAAACAGTTCGCTCTCGATCAGGTCTTCGGGAATCGCTGCGCAGTTCACTTCTACAAACATCTCGTCCTTGCGCTCACTTTGTGCGTGAATGGCGCGCGCCACCAGTTCTTTGCCAGTGCCGCTTTCGCCATAGATCAACACGCGACCGTTGGTAGGAGCCATCAGCCCGATCTGCTGCCGCAGAGCTTTCATCGGGATGCTGTCGCCCACAATTTCTGCCTTGGACATCTGTCGCTTCAATTCCTGGTTTTCCGCGCGGAGCTTCCGGGCCTCCGCGGCGTTTTTCACCACGATCAGGGTCTTGTCCAGCGACAAAGGCTTTTCCAGAAAGTCGAAGGCCCCCAGCTTGGTCGCGCGTACGGCGGTTTCCACCGTGCCATGTCCGGAAATAATCACTACCTCCGGCCTGTCCTCCAGGTCTTTGACATGGCGCAACACGTCGAGCCCGTCCATGGTTGGAAGCCACACGTCAAGCAGCAGCACGTCGAAGTGCTGTTCGCGCATCAGCATTAGCCCGCTCTCGCCATCTCCGGCGGAAGTCACTTGATAGCCCTCGTCTTCCAGAACTCCGCCCAGCGTCTCGCGAATGCTGGGTTCGTCGTCCACTACCAGAATCTGGATCATCCTCGACCTTTCTTCTAAAGTGCTAACCGGCAAACGTTTCGTTCTTGCCGCCGTTTTGCGCCATCTCCGGTCGCCCGGCTTGCCCGGGCACCGGGAGTTCTATCAGGAAACGCGTGCCTACAGGATGGTTATCCTCAATACGGATGGAGCCGCCATGATCTTCAAGAATTCGCGCGACAATTGCCAGTCCCAGACCGGTTCCGCGTGCCTTGGTTGAGAAGTATGGCAGAAATAGCTTCTCCTTCGTCTCAGCCGTTACTCCCGTCCCTGTATCGGCCACTTCAATCTCGACAGCATCGCGCGATTCCAGCAATACCGTGCCAATTCGAATTTCGCGCACCATGCACCCATTCAAGCTCTCTGCGGCGTTATCAACGAGGTTGGCCACCACGCGTTTGATCCCCTCTGGATCGACCATCACCGGCGGCAGATCGTCAGCCAGGTTCAGCTGCATGTTCACTCCCGTGAGCCGCCCGTCAAATAGGGCCATTGCAGACAAAATAATTTCGTTCAGATCGGCCAACTGCGGCCGGGATTGCGGGAAGCGGGCAAGGGTCGAGAATTCATCCACCAGCTTTCGAACCGTTTCCACCGCGCTGCCAATCGTATCCGCGCAACCTTTAATGACTTCTTGCGACGCGCCCTCGCCCCGCATTCCGCGTTCCACGTGCCGCTTGATTCGTTCAGCCGACAGGGCAATCGGCGTCAAAGGATTTTTGATCTCGTGCGCAACCCTCTGCGCAACCTCGCGCCAGGCGGCCTGCTTCTGCGCCTTGAGTAAATCGCTCAGGTCTTCGAAAACGATCACGTAAGCAAGCCTTCGGTGCTGTTGCGACCCCGTCAGGGAAGCCACCGTGACGCCTACTTCCAGGTTCCTTCCCCCGCTCGGAATCTCCAATTGCGAGGTTGTCGTCCCCATGCGGCCGGCCTTGCGTGTCAGGCGGCGAATTTCTTCAGCCACATTAGGCGCCTCATCCGCGGGGAACAGATCGGTCAGCCGCAGTTTCGTTTGAGCTCCTGGCTGCGTCACTTCCTTTGGTCGAAACATCCGGATCAGCGCTGCGTTTACGCTCGTAACCTGTCCCATGTGGTCTAGCGAAAGCACGCCCGTGGGAATACTCTCCAGAATCGTTGCCATATGCAGTCTTCGCTCTTCCAGTCGCACGTTGGCGTCCTGTAGTTGGCAGCGATTGTTTTCCAACTCAACGGCCATGCTGTTGAACGAAGCTACCAGTTGTCCCAGTTCGTCGCCTGCCCTCACCTGAACGCGGTAGTCCAGTTTTCCTGAGGAAATTGCCTGTGTTCCTTCCGCCAGTGCTGTTACTGGGCGCGTCACCACTTTGCTCAGTGCGATTGCGGACCACGTGGTGCCGAACAGCACCAGCAGCGTAATCAGCAACAGCGCCTGCATATAGGTCTGCCGGATCAGCTTGTTATTTCGACGCAGCTCCCGATAGCGCCGTTCGCTTTGATCCAGTTGGTTCAGCGCGGCGCTGTAGTTGTCCGGAAGCGGCATCGCAACCGCGACGTGGCCTAAGTCTTCGACAGGAGCGGTTCCCAGCATGTACTCACGGTTATTCAACGTGAACAGGCGCGGTTTATTCTGCGCCGTTGCGTTATTCGGAAGCGCCGCAAGCAGTACGCTCCACGGTGCCGGAGCCCGATAGCTGGCCTCAATTTGTCCACCGCGGAATGCCAGGGCGAACCCGCCCTGCAGAGGAATTTCGTGCTCGCGGAAATTATCGGCCAGCGAGTCGAACCTGCCTGTGCGGTAGGCTTTTATTGTCGATGCGCTGCTCGCGATGGCACGCGCTTCGGACTCGGCGTTTAGTCCCGCGTAGTTGTTCAGCAACTCGGCCACTACCGCGCTGCGTCCGTGAACTTCCTCAATCGGCTGCGAGAACCATTTGTCAATCGACCTGTTCATCAGTCCGTAGGCGAACAGGAACATGGCAATGACCGGCCCGAATGACAGCACTAGTGCTCCCAGCACCATCTTGCTGCGAAAGCGCGACCCTGCCGCCCCCTGTTGCTGCTCTAGGTAGAGCTTGAGCAGCGTGCGCAAGAGCACGAAAATCAGTGCCACCAGCGCCATGAAGATCAGGGCTGACAATGCCGCAAAAACGAAGGTCTGAGCCAGCGAATCCGGCCGCAGGAACTTAAGGTTGAACGCTGCCTGCGAGAAGATTACAAATACCAGCAGCGCAATTCCTACTCCGAGCAACAGCAGCTTGCGGCGTGAACGAGTTGGGGCCGGGGCGGACAATGGAATCTCCCCCTGATTCTAGTGCAAAAAAGACACAATTTGCGCAGATTACAACCGCCAAGGCTTGCCGCCCTTTTCTGGCCTCTGGACTTGCGCCCGGAAATGAGCTCCACGGAGCTTCTGTTAGAGCTGTCAACTAGGTCGGCAACTCTTCCGATGACGCGAGGTGTCCCTGTGAGGCGTCCCAGTAGGCTTGAACTGCGTGCTTCATATGGAATTGCAGAGCGGTGTCGAAACGCCTGAGATCGAGTAACAGAGTGCTCGTATCCAGGAGAAGCAAATTGGACCATACGATGTTGTGTATAACGCCGGAGAGTATGTTTGCATCCGTCAGAAGCATGGATATCTCATAGCCATGAGAGCGCCGTTGTAGGCCGTAGGAGCGACCACTCTTGCTGGCAAGATCCGTTAATCCGCCCGGATCCGATAGATCCAGCCGATTAGCAGCTTCGTGCAGAAAATCCCGCAGGCCGTACAGGATCTCTTCATCGTCCAGTCGGAGAGAGGAAATATCGGGGTCTGCCTTAGCCTTCTCCAGCTCTAAAGCACAGATTTCATCCATGTGCTGACGAATCAAATTCGAGAGCCGCATCAGCGGCGTGGCCGGTTGCGGCTGCTTTTCTCTCAATCTGCTCTGGACCAGGCCGATCAACTCCTGAACCTTCGCGGGCTTCACAAAATACTCGTCAACCTGGCCCTGCAGCGCTCTCAGCGCGCTTTCAAAAGCGGGAAACCCAGTCACAATAAAATTGATGCAATCCGGTTGCGTCCGGCGCATGGCGCTGACTACGGTAAAACCATCACAGGGCTGTCCAATGTTCAGATCGGAAATCAGGACATTAAAAGGGCTGGTTGTGATCTCCGAGAGGGCTTCTGCAACCGTACCTACCGTGCGAACTTCAAATCCGCAATTTTTCAGGATTTCCGGAAAGGTAAGCCGGAGGCTGTCGTCATCGTCCACGAACAAGACACGAGTTGTTTCCATCTGAGCGTCCCCAATCCATCACCTGGCTGATTATGGCCTTCGAACAACTTAGCAGGATACTCCAACTAAGAATGTCAGAGAAGCCCCGGAAAACAAATGCCTTTGCAAATCCGGTTTTTTCAATCCAGACGACGCATCAGGAGCCAGGCACAAAGTTCGTTACGAACGGGATTCGGGTTTCAGCAGCGTGCGCAACGGACAGTGGTCGCATTTAGGGGTTGTTTTCACGCAAAAGTGTTTGGCCGTCTGAACAATTTGCGCGTGGAACTCGTTGTACCGACGGGAGAGTTCGCTACGCTCCATCTGTGAAGCCGCGGATGGAGCATGGGGCACCACACCAACGGCCGAAATTGTCGTCTCGTCGGCGGGTGGCCCATTCAAGCCTTCTTTGGGCTTGAGTGGGTTAGCAGATCCGGAGACCGCTCTTGCCGTTGCTGGCGTGTTTCCGGCGTAAAAGCCTTCTGTTTCCCCGGCCAGCGCCTCTTGTACTCGAAGCCGTATGTCGTCGTATCGCGCATCTGCTTCCGTCAGTCCGTGGCGTTCGAAAACCCGTCGCGTGTAGGCATCCACGACGAACACCTCGCGGTTGGCCGCGTAAAGCAGAATCGAATCCGCAGTCTCGGGGCCGATTCCCGGCAGTCCCAGCAGTTCATCCCGAAGCGCTTCGGTCGGTCGCGCAAATAGCGCGTCGAGCGAGCCTGCGTACTTGGAGTCAAGATAAGCGACAAACTGCTTGAGCCGGGCCGCCTTCTGCCGAAAATATCCAGCCGGGCGTAACATACCTTCAAGTTCCGCCGCGGGCGTGTCTCGGATTCCTGAAACTGATAAAACTCCCGCCTCGCGTAAATTCCCAATCGCGCGTTCCACGTTTGCCCATGTCGTGTTTTGGGTCAGGTACGCACCGACTACGACCTCGAAGGCCGAACCGGCAGGCCACCAGTGCTGCTGTCCTAGGGAGGCGTCCAGCATCCGGAATATCTGCCGGATCTTTTCCGCCAATGCCGGTTGGGTTGCCATGTCGTAAGTGTATCGAATCTGCGTGTTACTCTTGCCGTTCTGCTCTAGTCCTTTTGTCATGACTAGGACGATTCCTGTTGATTGACAATTAATGTCAAGCTGTTACTCTGCACTTATTGTTTCTGCCTTGCTTGATGTGATCGCAACTTATTCTCAGCAAGTCGCTTCCAGAACGGCCAAGCGGGTATACCGGCTCCGGCGTCGCGGGCGAACTGCGTGGTGATGTGGAATTGAGGTGCCCGTACATTGAAATCTCCAGGTGAGGACTTGTCGACTCCGCTAAAAGACGCTCCATTTGCGGCATTTGATCCTAAGAATTACGTGATCGACCCGAAGATCGTGAAATCGATTTCGATCGATGTCGCGCGTAAATACAAGATCCTGCCTTTGGGACGTGTTGGCTCGTCGCTTCAGGTCGCCATGGTTGACCCGACGAATTACCGGGCGCTGGATGACCTTAAGTTCATCACAGGACTCAACATCGAGCCTCTCCAAGGCAACGAAGCAGCCATTCTCGAAGCCATCGAGTACGCATACAATGCGCCGGAACAAGGAGCCGATGGTTCGGACGACTCGTCCGAATCCATGGATGTTTTCGGAGATGATTTTGACGCCGTCGATGGCGAAGACCTCGACGGAGGCGACGAAGCTTCTCTGGCCGACCTGGAGGCGGCCGCCGAGGACGCGAACATCATCCGCCTCGTCAACGTTGTCCTCTCGGAAGCCGTAAAGGCCGGAGCCAGCGACGTTCACCTTGAACCTTACGAGAAGGAGTACCGCGTACGTCTGCGTGTGGACGGCCTTTTACGGGAGTTGATGAAGCCTCCGCTCAAGCTGCGTGATGCCATGATCTCCCGCATCAAGATTCTCGCCCGCCTCGACATCAGTGAAAAGCGTTTACCTCAGGATGGCCGCATCATGATCCGCATGAGGATCAACGGACGCCGCCGCCAGCTGGATTGGCGTGTCAGCACCCTGCCTACGCTCTGGGGCGAAAAGATCGTGCTGCGTTTACTGGATAAAGACAATCTCCGTCTCGATATGGCCCAGCTTGGCTTTGAACCTGAATCGCTGGAAAAGTTTCAGAAGGCCATCCTCAAGCCCTACGGAATGGTACTTGTCACGGGGCCAACCGGTTCTGGCAAAACCAACACTTTATACTCGGCTATCTCGTTGCTCAACAAGCCCGACACCAATATTATGACCGCTGAAGACCCGGTCGAGTTTCAGTTGGCGGGCGTAAATCAAGTCCAAATGAAGGAGCAGATCGGCCTCAATTTTGCCGCCGCGCTGCGCTCCTTCCTCCGCCAAGACCCGAACATCATCCTGGTTGGCGAGATCAGAGACTTTGAAACCGCGGAAATTGCCATTAAAGCTGCTCTTACCGGCCACCTCGTACTCAGCACTCTCCACACCAACGGCGCGCCGGAAACCGTTTCACGACTCATGAACATGGGTATTGAACCCTTCCTGGTTGCCACCTCCATACACATGATTGTGGCCCAGCGCCTCATCCGGCGTGTCTGTACTGGGTGCGCGCAGCCGATCGAGGTCCCGGTTCCGGTGCTGCTCAAGGCCGGTTTCACCCAGCAGGAGATCCGAACCCTGAAAGTGATGAAGGGCCGCGGCTGCGAAAAGTGCAACGGAACCGGCTACAAAGGGCGGACCGCCTTATATGAAGTGATGGAAATTGATGACACTCTGCGCGAGTTGATCCTCGTAGGTGCCTCATCTCTCGAACTGAAAAAGAAGGCCATTGAGAATGGCATGGTAACTCTTCGCAGAAGCGGCCTTCGCAAGATCATGTTGGGCCAGACAACAATGGATGAGGTCTTGCGTGAAACCGTAAACTAATCCTGCGGTTCAAGACAGGTGGCCCAAATTCGCCATTTTTTGGCGAGCATGCGAATAGGGTTGAAGAACAAGGAAGAAGGGAAGTCCAGCCAAAACAGCACGGCGAACTGGACGACTCGAGGAGCTTGAATGGCTGTAACACTCAGCGATCTGCTGAAGAGGTTGCTGGAATTGAACGGCAGCGATCTTCACATTACCACAAACTCTTCTCCGCAGGTCCGGGTTCACGGCCATCTGCAGCCGTTGGATATGGCTGCACTCAACCCGGCGGACACCAAGCAGCTGGCATACTCGGTGATGACCGATGCCCAGAAGCACCGCTTTGAAGAGGATCTCGAACTCGACTTTTCGTTTGGACTGAAAGGCTTAGCCCGCTTCCGAGCCAATATATTCAACCAGCGCGGAGCTGTTGCCGCAGTCTTCCGTGTCATTCCATTTGAAATCAAAAGCTTTAATCAACTCAACCTGCCTCCCGTGGTGTCGAAATTGTGCGACCGCCCGCGCGGCTTGATCCTAGTTACCGGCCCAACCGGCTCCGGCAAGTCCACCACCCTGGCCGCCATGCTGGACAAGATCAACTGCGACCGCCATGAACACATCATCACCATCGAGGACCCGATCGAGTTCGTGCATCCGCACAAGAACTGCCTGGTAAACCAGCGTGAAGTGCACCAGGACACGAAGAGTTTTTCCGGTGCGTTGCGTGCCGCGCTTCGCGAAGACCCCGATGTGGTCCTCATCGGCGAAATGCGCGACCTGGAAACCGTCGAGTCCGCCCTGCGTGTAGCGGAAACCGGTCACCTCACTTTTGGAACGCTGCACACTAATTCCGCCGCGTCTACCATCAACCGCATCATTGATGTTTTTCCCGCTCATCAGCAGCCACAGGTTCGCACCCAGCTATCCCTCGTCCTTGAGGGCGTACTCTGCCAGGCGCTATTGCCCAAGGTTGGAGGTGGCCGTGCCATGGCCATGGAAATTCTCATCCCCACCCCGGCTATTCGTAACCTGATTCGCGAGGATAAAATTCATCAAATTTATTCCTCAATGCAAACCGGCCAGGACAAGTACGGAATGCAGACGTTCAATCAGTCGCTGATGACGCTTTACATGCAGAAGGCGATTACCCTGGAGATTGCGCTATTGCGCTCCTCCAATCCAGATGAGCTACAGGAGATGATTAACCGCGCGACGGCCAATACCAAGTCGTCGGCCAGTTTTGCGGGGCGCAAGTAATCGGAAGTAGTCGAGCAGAGAGGTCACAATGCCGGTTTATACGTGGCAGGGAACCAACGCAACGGGTGAAAAAGTGCAGGGCGAGCGCGCTGCTGAAAACAAGCAGGTCTTGCGCTCCTCATTGGCGCGGGAGCGCATACAGACAAAGACGATTAAGGAAAAGAGCGAAGGCCGCCGCTTAAACTTTAACATCGGTGGCGGCAAGGTAAAAGCCAAGGAACTGGCTGTCTTCTTCCGTCAGTTCTCGGTCATGATTGATGCCGGATTGCCGCTTGTGCAGTGTCTCGAAATCCTTGGCAATAATCAGCAGAACGAGACTTTCAAAAACTCCCTGCTCGGTGTTCGTACCTCTGTGGAAGGCGGTGCCACTCTCGCCAACGCCTTGCGAGCCTATCCCAAGGTTTTCGACGATCTGATCACGAACATGGTTGAGGCTGGCGAAACCGGAGGTATTCTGGACACCATTCTCCAGCGCATCTCCGCTCACGTCGAAAAGGCCGTCAAGATGAAGGCGGCTATTAAGTCCGCCCTTATCTATCCGGTTTCCGTGATTGTAATTGCCTTGCTCGTGGTGGGCGCATTGCTTAAGTTCGTCGTGCCGATCTTTGCCAATCTTTTTGTCGGTCTCGGCGTGGAGTTGCCAGCGCCAACCAGGTTCGTGATTGATCTGTCTGCGTTCATCGGACGTTTCTGGTGGCTGATTTTTCTCTCCCTCGGGTTGATTGTCGTCGCCATCAGGTACATTCGCACCACGCCGGAAGGCCGGTTCCAGACTGACAAAATCATGCTGAGCCTTCCCATCTTCGGCCCCGTTCTGCGTAAAATCGCGGTTGCTCGCTTCACCCGCACTCTGGGAACCCTGATTTCATCCGGTGTACCGATTCTGGATGGTCTTGAGATTACGGCCCGCACCGCAGGCAATGCCGTCATTGAGCGCGCCCTCATGCACGTGCGCAAGTCCATCGAGGAAGGCCGTACCATCGTTGATCCATTGCGTGAGAGCGGCGTCTTTCCCAACATGGTCACTCAGATGATTGGCGTCGGTGAAGCTACAGGCGCCATGGACAGCATGCTCCAGAAGGTCGCCGATTTTTACGAAGATGAAGTCGATGCCGCTACCAAGGACCTGCTTGCCCTGATGGAACCCATGCTCATCAGCTTCCTTGGCGTGGCTGTTGGCGGTATCGTCATCTCGCTCTATATGCCATTGTTCTCCATGATTGCCAAGCTATCGGGCTAGGAAGGAAGCAGGCATGGCGTCAGGAAAACATGAACGGATCTGGCTGGAGTGGTTGGTCAAGGTCCGCATAATTATCATCACGATCCTTCTCGCAATTGAACTTGCGGTCGTCACGCTCACCGCCACCAATGTGAATCGGGGGCTGTTCCTGACAGTCATTCTGCTCTGGTACGCCGCCGCTGCAGCGTACCTCTTCCAGTTCACCTACGGTAAGGGCGACTGGCGCTTCCAGTCCAAAGTACAGCTAGTCCTGGACCTGTGTTTCACTACCGCGGTCATCTACGTTGCCGGCGGTCTCGATACCTTATTCGTCTTTCTCTACCCAATCCTCATCATCGTAGCCAGTACCCTGCTATCGGAAGCCTGGGCTTACCTGACTGCGGCTCTGTCCTTTATTCTGCTTGGCGGCATTCTTGAGCTCTCGTATTTCGGGCTGATTCACTCCTACTCCACCAGCCGCCCTGACCTCAAATCGATGCAGGCCGTGATCTTCCTCTATTTGTTTGCCTTTGCGGCCATCGCCTATCTGGCAAACAAGCTCGCCAGCCGATTGCGTCAGGCCGAGGTTGAACTGAAGGACAAGAGTTTTGAGCTGGAGAACCTCCAGGTTCTGCATGAGTGCATTGTGCAGTCCACCTCCAGTGGCCTCATCATCACCGCGCTGGACGGCGTCATCAAATTAGTTAATCCCGCGGCACAGTTATTGCTGGGACGTAGTGAGGCGGATTTCGATAGCCTCAACGTGCAGGATCTCTTCTTCGACGCTCTTTCCGTTCCTAATGCACCGCGCAATGAGGTACGGGCTCAAACTCCCAGCGGCGCAAGAAAGATGTTTGGCGTAGGTTGCAGCTCCCTGCTCGGTACCGGCGGAACCGCTGTAGGCTACATTTACACCTTCACTGATCTTACGGAAATTCGCCGTTTGGAGCGGGAACTCCGTCTCCGCGACCGTCTTGCCGCCGTCGGACGCCTCGCTTCCGGTATCGCCCATGAAATCCGGAATCCGCTTTCTTCCATTGCCGGTTCCGTCAAGATGCTCTCCGGCATCGCCGCTCTTACGGAAGATCAGCGCGCCCTGCTCGATATTGTCACCCGCGAGTCCGAGCGCCTAAACGCAATCATCTCGGACTTCCTTACCTACTCGAGAGATCGCAAGATTGAGCTTACGAGAGTGAATCTCTGTCAGCTTCTCGCCGACACCTTGACCTTGCTTGAGAACCGCGATTCCAACATCAACATCGAACGCGCCTGCTCCGATCCCACGGCCATGACCGAAGGCGATGGCGACAAGCTCAAGCAGGTCTTCTGGAATCTCAGCAGCAACGCCCTTCGAGCCATGCCCAACGGCGGAACTCTAAGCGTCTTGCTCGACTCGTTTGAGGGCAACTGGCGCATTCGGTTTAGGGATTCCGGCGAGGGTATCCCGCCTCATCTCATTGAAAAGATCTTTGAACCCTTCCAGTCTGGATTTGAAGGCGGAACCGGCCTCGGCCTCGCCATCGTCTATCGGATCATTCAGGATCACAATGCGAGCATCTCCGTGCGCTCCGAGCCCGGACAGGGAACAGAATTCACGTTGCTCTTTCGCCAGCTCGCGCCTGAGCAACTTGACCCTTCGATTGAATTGAATTCGCAAGCTTCCAAATCCAAGAGCCTCGGCCACAGCGCGGAAAGCAGGTAGTCATGGGACACATCCTCGTCTGTGATGACGAACGGTCCATTTGCCAGATGTTACAGATTGCGTTCCAGAATCAGGGACACCGCGTGGAAACGGTGACCTCCGGCGATCAAGCTTGCCACAAGATTGACTCCACTCTTTACGATGTCGTGGTTACAGATGTACGTATGCCGCGCGTCACCGGCATGGAAGTACTCCAGCACTCGCGCCGCGTTTCTCCGGATACGATGGTTATCGTCATCACCGCCGTTGACGACACCGAAGTACCAATCAAAGCTCTGAACGCCGGAGCCTTTTACTACATCCGCAAAGGTCCGAAACTTCTTGAAGATGTTTTGAGCGCCACTGCTTTGGCCATGGACCGCGTCCAGCTCCGCCAGCAGAATGCCGTTCTCAAGCGTGACGCCGCGCAGCACAACTCGCTCGAAAACCTGATCGGCGAGAGCGAAGCCATGAACAAGCTCAAGCAAACGATCCGCACCATCGCCGCCGCCAACAGCACCGTCATCATCAGCGGCGAGAGCGGCACGGGCAAGGAACTTGTAGCCCGCGCCATCCACGCCTGCTCTCCGCGCTCCAGCGAACCCTTCGTGAGCGTGAACTGCGGCGCATTTCCGGAAACTCTTCTGGAAAGCGAACTCTTCGGCTATGTCAAAGGAGCTTTCACTGGTGCCACGGCCAACAAGCGCGGACTCTTCGAACTCGCCAGCGGCGGTACTATTTTTCTTGATGAAATCGGCGAAACCACTCTATCCATGCAGGTCAAACTCCTTCGCGTCTTGCAGGAGCGCTGCATCCGTCCTGTCGGCGGAGGCCAGGAAAGCCCGGTCGACGTGCGCGTCATCGCCGCTACCAACAGGAATCTTCTCCAGCAGGTGCAGGACGGCCATTTCCGCGAAGACCTTTATTACCGCCTCAGCGTGATTCCCATAGAGGTTCCTCCTCTGCGCGATCGGGGCGAAGACGTAATCCTGCTCGCCAATCATTTTCTTAAGAAGTTTGCCGTACAGATGGGCAAGAATATCGTGCGCCTTTCTCCGGAGAGCCTCAACATCATGAAAGGCTATGATTGGCCCGGCAACGTCCGTGTTCTGGAAAACACCATAGAACGTGCCGTCGCCATGTCCACGGAAGAGGAACTGCGCGTCGAACTTACCAACTCCAGCGTCAATACCATCCCTGCGGCTACTGCCAACGGAGCCTTCGGCGTGGTTCTTCCCCCGGAGGGACTGGATCTTGAGCGTTACATCGCCGACGTAGAAAAAAGCCTTCTGCAGTCAGCCCTGCGCCGCTGCAACGGAGTGCAGACCCGCGCCGCTGAAATCCTTAAACTCAGCTACCGCAGCTTCCGCCACATGATGAAAAAATATGATCTCTCATAATCATTGAGAACGTGGAAACTGGCTCACACCTTCTTCGGGTTGGTGTGGAAATGGCTTCGGCTAGACCGGTTTGCATGAAGCTATATTCCATAGCCGCAGTGCTTGAACCAGGCTGCGGCGTTGTCGGGGGTGATGGTGGCCAGAGCCAGAGCGGCCGCTTGTTCGAGAGCTTCCAGCAGACGGGGCTTGGCGGAGCGGAGCAACTGTTTGATCTTTGACCACGCCTTTTCAATTGGGTTGTAGTCCGGCGAGTAAGGCGGAAGGTAGAGCAGTTGTGCGCCTCGGGCCTCGATCAACTCGCGCACGCCTGCAACTTTGTGGGCGCTCAAATTATCCATCACCACGACGTGTCCCGTTTGCAGCCTGGGGCACAAGACGTGCTCCACATAGGCCAGGAAAACATCGGCATCGGTCGGTGACTCGATGGTCATGCTGGCCAGCATGCCTTGCCAACTGATCGCGCCGATCAGGGTCAAGGTCCGCCAGTGCCCAGCCGGAGTGGCATCGACGACCCGCTCGCCGCGCAAGGCGCGCCCATAACGGCGAGTCATCTCTGTGGTCACACCGCTTTCATCCAGAAAGACCAGTTGGCACGGGTCGATTTGGCTGACCTGCTCCCACCACGCTTGCCGTTTGCGGCGGCCCTCTTCGCTGTCTTGTTCAGCGGCGTGAAGCGTTTTTTTTACGCCGCAGCTGCATGCGGTGCAGAAGCCGGCTCATCTGCGAGCGGCTGATCTCGATCCGCAGTTCATTCCACAAGACCTGCCGTAACTCGGCCAGCGTCGCATCCGGGTTGGCGCGAACCTGGTCCTGCAACAAACGCTCCGCCTCCGCCGTCACCCGGCTGACCGGACCATAACGCGGCTGCGGTATGCGCTCCATGACCCCGGTTCGCAGAAGCTGCTGCCGAATCTTCTTCGCATACGGCAGGCTCACGCCAAATCGCTCGGACAGCTTCCGCAAACTCTCTTCCCCACGCTCGTAGGCAGCAAGAAACTTGCACCGAAGATCATCGGAATACGCTCGCGCCATCGTTGATGTGTCACGGAAGAACTGCCAGCCTCAGTAGAGTACCTCCCAACATTTTCCAGGCATATACCTTTTAAGGAACCGGTCTAATCCTGTTTCCGTCGCAGGACAGCGGCGAAGAACCCGTCGCACGGGTGAATTCCGGGCAAGGTTCGCAGGAACGGCCCGCGCACCAGCGTCTTCGGATCATTCCAGGCCAGCTCCCCTGAGCTTTTCAACTCCTCCAGCACGCTCTCGCAGTCCACCAGCGCAAGTGCATTCTCACCTTGTAAAACCTGTTCTACAACGCGCTCACCCTCTTCGGCTTCCAGCGAGCAGGTGGAGTAAATCAATCTTCCGCCCGGAGCCAGCGCGGCGGTAGCCGAACGCAATATCGATATCTGTAAATCTTGCAGTCCTTGCAAATCCTCAGCTTTCAACCGCCACTTGATCTCTGGATTCCCGGCCAGTGTTCCTGTTCCGCTGCACGGCACGTCGGCCAGCACGCGGTCGAACTTTTCGGAGAACTCCATGGCTGTCACATTGCCGGTCAAAACCTTCACGTTCGTCGCAGCAACCCTCTGTCGTAGCACCTGTGCGCGATGTTCGTGCAATTCGACCGCAGTGATTTTCGCGCCCGGATTGCGCGCTGCAATTGCCGAGGTCTTTCCTCCCGGAGCTGCGCAGCAATCCAGTATCCGCTCGCATTTGCCTATTAGCGCCGCCACCAGTTGTGACGCTTCGTCCTGCACCGCCACACGATGTTCGCGAAAGGGAATGCTGTGCGCGAGGTCGCCCGAGACCAGCTGGCGCGCGCTCGTAAGCAGTGCGCCGGGTGCGAGCCGTATGCCAGCCCCGGCCAGTTCTTCCTCTGCGTCCGGCGTGCAGAGCCGCAACGCCGGGCACGGCGCATGTTGATCCGCCGTACAAATTGCTCGTGCCGCCTCATATCCATACATGTCAATCCAGCGCGCAACGATCCATTCCGGATGCGCGAACTCCGCGGCCAGTCCCGACGAGTTCTCGGGACTGGTGGTCACGACGGGAGATTTTGCGTTTGCCGAAAGCTTGCGCAGCACTGCATTTGCAAAAGGTGCGGCCGAACGCTTTCCCGAATGCTTCACCAGTTCCACGCTCTCGTGAACCGCAGCGTGCGCGGGTATGCGTTCTAAATGAGCGAGCTGACATGCGCCCAGTCGCAGCGCAATGCGCACTTCGACATCAAGGCGGGAAATCTTTTGTGAAGAGTATTTCGCAATCCGGGCATCAAGCTCCGACTGCCATCGCAGAGTACTCATCACCAACTCGTAGGTAAGTGCGCGGTCCTCGCGTGAGAGCTGATTCATGCGTGGCGCATTCAGCAGTTCGGACGCGTAGGCCCCGTCGCGCTCCACGCGCAAAAGAATCTCGTAGGCAAATGAGCGAGCAGGCGAGACCGCCATCTTAATTTCCTAATCTTTCGCCAGGCTTGGGCTGATATCCGTTGATGAACTCGCGGGCGTTCATGCGGCGTTTGCCTTCGAGTTGCAATTCGTCGATGGCAATTGTTGACCCAGCGCCGCACACTGCCAGCAGCCGCTCGCCTGCTATCTCAATCTTTCCAGCAGCAAGGGCGGGCGATTCGGCATAGACAGAGATCGCGTGTAGCGTCAGCTGCTTGCCACGAAATGTGGTGAATGCTCCGGGCCACGGCTGGAAACCGCGATAGCGGTTGCAGATCGTCTGCGCACTGCGCGCAAAATCGATTCGTCCATCATCGCGTGTCAGAATCGGCGCGAGAGTTGCAAGAGCGTCATTCTGCGGGGTTGGCTGCAAGCGATGTTCTGCCAGCATAGCCAGGGTTTCTACCAGCAGTTCCGATCCCATCTCGGCCAGGCGGGGAGCCAGTGTCACGCTCGTATCGTCGTCATGGACCGGCATTTCGCGTTGCAGCAGAATGTCTCCCGTATCCAGTCCTTCATCAATCCGCATGGTCGTGTTGCCGGTAACACTCTCGCCGGATGCGATCGCCCATTGAATTGGCGCGGCTCCGCGATATTTCGGCAGTAGCGACGCATGCAGATTAATGTTGCCGTGCGCGGGCAGGTCGAGCATCCATCGCGGAATAATGCGTCCGTAGCCGACAACCACAATGCACTCAGGAGAAAGGGCCTCGAGTTGGGCTCGGAATTCAGTGTTGTTCTTGATTTTCTCAGGCTGCACGATTGGCAGCGCGAGTTCAATCGTCTTCTGCTTTACCGGCGAAAAAGCCAGTTCCATTCCACGGCCCTTGGGACGATCCGGTTGGGTTACAACCAGTGAGACTTCATGGCCGGCGCGAACCAGCGCCTCCAGAGGAGGAACCGCAAACATCGGAGTACCGCAATATACAAGCTTCACACAATTGATTGTAGCGGCTGGAGCAGACAACGTCAGTACCTGAACTGAGAAGCCCCGCAATGTGTGCGCGGCTTCTCAGTCTTGCAGTCTGGCCTTGCTTTTTACCACTCGCCCTGGCGCTGGAGGCGCCTGATTTTGCGTTTTATCATGTCGCGCTTGAGCGAGGAGAGGCGGTGAATGTAAAGCATACCGTTGAGGTGATCGATCTCATGCTGGAAGGCACGCGCCAGCAGGTCTTCGCCGGTCTTTTCATACCAATTTCCATTCACGTCCTGCGCCTTGATGGTCACACGCTTGCCGCGTGTGAGATTCTCGCGGAAATCGGGGATGGAAAGGCACCCTTCACCGCCGGTCTGCGTACCTTCCATGCTGATGATCTCGGGATTAGCCAGCACGAGCCGTGCCTCAGGATCTTCTTTAAAGGAAGTGTCGATGACGGAAAGGCGCAGCGAAATTCCGATCTGTGGCGCGGCAAGTCCGACGCCCTGCGCCTCATACATAGACTCAAACATGTCATCGACAAGCTTCTTCAACTTGTCACCGAACTCAATTACCGGCGCGGCGGGAGTCTCCAGCACCGGATCGCCGTATTTCACAATTGGATATATCATCTTTTTTCCGCTTCAATAGCTGCGAAGCTGCTCGCAGTATCCGTCGTAATTCCGGCGAAGTTCAACGAGCGAATCGCCACCAAATTTCTCCAGCGCAGCCGTTGCCAGCACTAACGCTACCATGGCCTCGCCCACCACTCCGCCTGCGGGAACCGCACATACATCTGAACGTTCGTAGGCAGCCTTTACGGGCTCGCGGCTGGCAAAATCGACGGAACCCAGGGGGCGCCGCAGCGTCGAGATCGGTTTCAGGTGGCCGCGTACCACTATATCGCAGCCATTCGAGATCCCGCCCTCAACACCGCCAGCGTGATTGCCAGCACGAGTGAAATTCGTAAAATTCGAGCGCACGGTTCCGGCAGGCTCCGTATTCTGGCCTGCGCGACTCGAGTAGCCAATCTCATCCTGTGCCGCCGAGCCATGTGAAGCAGCGGCAAGGACCCCATCGCCGATTTCAACCGCTTTTACTGCCTGGATCGACATCACTGCCGAGGCCAGCTTCGCGTCCAGACGCTCGTCCCAGTTGGCGTATGTCCCAAGCCCGGGCGGAACGTTATGCGCAACCACTTCAAAAACTCCGCCGATAGTATCGCCATTGCCCAGCACCGCGTCTACCTCAGCCTTCATTCGCTGCTCGGATTCCTGATCGGCGCAGTTCAAGGAGATTTCGTTTTTCGAGGCCAGCATCCGGAGTTCCTCAAATGAAACAGCGCGCGATATGCGTGCGCTGCCCACTTGAATAACATGGCTGAGGACCTCGATGTCCAAGGCTGCGAGCACCTGCTTGGCAATCGCTCCCGCTGCGACGCGCGCCGCTGTTTCGCGGGCGCTTGCGCGTTCCAGAATGTAGCGAGCCTCCGGCAGGTTGTATTTCAGCGCCCCTGCCAGATCTGCATGGCCTGGACGCGGGGATTTGACCGCCTTATGTTTTTCAGGGTCGCCCTCGCCGACCGGCAACGACTCATTCCAGTTCCGCCAGTCGCGATTTTCGATCAGCATCGCAACCGGAGACCCGATAGTGCGGCCGTGGCGCACCCCGCTGAGAATACGAGCGTGGTCGGACTCGATTTTCATGCGACCGCCACGACCGAATCCCTGTTGGCGTCGCCAGAGTTCGCGGTCAATATACGCCTCTGTGACGGAGATGCCAGCGGGCAATCCTGAGATGTTGGCGATTAGCGCTTCGCCATGTGACTCACCTGCGGTAAAAAAACGGAGCATAACAGAATTGTAACGGAAGGAGCGTTTTTTGCCTTTTTCAGGGAACTAAGGTTTTCTGGCGAGCTAAGAGATTCAAAATGGACTACGACATTAACTCTATAGAGAGTGTTTATCTCGGCTAATAGCGAAAGAGTATATACGTTGCAGAAATTAGCATTGCACCTAAGTGATTCGCGTTAGAATGTCCCGAAGATCAAGAGGCGATGACGGTAAAACTAGGGTACTTAGTTACTATTTACTACAGACAAAGCCTTATGTCCTTCTTTGCATCTAAGGAACCATGGTGTCGACCGTGTTGCCCATTCAGGCGTCGGCGCGAGAGTTGATCCTCGAGGCGACTAGCGCTCTGCAACCGCACTTCGCGGAGATCACGGCTGCTTGGCGGCGGCAGCTGTCCGAGGAGTTTCAGTTTGAAAGCCGTGCGATGGTGGCTCTTGAGAGACTGAATCTGGGGGTGGGCTTCACGCTTTTCAGCCATTCAGATTTTAACGAGTTCACCGAAAATTTGTACTACTATGGCCAGCGCCTTGCAAAGCTGCGCGTGGACACGCGTCAAGTGGCGCATTCTCTGGAAATTTACCAGAAAATTGCCGCTCCGTTTGTTGCTGAGGTATTCGGAGATCGCCGATATCAGGTGATTGCCGCTCTGGAGACACTAGGGTCGGCAAGTTTTGTTGCCATTTCAGGGGCTTATTTTGATGTTCAGCGGAACGCAAGCGACGCCGTGCTGAAAGTGCTGGACGCCGAGCTCTCGGCAAAGAACCTGACAGCTTTGTTGGAGCGCGTGCTGGTGGTGACACAGGGTGTCTTTGGAGCGAATGTGGGAGTAGTTCTGCTGGCCGATCCCGAAACCAACAAGCTTGGCGTTCGCAGCGCCACCGGGATGTCTCCGGACTACGGGGAGGACATAGCGATTGCTCCGGGAGAGGGATTTGTTGGGCAGATATTCGAAACCGGTGAGCCCAATATGCTTCCGGATCTGACACTTTCATCGAGTGTGCTGAGTGCAGAACTGAGGAAGAAAGCTCGCGCGCTCTGGGGAACTCCCCTAAAACTCAGCGAAAAAGTGATAGGGGTTTTGATTCTCGGGTTTGAGAAAGATTATCAATGGCTTCCCACGGAGCTGGAGTTGTTTCGCGCAATCGCGGACCGCTCGGCTCTGGCGATTGATCGCGCGCGTATGACCGATGCCTTGCGGGAGCGCGAGATGCGCATCGTCGAGCTGAGCGGGCATCTATTGAAAGCTCAGGAAGAGGAGCGCAAACGCATCAGTCGCGAGCTGCACGACGAAACTGGCCAGGCGCTTATGGTCATTCGCCTGTATCTTGGAATGCTTGATGGCACAGTGAAGACGAGGGCCGCCAAGGCTAAAATCGGCGAACTGCTGGCGGTGGTTGACCGCACGATTGAAGGAATCAGGCGTATCATCGGTCGGCTGTCGCCGCTGGTGCTACAGGAACTAGGGTTGATTGCCGCGATTCGTAAAGAAGCAAAAGATTTAGCCAAGACGACGGGCGTGCAGGCGAGGGTTGCCATCGGCGATGACGTTGGGAGGCTTGATCCGGTGATTGAAACCGCGATCTACCGCGTTGTGCAGGAAAGCCTGCACAACGTGGCCAGGCACGCCCAGGCACAGAATGTGAACATTCAAATGGAGCGGGAGGGCGGAGTTCTCCGGTTGACGATTGAAGACGATGGAGTGGGGATTCGAGCTGTTAAGAATCCTCTCCGGCCGTCGTTTGGAATGGCGGGGATGCAGGAACGGGTGAGTACTCTGGGTGGCCATATGAAAGTAACTTCACGTAAGGGCAGCGGCACGAAGATTTCGATCACCATGCCGTTGCCGTCTCCGGTGCGCCACGACGTGGATGAGGCGGCGGGCAAAGCGCAGGATGGACAGGCACTGTTGGGCACGCGAAGTTAAACCTGGATAACGAGATTTCTTGTTGGTGAGATTGAGGGGTGGGCAATGCCAAAGATTAAATGTCTTTTGGTGGACGACCATACGCTTTTCCGGCAGGGCGTGCGCCGCCTGCTCGAGAGCGAGAGCGATTGTGAAGTGGTGGGCGAATCTCCAGACGCGGGCGATGCAGTAGAGAAGGCGCGCGAGCTGCGTCCGGACATCGTGCTCATGGACATTGGAATGCCGGGATTGTCCTCATTCGAGGCGGCGAGGCAGATACGCAAGAACCGCCCTGACACCAAAGTGTTGTTCCTCACCATGTACGAAGACGAGGACTACCTGGTGCAGTGTCTCGAAGTCGGTGCGTCGGGATATGTGCTCAAGGATACCCCGGCGCAACAACTGGTGACCGCGGTGCGCGATGTCTACAAGGGCGGCAAGTACCTGAGTTCACAGGTTTTGGGTAAATTGGTTGAGGATTTTCGAGCACGCGTTCGCGATTCGAAGATGCGCCCGCGCATCTCGACTTTGACTCCGCGCGAACGAGAGATCCTGAAGTTATTGGCTGAAGGCAATTCCGTCAAGGAAATTGCGGTGTTGCTTGGGTTAAGCGTGAAGACTGTTGAGGCACATAAATTCAACCTGATGAGAAAGCTGGACATTCATAACAAGGCTCAGTTGGTGACGTATGCGATTCAGAAGAAAATCATAAAGATACCTGTGAACCAGTAGGTATCTCGAGGATCGAGGACATGCCCAAACTTCTATTTGTTGATGACGAGTTAAGCTTACGTCTTACCTTGCCTGCAATCCTGCAAATGCACGGTTACCTGGTGAGGGTGGCGGCAACGGTGCCGGAAGCATTGCGAGCCATACAGGCAGAGAAGTTTGATGTGTTGCTGACGGACCTTAACATCGGGCAACCTGGAGACGGCTTCACTGTGGTGAGCGCAATGCGCCGCACGCAGCCTGAAGCCGTAACAATTATCCTCACAGGGTATCCTGCGTTTCAAACCGCGCTGGAGGCGATTCGGAATCAAGTAGATGACTACATCGTAAAGCCGGCAAATGTGGAAATGCTGGTCGGGCTTCTCGAACGTAAGCTGCTGGATCGGGATTACGTCCATAATCCTCTTGATCAGAAACATTTGTCTCAGTTGTTGCGGGAGAATCTTGAACTGATTGCAGACCGCTGGTTAGGCGAGATATGCAAGGATCAAGAGTTCGCGAGCCTGGGGCTGGACGGAGATGAGCAATACGGGTACTTAGTTGACAAACTTCGCCTGATATCCGGGATGCTGGAAGGGAAGGATTTTGACAATGAGGCCGTGGCTTCAGCACGGCGATTTGGCGAATGCCGTTCACTACAAGGGGCGTCGCTGAACTTGGTTTTGCAGGAAGCCAGGGTAGCGCGGCATGTGATTCTCGGAGTTATCCAGGAGAACCTTCTAGTGGTGAACGTGAGCCGGGTCATAGGCGAGATTATCGACATTTGTGATTGGCTGGACAAAATAGAAGAACAGACCTTGATTTCATACATGCAGTGCAGTCAGACCACAAGACCCGGGAGGAAAGCAGCGCGTCCCTCATAAACAGGAAACCCGGAGTGATCCGGGCTGATTTTTTGGCTGTAGTACAGGGCAGAAGTATCACTCGGTAGACGCCTCGATGACCTCAGCGTTGACTTCGGCCGGTTGGGCTGAGTTCAGAAATTTGCATGTGTTCAGCAGCGGCCGAGCCAGCGCCGAGTTGTATGCTGTCCAGGGCGAATCCAGTTCAGCGTCCCGTTCAAACTGTGCCCGCATCGCTTCCATCTTGGAATCAAGGTCGTCCAGGTAATGCAACATCAATGCTTCCGGGAACATCGGAAGCTTGGGCGAGCCGAACTCGTATTGACCGTGATGGCTGATGATAAGGTGCTCGATGAGAATTTTGAGCTGCGGAGGGAAATCAGGAATCTGCGCCAGCTTTGAGTGCAGCATCTCCAGCTCGATGATCATGTGCCCGAGCAGCTGACCTTCAGTTGTGTAAGAAAAAGAGCGAGCGTAACTGAGCTCGTGAACCTTTCCAATATCGTGCAGAAAAGCGCCGGTGAGGAGCAGGTCGCGGTTGATGAATTCGTAGTTGCGCGCAACCAGATCACAGGAACGGAAGAGCGAGACTACATGGTCCAATAGTCCGCCAATAAACGCGTGATGCAGCGTCTTGGCAGCCGGAGCGTTGCGATAGGACCTGGCGAACTCCGTATCGGCCATGAACATTTCGAGCAACTGGCGGAGAAAGGGGTTCGCGATCGAGGCCACAAACTCGCCAAGCGTTCGCCAGAGTTCATCGATGTCCTTCGATGTCTTAGGAAGGTAATCCGAGAAATCAATTTCGGAATCGTTCACCTTGCGAATCTTGTGAATCGTGAGCTGCCAGCGCTGGTTGTACTTATTTATCAAACCTTTGACCTTTACAAAGTCGTCCTGTTCAAAAGAATAGGCGCACTCCTCCACGTTGTCCCACATCTTGGCCTGGATGGTTCCGGTGCGGTCCATGAGTGTGAGGTCCAGATACGGCTCGCCGCTCTTTTTGGATTTAATCTGCTTATTGCTGACGACAAAACTGGTAGTAACAACTTTGTTTTCCTGCTGCGCCGCGTCTCGAACGAAGAACTCTTTCATAAATGCGCCATCCTGGCCCGTGAAGCGGGCGATGAATTTATGTTATCGCGGAAAGCCGGGAGGGGATAGCGGGAACGACAGCGTGGTTATTCTAAGAAGAATCGCGCGGAAGGCGAAGTGTGACAGTGGCTCCGCGATTCTCTCCTTCGCTGGTGGCGTAAGCGCTTCCACCATGGCGCTCTGCAATGCCGCGAACGATGAACAATCCCAGGCCGGTACCTTTTACCCGCTGACGAAAGCGTTCGTTTGCGCGGTAAAAGCGGCGGAATATCCGTTTGAGTTCGCTTTGTGGAATTCCTTGTCCCTTGTCAGTGACTCTCACCAGCAGGTTCTTGGCTTCATCGAGAATCTCGATGGTGATCTCAATTTTGCCCGGAGAGTATTTCACTGCGTTTTCCAGCAAATTGTTGATGGCCGATCGCAGATCTTCGGGATCTCCCTGTACGAATGGCGGCGCGGAGGTGTGATCGGCGAGGCGCATGTTTTCAGCGGTGAGATGATGGCGAGTCTGAGCGAGTAACGCGCACTCGCTTACGATTTCACTGAGATTGAGGCGCTGAAAAGTCTTCTTGCCTCTTTGTCCGAGATGCCCGGCGTGCAATACCTGCTCTACAGTGTGTAACAGGCGGTCCGTGTCTTGTAGCATGATGCCGTAAAACTGTTTGCGCTGCACATCGTTGAGTTCCCGCGATTGCAGTGTCTCCAGATAGAGGCGGATTGACGCGATGGGGGTTTTCAACTCGTGCGTGACTGCGTTGACGAAGCTGTCGTGCTGTTCGCTGCGGCGCATTTCGCGCACCAGAAAAATCGTGTTCAGGGTAACTGCGGTAATCACGAAGCCGAAAAGAATGACGCCGAAGACGATCATTCCGACCTCACGCCAGCGAATCACCCACGTGATGTTTAGAGCAAGCGCAATGGCAACCGAAACCGCCCCTAGGACGATGAAAAAAGCAATGGTTTTGCTGCGGGAGGTGATCGGCATATGACAGCTTGATAGTAGTGAGCTGGAGCACGTAAGTAAAGAGATATGAGCAAAGAACAGCATTTGCGGCCGCGGGGCGCAGAGACAATTTTGCTGGCACTGTGCAATAATTGTTGTCTTTCGGAGGTCACTCGTAGATATGGCAAAACCGAACCGTGTAGCAATTGTCGGACTTGGAAACGTGGGAGCCAGTTTCGCCTACACGCTATTGTTTCGAGGGCTGGCTTCTGAAATCGTATTGATCGACGCAAATGCAGCGAAAGCCGAGGGCGAGGCCATGGACCTGAACCACGCCGTGCCCTTTACTCACTCGACCCGCATCTGGGCAGGGGATTATTCCCACTGTGCCGGGGCGGCCGTGACCGTGATTACGGCAGGCGTTGCGCAAAAACCCGGTGAATCGCGCCTGGACCTGGTAAAGAAGAACGCGCGGATTTTTGCTTCCATTGTTCCCGAGGTGGTAAAGCACAACCCGGACGGCATCCTACTGATCGCCACCAATCCGGTTGACGTGTTGACCTATGTTGCCTGGAAGCTGAGCGGATTACCTCCGAAACGGGTGATTGGTTCAGGGACGATTCTGGATACAGCGCGCTTCCGTTACCTGCTGAGCCAGCATTTTGACGTGGACGCGCGCAGCGTGCACGGCTTCATCATCGGTGAACATGGTGACAGTGAGGTGCCCGTATGGTCGCTGACCAATATAGCGGGGATGCGCTTGCCGGAATACATCAAGCACAATGATGCGGACTGTTCGCCTGAGCAGATGGAGCAGATCTTTGCCCAGACGCGCGATGCCGCTTACCAGATCATCGAGCGAAAGGGTGCAACTTTCTATGCCATTGCTGCCGGAATGATGCGCATCACCGAAGCGATTCTGCGCGACCAGAGCACGGTGCTTTCGGTTTCCAGCCTGGTCAAGGGACACTATGGCATTGATGATGTGTGCCTGAGCCTGCCCACAATCTTGCACCGTGGCGGCGTTGAGCGAGTAATTCATCTGGAACTGAGCGGGGATGAAGAGAGGAAGCTCAAGAATTCGGCCCGCGTGCTACAGGAAACCATAACCGAGCTAAAGGAACTCATCTAGGGAAGTAAAGGACAGGACGCCCGCCCTGTCCTTTGCGTGCTTGTCGCGCGATTTCAGTGCAGAAGAGCGCCCAAAACTGTTATGACGGAACCGGCCAACCCAAACGCCATTCCAGCGAACCAATAGGCGCGTCGGGTGGTCAGCAGAGTGATGGAACAGACAACGAGTCCGACTTCTAACAGCGTTTCGCCAAAATCGTAGCGGTTGGCGCGGCGGGTGTACAGGTCTACTTCCTCCTCCAGGGCCTTGGCTTCCTCGTGAATTTTTTCCTGATCACCCTTGGACTTCTCGATGGCCGCTTCGTTTTTCTTGAGCAGAGCTTCGACTGCCGCGGAATCCTTTGCCGGTAGCACCTTCAGCAGTTCGTCCATTTGCTCCACTGTGTGGCGGCGGATGTTCTTTGCCTGGTAGAAGCCCCACTGGTCAGTGGCCCGGTTCTGCAGGAGCACCTCTTCGGTGTGGGCGCGATGGCCAAGCAACGCGGCAATAGCTACCAGCACGGCGAGAATAGCCATGGTAAAACTGACAGGGGCAAGCGAAGCGTGTTCCCGTCCGTGCTCAGCTGCCTCCTGCAACTCGTGCATCTCATGTTCTTCACTCATGAATTACCCTCTTTGCTCCACTTTAAAATCAGAGCACACGTTCGCGCCAGATGTAGTGGAGCAGGATCATTCTCGCTAAAGCCTCAGGGTTTTTTCGGCGTTGCTTTTCCTTCGAGTTCGCTTCTGGCTTCGGCCAGAGCACGCCGTTTTTCTGGGCTCACTTTGGGATAGGTCAGCTTCATCTCCTGCAGAGCGTGGACGATCACGGAGGAAACTACGAGTCTCGCAAACCACTTGTTGTCCGCCGGGACCACGATCCAGGGAGCGTGTTTGCTGGATGTGTGGCGGATCATGTCCTCATAGTTTTTCTGGTAATCGTCCCAGAAAAGACGTTCGCGCACGTCGGCGGCGGAGAACTTCCAGTTCTTTTCAGGCTCGTCGAGACGCGAAAGAAATCGACGCTCCTGTTCCTCCTTGCTCACGTTCAGAAAGAACTTGCGAATCTCAGTTCCGTTGTGCGCAGCATAGCGTTCAAAGGCAGCAATATCTTCGAATCGCTCCTTCCATATCCCTTTGTTGAGGCAGGTGGCTGGTATTTGCTCGGCTTCGAGCAACTCAGGGTGCACCCGAACTACCAGGACTTCTTCGTAATAAGACCGATTGAAGATACCGATTGTTCCGCGGCGGGGCAGGCACTTCGAAGTGCGCCACAAATAGTCGTGGTCAAGCTCTTCGGCAGAGGGCGTCTTGAAGGAGAACACCTGACAGCCCTGCGGGTTCACGCCGCTCATCACGTGCTTTATGGTGCCGTCCTTGCCGGCCGCGTCCATTGCTTGAAAAATCAGGAGAAGAGCCCAGCGATTTTGTGCGTAGAGCATGTCCTGCAACTCCGCCAGTTGCTGTGTGGAGCGCTGTAGCAGTTGGTCGGATTCCTGTTTAACCTCCTTGGGAAGCCCCGCGGTATCGCTCGGATCAAAGTCTTTCAACCGGAAGCTCTTACCATGATCGATTCTGTAGAGAGTGGCCAGTGACCGCAGTTTCTTTTCCTGCTTCATTCAGCGTTCTCCATATAAGCGGGATCTTATTCCCGACCCTGGCTACGCAGGATCTGCTCCACACGCCGCAGGTCATCTTCAGTATCCACACCAACTGTGTCGAACGGTGTCTCGGCGGCATAGATGTCCGTGCCATGATCGAGGAAGCGAAGTTGCTCCAGTCGCTCGCTGCGTTCCAGTTCCGACTCGGGCCATTGGCAGAACTGCTCGAGCGCCTCTGGAGTGTAAGCGTAGAATCCCAAATGCTTGAAATAGCGTAGGTCTCCGTGATGATCGCGATTGAACGGAATGGTCGCTCGCGAGAAGTAGAGAGCACGGCCATTGAGTGCGGTCACTATTTTCACAGCATTTGGGTTGTTCACGTCCTCCGCCGCGCAGGGAGTGTAAATGGTTCCAACCTTGACGCCCGGCTTCATTATTGAGAGCAGCGCATCCAGATGCTCGGGACGAGCCAAAGGCTCATCGCCCTGAACATTTACGTAGATATCCGCCTTCACGCCCAATGCAACCTCGCGTACGCGGTCGGTGCCACTGCGGCATTCCTCCGAAGTCATGCATGCGTTCCATCCGTGCTTCTGACACAGAGCAAAAATCTCAGCAGAATCGGTGGCGACTATGACGTCGCTCAGTCCCTTGCAGGCGCAGGCTGCTTCATAAACGCGTTGAATCATCGGTTTCCCTAAGATTTCGCGCAGTGGTTTGCGGGGAAGACGGGTGGAGGCAATGCGTGAGGGAATAATCGCAACGGCTCGCATCGAACCAGTTTCAAGTTTTGGACATGAACTTTCAAGGCAAAAAAGAAAAGGCGTGATTGCAAGTTCACGCCTTTTCATCTTTTCGGTCGTTTAGCCGCGTGCCTCCTAGGGTTGGTCGGTGTCCGGTGGCGCAGCCTTTTCGGGATTGGGGTTAGCGGGTGCTGCAATGGAGGCCGGGGCTTGATTCTCTTTCCGTCCTACCTGAATTGATTCCCCGTTTACGACAAGATCTACCCGACGATTCAACTGGCGGCCTTCCGGCGTTTTGTTACTAGCAACCGGATTTGCAGGGCCTAAGCCCCTGGCTGTCACACTGTTCACGTCTACTCCCTGGGATATCAGAAAATCTCTTACGGCCGCGGCGCGAGTCTCAGAGAGTCGCTTGTTGTATTCCGAGCTTCCAGTTGAGTCCGTGTAGCCTTCAATCTGAAGTTTCAGATCGGGATAGGCCTGAAGTATTCCAGCGACTTTCGCAAGACCTAATTTGGCTTGGGGCTTCAGGGTGTCCTGATTCACGTCGAACAGCACGTCGCTCATGTTCACAATCAGCCCGCGCGCACTGTCGCGCGTCTTCATCACTTGATTTAGCTGCCGGAGCAATAGCTGTCGCATATGTTCCTTTTCCTGCTCAGCGTTCTGGGCGCGCTTTTGCGCAGTCTGTGCCTGTGCCTGCGCAGCCATTGCCTGCGCAGCCATTACCTGCTTCTGCGCCAATGCTACCTGGCGAGCAGCCTCGGCCTGCTGCTGCTCCTGCAATGCCTGTGCTTTTGCCTGTTCAGCGATCCGACGTTCCTGCTCGGCTTGCTGTGCGGCTTGCTGGGCTTCCAGCGCCCGCTCGCGTTCACTTTGTGCCCACTCCCGTTCATTCATCGCCTGTTCTTGTGCTATCGCCACGCGATTCTCTGTAGCTTTCTGCTCTGATGCCATCTGTTCATCCGCCTTATTGCGGATGCTCAGAACACGGGCGTCTTCCGCTGCCTGCGTGGCACTGCGGGCCTCGGTTTCAATGGATGATCGGGACTTTTTGTGCGTAAAGTCACTTTCGGCACGGGCAAGAAGTTGTTCGGCGTGTGTCATCGCATCCGGTGCATACTGCTGGGCTCCAGTGGCTTTCGCGATTGTCACGGCATTTCGGGCCTCAAGCAGTGTCTGAGGAACCTTCTTGGCCTCCTCCGCTGTCAACGTGGACGCAGGGAGCTGATTACTGACAAGGTCGACGGTGTATTCGCCTTTTTCCGTCGCGTCATAACGAGTGCTGACCAGCTGTACCTGGCCCTTAGTGTCCTCGCGAATCTCGTTTTGGAGCACGGTAACGTTACTTGGGCGAGTAACGGCAAAATAAGGTTCGGCCGTTACAATCATTCCGAATGCCTGAAGGTTGGCAGTTACGTGTATGCGTACTTCATGTTTTTCATTGGGTTTAAGTTCACCCAAATTTACTGGGCGTCCCTGCGGCGTAATTGCCCAAAGGACGTAAGTCAGGTATTCCGGCCCATAATATTTCGGGTCGCGAACATGCCGGAAATCAGCGCTGATTTCCAGTCTTCCCGCCTTGCTTTCAACTTTTGCTTCGCCAGAGGCGTCTGGCATCAGGTTGGTGCCCTTGAAGTCGACCTTCGTTGAGCCATGCTGACGATAGTCGATTGCCTGTATTGAGCGTGACTCAGCATTTACCCGGTACACCGGAGTTTGTTGCGTGGACTCTACCGGACTCTGTGCATTCTGCGCAGCAAGAGTGAGGGAGCAAAGCGAGAGGCTTGTCACTAACAGAAGCGTTTTCATGTGTTCCTCTCCGTATCGTCCTGAGTTTCGTAGGCAGATGCGGCGTGATAAAGGCGGGTTGGCAGGGACGTCTCCCAGTTACTGGGCAGCGTCACTGCTTCTCCTCTGAATTCAAGGAACCAGAGACCTTTGAGCCGCATCTGATAACCGGACCCGGTGAAACCAGGATTTCCGGGCGGAGGATTCGTTTTGGCAACTCTAACTTCCGCTGCTCACCCGCTTTATTCGGGTAAATCTTTGCTGGAACGTTATCAGGAAATGCGCAGCACAACGATGCATCTCGTCGAGCCACTCTCCGTGGAAGACGCTATGGTGCAATCAATGGGGGACGCAAGCCCGGTTAAGTGGCACTTGGCGCATACAACATGGTTCTTCGAAACTTTTATTCTCGCGGAGCAGCTCGCGGAATATCGCGTTTTCGATCCTGCATTTCGTATGCTGTTCAACTCGTATTACAAGACGCTTGGAGGTCATCCCATACGCCAGCAGCGTGGGACTTTTTCGCGCCCGTCGATGAGCGATGTTCTGAATTATCGCGAGCACGTCGATGAGTCGATGTTTCGCCTGCTAAAACAGGAACTTTCGCCGGAGCTTCTGGCTTTTGTAGAGCTCGGCATTAATCACGAGCAGCAACATCAGGAGCTGATTCTGACCGATATCCTCAACGCATTCTGGACTCAGCCTCTTCGCCCCCCGTATGCGCCTCCGGCAGAGAAACGCGGCTCTGCTGCAACAGTCGCTTCTCCGTTGCGCTGGATTGCTCATTCGGGCGGCGCGGTGGAGATCGGTGCACGGCCTGAAGGCTTTGCTTTCGACAACGAACGGCCCCGGCACACGGTGCTGCTCTTGCCTTATAGGCTGGCGGCACGTCTGGCTACTAATGCCGAGTACCTCGACTTTATTAACGATAAGGGCTATCAGCGCCCTGAACTGTGGCTTTCTGACGGTTGGGACACGGTTTGCCGTGAGGGCTGGCGAGCGCCTCTTTACTGGGAGAGCAGGGGAGAGGAGTGGTGGGAATTCACGTTGAGCGGCATGAATCGCCTTGACCCATCAGCCCCGGTCAGTCATGTCAGCTACTACGAGGCTGACGCGTTCGCGCGTTGGTCTGGCGCGCGGCTCCCACTGGAAGGCGAATGGGAGGAGGCGGCCAAAGACAGGCCAGTTGAGGGAAATCTTCTTGAGAGCTGGACCTTTAATGCTTGTCCTTCGGTAGAGAAGGGCGATGGGAAGGAGGACCAGTTGTTCGGCGATTTGTGGGAATGGACCTCCAGCGCCTATTTGCCTTATCCCACTTTTCGTCCCGAGCCCGGCGCTGTCGGCGAGTACAACGGAAAATTCATGTGCAACCAATTCGTACTGCGCGGCGGATCTTTTGCGACGCCGTCTTCGCACATTCGCGCGAGCTACCGCAACTTCTTTCCGCCTCATGCACGCTGGCAGTTCATGGGGATCAGGCTAGCGGATTATGAACGTTAACTCAGTAGCGCTTGCTCTGGACGACAACGCCCGCGAGGTGTTCCACGGGCTCACTTCGCTGCCGAAAAGACTGTCTCCAAGGTTGTTCTATGACGCTGCGGGATCGGCGCTGTTTGAGCAGATTACCGAACAGCCTGAGTACTACCTCACGTCAACCGAGCAGTCAATTTTCGAGCGCTATGCGCCCGAGATGATTCGAGCCGCAGGTGAGGCCTCTACCATTATTGAACTTGGGGCCGGGACGGCCAGGAAAACGATGCTGTTGCTGCGCGCTGCGCTCGGTTTCCGTCGCACGCTTACATTTGTTCCCGTCGACGTTTCCAGGTTTGCGCTCGAAGTAGCGCAACACCGCGTTCGCTCGGAGCTTCCTCAGGTGGCTGTGCACCCGCTAGTGCTGGATTATGACCGGCAGTCATCCACGCTCGCCCAGCTTTCCGGACGTAAACTTGTTCTGTACATGGGCTCCAGCATCGGGAACTTTGAGCCGATGGCGGCAAGCGCGCTTCTGCGCAGGCTCCGTTCTTCGCTCGCGCGGGGTGATTCTCTTTTGCTAGGCACGGATATGCGTAAACCTGTCGACGTGTTGCTGCGCGCGTACGACGACGCTGCGGGAATTACAGCACAGTTCAATCTCAATGTGCTGGCGCGAATCAACCGGGAGTTCGACGCCGACTTCGATCTCTCCCGTTTTGTCCATTGTGCCATTTGGAATGAGCGCGAATCCCGCATTGAAATGCACCTAAAGAGCATTACCGACCAGCACGTCAACATCAATGCTTTGGAGACTTCGATTCACTTTGCGTCGGGCGAGACGATTCACACCGAGAACAGTTACAAGTTCTCCCCTTGGATGATTGAATCACTGGCGGGAAATAGCGGCTTCCGCATTGAGCAAAGGTGGAGCGATGAGCGCAACTGGTTTACTGTCGCGCTGCTCCGGGCGTAATTCTTTGCTTTGCAATGGAAGCCATTACGGGTGCTTAGTTTTCCAAAGGACCTGGCGCATCATGCCGAGCAAAACCTCGGCATCGTTCTTTTCAAGGTTCATCCTGCGCACCATGTGGCGCACTTTTTCCGTAGCGGCAGATTCTCCCATTGGTCGCACGTACCCGCTGGTGCACAGGGCCTCGAAAAGGACTTGAGTGATGCGTTCTACTTCTGCCGCAGTTGCCGGCGTGTGTTCCTCGGGCTGCAGGACGCCGGCCGCGCCCCGCGCGAGCTCATAAAGGCAGACGGCAACAGCTTGGCCGAGATTCATTGAGGTGTGCTCGCCGCGAGTCGGGATATGCATCAGCCAGTGACAGTGGCTGAGATCCTCATTCGATAAGCCGAATTTTTCCGAACCGAACAGGATCGCAACCGGAGCCGCCGCAAGCCCGCCTCGTATCAACTCCGCGCCCTGCTCCAATATTCGCAGGGGATGCTGTAGCTCGCGTTCACCTAATGCGGTGGTACCCACGACCAGGGCGCAGTCCTCAACCGCCTCGGCCACAGTGCCGAACACTGGCGCGCTCAGCAAGACTTGCGAGGCGCCAACAGCGGAGCGCGCGCCGAGATAGGAGGGCTCCCAGGGATTGACCAGCCGAAGGTTCTGAAACCCGAAGTTGCTCATAGCGCGTGCTGCCGCGCCGATATTCAGCGGATTGCGCGAGCGCACCAGGACTACGCGCAGTCGATCGAACCACGGTTTCACGACTAAAGACGCAGGAGAAGAATTCAGAGGAGCCTCGCTCGAATGCAGTGGCAATTTCAAGATTGTAGCTCGAGACCGTTCTGGACGTAGTCCGGGCGTACTGATTGAATGGCTTCGGGGTGAGCGCGAACCATGAACAATGCCCTCGCGTTTGCGAGGGCATGTTTACTTTTGACAGCCGGTTTTGGCTCGACTTACCGGCCGTGTCCGCCACTGCCGGAGTGTCCGCCGCCACTGCCGGAGTGTCCGCCGCCACCGCCGGAATGTCCGCCACCACCGCTGCTAGCGTGTCCACCACCGCCGCCAACGTTTCCACCACCGCCGCCAACGTTTCCACCACCGCTGCTAGCGTGTCCACCACCGCCAATGTTTCAACCACCGCTGCTAGCGTTTCCGCCCCAGCCCGCATATCCACCGCTCGAGTGTCCGCTTCCGGAGCTTGGACCTCCACTACGGCTGGCATGGCTGCCGGGTTGAACGTTGTTACTCGTGCGAGGCGCGCTATTCGGTACGGCAGGTCCCCGACTCATCCCGGAATGGGAGGATGGAACGCCTGTGGGCCTGCTGTAGCTAGGTCGACTGTATCCTGCATTGGGACGCCCACCTGGTCCGGCCGTTCGCGTGGGATAACCATGAGTACGCATGTCTCCGTGGTTGTAACCGCCTGCATGGCGATTGTATCCGCCTCCGGCGTGAGGGTAAGCCCCGCGCCCTGAGAAGCCGCGAGGCGGGCCTCCCGGACGGCCCCAGCCGCGGTTGATTACCGTTCTGCTGCGTGTGATGTAAGTGACGTGATTGTGGTACACAGCGTGGTTATGCCAGCCCATTCCCCAGTGGCCCCAACCCCAGCCCCAGTGACTCCAAAGGCCGATGCCGATGCCAACTCCAAAACCGATTGCCAGTCCCCCCCAAAAAACGCCCGGAGGCGGAGCGTAGTAATAACCTGCATAGACCGGGATCGGCGCGCCATACACTACCCACGGGTTGTACACAGGAACATAGACCACTGCCGGATTAGCTGGAGCAATTGCGACTGCGCCCCCCTCGTTGGTCACCGTCTGCTGTGGCGTGCTGCGCAATTGACCTGCAGCCATCGCCTTCTGGCGCATTGCCTGCACGGAATCCATCACGTCCTGAGGCTGGTTGTAATAAGCATTGCCGAGATCCGTGGTCCACTGAATGTTGCGGTCCATCTGCGCGAGAACCGTTGGGAACGCAGTCAGTGCCTTCACGCTAGGATCCCAGTTTTGTGCTTCTGCGCCAGCGGCTATCTGGTCTGCCGGAGCGTTGCCCTGCGCCTGCCTCCACCGGTCGGCTTCCACTACCTGAGTGGGGTAGGTTGCGGCTGCAAGAATCTGAGCTACCAGAGCATCGGGATAAAGCGCAATCGGCGCTACCAGCTGGTCCAGTTGCGCGGCGGACAGAGGCGGCGGGCCTTGCTGGGCATCATTCGGATCTCCCGGATCAGTCGGTGCTGCACCAGGCAATGGAGCAGTTGGTGCTGTACCGGGCAATGACTGAGCAAATGCAGTGTCCTGCCCCATTGGGATCATGACCATCAGCATGCTGAGCACAATTGCGAGACCTTGGCGTGTTAAAAGCCCTATTTTGGGGGTTAACGCCGTTGGGGTCTGTTCCGGTTGAAAAACGCTGCGCAGAATTGTTCCAAACCGCGCAATCCTTTCCATTTCTATATCAAAAGTCATAATGCCTCGTTCCTTACAGGCAACAATCTCGAAAATGCATGCTCCAAACATTCAAAGGAACACGTTTCGGAACAATAAGTTCCGCGATTACCGATCTTTCTGACCGTTCGTCACTGCAATGCGCTGTAATTCGTCATCAAGAATAGTCGCAGAATGTCACCGGTCAGGGAAAGCGATGAGGGCGGTTCAGGGAGGCGGTGGACGATTCTGGACCAATTCAGCGGCCGAGGTGACCATCTGATGCTGCCTGAGGCTGCGGGTAAACTGGCAAAGATGACAGACAAGGAGGTGCAACAAACTGTCACTCTTGACAGTGTTCATCTTCAGAGTTGTGAGGTAAGATCCCTTACGCTTAGTTTGAGCCTGAGGCTCAGGCTGTCAGAGGCCATACCATGTCGATCCGGCTCGTGAACTTTCCAATCTTGCTCTTCGTGATCTCCTTCGTGGTATTGCGGCTCTCTGTACAGTTCGGCGTCTACGTTCGTACAAGAGTGCCGCCTCTGGAAGAAGACGAGCGCAAGGATTTCGACCTCGTTCTGGCCTCTACCCTCACACTGCTAAGCCTCATTATTGGATTCAGCTTTTCGATGGCCATTACTCGTTACGACCACCGCAAGAATCTGGAGGCGGAGGAGGCTAACGTGATTGGTACGGAATACGCCCGCGCCGATCTACTGCCGCCAGCGGACGCAGCGAGAGTGCATGAGCTACTGAAGGATTATTTGAAACAGCGTGTGCTGTTTTATGAAAGCGGCGATGTGCACCAGTTGGATCGTATCGGCGCCGAAACTTCCCGATTGAAAGATGAATTGTGGTCTGCGGTCAAGGTGCCCGCTATGGCAAAACCCACACCCGTGATAGCACTCGTAGTTTCGGGCATGAATAATGTCTTGGATTCGGAGGGATACACTCAGGCCGCCTGGTGGAACCGCATTCCGCGTGGTTCATGGGTTCTGATGGGAGGTCTTGCATTCTTTTGCAACGTGTTGATTGGCTATAGCGCCCACTGCAGGCGTGCTGTTATGCTTCTGATTCTACCGTTTGTTATTGCCCTGGCGTTCTTTTTGATAGCCGACATCGACAGCCCTCACAGAGGCGTCATTCACGTAATTCCAAAGAATCTGGTAACCCTATCCAGTTCACTCAATGCCCGCCAGTAACTCAGCTGAAGCAGGTTCGGGGACCGGGGACCGGAGTCGAGAATCTCCTATCTGGTGACAGGAGATTGGTGAATACAGGGTTCTGTGCGAGCAGCAAGTAGTCGGAAACGAAGATTACGCGTCCCCGAAGTTCGACAGATACTAACCGCTATTCTTCGCGGCCTTCCTTTTCGGGGAGGAGCTTTTCGCAGGGATTTTTGTGTACACCAGGGATTCGCGTCGCGCCTGGCTGCTGCGCCGCCATGGTGGCCACTGGCTGGATCTAGCCGTCCGCTTCTTTCAGGGCGGAAACGTCCTTGCGCTGCAGGTTTTCCAAAGAGCCTATAGGAGGTCACCATGCGAGTAGCCCTTTATGCCCGGGGCAGCACCCTCAATGGTCAGCACCCCGAGATGCAGTTGAGTGAACTCCGCTAGTATGCCGCTCGTAGAGAATGGGGGTCTGTGGTCATTATATTGATGAGGACGTCCTCAAATGGAATAGGCAACCAGAATACCTGTGCCTGCGCTCTTATTTGTCGCGTGCCGAATTTGAGGTGAAAGAAAGGGAGGAGCGTACTTGCCTGACAATAATCTCGATTTCACGATCGCACGGCTTGGCCAGTGCTGCTTTCCATCCCCATTATCCGGTGTCCGGTTCACCGCTGATAACGAACGCGTTCTTTATCATGCACGGCTTGAGGAAATTAAGCCGTGGATCGCTGAGGGCTTGGATCCTCCGTCAATGGAGGCCGCCGGGCCAAGGGAAAAGTTGTTTTTCGACCCCTCTCAACTTGCCTGTGGAATTGTGACCTGCGGCGGGCTCTGCCCTGGGCTGAACGACGTGATTCGGTCTATCGTCCTGAGTCTTTGGTATCACTACGGAGTAAAGAATATCTATGGATTCCGCTTTGGCTATGCTGGCCTCGCGGGCCGGAGCGGGCACGATCCGCTAAAACTGACTCCCGACTTCGTCAACCGAATTCATGAGCTCGGTGGAACGGTCCTCGGCTCCTCTCGGGGGCCACAGGAGCCTGCTGAGATGGCCAAGACCCTCAGGGACCTGAAGATTGGCATTCTCTTTGCCATCGGCGGCGACGGCACGCTGCGTGGTGCGCAGGTGATCGCGGAGGAAGTGGCCAGACAGGGAACGGCTGTTAGCGTCATTGGCATCCCGAAGACGATCGACAACGACATCTCCTTCGTGCAGAAGACTTTCGGTTTCGAGACTGCGGTTGCTGAGGCACGACGCGCGATTTATGCGGCCAGCGCCGAGGCAGAAGCGGTGCGGAATGGAATCGGTCTGGTAAAGCTCCCGGGGCGCGATTCTGGATTCATCGCGGCCTTTTCGGTCCTCGTAGAGAGCCAAGTGAACTTTTGTCTCGTTCCCGAAGTTCCGTTCATCCTTGAGAGATTCCTCTCCGAACTGAAGCTGCGGCTTGAACGAAGGAGCCACGCCGTAATCGCCGTGGCGGAAGGCGTCGCCCACTACCTCATGGAGAAGACGGGCAAGCGCGACGCCTCCGGGAACGTTGTGTACGGTGACGTAGGATTGTTCCTGAGAGACAGGATCAAGGAACACTTCAAGCAGAGCGGCATCGAGATAAGCATGAAGTATATTGATCCCAGCTATGCCATTCGCAGTGTGCCGACAAGCGCGCATGATGCCGCTTTCTGCCTGCTACTGGGGCAGAGCGCAGTGCATGCCGGAGTAAGCGGCAGGACGAATATGGTTGTCAGCTTCTGGAATCACCAGTTCACGCATGTGCCGATATCCCTCGCCGTAACGGAGCGCAAGAAGATCGACCCCGAGGGAATGCTCTGGAATAGCGTTCTTGCTGCCACCGGCCAGCCAGCGGACATGCGGTCCCGACAGAATGGGCTATGACCTCGTTTCCGAATTCCACCCGAGAGAACTTCGACGCTGTCCTGTTCGAATTTGACGGCGTAGTGACTGGCGACGGCGAAGCTTGTATCGACTTCCATCGCCAGACTCTCGCGCGTGTAGGCATCGATCACGTTCAGCACACGGATCGAGCGAAATCGAGCGCCCACTCCTGATTAGCCTCGGTGTAGATGCCCGCGGCGTGCTCACGCGCACACAGGGTTTCCGCTTCTTTCGGCGCAGGGCAAGGCTGGCTTCGCCATACACGCGACGCACACGCTTGTGGTTCCCATGCTCGCCTTCACGCTCCAGCAGCACATGCAGCGACGGTAGCCGAAGCGCGGCTTCTCGCGTGCCAGCTCGATTGGCGCTCACGCAGGTCGTCGTCGTTCTGCCGTGGTTGATACCGTAGCTCGACACGGGAACCAACAACAAACGGCAAACGCGGCGCTCGGTGAAGGCAAACTTCTGACGGATGTGCTCGGCAGGGGTGCCAATATTTCGTTTGTGGATAAACTCGATGCGGTACCGAATTCGACGCCGACAAGGCGACGCACAACTCGCAACCGTAGAGATGCCAGATTTTGTCGCAAGTTATTGATTTGATTGGTGGCGGCGAGTGGACTCGAACCACTGACCTACGGATTATGAGACCGTCGCTCTAACCGACTGAGCTACGCCGCCACGATTGTCTGCCAAGGAGGGGCTAGGGTGCAGGCAGGCAACATTTCAAAGTCTGGATACAACCGACAACACTGATTCTATTGGGCCTTGGGCACCCTGTCAAACCGTTCCCTTTCGACCCCACGAGGCCTCTGATTAAGCGGCAGCATCTTCAATAATTTCAGTGCGCATTCGTCCTCAGCCCAGCGTTTCGATTGGCTGGAGCATTGCAGATTTGGCCTGAAATTAGCGAAGTAGCTGACCATTGCCGTTTGTAATTCGGCATTCACATGGGCAAATTTGTCTTTTTTCAGCCGCCGCAACAATTGGCTGAAAGTTTCGTCCGCCAGGCTGTATTCCTTCGCGCGTGTTGGTTTGCCGGTATCGAGGTCAAAATCCGCAAATTCAATCCTGCCCTGTTGTACCTGCTTCAGTTCCGCCCGAAAGGCAGCATACGTTCGATTTACGCTCTCGATGTAAAGCTCTTCAGTCTGCGGGGTTGGGTCTTTGTAGGAGAGTCCGCGGAATGGGCCGATCTTGGGGACAATGCGAAACAGGAACGCTAAAATGCGCGCTCCTGGCCCCGGTTTCGTATAGTCTCGCCCCCAGGTTTTTTCATAGTCGGCTCGCGAAAGGTGGTAAAGGAATAGCTTGCGATCAAAATTCGGAATCTCCCGCGTGATCTGCTTGCCGCGAGTAGCCAGGGCCACTTTTGTCATCTCAGGAATAACCTTGCTCACAGCCCGCCGATAGGTCCCAATGGCCAAATTCTCGTGCGTGAGCACGGAATTCAGGGGAACTCCATAAGTTCGCAGGAATGCACGCTCCAATAACTCTTTGGCTACTTGGAAATCAATGAAGTCGTGGAAACCTTGCGGAGGGTAATGGTGACGTGCCACCTGTAAAACGTCAAAACCGAACTCAGTTCGCAGATGCTCGGTGCGTGCCTCCTCGTAAGTCACCACTGGGCCAAATTTGCGACGCAGTTTAGGGTATTCAATGGGTACGGCGCGATTTATAAACGGATGGCCATGAATATCGGATACATAGTGCGCCAGCGTTCCCACTGCGAACGCCAGTTCATTGACATCGGTCGATTCAAGAAAGAGGTTTTTCTCAAAGTCCCCCGTGCGCACGTAATGAGTGAGGTCGCTGAAGAGGTGCGAGCCGAAGGGGTAATACCCTAGGTCTTGCAGCACAGAACCGCCGTAAGCATAGGCGTGCGCGCGCCGTAGTTCCTCCGGAGTCGTATCCGGATAACGGCTCAGCAGTAAGGGGCGGATGCTGTCATCCCACACCAAGTCGATCAGTTCTTCGTGGGTAAGAACGGAGTAGGCATTCGCAGGCAGGACCGCGATTGTACATACGAGCAGTGCGGCAGCGGCACGCATCACTGCTCGTAGGGTTAAGATTGCACGCGCACGAAGATTTCGCTCACTCCACCGGCGGTACAGCCGATCTACGGAGCCAGCGAGAGAATTGATGTGCACGCTGGATAGTTGCTTCCAGCATGCCGCTGGTTGTCCGTAAAACTCAGTCGGTACGGCGATTCCGGTCAGCGGCTCGGGAAGACTTCTATGCTTGTTCCACTGCTTGCAGCAACCGCTTCAATCCTGCCGTTACGTTCAGGCCTAAATCGACGCGGATTGCGCGCCGTCCGTGTTTCACGAGCGATTCAAAATCGCCGAGTGATTGCGCCTGTTTCAGGATGCTGAATCCGAAGGGCTCGCGGGGAATTGCAATGTCTGCCGCATCCTCGGCCGTCAGTTGGATAAATAGGCCATTGTTGCCGCCGCCCTTGTGCAACTGTCCGGTCGAGTGCAGAAAACGCGGGCCATACCCCGTTGTAACCGCCGCGCAGGTCCTTGCCCGCACGGCCCGGCGCAATTTTTGTACCAGCGCTTCGGCCTCGGGGGTTTCTACAAAATACTGCGTGATTGCAACGTAATCGCCGGTACTCACCTTTTTCAGATGAGCCGCTATTGCCGAATCCAGGTTTGCGCCAAGTGCATTGTCCTCACTGAAGAGCTTCAACGCGCCTTCCTGCACGACTGGCGTTTGCGTCGGCAGCGCGCCTTTGGCCACAAACTCACCCAGGAGTCGTTTGGTGTTGTCCTTGGATTCCTGCACATTTGGCTGGTCAAAGGCGTCGATGCTCAACAGGGAACACGCCACCGCAGTAGCAAACTCCCAGACAAAGAAAGTTGACCCCAAGTCCAGCGCATCCGCTAAATTTTGCAGCAGAACCGGGAATCCCGCATCCTTCAGCGACGTAATCCTGGCGTTTGTCTCCGCATCGCCCGAGCCCACGGCGATTGAAGCAAAGAGGCGATCTTTGCCGTACTGTTTTGGCTCACCCAGAGACTCGCCCGCAATCGGCACAATCCCTTTGCCTTCTTTGCCGGTGCTCTCGGCCACGAGTTGCTCAATCCAGAGTCCCAGGGATGCGATGTCCTTAGAGGTTGCCAGCGTCAACTTGTCCACACCCTTGCTGGCCAGCATTCCAAGAAGCGCACCCAGCGCCGCTCCCGGATTTGCGGCAACGTTTTCGCTCTGGCAGGCCTTTGCCGTGGCGGTTGCCCGCGTTAAAAGCGCTTCAACGTCGCCGCCCATCAGCGCAAACGGAACCATCCCGAAGAAACTCAACGCCGAGTATCGTCCGCCGATATCGGCCCAGTTTATGAACGTTTTGCGGAAGCCTTCTTCTTTCGCTTGGTTTTCCAGCAGCGTTCCGGGGTCGGTGATAGCGATGAAGTTTTCACCGACCTTTTCGCCCTTAACCTGCTTTACACGGTCATAAAAATAGCGCGCAAACATCTGCGGCTCGGTGGTCGAGCCCGACTTTGACGCCACAATGAACAAGGTGCTCTCCAGTTTGACCTGCGCCTCAATGCTCGCGACAGCAGCCGGAACCGTCGAATCCAGCACCAGCAGTTCGGGATATCCGCTCTTCGGCCCGAAGCTTTGCCGAAGGACTTCCGGGCACAGGCTTGAGCCGCCCATACCCAGAACGACCGCGTGGGTGAATCCAGCGGAACGAATCTCTTCTGCAAACGACTTCAACTCGGCAACGCGCTCCAGCACCTGTCCTGGAACGGTTAGCCAGCCGAGCGAGTTTGCGATGATCTTCTGGTGATCGGGCGCTGCCGACCACACGCTGGCGTCCATTTGCCAAATTCTTGCGACGGTGTTCTTCGACTTGAGAAAACCCAAGGCAAATTCAAACTCTGCCTGGTGCGCTCCCAGCGATATCTTGCCCAGATCAAACATGCGCGACCTCTTGCCGACGCCGTTCTATCACCGAGATCAAGTTATTGTAGGACTCCGCGAAGCTCTTGACGCCGGCGGCTGTTAATTCATCGGTCACGGCAGTTAAATCGATTCCGAGCTTTTGCAGCTTTTCGAACAATTCGCGGGAACCTTTCAGGTCGTCCGTAATCGTCACGACCGGCTTGCCGTGGTCCCGGAAAGCATCGTATGTGATGGGAGGCATTGTGTTTACCGTGTGGGGACCGATCAGTGTGTCAATGTAGAGCACGTCAGAATATTTTGGATTCTTGGTGCCTGTCGAAGCCCACAACGGCCTCTGAACCCGTGCGCCAGCCGCCGCCAGTTTCTCCCAGCGAGCGCCACTGAACATTTGCTGGAATTTTTCATAGACGAGTTTGGCATTTGCGATTGCGGTCTTGCCGGTCAGTGCCGCTGCCTGCGGGCAGCCATTCTTCGCCAGCTCGTCGAGTTTCTTGTCTACTGCGGTATCGATACGGCTGACAAAGAAGCTGGCTACGGAGGCGACGCTGTTCAAGTCACCGCCTTTGGCAAGGCGTTTTTCCAGGCCTTTCAGGTAGGCTTCAACGATCTGCGCATAAACTCCGACGGAAAAGATCAGTGTCACGTTTACACTGATGCCATCCGAGATCAGCTGTTCAATTGCGGGCAGCCCCTCGGGAGTTCCCGGAACTTTTATCATTACATTGGGACGCGCCAGTTTGTCGTGCAGGCGTTTGGCTTCCTTTACGGTGCCTGCTGTGTCGTGGGCCAGCAGTGGGGAGACCTCAATGCTCACGAATCCATCCGCGCCTGTGGTGCTTTCGTAAACCGGACGGAAGACGTCGGCTGCACTCGCAATATCCCCGACGACCAATGCGTCGTAAATTTCGTCACGACCGGCGCCCCTGGCCACCAGTTCCCGCAGCGCGTCTTCATAATCCTTGCTGCCGGAGATTGCCTTTTCAAAGATTGTCGGGTTCGAGGTCAGTCCCCGGAGGCCGTCTTCTTCAATCATTTTTTTCAGGGTGCCATTGGAAACCAGCGAACGCGTCATCTGGTCATACCACGGACTCTGTCCCAATGTGCTCAACTGTGCTAAAGGATTGCTGGCCATATACTTATCTCCTTGTGACTGTAATACTTCTGAACTCGAACTTCAGAATCTCGATTCCATGGCGGCTATTTTGTTTAGCCGCCGCCTGTGCCTTTCGTCTCCGCTGAAATTTGCGGATAGGAAGGCCCGTACCAACTCGATTGCCAGTGCTTCGCCAATGACCCGCGCTCCCAGGCAGAGTACGTTCATTTCATCGTGCTCCACGCCCTGATGCGCTGAATACGTATCATGACAAAGCGCGGCACGAATGCCGCGCACCTTGTTTGCCGCCACCGACGCGCCCACGCCGCTCCCGCAAATCAGAACTCCGCGTTCGGCACGCCTCTCCGTCAGCGCCGCCGCAATATCGGCGGCGCGGTCCGGATAATCGTCTGGCTTTGCTGGATCGTGTGTTCCCAGGTCAAGCGCTTCGTGCCCCAACCTGCGAACTTCATTCAACACGGGGTCCAGCAACAGCGAGCCTGCGTGGTCTGCCGCAACGGCAACCTTCATTATTCAACACCACCTATTTCGATACCGCCGCGAGCGATTCCCTGGCCTTTGCGACCACGTTCTCCGCGGTAAAGTTAAAGTGTTTGAACACTTCCTTCGCCGGAGCAGAGGCGCCGAACTGGTTCTGCCCTACGACCCTGCCTTCCAGTCCTACGTAGTGTTCCCACCCAATGGGAGCCCCAGCTTCGACGGCAACCCGGGCGCGCACGGCTCTGGGTAAAACGCTTTCTTTGTACTCCGCGGTTTGCTCATCGAACAGGTCCCAGCAAGGCATGCTGACCACGCGTGCCTTTAAGCCTTCGGCTGCCAGCTTCTCCTGCGCTTGCAATGCGAGTTGCAGCTCACTGCCTGTGCCAATAAGGATCACGTCTGGAGTGCCGTCCACGTCACTGAAGATGTATGCGCCTTTTCGGAGACCTTCGGCGCTGCCGTATTTCGAGCGATCAAAGGTTGGGACCGCCTGACGGGTCAATGCCAGAGCGGTTGGATGAGATTTGCTCTCAACAGCCAGTTTCCATGCGACCGCCGTCTCATTGGCATCTGCCGGACGGATCACCCGCATGTGAGGCATAACTCGAAGCGACATAATCTGCTCTACCGGCTCGTGCGTAGGGCCGTCCTCGCCTACGGCAATCGAGTCATGCGTAAACACATACGTTACGGGCAGTTCCATTACCGCGGCAAGCCGCACGGCCGCGCGCATGTAATCGCTGAATACCATGAAGGTCCCGCCGAAGGCGCGCATTCCGCTGGCAGCGATTCCGTTCAGGATCGCTCCCATGCCCATTTCGCGCACGCCGAAACGCAGGACGCGCCCGCCGTAATTGCCGCTCTGGAAATCGGTATCGCTGGTGATTCTGGTCTTATTGGAGGATTCCAAGTCGGCAGACCCACCCATGATCCAGGGCAATTTCGCGGCAATCGCGTTCAGAACCTTGCTGCCGGCTTCCCGCGTTGCAAGTCCCTTGGCATCGGCAGGGAAGACCGGGATGTCCTTGTCCCAGCCCTCAGGCAATTTGCCGGTGGCGATTGCGTCCCACTGTTGCGCCAACTCAGGATTCTTCTTGGCCCAAGCTTCATATTTAGCCTGCCACTCGGCTTCCAGCTTCTTGCCGCGTTCCACTGCCTTGCCCATATGAGCGCTAACCTTTTCCGGAATCAGGAACTGTGCATCTTCCGGCCAGCCGTAAAAGCGCTTCGTGGCTTTCACTTCTTCCACGCCTAGCGGTTCTCCGTGGGCTGCACTCTTGTCCTGCTTGTTCGGTGAGCCGTAGCCGATGTGGGAGTGCACGATAATCAGCGTAGGCCGCGTGGTCTCGCTCTGGGCTGTGCGGATGGCGGCTTCCATTGCTTTGAGGTCGTTGGCGTCCTCCACGGTCAGCACGTTCCAGTGGTAGCCCTTGAAACGCGATTCCACGTCGTCGGTGTAAGCCAGCGAGGTAGGCCCATCCAGACTGATGTGGTTCGAGTCGTAAAGCCAGATCAGGTTCGATAGCTTCAGATGACCGGCCAGTGCCGCGGCCTCGTGGGAGATCCCTTCCATCATGTCGCCGTCGGAGCAGATCGCATAGACCCGGTAATCGAAGATTTTGTCCGCATTCTGGTTGAAATGTGCAGCCAGCCAACGCTCAGTGATGGCCATACCGACCGAGTTCGCAACACCCTGGCCCAGAGGACCGGTGGTTATTTCCACGCCCGGCGTAAGGTTGTACTCGGGGTGCCCTGGGCACTTCGAGCCAAGCTGACGGAAGTTCTTAATTTCGGAAAGCGGCAGGTCGTAACCGGTCAGGTGCAGCATCGAATACAGCAACATTGAGGCGTGTCCCGCCGAAAGCAAGACGCGGTCCCGATTCGCCCAGCGCGGGTTCGCCGGGTTGTACCGCAGGAAGCGGTCCCAAAGCACGTATGCCACCGGAGCCAGTCCCATCGGGGCTCCCGGATGTCCACTGTTTGCTTTCTGAATAGCGTCAATGGACAGCGTGCGAATGGTGTTTACACACAGTTGATCAAGCTCCGAGGCCTTCGTGGTTTCTATTTGTTGCACATTCGCTGACATGTACTTTGATTGCCTTTCTGCACCGCCACTCCGCCGAAAACTCCCTGGAGCAGGTGTTCTATGTAATTTGCGCAGATTCCCAATGCGCACACAATCATAATGCAGCCACCTAGGGTACCAAGTCGAGTCGTACTTCAATTTAAGTGGCGCGTATTTGTTCAGATCTGGAAGCGGTATGCCGCTCGGCAAAAAGTTTCTGCCCGGCCGCAAGGAGAATTTCTTGAGCTTTCGGGGGTACTGCTCAGCTATAAGGGGCTAAATCTGGGTCACTCATCAAGGCAAGCCTGCAGGATTGCCTCAAATCATTTTTCACCCCTTGCCTTATTTTGCGCGTCTAAGAAAGCAGAACTCGAGTTCTCGGCGGCTACAACACTTCCGCCGTATAATGACCATAGTCTTGGCTAGCTTTCTAAGGACCCATGTCAAAACGCGTAAAAACATCTCTTCTTCTGCTGTCGTTCATGATCCTTGCCTTTGCCGTAGCAGGCGCGGTCGGCGTCAAAGGGGGCAAAAACACCGACGGAGCGTACCGCCAACTTGGCGTTTACAGCGAAGTTCTGTCGCGTATCCAGTCCGACTATGTCGAAGATCCAAACATCCCGCAGGTCAGCAACGGAGCCCTGCATGGATTGCTCGAAGCGCTCGATCCCAGCTCCAGTTATCTGAGCGCGGATGAGTACAAGCAATTCAAGCAGTTTGGGCAGCAGAGCGCCGGGATCGGTGCCGCTTTATCAAAGCGTTATGGTTATGGTTACGTGATCTCCGTTACGCCGGGCGGCCCGGCCGAGAAAGCGGGCCTTGTAGCGGGAGATATCATTGAGGCCCTGAACGAAAAAAGCACTCGTGAAATATCGCTGGCGGAGCTTAAAGGGTTACTTGACGGGCAGGTCGGCTCCACTGTGAATCTCAGTGTTGTGCGTCCAAGCAAGGCTCAGCCGCAAAAGATTTCCGTAACGCGAGACGTGGTGAAGTATCCGCCAGCGACTTCGAAAATTTTAGAAAACCAGGTCGGCTACGTTCTGGTGAACGGATTTCCAAAAGGACGTGCCCAGGAAATAGCGTTGCGTATTCGCGATCTTCAGAAAAATGGCGCGAAGAAGCTGATTCTCGACCTTCGGAATTCGGGGGATGGTGAGATCGCCGAGGGCATCGCAACCGCGAATCTTTTCCTTGATCATGGGCAGATCGCCTATCTTGTGGGTCAGAAGTATCCTCGCCAGGACTTCGTCGCCGAGCCGTCAAAGGCGTTAGCGCCCTTACCACTGGTTCTGATCGTCAACAAGTCCAGCGCCGGAGCGGCGGAAATCGTCGCTGGCGCGGTTCTCGATAACGCGCGCGGTGACGTTCTTGGTGACAAGTCGTTTGGCGCCGGTTCCGTCCAGAAGACCGTGGATCTTCAGGATGGGGGCGCGCTCATTCTGTCGATTGCCAAGTACTACACGCCAGCCGGTAGAGCAATTCAGGACGTGGCCGTCACGCCTAACATTTTGGTGCCGGACAAGGCGGAAGACTACATCGTGCCGGAGGATTCCAATATTACTCCTGACGAGAACGAGAAACCTGAACCCAAGAAGAACCAGCCCGACGAACAACTTCGCCGTGCTATCGAACAGCTGAACAAGCCGCGGGAACAGAAAGCAGGCGCAGCAAGTTAGTGTAGTGACAATGACTGAACGAGTAACAGCCCCAATCGCAGAAAGGTTGGGGCTGTTGCTTGTTCGGGATTTGAACCGTCGCATGGCACGGAACTGATATTCACGTTCGTTCAAATAACAAGGCCGCGGGCTTGTTCCGCGGCCTTAGTTAGAACTCCTAATTCACTACTTTTTGCCCTTTTTGCCTTTGCCCTTTGCCTTTTTGGTGGAGTTTAGGGAAGCCTTTTTTTGACCGACTTTCTTTGAAAGCTTCTTGTCTTTCTTCACTGCTTTCAGTGCTTTTTTAACGGCTTGCTTTGTTGCTTTTGTGCGCTTGGCAGGTTTTGCTGCCTTCTTAGCTGCTTTCTTAGTCGCAGTCTTCGTCGCACTCTTGGCAGGAGCTTTCTTTGCTGCTTTCTTGGCGGCTTTTTTTGCTGGCTTCTTTACAGCTGGCTTCTTCACAGCCGCCTTCTTCACAGCTTTCTTGGCTGCCTTTTTGGCGGGTTTGGCGGGCTTCTTAGCAGCGACTTTCTTCGCGGCAGGTCTCTTTGCAGCCTTCCGGGTTGTTTTTTTCGCCTTTGGGGGCGGAGCCGGCTCGGCGGATTCTGCTTCGATTTCGATTTCGGCGGTTTCCTCGTCGCGCTGAGCGCGGCTGGCGGAAGGAGCAACCGCTTCGTCTTCTAAGTGCCCCAGCTCTGGCTCTTCCGCTTCGTCTTCGTCCTCCAGTTCTTCTTCCTCTTCGTCCTCAAGAATATCGTCAAAGGACTCGTTATCGCCGAACTCGTCGTCATCTCTGCCGCGACCGTAAAGAATCTCGTCAAACGTCATGTGTCCTCCTGGTGTCTTATCCCTCTCCTGCCGCTCCGCGCCAGCGGACTGCTGAGCAGAGGTGCAACACGACTGCCTCGCTTCAGTGGCGAACCTTTCGCGATGCGTACGCATCATGAACGCCCTACACCCGAACACAATAACTCAGCGTTCTTTGCGATGCAATGGAATGAAGCGATTAGAGCTTAAATCGTGCATCGATTTCCGCAATCTCAGGCTCGCGGCTTACGTTTCTTATTTCTCGAATGCACCTCCCTGGCCGGAATGCTGGGCTTTTCGACCTTTTCCTTTTTTGCGACAGGCTTCTCCTTGTTGTGCCTGCTTTTGCCTCTTTCCCTGTAGGCGCTTTGGGTAGATTCGTGGGCCGTACGTTTCACCGTGGTTTTAGCCTCGGTTCCATGGCCGCGACGGTGTTTGCTGTCTTCGGATACTGGCTCAGGACCTGCTGCGGCGACTGGCTTGAAGATCGTCAGCGATCGTCCCGCACGCAGAGCGTTACCTCTCAAATGATTCCATTGCCGGATCTTCTCTGTTGGAACTCCAAAGTCATCAGCAACAGACAGAACGGTGTCGCCTCTTCGAACTGTGTAGTGCGTGGGGTGCTTGCCATAGGCGGCGGCAGTTGTGGCGCGGGATACAGTTTCATTGCTGGAGACCCTGGGGCTTGAGAGTTTGGCGCTAGAGCTCTTGACCGGAGAAACCGGAATGATCAGCTTGCTGTCCTTTGCCAACGTAGTTTCTTTCAGGTTATTGGCTTCGGCAATGGCTGAGGACGTCGTGTGATATCGGCGCGCGATGTCATTCAACGTCTCTCCGTATTCGACCCGATGGTAGCGCCAGTAAACACGCATCTCCTCCGGAATTGCTGCAACCGCACGTTCAAACTTCTCGGCCGTTCCCTCTGGAACATGCAGCTCAAAGTCCATATCCTTCGGAGTCGTCATTCGGAGCAGACTAGGGTTCAATTCCTGCAGGACCGCCGTGGAAGAATCGGTGCACTCAGCTACCAGCCGCAGATCGATTGGGTATTGTATGCGCACGGTATCCGAGGCGAGGGGTGCATCGGGTATGAGATGATCCAGTCCATACTGCTCGGGGTTCTTCGCCATGATGGTCATGGCGAGGATGATAGGCACATAATTGCGCGTTTCACCGGGCAAAACGTTGCGTTTATGTAGCTCCCAGAAGTCGGCGTATCCGGTGCGCTGCACCGCGCGCTGCACCGTTCCAGGACCGGAATTGTAAGCCGCCATTGCCAGGTACCAATCTCCAAATTGGGCGTAAAGATCCTTAAGCAAACGGGCTGCGGCGCGTGTGGCTTTCTCCGGGTCCTGTCGCTCATCCACCCACCAGTTGCGCTGAAGCCCAGCGTGCATACCGTCCCAGGGCATAAACTGCCACATCCCTCGTGCTCCCATACGGGACAACGCCAGCGGCTGGAAGCCTGATTCCGCCTGCGCGAGGAACATCAAATCTTGCGGTACTCCCTCTTCGCGGAAAATCCGCGAGATCATCTCGTGATAGCGCCCGCGCCGGATCAACGCACGCACGATAGTGCCATGTCCGCGGGAAGAAAAGTAGTTGATGTAGCTCGCCACCGGATCAGTGAGCATGAGTGGAAGATCGCTGTGCGTACTTGCCAGTTCGGCTTGCGCCTTTGCCTTGATGGTGGGATCGACCGGAAAAGTGATGCTGTTGGCTTCGTCGATCGGCGCTGGCTCGGCGTGCTGTTCAGTGAATCCGTCACCGGCCTTCAGAGCCAGCAGCTCTAATTCGTGCGTCGCCTCAACAATCTTGTCGAACTCGCGCTGCAACCGCTCATCGTTCTGCATGCCGCTTGGTGCGCGCAGCAGGAGATTAAAGGCCGTATCAAAGTTGTCCTTGGCAGCTTCCATGTGTCCGGCCGTATAGTTAGCCCGGCCGCGGGCGTACTCGGCTTCGGCGCGAGCGATGACCTGTTCCACGGTTTCCTGCACGGGGCGAGCGCTGGCAGAATGCCGACTTTGCGTCGGGCGCGGAGCGGGCGCCGCTGCGGGCTGCGGCGAAGTAAGGGTGGGCGAAGTTGCATTTGGCGAAGGCAAGGTCGAGGTCGCCTTTTCCTGCGGCTCACAGGAGGCAAGGAAAAGACAAGATAGGAGCAACGTCGGCAGAATTACACGATGACAAGAATTCATTGGTCTGGTTCGAAACAATTCCCTTGATGCGATGCTTTGCATCAGGGAAATTAATCGCTACATCAAATCTACGAACGATTCACCGAAGGGTCAACCGGCGGAGGGTGTGACGACTGCGCCAATGACAGTTATCCGGCAAAAATCAATCTGGGCGGTGCAAACGAAGTTGGCTGCCGGTGAAAGGTTGCCAAAGGAGTGCTCCGGGTTTTCGCTCAGTCGAGACAAATCGTGCCATTTTGTGCGAAGGGGAATCAGGTAATTTGGGATAGAAAACCCGGAACACGGATGACTCCGCGCGAGGTACTCTGCAATGGCTGCGACACCGCCAGGACGAGCGCGTTCGATCCTTGGAACAGGAGGTAACCGGGCCGGAGCAACTGCGGTGATGCAGTGGAATTTCCGAAAGAGCATTCAAGCCTTGCGCGTGAAGTATTTAGCGGAATTGGCTTTTCCAACCTCAAGAGAAAATAGCGTCGGATGCGGGAGCGTGCTTTCTTCACGCTCAACATCAGGCGGGCCTCAGTGGACTGCTCCGACCCGACGCAAGCAGTTTCTCTCAGCCCTTGTTTTTTACCGCGTCCAGGCATTGCCCGTAGAGCTCGATCAGATCCTTGGCGTAATCCTCTGCTCGCGACGCGGTACCGCCTTGAAAGCCAGCGCCGGGTGTTCCGGTACGGCCAAAACCAGTGGTGGTGGCGATGAACTTCATCATTTCGAGCGCGATCTCTTCATCTCGACGCACAGATGGTGGGTACGGAAAGGGAATGGTGTTTGTATCGCTCACAGAATTTCTCCGGGACTGAATTGAAAAAGCACCGTGCCGCGCTGATCCACAGGCGACGCGGTGCCGATGATAACAGATATGACGAAGAACGATGAAGTGCTACAGAGCCGCGAGAAGCAGACGAGGACGCCTACTCCTCTTGTGCGACTACTTCATGCCGGAAACTTGCGATACGAACTCAATCTGAGCGTCGATTCGCGCGGCGACGGGTGGTTTTTTCGGAGGCAGCGTGTCCGCGCGGCCGCCGGGAAGGTCCTGGTCATCTTCATCGCAGCCACTGAAAACAGGGCTAAGAAGATTAGATTCGAGCAAGATCTTCGAAAGGGAGTCGAGAGCCGCAGCGTAGCGCCGTTCGGCACGCTGCACCGTGATGCCCAGCCGGAGCGCTGCTTCGGGTACGCTGTATTCGAGCAGGACGGTGCCTGCAATGATTTCAAGATGGTGACGTTCGACACGATCGAAGACCCGCTCTATGTCATGAACGAAAATCACGGCATCTTCGAAAGTATGCAATTTATAGGAACTGACACGTGCACGGAAGCAGAGTCCTCCCAGCACGCTGGGCAGACGTCCGATATCAACCGCCATGCGGAAGTATCGGCGAAGAAGCGCGCGGGTGTATGGGCGATATGCCGCCAGGTTAGTGGTGTCAAGGCGCTTGGCGCGAGAACTGGATACAAGTTGCAGTTTAGCTTTACCGTTACTGAAGCTCATGCCTGCACCTGCGCCCGAAGCCGGGTCCAAACCTGCAGAAAAGCAGCTGGATCGCCGATGAGAAGTGAGGTTTCCACTTTTGCACACGGCGCGCAATGTTTCCGCTCGCTACCGGCGCGGCGCAGCCAGATGTTTCCGCAGCGCTCGCAATACTTTAGTTCCATATTGCTCGTCTGCAACGTTGCAATTTTGTTTTTCATTAATTCGCCCCTTACAAAAAAGTCCCTGACGCAGGCAGAAGGTGAGGTTTGCCTGCGTTGGGACTTCAGCAAGGACCACACTACTGCCGGCGACAGGGCTCGGTTCTTTTGCGATGACCTGTTCGTGTTATTTACTTAATCGGCGAATCCAGCGACGGAATCGCCGCAATCAGGATGCTCCTTTACGCAGTAAGCATCAGGTCAGTCTTCGCTCATCTCGTCGCGTAAAGTAGCCTTCTTCATATCCAGATTTAAGGATGACGCCATTTTGAACGACGACACTAAGACGGCCGGTGAATTGTATTTCCCGGAGAAGTTTTGAAACGCCCGAGGCGAGAAGTTCGGAATTCTGAACCTTGCGGCGAAACTCGGCAAATGCCGTTTCGCTCGAAGCATTACTGACGTGCTCCATTGCTACTGCTCCTAGCCGTTATCAAATTTGTTGTGGGTGAATCATCGAACCGGGGCAGAACGAAGTCAAGGGATTTATTGCTAAAAGTTACTAAAGTATATCCTTGTATTGCTTAAAGCTATTACTTAGGTTTTTCAAGCGGGGCCCAATGTTGATTTCCGATTTGCAGGATCGTGTACGAACTTTGGTGCGGGAACGCATTGAAAGCGGCGAGCTGACAGGGACGGAACTGGCGGTTCGCGCCGGTTTTAAACAGGCGCATGTTTCCAATTTTTTGAACCGGCGCAGGGGGCTTAGCGTGGAGGCGATGGATCGCGTTATGCAGGTGATGCAGCTTGAGGTTCAGAACCTATTGCCGGAGGAATACAGGGGTGTGCAGTTAACTGAATGGACAGAAGCAGCGTTTGCCTCAGTTCCAGTGATAATGAACGAAGCTCTCCTGCAGAGCGATTTCAGTCCTAGTCAAATCGTTGAATTCCTGCGCTTCAAGAAAAGTTTCCTTCGACGAATACGCCCGGAAATGGCGAATCAGCGAAGGACTTGGCAACGATTCGTGCTGATCAAGGCTGATAAAGACTCTGGCGAGGCGATGCGTCCGAGGTTGCTGCCGGGGGCGACGCTGTTGATCGATCGCCACTATAACTCGTTGCGTAGCTATCGGCGACGCGAACCGAACATGTACGTGGTAAAGTGCGTAAACATGTTTAAGATTCGGTACGTGGAACTACAAGGAAATCAGCTTACACTTCGGCCTGAAAATCAGAGATGTCCGCTTGGTTATGTTGAGATGAGCAAAGGCAAGACGTTTGCGGACTATGTGGTCGGGCGGGTGGCACATATCTCGATTGAGACATAAGTAATGTGAAGGCAACTGCAGAACAATGGGAGTGCTCGAAAAACAGAGAAGCGGTACCTTTTGTGCTGTCAATAGCAGAAAACTTTGAAAGACGAAGTAAGTAGCTGATATTACGGTAAATAAAGTGTGTGACTCAAGTGAGGGGATAAGTGGATGAAACTGATATTCTGAAAATAAGGAGCAACTGAGAGAGGCCATGGTGTGGGATTGAAGAAGAAAACGCGGGTAACAGCGAATAGCAGCTGGACTTGCAAAGATGATGATGTTGTGGTGAAAAAGGCTCTGGTGAAAGCAAATCCAACTAAGAAAGATAAGAAAGCAGCAGTAAAGAACGGGGCGAAGTCTAAGACAAAGAGTGCCTCAGGGAAGCAGCGTAAGTTAGCGCTATCAGTCACAGCGGACCAGAATGACGGAGGCTTAACAGATGTTCTGGAAATGGACCCATTCGAGGTAGCGAGGCGGAAGATGAAGGGATCAGTTCCTGCTATTGTCGATGCAATGGTAGAACTGGCAAAGCAGGGAAGTTGCTCGCATGCTAAAACGTTGCTGGAAATGACAGGCGCAAAGCTTATGTTCGACACCGAACCCGAAAAGCAAGACAGCAGCCAACCCTGGGCGAGGTTGGTGTTGGAAAAGTTGAGCGAAGCGGAATCTGCTGGAGAGCAGAAAACAGTATAAGTGACGGGTGTGACTGAGATTTCCATGAGCACTGAGTTGTTGTTACCCGAAGTGACGATTGAATCAATCGAGATGGATGCTGATATGGACATGACGTGGGTTACTGATCGTATTGCAGTCGGCGGTGGAATCTGGGTGGAAGAAAAGATGGCCGAGGTGGTAAGAGCGGGCGTGACGCACGTTATCGACATGCAGATTGAGTTCGACGACACGTCACTGGGTGAACGTGCCGGGATAGAAGTGTTATGGAATCCGGTGGACGATGACTTTCAGCCGAAGGGACATGATGTATTCGAGCGGGGAGTGAATTTTGCTTTGCAGGCGTTGGAAGATCCGCAATCAAAAATCTTTGTACACTGCGCGGCGGGGGTTCACCGTGCTCCCATGATGGCGCTGGCTGTGCTTTGCGCGACGGGGTACCCGATGGAGCAGGCAAAACACCTTATTCAGACGAAGCGTTATGTCGTGGACTTTGCCGATGTTTATGTGCGCAGCGTGGAACGTTTTTTGGAAAGTTACGCATTGCAGACGCAGAGCAGGGATAAGGCGAAAGGACGGCGACAGTAGAAATGTATATTAGATCAATAGTAAGTTCAAGCCGCCTGGTCAGGCGGCTTTTGGTTTTTGTGTGGGCGGCGCTTCTTGTGGGTGCGACAGGCGTGAAGGCGACGCCAGTTAAGACACTGGTGCAGGACACGTTTTACCGGGCGGATGGCAGCGTTGCGCACGGTACGGTAACAATCCGATGGAGTGGGTTTTCGACCGGAGCAGGTGAAGCTGTACCGGCTGGTGTACTGACGGTGCCAGTGGATGCGCAAGGAAAAATCGAAGTTTCGCTGATTCCAAATACTGGCGCTACTCCCTCTGGCAGCTATTACAAAGTTGTTATTAAGTTGGACGACGGGACAACGAGCGAAGAGCAATGGGTTGTACCGGCAACCACTAGCACGACAGTGGCGGCGATCCGCGCAAAGCTAGTGCCGCAAGCCGTTGCAGTACAGTTTGTGAGCCGGGATTACGTAGACTCGGAAAACGCCGGAGTTGTGCATCTGAGTGGAGCGGAGTCGATACAGGGGACGAAGACGTTTCTGAGTTCGCCGGAGGTTCCGCCGCCGGCGGATGCCGGTGAAGCTGCAAATAAGGCCTATGTTGATCAGGAAATATCGGGATTGGCAAAGGTATCAGCAACGGGTAACTACAGCGACCTGACGAATAAACCTGTTTTGGCGGCGGTTGCTACATCAGGAAACTATAACGACCTTGCAAACAAGCCGATTATTCCAAATTTCGATAATCCGGGCCCTATTGGTGCGGCGTCGCCAAGCATCGTTGTGGGAACGACAGTCGCGGCGAGTAGTGGATTTACTGGGAACTTGACAGGCAATGTTTCAGGTGACTTAACAGGAAACGTCACGGGTGGCACCGTTGCAGCAACGACCTCTGTCACCTCCAAGACTCCAGTGGACGTGACGCATCCGAACTTCGGTATTCCGGCAAGTTGCGCGAATGCGGCGGACCCGACGGGAACGAATGACTCAACCTGTGCGATCAATGCGGCGATTACTTATCAGCAGTCTCCGGCAATCGCGGGCGTGGAGCCTGTTTTGCATCTTCCGGCGGGTACGTACAAGGTCAGCGAGGAGCTGCGCATTCCCTGCACCATGCACGTCAAGGGCGACGGGGAGAACGCGACGGTACTGAAGCTTACTAACAATGCGGCTTATGCGGGCGTGGTGATTACCGGATACGGCTCATCTGGGGCGCAGCCTGGTAACCTCTGGACATGTAACGGCTCGATTGAGGATCTGACGATTCACGCGCCGGATGGACATCTGTTCACCGGCACGCTACTGGAGAACTATAACGCGGGGTACCGGGTTCGCAACGTTCGTCTCTCGAACGGCGGCGGGCGCGGGTTGAACCTCGTGGGCAACGCCGAGCGCATGAGCGTTGAGAACCTGACGGTGGACACGACGCGGTGGCCTCTGGTTTCCTTCGGCAACGAGAATCACTTCTGGAAAACCAATATCTCGGCTCCCGGAACTTCGGACGAAGGTTATTACTGTTACGGCGCGAACTGTGTGAATGGCGTGGGAGTGAATCGCCAGTGGTCCGGCACCATGACCTTGCAATCTGCGACGGGGAATGGAGCGACAGCGACCTATGTGGTTTCCTGCGCTTCGGCGGGCAGCTGTCCGGGTGGTAGTACAGGACAGTCTCCGATTGTAGCCGGACACTGGTTCACGATTGCGGGGGTGACCGATACGACCGGGCTGAATGGACTCTTCCAGGCGGCGAGCGTAACCAATAACTCGCCATCGGGGCAGTTCACCATCACGGCGGCAAACACGGCGAGCGGCAGCGGGACGGTGACGAGCGCGACTTTTCAGCCGACGATTCTGCCCGAGACTCACGCGGCGGCGTGGCTGAGCGGGACCGATGTGGAGTTTAACGGCGGCTCGATTAAGGCGCTGTGGAACTCGGACGGCATCAACGTGACGGGAGGGCAGGCGGTGACGGTGCAGAACATGTATCTGGAAGGCTACCCCATTAACGGCGCTCCAACGTTGGGCGCGAACATCGTCGTCAACGGATTGCAGGACACGACGACCCTGACGGCTACGCTGACGGGAACTTCGTGCAGCGGTGGCTCGCCTTGCATTGCGTCGGTGGCCGATACCTCGTGGAGCCCGGTCTTTATCTCCGATCCGCAGGACATTGGGCAGATCGACTACTACACGATGAGGATTGCCCCACAGGACTTTGACCCAACGATCTCGACGCAGAGCGCCTATGCCCCTACGGGCGTGATGCGGAACATGTTTGAGACTGTTTTGGGCGGCTTCACTTCGGGGAACAAGTTCTACATCACTTCGCGCAACTACACGGGGTCGACGGCTCCTGAGAACACGCAATGGCCTTCTGGCTCCTATGTGCTGGACGACCGGACGGCGACCTTCGCCAACCAGTTGACGACCATTAACAATCATTTCAACGCGCTGAACGGGGCGGGAAACGCGCGCTGGAATACCTACTGTGTGGATTCGGAAGCTGTGGGGAGCGATGCGGGAAGCACTACGGCGCACTCCTGCGCGTCGATCAAGGTAGGCACGCAGCCGGACGGAAAGATGGAGTTCGCGCCGAATTCGGGCAACGTAAACACCGCATGGGGCAACGCGGCGATGTACGCAACGATCAATGACTCATTCTTTACGCCGAAGACGGAAACCTTGGGCGGAAACTGGATCAAGGCTTACACGACAGGCTCGCAGACGGACTATATCTACATCGAAACCAACGCGGCTCCGCAGACACAGAGCGGCGAGACCACGGAAGTTCAGACCGGGCAGATTCAGTTAGGTTCGAGCATTCCGGTGCAGGCGATTCAGAACGCGACGGGCGTAGCCTCGAACGTTTATGTGCGCAATCTGACCAGCGGGACAAGCTCGCTGAACAATAGCCAGCTTGGGATTTCATGGTTCGAGAACAACATCACGAATCCCTCGTTCAATGATGCGAACCTGGGCAGCAATCCGGGGTACAGCGGCTATGCATTCGGAAATCAGTACACAACTTCTCAGTGCTGGTACGACACGGCGGAAAGCCATGCACTGAATCGCTTCTGCCTGAAAGGGTCGCCCGATCTTACCGGGACTAACGCAGGGTTCGAGTACGACACATGGAGCGGAACGGCGTGGGTGAAGGTCGCGGGTGTAGGTGGGGACGGAAGTATGGCTCTTCCAAGTGCCACGACCGCCACAACTCAGACACCAGGGGATAATTCGAACAAGGTTGCCACGGACGCTTTCGTGGCTTCCGCAGTGGCGCTGGTGAGCGGCGGCCCGGTGGCAAAGGTAGCTCCTGCGACCTATTCAGGCACTTCGGGGATTGGTGATACGACCCTGTACACGCCAGTGTCGGCGGGGTTGTTCCGATTCTGCGGACAGTTATACATGACGGTGGCGGGAACGGGCGGAAACTTCTATCTTGAATCGCGTCCGGTAGCGGATGGACACACATTCTATTTCACGTCACCGCAGATAAGCGCATCGGGGCAGTGGAACCAGGCGAATGCGTGTCAGACGTTCTACGCCGATGCGAACCAGGCGATCAAGTGGAACCTGACCGCCAGTTCGGTTACTGGAAGTCCGACAGTGCGCTATTCGGCCACGCTGGAACAGCTGGAGTAGCGGCTTAAACATTACGTTGCGGTACAAGGGCCATTTTCGGGTGGCCCTTTTAAATTGTGTTGCTGAGTTGCGCAGCAACGCGACGCATTGGTGGAGGTAAAGAGATGAGTAGCTTCGATGCGGCTTTCAACTTCATTCTGAATCATGAAGACCGACAGAGAACGGGCAAGGTGACACATGATCGTGGCGGAGTGACGCGCTGGGGCATTGCTTCGCTCTACAACCCTGGTGTTGATGTGCAGAACCTGACGCTGAATGAAGCACGTGAAATCTACCGGAGAAAATATTGGGGCCCGTTTCATCTTGACCAACTTTGCGATTCGAGAATCGCAGCCAAGTGCGCCGATATGATCGTCAACCCCGGACCTGTGGCGGTGAAACTGATTCAGCGAATCGCAGGGGTGGATAGGGACGGATGTATCGGCCCCGTGACGATAGGCAAATTAAACCTTATGGATCAAGATGAACTGCTCGACCAGCTCTGCAAGGCACAGACGGATTACTATCGCGGGCATGATTCCGGCAATAAACAGCTATTGAGCGCACTGCTGGTGCGGGCAGCGGACAAGCCAAGCATATGACTGTAAGAACTATCTATATCTGCACGTTTTCTCTGTGGATGCGGTGGGGAAGGATGGTGAGGCTATGGGCGGGAAACGCACTCGTTGTGGCCGTATTGGTTGTGGTGTGCATGGTGGGAGTGCATCTGCCGGGTTGGCTCAAAGGAGCGGATAATTTGCAGGCGGAAGCGCAGATGGGCTTCGGCATTCCTAAAGACTTTCATGCAATTGCCAGGCAGACGATGACCGATGCGCATGCGATAGCTACGGACGTTCATCGTGATGTGGAAATAGCCGGCGGAACGGCGAACGCGAGCCGTCATATTCTCCTGCTCATACGAAACAATCTGCCCGGCATCTTCGGAGACGTGAAAGCTACGACTGCGCAACTGCCGAACTTAGTAGCTCACGGTAGTCAGCTTGAGCAGTCACTGACAGAAACCAGCGATAAAGCTGGAGTTGTTGTCGATAGGCTTGCGATCAGCGCAGACGATCTGAACGAGTTGCTGAAGCGCGGATGGAAGCTGGTTGATGATGCGGATGTCCTGATTGGCAGCGATCGGATGAATGAAGTGCTCGACGGCATGGTGAAGACCTCGCAGAACGCGGCTGCCATGACTAATGACTTTCGTGCCTGGGAGCACGGACGGCTATTTCCTGCTCCATACAGCGGGAAGTTCAAAACCCTGCACCGAATCTATGTTATCGGACGCGGTGTTGTGACGCTGGCACAACCGGCCTATTACACGATGGAAGCGATAGGAAAGTGATCGAAAAACTAAACATTTCTCTCAATTTGATTTGCTTTGTATTGATTCTGTTCGGAGGGCTGCTGGCCTTCTACTGCCCTGATGTTGGCAAGCTAGTTGTGACTGCCGCCTTCGGCGCATTGGGTGGCTCTGCAGTCAGAAAACAACCCTAAACCAGTAACGCCGCAACTCGCGGCAGAAAGAGACACATATGAGTATTTTTCGCACCATCGTAGCCGACGTCGAGAAATTCTTTAAGGCCACTGGCACCAGCGTTGAGAAATTCGCGGTGGCTTTCTGGAAGCTGTTCAAGAAAGCGCCTTCCGCACTCCAGACCGTGGAGAACTTCGTAAACCAAGTGGCTCCGGTTATTGTGGCTGCCGTCATGCTGGCCGACTCGGAGGCTGAACCGGAAGTAGCGGAAGTATTGGCAACGATTGAGACTTCGCTTGCCGCAGTGCAGGCCTCAGCTACGGCGGCGACCAGTGGCAGATCACTGGTTGCGAATCTGGAGAATCTGGCTGCTACGGTACCGGCGCTGCTCACTGGCGTCGCAATCAAGAACCCCAGCCTTAAGGCATCGATTACCAAGATCGTCAATCTGGTTGTGGGCGAGTGCAAGGTGCTGATTCCTGCCGTGGAATCCTGGGTGGCACAGATCAAGAACAGCACGGCTGCTGCGGCCTGAAGCTCCCCTCGGCAGAGAACGCAAGCGCCGTTTGGGCGCAGAGTGCGGATGTGGCTGATGCGGAACTGAGACTAAGATTCTGAGCGCGACGAGGTGAGGTGAGGATGGCGACACGGCGGGCAGGGGCCTCCGGGGACATGGACCTGGAGGCCCTGATGGCGTTTGGGAAACGGCTGGACAAGCGTGTGGGGTCGTGGAGTTATCGCGAGGTGCTGGCGGAGAGCTTGCTGCGTATCCGCAACAAGCAAGGCCGGTTGGTAAAGCTGATGGCAAATCCAGCACAGAAGGAATTTGAATTGAAGTGCGGGCAAAAGAACATCGTGCTGAAAGCGAGGCAGATGGGAATCTCCACGTGGGTGGCCGCGAGATTCTTTCTGAGCACGATTACGCGGCCCGGCACTTTGACGGTGCAGGTAGCGCATACGCAAGAGGCGGCCGAGGAGATCTTCCGGCTGGTCCACAGGTTCGTGGAAAATCTGCCACGAGACCTGAAGCATGGAGCGCTGCGGCGGTCGAGGTCGAACCGGAGACAGCTTGTGTTTCCGGCGCTGGACAGCGAGTATCGCGTAGAGACGGCGGGGGACGCGAACGCTGGACGGGGACTGACGATCCAGAACCTGCATTGTTCGGAGGTGGCACGGTGGGGAGCGAACGCGGCGGATGTACTTGCTTCGCTGCGCGCCGCCGTGCCACCGGAGGGGGAAGTTGTGCTGGAGTCGACTCCAAATGGAATGGGAGGATGTTTCTATCGCGAGTGGCAGCGGGCGAATGAGACAGGTTACGTGCAGCACTTCTTCCCGTGGTGGATGGATGCGGGATACCGGATTAAGAATGATGGTGACCTGGCGGTGTTGAGTGACGATGAGCGGCGGCTGATGAAAACATTCGGACTGGATGCCGAGCAGATCGCGTTCAGGCGGCAGATAAAGAACAACTTCGGCGAGCGGGCAGCAGAGGAGTTTGCTGAAGATCCGACCACTTGTTTTCGGGCAAGCGGATCGGCGGTGTTCGATACAGCGAAGATCGAGGCACGGCTGCAGGCGCTGGAAGCTCCGCTGGAGAGCAGGGAAAACGGACGAATCCTAATTTGGCTTCCGCCGGCGAAGGGACGAGCGTATCTGATGGGCGTGGACGCTGCCGGGGGAGGAGCGGGCGGTGACTATGCCTGCGTCCAGGTGATTGACCAGGCCAGCGGGTTGCAATGCGCAGAGTTATACGGGCACTACACTCCGGAGGAACTGGCGGCGCAGGCGGCGAGGTTGGGGCGCGAATACAACGACGCGCTGATGGTGGTGGAGCGGAACAACCATGGGCACGCGGTGCTGGCTATGCTGGAACAGGTGGAGCAGTATGAGCCGCTGTATCGGGATCGGCGGTTTGCGGGCTGGGTGACAACGGTGCTGACGCGTCCGACGATGCTGGAACGTTTTGGCGCGATGCTGGTGACGAATCCGGAGCTGTTTCAGAGCCGGAGACTGCTGGAGGAGTGCAGGACTTTCGTGCGGCGCGAGGATGGGCGGAGCGCGGCAGCAGAGGGTTCGCATGACGATGCGATCATGGCGATGGCTATGGCGCTGGCGGTGCGGGATGGAGTGTGCCTGGAGTAGAAAAGGAGTACAGGTCGTGGAGGCAGGGGCAAAGGCAGGAGCAAGAGCAAAAGACCCACGTTAGCCAAAAAATGGCTAACATGGGGCACCCGCCAGCGCCCCCTGTTAGCTTCCAAATGGGCACCCAATCAGTGTCCACCATTGAGCACGGCGGCTACGGTGGCGAGCAACGGGAGCGGCGGGGTAAAGTATAACTTTCAGAAAATTTCTGGGGAAAAGTTCCGGGGAAAAGTTCGGGAGGCGGTTTGGCGGTTGTAGCGGTGCAGCACGTGAGGAGGATGCGGGGCGGGGCTCAGAGTCATCTGATGCGCTGCTCGGACGGTCACTTTTACGTGGTGAAATTTCAGGGCAATCCGCAGCATACCCGGGTGCTGGCCAACGAAATGCTGGCTACACGCCTGGCGGATGTTGTCGGATTGCCGGTGCCCGCGACGGAGGTGGTCGAGGTCGATTCGTGGCTGATCGAGCACACGCCGGAACTGAGGTTCGAACTGGTGCATGGCTCGAAGGCCTGCACGCCGGGGTTACAGTTCGGCTCGCGCCTTGTGGTGCCGCCGATGCAGGGGCTGATTTACGACTATTTGCCGGAGCATCTGCTGGACCGTGTGCGGAACCTGGGGGCGTTTGCCGGGATACTGGCGCTGGATAAATGGACTTGCAATGCGAATGGGCGGCAGGCAGCCTTCTGGAAGAAAAGCCGCGAGCGGAAATTTACGGTATCGTTTATCGACCAGGGATACTGCTTCAACGCGGGAGAATGGTCGTTTCCGGATTCGCCACTGCGCGGGGTGTATGCGCGCAATGACGTTTATCAGGAGGTGACGGGCTGGGAAAGCTTTCAGCCGTGGCTGGGCAATATCGAGAGCCTGGATGAGCAGATGATGTGGCGTTGCGCGGAGGAGATTCCTACAGCATGGTACGGCGAGAGTTGCGAGATGGAACGTTTGGTGGAAGCACTAGGGCGACGACGCTCGCGAGTGGCCGAGCTGATACTGGAGTTCAGGAACTCCAGCAGGGCTCCATTCCCAAAGTGGAGAGATGTGATCAACTGAGGAATCAGTTGGGGAGAGGGCTGGAGAAGAGGTTGAAAAGCTGGGAAGGGATTGTACGATTGACGGATTGATGGGTTGAATGACTCAACCTGCGCCCCAGAATCGGGTGGAAGAGCACAGGGATTACTGATGAAAAAGCGCCGACAATGCGAATTCTTCCTGCTGCGTTATGTACCGGACGCGGTAAAGGATGAGTTTGTAAACGTCGGCGTCGTGCTCTTCGAAAGCGGTGGCGGCTATGCGGACGTGCGCTTCACGAAGGACTGGAAACGAGTGCGGTGCCTTGATCCAGAGGCCGACGTGGAAATGCTGGAAGGACTGGAACGGGAGATCAAGGAGCGGATTCTGGAGGGTGGGAGTAGTCAGGAGTGGCTGCTGAAGCGCATGGAGGATACATTCTCCAACGCGATCCGGTTGACGCCGACGAAAGCGGTATTGGCGGATTCGCCGCAGGAGGAAATCGGGCGACTGGCGGAAATGTACCTGGAACGCGCAAAAAAAGGCGCGCGCACGGTGAGCGGCAGGATGCAGATCTTCCAGACGATGCGCGGTGAGTTTGAGCGGAAGGGAGTTTGGGCATTGATGCGGCACAACATCGCGGCGAGCGAATACACGCATCGCGGCGATCCGCTGAAGATTGACGCCGCATACCGGCCCAACGGAACGGTACATATGTACCAGGCACTCTCGCTGGAGACGGACGTGAACTCGGCCAAGGTGCTGGCCTTCAGCTATCCAAAGCTGCGTGAAGGCGTGATGCGGGTTGAGAAGGCAGAGACGGCGTTGACGGCGATCGTGGAAAGCGAACTGGATCGCGAAGACGATGCAACGATGTTTGCGCTGGAAACACTGTCGGCGAGCCGGATCATGGTAGCGACCATGGCAGAACTTCCGAGGATCGCCGAGAGCGTGCGGCAGAAGATGGGGTTGCAGTAGTTCGCGACGGTATAGGAACAACGGCAGGAAGAGAGTCAATAGCCCCACGTTAGCCAAAAGATGGCTAACATGGGGCACCCGCCCGTACCAAGAGCAGGTGTGTGGAAGTAATTTGAAGAGTTTCAGAAGGCGCCTTTCGGCGCCTTTTTATTTTGCGCAGGGGACACCGGCGCGGGAGAGCAAATGAAGATAGCGGAGAAGATCTGGAAACCGGTGCGGCAGGCTGGACTGCGGGTGCTGGGGGGCGTTGAGGCCTCCGCACCGAAGCGCAAAACTGCGCCGCTGCCGTCGATTTTTCAGACATTTGGAACAAGGACAGAGCTGCTGCCGAAGAAAACGCCAGAGGCGCTGCGCCGCTTTGCCGAGACGCCAATCGCGCGCAAGGCAATCAACACGATCAAGGACCGGGTGGCGGGAATGAACTGGCGCATTCAGCCACGGCGCGGGCGAGTGCTGGACGAGGAGATGCAACATCGCATCCAGATGCTGACGGAGACAATGGAGCAACCGAATCCAGATGACTCGTTCCGTTCGTTTGCCGAGCAGGTTTTGGAAGACATTATCGTTGGCGGATATGGCGCGGTGGAGCTACGGTTGACCGGCGATGAGAGAAGACCGCTAGCACTCTATCCGGTGGATGGAGCGACGATCCAGATGCGAGCGGACTGGGACGGTAAGCCGGATTCTCCGCGCTACGTACAGGTGACCTCGATGATCGGCTCGGCGCAAAAAATCGAGCTCGACGATAACGAACTGTCCTATATCAGATTGAACGCGCGCACTTACACGCCGTTCGGATTGGGCCGGCTGGAGGTTGCGTTCGAAACGATTCACGAGTTTCTGGGAGCGCACCGCTTTGCGGCCAAGCTGGCGAGCAACTCGGTGGTGCAGTATGCGCTATGGATGCAGGAACTGGACCCGGCACAGCACGAGCGGTTGATCCGCTGGTGGCAGGACGAGATCGAAGGGACGGGGCGGGTTCCGATTCTTACGGCGGAAAAAAAGCCAGAGGTGTTGCGCTTTGGGGTGGGTACGGACGCGGATTTGCGATTGGCATGGCAGGAATTTCTGATTCGAATTATTGCCAGCGCATTCGATATACCGCCGCTTTTCCTGGGAATGGAGATGGACGTGAATCGCTCGACCGCGCAGGAACTGGCGAGTTCAGCGTTTCGTACCGCGATCGTCCCGACGGCGAGACTGCTAGCGGAGCACATTACGCGAGACGCAATTGCCAAGCGGTTGGGCTGGAACGACGTGGAGTTTGTGTTTACGGATCTGGATGCACCAGATCCCTTGGAACAGGCTCAGATTGACCAGATTCTGTTGAGCAGCGGAGTGCTGACGGTGAAAGAGGCTCGCGCGGCGAGGGGTTGGCAGGAACTGGAGAAGATGGGGGCAGAGGCGGAATGAGAATGCAGTTGGAAGCAATGGCTTTGGCGATGCCGCGTGTGGATGGACACCCAAACCGGCGGGAATTCCGCGGAGTGCTGACGGTGGCAGATGTGCCGTCGGACCGGGCCCCGAGCGGAGCGCGTGGGCACAGGGTGATGCTGACATCGCAGGCGACGAAGCAGGCTTTACCGTCGCTTCTGGGGATGGGAGTGGACTATGCCCCGGAGTTGGACCGGCACGATGCGCGCAGAAAAGTAGGGATCATTACCTCGGCGGATCTGCGGCCTACGGCGGGCGCGGCGCAGAGAGTGGATGTGCGTGGGTATCTGTTTGCACGAGACTTTCCGGATGTGGTGGATGAGATGGCGCGGCGCAAGGGGCAGCTTGGCATGAGCTACGAGATTGCGGACGTTCGCGTTGTAGACGCGGAAGCTCCGATATGGGTGGCAACCGATTTCACCTTTACGGGAGCGGCGGTGTTGCTGCGGGAGAAGGCCGCATACCAGGACACTCACCTAGAGTTGGCAGATTAAGGGAGTTCGGCTTCTCCCACTCAAGCCAAAAGAGGCTTGAATGGGCCACCGACGAAATGGCGCAGAAATTTTTAAAAAGCACATAACGATGTGGCCGGCATAAAGCCGGCTTTTCTATTTGGAGAGCAAATGAACGAAGAAAACAGTGTAGCTCAGAGTAATCCGATGGAGGAGTGTGCGGCGCGGTTGAGCAGTGCCGCACAAGCCCTGGAATGCGTAATTGGAAAACTGGAGGCGCAGTACGCAGCGCTGAATCAGAAGATCGATCGCATTATAGCGACGGTTGAGAAGTTCACAGCTGAAGAGAGCAGAGAAGCCGCGGTTTCGGCCAGCGCACAGGCAGAACAGGTGTCGAAGCTGGAAAAGGAAAATCGCGAACTTAGGCAACGCGTGGGGCGCAAGACGCTGGTCCCGGTGGTGAGCTCGCTTCTGGCAAAAAGCGGCGTAGGCGAGGGCGTGCAGGTGGAAGCGGGCACGCTGGACAAGGCCTTAGGAGCTCTGACAGTGGAGCAGCGTATCGCTGTGAAAGCCGAATTGGCGCGAGCGGGAATGATCGCCTAGGGGCGAGAACAACTGTTACACGCTGGCCGGAGGGTGGTCACCGCGGGTATCCTCAAGCCTTTTCCTGCTTGAGGCACGGCCACTTGACGCGCGACGAACTTGAACTACCGGGCACAACAGGTGCGACGGAATAACAGAGCCGGACAAATGGGTTCGGCAGAGAAGGAAAACAGAGAATGAATACGCAATTTGTTGATTTGAACGCCGCAGCAGACTTCATGGCACCGGGTGCAGTGGAAATCGACCGTTATCAGAGTGAGATTTTTGACATCGTACGGCGCCGCGGCGCTTTCGGTCAGCGCATAAAGAATGTTCCGGCGACCGGGCATCCCTCGCGTTTCTTTGAGCAGACCGCAATTGCTTCGCCAACGGCTGCGAACGGTTTCGTCGATCCACGCAACATCGTGGCAACGTTAAATTCGCCGAGCCGGGTTGAGCGTTCGGTGCCGCTTAAGGCACTGGTGTCACAGATCAATTACAACTTATTCGATATTGAGGTTGGTCAGCAGCAGCAACAGTTTGCCTTTTTGCAGGCGAAGGATTTGGCAGACGCTGTTGAGGGCGTAATGCGTACTCATGACGTTGCGCTGTGGAACGGCAACGACACTTCGTTGAGCGCTCCGACGACTCTGCAGTATTACGGTGCGGCGCAGCAGATTACCGATGGCGGTAATGTCGCAACGGTGGCTACAACTGAAAGCATCGTGGACGGGCTGAAGTCGCAGGTTGCGGCAATGGTTTCGAACTCGAGCTTCGAAGTTCGTCCGACTGCGATCTATGCCAATCCGGTTTTGCTGGATCTGATTGATCGCGAGATGAAGCAGGAGTTCAATGTTGTTCTTTCAACCACGCAGGTGGCAGGCGGGCTTACGGTAAAGACCCTTTCCACACAGGCGGGCGAGTTGCCGCTGATTCCTGAATGGTCGCTGCCTTACACGGGCACTCCGGGGAGCGGTTCGGCGGTTCTTCCCGCGTATATCGTGACCGAAAACCTGATCGAGTATCACTGGCTGACCGATGCTAATCCGCGCGTGTTCCAGCTCGGATTGACAGGTTCGCTGGCTCGCCAGTTGGTGGTTGTGAAGTTCGGCGGCGTGGTGGTCAAAGGCGCCGGATATGCTCACGCCAAAGTAACCGTCAATCGATAGAGCGCCTCTGCAAGAAGCCGTTGCGAGAGGGAGGCTGCTTCCCAGGTTATCGCCGAAAGGAAGAGCGAGGCGCGAACTTGGGGAACCCGGTATTTCTTTAGCCCGCACAATGCAGTGCACGGGGAGGGCAAAAGGCCTCCCCGAATTGTGAGAAAAGAGTGGAGATGGGATATCTGTCAGCGGATGAATACACGCTGTTCGGGCTGGAGGAGACGACTCCGGACAGCCTGGTGAATGCGGCGTCGGACTTGATTGATGCGCACTGCCGAAGAAATGGTTTTGGCATTGCGCAATACACAGAAAGATTTCGGGTAGGACCGTCGCGGATGGTGCGGCTCTCCTATCTTCCCCTGGCTTCTGCAGATGGTGTGTCGTCGCCGATTGTGCAGGCGCGGGGTCGGTACTCGCGAAAAGACCAGTACTCGGGGTATGTGACGGAGCTGGCGGCTGAGGTTGCGCAGGTCTTTGCGACGCCGAGCACGTGGGTCAGCGTGTCACCGAGTTTGCTGGATCTGGACGCTTTGAGCGGCGAAGTGATTGTGGGTGGTGGAGTACTGTCTCCGTCGCTGGGCGATCTGGAAGTGACTTATACGGCCGGATACACCAGCGTGCCGCGGGCAGTGAAGCAGGCCTGCGCGAAGCTGGTGCAGAATGCGCTGGCAACTCCGGCTCTAAATGTGACGAAGCAGAGAATTGACCGCATGTATCTTGAATATTTTTCAGATTCGCTCGTGGATGCCGATGTGAAGCGATTGCTGGCTCCCTATGTCGCGCAGAGGCTTGCATCGTGAGAACCGCGGCAGCGGGATTGGAGCGGGCGGCGATTGCAATGCTGCGCTCGTTGGGTGCGGGTAGGGCATTTCTGCTGATGCCGCAGCCTGCTGCGGCTACGGGACAGACCGGGCTTGGAATGGCTCCTCCTCAGGTGAACGAATTGGAGGTGGAGCCAGTGCTGTTGCAATCAGTCGTGAGCGGGAAAACGCTGCTTGCGCTGGCAACCCGCAACACGGTGCGAAGAGCGATTGGCACTGGCGAGGAAATCGATCCAAAGGAAACTCTGGAAAGATCGATGTTGCGAGCAGGTGAGGCGCAGTACCGCATTGTGGCTGTGACAGTGAAGAGGTTCGGGGGCGCAGAGCTGTTGTACGAACTGGAAATCGAGGCATAGATGCAAGCGGCTAAAGATACGTTTCTTAAAACACTGGCGCAAAGGCTTGCAGTGGTGAATCCAGCACGGACGATAACAATGGATGGCGTGACGCGTCCGGCGGTCGCCACAGTGGAGAACGAGGTTCAGCTGCCGGTTCAGGATGAACTGGAGGCCTTTTTGTTGAGCTGGGAAGGCGCGGGCAGAGCAATCCCGGAGGCTTCGCTTATGTACCTGGATTGCAAGATCAGTTATGGCAGCCAGGGTTCAGATGCAATGCTGCGCAGGGATCGCGGCCGCATTCTGACCGCCATGGACGGCGAACTGATGCAGATTTGCCATCCGCGCTGTGCGGCCAAATGCGATTACACGGAGACTTTACCAACAGCGCTGGGCACGAATGTTTTCTGGACATTGCCGGTGATGGAAGCTCCGAGTGAGAGCGAGGGAGTGCTGCTGCGAACGGCAACCATGAGACTATTTTATTTTCCGGAGGGCGTGTAGATGGAACGAGCTGGAATGCAGGAGTATTTCGGGCAAGTGCGCGCATTCTTTGCTCCCGTGAATCGCACGACGGAGACGGGCATGGTGTTCGATCCGGCGGCTGCTTTCGACCTGAACAATCCGCCCGCGCCATGGGTCAGTTTAGGACTTGTGCGCAACTTTAAACGCATTGCGAAGTCCACCGTCGAGGCAGTAAGGACTGGACCGGCGGGAATTGCTCAAGTGCAGTTCCGTAAACTGGTGGATGCGCGAGTGAGCCTGGATTTTTGCGAGTGGGGCAAGTTGCAGATGGCGGTGGCGGCAAGCTCTCAACATATGAACGTGTTGGAGAGCGACGGCACGCAGCCAAGGGCTTCGGGTGGAACTGCAAAGTCCGGGCAGCCGGTTCTGGCCGGTTCCTCGGCGACCCAGATACTGATGGATCCTTCGGCGTTAGGCAACTACTCGGTCGGTGAATTGGTGGTGGTGGATGTAGATTATGCTGCCGGTATTACGAATCTGGGTACGGGAATCACCGGAGGCGTGACAGAGTCGAGTGCGCAGCTCGATTGCGATGCAGTACGCCGCGTGAGCTACAACGTCGGGTGCGTAGCAGCAGTCACGGCGAACGGGCTGCAACTTGATGCTCCGCTGTTAGGAGGCGCTCCTGCGAACGGCGCTCGTGTGCAAAAGGTGGTCGCATTCGTGGACCGCGAGGGCGCGAGTTTCTTTCAGGAATGGTCGGCGCTGTTTGCGTTGGAAGAAGTAAGCGGTGGACGAGTGTACTTTCATTATCCGCGCTTGCAGGCAGCAGCTCCGGCAGAAGAGACAGTGGCGACGCTGGCGAACGGTTTGAACACGACGATGTTGCACGCGGAGTTTGCCGCAATGGCCGCTAAAGATGCGAACGATGGAGAGAGCGTGGTGAGCTACCGGTCTTACGTTCCGGCCTCGAAAACTCCGGCGTATTGAAATGAGCAGATAGAAAGCCAGTCGATATCCGTTCGAAATTGATTAAGGGGCAGAGGACCTGCCCCTTTCGCTTTGATTGCGACTCCGCAACTGGAGTAAGGGTGAAAGGCGAGATGAAACTTACGATTGACAACCTTGATGGTTTGGGAGAGACGGATTACACCGAGTTGCTCGATGCTGAGGCACCGCCGAAAATTGTGCGGAAGTTGAATCAGGCTCCAGCACTAACGGCGCGACTTGCGTGCAAGGGCGCGGTTGTGGCTGCTACGGCAGGCAGCAAGGTGCGTCTTTACCGCGACTCTGGCGAGCTATGGTTCAGCGGATATTTGGAAGATGCGCCGCAGCGAGAGTTTGCGGGCGTTTCGATGGGAACTCCGGTCTTCCGAATAACGCTGCATGTGAGGGGAGAGATGCTTTCTCTGGATCGCGGAGTATTGAGTGAGCGTGCGGCACTGGGTGGACGGACTGTAGGAGAAGCAATCTCGGTGCTGACTGCGGAGGCAAACGCGGCCTTTAATTTGTCCGGAGTGCAGGATGTTGCCGAGGCGGGAACTTATACGGTGGAGACCGGCGAACTCTGGAGCGAAGCTGCTGGGCAGATTGCCAACTGCGCTCGTGCCGTACTCAGTGTTCAGAACCGCGCGCTGACTTTGGCTCCAGTGGGCTCGGTGTCGCGGACGCTCAGCGATAGCGATCCTGGCTTTGAGGCTGAGTCGCTGAGACTCAGTGCAGCCGGACCCGTGGCGAATGACGTGACTGTGATCGGAGGTACGGAACCATCCCTGTATGTACGCGATTGCTTCACTGCGACTGGCAAAAAGGAAGGTTTCGCGTTCTCGCGCTTGCCATTCAAGGTGAAGACGGCGGTTCAGGTGAAGGACGACTTCAGCGGGTCGGTGTTGGATGCAACGAAGTGGGTGAGCGACTTTCCATCGCCGCTCACATTCACGCAGAGCGGCGTGGCTTGCGCGGGTCCGATTGCCTTGCGCTATCGCGACAGGTTGGAAATTGGCGGGCTGATCATTCTGGAACAAACCGGTATTAACTACGTTAGTGGCCAGGGGGTGGTGGGCGGTCTGTTCAGCGGCGGCTTTGCGCTCAATTACTGCATTGCCGGTGTGCTGGTAAATGGTGGTCAGGTGCAGACCATCGTTAACGGAGTGGTGAACGCTCCGGTGAAGGAGATGTCGTCAAGTAAGCGTTACGAGTTCCGGACGATGATTTTTCATCCTGAGCCAATCCGCGCTGGACAGGCGTACTCGAGCAGTGTGTGCAACGGAAGCAGTGCGCGAAGCTCGCAGGTCTGGTTCGGAACGACTCACGTGGTACTGACGATGCGCGAAATCGACCCGGCGGATGCTTCGACGACGAGCGCGCCGCAGGTTGTGCTCTATGACGGAACACTGCTGAACGTGCCAGCGTATGCAGACTACCTGCCCCTGTGGGGACTGAACTTGAGTTGCACGCTGGGCCATGCCAGTGCCACCAACCAGGGTGCAGTATGGGTGCAATCGGCTGCACCAGGTCAGCCGATGCGCACCAGGCTGATCGGAGATGTGACGGCAGGGGCAGAGTGTTATCTGACATCGACTCCGGAACTGCACTTCACCTCAACAGCAGAACCGGTGGCGAGTGAGCAGATCGAAATCTTTTATCGCGCCCGCGGACTGGCCTGTGGGAGAGTCGTTGATTCACAGAGTGTGCAGGCGTTGAAGAACAGCGAAGACAGCGGGATACGTACAGTGGTGATGCGTGTCAATGCACCGGCACCGCGCACATCACTTGACTGCGAACAAGCTGCACGAGCTCTGCTCGATGATCTGACACAGAAGAGGTATGCCGGCGAATATCAGTGCTGGTTGGGATCACTTCCGCAAGGCGCAACGGATGTGCAACCGGGGGAGCAATGGAGCATCTCCGCATCTTCGTGGGGCTTGAGTTGCGCGGTGATCGTGCAGGAAGTGGAGATCGATTTCCAGGATCTTTCGGGCAAATACGCGCGATTCAAGTTGCGCGTCGCCAATGAGGCCGCTCATCCGTTCACTATCGACTTCGACCGAGCGAAACACAATGCTCTTGTTTCAGTTGTGTACAGCGATCATCAGGAGGATGTGTCAATGCGCCCGGCAGGCCTGCCCGATGCACGCATTGCCGTCTGGGGCACAACAAGCCTTACCGTGGACGCCGGTGTTGATCCCGTCCCGGGCGGAGGGTTTGAAGTGCGCGTAGAAGGCGATTGGGGATGGGGAATGGCAGTGGATCGAAACCTGGTTGGCCGCTATACGAGCCGGAGCTTTACATTGCCGCGGACAACGACAACCCAGGAGTTTTATCTCAGGCAGTTTGATGGAAGCAATCCGGCAAAGTACTCGCCCTACTCAACTGTATTGCATGTGGAAGTGTAGCCATGACGAATTTTGAAGAGCGGGTACTTAGAGATCTCGGCGAGTTGAAGGCGCATATGCGTTGGATTGTTGGAAACGGTAATGAAGGGAAAATGCAAGAACTGGAAACCAGGATCCAGCAACACGAAGCGACGCTGCAGCGAGTGGCGGGAATCGGCGTGGCCGCAGGAGTACTGCTTACAATTTTGCACATCACGCTGGACTCACTGAAGGTGATACACCAGTGATGACAAAAATGAAAGGTACAGCGTGGCTATGCCGCTCTGGAGAACAAAGTGGAACCAAGGGCGAGTCGAGGCTCGCCCTTTAATGCGCGGTTCATTGAACAGAAAGATTCAATAGATAGGTTCCGACCAGTTCTCCAGAACCGATTTCATGACCATCATGAATTGGTCAGCGACCGCGCCGTCCACTACGCGGTGGTCGAAGCCGATTGCCATGGTGAGCATGGAACGGATGCCTATGGAGTCATTGCCCTCATTGTCCGAGACAACTATCGGCTTCTTGACGATTGCGCCGATATCCAGAATCGCGACCTGAGGCTGATTAATGATGGGCAGTCCAAAAGATGCACCAAAGATTCCGGGGTTGGTGATGGTGAAAGTCCCCCCGGTCACCTCTTCGGGCTTCAATTTCTTGCTGCGAGCACGCTCTCCCAGGTCGTTTAGCGCGCGCTGAAGGCCAATAAAGCTCAGCTCGTCAGCATGCTTGATAACAGGAACCAGTAAGCCCCAGTCGAGTGCAACAGCGACACCGATATTGATATCGCGCTTGTAGTGAATGTTTTCACCTTCTACCGAGGAATTCATGATGGGCCACTTGCGAAGAGCTTGTGCTGCGGCCCTTATAAAAAAAGGTGTGTAGGTCAACTTGAGTCCGGTAGCTTGCTGGAAGCGATTCTTGTCCTTATCGCGCAACTTCACGATGCGCGTCATGTCGATGTCGAAAACTGTATGCACGTGCGCACTCGTCCGTCGTGATGCAATCATGTGCTCAGCAATTTTCTTGCGCATTGCCGACATTGGCTCGACGACACCAGGCGTGCCGGCAAACTTGCTGGCCGGCGCGGGCAATGAAGGCACGGCAGCCATTTCAGCTGGTGGTGCAGGTACGGCTGGAGCTGCTTCTGAAGGCACAGTTTTGACGCGTTCTAAAAATGCGAGAATGTCATCCCTGGTAACACGGCCACCGGCACCGCTGCCCGCAATCTGACGCAGATCCACGTTGTGTTCGGCGGCCAGTTTGCGCACTAGAGGAGAGGTGCGAATCTCTCCTGTTTCGATCGCTCGCGCTGCGGGTTCAGATTCCACCGTGGCAACTTGCGGCAGTGATTCTGTCGGGATCCCTTCTGGAACCGCCGCGCCTTGGACTGCACCTGTTCCGCCAATCACCGCAATCACGCTGTTTATGTGAACGGTTTTACCTGTATCGGCCATGATCGCGGTAAGCACGCCTGATGCGGGTGCGGGAATTTCCGTGTCCACCTTGTCGGTTGAGATTTCAACTAGTGGCTCGTCGCGCGTGACCTGGTCGCCTACCTTCTTGAGCCAATTGGTTATCGTACCCTCGAAGATCGACTCACCCATCTGCGGCATGACCACCTCGGTAGAAGCAGGTGATTTAGCTGGGGCCAGGTATGTCACCGGAGTTGGAGAAGGTGAGTCAATCGCAGGTTCACCGGATTCATCGATGAGGGCAACCACTGAGTTGACCTGTACAGTCTTACCTGCTTCTGCCACGATCTGTTTCAGCACACCGGATACGGGTGCGGGAATTTCGGCATCTACCTTGTCGGTTGAAATCTCGAATAGCGGTTCGTCTCGAGTGATCTTGTCGCCTGGTTGTTTGAGCCACTTAGTGATGGTACCTTCGAAGATCGACTCGCCCATCTGAGGCATAACGATTTCAGTCGGCATACTTTTCCTTCCGTACAGTGCTGGGTCCTCTAGTTCTCCAAGTCAAGGAGAGATTATATACGCGGGCGGCAGATGTTTACCGTTGCCCTTTGAAGCGGTTCCTCCCTGCGGTCGCGGTGTTCTTCATTACTGGTCCGCAATCCCTTCGCAGGACTATACTTCTCTCGTTATGGCTTTTCCTGTCAACCGCCAGCGTCGTCTGCGCCGCACTGAAGCCTTGCGCTCGCTCGTGCGCGAAACCAGGCTTACTCCATCCGGATTCGTTTATCCGCTCTTCGTGTGTCCCGGAGAAGCCGTCCGCAAAGAAATCCGCTCCATGCCCGGAATCTTCAACTTCTCCGTTGACGAAGTGGTGAAAGAAGCTCACGAGGTCTATTCGCTCGGTATTCCCGCGATCATGCTTTTCGGTCTGCCGGAGGTCAAAGATGAGATGGCAACCGGAGCCTGGATTGACAACGGCATTGTGCAGCGGACGGCTCGCGCCATTAAGGCTGCCGTCCCCAACCTGCTCATCATGGGAGACGTCTGTCTTTGTGAGTACATGTCGCACGGGCACTGCGGCATCGTGAAAAAAGTTGGCGGCCCTACCCCGGAAACCCAATACGAAATCGTCAATGACGTCTCGCTCGACCTTCTCGCCAAAACCGCCGTTTCGCAGGCCAGGGCCGGCATCGATATTATCGCTCCTTCGGACATGATGGATGGCCGCATCGATGCCATTCGCGCAGCGCTTGACGCTCATGGTTTCGAGAACACGCCGATCATGAGCTATGCCGCCAAGTTTGCCAGTGGCTTTTACGGCCCATTTCGTGAGGCTGCCGATTCCGCGCCAGCCTTCGGAGATCGCCGCAGCTACCAGATGGACCCGGCAAATGCCCGTGAAGCCATGCGAGAAATTGAGCTCGATGTCCAGGAGGGTGCGGACATGATCATGGTAAAGCCCGCACTTCCTTATCTCGATGTGATTGCCGAGGCCCGCATGCGTTTCGATCTTCCGCTTGCTGCCTACCAGGTCAGCGGCGAATTCGCCATGATAAAGGCCGCCGCGCAGAATGGCTGGATCGACCATGACCGCGTCATGCTGGAATCTCTCTTAAGCATTCAGCGCGCTGGGGCTTCGATCATCCTGACCTACTTCGCGAAAGAAGCCGCCAAACTCATCGGATAGGTCGAGATTCAAACATCAATCAGAAGGGCTGTTCGCGAGCGGCCCTTTCATGTGGTGAGGGGTGAGCGAGTGGCGCACCAATGATGATCAACTTACTTTCCGGCCGACGGAAATGCTCTAGGGACGCTCTGAACAAGCTCTCGCCCTGACTCCACGTTAGTCGTTTTGGTGGCGGTGGCGGTTGTTAGCTCAGGTTGTTGCTTGCTTGTGGCCTCTGGCGGGAGGCGAGGGCTCCCACCGGAGCGTTGCTTCTTACGCGGCCAGCGCCTGCCGCAGCAGGGTTCGACGGGCGGTGAAGAGGTTGACCAGTGCGCAGGTGGCAAACAGCCGGTTGGCGTTCTTGCCCAGCCCTCGGTAGCGAACCTTCACGAAGCCGAACCGCAGCTTCATGATCTGAAACACGTGCTCCACCCGCGAGCGCACTCGCGGCTTCATGGATCGCCGCGCTCTGTCCACGATAGGCCTGATCGCCCCAGACCTTCGCCTCTTTGCCGTGCAGCAAGTCCGGCATCACCGCAGAGTCGGCCACGTTGGCCGCCGTGGCCACCGCCGAATGAATCAACTTCGTCTTGCTGTCCACGCCCACGTGCGCCTTCATACCGAAGTACCACTGCTTGCCTTTCTAATGGGATGGTCCGCCGCTTGATTACTCAGCAAGCATGAGCAATCTTGATGGAAACTCGACAGGGGGATCATCGCCATGCAGATTCGTTCCATTGGTATCGACCTGGGCAAGACAACCTTTCATCTGGTTGCGTTGGATCAGCAAGGAAAGGTGGTTCTGAAGAAGAAGTTCTCCCGAAAAGAACTGCTGCTCTACACCTCCAATCTTGCAGCATCATTGATCGGCATGGAAGCCTGCTGCGGAGCGCACTTCCTTGGCACGGCGCTGCGAAAGCAAGGGCATGATGTGCGCTTGATTCCCGCACAGTTTGTGAAACCGTTCGTTAAGTCGAACAAGAACGATTATCTGGATGCCGAAGCGATTGCCGAAGCCGTGCAACGCGACAACATGCGTTTTGTGCCCATCAAAACGGACGATCAACTCGATCTCCAAGCGCTACATCGGGTGCGGGATCGTCTTGTTTCCCGGCGAACTGCCGTTATCAACCAACTACGGGCCTTTCTGCTAGAGCGCGGCATTACCTTCCGCCAAGGACGAGCTCATCTGCGGCAACAAATCCCTGCAATCCTCGAAGACGATATGCTGAACCTCACTCCACTCATGCGCCGCTTGCTCGATCATCTCTGGGAGGAGTGGAAGTCTCTGGAATTGCAGATCGAGGCGGAGAGTGGCAAGATCGAACGCATTGCGCATGCCGACGCGGCATGCCAGCGACTAAGGGAGATCCCCGGCATTGGCCCACTGGTCGCCACCGCCATAGTGGCCGCCATCGGCAACGGATCGGCCTTCCGCAAGGGACGTGAGTTCGCCGCATGGCTTGGGCTGGTTCCGCGACAGCATTCCACCGGCGGCAAGTCGCGACTCTTGGGTATCAGTAAACGCGGAAACCCCTATCTGCGTCGCGTCTTCATTCACGGGGCACGTTCTGTCGTATCAAGCACGAAGCGCGAAAAGCATGCCATCGGAGACTGGATGAACAGGCTTGAATCGAGAGCTCCCCACAATGTACTGGTGGTCGCCCTTGCCAATAAACTGGCCCGGATCGCCTGGGCGGTATTAGCCCAAGGCGAGAATTACCGCGCCACCTCAGAGACACTCGTGGCTTAAAGAACGTGCCGTGGAAAAGACGCCTGACGGCTTGGAAAGCGCTACGCGCTTCCCACTTCTTCCACCGCACCTACGACGACTTTTACACTTTCCACCAGGTCTGCTCAGAGAAAATTAGCGATGAAATAACAGTCACAACGGCGTGCCAGAAAACCTGAACCAGACGATGGTTCTCAAAAACCGTCCTTTTTATGAGGACTGGCGCGCGCGGATTCTCATCATGGCCAGGAGACACTCTCCATCAAAGGCCGGATACATTTGTGCAGGCTGCTTCTTTCATCTTGAACTTTTCTCTTGCAGGGAAACGCCGGACCATACATTCGTCTGATGCATCTCCGGATCGCGCTCCGCCTTGCGCTCTTTATCTTTATCTTTCATTTTCTGGGAAGTGTGTGTGTGGTGATGGATGTTGCCCTCTTTGTCGCGATACTCCCGTTCTTTGAGGTCTCTGCTCTCCTGTTCGCCACTTGCCGCTTCTTTCCGATGTTCGCCGCCACCCGATTCCTTGCGCTGTTCCCTGCTACTGGATTCTTTGCGATGTTCGCTACTGCCTGATTCTCTCGGCTGTTGCCTGCTGCTCGATTCTTCCTGATGTCGGCCAGTCGCAGAGCGGGTCTCGCCTGAGTCCTCTCTTTCTGACTGGGAGGATCCTTCGTGATGAGGCCATGGTTCCTTGCTGTCTTTATGCGGGTGTTTGCCTGTGCCTTTTTCGTCGGCCATACTCATCTCCATTGTTTCGTTGATCTGTTTCCTTATCTTTTTTGATCAATTCAGCGTGGACTCCAAATTTCGCCACGCTGAAAAAAAGAGAAGCACAGTTGCGCTATGCAGCCCTGTCCTCCCGGCTCGGGTTGATCGTGGCTCCGGCTTCTCTCAGATCGTTCACAAGCGTGTCGCTGAAACCCTCAATCTTTTTCAAATCGTCCCAATTTTTCAGTGGCCTTGCCTGGATGATCCGGCGGGCGCGTTCCCGGCCGAGACCTCCCACCCGTTCCAGTTCCTGCTCGCTGGCGTATTGAGATCGACTCTATCGGCGTTTCCGATTGCTCCCGGCATTTCGCCTCTCGTTTTCATTCGGATTTACTTGATCTTGTTTTGATAGACGAGTCGTCACCGTGAGGCGTTGCCTTTGCGCGGGCCGCTAACGCGGGCTGGCCGTGTGTCAGCAAGAGCGCGTACGGCTCCTGGTTGCACACCACCGAAAAATACCAGTACCAGCGTCGAATGCATCGGCGCACAGCCCTATACCAGTTCTCTCACCTTATCCGAGAGCGCGGTGAGCGCGATTTTCTCGCGATTAGGCTCTCCGCGCGCCAGCGACTCGGCAAAGTGCAAAGCCTGTTCCGTCTTGATCTTTCCAGGCAGCGGAGGAGTGAATGGATCAACGGTGGCTTCCAACAATGCCGGCCCGGGTGCGTTGAGAAATTCGTCGACCATAGCGCCGCAGTGCGCAGGGTCTTCCACACTGAACCCCGTACCCCCGCATGCGCGAGCAAAGGCCGAAAAGTCGATGGGCTGCAGTTCCACTCCAAACTCGGGATTACCAGAAAGACCATCTGCTCCCACTTGATCTGGCCGAGCGTATTGTTTTTGATGATCACCACTTTGAGCGGCAGCTTATATTTCACTGCGGTGGCAAACTCACCCATCAGCATCGTGAATCCGCCATCACCCACGAAGGCCACCACCTGCCGATCGGGATAAGCAAATTGCGCCGCTATGGCGTAAGGCAGGCCCGGCGCCATGGTTGCCAGATTGCCGGAGAGTGTGTGGATCTGACCGCGACGCGCGGGAATCTCGCGTGCCCACCAAGTGGCGATGGTGCCGCTGTCGCAGGTGACAATGGCATCGTCGCGCAGCCGCTTGCCCAGCTCCCAGGCAATTACCTGCGGTTTCATTGGTGTGTCGATGCTGGAGGCGCGTTCCTCAATCACTTTCCACCACTTCTTCATTCCTTCCTGGGCTTTGTGCAGAAAACTCTTATCAGCATGGTCGGTTAGTTTCGGCAACAACGCACGCAGTACGCGCCTGCTGTCACCCGCTATTCCTACCTTGACCGGATAGCGCAGACCGATACGCGTCGGGTTCAGATCAATCTGTACCGCGCGTGCCTGGCCCGGTTCGGGCATAAATTCGATGTAGGGGAACGATGAGCCCACAATCAGCAGGGTGTCACATTCCTCCATTGCCTCCTGAGAAGGACGCGTACCCAGCAGACCAATTCCGCCAGTAGTGTATGGGCTGTCGTCCGGTACTGCGGCCTTGCCAAGCAGTGCTTTGATAATTGGTGCTCCCAGCTTTTCGGCCGTTTGTTCGAGTTCGTCAGTGGCATGCAGTGCGCCTTGTCCGGCCAGGATCGCTACGCGCTTGCCCCGGTTCAGCAGCTCGACTGCGTGATCGACGTCCCACGTCTCTGGCAACTCAGCGGAGCGGCTGAACACGTCTGTTTCGGCATGTTTGGGTAAATTGCGCATCGAACGCTGACGATCCTTGACCTCTTTTTCCTGAAGATCGGTGGGAAACGCAACGTGAGCAACGCCCCGATAAGCCAGGGCTGTACGACAGGCCAGGTAGGCCACGTTCTCCACGTGCGCTGGTCCCATGACGCGCTGATTGAAAACGGCGACATCCATGAAAAGCTTGTCGAGCTCCACGTCCTGCTGTGTATGGGTGCCAATCAGATCGTGATAGGCCAAGCCGGTAATGGCAATCACGGGTTGGCCATCCAGTTTGGCGTCGTAAAGTCCGTTCAACAGATGAATTCCGCCAGGACCAGAGGTGGCGAGACAGGCACCCAGTTTCCCCGTAACTTTGGCGTGTCCACAGGCCATGAACGCGGCCGCTTCCTCGTGCCGCACCTGAATGAATTTGATTTTGTCCTGGCGAATACGCAAGGCCTCCATGATGCCGTTAATACCGTCGCCCGGCAATCCGAAGATGCGCTCTATGCCCCAATCGATCAAAGTCTCTATCAACACGTCGGCCGCAGTCATGATCTTCTCCCGTTTGTTATTCGAATAATTACTAGATGCGCTCCCCGTCCGCAGGCTGTCTTACGCGCCACTCGGATACGCAATTGCCATTTTTCACCTCATCTGGATCTCAAGAATTTCCTGAACAGCACGCCTCCGAAAGCGATCCCGCCCAGCGTAGCTAGCGTCTGCCACCGCGACCGCTTTAGCGCGGCTTCCCTGCGGCGGACCAGATCGGATTCCGGATACATGAAGGCCGTACGCCGGCTGCCGTTCTGCTGCGCCATTTGCACCACTTCCGCCAGGTGCAGGGCGTGACGTCCCGTCTGCTGGGAAATCTGCTCGCGGCAGCTGAAACCGTTTGCCATCACAATGGTCGACAGCCCCGCTGAGCGTACCGCGGGAATCAGAGTTCGCTCGCCAATGGCAACGGATACCGGATACTTGTCCTTTTCAAATCCAAAGGAACCGGCCATACCGCAGCAGCCGGAATTCAGTAGCTGAAAATCAAGGCCCATTTTTTTGAGCATGGCCTTTTCGCCATCCAGCCGCATGATCGCCTTGTGATGACAGTGGCTTTGCACGATTGCTTTTCGCCTGAGCTGCGGGGTCTGTCCATCAACGTGCTTGGCAACAAACTCTGAAAACAGGAAGGTGTTTTCCATCAAGGCGTGCGCGCGCTCGGAGCCAGGCATAAGTCCATTCAGCTCGTCGCGAAACACAGAGCAACAACTCGGTTCCAGCACCACCACCGGCGTGCGCGCCGCGATGTCGGGCTCCAGAACATCCAGCACCTTCGTGAGGTAGACTTTAGCGCGGTCCAGAAAGCCGTAATCATAAAGCGGCCGACCACAGCACAAATGCTGCATCGGAACCTGCACCTGAAAACCAAAACTCTCCAGCACCTCGACTGCTGCCTGCGCTGTTTCCGGGAAAAAGAAATTGTTGAAGGTATCAGCCCACAGGATGACCTTCGGTTTTCCCTGGTTTTGGATGGCGCGGTTGCGGAACCATGCTTTGAAAGTCTGCGGGGCAAACGTCGGAATGCGCCGCTCCAATGACATACCCGCGGCCACTTTTGGAATCGCGCTCAACCCCGGAGTTTGCGTCACCAGGTTTACCAGCCCCGGAGCGAACGAGGCGAGCCGTGACCACTGATCGACTAGTCCGAATGCGTACGCATGGCGCGGCCGGAGCCGGCCTTCCCAGTAGTGCGACAAGAACTCGGCTTTGTAGGTGGTGTCCACATTGACTGGACAATCGCCCTTGCAGCCCTTGCAGGAAAGGCACAAATCCAGTGCGTCCTTTACGTTGTCGTCCCGCCAACCGTTGGCGATCACGTTACCGTTCAGCATCTCCCAGAGGTGGTGAGCGCGGCCGCGCGTGGTATGGCGTTCCTCATGCGTCACCATGAAGCTCGGGCACATGGTGTCGTCTTCTGGCTTCGCTCCGTCTTTCCTGCGGCATTTGCCAATACCGACACAGCGCAGAGTGGCATGAGCAAAGCTGCCGCCGTCCTCGGGAAATTGGAAGTGCGTCTTGGGTTCCGGCGGATTGTAACCCGCGCCAGACGCAGGTTCTCATCCATACGGTGAGGATCGACCAGTTTGCCGGGGTTCATCTTCCAATCGGGGTCCCAGATGGACTTGAATTCGCGAAAAGCCTGAATGAGTTCCTCGCCGAACATCTTGCCGAGGAATTCGGCGCGCGACTGGCCGTCTCCGTGCTCGCCGCTCAAGCTGCCGCCGTATTTCGCACAGAGATCGGCGGCTTCTTCCAGAAAGGAGCGCCATTGCTTGATGCCATCCCCGGTGGTCACGTTGAAATCAACACGACAATGAACACAGCCCTGCCCGAAGTGGCCGTAAAGCGCGGGATTGTAATCGTATTTAGTGAAGAGCGCACGCAGCTCGCGCAGGTAGCCGCCGAGCCTTTCCGGAGCCACGGCGGAATCCTCCCACCCTGGCCAGGTATCGCGCTCACCGGGAACGAAGGCGGTAGCGCCCAGCCCCGATTCGCGCACTTCCCAGATGTGCTCCATGTCTTCCTTGTCTGTGAACAGACGCATGCTAGGTGCGCCCGGCTTCGACTTGAGCGCTTCTTCCACCTGATGAGCGAGGTCGAGCGCGTCTGCCTTTTTATCGGCGCCGAGTTCGACCAACAACCAGCCTTTGCCCTCGGGCAGCAAATTGAGATATTTCCGGTGCGGTCCTCCCTTTTTTTCAATGTTCTCGTACAAGCGGTAATCAATGCCTTCGAGTGCGACCGGTCCGAACGGATCGATGTCCTTGACGTGATCGGCGGCTTCATAGACATCGGGGTAGCCAAGCATGAGAATCACGCGCTCGGCTTTCGCGTCGATCAGGCGACACTTCGCTTCCAGAATTGTGACAAGCGTTCCTTCGCTGCCCACCAGGGCACGCGCAACATTGAAGCGACCATCATCACCGGGAAGCAACTGGTCGAGGTTGTAACCGGAAACGCGGCGCGGAATGGGCGGATATTTTTGCCGAATCAGATCGGCGTAGCGGTTACGAAGCGACTTCAGATTGCGATAAATGCCCCCAACGCGTCCGCCCTGCGCGATTTGAAACTCCAGCTCGTCGTCATTCATCCAGCCAACGGTCATGCGTGTTCCGTCGTAGAGCAGCACATTCATTTCTTCAATGTTGTTGTCGCACTTGCCCGACATCTGCGCGTGCGCCCCGCAGGAGTTGTTGCCGATCATGCCGCCAAAGCAGCAGTGATTGTGCGTGGCCGGGTCTGGTCCCCACACCAGCTGGTTTCCGCTCTCGCGCATTACATGGCCGCGCAATTCGTCACAGACCGTTCCAGGCAGTACCCGCGCCCAGCGTTCACGCAGGTTCGTCTCGAGCACACCGTGCATGTACTTGGACCAGTCGATCACAACTGCCACGTTGCAGGTCTGTCCGGCCAGACTGGTGCCTCCGGCACGCGACAACACCGGCGCGCCGAAATGCCGGCATGCGGCTATCGCTCGCTCTACATCCTCAATGGATTTCGGAATCATTACCCCGATCGGCACCTGACGGTAGTTGGAAGCGTCCACCGCATACATCGCTTTCGTTCCAGGGTCGAAGCGAACTTCGCCTTCTATGTTTCGTCGTAGCTCCGCTTCCAAACCAGCCACGTCCACGCCTTCGGCAAAGCGCAAGTTTTTGGGTGCAGTCACATCTTCCAGTGGGATAAGCGGAACTCTGTTTGCGGCCATTCTGTATACCCCGATTAGGCGGCGAACTTGTCCGCGTCCGCGCGCTTCACTGCAAGCCCCCATCCCGGACGCGAGAGGTCGGGACGAAGCTCGCCATTGATGAGTTGAGGAGGAGCATCGAACAACATGTTTTCGATGCGAACATGGTCGTAAAAATATTCAAGGTTGCGGAACGGTGTGACGGCGCAGGCAACATGCGCATGCAGAGCCGGAGCAGTATGGCAGGAGATCGGAATGTTATGTGCCTGGCACAGCGCTGCCACCTGCAAAAAACCGGTTACGCCACCGCAGCGCGTAATATCGGCCTGCTGAACATCGATCGCACCAGCCGCAAGCATCCGGTGAAAATAGAAGATGTCGTACCCGTACTCCCCTGCGGCAATATCCATACCAGCCGGGGCCCGGTCGCGCAGCAGGCGCAAACCTTCTAAGTCATCAGAAGAAACGGGTTCTTCGAACCAGCGTACGTTGAAGTCAGCAAACACATCTGCCAGAGCCAGAGCTTGTTTTCGGCTATAGGCTCCGTTCGCGTCGACGTACAGTTCTGGAGTGAATCCGATTGCTTCGCGAGCGAGCCGAACTCGTTCAATATCGCGTTTCGGCTCACGCCCGATTTTCATCTTTACTCGTGGGATGCCCTCATTCACCCAGCCAGAGAGCTGTTTCGCGAGCTGTTCGTCGGTATAGGAGGTGAAACCTCCACTTCCGTAGACAGCAGCTTTCTCGCGCACCTGGCCAAGCAGCGTGACCATCGGTATTCCCAGCAGGCGTGCCTTCAAATCCCAGAGAGCACAATCCACCGCCGAGATGGCCATTGAACAGATGCCCGGCCGGCCCAGATTGCGCACTCGGTGCCACATCGCTGCGTAACTTGCCGCCGGTGACATCGCGTCGGCCCCTGTGACCACTTCCGCCAATGTGTCCGTGATGAGTCTCGCTGTCGCGCTGTCAGCGTAGGTATAACCCATTCCTCGCTGGTTTCCCGAAACTGCCTGTACAGCTACCATGGTGGTGCTGTGCCACTGAAAGGTGCCGTCGGACTCCATCTGTTCCGTTGGAACTTCGTAGACGGAAACTCGCAAGGGCTGGATTCGTAAGCTTTGCTGGAGGAAATTCATACGTCGGGTCTCTGCGGTTGGAATGGCGGCCGACTCCAACGGATGTCCATCCGCTACGCGGAGCTCCTGCATTGTCCTTACGCAGGGCGCTTCAATGCACCTCGACCGCAGGCGCTTCATTGTTCAATAACGTGGCGGCTTGTTTTGCGGTGAACCCTTCCGGCAACGGCCTGAATCTCCAGTGGACCTCATGTTGTTGCTCGCTGATTGTTTTGAAGAGAAGGGCCTTGCCTTTCAGATGGACATCGATCAGCGTGGTCTTCCAATGGCCAGGAGCTTCTTCCTGGCGGTTCAGCATGAAAGTCCCGCCCTTGTTCAGACGTCCCAGCAAGCCAAATCCGAAGCGAACCTGTCGGACCATCTGTCCACTAAGAGAGACAAATCGCTTTTCTCTGCCATCGACAACCATGATTCCCTCCATGGCGTGAAGCACCTCGGCTTCGCGAGTGGAGGGATTGAATTGGGGATCAGGCTGGAATGCGATCTTGATATTCCGGTCTTGCCGGCCGGCATACTGGAATACGAAAGCCTGGGGAATGATCTTCATTAATTGGCGGGCCTTTCGGCTATCCTCTTCTCCCCTTTTCCGTGCGCGTGCAAGCTTAGCGGGATCATTCACCAATTCCGCGATACGCTTTTGTTCCTGTTCGCGCTGCTCCGGACTAAGAGGATGCCCTCCGGCAGCCACCAGTTCCGAAATGTCACCATCTGTGGAATCCGCAATGAGGTAGGTATTCGTCGTGTGGCCCAGACGTTTACGGGACAGATATGTCCATTTGCTGTGATCCTGATCGTCGGCCTGCAGTTCGTTGTGAATGACTTGTTGTACTAAGTCCGGGGCCGCTTGGCTGTTCTGTGCTTCAATCGCTACCGGCATCAGCAGTGAACAGGAGAGCAACACCGGCAAAATCGCCTTCATGTTCATAAGCATAGAGTGTGACTTCTGTATCTAAGAACGACAGCGTACCAGAAACGTTGCCCTTTGCGAATGGCATGACGATGCAGAGGATTGCGCATCGTTCCGTCAGCGGAAGTCTTTAGCGCTCCGGTTCTTCGTGTTCTTCGGCGATGGACAAAGGAGTAAACCGATCGACAACCACCGCAACCAGTACGATAGCTACTGGAATCAACAATGCTTTTATCTGCAGGACAGAATTGAGCCAAGTACCGGCAATTGCACCCAGCAGGTAAAACATCCAAATTGAAAACATGAAACCGGCCTGCCGTAAGGCGCGCTGGAGATGATCGAACACTGGCCTATGTTGCCAGCGGTCGTCGGCCAGAAACGCCACACGGGACAGCAACTGCGCCAGTTTGTTCAGCATTCCGGTCACGAAAGTTGTGTGGACCGTGAGCGGCCCAACTCGGGTCAAGGTTGCCGTCTGTGTGCCCATGGCCGCCGCTAGCATTGCAGGGAGCAGTATTGTCGACGCGGCATGACGCTCTTCTCCGAGCAACACCACCGCAGCAATCAACGCCGCCTCGGTCAGCAGCGTGATTGTGGCAACGCTTCGAATCTGCCGTCGCGATCCAATCTCTATCAGGGTTCGCCCGAAGATCGAGCCCATTAGAAAAGCAACCACAACGGCAAAGCTTTTGACCGCCTCCGGCCAGTGCGCCAGTGCTGCATCTTGCCCCAGGTGGACGGTCGTACCGGTCATGTGGGCGGTGAAGATGTGATAGAGGGTAATGAAGCCAATTACATCCACGCCGCCTGCCGCAAATGTCAGTAGGAGAGCTACGAAGCCCTTGACCAAAGGATGCCGAGTGAACTGCGGCTGTAACATGATGAACCGATAGATTTGATGCGGGGCAGACAATGGGCCTCCGGGTTCTGCGCCTTTTAGACAACAGGGGCATACAGGGCCGCATCTCGAACTATTGTTTAAATCGCTAAATTGATAGGACATAGCAAATGCCTAAACGTGAAGTAGTGGTCATCACTGGGGCGTCTGCCGGCGTGGGACGCGCTACCGCGCGGGAATTCGCGCGTCACGGTGCATGGGTAGGCCTGATTGCCAGAGGACGAGACGGACTGGAAGCCGCCAGTCGCGAAGTGGAAGCTCTCGGTGGAAAAGCGTTGCCAATTATTGCCGACGTGGCCAATCCGGAACTGTTGGAGCATGCAGCAGAGCAAGTCGAGAAGAAGCTCGGTCCCATCGACATCTGGGTGAACAACGCGATGACCTCCGTATTCTCGCCAATCAAACAGATGAAGCCGGAGGAGTATAGGCGCGTCACCGAGGTCACTTATCTCGGATACGTGTACGGAACTCTGGCTGCTCTGAAACGCATGCTTCCGCGCGACCGGGGCACCATCGTTCACGTTGGATCTGCGCTTGCTTATCGCAGTATTCCCCTGCAATCCGCGTACTGCGCTGCTAAGCACGCCGTGCTGGGCTTTTTTGCTTCGCTTCGCACCGAACTGATGCACGACCACAGCCGCGTTTCCACCGTGATGGTGCAAATGCCGGCACTCAATACGCCGCAATTCAGTTGGGTCAAGAGCCGGCTAGCCCGGAAGGCACAACCTGTTCCGCCGATCTACCAGCCGGAGGTTGCAGCTCGCGCGATTTACTACGCCGCACACCACCCCAGAAAGCGTGAGTACTACGCAGGTTGGTCCACTGTGAAAGCTATTGTCGGCAACAAACTGATTCCCAGTTATGGCGACAGATTGTTAGCGCGAATGGGTTATGACGCTCAGCAGTACGATGGGGCCGAAAACCCAAATCGTCCTCACAATTTGTGGGAACCGGTAGCTGGAGACCACGGAGCGCACGGAGCTTTTGATTCCCTTGCCCGCGACGCCAGCATGGAATTGTGGGCGGAGACTCACCCGCGCTTATTGCTTGGGGCTGCACTGATGATCTCCGGTGCCGCGTTTGCCTTCTGGAAAGAATCCCGGAAAGAATCCCGGCGCTCCAGTGTCGGGCCACAGAGGCTTCCTCGTGCGGCTTGATCAGAACTCATTTTAAGAGGCTCTTCTTTTCACAGCTTCTCGATCTTTTCGGATCCGACTGGAGAGCAGAGCCTTCGCACTCTCCAGTTCTTTCCTGCGTTCCGGGCTGAGCTTGGAACCTGCGCGGTTGATGAAAAAGGTCAACATCCGCATGCCAGAACCGGGACCTTTCGGAGAGACCTCCTTTGAGGCTAAGACTCTCGCTATGGTCGCAGCATCTTTCGTGAACAATCCAGGTGGCGGATAGGTCGAAACCGTCTTGACCTTGGCTACCCAGCCTTTTTTCTTATCCGTCGCCATGACTCGCCTCCAGTTGCCTTGCCCGCTTGCGTCCCGACCGCAAGCCTGTTCGACGTTCTCGTACACATCTGGTGAATTGACAATCGATCCCAGTTATCTCTCTATTCATCAAATGTGCCTATGCCGTTAGATCATCGCGAAGTTGAAAAGCCGCTGAAGAAACTCCGGAAAATGGTGAACAGTTTGCCGAAACGGCCCTCGGCTGAGCAGGTCCATGACATTCGCACCCGGGCGCGCCGCATGGAGGCGACCCTGCACGCGCTGCTGCTTGATGGTGACCGAAAGGGACAGCGGGTTTGCGAGGCGATCGCGCCCATACGGAAACGGGCTGGCAAGGTGCGCGACATGGATGTGCTCACCGGATTAGCTTTAACTCTGCGCGGCAATGACTCGGATTGCCTGGTCCGATTGCTGGAGCAACTCGGGCACTGGCGCTTTCAGGATGCCCGCAAACTGCACCGGACCGCATTGCGCCAGCGGAGTGTCGCCCGGTTCTATCTCAAGCGGTACCGCTCTCTGGTCAACCGCAACTTCAAAAACAACAGCACGCAAGGTGACTGGGACAGGAAAGCGGCCGCAAGCGTTCTGCAGCTGTCTGGCGAATTGGCGAAATGGCCGCGGCTGACCGCAGAGAACCTTCATCCCTTCCGCCTGAAAGTGAAACAACTGCGGTACGTCCTTCAGCTCTCGGGCAATAACGAAGACGAACTGGTCTGGATGCTCGGCCAGGTAAAAGACAAGATTGGCGAGTGGCACGATTGGATGGAACTGGCCGCAATCGCAGGAAAAGTACTGAAACACGATAGCGGTTGCGTCGTTCAGGAACAGATCCGGTCCAAAACAAAGCAGTGCTACGAGGAGGCGATGGCCATCGCAATTCAGCTCAGGGTGCGATACTTTCAACGTTCCAGCAAGAATAATCGGATAACAGGAAGAGAGTCTGTGAAGCGTCCGGTATCCGATTCGGCCGCCCGTTTGGCTGCGTAGGGTGAGCGTGCCCACGCTCAGTTTCGTTGCCAAATTTGATGAAACAAGCACGTCCCAGGTGCCTCTGGCGCCCGGGACCGCGCGAGAACGGGTTGGAACTCATTGTCTCTAACTAACTCGCCGGTGTTCGTGAACCTCACATCTGGCTCGGCCGGTCGCGAATCCGGGCAACTCGAGGCCGCAACCGCATTTCAAAACTCGGATAATCCGCAATGGAGTAATAGAACAGGCAGCGAGGCGATGCTGCCACACGGCGAAGTCTGCCCTTTACTTTCGGGGCCCAATGCAAGCCAGGTAGGCAGCGCTTGCGGCAGCAGAGAGGAGAAATAATGAAAGCAGTCGTCTTTCACGGAATCGGTGATATTCGCCTGGATAATGTTGCCGATCCCAAAATCAAGGAGCCTCCTGACGCAATCGTGCGCCTGACGGCCAGCGCCATCTGCGGCACTGATCTTCACATGATCCGCGGGACGGTCACGGGCATGAAGCCCGGCACCGTGCTGGGACATGAAGGGGTTGGATTTACCAGGCGCGCACGGCAGCCTCCAGAGCTCCGTGCGTGCCTGTTCTCATTTCGTTCTAAAATTTCGCCTAAATGCAAACGTGCTAGCAGTTAGGGCCGAAATCCTTTTCGAATGCCTCTGCCAGCTTGGCGCCCCAGTTGTTCTTGGGCTTCAAGCGTCCGGCAAAGAAACGCAGAATCGGCGGCTCTTCGCAAAATTCCAGTCCACCAATCATACTGCGGTGCTCGTACAGCCACTTAATGCGGTCCGCAGCGTATTGGAAATGCGACATCGTGAAAACGCGACGCGGCACGGCCAAGCGCAGCAGTTCCATATCCGAAGGAACGTCATTGCCCTCTTCATCGCGATCCATGGAGATCGAGCCGCGCTCCATTCCGCGGATACCGGAAATGATGTAGACAGCGGCGGCTAGAGATCCGGCCGGATACTCGGATTGCGGAACATGCGAAACAAAGCGCATAGCATCGACATGGCAGGCCAGTCCGCCCGGAGGCGTGACCACTGGCACTTTGTTCTCGATCAATTGCTCGACAAGGTACTTGATGGCGTCGGCCGAGGAGCCTGCGATTTCGAGTTCCGTCATTTCACGAACACCGACCGCCATGGCTTCAATTTCCTTGGACGACATGCCGCCATAGGTGTAGAACCCTTCATAAACCGGCAGCCACGGGCGAATGGTTTCGTACAGGTCCTTGCGGTTTGTGGCGATAAAGCCGCCGCGAACACTGCAGCTCTTACGTCCGGAGAGATAGCAAAGGTCGGCAACTTCCATAATCTCGCGAATGATGTCCTTAATGGAAGCGTTGGCATATTTCGGCTCACGCTGACGAATGAAATACGCGTTCTCGGAGATCAAGCTGCCATCAACAAACAGCGGAATGCCTAGCGGCGCGATAAGCTTCTTGATTTCGTGCAGATTGGCCAGCGAAAACGGTTGGCCGCCAATCAGATTGGTTGTCGCTTCCATGCGAACGAATGGAATCTTGCCGGCGCCAACCTTATCGATGGTCTCCTTGAGCCGCCCCAGGTCCATGTTGCCCTTGAACGGTTTGTCGCTCTCGGTTACAAGCGCGTCCGGCCCAAACAACTCCAGAACAGTTCCCCCCACCAAGTTGAAATGGGCTTTCGTCGTGGTGAAGTGATAGTTCATCGGAATAAAATCGCCGGGCTTGATGAAGGACTTGGCCAGCAGATGCTCGGCAGCGCGTCCCTGGTGTACCGGCAACAGATATTGGTAGCCGAAAATTTCCTTTACCGCGTCCAGCAACTTGTAGAAGCTTTCCGAGCCGGCGTAGGCGTCATCGGCCTGAAGCATTGCTGCCTGCTGGTTATCGGTCATGGCATTGGTGCCGCTGTCGGTCAGCATGTCCATGAAGATGTCACGGGTACGAAGAAGGAAGGTGTTGTAACCGGCCTCATCCATCGCCTGGAGCCGCTCGCGAACAGGAGCCAGTCTTACCTTCTGCACAATCCGGATCTTGTGCATTTCGATGGGAATTTCGGAACCATTGGATAAACGGATGCTCATTATTCAACCAATCAGGAATGAAGATTTAAACCATATCTTGATGATTACACGCGGAAAACCGCAGTGCAATCTGAATCCGCACAGGAGTGGGCTTGATCCGATTTCACGAGGAAAACAGGTCCGGTCCTGAGTAGACACAAATCATGCGCGACAACAAAATCATCGCCCATAACTTTCACCACAGGAAAAATATGGTGCGCCCGGCGAGATTCGAACTCACGACCTAACGCTTCGGAGGCGTTCGCTCTATCCAGCTGAGCTACGGGCGCGCACAGGTAATTATACCTGAGCACTTGCCTCGCACAGAATTGTAGTGAAAAAAGTCTCCGCCTATCGCATCAGCAGATAGAACAGAATCCAGAAAGGTGCTGTCAGAGCGATTGCCACAATCAATCCTCGCAGGGCACCGCCGGGATGCTCGCAGTCAGTGTCCTGGGCGAACGCACGCCCTTGGGCTTCGTTTAGAGGAGCCGCGCAGGAATGATCGGAAAGCTCGTGCGAGAAAACCAAAGAAATCTCCCGTGCATTTAGATTCCTGGCGCCTCCCTCCGGTTGCTCAGCCTTGCAATTTCTTTTCACATTCTTGAAGTTCCGAGTGCAACGAATCAAGAATATAAATCCGTTTCTCGAGAAAAGAAGTCATACTCTTAGACGTGACCGCCCAGGATCGCGCACTGGAAAGCTTCGCAGTCTACCTTCGCGTGGAAAAAGGGTTAGCCCCTCTCAGCATCAAAGCCTATGCCGGAGACCTCTCGCTCTGGGCGGAGTTTCTCTCTAAGCGCCGCAAAACGGTGCTCACCGCTCAGCGCGAAGACCTGAAGGACCTGTTGCAGCACCTGCTTGGCCACGGAATGGATTCGCGTTCCGTAGCTCGCAAGCTATCGGCCCTGCGTCACTTTTATCGCTACTTGCTGCTGGATAAGCTGATTGCACACGATCCCACGCTCGAGATCGACAGTCCCAAACAGTGGAAAGTGCTTCCGAAAGCTCTCTCCGAAGAGGAAGCCGCCACGCTGATCGAAAGCCCCGGCCAGTGCGATGCAGCCTCGACTCAGTCGCGCTTTGCGCAGGCTCTCGCCCTTCGTGATCGCGCCATTCTCGAAGTCCTCTACGCGGCGGCCATGCGCGTTAGTGAGTTGGTGAATGTGCGCATAGAAGACACCAAACTGGACCTCGGCTACATGCAGGTACGCGGCAAGGGGGATAAGGAACGCATCGTTCCTCTGGGTGCTCCCGCCCAAAAGGCGCTCGACGTCTACCTGCGCGATGCGCGTCCCGTGCTTGCAGGCCGCAAAAAATCCCCGGCGCTTTTCCTTGCGCGCGGCGGGCGCAAACTTACGCGCGAGCGTATTTGGATGATCGTAGACCAGGCGTCCAAAGCTGCTGGCCGCCACGCCTCGCCGCACATGATGCGCCACTCGGCTGCCACTCACATGGTTTCTCACGGGGCCGACCTGCGCACCGTGCAAACCGTGCTGGGCCATGCCGATATTTCGACGACACAGGTCTACACTCACGTCGCACTCGACCGTCTGCAAAAGGTGTACGCCGATCACCATCCACGAGCTCACGCACGCACCAAAAACAAATCTGATGAGCACCAATAGACCCATCCCGGCAGATTCCCGGCAAACACCCGCTGGCACCGCGCTGTCCGGCTTCATTCGCGCTCTGGTTGAGCGCAACGCATCCGAGCACACCATCAAGGCCTATCGCACCGACCTGACGGAGTTCGTAACCTTCGTTGGCCCCGAAGAGTTCCAAGCAATCGACCACCTGCTGATCCGCGCCTTTCTGGCGCAGCTCTACGAGCGCGGATTGAGCAAGGCTTCGGTGGCACGCGCCCTTTCATCCGTCCGCTCGTTCTTCAAATGGATGGGGCGAGAACACATGATCGATTCGAATCCCGCGCTGCTGGTGTCAGCACCAAAGCTGCCGAAAAAACTGCCTCGCATCCCGACCATGGAGGAGATGAACTCCGTACTGGACGCCGAGATGCCGCAAGAGGCCGCATTTGCCGAGCGCGACCGTTTAATCCTCGAACTGCTGTACGGATGCGGCATTCGCAACAGCGAACTGACGGGCATCAACTTGAATGATGTTCAGCAAGGCCAGGGTGCGATTCTGGTGCGCGGCAAAGGCAAAAAAGAGCGGTTAGTTCCCTTCGGCGAATCCGCGCAAATTGCGCTTCGCGATTACCTTCCACATCGGGCCAATACGCTCCACAACAATAAGCGTGTTGGTGAAACCGCATTGTTGATAAACCTGCGTGGAACGCGGCTAACGACCCGCAGTGTGGGGCGGATCGTAAAGTCCATTGCCGTCGCCGGCGGCCTGCCTCGCGAGGTGCACCCCCATACCCTGCGCCATGCCTTCGGAACGCACATGCTGGAGGAGGGAGCGGATTTGCGCTCCATTCAGGAACTGCTCGGCCATGCGAGGCTTTCCACCACGCAGCGTTACACGCAACTCACAACAAAACAGGTTTTGGATGTTTATGACAAGACGCATCCACGCGCAAAGTAACCCTGCATTTCTGCTTTCGCCGTAAAGTTAATGATGAATTGGAAAGTGTTCGCGAGCCAGCTTACGAAGCAGCAACACCGGACATGGCGCGTGGTCGAGTACGAAACGTGCGACATGTCCCACGGATCGTGGACCAACATGCGGCGGTTCACCATACTCTGATCGTGCGCAGATCACAATCACGTCCGCCCCCCACTCTGCGGCGGCTTTGACGATTTCAAGTTCCGGACGTCCGTGCCGCAGCAATATTTCCGCGTCCTTCACGTAGCCGAGTCCCGCCTTTACAATGTCCTGCGCAGCCGCTGTTTCCGCCGCCAGCATCTCCTCCGTTATCGGTTGGTGATGCATGGGGGGCCTCAAAAAACGCTCGCGCATCCGGTCTATATCTTCGCGTGGACCTATATCGATCACTGCAAGCAAAGCAATCTCCAGAGGCTCAGACGTGGTGAACATCTGCGCTGCGTGGCCAATCTGCTCGGCATTGGTTGCATCCAGACAACCTAGAACTCGCATCGTTGACTCCTTGCCCTATAACAACAACCAGATCGTCAATGCACCGGCAAACAGCATCACCGGCGTTACGAGCGCACCTACTTTGAAATAATCCAAACCCGAAACTTCCACATCCCGCTCTCTCAAAATTAACAACCAGAGAATGGTGGCCAGCGATCCGACTGTAGTTAGATTCGGCCCCAGGTCGCACCCGAACATCGTCGCGGCAACAAAGCCATTTCTTATTGCCGGAGCCGCATGTTGAATGCTGACCAGCGACGAAGTCATCACTACTGCCATCGGCACATTGTTGATCAAGTTCGTACCCAGCGCGGCCCCGAACGTGCCCACCATCACCGCGCCAAAACTCGTACCACCTGAGAGATGCAGAAGCAGGTTACCCAGTTTGGCTGTGAGTCCGGTGTCTTGAATCGCACGAACGACAACAAACATCCCTGCGATGAATCCGAAGATTGACCATGAGATTCCTTTTCCCGCCTCCAGCAGCGTCGTCCTCTTCCAGAAGAGTGCGCCCGCCAAAAGCAGCAGTGCACCGACCACGGCAACGATCGATACCGGAAACTGAAGAGCCGATGCGACCACATAGGAAGGCGCAACAAAAGCAAGCACCCACAACGTATATCGAAAGTATGCTTTATGCTTCACGGCTTTTTCTGCCGTGGGCAGGAGAGAAAAATCGAATTTCCCCTTTAGCTGCGCACGGTACAACCAGTAAAACATCGCAACGTTGATGGCTATCACGATCAGGCTTGGCAAAAAAAGCAGGCGCAGGAAGGAGAACAGATCAAGCGGAAAATGCGACATGACGATGATGTTGATGGGATTGCTGATCGGCAGCAGGAAGGAAGCCGTATCTGCAATGAATGTACACGCAAACAAGTAAGGGAGAACTGGAAGCCGCAATTTTGTTACCAACACGTAGACGACAGGGGTCAGGATCAGCGCCGTCGCATCGTTGGAAAAAATCATGCTGATGACACTTCCCAACAGAAATACATTCAGGAACAATCGTGCTGCACTTCCCCGGGCGAGTTGTGCCGCCCGCACAGCAAGCCAATCAAATAGTCCTGCTGTTTCCGCCAGGGCAGAGAGTCCCATCATTCCTAAAAAGAATAGAAACGTGTTCCAGTCTCTTAGCAGAGTGGTGGCGGCAACGGCAGGCCGGATTAATCCCAGCAAAAGCATTGCGAACGCGCCCGCCATAGCAATGCGTGACTCATTCCAGCGAAACGGGCGAGTCATGATTCCCGCGAGGGTCAGCAAACCTATGAACGATGTGAGGAAAGTTCTCCAGAATTCCGATAAAGGAAAGTACAGAAACACGGACAAAGTCCCTCGTGAAGCTTTTTTATCTTCTAATTTGCGACAGTTGCTCTAACCCCCAGGGGGTTAGAGCATTTGGCCCACGTTGTCGGTTGTGAAGAGATACGTATACGTCCGTGCCGCGAGGCAATGACGGGAGAATCTTCTAAACATGGTGCAGTTCAGCAGGTTCTTTTGGCTTGGATCGGCCGGCCAGATCGTCCCACATCTCTACAACTCGATTGCGAAGCTCCTCGGTAAGTCGGTCGTAAGCCTCTTCCGGTTTTTCGTTCAGGTCAGGATAGATCGGCTTACCGACACGGACGCGCAGAGGATGGAAACCTTGGAATCCTTTGCCCCGAGGCCAGCACTCATGGAATCCATACTCGGCCACCGGAACGATAGGAACATTAAGATGCCGTGAGAGAATCGCCGCACCCTTCTTGAACTTCTTGGGAGGCCCGTCAATGGAACGCTCACCTTCGGGATACATCATGAGAATCTTTCCCGCACGGAGACCGTAAGCCCCGGCGCGCATCGCTGGCACAAGATTCGAGTCCGGATCGACCGGAATGAGGTGCAGAAATTGCGCGAATTTCCGCATCGCCCCCTCGCCAAAAATCTCGGTAGTACCCACATAAAAGACGTTGTGAAACGCTTTCCACGGAAGCGCTGTGGTCAGAATGGGAGCGTCGAGATAGCTCGAGTGATTAGGGGCAATGATGCACGGGCCCTCCGGCAGATTCTCCATTCCCTCTACGCGCAACTTGAACAAGACGTGGGATGCCCACTTGACGCTCTTGCCAAAGAGCCACCAGAAAAAGCCCACAATCGGGCGCTCAGCGGTGATGGCGAGCACCTCGGGGTCTGTGGTCTCGACATCGAAAACCGTGCTCCACCCGGAAGCCTGCCGCACAGTTTTTCCCCGGTTCTGGAGAACGATGTTCACCAGTTCCCGAACTGTGTAAGCCTCACTCGCAGCGGAGTCCTCGACCTCGGCGCCAAGGCGATGAGCCATGTCGACAAGTAACTCGACTCGTTCCATGGAATCGAGTCCAAGATCAAGCTCAAGGTTATCGTCAGGATGAATCTCTTTTTGATAGTCCTTGCCGACGGCTTCGGCAACAGCGGTCAGGGCATGCTGCACGTCGGGAGAGGCCAGCCAGACGCGGTCCTGGTCGGAGAACGCGCGTCCTTTCGGCGTGATCTCTTCAATCTTGCCGCTGGCGGAAAGCTCGAGCAGTTTTTTCTTTATCGCGTTGCGCCGCAGTTTGCGGGTGGTAGTGCGCGGAAGATCATCCTGCCAGATATCGTAAGAGAGAATTCGTTTGGTGGCCGGCAGCGTGGCCGAGATGCTCTCCACGTCGTAACGAATCACCTCGCGGATATTGACGATTTTGTGCTCGCGAAGTACATCGAAATTGGGGATGATCACCGCGTGCAGGCGTTCGCTGAGAGGCTCGCCAGGCTTGCGGCTCTCAAGCCCAAGAACGCAGAGTTCCTTTATCCACTGTGAACGCAGGTAGTAGCTCTCGATCTCTTCAGGGTAGATGTTCTTTCCGGAACTGAGAACTATTACGTCCTTGGCTCGTCCAGTAATGAAGTAATTTCCCTTGGCATCCGAGTAGGCGAGATCGCCGGTGTAGAGCCATCCATCCTTCAGAGCTTCTGCAGTAGCCTCCGGGCGATTGTAGTAACCTTTCATCATGGTTGGGCCGGCGATCGCGATTTCACCCACGAGGTGCCCGTTCTCGTCCACCTTTGTGTCTACCAGCTTGGATTTCAATCCCGGCAGCGGACGGCCAATGGAACCGATTACGTTGTCATCCGGAGGCGTGCAGAAACAACCACTGGTGGTCTCTGTCAATCCATAGGCCTGCAGCATCGGGAAGCCAAGTGCCTGAATATCGCGGCCAATCTGCGCGTCAAAGCGCGAACCTCCAGTGACAAAGTAGCGAATGTTCGGTCCAAGCTGAGCGTGAACTTTCTTGAAGAGGACCTTGCCGAGATTGAAACCAATCTTCTGCGAAGCCGTACTGAGAGAGAGCATTAAACGGAAGATCTTCTCCGCCAGACGGCCCTTCTTAGTTACCTCTCCGAAAATGCGCTCGTGGATGAGATAGAAGAACTGCGGAACACAGCAGAAGATAGTGATTCCGCGCTCACGCAATGCAAGCATCAGCTCTTGCGAATTGAGCGAGTCGAGAAAAACAACTTTGCCACCGTTGCCGAGCGGAAAGAAAATGTTGACCATCTGCGCCAGCACATGGAAGAGCGGCAACACACCCAGCAAACCATCTCCCGGACCAAGTCGAACGAATTTTCGGACACATTCCAGTTCGGCCGTCAGGTTGCCATCAGTGAGCATTACGCCCTTGGGGTCGCTGGTGGTTCCTGAGGTGTAAATAATGGATGAAACATCATCTGGTTGCACCGGAACCGCAACGAAGCCCGGTTCCGACGCGAGAACCATATCCTGCACGAAGGGGAGTCCTTCGTGTGGAACGTCCAGCATGGCAAGCTTAATGTTCCGGTCTCCAACTGCCGCTTTGCCTATGGGAAAGCTACGCTCGTCCACAAAGAGCAGGGTTGTGCCGGAGTCATCAAGCAGTTTTGCGACCTGCTGCGGGTTGAATGCTGTATCGAGGGGAACCGCGGTATTGCCGCTGGCTATGATGCCAAGATAGGTTGCAACCCAGCTCGGGCTATTGAAGGCAAGAATCGCACAACGCGTGCCGCCGCCGATACCGGCGCGAACCAGCCACTGCGCAACACCGTCGGAAAAATGGCGAAGCTGCTGATAGGAAAAGCTCTCGATGGTGTGGCCGTCTGCTGTAGTGCTGACGCTGCAAAGCGGCGACTGCGGCATGGAGGTTCCGGCCTGCCGCTGAATCTCCACTGCGGGTGCCGTCGGCCAGCGCTCCACGGATTCGAGGAAGCAGCTATAAAACATTAGTACCCCCAAACCACAGAATATAGGGCGTAAACACGCCTGCGACAGAGTTTATCGCACGACAGGGAACAGCCGCACTCGATTGGACAGCATGGCCGAAATTTCCCGCTCCCTATTTTAAAAAAGACGCGAGGAACACTAAGTTCTTGAGGTGGGGGAGCTTTCGGCAAGTTCGCGAAGACTGTCGAAAATCGCCAGTTCCCCGCTTTCATGTTTCAAAGTCTCCCGAAGGGAGAACGTCACTGAAAAGTGAGGCGCGTGGGAACAAAAAGACACCTCGAGAAACTCGAATTCGCGCGTGGACTTGACCGTGGTCATCGGATTGGAAATCTCCGGCTCCCATTCAGGCTGGGTAGAGAGATAAAGAGACGCTACAGCGAGTGTCGGCAAGGCAGTGCTGTATTGCGTGCATCGCCTGAGGGGGCCGAGCCAGCGAGTGCGAATTATTTCGATGTTCCGTTGCGGCGGACAATTGAGGTTAGCTTCAAAGGTCAACGTTTCCTGACAGTGACGCCAGTGCCAGGCAGCCCATCTGACTGGCATCTCGCGAGGCGCCAAACGCGCTTCCAGAAAAGGCTGACGAAAAGCAGTGCCGGATAGCCGCAATCGCGCACGAAAGTGCGACGGACTAATCCAGTCGACGCCGCTGACCTGACCATGCGTAATGATGGCTCCCTCAATCCAGTTCAGAACCCTTAAAGCACGACGTCGATTCAGGTGCAGGAACGCCCAATACCAAACGCCCACGACCAGGAATCCGAAGCAGACGCTGATGAATGCGAGTTCCATGACACCTAATATGGATGCGCGGGGCGACGCAGAGAGATGCTATTTTCTACGCCTCCAACGCGGCAAATGCGACCGGTTAAGCCTCTCTCTTGTAACAGCGCCAGCTCCAAACTTTTCTCGCGATTCAGGGCGAAAAGCCCTTTCCTGACCCGTATTTCATGGATGGAATGAACTGCGGGCGCTTTGATCTGCGTTCGCGCCCAAACCAGCCAGAGCAGGGCCTGCAAGCCGTCCCGCTTTTCAAATTTCAAGCAGCGCGGCACACAGAAACTGAATCTCAATTGAATCTCTTTGGAATGGTGCATGAAGACAGAAAAATGGGAAAACCCGCTCGGCAAGCCAAGAGGGATTTGTACGGAGGAGAGAAAGTAGCAGGTGAGCCCAATTCTGGGCTAAGGAGTGAGAGAAATCACTGATCTAACGTAACCCTTTTGTGGTATAAGATTACGGTCCCGGATAGTAGATGTTTTTTCAGAAAGCTCCGGGAAGTGGAGCGCCTCGCAAGCGTCTCCTGAGATACCCAACGCGGCCAAGCCTCAACATTCCTTGATGTGGAAGCGCGTTTTCGGGTTAGCTAGCCCAGAAGCGTGACGTGTGTGGCCGTGCCTCGCCCGCCCCTCCTGTGCATAGCTGATTTAACCACTAGAAGCAGCCCGTAACGACTGTGCACTCGGAGGAACGTATGGATGTTTGCCTATCGCAGAGCATAAATTATCTTCGCCGCCTGACCAAAATCAGCTTACTCCGTCGCGGTGTTTCGCTAATTACTCTGACTCTTTTCACCTCAATTGCAGCTCTGGCGGAATCGGGTGGCGGTGAAGCTTCACTGAAACTTCCCGACCTGAGCAGCGTCAGCTTTTTCAATGGCGCAATAGACGGCCACAAATTGCTGATGATCGGCATGTTCTTCTGCGTGCTCGGACTGCTGTTTGGTCTTTGGATGTACACCCATCTGAAGAATCTGCCAGTTCACCGCGCCATGCGCGAGATCTCCGAACTAATCTACGAGACTTGCAAAACTTACCTGGCTACTCAGGGAAAGTTCATCATGATCCTGTGGTGCTTCATCGCTGTGATCATCGCGGCATACTTTGGCTGGCTGAACCCGGTTCCCGGCAAGTCGGTCGGCGTCACCCTGCCAATCATCCTGGCCTTCAGCCTGATCGGTATCGCGGGCAGTTACGGTGTGGCATGGTTTGGCATCCGCGTGAACACCTTTGCAAACTCACGCACCGCGTTTGCTGGCTTGGCCGGTAAGCCTTTCCCCGTCCATGACATTCCGATGAAGGCGGGCATGAGCATCGGAATGATGCTGATCAGCGTCGAGTTGCTGATCATGCTCCTGATTCTGGACTTCATCCCGGGCGATTACGCCGGTCCGTGCTTCATCGGTTTCGCCATCGGCGAATCGCTTGGGGCAGCGGCGTTGCGTATCGCAGGCGGTATCTTTACCAAAATTGCCGATATCGGCTCTGACCTGATGAAGATCGTCTTCAAGATCAAGGAAGACGATGCGCGCAACCCGGGCGTAATTGCGGATTGCACGGGCGACAATGCGGGCGATTCGGTTGGACCATCGGCGGACGGCTTTGAAACCTACGGCGTAACCGGCGTCGCGCTGATCACCTTTGTCCTGCTCGGTGTGCACAACCCGACTGTCCAGGTGCAGTTACTGGTCTGGATCTTTGTCATGCGCGTAATGATGCTTATTTCCAGCGCGGGTTCTTATTTCCTGAACCATGCGTTCGCTAAGCTGAAGTATGGCAACAGCGACGCCATGAACTTCGAATCTCCTCTGACTTCACTGGTCTGGCTGACGTCCATCGTCTCCATCGTCCTGACTTATGTGGTCAGCTACGTGATGATTCCCGTTCTTGGTAACGACACAACGCTGTGGTGGAAGCTGGCTACGATCATCAGTTGCGGAACGCTGGCTGGCGCGCTCATTCCCGAGCTGGTCAAGGTCTTTACCTCGACGGGAAGCTCACACGTGCAGGAAGTCGTGACAGCATCGCGTGAAGGTGGCGCTTCGCTGAACATTCTCTCCGGCTTTATTGCTGGTAATTTCTCCGGTTACTGGCTGGGTCTGGCAATGGTCGCGCTGATGGGGATCGCCTTCCGTGTGAGCTTGCTGGGATTATCGGAGCTGATGCTGGTTCCGGCGGTCTTTGCATTCGGTCTGGTAGCCTTCGGTATGCTCGGTATGGGTCCGGTGACAATCGCGGTCGATTCCTACGGCCCAGTCACTGACAATGCACAGTCGGTATACGAGCTTTCGCTGATTGAGCAGGTTCCCAATATCAAGGCGGAAATTAAGAAGGACTTCGGCATTGACGTGAATTTTGATCGTGCCAAAGACTTGCTTGAAGAGAACGACGGCGCGGGTAACACCTTCAAAGCAACTTCCAAGCCAGTGCTGATCGGTACCGCAGTGGTGGGCGCAACCACGATGATCTTCTCGATCATCATGGGCCTCACCAACGGTCTGACCCAGAACCTCGATAAGTTGTCCTTGCTGCACGCACCCTTCGTCCTCGGTCTCATCACCGGCGGCGCGGTGATTTACTGGTTCACCGGAGCGGCTACCCAGGCGGTTTCCACCGGTGCCTACCGCGCTGTGGAATTCATCAAGGACAACATCCAACTGGAAGGTGCCGAAAGGGCCAGCGTCGAAGACTCCAAGAAGGTCGTTGAAATCTGCACATTGTATGCGCAGAAGGGCATGTTCAACATCTTCCTCGGCGTCTTCTTCGCGACTCTTGCATTTGCGTTTATCGAGCCTTTCTTCTTCATCGGTTATCTGTTCTCGATCGCGATCTTCGGCTTGTACCAGGCAATTTTTATGGCCAATGCCGGTGGCGCGTGGGATAACGCCAAAAAGATTGTTGAAACAGAACTGAAAGCAAAGGGAACGCCTCTGCACGATGCGTGCGTTGTGGGCGACACGGTGGGCGACCCGTTCAAGGACACCTCTTCGGTGGCCATGAACCCGATCATCAAGTTCACCACATTGTTCGGATTGCTGGCGGTACAGCTTGCCGTAACGCTGGCTGCCAAGAACGCGTTGATGACCCACATACTGGCACATGTCTTCTTCCTGGTTTCGGCTATCTTTGTATGGCGCAGCTTCTACAAGATGCGCATTGAAAGGTCTACCCAGGCAGAGGCAGCGAAAGCCGCCGCCGCATGCGACTAGTCTGCACAAGTTGGACGAAACGCCACCCTTCGGGGTGGCGTTTCTATTTCACTTCGATTGCCTGCTATTCTGTTTTCATGAACCCAGTCGCGTTGACCCGTCAGCTCATCGATATCGAATCAGTAACCGGCAAGGAAGGCCCAGTTGCCGATTTCATCGCCACCTATTTGGAGGAGCTTGGCTACCTTGTAGAACGCATGCACGTCGAAGGTCAACGCTTCAACATTTTCGCAAGGCCGGCAAACATCGACGTTCCAACGCTGGTCTTCTCTACTCACACCGACACGGTTCCCCCATTCCTGCCTTCACGCGAGGACGCTGAAAACATCTACGGTCGCGGTGCCTGCGATGCCAAGGGAATTATTGCGGCCCAGATCGCAGCCTGCGAACAACTCCGCAATGACGGCTACTCTGTTGGGCTGCTCTTTGTGGTCGGTGAGGAGCGCGACTCACTGGGTGCCACGGTTGCCAACCGAAACCCGCGCGGATCGCGTTTTCTGGTCGCCGGAGAACCCACGGACAACCGCATTGCCCTGGCCTCCAAGGGAGCGCTGCGCGTTGAGGTTACCGCGCACGGAATCGCGGCGCACTCGGCCTATCCGGAGCTGGGTGAGTCCGCGATCGAAAAGCTGCTGGATTCGCTTCAGGCTTTGCGAGCAATGAAGTTGCCGCACAATCCCGACATTGGTTCCAGCACTGTGAACATAGGTATTATCGAAGGCGGAAAAGCAACAAACGTCATCCCGGCTTTTGCCAAGGCGCAGTTGCTCTATCGTCTGGTGGGCCCATCGGCGGAACTTCGTAAAGATATCGTCGCAGCTGTCGGCCCGCTTGCAGATGTCGAGTTCGTTCTTGATATTCCATACATGCAATTTCTCACGGTTCCGGGAATTCCATCCATGACGGCCTCCTTTACGACGGACATTCCGAAGCTTTTGGCGTGGGGTGAACCCGTGCTGCTTGGCCCAGGCTCAATCTTAGTCGCGCACACGGAGCGTGAATTCATCTCCAAGTCTGAACTCATGCGGGCCATCGAGCTATATGTGCAGACCGGGAAATATCTGCTGCGCTGATCGAAGCAGTCTCTCAACGAATGAGGCGATTGCTGAAGCAGATCGCCCGTGCATTTTTTTTTTGACAGCTTCCCTGACAGCGGGAACCCGCTCTCGATTCGCGTTAAACTCGTCCGATTATGAATACGAGTCAGCCTAACGCGCTCGCCCACGCCTCCTCTGCTTACCTCCGATCCGCGATGAACCAGCCCACTCACTGGCACGAGTGGAGCCCAGAGGCACTCGCCCTCGCCAAGAAAGAAGACAAACCTATTCTGCTCGACATCGGCGCGGTGTGGTGCCACTGGTGTCATGTAATGGATCGCGAGTCGTATGAATCCGAAGAAATAGCAGCCATCCTGAACACCCACTTTGTGGCCATTAAAGTTGATCGCGATGAGCGTCCTGATGTGGACGCGCGCTACCAGGCGGCCGTAGCAGGAATAACCGGACAAAGCGGCTGGCCTCTGACGGTGTTTCTCACGCCGGAGGGCAAGCCTTTTTACGGTGGAAGCTATTTCCCTTCGCGTGATGCCTCCGGGCATCCGGCCTTTCAGCGAGTTCTGCTCGCTATCGCTCAGGCCTTTCGCGAAAAGCGCGATGAGCTGGAAGCGAGCAGCCAAAGCCTGATGAACGCGCTCGCGGATGCTGAAGGACTGCGTGAAAGCGCGGCCAACTTTTCTCCACGAATTGTGGAGCAGTTGGCGCAGGCAGCGCTTCTTTCATCTGACCGCGAGAATGGCGGTTTCGGCAATGCGCCAAAGTTCTTTCATTCCCCCGCAATTGATCTGCTGATTGACTGGTACGCGAGCACTGGCAAGGCGCAAGTAGGAAAAGTCATAACGACCACTCTTGAAAAGATGGCTCGCGGAGGAGTCTATGACCAGCTCGCCGGAGGTTTTCATCGTTACTCGGTCGATAATCGCTGGCGCGTGCCGCACTTCGAAAAGATGTCTTACGACAACTCTGAACTTCTGAAGAACTATGTGCATGGCTGGCAGGCCACCGGCAATCCGTTCTTCGCAGAAGTGGCACGCGACATTCTGCGCTGGTTCCGCGAGTGGCTTAGCGATCGTGATCGCGGGGGCTATTATGGCTCGCAGGACGCAGATGTCGGCCTGGACGATGATGGCGACTTCTTCACTTGGACGCTCGCCGAGGCAAGCGCCGCGTTAAGCCCGGAAGAACTCGCAGTCGCAGCAGCACATTACGATATCCGCAAACACGGCGAAATGCAGCACCGTCCGGAGAGAAATGTGCTCTGGGTAAGAGATTCCGTGGAGCAGATTGCCGCGAGCCAGAATCGCACGCTGGAAGCAACCGCGGAACTGTTGGCCAGTGCTAAAAAGAAGCTGTACTCCGCACGGCTGCAAAGACCAATGCCATTTATTGACCGTACTCTATACACCGGCTGGAATGCGCTCTGTATCTCCGCCGTATTGCAGGCTGCACGTGTTTTGGGAGAAAACGAGGAGCAGGAATTTGCGCTGCGTTCGCTCGACCGCCTGCTCTCCGAGGCATGGCAACCAGCACGGGGACTGCTGCACGTGACGGCCTATGCCGAGGGCGGCCTGAGCCAACGGCCAGCGGGTTTGCTCGACGATTATGCTTTTACGGTGCTTGCCTGTCTTGATGCCTACGAAGCAACCAGCACTCTGCGTTACCTGAAGAGCGCCGAGGAAATCACTGCGCGCATGATCGCGGGATTTTACGATGAAACCAGTGGTGGCTTTTTCGATCTTGATATCACCTTGCCCGATGAACCGATCGGAGCATTGGGCGCGAGGAGAAAGCCGTTTCAGGATTCTGCAACTCCCGCAGGCAATTCCGCTGCCGCAATTGCACTGTTGCGCCTTCACGCATTCAACGGGGATGCGCGGTTGCATCAGCGAGCCGAAGACACGCTGAAAGCGTTTGCCGGAATTGCCGGACAGTTCGGGATTGCTGCTGGCACATACGGACTGGCTTCGACGTGGATGGCGCGTGCGCACACACAGGTGATTGTGATTGGCGAAGGCTCCGATGCAGACACATTGTATGCGGAGGCGCTCGCTCCCTTCGCGCTGAACAAGGTCGTGCTCCGGGTGAAGAATCCGGTAAGCCCGCAGGCTGAATTGCCACCTGCGTTGGCAGATACTATCGCCGCTGCGGCGGGAACTACTGAAGGTCGCGCTGTCGCCCTGTTATGTAGCGACTTCGCTTGTCAGCCTCCGATTTACAACAGTAATGAGTTGCGCGTGGCCCTCCGCAACACCATTTACGGGGGACGGTTAGTCGCTTAGAGGGGAAATACCGCGGCTGAACTTTTCAAAGGAGAAAAGTAGGAAGAAACCAATTCTGCACGAAAGAAATCGTAATGATCACTGCCTAAATTCGGCCTGGTTCGACCAGCAGCCCAGCTTACGTTAGAGTGAGAACATGCCCACAATTGCTAAGAACCTCAAAAAGAATACGGCAGGGAAAAAAGCTGCGAAAAACGGTTCACCAAAAACGTCGGCCAAAGCGTCAAAAACGAATACTAACGGCTTTCGTTCGGGAACCTATATAGTGCCGCGCGGGCATGTCAGCATCGCGGTGCCAACCTTCTGGACTTTGCGCCAGACGAACGACGACTTACAGGTGGAATCCGAGGCCAGCGAGACGACCGTTGTTGTGACCGCTTACCAGCGAAGCGAGCAAGTGAAGTCTCTTGATGCACGAGATTACTTGAAGCATTTTCTCGAAACGGCTCCGGTGGCGGGACGGGTTCAAAGAGGCGAGTCCAGCAAGCAGAAGGCTAGTGCGCGTTATCGCGATGAAGAAGGCGACAACTGGTTCGTTCTCTTCATTTCCAATGGAAAGACACTACTGCTGGCAACCTGCCACTCGAATCGGCCATTAACCTCCCGCGAAGGCAAGACGGGAGTCGCAGTGCTGGATTCGATCACACTGAAAACGCGAGCGTAAGTTTGCGGCACGGCAGCATTGAATCGTTTTTTCTGCAGGGCCAAGCCGGAAGGCTCGAAGCTCTGCTGAACCTTGGCGTATCCAACGCACAATATGCATGCGTGATCTGCCATCCGCACCCCTTGTATGGCAGCACGATGCACAATAAGGTCGTATTCCACGCAATGAAAGCACTGAACGCGTTCGGATTTCCGGTGCTGCGCTTCAATTTTCGCGGAGTGGGAAAGAGCGAGGGTAAGCACGACAGTGGCCACGGGGAAGCCGACGATGTTAAAACTGCACTCGACTACATGGCGGAGCGGTTTTCCTTACCCATCATCTTTGCCGGCTTTTCTTTTGGAGCGGCAATTGGATTGCGCGCAGCCGTGCCGCACCCCCAGGTGAAAGCGTTGATCGCGCTGGGCATTCCGCTGAGTGCCGAAGGACGAGATTACAGCTATGCGCTTTTGAGGGAGAGCAATAAATCCAAGCTCCTGTTAAGCGGCGGTAGAGACGAGTTTGCACGGGCGGAGCTGCTCGACCAGGTGGCTGCCGAGGCAGCGGAACCCAAACGCGTGGTTGTAATATCGGGGGCCGACCACTTTTTCACCGGACATTTGGAAGAAATGCAAACAGCCCTGAACGGATGGGTGCGCGAAGTACTAGGGTATTGACGGTTCCTGCCGTATAATTTCGGCCATGACTGCGTCCGACCAAACAGTTATCGACGAGTGCACAATGCGCGCCATGCGTGCGACTGCACGGGATATCTTCAGGTACGCGCTCGACGAGTGCAGCATCGAACGCGGATTCAGCCGCAATATCCATTACGAACGCGACATTCTGCAGGTTGGCAGTGACCTGTACGATCTGGACACCTTCTCGCGGGTCTTTGTGATTTCTTTCGGCAAGGCTGCCCACACCAGCCTGGAGGCGCTGCTTTCGCGCCTGGGTGCTGGAACTGGAGCAACCGGTATTGTCTGCGCGCCCACATTGCCCGATTCGTTTGCTTTCGGCTTCCGCTATTTTCAGGGAGGCCATCCAATACCGAACCGCGAATCGCTGCGGGCGGCTGACGCGATCCTTCGCGCGCTCGAAACAATGAATGGCCGCTCACTGGTGATTTACCTGATCAGCGGTGGTGGTTCGTCCGTCGTCGAAAAACCGATCAGCGAGGAGATATCCTTCGAAGACTTGGCCCAAACCCATGAGGCGCTGGTGCATTCGGGGGCACCCATTGCGCAGATCAATGCAGTGCGCAAACATCTTTCGGCGGTGAAAGGCGGACGCCTGGCTTTGGCTGCATCACCCGCTCATCAGCTTTCCATAATGATCTCCGATGTGCCGGAGAACACAATTGCTTCGCTGGCAAGCGGACCGACCATGCCGGATCTCAGCACGGTCGAGCAATGCTATGACATCGTGCGACAGTACAACCTGCTGCCACAACTGCCGGAAAGCGTTCGCGAGCTCCTCCTGACGCGCCAATTGGAAGAGACGCCGAAGCCCAACGATCTGCCGTTTGAGCGGGCCAGATGGTGGAGCGTGCTCTCCAATATTTCCGCACAAAAGGCCACAGTGGAGCGGGCAGCAATAAACGGATTTGCCATCCAGATCGACAACACTTGCGACGACTGGGACTACCGTAAGGCAGCCGATTACCTGCTCAAAAGAGTGCGTGAGTTACGCAAGGGAGTTTCGCGCGCATGTCTGATCTCGGGCGGAGAAGTGACCGTCAAGATTGACGGAAAACCTGGGACCGGCGGACGCAACCAGCAATTCGCGCTCTATTGCGCCGAGCACATTGAAGGAGAGAATATCGCCGTGCTCAGCGCTGGAACTGACGGGATTGACGGAAACAGCCCGGCAGCTGGAGCAATCGTGGACGGATCAACGGTAGCGCGCGCGATTGAGAAAGGATTAAGCCCGCAGGCTGCGCTGGAAGGTTTTGATGCGTACCCGTTCTTCGAAGCACTTGGGGACACAATTGTTACCGGATTTACGGGAACCAACGTGCGCGACATACGCGTGTTGTTGGCGTGGTGAGCAGGCGGGAATCCGCATCAGAAGAACTCAGCGACTCCCTCCTCGAGCACACGTATGCGATCTTCGACCCTTAGTCGGCGGGCAGCGGACAGCAGACGCTTTACAGGCTCGTCTACTGGTTCCTGCGAAAGTTTAAAAGTTCCAAAATGCATGGGAATCATCTTCCGGGCACCCATATCCATAAAAGCACGCAGAGCATCCTCCGGGCTGGTGTGCACGGCACGGAAGCTCTCGGGGTAGTAGGCGCCTATCGGAAGCAGGGCAATCTCGGGAGAGAGCCGATCACCAATCTCGGCAAAGCCATCGAAATAAGCAGTGTCTCCCGAGTGATAAATCGAATGATTGCCGTCGGTGAGAACATAGCCGCCATACCCGCGATGCATGTCGCGAATGACGCGAGCTCCCCAATGTTTTGCTGGCGTCGCGGTGATGCGTATTTTTCGCAGCCGGAACTCCTCCCACCATCTCAATTCAACTACGCGCTCGAAACCGAGGTCGTTAACGAGATCACTGACATTATCAGGCACAATGAGCAGAGGCTTGCGTCCAGTCTTGCGGCGAGTCGCGCGAGCAATGGCACGCAGCGAAGGACGATGCAGATGATCGAAGTGCGCGTGAGTTACGAGGACGGCATCAAGTGGAGGAAGATCCTGTATCCGCAAACCGGGGCGGCGCAAGCGCTTGAGAACGAAGAGCCAAGGCGCGAAGATGGGATCGATTACTATGTTGCATCCGCCAATTTGAAGAAAGAAGGAGGAATGACCAATGAAAGTGACACCCATCTGCCCGTGAACGGCGAGCACCGGGCGATGGGTTCGCCCCGTACGTCTCGCCATAGCCGAGTGTCGCACCAACCTGCCGAGCTGACCGGCTTTCCGTCTGATACTGATATTCAACATCTCATACCTTGGACGCGAAGTTAGGCATCCACGGTTCTTTTATGGTAACTCCAAGCGGGAGCTTGTAACATTGCCGCAACTGGCTTTTAATCAAATTCCCGCTTTCGGAAAAGGAGGAAGTCTGGTGAAAATCGCGTACTTGGGATTGGGCATCATGGGACGCCCGATGGCCATAAACCTGGTGAAAGCTGGGCATGATGTGACGGTGTGGAACCGGACGCCAAAAAACGTGGAAGGCGCGCGCACGGCGGCAACTCCGGCCGAGGCCGCCAAGGACGCCGAGATTGTGTGGATATGCGTTGCCGACACCAAGGCAGTGGAATCGGTTTTGTTCGGCCCTAACGGCGTCGAACAAGTGTTACGACCGGGAGTTAAGGTAATAGACTCAAGCACGATCGCACCGCTGGCAACCCGCGAATTCGCAGCCCGTGTCCGGGCCAAGGGAGCTGAGTTTTTGGATGCTCCGGTTACGGGATCGAAAATTGGCGCCGAAAATGCGGAGCTGCTGTTCATTGTGGGCGGTCCGGAAAAGACAGTTACCGCACTCGAACCGCTATTCCTGACGTTGGGCAAAAAGGTGATCCGCGTTGGTGAAACGGGAGCGGGCGAGAGCGCAAAAATTGGAATGAATCTGATGGTTGCCACGATTTTCCAGGGCTTTGCCGAAGCTTTGGCGCTGACCGAAAAACTGGGTGTGCCTCCGGAGAAACTGGTCGAACTGATTAACTCGTCGATGATTCGAAGCGGCGTGACAGATTACAAGGCCAGCTTCGTGCTCAATCAGGATTGGTCTCCAAATTTTCCGCTTCGGTTGATGCTGAAAGATATTCGCCTGATGCTGGACGCGGCGCAGCAGGAAAAAGTAGCACTGCCAGCCCTGAGGGAAATAGAAAAGGTCTACCAAAAGGCAATCGACGCGGGACACGCAAATCACGACTACGCGGTGACAGTGGAGACGGTGAAAAATCTATAAGCGCAAAACCGGGCGGTAAGACGAGGCCGATTCCTCATACCCCAAAACATCATTGCAGGGCAGACGCTTCCGAAATGGCCGACCATGCCTGTAAGTTACCAGTGGTCGCCCCAGCCTCTTTGCTTTGGCTCAGTGCCCATATGCTCCAATTGTGCCTCGGCTACCCTCTTGCCTCCCGAGCCGCTTTCCGTACCGATAATGTGAATGAGATAGAGGCAATTTCCAGCAAAACCGGACATACACCAGACGTTCTGACAACCTTCGACTGGGGCGGCAACTTGGTCATTCAAAGCTCTCATCAGTTCGACTCGATGTGTGACGGACTCAAACTCCTCATTGCAGGCGCCGCGCAGCCACGCTTGCAATGCCAGTTCTGGAGAAGGGCCACACGCCTGGCGGACGTAGGTGCCTCCTCGGTAATCAATGACGAATGTGTAACGGGTATTCCTGTTTTTCATTTCGACCTTCTGTGGCGATCTCGGAAACCTGTTCTACACCTCTAGCTCCGGTCCATCCGTAAGTACAATGTTGTCCTGATCTTTCTCCAAGCTCTCATTGCCCAAAACTTGCCGCAGCTTGGCCTCATCGAGACTCTTGCACCAATGTCCGACTACGATGGCCGCTACGCCGTTGCCGATGAGGTTTGTGAGTGCGCGAGCCTCCGACATGAAACGGTCGATGCCTAGGATGAGAGCCACCCCCGCTACGGGTACCGTGCCTGTCGAAGCGAGGGTCGCAGCGAGCACGATGAACCCGCCACCGGTGACGGCGGCAGCGCCCTTGGAGGTTAGCATAAGAATCGCCAGCAAGCCAAGCTGCTGGATAAGCGAGAGGTGGGTATTTGTAGCCTGAGCGATAAATACGGCCGCCATGGTGAGGTAAATCGAAGTACCATCCAGATTGAACGAATAGCCTGCTGGAATGACCAGTCCAACTACGGACTTGTGCACGCCAACGCTTTCCAGCTTAAGCATCATTCGCGGTAACGCTGCCTCAGAGGATGAAGTTCCTAAAACGATAAACAGCTCATCCTTGATGAACTTCAGATACTTCCAGATGCTGAAGCCATGAAGCAGTGCGACCAGGCCCAGTACGGCAAAGATGAAGATAAGACATGTGGCATAGAAGCAGGCCATCAGTTTGCCAAGCTGGAAGAGCGTGCCCAGCCCATACTTGCCAATCGTGAAGGCCATCGCGCCAAAGGCTCCAACGGGCGCGACGCGCATGATGATGCCGACAATGCGAAACAGGATGGCTGAGAGCTGCTCGATAACAGTGCGGATGATCTCGCCCTGTTTTCCGACCATGTGCAAGGCGAAGCCAAACAAGATTGCGAAGAAGAGAACCGACAGAATCTCGCCTTTTGCAAAGGCTCCCACAATTGTTTCGGGAATAATGTCCTGCAGGAATCCGCTGGTGCTCTGCATCTTGCCCGGGCCAGTGTAGGCGACAACGGCTTTTGCGTCCAGGCTCAGCGGATTCACGTTCATGCCTGTTCCGGGATGCACAACATTGACAATGACGAGGCCGATGACAAGTGCGATGGTGCTCAGGATCTCGAAATACAGAATCGCCAACGCTCCCGTCTTGCCTACCGTCTTCAGGTCTTCCATGCCGGAAATGCCGAGAACTACGGTACAGACGATGATGGGAGCAATCATCATCTTGATGAGCTTGATGAACCCGTCGCCGAATGGCTTCATCTCGACGCCAAGATTCGGATTGAAATGTCCGAGAGCGACGCCAATCAGAATTGCAACGATCACTTGAAAATACAGGTTTTTGTAAAACGCTTTACCACCTGTTTTCGCTTCGGCCATAGGTACTCCTCAATATACCCGGATGAAGCAGGCGGGAAGTACCAAAATAAATAGCACTGCTGAGGATCGGCATGCGTGATTTCTGTCGCGTCCACTTGCAAATGGCAGAGATTTCTCTTTAGAGCGCCGACTCCAGAACCGCGGAGGCCCTTTCCAAAGCGGCTGTTACTTCATCGAGCGCCTCGGAGGCGGCAGCGGAGTCGTTGCGATCCATCGATTCATTTACGCCGGGGATAACCACCGCTGCGTAACCGGTGTATTCGCCCGGAGCATAGATGGTATGACGAAACCAGGGACGGCGCGGCAAACCCTTGCCAAGCAAGGCGCGCTCGGCTTCAAGAAACGCTGAGTTGAGACGCCGCAGTTCAAGGCCGGAGGCAGCGTCGGCAGCGCGATGTGCGGCGCGTCCGGCAGCAGCCAAGCGATCGGCGGCCCTCAGTGACACAGCAAAGTCCGGCTTACCGTTCCACCTCAGTTCCTGTGCGCGGCACTTTGCCGTTTCCAAATGCCTGCGAATCTCAGTGCCGTAAGTCTCATAGTCAAAAGGGAGCGCGTCGGCCTGAGCCATGCGCAGGACTTCCAGACCGAAGATGCGGGCCATTTGTTGTTCATAGACAAAGGAAGGATCGGCGAATTTAGCAAACCAGGCGTAGTTGTCAAAAACTGAGTGATAGACGCCATATGGGCCGATCGAACCGATATCCGTGGAGGGCACGCCAAGGTGCTGAAGGAAAGCAGAATAATCTGAGCCACTCCCTAGATCGGATAGACGAACGTCACCGCGATCGGCTTCTCCGCAGCAGTCGGCAGACGAACATTCAGCAGTACTCTTCGATCGGCGTAGAACCTTTTCGCTTTGAAGCCTCCACGCGTCGTAGACGGAAAGACCCTTTGGGCTGGGCACAACGTGGGTTAGGTCGCGCAAGAACTGTTTGAGGCTGGGTACGGAGGAGGCCCGGAAATCCGGCCCAGCAACACCAATATCCATATTGAAATATGCAACAGCGTTCCGTAGGTCTTTGGCAAACTGCTCGGCGTACTCGGTGGAGCCTATAAGTCCCTGCTCTTCCGCGTCCCAACTGGCGAAGATTATGGACCGCTGAGGGCGCCAACCAGACTTGAGCAGTTCACCAAGCCCGTGGATGGCTTCCAGCATTGCGGCTGTGCCGCTGACCGGATCAGCCGCACCGTAAACCCAAGCATCGCGGTGATTGCCGGCAATCACGAGCGCCTCGGGTTGTGCCGTTCCCGTGATAGTTCCGATGACGTTCCAAACTGTGGTGTAGCTGTAGTTCTGAACCAATTTAACGTGAACGCGGACGGGACCGGAGCCAACATGGTAGGTGAATGGCAATGCGCCTTGCCATTCGCGTGGGCTTTCAGGGCCTCCCAATTTCTCCAGCAAAGGTGCAACGTCGGCATAGGAGAGCGGGGTGACAGGAATTTTGGTGAGATTCCCTGCCTTCTCAGGAGCAAGGCGCTGCGACTCCGGAAGGTCGGGAGTAGAAGCGAAGCCGGGGGTAGTAGGATCGCCGGGATATTCGAATGTAAACTCCACGGCGCCGCGCTGGACGCCGGTAGGCGGACGGTATGGACCCTTCGGATAAGGATCGCCGTGGAAATATCCGTCATCAATAGGGTCTGAGTAGAGGATGAGAGCAGCAGCGCCGTTCTCTTGCGCGGCGAGCGCCTTTACCCCGCGAAAGTTCTGGCCGTAGCGGGCAATGACGATCTTGCCACGAACGTCGATGCCCATCTGCTTGAGTTTACGGAAGTCCTCGGGGCGAGCGTAGTTGGCGTAAACAAGCTCGGCTTCAACCTCTCCGGAGGCTGAACCGCTGTTGAAAGGAATCACGACACGCGGATCGTCCTGAAACGGATCTCCATCGACGTGCTCGCGGGCTGGGCCTCGCATCTTGAGGCCTGCGGGCGCGGTGGCTTCGACGAGAATTTCCTTTGGGAGATTGATCCACACTCTGTAAGCGTCAATGCGTGTCTCAAGGCCGGCCTCGCGAAATTTTTTAGCTACATACTCGGCGGTGTTGCGATCCTCAGTCGAGCCAGCCATATGAGGCTCAGAGCTCAGAACTTGCAGATGCTCGCGGGCAAGTCTGGGATCGGGAACGGCGAGGAACTTTTCTTCCAGCTTTTGCTCGGCTGCGGCGTCGCGAAATCCGGAGATGGGCAGCGGCTTCGAGGTCGAATGCGCTTGCTGCTGAGCTAAAGAAACAATGGCCAGCGCGACCAGCAGCGTGCATACCCGAAGCATTTTGGTCGGAAGAGTCTTTTTCATGCGAGTACCCGCGAAAATTGCAGAATATCACTGTAAGTCGCACGAGATTAGTTCCTGCTTTGCCTGAGGTGCTTCCGTCAGAAGACTCCCGGGATCAAGCGCCAGCGCACCTTCGCACAGTACTTCGCGTATCCCGGTAATCTGGCAGAGAGAAACCGCTCCTCATCCACGAGCCGCCAGATAAAAAATGGTAAAGTCGCTGCAAGCGCCACGAAGCCCCAGTAAGAGCCAAGCCCAAGAGGAGTGCCACCAAGGTACAGCAACGAACCCGCGTACATAGGGTGACGGACAAGTGCATAGGGGCCGGAGGAGATGACCTTCTGATCTTCCGAAATTTCAATGATCGCAGAAGCGAAAGGATTCTCTCGATAGACAAGAAAGATGATGAAGAATCCCACGCCAACCATGAAGTCCCCGGCTATCACTACATAGAGCGGTACTGACGACCAGCCAAAGCGATAATCGAGCGCTGGCATTGCAAGAAGAGCTAAAAAGCCGATGAAGGTAAAGAGCATGATGACCTTTTGCGTCTTCTCTTTCTCTGCGGCCGGCCCGCCTCTCAAACGCCGTTTGAGAAGTGCAGGGTCTTTTTTCATCAGATAGATTGTGATTAGCGATGATGATCCGAAGAAGACGGCCAGATAGCCCCATGCCTGCCAATACTGGATTGTTCCTGCGGTGATAAAGAGAACGAGACTCATTACAAGCGCGAGACTCAGCAATCCGAACCATGCTTGGAGATTCAGCTTGTCCATAGGACGTTCCCAATGAATTCAGCTACTTCAATTCACCTGAGGCGTCGGCCACCATGGCCACGTCCAGCCAACCGCTGATATCAATATGCCCGGCGAGGGTTTCGCGAGTCTTACCTTCGATGAGAAAGCGCACGCGGCTAAGTCCGGGAAATTGGGCCTTCAAGGTACGCACTATCGAGAACACCGTCAGCTGTTCGACTTCGACGCCGCTGCGATGCGAGTCTGCGAACGCCGCATTAAGGTTTACGACAGCAGAAGCCGGATCGAGCAAGTACACATCATGCACATCGGCACCGGCACCAAGAGGGTGCGGCGAGTCATTCCGCAAGTAACGGGTGATAAGCGTGTGGATGACAATGCGCCCGCGCTCGCCCGGGTCGAGAGGCATAGCAGAGGATACGCTGACTGGAAGCAGCGAAGCGTCCTCGTCGTTGGCCACGTAGAGAGTAATCTCTTCCGCGGGGCCGCTTATCGGAGCAGTCATGGCCTGGGGCACGGGCTCATCCCCCATGGATTCAGCCTTACGCTTCAGATGAACCAGATAAAAGCACAGGACGAATATGGCCACCGTCAAGGCGGCGATAACGTATTGCAGCTTGCGGGAGATCACTGGGCAGCCCCCAGTTTTCCGCGCAAGGAAGCAATGCTCGTAGCAAGAGTTGCAGCGATCCTCTGCTGAAACTCCGGTGCGGCGAGTTCGTCCGCCGATGCTCCCAAAGGCGCGACCTCAACCGCAACGGCTGCGATTGTCACGTTGTTCAAAGGACGCAGCGGGGCAGCAGACGACCGCACAGGCAAGCCGCGATAAGCACACTCGGCAGCGATTGCGGAGGCCGCGATACGGGATTGATCGAGGTGGGGAGACTGCGCCAGTTCCCAGGGCAGGAAGCTGCGCCTGGTCTGCCTAGGTTGCAGCGCGGGAACCATGGAGGTGTACACCCGCACGCCATGTCCGCTGGCAGACGAATGGATTGCAATGTACAGCGATGAGTGCGAAGTGTTGGCGGCTATCGCGCGCTGATCCCCAGTCAGGGGATTGTCGGCAACGCGAGTGAGAACCACAGAAATTCCGCGAGATTCCAGCTCTTTTTGCAATTGGCGAGCCAGCATCAGGTTGATTTCTTTTTCAATGAGAGTGGGCGAGAAAACAGATCCCGTTTCAGAGCCGCCATGAGCTGCATCAAGAATGACAAACGGGCGGGGACGTGGGACAGGAGAATGCGGCTGCGCTGCTGGCGATGCAGTCGGGGCAGGAACTGTGCCTGGAGCGGACGGTGGTTGCGTAGCGGGACTGATAATAACGGTGCGCCCTCCATCGCCGATGGAAACCGTGGCAGGCTGCTGGACTGTGGCGATAAACTCGGCGCCGCCGGGAATCTCGGCAAAGCTGGTGCTGAGCAGAAACGAATCGCCGTAGGAAACCTTGTCAGCTCCGCTGCTGACCACCGGCTCGCGATGGAAGAGCAGATGAACCCGGCCCTTCTCTACCAGTGTGGAAGGTTTGACCGGAGCAGGAAAGCTGAGTACAAGCCGGGACGGGTCGTGACGAAGTTCAGCTGAGTAGCTAATCTTCGTCGAGCCGATAAACAAACGGCACGAGCCGTCGTGAAATTCCGCAGGTTGAACCGCAATGCGAGACAGTAGTTGCGTGACCGACACAACGGGCACATAGCCGCGTCCATTGACCAAAAGGAAGTTAGCGGCGAGATCCAGCCTGGCATTAGCTCGCACACGATACTGTCGCTTGCCATCCTGAAACTCGGCCTCGCCACCATTGAAGCTGAGCTTAAGCTTGTTGTCTTCCAGGCGCGACTCGACATGGCCAAGCGGTTCGAGCAAATCGGTCAGGCCAAGGTAGTCCACTCCATCGCGCACCAGAATGTCCAACTGATAGTTAGTCTTGGGCGCATAGACAACGACCCGCCGTGTTTCAGCAGCTAGGCCGACCGCCAGCAGAAACAGCAGCAGCGTCGCGACGCGAACGAAGATGGATTCCGCTCTCAGCATGGCGTATCGCGGGGAATGACTGTGACCTTTATCCTACGACAAAACATCCCATCTTGGAGACATCGCGTCAACCACACTCGCGTTATTCGAATCTGCACCCGGTCTCGAACGACACTGTCCCAAAATTCATTTCTACAATGTTTATGATTAGCCGTGTTGATTGCTCTTCGTGGTCAGTCTGTTTTACGCTTGGAAAGGGGGTAATGAATACTATGCACCGTCGCCTTGCTCCTGCGCTTCTACTCTTCATATTTACTGCCCTGGCCGTCTCGCAGAACATAAATATGAACCGCGAAATCCCCACCATGGGGCCGTCTGCCGCGCAAAGAATGCTTATGTCCAGGTATTGTCGGCTCGACTTCGAAGGCATGCGCCTGCAACCGGGGGGGTGGGCACAATTCAAAAAGTTTTCGACCATAGCTAACAACCCGGAATTTACACGAGTGATCATCGTGACCCGCTTTGATACGAGAGTTCCGGATGATCCAAACGAGTTGCCTTCCGCTAACTATCTGATGGTGGGCTTCTATGACCTGCTAGAGGGCTATAAAGCAACTCCCAATGCGACCGACCGCGTTATATTCCAGCTGCTCGGATCTGGCGAGGATTACGTTGTGACGAGCGTTTCTCCGGAGACACCGCACGTCTCGCCACGATCTGCCATTGCATGGATGAACCGGAGGCTTGCCGATCCGCTGACCAGCAAGGCTGAGCACGCTCGACTGAAAGACGCGATTGATCAGCTAAGCAAATTTTTGCCGCAACCTCGCCCAGTAGCAGCAAAGCCCCCTGGATCGTAATCTCGCAGAGCCCAAGAAGAAAAGGGCGAGGCCGCAACCTCGCCCAGCACTGTGAATCCGACTAAAACGCGTACTTCCCTGCTTCCAGAACCCGCGCAGCGATCTTGTCGCGCGCTGCGATTACGTTGACGGGATCACCTTTTACGAAGCGACGAAGAAGCGTCATCTGTGTGCGCAGCATATCGCCCTCGGCAACATCGGCCAACGCTTTTTTGGCTGCGGCTTCGACCCGGGTGATTCCCTCCTGCAAATACACATCCGTGATTGCCATTGCCACAGCAGACGCTGCTTCGCCCTGACTTTCGATCAGCTTCAGCGTACGTGCAAGCACTGAATCCATTGCGTAGACTTCAATGACAATGTCGGCAATCGCGCCCATTACCTCCTGATGGTCGGCAATCTGCTGCATGTATTTCTGCGAAGCCGCACCGGCCACCATCAGGCCGATTTTCTTGGCATTCCCGATCAGTTTGCGCTGAGGTGCGAGCTTGCGCTCATCTTCTTCAACGAAGCTTGGCCCCTCCATCACTTCGCTCATCAACTTCTTGATCGCAGGAAGCAGCGGAAGCTGACCACTCAGCGCTCGCTTCAGCAACCATCCGGAGATGATGAGACGATTGATTTCATTTGTCCCCTCGAAGATGCGATTGACGCGGGAGTCTCTATAGGCGCGCTCGGCTGGATACTCCTCGACGAATCCGTAGCCGCCATGGATTTGAACCTGGTTATCTACGACTTTGTCGAACATCTCGGAGGCCCACACCTTGATGATGGAGCACTCGACCGCATACTCCTCGATGGCTTTGCGGATAAGTCTCGACTCGTCGGGCGAACCCTTCTCGATATCGGCGGTAGCAGCGTCCATCATGCCCACGGTGCGGTAAACCAGGGCCTCGCCGGCATAGATCCCAATCGCAATATCAGCGAGCATCTCGCGCACCATGCCGAACTCGCCAATGGATTTGCCGAATGCTTTGCGATCTTTAGCCCATTTGATGGAATTCGCAAGACACGTGCGAGCTCCACCAACTGCAGCGGCGCCCAACTTGAAGCGGCCCACGTTCAGAATGTTGAAAGCGATAGTGGCACCTTTGCCAACCTCGCCCAGAACGTTTTCAACCGGAACCTGACAGTCATTGAGAATCAGCGGACAGGTGGAGGAGCCGCGAATGCCAAGCTTGTGTTCCTCGGGGCCGACGCTGAAGCCGGGAAAAGTTCGTTCGATGATGAAGGCCGTGAACTTTTCACCATCCACTTTGGCGAAAACCACAAAGACGTCCGCGAATGAAGCGTTGGTGATCCACATCTTCTCGCCATTCAGCAGGTAATGCTTGCCATCAGGGGAGAGTACAGCTTTAGTGCGTGCGTTCATTGCGTCCGACCCCGAGCTGCTCTCCGACAAAGCGTACCCTGCCACCCACTCGCCGCTGGCGAGAAGAGGCAGATATTTCTTCTTCTGCTCCGGAGTTCCGAACCAGACGAAGGGCAGAGTACCGATGCCGACATGGGCGCTGAAGGTCACAGCGAAAGAACCCTGTTTCGCAATATGGTCGGCGATGATGGCCGACGAGACCTTGTCCATCTCGGTTCCGCCGTATTCTTCCGGAATATCAACAGCTGTCAGCCCTAGATTTGCGGCTGTTTTCAGAAGCTCGCGGCTGAACGCGAAGTCCTTGTGCTCAATCCGGTCCGCATTGGAAACAATCTCCTGGACCGCAAAGTCCTCCGCTGTCTGCTCGATAAGTTTATGCTGGTCGTTAAAATCTTCAGGGGTGAAAATTTCCTGCGGGTTGGTCTCCTCGATCAGGAAGTTTCCGCCTATGATCTTTCTCTTTAGCGGTGAGACGATCGTGGCCATCCTTGCTCCTCCAGTTTCCGCGCAAAGGCGCGGCGCGAAGCGTTCCATTGACATTAGTCAATGTTTTCGAAAATTCCAGCTGCGCCCATACCCCCTCCGACACACATGCTGACCATTCCATAGCGCTCGTTGCGGCGCTTGAGTTCGCGCAGCAAGGTGGCCGTAAGCTTGGCTCCGGTACAACCCAGGGGGTGCCCCAGCGCGATTGCTCCACCATTGGGGTTGACCTTTGCGAGATCGAGCCGGGCTTCTTTAATGACTGCCAGTGACTGAGCGGCGAAGGCCTCGTTCAGCTCGATCACGCCGATCTGGTCAAGCGTTAGGCCTGCAACTTTGAGTGCTTTAGGAATCGCAAAAACCGGGCCGATACCCATTTCTTCCGGCTTGCAACCGCTGGTGGCAAAGGCGACGAAACGCGCCAGGGGCTTCAGACCCAGAGCTTTCGCATGCTCCGCGCTCATCACCACCGAAGCGGCAGCACCGTCGCTCATCTGCGAGGAGTTTCCGGCAGTGACCGTACCTTTCACATGGAAAGCGGGTTTGAGCGCGGCCAGAGCTTCGACCGTAGTGTCGGCACGGGGCCCTTCGTCCACTTTGAATTCGATTGTCTGCACGGCAAGTTTGACCGCCGCAGCGCCGCGCGTGGCTTGCGCCGCCGGAGCGCGGAAGGTGACCGTGACGGGAACGATTTCGTCTGCAAAAGCTCCAGACGCAATGGCGCGTGCCGCCTTCTGATGACTCTGATAGCTGAATTCGTCGGCTTGGGCGCGAGTGATTCCGAAGCGCTGGGCGAGCCGTTCAGCCGTAAGCCCCATGGAGAGATACGCGTCCGGATAGCTCTCCACCAGAGTCGGATTGCAGGAGACCTTATTGCCCCCCATGGGTATCATGGACATCGACTCGGTCCCGCCCGCAACGATGACCTTGGCACCGCCTGTGGCGATTCGATCGGCTGCAATGGCAATCGCCTGCAGGCCAGAGGAGCAGAATCGATTGATTGTCATGGCCGAAGTTTCCACCGGCAGGCCAGCACGCAGCGCAGCTATACGCGCCACATTCATTCCCTGCTCGGCCTCCGGCATCGCGCAACCGAGTATCACGTCTTCAATTTCCTGCACATCGAGCTGAGGAACACGCGCGAGCGCGCCCCGAATTGCGTACGCGGCAAGATCGTCGGGACGGGTGGCGCGCAGAGTTCCTTTGTTGGCTTTGCCGATCGCAGTGCGGACGGCGCTTACGATTACAACCTCTTCCATGACTCGCAATCTCCTCGGTCGAAGTTAGTTGCGCAGTGGCTTGCCGGTTTTGAGCGTGAACTGAATTCGCTCTTGCGTCTTGCGTTCACCACACAGGCTTTTAAAGGCCTCGCGTTCCAAGTCGAGCAGATATTGCTCGCTTACCGGAGTTCCCGGTTTCAGCGCGCCGCCACAAAGCACCTCGGCAACCTTGGTCGCGATCTTCACTTCGTGATCACTGATGTATTCGCCCTGACGCATCAGATGTACCCCAAGCTTGAGGGTTGCGAGAATGTTTTCTCCGGGCGCAGGAATGTCATTACTCGGGATAGGTACTCGATACCCGCTGCGGACGAGTTCCAGTGCGTGATTCTTTGCGTCGTTTAGAACGCGTTCACGATTCATTGTGATTGCGTCGCCAGGATTAAGGAAACCGAGGCCGCGAGCCTCGAAGGCCGAGGTCGATACCTTTGCCATGGCGATCGTCTCGAACGCCTTTTTCATCGCATCCATCATTTCAACCGAATCGGCACGGCCATCCGACGAACGAACAGATTGCGCGGCGGCAATTGCGCGTAGTGTCATCTCCTTGCAGCCGCCTCCGCTCGGAAGCAGTCCCACGCCGGTTTCAACCAGGCCCATATAGAGTTCCGCATGAGGCTGGCGAGCGGCAGCGTGGAGCGCCACCTCGCAGCCTCCGCCAAGAGCCAGGCCGAACGGCGCGGCGACTATCGGCTTCGGCGAAAATTTAACAAGCTGCAGCGCTTTCTGGAACTGGCGGATCATCATGTCCACCTCGTCCCATTCTTCGTCCTGCACGGCCATCATCAGCAGCATGAGGTTGGCGCCGACCGAAAAGTTCTGTGCGTCGTTGCTGATGACAAATGCGTCAAAGCCATTGCCCGAGCCTCCCGGCTTGAGCACCTCTGAAGTAAGCTGAACGATGTCTGCGCCAAGTGAGTTCATCTTGGAATGGAACTCGATGCATCCAACGCCGTCACCGAGATCGACCAATGATGCGCCGGCATTTTTCTTCACCACGCCATTGGATTTCTTCGCGACCGTGACCCTCCAGACTCCTGGCGGGACTTTTTCTTCCTTCATTGACATGGTCGCGAGGTCGAAGTATGCCCGTCCGCTCGCGGTGTTGGGCAGGTCGCTGTACCAGCTGGTATGCCCCGAGGAAAGAAGCTTCTCTACGTTTGAGGAAACGGGCCTACCTTCCTGCTTCATGCGCTTGACCGAAGCCTCGACGCCGACGGCATCCCATAATTCAAACGGACCCATTTCCCAGTTGAAGCCTAAACGCATGGCACGGTCGATTTCGACCACGTTGTCGCTGATCTCGGGAATCCGATTGGCCGAGTAAGTAAAGACCTCCGACAGTGCCGTCCAGAGGAATTCTCCGGCCCTGTCGAGTCTCTCGCCGCCAAATCCAGTCAGCATGCGAACGCGCTCGCCGAGCGAGTCGATGGTTTTTGCCATTTCCAAGGAGGGAAATTTGGGGCGCTGCGCGGGGCGGTACTCAAGAGTTTTCCAATCGAGCGCAAGACGTTTTTCACCATCCGGGCTGAATTCCTTCTTGTAAAAGCCCGCCTTGGTTTTGTCGCCCAGCAGTTTGCGCTCGACCATCTGATCGTAAAATGCGGGAAGCTCGAGATCGCCGCGCTCATCCAAAAGCTCACTGCCCCCCGCTCCGGCCATAGCGGGGACGAGGCGTTTGGCATTCCGTACAACATGGCCCAAGACGTCGAGCCCGACCATATCGATCGTTCGGAAGGTCGCCGACTTGGGGAAGCCAATCGCGGTGCCGGTCAGGGCGTCCACTTCTTCAATTGAGAACTCGAACTCCTGCATGAGGCGTGCAATGTTGACTACGCTGAAGGTTCCTATGCGGTTGGCGATGAAATTCGGAGTGTCCTTTGCATAGACAATGCCTTTGCCCAGGTACACGCTCGCAAACTGTGCGACGGCCGCTATGGCTGCCGGATCGCTGTCTGGAGTGGGGACGATCTCCAACAGACGCATGTATCGCGGAGGATTGAAAAAATGCGTGCCGAACCAGTGCCGACGGAATTCCTCACTGAATCCCTCGGCAATGGAATGCACGGGGAGCCCGCTGGTGTTGGTGGTGATGATAGTTCCCGGCTTGCGTATGGCCTCAACCTTGCGCAGCAGAGCGCGCTTGAGATCCAGATCCTCGACCACGGCCTCTATGATCCAGTCGCAGTCCGCCAGTAGTTTGAGATCATCCTCGAAGTTGCCGGTAGTAACCAGGCGAGCGAGCCCAAGCTCCATGAAGGCCGCGGGCTTGGACGTGCGCGCCGCATCCAGCCCTGCTTCGGCGATGCGGTTACGAACGGAGACCGGCGCGCCAGGCAACGCGTCTGGGGGAACGATATCGAGCAGATAGGAACTCACCCCAGCGTTGGCGAGGTGGGCGGCGATGCGGGAACCCATTGTCCCCGCGCCGAGGACGGCAACTTTTTCAATTCTTTTCAGCATCGGTGAGGCTTCTCCGAATAATCAACAGCAACGATTGCGATCCCGAAAACCAAGCGATTAAGGGCGCACTGTTACCCCGCGCAGCCCCAAACAGATGGATGCAACTACTCGGATGCAAGGAAACGGAGAAGGAAAAGCAAGTAATCAGAGAAGATTCGACAATCGATCCGTCATTGCACCTGTCAGCGCCTGCGTATTCGATTTGCCCAAGATAGTCCCCGAAAAAGCCCGTAAAAACAGGCGGCGCGCGCCGAGAATGTGGGGTGAGGATGGCAACGGCGCGCGCCTTATTAAATTACGTTAACCATACTTAATGAATACTGATTCAGTCAAGAGAAATTTTGTAAGACATTGCAAAACAAGGAAATAAAGATTTTAAAACCGAAATCCTTACGGTTCCTTTTGCCATGAATCACGGGCGCTGTTGCCTCCTGGAGAGGCAGTAATAGGGGCAATCCGGCCACTCCCCTTCCGTGCCTCGACTCCACGCTGGGCTGAGCCACGCTGTTGAGATGGATTATTGCGCGGCGGCCATGTCCCACGCTGCTGAGCAACCGGACGCGGCGCGTTCGGGCCAGCCGCAGATGGGAGCGGAACTGGCGGAGTCAGCCGTTCGGGATGCTCGCGAACGATTTTCTGGGCCATTTTCAAGACCTCGCGCTCACCGGGATAGGTGAGCTTGCGGTGGGCTTTATCTAGTGGAAACCAGAAGGCTTTGCGGACTTCGTCGCGCATGTCCGGACGAATCTGTCCCAGCCGTCCGGATGCATAGAGAAATAGATAGAAGCTTACGGCCTTGGAGACGTGCTCACGCCCACCCCAGGAGCGCACATAGAGATAACGGATAGTAGTGAGGCGGAACAAGCGCAGGCCACGAACCCCGGTTTCTTCGAAAACCTCGCGATCGGCACTCTGTTCGGGCGTTTCGCCCTCGTCTACTCCGCCCTTTGGCAGGGCAAAAACTGTGCCTTGGGGACGCGCCTTGGTCCGCCGATTGGTTGTATCGGCGTTAATGATGTTGGGCTCGATGATGGCAACCTGCCATTCTCCACGAATATGTCTGAGCACGACTCCGCCAGCCGATGTTTCGTACACCATCTTTTTCGAAGCTGGTGACTTGGCTGCATCCGCAGAGCCGGAACTTTCATGCACGGTCTTCCTGGGAGCCGACGTTTTGGACACTGTTGACAGACCTGAACTTTAAGTTAACCACCATGTTCGCAAAATGTGATGCTTGGAGCAAGCATTTGCACAAATTCCTTGGCTTGATTTGGGTGAGAGTCCCCCCTCCAAACAACACGTTTTCTAATGTTTTTTTCTTGTAATAGCGCACAACCTCAGCCGACAACTCGCAGCGCATTATTTCGTATCAAAACTGTATCAAATAACACGTAATACGCAATTGAGGCAGGCTCCCACGGTGTTAAGCGTCTAGAAGGACAGGTCAATTCGTATGAAGCGGATTTCCAATTTTTCACATTCTGTCGAGGTTTTCTTCCGCGAGCTGAGCGGGAATCGAAAAACGGGAACTGCCGTGCCTCAACGCAGGCTCGGGGTGGCGCTAGGCGGAGGATTCGCGCGTGGCATGGCTCACATAGGCGTGCTCAAGGTCTTGGAGGAGGAAAAAATTCCAATTGCCGCAATCGCCGGTACCAGTTCGGGTGCAATCGTGGGCGCTGGCTTCTGCAGTGGAATGTCAGCCGAAGAAATTGCGGAGCTCGGCCGGTACCTGCGTTTTAAAGATGTTGCCCGCTGGACACTGGAGCGTGGAGGCTTCTGCTCAAATGACCGCTTGGGTGAGTTGCTCACGCGCGCCTGTCCTTGCAAGAACTTTTCCGAACTTCGTATTCCTCTGGCAGTGGTTGCTACTGAATTGATCAGCGGTCAGCCCGCGGTTTTTCGGGAAGGGAGCATTTCCGACGCGGTGCGCGCCAGTTGCGCTTATCCGGGAATGTTCACTCCGATGCAAATCAACGGAGTGCTGCACGTCGACGGGATGCTGAGTTACGAAGTGCCAACCACCCCCCTTAGGCAAATGGGGGTCGACTGCGTGCTGGGTGTTCACCTGCAGTCGCGCTGGAACCGTCCTCGCGCCCCACGCCATTTTTTCGATGTCATTGGCCAGTGCTTTGCCATCGCTCAAACACGCATGAGCCTGCAGTGGGTGCAGGATGCCGACCTGCTTCTGGAACCAGACGTGGGTGGCTTCGCGTTCGACGATTTTGCGCGAATTTCGGAGTTGATTAGTATCGGCGAGAATTCGATGCGCGCAGTGCTACCGGCGCTGAAGCAGGTATTGGGAATTGTGGACCTAAGCAAAATCGAAACAAAGCCCAACAGAGCTCCAATGGGGAAAACGCCAGCAATCGAACCAGTAGCTTAGAGAAGCGGAGCTTGCATACGTTTCCGTCTGAATCATCTGTTCTCCGCAATGGGGAAAAGAGCAGGAGATAGCTCCTGCTCCGCGACGCACAATCAGGAACACTATTTTATTCGCTGGATTGTCCGGGACACTTCGAACTCACGAAGAAACTTCGCACTCTCCTCAGGCGGAGTTGGGTTGATGTAGAACCCCGAACCCCACTCGAAACCCGCCGTGTTGGTCAGTTTGGGTATGAACTCGATGTGCCAGTGATAGTATTCGCGAAAACTCTCCTCCACAGGCGATGTGTGCAGCACAAGGTTGTACGCCGGACTGTCGAGCCCGATTTCGCACTTCAGCAGCAGCTGCTTTAGAGCGGACGCCAGATTGATCATCTGATGCGAGGAAAGATTTTCAAAAGCTGATTCGTGACGCTTTGGAATAATGCAGGTTTCAAAAGGAAAGCGCGGAGCAAAAGGAGCAAGGACAAGAAAGTCGTCATTCTCGCTAATGAAGCGGATGGGATTTTCCATCTCCTGCCGCAAAATGTCGCAGAAGATGCAGCGCTCTTTCATGATGAAGTATCGTCTCGCGCCTTCGAGTTCCTCGCTCACGTGTTTGGGCACGATCGGTAGCGCAATAAGCTGTGAGTGCGGATGTTCGAGAGTAGCTCCCGCGGCCTCGCCGTGGTTCTTGAAGATCATAATGTACTTAAAGCGGCGATCCTGCTTCAGGTCGACGATTCGATCGCGCCATGCCCAAAGCACGCTCTCAATGTTTTCCACCGGCAGCAGTGCGAGGTGAGCATCATGGTCGGGCGTCTCGATGATAATTTCGTGCGCGCCTAGACCGTTCATTTTATCGAACATGCCTTCTGCCTGACGATTCAGAGTACCTTCGATTCCGAGTGCCGGAAACTTGTTGGGCACCACTCGCACTGTCCAACCCGATCCATTCTTCTGCCCACCGCCGCCCGAGTTCGGACGATAAGCAAGCACCTCGGACGGCGTCTTGGTTTCGTTTCCAGGACAGAATGGACAGAAGCCGCCCTTCAGCTCCACCTTGCTGTGAAGAAAGTCGCTGGGGCGCTTTGCCCGGTTCGTAGATATGATGACCCAACGGCCGACAACAGGATCTTTTCTTAGTTCAGGCACTGACATCCTCCGTTTAATAAGGACGGCGCTTTCCAGTCATACTACGCCATGAAAAGGCATCTTTGAAAAGTTCAATTTCTGGATTTGATCCCGGCACTAAGTAGACACTGACCACATCAAAACGAGAAGGAGGACGCGGGTTCTTGTGTCGCAGGAATTGTGCCGCCATCAACCGCAGTTCAAACTGCTTGGCCCGGTTCACGGCAGCTTCGGCCGGCTTTACCGCATGACTGCTGCGAGTCTTTATTTCGATGAAGCAAAGAGTTCCCCCGTCCCAGCCGATCATGTCGATTTCACCCTTTCGCCCCGAGGTGCGCCAATTGCGCGCGACGATAACGTAGCCCTGGCGGCGAAGAAAGTAGTAAGCCAGATTCTCGCCCTTGATGCCAGTTTGCAGATGTGCCGGACCGCCGCGCTCGCGCCGTAGCAGTCGCGCCACTCGCTCCAATGCTCTGGTAATCAGCTCGGGAATCGTTCCGCTCGACATCCGGCAAAGTGTAACGCAGAAACGGTCCTCTTGCGGAGCGAATCACAGGGCAAAGCAGAAAGACCATGATTTAAGATGAAACACGCAGAGGTGGAATGAGCCTTGAAAAAGCTGATTGTGTTCGATCTGGATGGTACTCTCGCCGAAAGCAAATCTGCTCTGGACTCCGAGATGTCCGTGCTGCTTTCCGGTCTGCTCGGCGTTGCAAAGGTAGCTGTGATCTCCGGCGGAGACTGGCCGCAGTTTGAAAAGCAACTGGTTTCGAATCTTCCCAAAGACCAGCAGATGGAAAATCTTATTCTGCTTCCTACCTGCGGAACGAAATTCTTCCAGTTCAACGGAGAATGGAAGAAGTTGTACGCTGAGGACTTTAGCGAAGATGAAAAAAAGAAGATCGTCGCCTCGCTGAACTGCTCGCTTGAAGTTGCCGGCTTCAAACCGGAAAAGGTTTGGGGCGAAATCATCGAGGACAGGGGAAGCCAAATTACGTTTTCGGCGCTGGGCCAGCAGGCCCCACTGGCCGAGAAGGCACAGTGGGACCCAGATTTTGCCAAGCGGACGAAGATTAAGGCAATCCTTGATACTTACATTCCAGAGTTCTCCGTACGCATGGGCGGAACCACTTCGATCGATGTAACCAAGCCCGGCATCGACAAGGCATACGGAATTAAGAAGCTGAACGAAATCCTCGGCGTTAACATCGAGGACATGATCTTCGTCGGAGACGCAATCTTCCCCGGCGGCAATGACTACCCGGCAAAAGAAGCAGGGGTCGAATGCATCCAGGTTCGCGACACGCTGGAAACAAAGCGCGTGGTAGCGGCGATCATCGCCTGCCTCGGCAGCTTTCGGCCAGTACTATAGTAACTTTATTGGACCTGCTCGCTCACTCCAGCAGTGCCGTTACCTTAGGCATCCACTCACTGATGGGGATCTGCTGCGGACACAACTTCTCGCATTCCCGGCACGCAATGCAGGAACTCGCCCGCTGGTCCGCAGTAAGAAACACTTGTTCCCTGAACCGCGCACCGGCAAGATCTTCATAAAGGTGCGCGTAGTTGAAGTATTCGAAGTTAGCGGGAATATCCACGCCATTCGGACACGGCATGCAGTAGTGGCAACCGGTACAGGGAATCACGGTGCGAGCGCGATACATTTCCCTGACCCGCGCAATCAAGTCGTGCTCTGATTTGCCGAAAGATCCCGCGCGCGAGGAGTCGGCGAACTGAAGATTCTGTTCCACCTGCTCCATCGTGCTCATGCCACTGAGAACCACGGAAACCTCTGGTTGATCCCACAGCCACTGGAGCGCCCACTCGGCCGGTGAGCGGTGGACAGGGAAATCGTCCATCGATTTGAGAATATCCTTGGGCGGAACAGCCAGGCTGCCACCCAGAAGTGGTTCCATTATCACAACGCCCAAACCCTTGCTTGCCGCCAGCTTCAGGCCGCGAGTTCCCGCCTGATTCTCCGTGTCCATGTAGTTGTATTGGATCTGGCAGAAGCTCCAAAGATCGCTTCCATTGACGATCTCCTCGAAGCTTTCATACTGGTCATGAAATGAAAAACCAAGGTGCCGGATGCGTCCATCGGCAAGCGCGGCCTCAGCTTTTTTTAAGAGTTTGTGTCTGAGCACAGTCTCGTGCCAGCGGCTCTCGCTCAACGCATGGAGGAGGTAACAATCAATGTGCGTGGTCTGGAGTCTATTCAGTTGGTCATCAAGCAATCTATCGAAGTCCGCCGGGCGGTTGACCAGCCAAACCGGAAGCTTGGTAGCTAATTTCACCCGCTCCCGATAGCCGCCCTGGAGCGCGTTGCCCAATATGGTTTCGCTCCGCCCTCCGTGATAAGGGTAAGCCGTGTCCACATAATTCACGCCACTATCGATGGCGTGACGAATCATGCGCAGAGCTTCGTCTTCAATGACGTCCGGACCAGTGCGATCTTCCGTCGCGCATGGCAGACGCATACAACCGAAACCCAAGGCTGAAACCTTCCAATCGAGTTTTCCAAAGTTACGCAACTGCATCGTCGCACCCTCCCGAACACTCCGACTACACTCTGCCCTCCAGTACCTGTTCCGCTGTGCAAAGATCAACAATGCCAGCGCAGCCGTAGATGACCGGAAGCACTTTCTCCGCAGAATACTTTCTGCGCCATTCTGCCACTTTTTCGGTACCAGTGCGATACGCTGGAAGGTACATGCGACCGAGAAGAGGATGGCGTCCCCAGGCGCCGCTCAACTTGTCAGCACGCTCGGGAGTAACAAGAAACTCGTTGCGCAATACCTCTGCGACTTCAGATTGCGGGCGGCCCTCACCCCAGGTCAGGTAACTGGATTGATTCTTTGCATCGTCCTGCAACAGAGCCAGCAAAGCTCCAATCTGCATATCTTCGTCGGGGAGTTGAACCAGTTCCGTTACACCGTGGGCGATCAGGATTGCGTTGTTGGCAATACCTTCAAAAAGCGCCGCAGCGCGGGTGTTCATCGTCAGCACGGTCGATTCGAAACCCGCAAGCCCGCGCACATACAGGTTCTGCAGATACGCAAACGTGGTGACGTGCCCAGGCACGACCTCGTGACTGATCAACTGATAGAACTCAGGCACGGAAATCTGAAGCGAAGCATTTATCTCATAGGTCGCCTCGTACTGAGGAGACGCATCGGCATTGCGCGCCCGGCCCACGTAGTTCATCGAACCCGAGAACCAGGCGTCCTTGATAGGCATGAAGTCGATATTGGCGCGTGGAACCTTCGATAACTCAGAAGGCAAATAGGGCGAGAGGTGCTTCGCACTGAGCTGGTCAAAGTAGGCGATGACCGCAGCGCTGATCGTGCGGACACTGGCCATAGGCGTGACCCGCTCATTGCGCCAAGCGTCGACAGCCGCCAGCAATGAACGATCGTCGTGCGAACTGTGCCCCGCGCGCGACAGCAATTCCGCTACACGCTCCCGCTTCCCGCGTGGTTGTGAGGGCTCGGGAGCACACCCCGTCGAGGCCAGCACGCAACGCTCATACGGAACGGCCTCCCCTTGCCCGAGCATCTCCATCGCAAGGTCGAACATGACCTGTAGGGAGCCAGCGAGGCCAGCGAGATATCTGGCGCGCAGGCCTCCCAGCTTGAGGGCTTCGGCTTTCAGACCTTCGATGGCAGCGGGAAAATCGATTTCCTTCAGATAGGCAGCAACGGCAGCGCGGTCGATCTGTTTCGCGCCAACACCGCCCGTCTCGCGCAACTTCGCCGCACCCGAAGTTGTGTAGGCCAGCGGCAGCGGGTCATCGCTGAACCATGAGTCTGCGATAAAACGTCCCGTGCCGGAGGGGCACATCACGTCGCCACCCCACAGCGTATCAATGCCAATCACCGCATCCGCGCAATAACGTCCTGCTGCATCCATAGCTGCCTCCCTACTCCTTAACTTTCTTCAGCGAGCCCCACCACACAGACCGCCGATAGATCAAACGGGACTCTGTACCAAGCGGGGTGCCCTACCCTTCCGGCAAAGCCGGAGGGTGGGGCTTTTCGTCCTGTTCAGTAAGCACGACCTTCGGCATCACTCCCATACGCTCACGTTTTCGCGCCGTCCACTCGGACTCGATCTCCACCACTCCCACTTCCCCAAAGGCATAGTGACGGAAACTGCTCCACTTCCAATCCTCCGGCTTTTCCACCAACCCGCGTGTCACCGGATTCCGGTGTAAATATCTCAGCTTTTCAATCCGTTTCTCATCGCTCCAAACGTTGAAGTCATAATAGCGACGCTGCCAAAACGGTTGGGCAACGTTCCGTGTACCAAGCTTCCGGGCCACAACCTGTTTCAGCATCTGAAGTGCGACCGCAAGACTCGCGCGCTCGGGTTCGCTTATCAGCAGATGTACATGTTCCGGCATCACCACATAACCGGTTACAAACAGGCCATACCACGTCCGTACCCGTTCCAGCGTCTGCTCGAATACCTCTCGCGCTAGCGGAGTGTTCAGCAGGGCTGCCCGTTTGTAGCAACTGAATGTCACGAAGTGGAGGTGTCCGGCTTGCTGGTAACGCTTGAGACTCCAAGGCATGGCAACACTAGGTTACCCCCGACGGGAACAGGCCGCGGTGACACATGACCCAAGACAGTCAACAACCCCACCCTCCGGCTTCGCCGGAAGGGTAGGGCACCCGCAGACCTCCTGAAAGGGTGCGCCACCCGCCTAGACGATTGCCTTGAGATAAGGCCATATTCCCTGTAGCTCATCCGGAAGTGGCGCACTCGGCAACGCCATTTCGAGCTGCTTTCCAATGCGTTGGACTTCGTTATTGAAGTTGATGTACAGGTTGAGGAATGCTCTGAGTTCCGGATATGTGACATTGTTCATGAACGAGACGATCAAACGGTGGAGATACTCCAACTTGTCAGGGTCGTCCGTCACCCACCGAAACTGGACACCAAGTCCGTGACGGGGAATAACGCTGGTTGATGGACGTTTGAGTATTCCTAGAACACGCGACTTGGTCATTACGACCACATCACCAGCAGGTGTCTGCACGTCAGTTGTGAATGTCGCCATGCACTTAATAGTGCTCTCAGCGGAGACTGTGGGCAAACGAAAATGGGCAGGTGGGCGGGTGCGCACCCTTTCTGTCATGAGGCCCTCGGGGTGCCCTACCCTTCCGGCAAAGCCGGAGGGTGGGGCTGTTCGTCCCGCACAGTAATCTAGATTTCGAACACCGCTCCGGTATCCGCGCTGGAGACCTGAAGAAGATAGCGCGCCAGCCAGCCGCGTTTCACCTTGGGTTCGAATGGTGGCAGCGCCTTGAGCCGCTGCTCAATCTCGGCATCGCTAACCTTTAACTCCATCCGGCAGGTCTTGGCATTGATATAGATTCGATCGCCGTCACGCACGGCTGCGATGGGACCGCCCGCAGCGGCTTCCGGCGAGACGTGGCCTATGCAAAGGCCACGCGTGCCGCCCGAAAAACGGCCATCGGTGATCAGAGCGGCGCGAATGCCCGCGCCGACAATGGCCGCTGTGGGCGAGAGCATCTCCTGCATGCCGGGACCGCCGCGCGGCCCTTCATAGCGGATGACCACGACATCGCCATCTTTCACTTCGCCATCCAAAATACCGCGCAATGCGCCTTCCTGCGACTCGTAAATCTTTGCCGTGCCTTCGTACTCCATCATTTCCGGCAGCACGCCCGCCGCCTTGACCACGGCACCTTTCGGCGCCAGATTTCCGAAAAGCACTGCCAGACCGCCGGTTTGCGAAAAGGCCTTGTCCACCGGACGAATGACGTCGCCATCAGCATCCGGCGCGGCGTTGACGGCATCCGCCAGTTTTCCCGCGACGGTCGGCACGTCAATCTTCAATTCGGTTGATCCGTGGCGGCTCAACTCCTTCAGAATCGCCGGAATTCCGCCCGCGCGATGCACATCTTCAATATGCACCTCGGGACGGCTCGGCGAAACTTTGCAGATGTTTGGCGTCCTGGCGGAGATTTCATTCAGCCGCGCCAAATTGAACGGAATATTGGCCGAGTAGGCCAGCGCCGCCGTGTGCAGAACTGTGTTTGTCGATCCGCCCATCGCCATATCGAGCACAAATGCGTTGGTCAGCGACTGTTCGGTAATGATGTCCAGCGGACGGACGTTCTGCTCAAGACACCGCTTCAAGGCATGCGCGGCCCTCTTGGTAAGCGCGATGCGTTCGGGATTGAGTTCGGTGTGACCGTCCACCCAGTACTCGGCGGTAATCGTTCCCGTACCCGGCAGGGACAGGCCGATGGCCTCTCCAAGGCAGTTCATCGAATTTGCGGTGAACATTCCGGCGCAACTTCCGCAACCGGGGCAGGCTCTCTCGGCCAGCGAACGCAATTCGGCGTCGCTCATTTTCCCTACGCTGTGCTTGCCCACGCCTTCGAAAACCGTGATCAGGTCCGTGCCGCCGGGGCCTGCCAACATCGGGCCACCGCTCAGGTAAACGGCGGGAATGTTGATGCGCGCCATGGCGTTGTACATGGCTGGAACGATCTTGTCGCAGTTCGCGATTCCGATCCATGCATCGCAGGGATGCGCGCCGATGATGGTCTCGATTTCGTCGGCAATCAATTCACGCGAGGCCAGCGAATACTTCATGCCGAAGTGCCCCATCGCAATGCCGTCACAGACCGCGCCGCCGACATTTGCATACCAGACGTTGAAGCCAAGCGCCTTCAGTTCGTCGCGGACGATCGCGCCAATTTTGTCCAGATGGGCGTGCCCCGGAATCTGGTTCGAATAAGAGTTGATGACCGTTACGAAAGGCTTTTTCAAATCATCGAGCGAATCAATGACGCCCTCGGCCATCATCAGCGAAGCCGCTGGCAGCATGTGTGCGCCCTCGGCAACGATGCGGCTGCCGCGTTTGCGAATGTTCTCTATTCCTGGGTTCATGCTATTCAGTTTACTTGACATACCCCATCGCTTGCATGCGCCCCGAAAGACTTCCGTACGTTGCGAAATCTTTTCAGCAAAAGTTGAATGCACGGAGCATCTTGCCCGCCTCGAAGGCACATCAGGCACATGGAAGGAGAACGACGCAATGAATGTGTCACAGAACAAAACGCCAGCAAATTGCTTGCTCCGGGCACGAAAGCTCCCGATTTCAACCTGCAAGTAGCGCCGCATTAATTGTTTTCGCTCAACGAACTGCTCGGCGAACCGGTAATTCTGGCGTTCTATCGAGCATACCTTTAGTCGTTTTCAGACCGGCGCGACCAGTCGCTGTCCTTCCGATGTGATCCTGCAAAAGCAACCTTGACGCGTTTCGTTTATTATTCGTCAGCATGCGTGTGAACGCGATGTCGAATAGAAAGACTGAGCTTTCGATGAATAAACCGATTCGAGTTGCAATCATTCACTACTGGTTCGTTGGGCGCGGTGGCGGTGAACGCGTCGTGGAATCGCTGGCCGAACTGTATCCTCAGGCCGACTTGTTTTCGCTTGTCGCAGACCGCGCAACGCTGGCTCCAGAATTGAGTGAAAGACGGCTGCAGACTTCCTTCCTCGATGCAATTCCGTTTGCAAGGAAGTTCCATCGCCATTTCATCTTTCTCCATCCGTTGGCGCTCGAACAGTTCGATCTCAGCAACTACGATCTGGTTATCAGTTCGGAATCCGGTCCCGCCAAAGGCGTGATCACCTCATCGAAGACCTGCCACATCTGCTATTGCCACTCGCCCATGCGATACATCTGGGATATGTATCCGCAATACCGGCGCGGCATGGGATTTTTTGTGGGAACTGTGTTCTCGGTTGTTTCGCACTACCTGCGGCTCTGGGATCATGCTTCGGCGCAGCGCGTAGACCATTTCGTTGCTAACTCGCGATTCATAGCCTCCCGAATCCGCAAGTACTATGGGCGCGAAAGCACCGTCATTCACCCTCCTGTGGAAGTCTCGCGAGGCGCGATTTCCGACCGCATCGACGATTACTACCTGGCTGTAAGCCGTTTAGTCGATTACAAACGCATTGACCTCGCAGTGCGATGCTGCACAGAGCTTGGACGACCACTCAGGGTCATCGGCGACGGACCGGAATACCAGAGCCTCAAGAGAATCGCCGGACCGACCGTAACATTCCTCGGGCACCTGCCGGATGCAGAGCTGCGTGATCAGATGATGCACTGCCGGGCGCTGCTCTTTCCGGGTGAAGAAGATTTCGGAATTGTGCCGCTGGAAGTGCAGAGCTGTGGGCGGCCTGTGATCGCTTACGGGGCGGGCGGTGCGCTTGAAACAGTCCGCGGAGCAGGCATTGGCGAGTCAATTCCGTCCGGTGCGACGGGAATATTTTTCTTTGAACAGTCGGCCGACGGCCTGATGGAAGCAGTCCGCTGGTTCGAGGCAAATGAGAAGTCCTTCTCCCCTTCTCTCATCCACGAACACTCGAAACAGTTCGATAAAATCCATTTTCAGGAACAATTCCGCCAGTTCGCCGAAAGCGCTCTCGCAGAATTCGCCAAACCACGCTCAGTCTGAAAGCACTATGTCCTTGAAGGGATTAACACCTATTCAATCCAGGGAACGAATCCAGATGCTTCCGCCCGTCTCTTCGCTTCTATGATTTCGGCTCTGGATATTTTGTTTCACCTACAACGTCAACAAGATCAACGCTGTTCCAATCAAAACATTCCATGTCTTTTACTTTTTTTCCGAGATATTCACTGTGACAAAAGAGACCCACTATGGGTTGGTATCGCAAATATCCATCGGCCAAAGACGAAAACCTTCCAACCATTGGGTTTGACATTCCAGCTTCAATACATTCGAAGCCAAGTGCACTGGAAAATAAAGTTCTCAATGCCATATCACTAAACTGAAAAAAATGCCAAGGCCTCTCGTGAGACGAATGTGAAAAATGAGTTTCCACAAATACAATACCACCGACCTTCAGCAGTTTTGCGATTTCTATCGCAACCAACCAAGGCATCGCAAAATGTTCGAAGCAAGCAGAAGAATAAATTATGTCGAATTTTTCTTCCTTCTTGAAATATGAAGACAATTTGTGGGCATCACCGACGACATCAACGTTGTTACCAGGATAGAAATCAAAACCGGTATATTCAGCTTTCGAAAATCTTTTTCTGGCTTCGGACGGTCCCGTTATCTCCCTGCTTCCAATTTCCAATATTCTCATTCCCTCTTTGTTTCCGATTACATATAAATATTCTTGCCATTTTTGATGACTTACAAATTTTGACAACGGAACATCTTTAACAAGAAATGCTCTATCAAATATTGATTCGACTCGTGCAATTAACCTGAACGCTATACGACCTAGTTTATTGATAGTTTTGTTCATCTGTCGCATCCCCTTGTGATCTCTTGCAATTCACACGAACTGGTAAACCATATCATCCGGTTCTCGACGCCCGCCAACTTCAATAGAGATTTAGCAGCCGAATCACCAGCAGCGCACAGAACAGAATAGGCAGCGTACATGAAAGCGGCTTCAGAATGCCTTGCCATAATAGCTGCTTACTATTGACGCGGACGCAGTCGGTTCGCCGAAGGCTGACGGTGAAATGAAGCCAGACGCCGACAATCGCGCCAATCAACGTTCCGAAAGCGACCCCGAGAGCGCCGACAAATTGCACTGCAGCGAGACTGCACAGCAGATTCACAACTCCCTCGATAATTGGCGAAGCCAACATGCGATGCTGCTGCCCGACGGCAAACCCGACAAGCGCATAAGGAAACATCGTGAGCCGGACGAACTGAGCGACGATTAGGATTTCCGCTAAGGGCAAAGTGTGGGTTGCGTAGTCCTGACCAACCCACATGCGGAGAAACAGCGGCATCAAAAACAATAACGAAAGCGTGATCAAGCAGAGCAGTGCGGTGGCGCATCGCGTTGTCTTCAACAACACTCGGCCCATTTGTTCCGGGTCATTGTTTGTACTCATTCCCGCCGCGACTGGCATGATCGTGGAAACAATAGCCGAATGAGGGACGCTGAGAAAATTGCTAAGTGTGGCGGCAACGCCGTAGTAGGCTGCCGAGCGAAAGTCAAACGCAGCGACAATGGGTATATCCATGCCCAGAATGAGGATGGAGCTGAGCTGCGAAACTATCATAACGGAACAGAAAAAAAGAAACTCACGAGCCATTCCGCGTTCGACATGAGAGAAATGGAGTAACCCGCGCTTCTCCCCTATTTTCCAGAAGACCGCGTACGTCAGGCACTGCGCTAGATTGCCGAGTCCCACCCAGACCGCCATCGCTAGCAGGCCCTGATGATGATAGGCGGCCCATGCGGTTCCAAGCGCACCTACGAACTTTCCAAGGCTCCCGGCAAACGCCGTGATCTCATTCTTCTGGAGACCGATAAAAAGCCCTGCCATAACCGAGAACGGAAGGGTCAAAGCTAGCGATACACCGAGTACGAGCAGTGCCTGCTGCGCGCTCTGTGCAATGGAAGGAGATATTTCCCGAAAGATATGGTTCAGTTGCCACGATGCCAGTGCAGTGAACAGCACGGTGGCGACGCCTGCAATCACCAGCAGCATTCCCGCGCTGCTCAAAAGGCGAGCCATGTACTTGCGATCCTGCATTCCCTCTGCGCGTGCTACAAAGCGCGCAATCGCAATCTGTATTCCGCCATCTAACATCGTGACGTAAGTTGCCAACTGTAACAGCAGCATCCAGACGCCATAGGTTGGCTTATCCAGCGTGCGTACCAACAAAGGAGGCAAAAAGAGAACAATGATCCAGGCCGCGCCGCTGCGAAACAGATTCGCCATGGCATTCTTCGCCAACGTGGCCAGAACCTTCGTCTTGCCTATTGTTTGCGGGTCTTCGTGCACCGTTTGATTCTATCGTGAGCTGTGCCCAATCTCGAACTTTTCGTCTTTGGAATATATAATTGTCTGATGGGCCGGGCATCGGGGCATCGATCCACTATCGCAACACTTTCACTTCCACCTCGCGTCTGCGCTGTAGTCGTCACTTACAACCCAGATCCAACATTTTTGGAAAATATCGCGATTCTCGGCGCACAAGTCAACCACATCGTCGTGGTCGACAATGGCTCCTTTGGCGGCACGGAGCAACATCTCCGGGCTCTCCAAGCGCGTCAAGACTGCACGGTAATACGCAATCGTCAGAACCTGGGGATTGCTGTAGCTCTGAACCTCGGCGTGAAGTACGCACTCGAAGCGGGCTTTAACTGGGTCGCCACGTTTGACCAAGACAGCCGCGTGAGCGACGGATTCATTTCGCGGCTACTGGAAACCTACCAGCAAGCCTCGCATCCAGAAAAGATCGCGATCATCGCTCCAACCTATGTGGACCGGGAGTCGGGCATCCAACAACCGATAATGAGGGCGCGGAACGGCGAAAACCTAGTCACAATGGCTTCGGGAAACTTGCTGCCATCTAGCGCGATTCAGAACGTCGGACTATTCGATGAAAGTCTTTACATGGATTACGTGGACATCGAATTTTGTCTCCGTGCTCGGCGGAAGGGGATGCTGATCCTTCAATCGCCTGCGGTACTCTTTCACTCTTGCGGACGGCTCACGCATCATCGGCTCTTCGGTCGTCGCTTCGGGGCTTCAAACCACTCCGCAGAACGACGCTACTACATAACTCGCAATCGACTGCGATTGATAATGCCATATGCTACAGATTGGTCATGGTTGTGGCGCGAAATCAAGATGATGCTCGCTGAAGCCACCAAGATAGTGCTGGTTGAAAACTCTAAATGGAAGAAATTTCGAGCCATGGCAGCGGGCACAGCAGATGCTCTCAGCGGGAAGACGGGCAAGCAGATTGAACTCTAGACCAAACGCAAGCAAGAGTCTGGGCACCGCAATCTTAAATCTTAGGTCTGAGAGACAGTACTTATGGACGTTACGAAGCCTTCTGTAGCTGAAGCCGCTCTCAGCGGTTGTGACAACCTGTGTGGCCTAATTGATGAATATAGGTCCTCGCTAAAAGTAGTTCCATTGTGGTGATGGTTTCCTCTCGCAAATCGCGATAAAGGCGGCTTAACACCGATTTCTCGGCAAAAGTATCCAAGCGGTCTATCGCATCAGGTGAGGTTTCTGTCTGCCGTTCTTCAGGATTACCAGCAGGTTTCGACAAGCAGAGGCACTCTGAACCTGGTGCCTTTGACCAAGTACGGAGTGCCTGCCGATACACGCCTGTCCAGTACTTCGCAACCAACTTGGAAGCATTACTGATTGCCACCTGAGCTGGAAAATCTTTGTTTCCTACCGCAGGACTGCCACGCAAAAGAGGCCTGCCGACATTATCGGGAGGCGACTTGAGCAAATAGTTTGCCAACGCTCTATTTTAAAACCACATTCATCAAACAACTGCTCAAGTGTTCGCTTAGAGAAAAACTTAATGTGACCACCATCCCATAAAGGATCGTGATGGTGGTCCCACCTATTAAAAACCGAAAGGACGAGGTTGCGCGTGTAGCTTCCGTAGTCTGGTGTTCCGCAGACGAACGAACCGTTCCCGTTCAAATGAGCACGCACAAAAGCCAGAAACTTGCGTGGTTCATAAACATGCTCGATAACGTCGTTTGAGCAGACAAGGTCGAATTTGCCAAGCCCCAGGAGAGATGGATCGTCGTAGCTGCTCCCCTTCAGAACTTGGAGGTCGGGAAACTGCGCTTTTGCTTTGGATAGCGACTCATCGTCCGGATCGAGCCCAACATAGCGGATTCCGCGACCCGCAACTATTGAGCCCAAAACTCCAGCGCCGCAACCCACTTCCAGGACTGACCTTGGCCGCTGGCCCAAGACGAGTTGAGACAGGACACTATAGATCCTGGCTGCGTGTCTTCGCGAGACTGAATCCCATTGTGGCTGTGAATAAACTGGCTCCATCTCAATCCTCCTCGGAATAAAAAAAGCAAAACACTTTTACGCACTTGCGTCGATGCACATTCCACTCCCTGTTCAGAATTGAGGACTGCGGCCTAGATAGTTCCGAATGACAGCCGTCATCGCGTCAAATTTCTTCTCGCCGAGGATAAAACCCAATAAAAAGTACACGTGGAAAAGTGGATATCTTGCAAAGCCCATCTTCCCGAACTCACGATACAACCTAAAGTATTCGCCCAATGGAAGTGTGAACTGGTCCTTTATGTAAGGGTAGAAGTAGTTGGCGTAATCGCGGATCACATCTTCCACGACGTCGATTTCCCGGGTCTCTTTTAGATCTCGAATAATTGAGATCGCCCCCCCAACCATGTTCAGGCGAGACTGCGATGTGATCGTCCCCGGAACATACTTTCCCTTCTCTCTCTCGCTGTTTCCAAAATCATGTGGTTCGTTACTGCGGCACAGCACTAATACCTTGGGCGTACAAACTGCCGTCTTGCTCAGCAGCACGTTCGCTGTCAGATACATTTGGTAGTAAAGAGTTCCATCAAACTTGGCGGTGGCAATATCGTTCGCGCTATCCCTACGAACAATATATCCGGAAATCACACCGGACCGCCGAAACGCAAAGCGTATGGCGGGAATGCCTGCCGCAAATTCCTTCTCTTCTTTGAACCAGCGAATTTCCTGATTTATCTTCTCTGGCACTTCATCAAACCATGCGTAGCTTTTCAACACAAGCCCAACATTTGGATGGCGACCGATCACGCCAGCCGCGTTCTCCAATGCTCCTTCGCACATGATGTCGTCATTGCCCATGAAGAAACAGAACTCGCCAGACGCCTTTTCGACAAGATTGCGGATATTGCCGTCATAGCCCAAATTCGCTTCGTTTTCAAAGTAGCGCAACACATCCGGATAACGCGACTGGTAGTCGCGCACCAAGCGCTCGATCTGCTGGCGTTCGCGAGACATGTCTTCGCAGATCACGATCTCGTAATCATGCAGTCCCTGCGCAAGGATCGAGTCCAGCAATGCGGGAAGATGATGCGCCCGGTTATAGGCGGGGATACAAACTGAAAAAAGCTTGCGAGACTGGCCCATGCTTTATGGTAAATCACCCTTTCCGTCCGTTCGTGTAGCAATCCTGGTAAGAAGTCCCTGAACCTTGGCAACCGTGCTTGCCCACGAAAACTGAGCAGCCCTCGCTAGTCCCTTTTCCCGAAGCTGCTGGCGTAATATACTGTCGCCCGCGATTCGTCCTATAGCGTGGGCAATCTGCTCTACGGAAGTTGGGTCCACGAGCAAGGCAGCCTCTCCAGCCACCTCCGGCAAAGCGCTGGTGTTTGCGGTCACTACCGGCGTGCCGCAGGCTATCGCTTCCAGCACCGGAAGGCCAAACCCCTCGTACAGAGAAGGAAACACCAGCATTTCCGCGCTACGGTACAAGGACGGCATTTGCAAGTCCGGAACGATCCCTACGAACTGCACACGTGAGGTCAGATGCTTGCGTTCAATATATTCAGCAAGTTCAGCCGTGGGATTGCCCGTAAACACGAGACGCGTCCCGGCAGCGATGTGCGCCCGTGAAAATGCCTCTATCACCCGAAACTCGTTCTTGTGCTGCTTGCGGTTGCTGACGCACAGAAGATACGGGAAAGGAGACTCATAGGGCGCAACTCTAGAGTGATACTCCGGGTCCACTCCGCAGCTCACGTTGACAACCTTATCCGGCGGCACACCAGACCATTCGATGATGCGCCCACGTGAAAATTCCGAGACAGTAAGGATACTGGCCGAGCGATGACAGGCCTGCTTCAGAACCGTTGCGTAGTACACGTGCTTAAGCACATTGCTATTCTCTGGACGATCGATGTGATTCAAATCGTGCAGCGTGAATATGAATGGTGAGCCACAAAAAAGTGGAGAATTGTAACCTGGTGAAAGGAACAGGTCCGTGGCGATCAGTTTGCCAAGCGCACGCGTAAGCCGCCAGGGGTCTAGCGGCGAGGCCGGATTGGCTGCAAGCGGAATAGGACGATACTCAAGACCAGCCAGCACATGCCGCGCAAAACAGCCGATACCATGGTTTCCAATCCATCTCTGATCAGCATAGATCATTTCAGCTAGCCTGAAAAACTGGGATTAACAACTCACTCTGACTCAATAAACGAAAAATCCTGAAGCTATATTTTAAGGAGAAGACGTTCATACACACTGAGGATCATTACATCCAGCACAAGAATCGACGATGGCGTATCCAACAGATAATTCGTTCCAAACCAAAACAAAATACAAAAGGCGCACCACGGATAGAGAACCACACCTAAGAGTTTGCCTGCCCTCATTGCATTCCACAAGAAGCCGCAAAGCAAGCCGTAACCGAATAGCACGAGCGGTGCAAACCAGCCGACATCCGAAAAAATATAGCCAAACGCTCCCGACCATATCAGTCCTTCACTCAATCCTGCTCGGGATACCGCTCCAAACTGAGAACCCCAAACTTCCAGGTACTCTGGAGATCCCATGGCTTCTCTGAATGGGAGAACGTGGCCCAGAGACTGACTGAAAGCGATGACACTGCTCAGATAGATGCCATGGCCCGCAAACGGATACCGGAGCCCGTCGTTTACCATCGCAGCAAGTCTGTTATAAGACGCGAACGTGTACCCGAGGAACTGACAGATTAGAACGTCAGGGGCTTGGCTTCCACGAAGAAACGCAAAGGATAAGAACAAGAACACTATTAGCACACCGAATGCTATACCGAAACGGGCGACGAACCTAGCGTCAAGTCGGCCTTGCTCATCCCGACGCAGGACGAGTAAAACCGACAAACCGGAAATGACAATCATCAATTCACTTCGGCTCAATGTGAGAGTCGCGGCCACAATCACCGAGAAAATTGCCAAGACCAATGTGAACTTTAATAGGCGCCTCTGCATTTTTTTAAGGTCTAGTTGCCCATAGCGCCAAGCAGCCCACCAGATGATTCCAGTGAGAAATGGCGTCACGAGCGCAAGTTTGTTCTCGGTCCCAAGCAAAGCAGCCATTTCTTTAATTTCGCTTCCCTGCAAGGCCAACAGCGTCAACACCAGGGTCGGATTGCTCTTGATAAACAGGACGCTGTAAATCACTGTTAATGCAATGCCAATGGTGAGCGGAACCCAAACAAACAGTACCGGTGGAACAATCGTCTCCAACATGCGCTTTGCGACAGGTGCAGATGGAAACAAGCTGCCCCAGAGAAAGACGCCGAGTATAAAGGCAGCAACGCACAGAGTATAGAAGAGGAAGGTTGCCGGATCCAGGAACATCAAGTCCCGCTCCTGCATGTAGTTCGTATAGACCGAGGGCGGAATCAACCACGCGAACAAGAACAACACATACGAGATCACCGCCAATCCGTATGGAGAAACGATATTGCTCAACACCCGTTTTTGCCCGTCACGATTCATGGCAGCCTTCGACTCTCTCCAGCTAACGCCAGCTACTGTTTTCTGGCGAGCAACCCGCGGAGTACCTGTATCCTTCTGTATTGCTCAGGGTTCCGCTTTGCCAGTGCCCATCGTTCGCAAGCAAAAGTACACAGGACGGCGATCACGAGTGCGATAAGAGTCACCAGCACCACGATGATGGCGCGAGGAGGAAAGGACTTTTTATCTGGCGGCACAGCAATGTCCATCACCTGGACTATCGATCCCTGTCGCGCCTCGTCCAGTTTTGCGAGTTCGAACTGCTTCGCGATAAGCTCATAAACGGTTTCGCGATACTTCAACTCTCGAAATCTGCGAAGGTATTCCATCCCGGCTTCTGGAACCTTGCCCTTGGGAACAATGAAGGAGTTGACCTCCTGCGCTGAACCGGTCAATTTTTCGAGCTGCGCCTGGAGAGCGCCCAACTGCTGCTTGGCCATGACCAACTCCGGATTATCGTCGGTGGCGAAGGAGCGCATCGACTGGATCTGGACCTGTTTTGCTACGACCTGCGCGCGAAGCATGGCCCCTGCTTCAATCAGCGATTTCGCCTGGCTATCGATTTGCAGCACGCCTGTGGAATGCTGGGTGCTTTTCATTGCCTCTTCAGCGGTACCCAGGTCGTTTTTTGCCTCAAGCAACTGCTGCTGAAAGAAAAGACGCCGCTGCGATGCTTCAGTAATTGCCAGAGTGGCTGAAAGCTTTCGAAGCTCCTCTACGTAACCGTTTGCAATGCTGGCGGCTAGTTTTGCATCTCGATCGCGCACCGTGATTCGAATCAGTCCATCTTTGGTTCCCAGGACTACCGTGGTACGATCCTCAAACTTCTTGCGCACATCAGCCATCCGCTTTTTCCTGTACCTGGCCATGAGCCCAAAGCGCTGGATGACCGCGTCCTCGACCGTGCGGCTGCGAAACAGCGAGACATATATTTCACCGGTATTCTTGATGCCGAGACTTCCTCCCGCAAGAGAAGCAAGCGCTGCTCCACCACTGCCAGCAAACTGGCTCAGAATAGCCGAGCTCAAGGAAGAACTCTGGCTAGGCGGAAGAACAATGGTTTCGGCCGTGTACTGATTCGGCACCAAAAGAGCTACGATCACCGCCAGAACAACGGCCACCAGCGTGAATTTCATTATGAAACGCTTGTGTCGAGCCAGAACGATCAGGGAGTCGAGGGTTGAGTGCTCGGCTTCTGCTGCGCACATCGGGCTCTCGGAAAACTGGTCGGTCGGTTCCGTTTCAATCATCTTATCCACTCCTATCTGCCAATGACCGCCAGGGCGGCGCCACCCATAGCAAACTGTGAACCAAGCTGGGTCCAGTCGCGCAGGCCGCGCATGAACGCGCCTGTGGGAATCTTATTGGGCACGACGAGCTGATCGCCTGGATACATGCGCATTGACGAAAACCTGTCCCCGCCCATCGTGCTGTTGACAGACGTGCTGGCAACAACCGTGCCATCGGCGTGCAGCACGAACGCATGCTTCATGTCCGCACCGGGCTTCCCCTTGCCCGCCATCTTCAGGTATGCACCCGCGTTGCGGCGCGGATCGAAAACAAACGACCCAGGGTTATAAACCATGCCCATTACTGAAACCGTGGACGGGCGGTGCGGAATGACAACACGGTCGTTGTCTTCCATTACAATCGGCGGATAATCGCCAATGGAGCTTGCGGTTGGTTTCAGCGTAAGCACAATGCGCCCGGTCGCCTTGAGGTTTCGCATTTTCTCAACCAGCGGTTCCTGCGAGGCTGCAAGTGCCTGTCCCTCACCTCCACCGTGGGCTGCAAGGGCGATTGACGACTGGCGAATCTGAAGTTCGAGTTCACGCACCATCTCGTCAATACTCTTCTGCTGAGCCACCCGCGCGGATTCACGAGTCAATTCAGTTCCATAAATGTAGGCTTCGGGAGTGACGCCGCCGGCACGCTTGAGCACATCGCGAAGCAGTTCGCCTTCTTGCAGCTTGTAAACGCCCGCCCGGAGTACTTCACCTTCCAATCTCACATAGCGCGTACACTGGTTCTGCGGCACTGCGATATTGGCTTGCGAAAAGACGGTAATTATATCGTCGGGTTCAAGTTCGAGATTGTTGGCTGCATCTCCTTCCAGCACTGCCTTACCCAGATCGAATGAGAGCAGTCTGGTCGAAAGATCGACGGGGTTCACGCGCTGAACGATTGCGTAACTCCAGTTGATCTCAGGAGACGTCTGATGCAGATCTCTGGCAAGAGTCTCGCTGCTGGGACCTTGCTGCCCGAGTTGCGCGATAAACTCCTGATCCCGCTGTTCCACACTCTGTTGTTCGTTCTGGCTAAGCTTGTTGGCATCTTCAGCCGAGAGTTCGAGTTTTTTAGAATTGGTTGGGAATTTGGGCCGGATGGGATATTCCGTACTCCGTCCATTTGTCATGCTTGCGCGTCCCACCCAATATGGACGGGTCAGCAGTGCCTGTGCATTCGGGATCAGATCGCGCACGCGCATTCCGGATTTCCAGGGATAGCGGCCCGGGTTAACCACATGTCCGCGCAATGTTACAGCATCACTGAAGCGAGGGACTATGGAGAGCACGCGCACGATGTCGCCATTGTTAAGAGACAATGTACGCGACTGCGCATCGAACGGAAGCTCCCGCACAGAGCGCAGTTGGCGATCGCCAATACGCTCAAGCGTTATCTTGTTCGAATCGGCGACAGCGCTGAGTCCTCCGGCGACTTCGATCAGTTCCGACAGCGGAGATCCCTGCTTCATTTCATAGATGGCGGGTGTGTTCACCGACCCTGCAACTGCGACCAGCGGACCGACCGGCGGGAAGTACAGCACGTCGCCAGACTGCAGGCGAACGTCTTTCGATTTGTCGCCCTTGACCAGAAATTCATAAAAATCCAAGTGCGCAATTGTTTTTCCATCGCGCTGTATCTGCAGATCGCGTAACGATCCCTGAGGCATCGGTCCGCCGGAAGCAAATACCGCGTTTACCATTGTGCTGAGCGAACTGATCGTGTACGTGCCGGGATAGCGTGCCTGGCCTACCACAAAAATCTGGATGGAATGAATTTTCCCAATCGTCGCAGTAAGGTCGAAGTTGTGATAGAGCTTTGCGATTTTGCTCTTCAAGTGCTGATCGAGTTCGCTGTAGCGTACCCCTGCAACTGGAATCTGCCCCACGCGCGGAATGAAAATCTGACCGGCGCGATCGACAACCACGCGCAAGTCGGCATTGAGCTGTCCCCATATACGGATCTGTAGCTCGTCTTGCAGCCCCACGATGTAATCGCTGGGAATTTGTATCCGGTCAATGGGGGCAAAGGTGCTGGGAGGCTGCGTGAATAGAGACTGGCCAAAAAGGGGAAGCGGTCGTCCGACTGTATCGGCCACAATCTGTTCAAACTCGGTGTGAGGTTTCAGCGGCAGATCCGGCTTTTTTCTCTGTGGAGGGTTCACAGGAACAGACGTCTCCCGATCCATAGTTTCGAAATGCGAAGTCGTTAATTGCGGTGTCTGGAGCGGAGTTAATTCCTGCATCTGGCGAGATGAACCCGTTGAAGCGGTTGTCCCCCCCAGTGTGCTGTTGCTATCTGAACCGCATCCCGGAGGCACCACCCCAGAGCTGCTTGCCGCTGCGTAACAGTCCGCCGCCGAAGGGCGGGTTGCAATTGTACTTGAACCTAAAGTGGATGAAGCAGCAGAAGACATGTCCTGCGCTACGGATAGGTTCACCAGAATCACGACTACCAGCAGCAAAAGATAGATTCGTCTCATGAGTTTACAGTTATCCCAATATGAACCGTTTGATTCCAGAGTTGCTTTGAGTTCCCATTGTCTCATCAAATACAGTTACTTCCTCTTGAACTGTCCGCCAGCCGATACCTTTGATTCACACAGATCCCCAAACTGGACGCGCCCCGCGCCGGAACATCCGGAATCGCGTGATCAGCCTGAACTCGCAGAGCGCAATTATGCGTTTTCCCGGAAATTAATTTCGCGAACTATTTCAGCGAGACCCCATTCCCAGTTCTCAAGTCTGAAGCCGAACGTGCGCTCAAATTTATCATTGCTTAAAACCGAATTCAGCGGACGACGCGCCAGCGTTTGATATTCACTGGAGCCGACAGCCACGATTTGACGGACCTTGAACACCTCGGTTTTCCCTAGCGCCGCCACAATGGCTCGCGCGAATTCGCACCAGGAGACGCTCCCGCCGGCCGTCGCGTGGTACAGCCCTGATGGAAACGCAGGTTCCGGCACCGCAGAATAACGCAGAACGAGACGTGCCGTTGCATTTGCCAGTTGCATGGAACTCGTCGGTGCGCCCACCTGGTCATCCACTATCTTCAGCTCTTCCCTCTCGCGAGCCAGGCGTCGAATGGTAAACAGAAAGTTTTTCCCGTTCGCTCCGTAGACCCAGCTTGTGCGAAGCACAAGAAAACGCCCACCGACTGCGGCGATCGCACGTTCTCCGGCCAGCTTGCTTGCCCCATAAACGTTCAACGGGGCAGGCTCATCGTCTTCCGTGTACGGTCCCTGCTTGCTGCCATCGAATACGTAATCCGTGGAGTAGTGTACAAACATTGCGCCTGAATTCCGCGCCTCTTCCGCCAGTGTTCTCGCCGCCGTCTCATTAATCGCAAACGCCAGATCGGGCGCTCCTTCAGCTTCATTCACTGCGGTATAGGCAGCCGGATTTACGATCACCGACGGTCGCACCTCTGCTACAAGCCTTCTGATTGCGTCAACCGAGCACAGGTCACACTCCGCACGACCAACCGGAATCACCTCCCCTTGCTGGCTCAGCAATGGAAGTAGGTCCTTTCCTAACTGCCCCGATACACCCGTCAGTAGTATTCGCACAATGAATGTCCTATTCGAATAGCTCAGCCTGGCTAAACGGAACGCCAGCCCGGTCTTTTTTAGAAAGCAGTGGTTCCCCGCTCAGCGGCCAGGATATCCCCAACTGGCTGTCGTTCCACAACAGGGAGCGCTCGCAAGAAGGCGCATAAAAATCCGTGGCCTTATACAACACATCCGCTGAATCCGAGATCACGAGGAAACCATGCGCAAAGCCCTCTGGTATCCAGAAGATTCTTTTGTTTTCGGCTGAGAGTTCTTCCGCAACCCACTGTCCGCACGTTGGAGAACTGCGGCGAAGGTCCACGGCAACATCCCAGATTGCGCCCGAAACTACACGAACGAGTTTTCCCTGTGGTTGACCGAGCTGGTAGTGCAGGCCTCGAAGCACATTCCGAGCCGAGCGAGAGTGATTGTCCTGAACAAAATTCTTCCTCAGCCCTAACTGTTCAAAGGTCTTCTGGTTGTAGCTTTCCAGAAAAAAGCCGCGGTCGTCGCCAAACACCTCCGGCTCAAGTACCAGTACTTCGGGAATCTTCGTTTTGATTATGTTCATTTCCTTCACCTAGTTGGCCCCAAGGTGCGCCTTCGGAAACACTCGAATTCCAAGCGATACGGTGATATCGGATTTGCGTCCTGTTGCCAGTAGAGGAAAATTCCAGATTTCGTACTGGCTCATTGCGGAAACCTCGATGCGCGGCCGAACCATCCAGGTAACGCTTCCGGAGAAATCCTGGAGGTTGCCACCTTGCAGAAATGTCTTGTCCGCAACCATTTTGCGATAGGTGACAGTAGCCTTGTTGCGCGCTGAAAACCAGTACGTGCTGGAAGCCTGCCCGCCGGAGGCTTGCCGTCCAATCCAGCTGCCAAAAATCTGACCGTAACCCGTATATCCCTGGGCGTAATGAGCGTTCTCATAGAAATTGCCTTGGGCCGCAAGCCCCGGAAGATTTGTATAAACTCCCTCTGCCCGGAGATCCAGCTTTCGCAATCCAGGAAGCCGCGGCATGTAAATGCCGGGATCAAAGGCATAGCGCGAATCGACCGCGCCCTCTATGGGAGAGTCATAGGCGAACATCTCGCTATAAATGGTCAGCCAGTTCCGCAATTTCGGGACACGGTAGGAAAAATTGAACTCCGTCGTCCTCTTTCCGGGCTCGACGGCCTGCGCGTTGCCAGTATTCGAAAACGTGTGGAGAAATGTCTTCAAGTTTAATGGGCGTCCATAGCCCGCAAATATCGCGTTATGGCCGAACCCAAGCTCGAAGTTCTCGGTTGGCTTGATGGAAAGATTCACTCCCCACATATAAGGCGGCGGATCCAGCGGTTCTTGCGCATTACCATGAAGAATAAATGTGGGGCCGATACGCGCATAATGCACTCCACCCACGCGGCCAATGAAAAAGTCAAAGTGCACCGGCCCTAGCACTCCCAGTTTCATCGGACTCACCTTGGCAACGCGCAGCATGGGCATTGCTTCGGCGTTATTTGACAGAATTAACGAGGTGCTCCTGTTGGGCCCCCACCATAGGGCCTGCTGACCAAAACTAAATTGCCAACCCTGCACGTTCAGCGCAGCATAAGCTTCCACTGTTCGAAAACGACTGGTCGTGCCTGACCTCATGTTCCAGCCGAAGGGTAATCTATCGGAATTGGCAACTGTTTGCTGTGCAATCGAATTGTATTCGGGGATCGCCGAAGCGTACTGATACTCACCTCGCAGGTAGATAGCGAGAGGCCCCGATTTGGCGCGAGTGGAAAAACCGGCAATCGCGTTTACGCCTTGACCATACGGCCGACCATAATCGTCCTTTAGCGTCTGTGCAAAGTGAAAAGAGTCGCGAAGCGGCGTACCAGAAATTCCGGTAAAGCGGCCATAGATGCTTTCCACTTCTGCGGCATTATTTTTTCCACCTTCCAACACATTGGTTTCAGACGCCAGTTCGCTTTCCAGCGCGGCGAGCAGTGGCTCGGCGACGGGGTCATCTTCCTCGTACATTTCGTTTGCTTCCGCCAAGAGCCGCGCACACTCCAACCTGGTCCATGGACGAACTGTCGCAGAGCCGGTCGGCACGTATCCCATGGCAGCCAGACGATCGAACGATTCATAAATCCAGCTATCGAGCGGAACGTAATCGGATCCCATCTGGCTGGTGGCCACGCGAACGGATTCCGTATTCTCGTCCTTTATGAATTTTCCCCAGTTTCGAACATCGATTTCGGCTTCGCTGGAACGGGATCGATAAACCTGCCGTCCGAGATACCAGCCGACTGCGCTGCCGATTACAACGTCGCTCATATAATGCTGATGTCCCTGCACGCGCGCCACACTCACAGCGCTGGCCGCGCCGTAACTCAATATCTTCGTCAGCGTCCCGGGATATTCGTGTGCGATCACACTGGCAATAGCCCAACTGACAGCGGCATGTTGGGAAGGAAAGGAATTGCCACCGCTGAAGAAATTTCCTTGCCCACTTCCCGTGAATGGGCGTTCGCGACCCGCAGCATACTTGATTATCGAAGTGTCGATAAACGCGTTTATGGCAGCTTCACCGCTCAGGAATCCGGTCTCGCGCTGGCGTTCGTTCTTTGCAAGCGATCCCCAGATGTACATGCCGCCGCTAACGCCTGCCAGGGCGACTACTCCGGCATCGGACAATGTCTTGGATCGGGATGCCGTGGAGGGGTCTTTGGTCACGTGTGCTTGGACCGCCGTATCAGAGGCAACCAGTCCCACGGTAAGCGCCGCCACCGGGACCACAAACTTCCACTGCTGCTCAGTCATGCGGAATGGAGAGGTAAACAGTGCGCGCTGATCCTGAAAAATATTCCGCGGAAGCGATTTGAGATATACGCCACGGTCATGCGGTTCCTGTCCGAGGGTGAACGGTGCGACCGGAGTTAGCGGCGGTTGTGCGGATTGCGCCTGCGCGAGCAGAGTGCTTCCTGCAAACAACAGTGCCGCAATCCAGCGCCTCACGCAAGTCCCCCGGGAGCAAATTGAGACTCAGAAGCTGGCGCCCGCTGTGTCCCGACAACAGTGACTCGAAGCTTCTACCGGCCTTTTAATCAGGCCAACAGAAGCTAGCTGTCCACATTCACCATATAGCTTATATAGCTTTCAGCACTCCTGAGTATAGCCAAGGAGTCAACTCAGGTCTGAGATTTTCTAGTAGGAATGCTGTGCAAAGAACCCAGAAAATACAGTCATCAGAATGATCCGCAGATCAAAGATCAAGCTCCAATGTTGAATATAGTAGAGATCGAATTCAACCCGTTTGGTAATGTCTGTATCTCCGCGTAATCCGTTAACCTGTGCCCATCCTGTAATTCCTGATTTCAGATGGTGCCTTGCATTGTAATCGTTTATCTCCTTGTTGAATTTTTCCACAAAGTGAGGACGCTCGGGACGCGGACCGACCACGCTCATATCGCCCCACAGCACATTGAAAAACTGGGGCAGTTCGTCGAGACTGCTTTTTCGGAGCAGAGCTCCGAGTGCGGTGCACCGCGAGTCGCCTGGTGTCGTCCAATGGGTATCGGTTTCCGCTGTCGGTGCCACGTTCATCGTGCGAAATTTCAGCATTTGAAATACCTGCCCATTGATTCCCACACGCGCCTGTTTGAACAAAACAGGGCCGGGCGAGCACAACTTCACTGCAATCGCAATCAGACCCATGGGAATGGCGAAGACCGTAATCGCAAACAGCGAGAAAACAATATCGAAGGTGCGCTTCAACACGACGTAACTGATCGTCTCCGAAGGAGCAATGCGTACGTCCAGCATATGCGTTCCTCCGATTCGGAAAAATCGGTCTCGAACCTTCACGTTCTGGCCGAAATCCAAACTCAGACGAATTGGAATTGCAAGTCCCTTCAACTGTTCAATCAGATTAGACATGGCTGGCAAAATCTCCGGAGCCACCGCGATCACCATGTCATTTGCGAAGTGCGTGATGTTCTTGTAGGTCAATTCGTCAAGTTCAAGGACTGGCACATCATCTTCAACCTCAATCCGTTGCCCAGGTATACGCACAAATGCAACTGTTTCGCATTGAGCCCAGGCACTATGCTTTAGATTGTTCGCGGTCTTCTGCGCAAATGCATCTGCGCCAACAACGATGACGCGAAGACGTTCCTGCTGCTTGTCAGCGTACCGTACGACGGTTTGGAAGATGCGGCGCAGGAGCAGAACCCCGACGAGCAGAATAACTGCGCTGGTGCCCAACAGTAACCGCGAAAAAGAAGCATGACGATAGAAAAACAGGACGGTAAAGCCGCACATGTACGTCCAGGCGACCGATTTTAAACAGTTTTGCGCGCCGTTAAAATCAAGGAACAACGCTTCAACGCTGGTGACTCTGAAATACGCTGTGCAGACTATCCACACCAGAGAAAGCAGCACGCACACGTAGACATAGTCCTGGGAGAGCGGATTTATCAAGGTTAGGGCGCGTAAAACCATAGCGCCGGTCAAAAATGACAGCGCAGGTAACAGGAAACAACAGGCCCGAAAAAAGAACTCATATAGACTTAGCCGCCGAATCATCTCTCACCCTCGCCTCGCGTGCAGGACCGAATACATCCACTCGATCTGCAAAACGCTCATTACGTCCAGCTCGCAAAGAGCTGGAACACATGATTTCCGTACCGCAAAGGTCACATTCGACAGGACAACCGAAAACCTCGGGTCAAAACTTTCGACGCGATGAACAGCTCTCATTTCTTGCATGTATTCACTAGGGCCGGTTTGAAGATAGTCTTTGCTTCTTTCAGTTATGGCAATAAAAGCGTAGGATAGAGCGTTCCTGCCACTCGGTCAAGTTACCTATGTCTTGAGCCTGGACTGAGAGAGTCCCCCACTCGGAGAAATGCCTCAGCTCAAGAAACGAACTCTGGAAGCTTAGATGAGAGGAAAAACAGGAAGGTTGTGTCCAGAATCTTTCCGAATTCTCTAGATGCGTGTTTCAAAAACACCTCCGCAGGATGATCCAGAAGCAAGCAATGTAGAAGAAGGCCCGATAGGTGGAAAGCAGATGCTCGTGACGAACCAGCAAGCGACGAAACTGACCGAGCCAGGCATTGGT